>OLHJ01000003.1_pt1 | contig 236864 bp, 196 predicted proteins | sample 1609491 | NCBI WGS metagenome assembly OLHJ01 (sample SAMN05416861, study PRJEB24817) | seawater metagenome | isolation source: Sea water | place: Canada:Atlantic | collected 2013-11
AGCTTAGTGCGTTCTTTAGGCGGCCAGATCACAAGCACTATCGTGAATGCAAAGATCAAATTCTTAGGAATTTTCTTAATGGTCTGCGTATTAACTATCGCGAATAGATCTTTGTCTTGTGCCTATGGATTTTGGTCCGCAAGGTCAGGCAGGACTATATGCGGTGGTTAGCATTCCTGCTAAAAGGCTCTCGGCTTCCTTCATAGGGTTAGAAGATAGAGACCTAATTCGCGCCAAATTTCAATTTAGCTACTTAGGTCCAGTGCGGGAGTCCTTGTTCTTTCGAGTCTGTTAGTTGCTGGAACAAATTAGAACATAGAAGCGACACTCGAGCCGGATTCTGATCCGGTTAAGTTTGGCTCCTTAAATATCACGGCATTGACCGACGATCTCTAAATGCCGCCAAGGGAATGAAACTTCGTTTCATAGAAGTCGGCAATTCCTTCCTTGCCTCCCTCAGAACCTATGCCTGATTGCTTCCATCCGCCGAAAGGTGCTACCTCGGTAGAAAACACTCCAGAGTTTGAGCAGACGATGCCGTACTCCAGTTCTTCCGACACGCGCATAACGCGCCCAATATCGCGCGTAAAGAAATAGGCAGCGAGGCCGTAATCTGTTGCGTTGGCCTTCCCGATGACTTCATTTTCGGTAGCAAACGTCTGCACTGCTGCTATCGGTCCAAATATTTCTTCGTTGGCTAGTCGCATGGAGTCACTTATGTTGCTAAGCAGAGTAGGTTGGAAAAAATTCTGTCCTAACGCGTGTCGAGTGCCTCCCAGCAATACCTGCGCTCCCTTGTCTATCGCATCCGCCATTAGCGCTTCCATCTTCTCCAGTGCCTGATTATTAATTAGAGGGCCGATTTCAGCCCCCTCTTCGAAACCGTCCGCAACCTTTAGTGCGTAGATGCTTTGCTGTAGCTTCTCAGTAAATTCGGCTGCGATTTTTTCGTGAACGAAGATGCGATTGGTGCATACACAAGTTTGGCCACAGTTACGAAATTTCGTCGACACACAATGCGTGACTGCCTCATCGATGTCTGCATCATCGAATACGATGAAGGGTGCGTTGCCGCCTAATTCGAGAGAAACTTTTTTTACTGTGGAGGCACACTGCGCCATCAATATTTTCCCAACAGCCGTCGAGCCGGTAAAAGTAAACTTGCCTATTTTCTTGTGCTGCGTGAGCACTTCGCCTATAGCTTGTGCATCGCTGCCCACGACGACGTTGAATACTCCGGGGGGAATGCCGGCGCGTTGCGCGAGTTCACAGAGGGCGAGTGCGGACAGGGGAGTGCCAGCATCGGGCTTGATGACTACGGTACAGCCTGCGGCCATTGCAGGTGCTGCCTTGCGAGTGATCATTGCGTTAGGGAAATTCCATGGGGTGATGCAGCCAACGACACCGACCGGCTGTTTGTATACTTGCAGTCGTCTATCATTTGCGACTGTGGGAATGATGTCTCCCATTACTCGTTTACATTCTTCGGCATAGAACTCAATAAAACCAGCGCCGTACTTAACTTCGCCTATTGCTTCATTGAGGGGCTTGCCTTGTTCGGCAGTCATCAGCGCGCCGAGGTCATCGGCATTTTCTAGAATCAGGTCATGCCATTTTCGTAAGTAAGAGGCGCGTTCCTTTGCGGGTATCTTGCTCCAACTTTTAAATGCCGTAGCGGCAGCTTCTACAGCATCGCGCGTATTATCGGCATTGCCGTCAACCGTCTTCGCGACTAGAGTGCCATTGGCTGGATTAAATACCTCTATATGCTCGCCGGAGCCACCAACCCATTTCCCATTAACGTAGTTTTCGGTTCTGAACAAAGTGGGGTCATCAAGTTTAATCATGTGAATATTTCTCTCGTGAAAGATTGTGCGTAAGGTCTAACCTAGAACTCGATCTAGGGAATGAATTAAATTGTCCACTTCATCAATGGTGTTGTAGTGTGCCATAGAGCAGCGCACGACACCGTCTGAGGAATTTTCTATTCCCAGGCTCTCTAATAAGCGCTTGGCGTAGAAGTGACCAGAGCTAATAGCAACTTTGTCTTTAGAAACAGCTCTGGCGATCTGTTCGGAACTCATCGTATTTGATGTAAATGAAAATGTAGCAACACGAATAGACTTGTCGTTCTCATTGCTGCCGATCAATCTCAGGTCGTCTCGAGAATTAATAAAGTCTAGAAACTTCTTTGCAAGAACCTGTTCGTGCTCGGCGAATTTTCCATACAGTGCTTGGCTGCGTGTGAAAAACGACGATTCAATTCTGTCGAAGTGGTGCGCATATAAGGTATCGAAATAGTCAGCGATACCGACTAAGGACGCGATCGATTCGTGATTTGGTCCTGCTGGATTCATCTTGTGTAAAAGATCGTTTTCTACAAAAAAATAGTGATATTGTCCCTTCGCTTTTTCCAGAATGTCTCGTTTGCCATAGAGACAACCCATGTGCGGACCAAAAACTTTATAGAAGCTGAACAGGTAGAAATCGACATCCCACTCTTTCACTTTCAGAGCGCGATGAGGCGCATAGGCCACGCCATCTACACAAACCAATGCATCTACTGAATGGGCAAGTTTTGTGATGCCAGCAACATCATTTACATTTCCGGCTACGTTGGAGACGTGAGGAAATGCTACTAGCTGGGTCTTTTCATTTAGTAATTGCTTGAGTGTATCTAGGCTGAGCTCGGCGGCGTCGGATTCAATAGGCCACTCGATTATTTTTAAACCAAATTCTTCAAGTCGTCTCCAAGGTCCGGAATTTGCCTCGTGGTTGAGTGTCGCGACGATTATTTCATCGCCGATCTTCCAAAGGTGCCTAAGTGCTTGGGCGAGAACATAGACGTTGAAAGAAGTAGATGCTCCTATAGTGATCTCTTCGATATCTGCGCCAACGAATTCTGCCATCAGTTGATGACCGAGATTCATTCGTTTCGCCGCGTCGGTGGATTCTGGAAAGGGATAGCCCGGCTGTACCTGTGTCTGGGTCATGTAGGAGCTGATTCGCTCGATAACCGAGTTAGGCACGTATGCGCCACCAGCGTTCTCGAAAAATGCCCAATCCCAATGGTTTGGTGGATATTGCTCACGAATGAATTGCAGGTCTAGTTCAGTTCTCTCGGGCATGAAGCTAAAAATCTCATATTTTTACTGGGGTGTTGATTGTTAGTGTACCCCACTCTTTGAGTTCAGCTAAATATGAAGTTTGTTGGGCGGCCGGTAAGACAATTCAGGCGCCATAGCTGTTACTTTGCTATGCTTAAGGTGGAGCACCTACGGCTGGTTATAAGGGGGAGGTCCGCAATTATACTGTTACTACTCATGCTAGGCCTTATTCTGTTGCTTGCTGGCGGTGCTGCCATGGTGCGTGGAGCATCGGGTATAGCGGAGGGTTACGGCGTTCCACCTCTCGTGGTTGGGCTAACGGTTGTCGCCTTTGGTACCAGCGCGCCGGAACTGGTGGTCAATGTGCTGGGCGCACTAGAAGGTCAGACAGAGCTCGCTTTCGGCAATATTACTGGATCCAATCTCGCTAATCTCGGCCTCGTTCTTGGTTCGGCCGCTATCATCACTCCCATGTCGCTGCAGGGTAAAATTATTCGCAGAGAACTTCCTCTGTTGTTATTAGGTACAACCGTTCTCCTATCTATGACTATGGATCCGCTGCTGCGCGGTGAAATACCGTTCATTGACCGCTCCGATGGTCTGATTATGTTGTTGCTGTTCGGGATCTTTATTTATCTAACAGTGACTGACTTTATTCGTCAAGATCACGACCCACTAGTCGCTACTTTCGATGGCCTGGATATAGTTTCCCATGCAGCGAAAGGAACTAACTGGTTATTAGTAGGTGGCGGCATTGTGGGGTTGGCGATAGGTGGACAGTTAACAATCGTGCACGGTTCAAGTCTTGCAGAATCCATGGGCGTGCCGCCGGTGATAATTGGTATGCTGGTGATAGCGATAGGTACGAGCCTGCCGGAATTGATAACCTCGATATTCGCTGCAATGAAGGGCGAGGCCGACCTTTGTGTAGGTAACGTGATCGGCTCAAACATATTCAATGGTCTCTTTGTATTGCCGATCAGTGCATTAGTTAATCCGCTGATGGTTCCCGTAGGCGGCGGACTAGATATTTTGGTTTCGCTACTCTTCGCAGTATTTCTGATTCCTGTATTCATTTTTGGTAAAGGAATTATGAATCGTCAGTTCGGTGTGCTGTTTGTTATTGGCTACATTGCTTACATGGCATTTCGAGTTTCTACCACTTAGCTGTTGCATCGATTCTCTTGAAGCGCCGTATTCCTGTTGGTTCGGTGCTAAAAGTAGGCGCTATCTCCCATTAGTTGATCCTAGTCAAGCCCTTCCTCTGCGTTCGACTTTACACTGAACTTATTTACCAGAATGGCAAATTGAAAGGGAGAAGTTCTAGTGTCAAAGATACGAAAAATATTCGCTGTTATAGATCCAACGACGGATAAGCAAACCGCACTCACTCGGGCGGAATGGATAGCCAGTCAAGATTCTTCAGTAGCTTTGCATATATACGAGGCTGTATATGCAACAACCGATAATGTCGATGCAGACGCGTTGCAGCGGGCCGAATTGTCGCGGCATCGTGCTTGGGTTGAGTCTCTGGTGGCGCCAATCAGGATTGCAGGGAACGAAGTTACAGTAGAAGTCGAGTGGACAAGGGAATGGCGTGGTGCAATCGCTCCTGCTGCTGAGCGCGCCGGTGCAGATCTGATTGTAAAGGCCGCGAGTTCCCATAGCGGTACCGGACGAAGATTACTCAAGACATCCGATTGGACGCTACTACGCAATTCACATTGTCCAGTGTATCTGGTTAAGAATGATAGCATCGAGGCTGGTGCAAAAATTCTCGTGGCAGTTGATATGCGTAGCGAAGATGACTTGCACAATAGGTTGAACGAACAAGTGCTGGAATACGGGCACGCTTTAGTGGCGAATATTCCGGGTAGTAGTTTGCATGCCGTGACCGCTTACCCTAATTCCGATAATTTCGTCTACCCTGGTGATCTCGCAGAAAAAGCAGGAATTGAAAACAGTCGAGCCCATGCGGTAGAGGGTTCCCCAGAATCAGTTATTCCGGAAGTTTCGAATCAGATAGCTGCCAACATCGTGATCGTTGGAACAGCAGCGCGAGAAGGAATCAAGGCGGCGGTAATCGGCAATACCGTAGAGAAAGTTATCGATGCTGTTGACTCAGATATTCTTACTGTCAACGGGGGATAGTAACTAGTAGTAACAAGTGGTTAGAGGGGTGAATCAAAGCCCCTCTAACCCTGTTTTTCTATTATACAGATGTACGAGTCATAGTGTGTCTAACTAGTAGCATTTTAATCAGGCTTAGATGCCCTTGGGCTCCATGATCGCCTGATACAACAAGCGACGAGATGTGCCGCGAACATCCGGTGTTAGCGCGCCAGCTGCTTGAATCATGCCCACGAAGACGATGTCTTCAACGGGGTCGATCCAGAACCAAGTACCTGCAGCACCACCCCAGTAGTATTCTCCTTTGGAATAACTCTCTGCTTCGACCGGGTCTAGAATTACCGCGAAGTCCAAACCAAATGCAGTGCCTGTCTGGTCTAGTCCGGATTCTGCCATAGCTTTAGGAGTTTGGTCACGATGCATCAGGGCGACTGTTAGAGGTGCGAGAATGCGTGCCCCATCCAGTTCCCCGCCATTGAGAAGCATCTGAGAGAAGCGCATATAGTCGGAGGCAGAAGAGATGAGACCAGCGCCTCCTGATTCGAAAGCCGGAGGGTTTGTAAAATCAGCGCCTGGAAACATCTCGCTAGGAGTCAATGCTCCATCCTCCCCATAGACGTACATCTGAGAGAAACGATTTAGTTTTTCCTCTGGCACGAAGAAGGCGGTGTCATGCATGTCTAGTGGAGAAAAAATTCGTTCTTCCAAGAATTCACTGAACTTCTGACCGGATAATACCTCGACCAAATAACCCTGCACGTCTACAGATACCGAGTACTCCCATTGTGATCCTGGCTGGCTCTTCAATGGAATCTGCCCCAGCTTTCTAACAAAGTCTTGGCCAGACTCATTTGGGGGAAGAATACCCGCGGCGGCAGCATCGCCTATACCGGCTTCTAAGTAGGCAGTATCAACAGGGGATTGAGAGAAAATGCCATAGCTTAGACCGCCTGTATGGCTCATCAATTCGCGTATAGTCATTTTGTGATTGGCATCGGTGGTCATCATGCTGCCATCAGCATTGGTGCCAGTGTAGACCTGCAAATTTGCCATTTCGGGAATGTACTGTTCGACAGGGTCGGAAAGCTTGAACTTACCTTCCTCATAGAGGGACATCAAGGCAACGCCTGTTACAGGCTTCGACATCGAATAAATACGAAATAGCGTGTCATTCGTCATTACTGCTCGGGATTCTAAGTCGCGATAGCCTACGGATTCGAAGTGCATCACCTTGTTATCGCGCGCTGCGATAGTAACGGCTCCAGCTAGCAGGCCTTCGTCTACGAGTCCCTGCATGGCGTTCTTAACACGATTCAAGCGCTCCGAATCCATACCAACAGCTTCCGGGGACACCATTGCCAGGGCCGATCCAGAACTGATTGAAATGTTGCCATTGATGGTCGTGGTGCAGGCAATCAGAGTGCCCAGTACTACAAATAAAAATGTGTGCTTCAAAGCTTTCCAGCTGAGGCGTGTGCAGCTTGTCATAGGTGTTCCCTTTTCTTGTGCAATTAAATACAGGAGCAGAGTACTTTGAATTAGTAGATCAAACAACATGGAGCGCGTCTTTGAAAAACCGCAAGCTCGTATTAGACTGACCCTTGATACAGTACTTCGTTAATTCACTAGATAGTTCGGCGCGCAGGAACAGCCTATTACTATGCGCAAAGCAGGAAAGCCCGCCGTCGATAACGGTTTCTTATCTACCCATGCACAATTGCTTGCCGCCAGCTATTGGAGACTTACTGGGAAAGAGTTGCTCAATGTTAAATGTGCACGCGAGGATGTGCCGATAGAGTTAATATGCAGTGTGAATTTTGGCGTAGAATCAGAGAGCGACTATTGGCTTGCTAGGATATAAAAGTTTATGAAGAGCGACTATTTCAAATCTATGTGGGAGAAGATGCAGAGGGAAGGTTACTTCCGCCACCATGCTGACTACTCGGATCACTTCGGTCAGGCGCCATCGGCGGATGAGCGAGTTATGGATACGAAGCTTTTAGAGTTAGATTTCCGGCAAGATGAAATTTCGATGCCTTTTGGCTATTCGCAAGAGTTGGAGCGTAGCGTCAAGCGCACAGAATCTGAATGGCTTTACAAAATGTTTGACTTACCATCCAGTGGCGTTGCGTTAGACTTGGGTTGTGGTTTTGGACGCACGACGGGTTGGATGGCGAAGCAGTATGCACAAGTGATTGCATCTGACATCTCTTCGGTTGTTATAGAAGAGGCGAGAAAAAATTTAAAGAACATGAAAAATATTGAGTTTTGCGTGAATGAAGCGGACTCTATTCCCGTGTCTATTAATGATAGGTCGCTAGACCTGGTTTACATCTTTACAGTCTTCCAACATATTCATAGAGAGTTCGCTGCCGGCATTCTCAAACAAGTGGCGACAGCACTAAAACCAGAAGGCAAGGTAGTCTTCAATCTGCTCAGTGACATTAATGAGCAGGTAGATGATGGTGCTGAAGATACAGAGTGGACTATTGGTTATAGCAAGGATCAAGCGATCGCACTAGTGGAAAATTCAGGACTAAGCGTGGAAAGATTAGTGCGCTGGTATCGTCCGGAAAATGAGGTTAGTTGGTTGTGGGTGTGTGCAAAAAGTAATGGATAGAAAAGACTAATAATCTCCTAGGAGTATTGATAAAAATGCAACTCTATCACTGTAAAAACTCCCGTTCCCTGCGGCCACTTTGGACGTTAGAAGAGATGGGTCTGGACTATGAGTTGGTCACGATGGCATTTCCGCCCAGATTTGAACATGCGGGCTATCTAGATATTAACCCATTAGGCACGGTGCCTAGTCTCAAAGATGGCGAGCTAACACTTACGGAATCGACAGCAATCTGCCACTACCTTGTCGATAAATATGGGCCGACATCGCTTGCGATTCGAACGGATGACCAAGAGTATGGTGAGTATCTAAACTGGTTGTATCGTAGTGATGCTACGTTGACGTTTCCGCAGACTCTGGTGCTGCGATATACCAAATTGGAACCGCAAGAGAGAAGAATTCCTCAAGTGGTGGAAGATTATACGAAGTGGTATTTTTCTCGATTACGCGGTGTTGAATCCGCGCTAGAAGGCAAAGAATTTCTTTGCGCTAATCGTTTTACTATTGCAGATATCGCCGTGGGCTACGCTCTATTTATGGGGATTTCACTCGGCTTAAGTGAGCACTACAAACCGAATTGCCAGCGTTATCTAGCAAGCCTTATGGGGCGAGATGGTTTCAAAAAGGCGATGGCGCAGGAATAGCTTACGTTCCGTCTAAGCTATTGACCCGTCAGACCAAAAGCCAGATCCATGGCATCCGCTTGTGTTAGGTGTTCGCTAAGTTGCAGCCCGCTTAGGGTGACTTGATTGGCTGTATGCAGACTTCCCGGAGGAAGCTGCTATCTCGAATCTCGCGATAATGGGTTTTCTCCATTCTATGGAAAAAATCAACGGATCACGTGCTATGCTATCCACGGAATAACAAGCCAGAAGAGACCTACCATGAGCTTAAGCAGCGAATTTCTTGAAGACCTAGAACTCCTCAATCTATTTAATCTAGACAGCGCACAGGGTGGCATAAAGATCCACCATGAGGCTGCCCCCGCGCGCATCGCCGCGGCCCAGCGTTTATTTGCGCAGAACATCATTACGCTTGAAGATGGGGGCTATTTAACGCCCCTAGGTCTTGAGGCTGCGGCACATGCGCAGGCACTCGTGACTATGCTGCAGGCAAAGCCTTAACGCCAGCTGGGTGTCGTCAACAAAGAGGGTGTGCAATGAACCGTGTTCTTCTTAGTGGCCTCGCACTATGTGGCGCGGTACTTCTTTCGCTAGCCTTGCCTGCATTGGCACAGGATTATCAACCGCCACTTACTGAGCATGGCCAGCCCGATCTGCGTGGTGTGTGGAACTTTTCGTCACGCACTCCCCTGCAGCGCCCGGAGAGGTTTGGCGAGATCGAATTTCTGCAAGACGTGGACAGAGCCACGCTTAACGCACGACCCACTCAAGCTGGCGGAAGTCCAGGAGCCTATCCAAGTCGCGTAATTGGTGCGTACAACGGCTACTGGAATGACAGGAATGAATTGCAGGCGAGTGGCAGAACGTCGCTGATTACTCATCCGGCCAATGGGAGAATTCCTCCGGTTCAAGACGGAGTCCATGTGCAGTTGGGTGGAGACATAACTACAGACGTTGATTTCGGTGAGTCGCGTCCGGTGCGCTATACCCATGGTGGTATCGGGCGTACTGGACCCGAAGATCGGGGCCTCTCGGAGCGTTGTTTGGTGTTTGTATCAGGCCCTCCGTTGTTAACCGGTTTCTACAATAATCATATTCAGATTTTCCAGAATGCCGATCATGTAGTGCTTTTGATTGAGATGGGCTGGGATGCGCGCATAGTTAGCCTAGATGAAAAGCCTCATATCGACAGTGCAATTCAGCAGTGGTCGGGAGATTCCCGCGGCTACTGGGATGGCAATACATTGGTTGTCGAGTCGCGTAATTTCAGCGATAAGGTTGGTAGTTTAAGTCTGCGGGGTATTGCCTATGGCAACGCGAAGGACAGGCTGCTCATCGAGCGTTTTACACCGACTGCTGAGGGAGTTCTGGAATATGAATTTACAGTTGACGATCCAACCACCTTCACCGACAAGATAGTAGGGCAGTCTTCGATGACCAGCGTGGAAGACAACATCTATGAATTTGCCTGCCATTCCGGCAATTATGCGATGGCAGGAATTCTCCGAGCGGGCCGTGTAGAAGAGGCCGACGCCGCAGCTGCAAACTAATCTTTTGCTGGAATCGTTCTAGTCTCGCCTGGTAGGGTAAATAGATCAAAGCCGCGTAACTCAACTGGCCGCAGTAACGGGTCCGCAGAAATCGAGACAGGCACGTGGACTCCTACATTTCTCTTCGCTTTGATTCTGTTGTTCAATATATTCCGCCCGCTTGTTGAGCTGAAGAACCAATACGGCGGGAATGCCATATGTGGATTGTTACGATTCCAGTGCTCTGCGTCCTGTGCGAAATGCACATCGTTTGGATCGGCGTCTCCCATGTGCAGCACCGTTGTGTCATCGTTTAACGTTACACGCCAAACGATATTTTCTATATCTAGCCTTCCCGTCGGCCAGCCGGAATGTGGAATACGCACTGCCTCGATTAGCAATCCTTCCATATTCAATGTTACTGGGGAATCTTTGTATTCAAGACTCACCGCAGTAACGCGCTCATAAATAGCGGCGTCATTGTTGCTGCTCTCGCTGCGCATAGCGATTACGGCTTGATTTGGTGCATACAGTTTTATATCGGGTTGTTCTCTTAATAGTCGAACCATATCAGCTGGTGAAAAATGGTCGCCATGATGATGGCTAACAAAAACGGCATCTATGCCGTCATAGGGAGCTGCGCCTGCGAAGAGTGCTTCTTCCATTTCTTCAGGCAGCAACATGTACTGGCCATAGTCATTTCGAAACAGCGGGTCGAACAAAATCTTGGTGTCGCCATGCTCCACCATTAATCCTTCGTTCGCCATATAATGAGCTGAAGATTCCTGGCCATGGATGTTGGTGCTTAGAGTGAAAGTCAAGAGACTCGCTAATATTTGGAATATTTGTTTAATAATGCTCATTCGCTATTCTTTCTCGCGAAGAGTTCTGACAGGGTTTTCACCGAGTAGCCGTTTTCTTGAAGCCAAGGTAGTACCTGCTCAAGTATCTGTGTTGTTCGTTCACCTTGTTCGGCGCCATCGTGCAGAATGATGATTGCGCCAGGCTTTACGAAGCGTTTGATGTGGCCGACTGCCGCTTGCACATTGTTGTCTCGGTAATCGAAGGGGTAAGCATTGCCTAGCGCTATTTCATAACCTCTCTCATCCTTCAAATACGTCGCTTGCTGATCGGTAAAACCCCCGTCGCTCGGGCGATACCATTTCATGTCAGATTCGGTCCAGAAATTACTAAGCATAGAATGAGTTTTTTCGACGTTCACGATAAATTCCGTTAGTCCCATTGCGGAAGAGGGTGCGGTACCGAAACCATGGTTTGCTAGTTCATGGCCGCTATCTTTAATAGTATGCAGAAGCTGTAGATCTTTTATGCTTCGTTGACCATCCACGAAGAACGTTGCATGGGGGTTTCCTGGAGTTGCGCCCAGCAAGTCGAGAATTCGCTGTGTTGAATCGCCATTCGGCGAGTCGTCGATTGTGAGCGCAACCCAATTATAATCTATTGGAATATCGAAGAAGGCTTGCTCATATTGGTTGCGCGCAACTCCTAACGTGATTGGGGCGATGGCGCGTGACAGACCGGCGCGTACTGATTTGCCATTGCCAATACAGGAGGTAATTACCAGTGAGAGGACAAGAACGAACGGAATCTGAATAATTTTCTTCATAGTCTATCTCGTTATATTTCTAATTATTGAACGATTGTCATTTCTTCTAAGAGATTGGTCGCGCCATCCATATATTCCATCACCCAAAGCATATAGCGAGCGTCTACTGAGATTGCACGATTCTTTGCGTCGTCAAAATCCCAGTCGCCAATGATACTTTCGTAGACACCATCGAACAGCAGCCCAACAAGTTGTGCTTTACTGTTCATGGTGGCTGTGCCGGAATTGCCGCCGGTGATGTCCAGTGTGCTCAGGAAGTTCACCGGCACTGTGCTTAATGATGGCAAGACATAATCGCCATACTGTCCTGCACGTATAAGATCTAACTGCTTCGCAGGAGCATTAAAGGGCTCGATGCCGGTGTCTTTGCCGAGAATCCCTTCCAGAGAGGTAAATGGCTGGTTGATTAGGCCGTCTTTCGGTTGATTACCGCGTACTTGACCAAATGTGACGCGCAGTGAGCTATTGGCATCGGCGTATATCGGTTGGCCTAGACTGCGGTTATAAGCAATAACAGCTTCCATATACTCTGGGCGCCAGCGCTGAAATTGACCCCGTAGTTCTTTGCTTTCGAGTTCGAGTGCCATGCGCTCAGCATAGGAAGCCACCGCGTAACTAATCAATGGGTCGTCGCTGTTCTCAAATTCTTCTATGGAGCTGTCTAGCCATGCTAGTCGCGTCTCCTCGTCATCCAGTGATGTTTGTGCATAGCTGTCCTCGATAATCTGCTCCACCTGACCCTGATCGAAGTTACTAGAAATACCGAAGAAGGAATCTGTTGCTTGAGATCGATGCTGCTCGGGCAGTTCGGCGTAGCGAGAAAGCAAGTAACTAAGCGTGGCTTTGTCCACGGTCTCGTCGAAGCGTCTGCTAATGGCTTGCATCGATTGTCGCAAGCGTCTTAAGTCGCGCTCTTGGTAACCGGGCTCTCTTTCTGCATCAGGCTTCTGCTTCTCCATAGCTAAGCGATACAGGCGATGCGCAGCACTAGGCAAAGTTGCATAGCCCATATAGCTGCGCACAAGATCGCGTTCGCGTGTTGCATGGTTTGAGTCTATTAGAGCTCCTAGCTGGCCTATCGCGGGGGCATACTGTTCGCGTCTTTGTGAATCGCTGTTAATCCACTCGGCAAGATCAGCTTCCGCTGTTTTGCGTCTATCTATGAAGTCGCTCTTCCCATAGCTCTCTACCATGGACTGAAAGTTCTTTGAGTAGTTGTTCAGGCTGGCGAGTGTGTTTTCATAGGCGATGCGCGCTGCACTTCCTTCTACGGAATTTTCATTGATGATGCTGATTATGTCCTCACGAAAACCGCGCGCCTCGGGGTAGTACCATTCAAATTCATTCTCGATTTCGGCGGTTGTGCGGTAGCGGTTTGTGCCGCCGGGGTAGCCTACGCCCATAACAAAGTCGCCATCTTCTACACCCTTTGCGCTAACTTCTAAAAAGCTTGCAGGAGAGTAGGGCACATTGTCCTCGTTGTACTCCGCGGGTTGCCCGTCTGTTCCTACGTAAGCTCGATAGAAACCAAAGTCGCCGGTGTGACGCGGCCACTGCCAGTTATCGATATCGCCACCGTATTTTCCGATGCTTGTTGCGGGCGCATAGACGAGTCGCACATCACGAACTTCCAAGCGTTTAATCAGGAAATATTCCAAGCCCTGGTGAAACGAGGAGACTCCGCAGCGATGATTGCCCGATGATTCGCAGTCCGCTATCAGTGACTTTCGATTCGCCTCGATCATTTTGTAACGATCTATTCCAGAAGTTGAAGAAGTTACGCCTGCCAACACGCTTGCAGTAACGTCCGTTACCTCTTCAGTGACATACACGCGGGTACCTGGCGCAGTTGGAATCTCTTCGCGGAGCTGCTTCGCTAAGAAGCCGTCGACGAGTAGATTGTTGTCCGGTGTGCTGTTGTACTGCACAGAGCCATAGACGCAGTGATGGTTGGTTACTACCAATCCCTGAGGCGACACGAACGAGGCACTGCAGCCACCCAAGCTGACGACGGCATTCATTGGAAACTGATCGAGGCGACTGAGGTTCTCTGGATTGATTTCGAGGCCTAGCTGCCGTAGTTGATCGCTCAGATCGGGCAGTTGATGTGGCTGCCACATGCCTTCATCGGCGATGGAGCTTGTGCCAATTGCAGCAAAGATTATGAGAGGTGTTAGAGCTCGGCGAATGAATTGCGCAGATTCTTGATTTAGCTTCATGGTAAACATTGTTTGGCCACCCGGTTAACTAGATAGGGGATAGAGAATTTGGTGAATAGTTAGATGCCAGATAGAAAGACAGAGGTATCTGGCTTAGACGCACATAATACTGACACCCAGTGCAGTATCGCAAGATTTATACGGTCAATTCGGCCCGGATCATGGCGTTGCCACCGCCAATGAGCGAGGGGCGTGGACTTCGAGCGCATTAGCTTTTAGTCTAGTGCTTAGCTAAACCCAACTTCCAATAATAGACTGTGGCAGGCCCTCTTCTTTGTAAGTGCTAAGCCGGCAGCATAATAGGGTCAAAATTCATGCTCTCATCAATCAAAATCCTGAGAACCTCCGCGTTCTTCTTTACCTCAATTTTTCTATTGTTTTCCAGCCAGCTAATGGCACAAGGTCTAACCGGCACGGAGAACGGCGAATGGCGCTATCTCGGTGGTGATGCAGGCAATACCCGCTACTCGCCGCTGAATCAGATCAATGCCTCGAACTTCTCCGAGCTCGAACAGGCTTGGATTTGGCGCAGCGATAATTTTGGTCCAAATCTGGATTACTTCTCGCGCTCCACGCCGACCTACGTGGATGGTATTTTATATACTGTAGCGACCCCGCGGCGGCAGGTTATTGCGATGGACCCTGCTACAGGGGAGAATTTATGGACTTTTCGCGAGCCAGCTACGATTCGTCACCAGCGTTCACCCCGGCAGGCATACGGTAAAGGCGTTGCCCATGCTGAGGTAAACGGTAGAGGCGTTGTCTATATCACGACGCCGGGTTTCTTTCTGTGGGCGCTAGATGCCAAGACCGGCAGACCCTTGGAGAATTGGGGAACACCTCCTGACTTGGATGGCTTTGAGCAAACCGGCGTCATCGATCTAATTCCCAAACTGGTTGAAGACTGGGGCCCTTGGCAAGACTATGTCGTTGCTGGCGGCAGTTACGATGCAGATTACGGCATACCCCGCGAGCTAGGCATGGTCACTGCTTCTGCTCCGCCTATCGTTGTTAACGGTGTGGTAGTTGTCTTGGTCGGACATCAGCCCAGCTACGGCCAGACTCGCATTGAAAATGTGCCGGGTGACATCATGGGTTTCGATGCTGCTACCGGAGAATTTCTTTGGAAGTTCCACTCCATACCTAGGCCGGGTGAAGTAGGGCACGAGACCTGGGAAAATGATGCCTGGCAATGGTCTGGGGACATCTCGACCTGGGCACCTGCTTCTGCCGATCCAGAGCTTGGCCTTGTGTATATGGTGACAAATGCATCGACGGTGCAGGCCTACGCGGGCCATCGCCCAGGTTACAACTTGTTTGGCGGCAGTGTGTTGGCGCTAGATGTGCAAACCGGTGAGCGCCGTTGGCACTATCAGATTCATCGCAGCGATCAGTGGAACTACGATCTACCTACACCCCCAATTCTGATGGACTTAACTGTGGACGGGCAGTCCATTCCTGCATTGGTTCAGAATACCAAACAGGGTCTCGTGTTTGCCTTCAATCGTGAAACCGGCGAGCCCATCTGGCCGATCGAAGATCGTGAGGTTTTTCAGACTCAGGTGCCCGGAAATTACACGGCGCCGACGCAGCCCTTTCCTACCTGGCCGGAACCGGTTGATCCGATCGTCACCGATGGCTTGACGGAAGATTTCGTCATCGACTATACGCCGGAGTTGAAAGAGCAGGCGTTGGTGATTCTCAATGGTTATCGCGCTGGTGGTCTGTATGTGCCGGCTCTTCCGCAAGGCCATGACAATGAGTACATCAATAACATTGGCTGTATTGGCGGCGGCAATGTGATTCCACATCAGCCGGTTGCCGATCCAAGCACCGGTTTAATGTTTGCGTCCCACGCGCGTAATTGTTTTGCTCCGGGTTTCATGCGACCGACCAATGGTGTCGATAGAGATAATCCAAGATATCCGATTCCCGGTGATGGTGGTGCGACTCCAAATAGTACGCCGACTACTGGCAAGACGGTCGCCGCTTGGTTGCCCGGCGGTGGCGGAGGACTTCCGACAATAGACGGTCTGCGTATATTTAAACCTATGGATAATCAGCTTACGGCTTATCAGATGAATAGCGGTGATAAGGCTTGGTCTATGGCCGTTGGTCCAACTCCCGATTCGATTAAGAGCCATCCCCTCTTGGAAGGTGTGGATGTGCCAGAGACAGGAGGCGTGGGTTGGTCCATACAGATGGTGATGGATGATCTTCTTGTGCAGACCCGCGCTTTAAGTGAAGGTATGGTGCAATTTATTCCCGACGCGCCACTAACCTTGAATGCGAGAGACAAGTTTACTGGTGAGATTGTCGGTAGCGTACCGCTGCCTGCGCCGGGTCAGTACGGCATGATGACTTACTTGCATCAGGGCAAACAGTATATTGTCGTGCAGATCGGCAGCTCGCGCACAGATTTTCCTGCCGGCTTGGTTGCGTTTAGATTACCTAACTAAAATTAGCTAAGGTAAGGGGGGCAGAATATGAAGACAGGTCTTGCTTTTAGTTCTGCGTATTTTTGTTTAACAAGCTTCGCCTTCGCAGCGGAGTCCCCTCCTAGCGCCCTTGTTGATCCTATTCCTCAGAGGATTGATAAGGGCGAGATCGTTGTGATTGCGCAAGAATTTCTGCGGCTTCCACAGACGCTCGATTCGAATGACGTCCCCCTGACTAATAATGCCTATGCACGCTTGCAATACATGCAGCCAATTCCGGATGGATCGGGGAGGCTCGTCATCAATGAGCTGCGTGGTGTGCTCTACATTTATGATGAAGCCGCAAACACGCTTGATGCGTTTCTGGATATTCGCGATGCGGGGGTCGGCTTCGATGATTCGATGTATCCTAATGAAACTGGTCTGGCAGGTTTCGCCTTTCATCCACAGTTCGCGCAAATGGGTCGCCCTGGGTATGGGAAGTTTTATACGGCGTTTAGCGCCAGTTCAGACAGCGGTGTAGCAAATTACTTAGATGACAACTCGGATAGTCACGAGAGCGTAATACGCGAATGGACGGCTACGGATGCAAGTGCCAGCATTTTTTCGGGAACATCGCGAGAGATATTTCGTATCGGTCAGTTCGCGCAAAATCATAACATTGGTACTTTGGCGTTTAATACTGCGGCGACTTCCGCTGATTCAGATTATGGTCTGCTCTTCGCCAGTCTCGGCGATGGCGGTGCGGCTAACGACCCGAATGAGAACGGGCAATCATTAGCTACACCAATGTCCTCAATAATTCGAATAGATCCGCTCAATTACGATCGCCGCACTTCTTACTCGATACCTCAAGACAACCCCTTTGTAGATAGAGTCGGCGTGGCTCCTGAAATTTGGGCTTACGGCCTGCGTCATCCGCAACACTTTTCATTCGATGCTGACGGCACTATGTACATCGCGGACATCGGGCAAAATCAGGTGGAGGAAATTAATATTGGCGTCAGCGGGGCGAACTATGGCTGGCGTGTGCGGGAAGGTACGTTTGCGACCGCTTTCGGCATCGGGAATGTGAGGCCGAATTCCGTTTACCCTAGGCCGAATGATACTGAAGAATTTACATACCCTGCTCTTCAATTTGATCATGACGAAGGCAATGCCGTTGGTAGTGTCTTTGTATACCGTGGAGCAGGAATACCTCAGCTCGCAGGAAAAATTGTGTTTAGCGATATGGTGACGGGTCGCGTTTTCTACGCTGAAAGGCAAGGCTTGCAGGCAGACAAGCCAGGCGGCATTCAGGAGCTGCGCATTCGCCTAGGTGAAAGTGAGGTAAATATTGCTGAAGCTGTGGGTATTGAGAATACTTATGGTGGTGGCAAGCGAGCAGATTTAAGACTTGGCATCGACGCCGCTGGAGAGCTGTATCTGTTAACGAAAGCCGATGGCTGGGTGCGTAAGCTAGTCGCAGAATAAGAGTTTTAGGAAGATAGGTTTTCAATTGAGAGGTAACAATAGAGCTGTGTTCTAACTACTTCTGAGACTTTAAGAGTAGGTGTGCACGGCGCAGGAATCGAGTAAGCTTGGGCAATCGATATAATTGCTAGATCGAAAAATTAAGAAGATATATATGACTACCAACACGCCTATTTATCCTCACGGAAATGTAGAAGAAATTGCCGAAGACCTTTTTATGCTTCGTGGCAGTATCAAGATGAACCCTCTGGTTCGTATTACGCGAAATATGGGAATTATTAGGAACGGCGATGAGCTATCTCTGATTAATCCTGTGCGCGTTAATGCGAAGGTGGAAGCGCAGATTGAGAAGCTAGGGAAGATCAAGCACGTTATTCGTTTGGGTTTCTTCCATGGTGTCGACGATCCCTACTATGTTGAGAAATATGGAGCTCAGATGTGGGCTCAGTCGGGGGGCACTACTTACACAGAGCCCAAGATCGACAAAGAGCTTGATAGTCTAGCGCCACTTCCATTCGATAATGGGGAGATTTTCGAATTTGCAGGAACAACGCAGCCAGAGTGCGCCCTGCTCATAAGTCGCGGAAGAGGGGTTTTATTTACCTGCGATGCGATTCAGCATTACGGCAATTATAGTTACAACAATATTCTAGCGAAGATACTAATGCCTTTTATTGGCTTTCCTCGAACTACACTTGTAGGGCCTATCTGGCTGAAGTATCAGACCCCGGAAGGCGAGAGTCTGGAGGGAGAGTTCAGAAGATTGTTGGAGCTCAAGTTTGATTGCTTGCTAGCGGCTCACGGCACCTTGTTAGAAACGGGCGCGCACGCGGCGGTAGAGCGAGCAATAGACAAAGCGTTCGAGAGAAAAAAATAATTTACCGATAAATATTTAGATTCGAAATCAACACCAGTGAAGGAATTATCCATGGCTTTACCAGAAACTCTGCGAGGAAAACTCTCGCTACCTGTAGTTGGGGCACCGTTATTCATCATCTCCACTCCCGATCTTGTGATTGCGCAGTGTAAGGCTGGTGTGGTCGGCTCTTTTCCCGCGTTGAATGCGCGACCTGCCGAGGTCTTGGACCAATGGCTCACACGAATCACTGAGGAGTTGGATGCCCACAATCAGGCGAATCCCGATAACCCAGCCGCGCCCTATGCAGTAAATCAAATCGTGCACAATTCTAATGACAGGCTTATGCATGATGTTGAGATGTGTGTGAAGCACAAGGTGCCAGTTGTTATTACATCTCTGGGTGCCCGGCCCGAAGTATTCGAGGCGATTCATTCCTATGGCGGCATATGCCTACATGACGTTATCAACAACCGGTTTGCGCACAAAGCTATTGAGAAGGGTGCCGATGGGCTGATCTGTGTAGCAGCAGGCGCCGGTGGACATGCTGGCACTTTATCGCCTATGGCTTTTATTCAAGAAGTACGGGAATGGTTCGATGGACCGATATTGCTATCCGGCGCTATATCGACCGGTGATGGTGTGCTCGCCGCCCAGGCAATGGGTGCCGATCTCGCCTACTTAGGTTCTGCATTCATCGCTACCGAGGAGGCAAATGCAGACTTGGCTTATAAGCAGGCGTTGGTTGACTATGCAGCTAGTGACATCGTCTACACAAACCTTTTCACGGGTGTTCACGGAAACTATCTGAAGCCCTCCATCGAGGCAGCAGGCATGGATCCTGACGACTTACCCGAGAGCGATCCATCAAAGATGAATTTCGGCTCTGGCGGCAGCAGTAAATCCAAGGCATGGAAAGATATCTGGGGCTGTGGGCAGGGCATCAATGCGATCAAGACAATATCACCCGTGGCAGATTTAGTGGCGCGATTGAGAACTGAATATGACACAGCGAAGCAGCGTATTCTCTAGTACCGGCTTATGGTAAGGGTGGTTACCTGTCGCTCTTGATGGGTATAACCACATCGCTGAGGTTCTTCTCTACTATGTGTCGAATCTCATGCGCGAGCTCCCGGTAGAAGGATTTCTCCGGTGACGTTATCCTCCATACTAGAACGTGGTTTCGCACCACGTTTACTCCCTCTACATCTGCGATGCGCAGTTCATTCTCCTCGCGGATCTCAGACTTAACATAGAGGGCTGGCAGGAAGGCGGTTCCCATACCCATTACAACCATCTGTCTCAGCGTGTCTAGGCTAGTGCCTTCGAAGTCACGGCGTACTTCCGCGCCAACTTTTTCGCAGAGTTCGACGATCTGCCTATGAAATAAATGATGTTCACTGATAGTAAGTACTTGCTCACCTAGTAGGTCCATGCGATTGAGCCGGGCCTTGCGTGCCAACCTGTGATCCATCGATACTGCAAATTTGAGCGGCTCTCGAAATAGTTGAAATACCGTCAGCTCTTTTGACATGATTGGCTGTGTGCTTAATATCAGATCATGCCTTCTGTCTAGAAGCCCCGCCTCGAGATCGCTTGGCGCTTCCTCGCGCACATACAGCTTGAGGTCTTGATGCTGAGCATGAATGGGGCTTAGGATATGTGGCAACAAATAAGGCCCCAGGGTTGGAGTTACGCCGAGTTTGTAGGTGCCCATACCCCCGCCAGAAAGGGTTCGGGACTTACTCGCGAATCCGTGTATTTCCTCGAGTATCCGCTTGGCATTCAATAGCAGTTCGCGGCCCTCAACCGTAGTGGTCGTGCCGTTCTTGCTGCGTTCGAACAGCTGCAGGTCGAGCAATTTCTCCAAGATCGCGATCTGATTGCTCAGGGCAGGCTGGGTAACATCCAAGCGGAAGGCCGCTTGCCGAAAACTTCCGGTCTCAGCAATCGTGGCGAAGTAGCGAATCTGTTTCAAGCTCAGGCGGTCTATGATTTCCATGCAAAACCCGTATTATTAGTGATAAGTAAATATAATAACAATATAAATAAATACTACTAACAATTATCACTGCCTACACTCTAGAATTCAAGCCATCAACAAATGTAATCAATAATCAGGTTTTAGGAGTTTAGTAATGGAAAAAGTTATCTCAGGATTTTTGCGTTTTAAGTCGTCGGATTTTGCAGAGCGCAAGCAACTCTTCGCCGACTTGGCCAACGGTCAGAGCCCCGAAGTGCTATTCATTACTTGTGCGGACTCTCGCATCGACCCCAATATGGTTACTCAAACTGAGCCAGGTGATCTATTCATTATACGTAATGCTGGCAATATCGTTCCGCCACACGCAAAACAGGCTGGTGGTGTAACGGCATCCATCGAGTTTGCTGTTGCAGCATTGGGTGTTAGGCACATAGTTGTCTGCGGTCATACGGACTGCGGTGCCATGAAGGGTGCGCTTAATACTGCGGGTCTAGATGGACTACCTCACGTTCAAGAATGGCTGGATCATTCCAGAGGTGCCGTCGATATAGTTAAGGCTAAGCACGGCCAGGCAACTATTGCTGAGCTGGGCCATGTAACAGAAGAAAATGTATTACTACAGATGCAGCATCTACGTACTCATCCAGCAGTGCTCAGTCCTTTGGCCACTGGCGCAGTAGATTTACACGGCTGGGTATATGATATCGAGCACGGTACTGTAAACGCCTACTGCGAGGAGAAGAAGGAATTCGTTCCAGTAGAAGAGCGATACGCAGGACTAATTCAGGAAATGGCTGCGGCAGCAGAGTTAAAAACAGCTTAAATATTTTTTTGACTTGATGCTGGGGTCCTTATACCCCAGCGTCATTATTTTTTTTAATTCCATAAATAATTTACATAGGTGATCAGAATGCTTGGTATTCACACTAAAAACCTTCGTGGTGATTTATTCGGTGGTCTTACCGCCGGTGTTATCGCGCTGCCTTTGGCACTTGCCTTTGGCGAGGCGTCGGGTGCCGGTCCTATCGCCGGCCTCTATGGTGCGATCATCGTAGGCTTCTTCGCTGCGCTTTTCGGTGGCACAGGATCGCAAATTTCCGGGCCTACAGGTCCTATGGTAGTTGTGTTCGCGGGTGTATACGCGACTCTAAATGGCTCGCCTGAGCTGGTTTTTGCCGTTGTGGTGTTAGCGGGAATAATACAGATTCTGTTCGGCGTTTTGCGTTTCGGACAATATATCCGCCTCGTTCCGTACCCCGTGATATCGGGATTCATGAGCGGCATCGGCTGTATCATTGTTGCATTGCAGTTTAGTCGTCTGTTTGGACATGAGCCAGAAGGTGGCGGAACAATTCCTGCGTTGGCAGCGATACCTGGATCGATCATGGATCCTAATTTCGTGGCACTTGCCTTGGGTTTGCTAACATTGCTAATCGTTTTTAAGTGGCCAAAAACTTGGGGAAAATTTGTTCCAGCACCCTTAGCCGCTTTGGTAATTGGAACCGTTGGTAGCGTAGTGGTGGGTGGTGCGCCAATTCTGGGAGACATCCCAACCGGTTTACCTGGCTTCATCATGCCTTCTTTCAGTCAGGATTCGCTCTTTATTGTTGTAGAAGCGGCATTCATTCTTGCCATCCTAGGCGCGATTGACAGTCTGCTTACCTCTCTAGTCGCTGACAATATGACTCGCACTAGACATGACTCAAATAGAGAACTTATCGGTCAGGGTATAGGCAATACAGTAGCTGGATTATTCGGCGGTGTTCCTGGAGCAGGTGCGACGATGCGAACGGCTGTAAATATTCGCACCGGCGGTTTAACTAAGATGTCCGGAATGATTCACAGTCTTTTGCTGTTGGCTGTTGTGGTTTCACTAGGCCCTCTTGCCTCGCAGATTCCCCACGCTGTGTTAGCAGGATTACTGGTTAAGACTGGTTACGACATCATCGATTTCGCTTATTTGAAGCGCGCGCACAAAGGACCACGTTGGGATCTGGGCCTTATGGTACTAGTTGTTTTCTTAACAGTATTTGTAGACTTGATTACAGCAGTTCTAGCCGGTGTGGTAATGGCGGCACTAGCCTTCGTAAAGCAAATAGCCGATGCGCAACTTGCGGCACTGGGTGATGTGACTAACCAAGGACTATCCGTAGATCTCACTGCTGAAGAAGAGGCATTGCTTAAAAAGGCAGGAAACAAAGTCACTCTTTTCGACTTTGGTGGTCCTCTGAGTTTCGGCGCCGCGGCTGATGTTGGACATCAGGTGCGAGAGAAGTCGAAGGGTAAGTCGGCGATGGTTCTGGATTTTAGTCGGGTGACTCATGTAGATGTCTCGGCGGCGAGAGCCATGGAAACGATTGGCAGTGACGCTCATTCCGCGAATAAAGAAGTTTACGTATCGGGCATGAACGATGAAGTTCGGGCGATGTTGAAAGGTCTTAACAATGAGTATTGCTTATCACACGGTGATAATTTCGCTACTCGTTTGGACGCGATCAAAGACGCTGTTGAATTTGTAGTTGAAGAGGATTCCAATGCTGCAGCTTCGTCTGCTAACTCTACATCTGAGCCTTCCACTGCATAAGTACTCTCTCTCCATTCGAGAGAATGGATTTTTCCCGCCGCTTGTCTTCGGACAAGCGGCTTTTTTTTATTCTAGTTTTTGCGTTGCGATTCGGAGAATCAGGGCAGGGCTATCTCGTCACTCTCTTCTGCTCGCGCCGGTTGGAAATTTTTGCGTGGCGTATTGCTTCTAACTTGTTCGAGCCAGAATACGCCATCGAAGGGCGCACTATTTCCGCGTGTGCCCAAAAAATCCATGTCTCCATCGCCGTCGACGTCCCGTGCTATGAATTTGTCGAACATGCCGCGCTTGCGTCTGGAAATATCATGACGTGTCCATTCCGATTTCGCCGCGCCGGGGTTTTCGAACCAGGCGAGTCGACCTAGTGCATCTGAAGAATTGACATCACCATCACCAGTGCGAGGACCTCGGCTATAGCTGCCTACCATGACATCGGTGTCACCATCGTTATCGATATCTGCTATCTCCATGCCGACCAGTCCGTCGGGAAGAATGCTGCCTATGGTGTAGGCGTTCCAGGTATTGTCTATGTTCTCGGGCTGCTCAATCCAAATGAATTGGCCGTTGTTATTCATGCCGAGGATGTCGAGCCTGCCATCGTCGTTAAGGTCGGTATATTCGAGGTTGAATCCGCCCATGCTTCCGCCAAAGATACCAATCGCGTGTTCTGCAAACTCTAGAGAGCCAGTGCCTAGATTTTCGAAATAGACCAATCGGGCATCCCCTCGCGCCCCGACTACGATATCCATGTCACCATCGCCGTCCAAGTCCACCGGTTCTGCATTCTGGGGAACGCTGTAGCTACCGAGTTCACTGCGTTGCCAGTTGCCGCCCGATAGTGGATCTCCTTCTAGTTTATACAGTTCCACGGGGGTTGAACGGGCGAAGTCTTCAGGTCCTGGTGATTGTGCTCCCTTGTTAGGGGCAGTGAGTTCGGGTACGCCGTCTCCATCGAAGTCTGCGGCGAAGACACGAATGTAGGAGCCGCGCCCCTGCGTCATCGGCAGAATAAGCCTAGGCCAGATGGCTGTGCGCGCATTTAATCCTGGATTCTGTAGGTAGATAAGATGCGACTGCTCTGCAGCGACTACAACATCGAGGTAGTCATCGCCATTAAGGTCAACAACGACGGCGTCTTCTGGCGCAGGCGCGTCGGTGCCTTCGGCTATGGTGATGTTTACCCACTGCTGAGGATCGGCTGAGCCAAAGGCAATTCTTACAGTGCCTTCTGGGGGTGGAACGAAGCCTGGTGTGTGACTCGCAGAGTCATACTCGGCATCGGATTCGTGGACAGACACGATGTCCTCATAACCATCGCGATCAATATCACCCAGGACTAAACCGTCGCTTCCACTGAGTGCGAAGCCGGCTATCTCAGGGTCGTCGATGATGTGTTCTTGCCAGCTTATGTATTGGCCATCGCTTGATTGAGCACGGGTAAGCGTATCGCTAATTAGGTTTTGGGCGAGGCTAGGACCGCTTAGACAAAAGGGGACCAAGGTAAGTAGATGGATTTTTTTCATTGCGCTCTCATGTCAGCTGAATTCATGGGAACAGAATAGAAGCTAATATGCCGCAAGTCCAATCTCTGCGTGCGCGGCAACCGATTAGAATTAACTCATCGGCCACCACACCAGAAAGGTTTCTCTAATCAATAATTGCCTGTTGAACAGCGTTCTCGAAATCATATTGCGCTGGTCCGAATGCTTGTTGCAGCATAATCACTGCAGTCAATTCTTCTTCTGGGTCAGTCCAGGAACGCGTGCCAAAGGCGCCACCCCAGCCGAACGCGCCTGCACTGCGCCTAGCGTTCGAAGTAATAGGATCTAGGGTTACAGCTACTGTATAGCCAAACCCCATGCCTTCTTGCTGACGAGAAAAACTCTTGTACAAATCACCGATCTGATTGCTGGACATCATTCGTACCGAGCGTGGGCTTAGCAGACGGTTGCCGAACAGTTCTCCACCATTAAGCAGCATCTGCTCGAAGCGCAGGTAGTCTTCGGCGCTGCTAGTTAGTCCGCCGGAAGCAGAGAAGTAATTTGTAGGTGGCCGATCTAGGAAGGGAGACATATCGCGATCGACAATATTGACGCGTCGGCTTTTGTATTCCGCGGGTACATTGAAGTAAGTGTTATCCATGCCTAGCGGCTGCAATATTCTCTCGTCAATAAATTCGTCGAAGGGTTTGCCCGAAACAATTTCAATGATGTGAGAGACCACATCTAATCCAACACCTGGGCTGTAAGTCCAGCGAGCACCAGGTTGAAAATCCAAAGCATAAGAACCGTACTGAGGAATGATACTCGCGAGTGTCGAGTCGCCATCGCGTTGTGGACGCTCAGATACTGCTGTGCCGAGACCGCCGCTAGCCAAGCCGGATGTGTGCGTAAGTAAATCATGGATGGTGATGTCACGTTGCGCAGGGACTAGTCGGTGTTCAGGCGCGTTTCGTGGATCAACAGAGTAGGGGCTGATGTTCTCGGTAATGGAATCTTTGAGAACTGCTACCTGCATGTCAGCAAATTCGGGTATGTATTTGGAGACAGGGTCTTCGGGACGAATCAAGCCTTCTTCGATCATCATCATTGTCGCCACGCCAAGCAGTGGCTTGGTAGAGCTCATCATGATGAACAATGAATCTTCCTGCATGGGACGGCCTGCATCTACATCCAATAGTCCATGAGTTTCAAAGTGAACGAGCTTGCCGCGCCGGGCTACCATGGTAACGGCCCCCTGAATATCACCGGCATCAATGTGTCGTTGCATCGCTGTGTTAATTCGCAGCAGTCGTTCAGATGACATGCCAACATCTTCAGCCTTGCCGGTTGGAATTTCATCGGCAACTGAAAAGTTAAAAGACAAACAGCCTAGCAAGAGACTGGTTGCGACTAAGGTTCTGCGCAGTGGTGTCGGCATGATGTATGTGGCCTCGATGTTGGTGGCTAGTTGACTAAGTGTGTTAAAGATTTTGTCATGATCTCAGGGCAAGCGTCTATAACATGAGCCTCAATTTTTCAGCTGGAGACACTGAGTGGCGCTCTGCTCGTTCTCACTCATGAAGCGATACAAGGTGGCGCCAATAGCGTCGCTATCCTCAATCGCAGCGCTTAGAATTTCCAAGCCCTGTTGTTCACAGATGCCTGAAAATAAATCGCGGCCATAGGTTTGTTGAAAATAATTGTCTCGGCTGAGGCCTAGCTCTGGCAAGTTGCTTGTTAGTTGCGGCAGCAACGCCAACTGCAATTCTTCTTGCCCCGTTGGAAATATCGCTCCCATAGCTGCACGCAGATTGGACAGTGGCAACGGGTTTTCGGTATCGAGGATTCGAGCTACCCATTCCTGTTTGATGGCTAAGTCGGGAAGCGCGGCTTCCGCAGCGATGGCGGCTCGCCTACCTGCATCAGAAGGGTCGCGCTGACGTTCTGCAGCCAATAACTCGCGGGCATTGTCGTAGTCTCTAGCGGTAAACCGTTGAATTATATTCCAACGTTGATTCTGTCCCAGGCTGAGTCCGGAAATAGCGACGTCACCCTCTAACAAGCTAGCAAGATTTTCTAACGCCTGGGAGCTGCGTGCGAGGCCGATATAGCGGGATAGTCTGAGGTTTAATGTGCTAACGGATTGGCTTTCGCTAGCAGCGGTAGACCCAGCATTGATTAGTTGCCAGAGCTGCTGTTCGGCTTGCGGGCCATACTCCGCGAGCTCATTCGAGTATTCGCCGCCTAGTCGTTCGAGTAGGTTTAAATTACTGACTAAACTACCTAGGCTCTGACGAATGATTCGATCATTGTTTTCCAGCGGTAGTGAGGCGATTAAAGCCGCTAATAGGGTGGAGTTTTCCATCTGGCCATTGCCCGGCGCATCGAATAAAGCGGTCCAGATCATGGAGCGCATGAGAGGATCTTCGATGCGTTCTAATGCACCATCATTGATGATGGTGTCCATGCTGACTTCATCGAGGCTCACCTCTGTATAGCCCCAGCCTTCGTAGTTAGGTAGCGCTAGATCAGGGCAGGCAAGGCCTATGGCGTTGGGGACTTGGGTCTCGGCGCCGAGTATTTCAATCGGAATTGCAATGTCGAGTTCGATGCTGCCGTTGTCTGCAGTAGTAAAGAGCCCTAGCTGGACCCGCTGGTTTCTTAAGGTTGGATGGTCATCTGGGACTGTCTGTAAAATAGCGAAGCTACTGATACCATTCGAGTCACAGCTAAAGCGCGCCTCGATAGTGTTTACTCCCGCCTGATACATCCAGTCCTCAGCCCATGGATCTAGGTCTATTCCGGATTGTTGTGATAGCGAGCTCATGAAGTCGTCAAGCTCGGTGTTCTCCCAAGAATTTTCTTTCAAATAATTTGAAACCCCCAGCCGAAAATCTTCGCGGCCTATATAGTGGGACAATTGGTTTAGAACAGATGCGCCTTTGTCATAGGTGATGGCATCGAAGACATTAAAGAAATCATTTGTGCTAACTACAGGCACTTCGATGGGATGCGTAGAAATGGCATTGTCGGCAGCGATTGCAGTTAAGTTTTCGGACAGATAAAAATCATGCCATAGATCGTCAAATTCAGTTGCCTCTGATACGGCAATGGAAGACATCAGCGTCGCGAAGCTCTCATTCAACCATAGGCCATTCCACCAGTTCATCGTGACCAGATCGCCGAACCACATATGTGCCATCTCGTGCAGAATAGTTCCGGCACGTCGCTGGCTATTGAATCGATTGGATGCGCCGCGATCGACATAGCTTTCAGAGAAAGTTACGGCAGCCACGTTCTCCATCGCGCCGATTAAGAAGTCAGGAACGATAACTTGGTCGTATTTCGCAAATGGGTAAGGGATGTCGAAATAGTCGCGGTAGTGAGCCAAACCTGATTTGGTATATGCCATCCATTCGTCAACAGCGACATACTCGGAGAGCGATTGCCGCGCCATCAGTCTAATCGGCACTTCGCCTGCCATGTCTTCCCATATCTGGTACGGACCGGCATGTAGAGAGAAGATGTAACTGGAGAATTTTTCCGACTGTGGGAAATGCCAAATTTTCGAGTTGCCATCCTCGATCACTGATTCCTCAGTTGTAGATGAGACTACTTGCCAGTCCGCCGCGGCGCGAACAGTGAGCTCATAACTTGCCTTCAGGTTCGGTTGATCGAAATTTGGAAATAGACGATTCGAGTAGTAGGGCCACAGATAGGTGTACAAGTAGGTTCGATCATCTTCCGGATCTACGAATCGGTGTAGGCCGGTGCCATCCTGATCATAGGGATGAGAGTATTCTATGAGGACTTCATTGCGTCCGGCTATTAAGGCTGCAGGGGAGAGTGTGACGAAGTAACCATTGTAGTCGGGTTCTAGCGCCTCGCCGTTTACTATGATGCCATTTACAGTACCGCCGGTGAAGTCGATCTCCAGTGGTTTGTCGATGTCAGTAAGGGTGAAATTCGCGGTTACGCTACCCTGATAGGAATCTGTGAGACTGACAAGGTCTATGTCCATAATGTAGGAAATATCCGATACACGGGCCTTGCGTGCTATCGCCTCGGCTTGGCTAAGCTGGTCTAGGGCGGGTCGAATGGGATAATCGTCGTTACTATTGTCGACGATTGGGGTAGTGGCCTGCTCACCGCAGGCGACAAGAAGTAAGGTCGAAAAAAGTGCGCATAGCTTGGTAAATCGGTGCATCAAAATGTCCTTGGTAAGAGTCAGCAGTGGCTCTGTCTGAGGAGAGTTAAGCTACGTTAAGTTGGAGCAGGAGATCAACCCTTATTGAGGTTACTGGCAGGAGGGGTAAAGCCCTCGAGCTCATTCATGTGGATAGCATGAGTGAGCTCGAGTGATAGAGAGTCAGTTGAAAATTAGATGCCGTATGGATCGAGAATAGCTTGATACAGCAAACGCTTCGAAGCGGCGCGCACATTTGGCAGCTTGTTTCCAAACTGCTGAATCATTCCGACAAATACTAGATTCTCCACCGGGTCTATCCAGAACCAGGTGCCGGCAGCGCCGCCCCAGTAAAATTCTCCAGTAGAGTAGGACTCGGCTTCTACTGGATCGTCTATCACAGCGAAATCTAGTCCGAACCCAGTGCCTCGAGCACCTAATACGCTGCCAGCCATAGTTTTAGGTGTCTGGTCGCGGTGCATTAAATCCACAGTAAGTGGCGCTAGTATTCTTACACCATCTAGCTCACCACCATTCAATACCATCTGACTGAAGCGCATATAATCCATAGCAGTAGAAACTAAGCCGCCACCGCCGGATTCAAAGACAGGGTCGACTAAGAAATTTGCATCTGCAAAGCCTTCTCCTGCTTCCAGCTTTCCAGCGTCGTCATAGCCATAGACCTGAGCGAAGCGCGAGACTTTCTCTTCGGGTACATGAAAATCTGTGTCGGTCATTCTAAGTGGATTGAAGATACGTTCTTCAAGGAAGCTGCCGAATGATTGGCCCGCCAGTTTCTCAACGAGATAGCCCTGCACATCTACCGACACGCTGTATTCCCATGTTGATCCAGGCTGATGCTTCAGTGGAATCTGTCCGAGCTTGGCAGTGAATTCTTCCAGTGTGTCGCCAGTGTCCAATAAGCCCGCCTCGACGTATTGCGTATCTACGGGTGACTGCGCGAATATTCCATAGGAGAGTCCGCCGGTGTGGCTCATCAATTCTCGTATCGTCATTTTGTGATTCTGTGGTTCTGTGATGATGTTGCCATTATCGTCAGTGCCTGCAAACACCTGCAGATCCTTTAGCTCTGGCAAATATTTCTCAACTGGATCAGCTAGGCGGAATTTGCCCTCCTCATAGAGAATCATTAAGGCGACGCCAGTAATAGGCTTACTCATGGAATAGATACGAAACAGTGCGTCGTTGCTCATCGCAGCTTGGGCTTCTAAATCGCGATAGCCTACGGATTCGAAGTGCACAATTTTGTTGTCTCGCGCGGCCATGGTGATCACACCTGCCAATAAGCCCTCGTCTACATAGCCTTGCATGGCTTGGGTAATCCTATCGAGACGAGCGGAATCCATACCTACGGATTCCGGTGAGGCCATCTCTAATGCAGCTGCCGGTGCTTGGGGAGCCGCTGCGGTAGTGACGGTTGATGCGTTGTCCACAGCGGGGCTACAGGCGGCAATCAAGGCTAAACCAAGCCCCATAAGGCTAATACGCAGTTTGTAACTAGTAGTATTCGATTTTTCGGTAATGAGCATCAATTTCTCCTATCTCTCTTCCTGACTCAATGTAAATGCGTAGACATTCTTGCTGGCGTCTCTTGATTCGCGCCTATATTAGGCGGCTCATCAGCTTAGATCATTGTTATAAGATAAAACAAGGGTTTTGGGCTGGAGTGAGGTAGGTGTTATTCTTGTTGCCTAGCTCATGCCAGAAAAGGCTAATTCACAGAAAACTGAGTCCTTATGCTGAATAGATTCAATTGCCGGACCATCGTACCCAAAGCGCTAACATTGCTAGCCGCCGCGTTCAGCCTGTTGCTGTCGTTTGCACTACATGCCCAGAACGTCGCAATCGCTCACTGTCAGGGCAGCTGCCCTAGTTATTCTTCTAGCCTTGCCGCAACGCGAGCGAATGTGGTTATCCACAATCTGTATGCTGCTGGACTTAACGGTGACACTGGCATGGCGGATTGGGTTGCCTACCGATTGACCAAGGAGGCGATAGGTGTCGCGTCCTTATTGCCGCGTTTCTGGCAGCCAGATGAGCTAGTGCGTATGTCTGGCATCGAAGAACTAGCCGAAGCTGAAGCTTTGGGGTTTTCCTTGGCAGAAATCAGCGGTGCTGGGAGTCCTTACGGTGGATTCAATGAGCCGCTTGGCAATGCCGAAGAACGTGCCCGCCTTGCGCCCATGACTAGCTTTGCGAAGACGCCTTACTGGAGAGAACTCAATAATCTCAGCAACATGGTAACGATGCCTACTCCACTGCGGCGTGGGCCCTGGTTGCAGTTGGAACAGACGCTAAATCGAATAGTAACTGACGAGAATTCTTTAGGTGTGCTCAGCGGTCCTCTGTTTCTGATTGGTGAGCCGTTAAGTACCTCTATCAATAGCGCGAATCTAAATCCAGCTGCATATTTCAAAATAGTGGTTGCCGACAGTGGCATCGCCGCATTTGTGTTTACAGAGGGCCTTTCTCAGACTGATCGCTTCTGTGATCATCAGGCGGATCTTCAACAGATCGAATTGATGAGTAGTCTCGATCTGTTTCCCGATAGAAGCCCTAGGCCCTCAGCGAAACTATTAAGTGAACTAGGTTGTTTCTAGCGCAATAGACGCAGGCAAGTACCAAGCTACATTTTGTAGCCATTAATGAATTGTGCTGCTCTGGTGAATAAGCTACCTTGCAGCCATTCCGATCAAATTATCCGCGGAGCTACCCATGAAAAAAGCAATAATAATGTTCCCAAGTCTTAGCGCACTAGCTATTGGCTGTGCCTTTTCCTCTATTGTCTTCGCTGCCGACGACTATGTCGTTCCGCGCACGGAGTGGGGTCAGCCGGATCTACAGGGAGTCTGGAATTTCTCTTCCAATACACCTATGCAGCGTCCTTCTCGTTTTGGCGATCGGGAATTTCTGTCTCCTGAAGAAGTCAGAGAAATAGCAGAACAGCGAGCTGCAAGAGATGCATCTAATGATGGTGCCATAGCAGTCGAAGGAGTGGACGGTTCCTACAATGATTTTTGGGTGGAGAATGCTGGTATCGGTGGCGATATGCGTACCTCACATATTGTCTATCCTACCAACGGTAAACTACCAGCGCTGAAAGAAGGTGCGATAGCAAACCAAGGTGTATATGGTGGTGATACTACTGGCGAGTCGCGTCCGGTACGAATCTCAGCTGGAGGTATTGGAACGGATGGCCCGGAGGATAGAGGGCTTTCGGAGCGATGCTTGATCGGCTTCAATGCGGGACCTCCGTTTGTGCCGAGCTTGTACAATAATAATGTGCAAATTTTTCAGACAAAGGATACTGCAGTCATCCTGACAGAAATGATTCATGATGCGCGTGTTGTTCCTCTTGTTGATGCGCCGAGTGAGATGGGTTCACTTGATGATGAGGTGCGACTTTGGATGGGTGATTCGCGGGGCTATTGGGATGGCGACACACTCGTCGTCGAGACGCGCAACTTCAATGGTTTGGCTTCGAGTTTTGGGCAAGCGGGAACCTCATTAGACAAGGTGCTAACAGAGCGGTTCACTCGTCGAGGTTCTTTCACAGTTGACTATGAGTTCACGGTCGATGATCCATCAACTTACACCGATAAATTTACGGCCATCGTGCCTATGACTAAAGTGGCAGGCCTGCTCTACGAGTACGCTTGTCATGAAGGTAACTATGGCATGGTGAATATATTGCGCGGCGCAAGGGTTCAGGATGCAATGGCAGAATCCGAAGCGCAGTAAGAATAGGATTAGGGAGAGACTAATGGGGTTTGAGTAGTTATTACTCTGACCCCATTTTTATATGCACAGTAAGTGTATTCGCAACCGGATAGAGAGAGTTATGAAATTATTTCGTAGAGTAGTCATCGTAGTGATTTGTTTATTGTTGATTCCAATTGCAGCTGTCGCTACTGCGGGTGCGAAGCAACGCTTTGAGGATGGCCCTAATCGGGTGTTCTCCGGCGGACCGCTCGTAGCTGGTGAGTTGCATTCGGGCCCTGATCCAGATTGGAGCTTCGTGAGCGAGATTCCAACCATAGAAATGCAGTTACTAAATCCTGCACAATCTCGTCGCATCTGGATTGCTGAGTATGAGAATAAGATATATGTCTGGTCGGGCTATATGGGAAACCCAATCGGGCGAATCTGGAAGCAGTGGCCGATTCAGGCCGAGCGCGATGGTCGAGCAGTGATTCGTATTAATGGAGTGCGCTATGAACGTCAACTTACGCGCATACGATCAGGCGATGTGCTCGACGGCCTCACTGCAACGATTACTGGAAAGTATCCATCTGCCACAACCCGTGCCGCAGTTGAAGCAGGCGATGTGTGGGTATTCGAGGCTGCTCCGCGCAGTTAAGTCGCCTCAACTATTAGAAGGTAAGAATCATGAAGAATTTTTACATTTTCACAGCCGTTGCCGTTATTGCCACAATCTTGGCCGTTCTCTTCATTCCAGGTGTTGATGACTTCGTGGAGAGAACATTCCAAGTCTATCTAGGTCGAGCGGCACGCTAAGTACTAGAGCAAAAAATGCAGTTACTAGAGCGGGTTCAGTACAAAAGCTGAGCCCGTTTTTTTGTGGGACATTAAAAAAGGCTGAATTCACTAGTACTGGATTAGAGTAATAGTGGTTCAGCCAAGGAGAGTTGTTCTTCGTTTAGTTCAGTGGCCTAGAATTAACTTCCAGCAATTAGATTGGTGCTTATCAGGTCATAGTTAATGCTCGCATTACCGTCTTTCTGATTCAGTGATAACGCCATCTCGAGATCGATGCTTGCGCCAGCGGTGTCACCGGTTATCGCTTTAGCAACTGCTAAGTTAGAGTAAACGGATGCAAGAGCTACTTTCTCTTTCTGGATAGTGAGTTCCGAGGAGTCCTCTGCTTTTTCAAGAGCGCTGCTGCAACTTGTGATTGCTGCTTCAAACTCTTCAAGAAGAATTTGCGCGACACAAAGATTGTTCGCTTCGAAGTAGTCCATTCTCTTAAGGCTACGAGAAGCAAATGTGGCTTTCGTAGCAGAAATATCTTCGCTAACTAGTGCCTTGAAACCGATGGTGTTACTGAAGGCGGTTAAGCGATAGTCGGCAAGAGCTCCCGAAGTTGCAAAAGAAGAAGCTAGTGTAAGTGCGATTAGTGCAAGCTTGGAGTGTGAGAAACGTTTCATGATTGATCCTTAATTAATTGGCGAAATAGATTAAAATTGAGTTTTAGAATCGGATGACACACTGGCTGAAATTTGTTTTGTGTTAAAAGCTTTCTCAACATTTCTAACACTGTATCTATCAAGAAGAATGTTGGATTTGTTTAGCCGCCTGTCTTTCGATTTGTGTCTATAGTAAGGATCGGAGTTCCCTGTGACAAAGTATGCTTCCTAATGTAATGCGTGAATACTCGTCATCTATTCCCGTGCTCATAATTTCCCTTCTTGATTGAATATCTCTAGAAGCCAGCGCCAGAAAACGAGTGAAATATTTCTGTTACTGTTTCCATTCAATGCCAGCCAATAATAATCTTCTGTAATGAGATGAAATTCGTGCAATGCAACCAAAGACCCTGAGTCGAACCAGTCCTGACTTACCGGCAATGGCATGAGAGCGATGCCCACGCTCTGCTCCGCTGCGCGTGAAAGGGCAAACATGCTATCGACATAGATGATTTTCTTAGGTCGTAAGTTAGTTACTCCAGCATTTTCTGCCCACTGTTCCCATGCATTCGGTCTTGCCTTATGGAGCAGTATCGTTGCTTTTTTTATGGCGTCGAGCTCAGTAATTCCCTCCATCTCCCATTGTTCTTTTTGTTGCGCGCTGCAGGCTGGGACGTAACGAATGGGGAACAGCTTCGCTACCTTGACTGCGTTTGGAGTCTTGCGTGACAAAACAATGTTAATGTCGGCGGCGGGATTGAGTTCGTCTGTTATGCCTTGGCCCTCTATCTGTAAATCAATGTCGGGGTAGGTGTCGGAGAAGCTACTCATACGTGGCATTAGCAATTCGCTAGCGAAGAATTCAGGCATCTGCACTAGCACTGGGTGTAGTGCCTTCTGTTTACGAATCTTACTGGTCGCATCATCGATTGCCCTGAGATAGGGGTTAATTTCTTGATACAGGTGAGAGCCATCCTGAGTAAGTGAAATCGAACGTGTGAGTCGCTTGAAGAGCTTCGTGCCCAAGTCTTCCTCGAGATCGCTGATCTGATGGCTCACCGCGCTAGGGGTGAGGCACAATTCATTTGCTGCTTTCTTGAAACTAAGATGCTCGGCTGCTGTACAGAATGTACGCAAGCCTCTATGTTGGATAGGCATTGAATCTTGATCCTAAGTGGGCTTATGCTAATCAAAGCGAGATATTGCAAAACGTTGGGATTAGTTTGCGACGGCAAAAGCTGTATCCTGTAATTAGCAATCCCTGTGCCAATGTCTTGTTTAAGTAAGACTGTTGACTCTACACAAGCAAATGAAGCGGAAAGTCCTGGGCCGTGCTCTCGGGACAGGCATTAACTAGCCTGAAAACATAAGATCAGCAAATGCTGAATCAAATCTGATTGCCAGGCACTACAGGTTTTTAGCAAGATGGCGAGCTAGCTTGTACCAATAGTGTGCTAGTGCACCATGCTGGAGCGTTTGTGTTCCCGTGGGGAATCTCCAAATTTATCCGCCGATCTATTGCTGAACGAGTTTCTGTTGTAATCTTGCTCTCGAGTAATCGAATCAATGAGTCATAAGACCTATTTCTATGAAAAAAATAGCAGTTCTATTGCTTAGCTGTGGCCTCGCCTTGGGGCAGCTGACCTATGCAGCGGCAGGTGAATGTCAGCCGTTATCGAGTGTTGAAGGCGATGGCTTAGTGGCAGTAATCTCGGCAGCGGATATGAACGCTGTGTTGCAGGTCAATTTCGATGACAGTGAGGTTTGTACTCTACAGAGCGAGTCTCTAGATTTTGGTGAGGCGGCTGGCGTCAGCTTCCATAACAGTGTCGCCTTGGATGAGTTCGTAGTTCAGGCCTCAGTAGATGGATATGAGACATGGCTGCGTATCGACAGTGAATACAATGGGGAATTGTTGCTCGATAGGGCTACCGGAGAGGACTTGGGCCTCACCGATGCCGAGTTTCTTGGTGACAATTCGCAGCTCGAGGCGTCGGATTTCTTTATCGAATACGTCGGTTCACTCGAGATAGGCGGGTTTTCTCTGCGTAACGTAGAAACCAATATTCCCTTATTAGAGGTCCCTTATGACCATTATGCAGGTCGAGGTCCCATACCTGAGAATTCCGTGTCGGAGGCAGAATTTCTAACGATTGGCTCGATAGGAGAGGAAATACTGGAGGAGGTGCTCATAACTGTGGATATCGTCAATCAGAGAATTTATATGACGGAAGCTAACTAACTGGTTATCCTGTCTGTAAATCGATAGATTTCAGCTAGCAAATAACACTAACAAATACATAAACAACCACAATAAAGGATATACACATGAAACGCTTTATTTTGACTCTCTTGGCACTGCCAAGCCTCATTGCTTCTACTTCATTTGCCCAGGAATACGTTGCGATCGAAATGGAAATCGATGTCGATAAGCCAGCTGCAGAAGTTTGGTCAAAAGTAGGTGGTTACTGCGACATTAGTGAATGGCTTGGCTTAGATTGCCAGATCACCTCCGGTGATGGCGCTCTAGGTACGGTTCGGTCTCTTTTGGATGGCAGAATTTTGGAAATACTCGTAGCCGAAACTGAGCTGTCTTATGGTTATACGCAACCTGCCCCGGCAGAGGGTTTCTATGATCATTACCACGGTTTCTTGGAAGCTCGCCCTACCGGCGCGAACAGCAGCAAGTTGTTGTATACGTTGATGCTAGATGTATCGAATTTGGAAGATCAGGCTGCGAAGGATGCTAATGTTGCGAGAAGACGTGGCATGTTTGAAGGTGCGCTAGCAGCAATGAAGGAAATGGCAGAACAATAGATTCAAGCTTGTCGAAGAAAAGGCGGAGGAGATGTTGATCTCTCTCCGCCTTTTTTTTACAGTTCTTTAATTGCGACCTTACGAAAGCGAAGGGTTCCTAGGGCGCGTTGCAGGGCAATCGGTCCGCTTGCAAGTAGATCATCCCGTACATCTACTGTTCGCTTGTTATTAAGATCAACCACCAAATGATTACCGTCTAAAGTAATGACGAGTACATTCCACTTGCCTCCTACTGTTGGTCTAGGCTCATCTACAGGGGCGATGTGAACGATTGCGCCGGTACCGAAGGAAGGATCGCCGCGTTGATCGTAAATATTCGCCTCATAACAAGTGCGATCGGTAATTTGATTTGCATCCTCACAGCGCATGTAAATGCCGCTATTTGAATCTTCGCTCGCCCAGAATTCGACGCGCAAGGAAAAGTCGCTGTAATTTTTCTTGGTAACCAAGAAGGAAGTGCCGCTACCCTCGGTTGCCTGAATAGCGTTATGTTCAGCAGACCAATTCGCGTCGCCGACAATGTTAAAATTCTCCATGCCCTCAGTGCCGTCAATAAGAGTAACCCAATCGTTGTCGGCTGCCTGGATGAGAGAGCTTGCTAGTACTGTAGAGAACCCTACAAAGAGTAGGCCTAGATATTCCGATAATTTGTAGAATGTTCGCATCGTATGCTTCTCCTGAATAAATTTAAACGGCTGAGGCAAAGATTAAAAGTTCTGGCGCGCAAAAGCTATGCTTCTAAGGCCTTATTTGGCTATGGCTTGTAAACATACTTCCAGTGATTGCTCTACTTCTTCGATGGCTTTCTCATCACCATCGGAAAAGCGCCGTAGAGTATAGCTTTGTAGGAATGCCTTGGTGGCTCTTACTCGCTCCGAAGACCATTCTTCAGGTAGGTTTTGGGCATAGGTGCTCGCTGTCCAAGATTCGTTCGACGGTAGGTTTGCGGAATTCAGGAAACGTTGCCAGACCTTCTGCCAGCGCACAGTGCGGGAATCAGCTTTCTCCTGTCGTCCGCGAATGCGTCGATATTCCCGCACGAACAGGAACAAGAGAATCAACAAACCGCCATAGCGAACGAAGTCAGTCATGAGTTCATTTGCGAGTACAGCATCGATTAACTTTTGCCATTGCCCGGCTACGCGGTGATACAAGACGCTGAATGGGCTCGACTCATACCCACCGAAGAAGCTTGTAATACTCGGCGGTGTTGGGTCGATAGTGTGCCAATAGCCTTCTGTGTCCTGCCACTCGACCCAACTGTGAGCATCACGTTCTCTAACTAACCACATATCCGCGGATAGTTGCTCATGAATAACATAGCCGCCGACTATGCGTGCGGGAATGTCGTTGGCGCGCAGTGCCAGAGTAGCGCCTGTCGCAAACCAGAAGCAGTAGGCAGCTTGATCGTTCAGAAAGAAATCGTGAAAGGGTTGGTCTGGATTGAAATTTGTTTCTAATGAATAACCCCGTGCAATGAAATGGTCCAGAATGTTGTAGACGGTTTGCTGTTCATCGCCTGCAAGAAAATTAGCACTCTTTTCTTGCAGGCGCGTATCCCAGAATGAGGGTAGCTGAAGATTGATCTCGTTGAATGTGTCGGGTATCGATTCGTTGCTAGTTTGAATTTCCCAGCGTCTATCGGCACCGCGATCGTAAACAGGGGACCAAACATCCGCCGCATTATGAGTAAGGGCTTCGAAGCGACCGATCAGGTGACTAGTGTTAGGGCTCATAAATACAAAATTGTTTCTGGAAAGGCTTTGCACATCGATTCTTTGTGGAGGGATATTGTCGCTTGGAAACTGATGATTACTCATCTCATAGCGCAGCTGACCAGTATCTTCGATAGAGGCATCCAATAATGTGAGGGCCGACAGGGGCCGTTCTATCGGATTCCAAACTAATTCTTCGTCTAGTTCAACGAGTCTGTTTCCTGCTAGGTATCGACTGGGGCGACTCTCAGTGGTCGCGCGCATGACTGCCCGGTTGGAGGGTTGCAGAAATGCCGAGGCGCGCAGCTGCTGTCTCGGAGAGAATCCTGTCGGTGTAAAGCTATTGTTGTTACTTGAAAACATGCCCCCTAGCGCGGCAACGACGGGCCCTTGCCCAACGCTCAGTATCAGGCCTAACAATGGAACAATCAGGAACAACGGTAGTAGCAAGAGGAATCGAGAGAATAAATAATCAGCACAGCGGTCTGCCATGAGGGTGAGGCTGGCAAGTAAAATTGCAGCTATGCTGAGTAGGGCAACGGGTACGCCAAATAGCTGTACAACTGTTTGCTGCGGTGGCGAGATGAGTAAGGTCAGCAGCAATCCCAACACGAGAATCGTTTGCGAATTTCTATTCAACGCTAGGTGCGTGCCGCTTTTTTCTCCAGATGCAAATAGCCATAGCTGGTAGGTGAGTAAGCTAAGTACAAGGCCCGCACCTAGACCGTTAGTCTGTGCCCAAGAACCTTCGAGCGCCCAGTCTTCTAGAACTTGACTGCCGAGAAAGCCGCCGGTTGCTAGAAGGACGAATGACAGGCCCCAGGTAGGTCGCTCTACCTGCACTAACTTCAGCGCACCTAGAACGCTCAGACCCATGCCTAACCAAATGACGGCATTTAGTTCCATAGACAGCCCTAGATGCAAGGACTCTAATGCGAGGAATATTGTGAGGAAGATCTGTCCCAGAGGCATTAGTTCACACTCTTCTTCGAGAATCTAGTTAGTTTTTCCTTAAGCCTTTCCTTCATCTTTTTCTTTGAGCCCGCAGCTACTTGCGGCGTGAGTGACGAGGTTATTTCAACAAAATGACTACCTTCTGGAAGACTGCCACCATCATCTGCAGTCTCTTTGATAAGAAAGACCAAGACGAGGATGCCGGCGCGCTGCCAGCGATCGACAAGTGCTTCTGCTTTCTTGTTCCAGCGCCCTAGAACCAGCACATGGATACCTTCATCCATTAGAACCGATTCTGGGAGTGTATTGAGTTCTTCGGAGTAACCGCGTTCTGGCTTGCAAGTGGCTATGTATTGGAAAAATTGATGGGGTTCTTCTAGGGTGTGCCAGTTCGCACCAAGAGCCAGAGCCGCTAAACTAAAGCCCTCGTTCTGCGCCGAGCGACCAATCTCCACAGCCAGCGATAAGCGCTCATCTAAGGGATCCTCATCGATGGGCCGACGCTGCCAGGCCTTAAAGTCGGCAAGGCTTAGGTCTACGATAAGATAAACCTTGTCTCGTCGTATTTGCTCGACGCCTTCGAACACTTTGCTCATCGGTTCGCCATAGCGACTACTGGCGCGATGATCCAAGCGGCGCATCGAGTCACCGGTCTGATAGGGGCGAGAATAGGCATAGTCTAAAGAGGGGCCCTTGCGTGTGCTCTCACTACCGAGGGTTAACCGTTTACTCGCTTGGTCAGCAATGTTGCGTAGAGAGGGTATTGCTACTTTTAGTGTTTCGGGTAGCACATAAACTTCTGTGGGTACGGCTTTCCTAGTCGTAAATCGCGTTAGGAAGAAAGGGAAATACGTCTGCACGGCAAGGCCCGAGAGGTTTAGTATGCCGCGCCTCTGCGGCTCGCAAAGAACCGATATTGTGGTGCTCTGTCCTGCGGGAAGGTTCTGTTGGTGTGGGCGAGACCATTCCTTGGGCCAGCGACCATAGGGTACAACCATCTCACGTAGGGAAAAATTGTAGAGATTGAAGCGGCCGTTGTTTGTTACTTTCACCTGTGAAGAGAGTGGCTGACCTGCGACCGAAGTTTTCGGTGTTTCACGTTGTATCGATACCTTAGGCCTGCATATATAGCCGAGTAACATGCTCCATAACAATAGACCTACGCCAAAGGCGCTAGTGAATAGCAGAAAGCCACTACTTGCTCTGTAACTAAAAAAGAAGATGGATAGTGAGCAGATGAGGATGATTTTTCCGGTTCGTGTTAAGCCGTCGTAGTACAGGCGACGGAATAGGCGTAACAGTAATTTTGCACGGTGTTCCGACCAGCGTGGAACGAGGCGTAAGTTTGAGAACCAACGAATCAATCTCCACCAGTGAAGAAGGAAGATCTCGTTGGATACTCGAACGGGACGGTCGGCTAATTCACTCATAGAAAAGCACCGTAACTCGAAGAGCCGGCATCAGCATAAAACTATTTATAGATCTGTCAGAATTCATGGCTTGGGGGAATAGTTTTATCCTGACCCCGGAATACATGTGGCTTATCTCGGCACCGGAACACTTGCGACAATGTTCTGCATCAGTTCATGGGCTTGCGTGCTGTCGTTATCACGACCGTGCCGTGGAAGAATGCGGTGGTTCCAAACCGGTGGAACGAGCTGCTGTATGTCTTCGGCAATTACCTGTTGCCTACCTTTTACTAGAGCATAGCCCTTGCAGGCTGTCGCTAAATGCATCGAGCCGCGAGGAGAGATGCCGAGCTTGATGTTTGGATCTTCGCGGGTTGCCCTTGCGAGCGTCACGATATAGCGCGCGAGATCTGCGTGCAGGTGAACTTTTTCGCAGGCATCACGTAGGGCTGCGACTGAATTTTTATCTAAGACCGCCACAGGATCACGCTTTGCTGTTTCGCCGTATTCACCGAGAAGATGTAATTCCGCATTAACATCGGGATAGCCTAAGCTGATAGAGGTGAGGAACCTGTCTAGCTGCGCCTCAGGCAATGGGTTGGTGCTATCGAAATCAATTGGGTTCTGAGTGGCGATCACGGTAAACAAACTTGAAAGGGGTTGGTTCACGCCATCGGCTGCTACATAGCCTTCTTCCATCGCCTGAAGGAATGCAGATTGACTCCGTGTTGGCGCACGATTGATTTCGTCTGCCAGTAGGAAGTCAGTAAAAATTGGTCCGGGTGAGAAAGTAAACTTGGCTTCACTGGCGTTATAGATGCTGCCACCTAATATATCTGCCGGCAGAATGTCGTTGGTAAATTGAATGCGATTAAAATCTAGACCAAGTATCTGTGCCAAGCCTTTGGCTAGTGTTGTCTTGCCGACACCGGGAACATCCACAACTAGCACATGGCCTCTGGCAATAATGCTAGCCAATAGCAGATCAATAACGAATTCATCCCCCAACCAGTGCTGAGCCAGAGATTTATGCGCCTGATCCAGCAGGGATACCAGCTGGTTTAGGTCGTCTTGCTTGGGTTGCTGTATTGATTCCATCGGCGGATATTAGCAGCGGATGGGTCTATTTTCAGTAGAAGTTTGTTAATCTGAGCCTGCTGGAACCGAATTCGGCCAAAAACGTGTCCCAAGACGTGTTTAACAATAAGAAGGAATACACTATGCCAGTCCTCAGTCCCTTTAATCGTGCTCTACACCTAGCAGGCGCAACGTTGCTGCTAAGCACTTCCGTAGCCATTGCGCAGCCGCAGGCACTGCTGGACAGCTACACCCCAGTCACGCTGGAAGAGTTGGCGAATCCACCTGCGGGTGACTGGTTAATGTGGCGTGGCACTCCCAATCATTGGGCCTATAGTCAACTGGATCAGATTAATAAGGACAATGTGGACAGCCTGCGCTTAGCTTGGTCTTGGACCATGGAGCCGGGCAAGCAGGAGACCACGCCGCTAGTACATGATGGCATTATGTTTCTGCCCCAGGCCTGTGATTTCATCGAGGCGGTTGATGCCACAGATGGTACGCCATTGTGGGAATACAGAAGAGAAACCGTTGATCATGTGGCTCCTCTGTCCTGCGCGAATCGCAACGGCACTCTATATAAAGACCAGCTCATTGTCGCCACGCGAGATGCCTTCATTGTTTCCTTGAATGCCACCAGCGGTGAAGTGACTTGGGAGAAGAAAATTGGCGATTGGACAGTAGGTCAGCACTATTCCGGCGGACCCCAAGTATTTAATGGCAAGGTGATAACGGGCATGTCCGGTTGTTACTACATTAATACCAGTTGCTGGATTACCGCCCACGATGCCGACACCGGGGAAGAGCTGTGGCGCACTAACACGGTACCTAAAATTGGTGAACCTAACTGGGAAAGCTGGGGTGATGTGCCTAACGAACAGCGCCGAGGTGGGTCGGCGTGGATGCCAGCGAGTTTCGATCCCGATCTGAATCTTATTTTTATAGGTGTGGCAGTGCCGATCCCCTGGGGCGAAGTGCAACGGGGCACTAGAGGTGGCGATGTCTTATACACTAATTCTACCTTGGCTCTGGATGCAGAGACCGGCGAGATTTCCTGGTACTTTCAGCATATCCCTGGAGGTAATTGGGATCAGGACCACCCTTTTGAGCGGCTGATTGTAGAGACTGAAGTAACACCCGATGCCGATGCGGTCTCGTGGATGAATCCAAACATAGATTCTAGTGAACGTAGAAAAGTCATAACAGGTGTTCCAGGAAAGCCTGGTATCGTCTGGACGTTGGATGCAGCGACAGGAGATTTTCTATGGGCGACTGAGACTAACTTTCAGAATGTCATCGTCGGCGTGGATGTAGAAGGACGTAAAGGCATTACCAATCCCGAGATCCACATTACCGAGATCGGCCAACAGAAACTCGTGTGTCCAACTACCCAGGGGGGCATCAATTGGAACTCGGTTGGCTACAGTCCACAAACCAATTCGCTGTACACACCAACTAACAATACTTGTATGAACTTTGCATTAAGGCCAGTGGAGCCAACTGTAGGTCTACACCATGCTTCCGCCAGAAGCCGTGCAGAAGCCGGGCCTGAAGACACTGGTCAAGTCGGACAATTTACCTCCATAGATGTGGCGACCGGGGAAACTCGCTGGACCTATCGACAGCGTGCGGGCATTGGTGGATCTGTTCTAACAACCGGCGGTGGGTTGGTCTTTGTATCCGATGATGCGAGACGTTTCCGCGCCTTTGATGCCGACAATGGTGACATTCTCTGGGAGCAGGTTCTTAATTCAACGGCCGGAGGCTTTCCGGTTAGCTATAGCGTGGATGGTGTGCAATACATTGCTATCGCGGCAGGAGAAGGCGTCAACTATCGACGCCACACGCCAGAGATTCGACAGCGTGCGGCTGGCAATACTTTGTATGTATTTCGGTTGCCCTAAGCGAAAACTTCTTGGGTTCTTTTCCTTTGATTAAGGGGGCGCAATGAATAATAAGAAAGTTACAAAATGGTCGCTCATCGCCGTAGGTGTAGTGTTTTTAGCCTACGTTGCCTATGTCGTCAATTTCGAAGTGCAATTGGGCGTTAATCAGCCACAGGGCAGCACCTCTTTAGTCATTGCCACATTTAGCGATGGCAATGAGCGCCACCAACGCGTGCTTCGCTTGGAGCAGATAGATGGCAGCAATTATATTGCCGCTAATCATTGGCCGCGTGCATGGTATAAGCAAGCGCTCGATAATCCGAACGTGGAAGTTAAAATGCCCGGCAAAGATTCATTCGAACTCTACCTTGCTGTTCCTCTAGAGGGAGCAGAGGAAGAGCGCATCGGTGAAATTTATAGTTTTGATTTCGAGTTTCGTTTTCGAACTGGCTTTCCACCAAGGTACTTTCTGCGTCTCGAGCCGCGCTAGTAAATCAAAATCAAAAGACCGACCCAAATAAAGGAATAGAAGCATGTTGTACAGCTTAGGAGAGATGCAGGTCGATATCGCGGGGGAGGATTTCTTCGTTGCCCCTAGTGCAGATGTTATAGGCAATGTCAGGCTGGAGAATAACGCCAGTGTCTGGTTTAACGCGGTGGTGCGCGGCGACAATGAGCGTATTACTATTGGTGAAAATTCCAATGTGCAAGATTGCTCAGTGCTACACACCGACCCCAAATTTCCCCTCACGATAGGCAAGAACGTGACTATAGGCCATAAGGTCATGTTGCATGGTTGTACCATTGGGGATAATTCCTTGATTGGGATTAACGCTGTCGTGCTAAATGGAGCAAAGATCGGGAAGAACTGTTTGATTGGTGCGAACAGTCTCGTTACCGAGGGAAAGGAAATCCCCGATGGATCTTTAGTGATGGGGTCGCCCGCGAAGGTGGTTAAGACTTTGTCCGAAGAGCAGCAAGCGCAGCTTCTGCGCAGCGCAGAAATTTATGTCGAAAAATCTAGGCAGTTTAAGGAAGGGTTACAGAAGGATGTTCGTTGATTCACAAGCCGCACTGCGGTGCAAACTTGATAAACTAATACAAAGAGAAAATTAAATGAGCTCAATTATCTTCCCTCGTAAAGCAGTGCGTTTGGGGTTGTTCGCGGTTGCACTATTCCCGCTGATAGCTACCGCTCAAGATTTCGATAACATCGAGATCACCACAGTGCCAGTGCGCGATGGCATCTATATGCTACAAGGCAGCGGTGGCAATATCGGCTTATCTATTGGTGGCGATGGCACGATTATAATCGATGATCAGTTTGGTCCGTTGACGAATAAGATCCAAGCCGCTATCGCCGAGCTTACAGATACACCGGTGACATTTGTGATGAATTCCCATTTCCACTACGACCACACTGATGGCAACACAAATTTTGGCAGGGCGGGTGCCTACATCGTGGCACAGGACAATGCACGCAAGCGAATGGAGAGCACGCAGGTTCTTTCCGGAAGTGGTCGAGTGCAAGAAGCGTATGAGGCGGCGGGCTTGCCTAAGATTACTTTCGAAGAGTCGATGCGGTTCTATCTAAACGGTAATGCCATAGATATTATCAATACGGGTGATGGACATACTGACGGCGATGCGCAGGTCTATTTTCACGAGGCTAACGTTATTCATACCGGTGATATGTTTGTTCGTTATGGGCTGCCCTTTATTGATAGAGACAACGGCGGAACAGCCGATGGCATGATCGATGCGTTGATGAATATTGCGGCTATTATTAATGACGATACCATTATCATTCCCGGTCATGGACAACTGGCAACTAGAAGTGATCTGCTGGAATTTCGCAACATGCTAGTTGTGATCCGTGGCAATCTAGTTAGAGCAAAGGTGCAGGGCTTGTCTGTAGCGGAGATGATTGCTAGTGAGCCAGCAGATGGGTTTGCTCCGGCCAATGACAACACGCGTGACTGGTTGCTGCAGGCCTATGCTGAGTATGTCGACTAGCTAGTTCTAATTCCAAGAATAACATTCACAAAAAAGGCCGGTGGAACTAGTTAGTTCCACCGGCCTTTTTTTAAGCGCATATAACGCGTTAGTCTATTTCTGCGGACAGATCAGAAACTTCTCGCCAGTGTGCTTGGCGTAGTACTGCTTCATTATATCTGCATCCAAAGCTTCGCTTAGAGAAATTTCGTTGGTGTAGTTACTCGCGAAACTAGTTGTAAGCTCTTTAGCAACTCTAGCGCGCAGGCGCCCGGCTACTTCCATTCCTGCCTTGGCAAGAAAATTTGGTAGCAACCAACCACCGACTCCCCAAGCCATGCCATAGCCGCGGTTTAGTGTTGTAGCGGAGGTATCGAGTCCACCATAGAGATAGACTTGCTTGTGCTTGATCGAACCATAGATGCTGTAGGCGCCTGGCGTTCTTGCCGCAGCAGCTTCCATGCAAGTCAATATATTCGAAGCGAGCATGCCACCACCGGTTGCATCAAAGGCTAAGGTTGCGCCTGTCTCATGAATGGCATCAGTTAGCTCGGCCATGAAAGTATCAGAGCTGCTGTTAACTACATATTTAGCGCCCATGTCTTTGAGTATGGCGACTTGCTCTTCTTTACGCACAATATTGACTAGATCTACGCCTTCGGCCTGACAGATTCGGTTTAGCATCTGACCAAGATTGGACGCCGCGGCGGTGTGCACGAGAGCGGTGTGATTCTCCATTCTCATTGTCTCGATCATGGACAGAACCGTCATTGGGTTCACGAAACTTGATGCGCCATCCTTAGCGGTATGACCTTCTAACAGAGGCAGGCAAGAGGCAGCTTCTATGCACCGATATTGCCCATACATCTGGCCCCCAGCTACAGCAACGATCTTGCCGTCTAAGGCTTTGGCTGCGTCACTGTCTCCAGTTGCGATCACGGTGCCCGCGCCTTCGTTACCCACTGGCAGCGCCTGACCTACTCGAGCCTTCATGACTCTCATGCCCTGCTCTGAAACAGGTGCTGTCAGAACAGTATCACCGTCGCTGCCAGTCGAAGTGGCGGCACTCATGTCAGTAAAACCGAACATTACGCCTAGGTCGGAAGGGTTTATTGGTGTTGCTTCGATCCTAACTAAGACTTGATCGGCGTTGAGAGTAGGAGTTTCTTGTTCTTTTAGCTCTAGGCGTAGCTCTCCTGACTCAGTGACGGTGGAAAGCATTTGTAGGTAGGTAGAATTTACTGACATGTAGTGCCTCGTTGTTAAAAAATGAATTTTTCTGATTCTGGGGGAGCGGCCATTGGCCACCTCCAAGCGGCATACAATATAACAGCGATTGTGGAGGAACGGGACTGATTTATCACAGTTGTAAGTGCGTCCTTGCCGGACTTACACCACAGAGAGTTTCATACTTATGCTGCTGCTAGAAAATTGATTGCGTGAGGCAATCAGTCAAAATTCCTGTATATTCTGTTCAATCCCATCTATTCAATTTGTTCACCTAATGACGACTCTAAACGGAGAATCAAAATGAGAATCCTTTTCCCCCTGCTTATAATTGGCCTTAGTGCCACAACCGCTGCGGCGCAGGACTACGTGGTCCCCAAGACTGAATGGGGTGTGCCTAATTTTCATGGCGTCTGGAAACACGCCACGATTATGCCTTTTGAGAGGGCGGTAGAACTGGGTGAGAAGCGGGCCTACACGGAAGAAGAAGCACTTGTGCTGGAAGGTGCGGTACAACAGAAATTCGATGCAGCCAACGAACCCTTGAGCCCTGATCGTGCAGCGCCAGAGGTAGGAGAAGCTCTACCATCTCTGGGTAACTACGATTTGTTCTGGCGCGAGGATGCTAAATTTATTCCAACCATTGATGGTGAATTTCGTACTTCAGCTATAACGAACCCCGCGAACGGGCGTATGCCGGAACGTGTCGCGGGTTTTAACGAGAGAATGAATGCGCGTCCAGCTAACCGACGTGGTCGCAACAGCGATGGTCCCGAGGGCCGTGGTCTGGGCGAGCGTTGCCTACTGAATGGAAATTTTGGCAGTCCGGTCATGCGACCTAGCATTTACAATAGCCACCTACAGTTCAATCAGTCTCCTGGATATATCAGCATTACCACCGAAATGGCCCACGATACGCGTATTATTAGGATCACCGATGAGCACAACCCGGCAGCGGCGGTGCAGAGGAAATGGATGGGCGATTCAATCGGTCGCTGGGAAGGGAATACACTAGTTGTTGAAACGAAGCACTTCAATAATTGGCAGACCTTGTATGGCGTGCCAACCGAGAATCTCACCATCATCGAAACTTTTAGACGCGATTCTAATAACAAGATGATCTATGGTTTTACAGTGAATGATCCAACGGTATTCACCGCTGAGTTTTCTGGTGAATATGCGCTCTCAAGAATCAACGAAGAAATTTATGAATATGCCTGTCATGAAGGCAATTATGGGATGACGGGAATATTGGGTGGCGCTCGCCGTCTAGAGCAGCTTGGACTGGAGCCCTAGACAGCAAACCTAGTAGAAAGAACCTAAGGGTCTTTTTTAAAAGGCCCTGAGCTAGCGTTGCATCAATACCTGTTCTTCGCTGGATGTATTTGAAACTATTGTTGCCGAAGCGATCTTTGCCGTAGTCAGTAGCACAGCAAATTCCTCGTCAGGAATCTCTAAATGTGCCTGCAGTAACTCGGCACTCTCCCACTTCTCGGTAAGAATTATTTCGCTTGGATCTTCTAGACTCCTAGAGAACACATAAGTAATACACCCAGCATCTTTTCTGCTGCGCTGTGCCCGGCCAATGAGGGCTTGGCTCACATTCTCTAGCTCTTCTTTCGATTCAAACTTGATACTACCGGTTACTAGAATCATTGGATTGTTTCTCTTCCCTGTTATTCATATGAGGGCAGCAATGTTTGTACGTCTTTGCTACGGCTTGCACCATTGTAAATTGTCGGTCATGCTCGGGACAGGATTTTTACAGGAGAAAGATAAAAATGCTGAACATGAGAAATTTACTTCCCGCTGCGCTAGTGCTAACTGCATTCACGACTATGACCGCCTGTGCTCAAGAAAGAGCTTACATCAATCCCAATCACGCCTCGCAGGCTGATGTATCGCCTTTTAGCGGTGCTGTATTAACCGACGATACACTCTACATCTCTGGTACTTTGGGTCTTGAGAATGGCCAGGTTCCAGCCGACCCTGCTGCCGAGGCTCGCAATGTACTTGATGGCATTAAGGCGCAGCTAGAAGATGCTGGCATGACAATGGATGATCTGACGTATGTGCAAATTTTCTGTTCCGATTTGACTCTCTATCAGGTATTCAACGATGTGTATCGCAGCTACTTCACACAGGAATTTCCTGCGCGCGCATTCATCGGGGCTGGTAGTCTGCTGTTCGATGCGAATTTCGAAATTCAGGCGATAGCTGTAAAGCGCTAACAGAGTAATAGGCGATGTTTTACGAACCTAAGAAGAAAAATCACGGTCTGCCAAAGAACCCTTTCAATAGCCTGGTTATTCCGAGGCCTATTGGCTGGATCAGTTCCGCGGATAAGCAGGGCACACACAATCTAGCGCCTTACAGTTTTTTCAATGCTGTGAGCTATAGTCCACCAACTGTTATGTTCTCTGGTGGTGTAGGCTCGGCTTCCGATGGCATGAAGGACTCGATACGCAATATCGAGGCGACTGGCGAGTTTGTCTGTAATATCGCAACCTGGGATACGCGCGAGCAGATGAATAAGTCTTCGAAGAATTTGCCTCCAGAAGAAGATGAGATCAGCCTTTCAAACTTGACTGCGATCTCATCCAATCTGGTGGGGGCTCCGCGTATCAAGGAGGCCCCAGTACATCTGGAATGCCGTTATCTTAAAAGTGTAGACATTCCAGGTTGGACCGACGCCGATGCTTACCGAGTCATCTTTGGCGAAGTGATAGGAATTCATATCAACGATGACTTCATCACCGATGAGGGTCTGGTGGATGTGGCGAAGATGTTGGTTATAGGCAGGTTGGGTTATAACGACTACACGCGTGTTGATGGCGATTCACTCTTCACCTTGAATCGCCCCGGCTAATTGCTGTTACTTCTTGGCCTTGGCGGCGTCCTGAAGCAAGGCGCCAAAAGTACCCATGGCCGGCGCGGCAGGTTTGGCTGCAGGCTGTCGAGCTTGAGCCGTTCTACCACTAGGTTTGCGGCTACTCTTTTCGTTGTCGTTTCCTCTACCCTTGTCTGTCTTAGCCTGCACCTCGTCGTCGAGGCGCATAGTTAGAGCTATGCGCTTGCGTTGTAGATCTACCTCCATGACTTTTACTTTTACCACGTCGCCAGTTTTCACGACGGTATGAGGATCTTTCACAAAGGTGTTTGCCAGAGCGGAGATGTGTACCAGCCCGTCTTGATGTACGCCGATATCAACGAAGGCGCCGAAGTTTGTTACGTTGGTTATCACACCCTCGAGTTTCATTCCGGCCTTAAGATCTTTCATAGACTCGATGCCGTCTTTGAATTCTGCAGTCTTGAATTCCGGTCTTGGGTCTCGACCGGGTTTCTCTAGCTCGCTTAAAATGTCGGTAACTGTGGGCAGACCAAATTTCTCGTCTGTGAAGTCGGCCGGATTCAGCTTTGTTAGAAAGCTGCGATCTCCCATCATGTCTGCGACTTTCTTCTTGCTAGCGGAGCCAATTTTTTCGACCACACTGTAGGATTCAGGATGCACCGCGGAGGCATCCAGTGGATTGTCACCATTCACGATGCGGAGAAATCCTGCTGCTTGCTCGAAACTTTTTTCACCAAAGCGTGGCACTGCTTTTAGATCGCGCCGGTTCTTAAACTCACCGTGCTGATTGCGGTATTCGACAATATTTGTCGCTATGGAAGATGATAGACCAGAGACCTGTTTAAGCAGTGCGGCAGAAGCCATGTTCACATCGACACCTACGGCGTTCACACAGTCTTCTACTACTGTGTTGAGACTCTGTCCTAATTTAAATTGACTGACATCGTGTTGATACTGACCGACACCGATAGATTTCGGGTCCAATTTAACGAGTTCTGCTAGCGGATCTTGTAAGCGTCGTGCGATGGAGATCGCGCCACGTACGGTCACATCCAAGTCGGGGAACTCTTCTCGGGCAATATCGGATGCGGAGTACACCGAGGCGCCAGCTTCGCTCACCATGGCCTTGTCGAGTTTCAGCTCTTTGTGTAGTTTGATCAGTTCGCCAGCGAGCTTGTCAGTTTCCCTTGAGGCCGTACCGTTGCCTATGGCTATCAGTTCGACGCCATGTTTTCTTGCCAATTTCGCCAACACAGAAATAGATTCGTCCCATTGGTTTCGCGGTTGATGAGGGTAGATGGCTGTGTCTTCTAAGAACTTGCCAGTGCGGTCAACTACACAGACCTTCACACCGGTGCGCAGGCCTGGGTCTAATCCGAGGGTGACTTTGTTGCCCGCCGGTGGCGCTAAAAGGATCGCCTTCATGTTTTCGGTGAACACGCGAATCGCCTCATCGTCAGACTGTTCTCGTAGCTGGCCAAGTAGATCGGTTTCTAGGCGATAGACGAGCTTGATGCGCCAAGTCCAGGTAACTACCTCTGCTAACCATTTGTCAGCCGGACGATTCTTGTTCTCGATGCCGAAGTGATTCGCGACCATGCCCTCGCAAGGGTCAGTAGCGCCAGATTCGACGCCTGCACTGCCTATTTCTACTGACAGAAAGCCTTCCTTGCGACCGCGAAACACAGCGAGAGCACGATGGGAGGGAATCTTGTTGAGGCGCTCGCTGTAATCGAAGTAGTCCGTGAACTTGGCGGCATCTGTCTTGTTCTTTTCCACAACACTGGAGCGGAGTTCGCCGTTATCCCATAGGTGATTACGCAGCTTGCCCATTAGGGCGGCATCTTCGCTAAAGCGCTCCATGAGAATGTCACGGGCGCCGTCTAGCGCTGCCTTGGAATCTTCAACCCCTTCACCGATAAATGTTGTGGCCTGTGCCTCAGGAATTAGTGTCGGGTCTGCAAATAACTTATCTGCCAAAGGCTCCAAGCCGGCCTCGATGGCGATCATGGCCTTCGTGCGACGCTTGGGTTTGTAGGGTAGGTACAAGTCTTCTAAGACGGTCTTAGTCTCGGCGCTGCGAATCTGCCTCTCGAGTAGAGGTGTTAGCTTCTCTTGCTCCTTAATGCTCGCGATTATTGTCTCCACGCGATCATCCATCTCGCGCAAGTAACGAAGTCGCAACTCCAGATCGCGCAATTGTAAGTCGTCGAGCCCACCGGTTGCTTCTTTTCGATACCTGGAGATAAAGGGCACGGTAGAGCCTTCATCCAGTAGCGCGATGGCTGCGTTTACCTGCTGAGTCTTGACATTTAGTTCGGTGGCAATTTTCTGGGTGATGATTGGAGAGGGTGTATCAGCAGCTGTCATTACAATCCTACATTTCAGTGAGTCGAAATACTTGTTGGGTTTTGAAGTGCGTATTCTATGATGATGTGTGTTTGGAAACTATGGGTAAGTACAATTAGTCTGCCATGGAATAATCTAAGGCTAGAGATTCTATTGCGGACTTAGAGGTGAATAAATTTCGGTGCAAACATGAGCGCTACTCCGATGAGGAATAGCAGAATTGGGTCATAAACCATATAGGGATAGAACATCAAACAAACACCTGAGTAAAAGGCTACCGTGTGTTTTTGTTTCTTTCCATAGATTGAATAGCCCAGGCCAATCGAGCTGAATACTAGGCTTATAAGTAGATAAGATGTGTCAAGCATATTGGTCTCTGTGCAATGGACTGCCAGTTTATCCAATTTTGCTAAAGCAGATCGGGGAAACTTGATTATTCGCGCTAGTTCCAGTCTTCTCCATCGTAATACCGTGTTCCTCTGTGCCCCTTTCTCGCGACTGGTTTCGAAATCTTAACGCCTGGACATTCAACGAGGATTAACGTTCGTGGTTTGCCAGAGCTGGGGTTTACGGCTCCGCCAATTAGTTCGCGAATGCGCAGTCTTCCCCTTAGTTGATCATTGAAGATTGTATAAACGAAGTCCCCCACTTTTAGCTTTGAAGGCTTACCCGCCATGTGGAACTCAAATTCCCCACGAGACCCGTCGAAGAGTGATTCGAGTCCTTCGTCACCGCGGGAAGCGGGGATAGTCTTAGTGATGCCAAAAGTCATAGTCGTTGACTGCTTTCTAGCTGAATAAGTCGAATGTTCCGAAGTCGCCCCCGAGCAAGCTGGCGGATTCGCCATGACCTAGCCAGCCCTGTGTCATTGTTTGGTAGACCTTCCGAAAATCGGTGGTGTAAGCCAGATTGTCGCCTTCAGTTAATTCAGTCAGGCTGGGTAGTTTTCCGTAGTGGCCTCCCTTAACTTGATTGCCAATAACGAACATGGCGTTCGCAGCACCATGATCGGTGCCGAGGCTCACGTTCTCGGGAACGCGGCGACCGAATTCCGAAAAGATCATTAGCGCTACATCATCGGCTCGGCCGATTCGTTCTAGATCTCTCATGAAGCCTGCTACTGCATCGGAGGTATAGGTTAATATTCTACGGTGCAGGTTGTTTTGAAACACATGGGTGTCGAAGGCGTTATTTCTATAGGACACATAATAGAGACTCGTTGGCATGTCCGCATCGAGCAGTGCCACGACCTTCTGCAGGTCGATATCGTTCACGCCGTAATCAACAGGCGAGTCGTATTTTGACCATGCGTCACGTACCAAGGCTGATGCATCGTTGGCGCTGCGAGCGATGTCCAGCAGGAAGCGCCGTGAAGGATTCTCTACCTTGCCTATATCGGGAACGATATCTAGCGCCTCTTTCTCCGCTGCGAAGGCTTCGCGCATAAATCGGTCTGGGTCGTCGAACACTACGGGCACATGTTTCTCGCTTCTCACCGCCAATGATTGCCTGGAGCCAATATTTACCAAATAGTTCGAAGGTGCCGATGGTGCTATCGAATCGGCGAGCTTGCCGACCCAGCCATACTCGTCGCCACTATTTGGCGCGGCGGTATGCCAGTAGGCCATAGAGGTGAAGTGAGAATAGGACGGGTTTTCGTAACCGCAGCCGTGGACGATAGCCATCTTGCCGTCTTTGTAGAGGCTTTCAAATCCAGCCATACCAGGGTTGAAACCAAAGTGGTCGTCGATCAGACGTAATTCGTTTTTGGGAATGCCGATACTGGGCCGCTGTCGATAATAGGCATCGTCACCGTAGGGCACGACCGTATTCAGGCCATCGTTGCCGCCGGAGAGTTCGAGAATGACCAGCACTTTGCCATTGGCTGCAGCTTGTGCAGCAGCGGCTTGAGCCGCTTGCGCGAAGGCAGGTGGAACCATACTCAACGCGCTTAGGCCCGCCATCCCAGCTAGCAACTCGCGGCGATCTAGTGTTTTGCCTTTTCTATTTTTTTTCATCGTCATGCCTCATTAACTTTCCGAGTTAACTGTTCCTTTGAATTAGCCTAACTGATATTCAGGCTGACTCATTATTAAATGCAGAACCAATCGAAGAGAATCTTCCATGTAAGATTGTGCTTCACTTATACTCGTTGTGCCTAAATCCTCATTGAGGAAATTGATCAACATGCTTCTAGTACTGTTATCTGGTTGCACGCGCATGAATCTAGCCAGCAAATAGTCCACCGCCTCTTCAGTACTCTCTACGCCATGCTCGCTAAGCATTTGTCCGAGATTTAATCGTGCCGTATGGCGAGGTATTGGTTTGACTCTTTCGATGGCCATCTGCCATCCGCGAAAGCTGCCATAACGGGTATTAAATTCTTCGTCGCGATCGGCCAACATATTGGACTCTGCCATAATGCCGCCTTCGCCAAGTGAGGAGGGTTGGGTCGCTGAAGTTATATCCAGTCCTTGCCGAATTCGATCGGCAACGCTACGAATTTCTGCGCTGCCATTGACTCTATCCGGTGGTACAAAATTAATATCTGGAAACAAGACGTCACGCGCGAAATTGCCTCGCTCAAGCAAGAGACCGGGGGTCATCCAGCTGCGTCCACCGGCCCAGCCGGCGACAGTGGGTGGCCTAAAGAGTGATTGGCTGAGGGCGCCAGTTGCTCGGTTGAAATCAGGGACGCCGGGTGCGTCTTCTAAACCGAGCTTTCGATAAGTAGAGACAGCCAGCTGTACTGGACTCTTTATCTGGCTTCCTACTGAAGGTGCGCTATAGAAATCTTTAGATAGGAAGATAGTCTCTAGAAGTGTCGCCACGTCATAGTTTGCATCACGCAAGGTGTTGCCCAATTCTTGGGCTAGTGCTTGACTTAACTCTTCTCGGACAAAGAAGCGGTAAATTTTGCTAGCTATATATTCTGCAGTAACTGGCTGTTCCATAATGAGATCGATAATCTCAATGCCGTCGAAGTTGCCACTTTCTCCTAAGAAATTCTTGATGCCGTCATCATGCTGTTCTGCATTGATCACGAAATCTAAATTCACGTAGTTCCAGCCAGTGAAAGCGCGGGCAGCCTCACGTATATCAGTCTCTGAATAATTACCCACGCCCATAGTGAACAATTCCATTATCTCACGAGCGAAGTTCTCATTTGGAGCGCCCTTAACATTCACGCCGGCATCGAGAAAGGACAGCATGGCTGGATCTTGCGCGACAGCCACCATGAGATCGCGAAAACTTCCCGTGCCCATTTCATGAAACAGTTCTAGTTCATTCAACAGTTTTCGATAGTCACGTACCTTGCTCTCATTGACTGCATAGTGGCCGTGCCAGAATAAGGCCATCTTTTCTTGAAGAGGATTATTAGAGGCAACCATTCGGTCTGCCCACCAATAGGCGACACGATTGGTTTCCAATACGCTGGCTCGCAGCCAGTAGAAAAATTTGTTCACAACAGGTTGCAGGCGCCTGTTGCCTTCGGGTTTTACTTTAACGCCAAGGGCTTCACCAGTTTGTTTGGCAAGCTCTGTAGTAGCTGGGCGGCTAGGAGGGAAAGGTTCGAGTCCTGGCTCATGAATTCCGGAGTGCTGAAAGGGTAGGAGATGGCGGTTGTTGTCGGGATCGAAATACACCAAGCTTTGCACAGCCTTGCTAGGAGTGAGGGCAGCTAAGGCTTCTATCTGATCCGGCGTTCCCCCGAAACCAGCGCGTTCCAACAAGTGTGCTGCCGCTTGATAGTCCCAGTCGCTGACCGAGAGAGGGCTCAGATCATCTTGCTGAGCAAGTATTGATGGGGACGACAGAAACAGAATCAGCGTAGTGGCTGTGGCGACCAAATTCAGTCCTCGGTGCATGAGGATTCTCTCCAGTTTTGTAACGAACTGCCTACTTTATTCTATTTTCCTTGGTATTTGTATGTGCTTATCGCGGTTACTGGGGTTCACTGAGTTTTAGGCTGTGTGATTGCATCAGCCGCCGGAAAAACCCTAAAAATTGTAAGACTACTCTGTGGCAAGCCGAACGCATTCGAGAAACCGATTATTTGAGGCCTAGAATCACTTTACACCGATCATAGTTCCTATATGCTGTCGGAAAGGTCTAATAAAAAATCAGGGGCAAATAGATGGCCAAGTCTGCAGGTATAAATAGAAGAACATTCATGAAGAACGCCAGCCTTACGGCATTCGCTGGCGCAACAGGCGGCATAGCTACGGGCTCCACTGTAGCTTCCGCAGCTAGTAGCTCGAGGATGGCTAATGGCAAATACGATTTCGACACAGTCTATGATCGTGTTAATCACAATACGTCTCGCTGGGATTCCCCACCCAAGCGCTACCCTGAAGGCACTTTCAAATACGGCATGGGCGTTGCGTCCATGGATTTCGAGTGTGCGCCTTGCATTACCGAGGCAATAGCCGAGCGCAATGAACACCACAGCTGGGGCTATATGAGCTCTACCGATTCGCTGCGTGACCAAATTGTGAAGTGGAATGGCGAGCGCCACGGTCTTGATCTTCCGAATGAGGCGATCACTATTTCCGATGGTGTCTATGCTGGCATGATAGCCGCTATGCGTTCACTGGTAGGTACCGGTGGCAAGGTACTCATTAATACGCCTGCTTATTCCGGTTTCTACACGATGAATCGTAATTCGCGCACAATAACAGTTGATAGCCCTATGGTTCGGATCAACGGCCGCTATGAGACCGATTGGGAAGATCTTGAAGCAAAGATGACACCAGACGTTCGAGCGATGATTGTATGTAATCCGCAGAATCCTACAGGAAACGTGTGGACTGAAGATGAGCTACTCCGAGTGGGCCGTCTCTGTCTAGAACGCAACATCGTAGTTCTGTCTGATGAAATTCACGCCGACTTTGTAAGGCCGGGTCACAAGTATGTACCCTTCGCCAGTCTTCCGGATAAGGCAGTAGTAAATAACAGTCTTACTTTCGGCGCTGTCAGTAAGACGTTTAACTTAGCTGGCATGAAGAACGCCTATTTCTATTCTATGAATCCTCGCTTGAAGGCTAGGGTGGATGAATTCCATTTTGCCGAGTTAAGTACCTTAGGTGTGGTCGCGAATGAAGCAGCCTACAAAGACGGTGCAGATTGGTTCAACCAGGCGCTGGCCTATATTAATGATAGTCACGACATGACTGAGAATTACATCAAGCAGCATATGCCTACAGTGGGCTACACCAGAAACGAAGGTACGTTTATGACCTTCCTGGATTTCAGCAAGACCATGGAATCCATCGGTGCAAAAGAGCAGTATATGTCACACGGCAAGACATCGCCTGAGCAGTACTTCCGGGACTGGATGGTGCATAACTCTGGTGTGTATCTGAATCCAGGTTCAGATTATGGCGAAGGTGGCGCAGGTCATATGCGCATGAATATCGCTTCGTCGCGACTCGTGCTCAAGGATGTATTCGACGCCATGGCGTCCGCTGTTAACAAAGTCTAAGTTCAGCAAACCCAAGGGGTTGGAATTAAATTCCAACCCCTTTTTTTAACTCCAATTTTTGTCAAAGGACGGATAATCCAAATTAGTGCTCCATAGCGAGCGAGTTTGCCTTACACCGTATTCTCAATGAGAGGAAATAAGATCATGAAAATGACACGTCGCGGTTTTGTAGGAACTATTGGCCTAGGCAGTGCTGCTGGGCTTCTTTCAAGTGCAGGTTTAACCAGTCGAAACGCCAACGCTGCCTCAAGCTATGAGGACGACACTGTCTATGATGGCGGCATCATGCAGCTCAATCAAAATGAGAGCGCGCGCGGTCCTGGCCCCAAGACAATGGAAGCGATTCGCTCCCACGTTACTAAGCGGGTTGGGCGCGGCTATGCGCCTGACCATGTGAATGAATTGCGAGCAACTCTGGCAGATGGCTATGGGGTTACGACCGGCAATGTAATTCTTGCTACGGGTTCCGGTCCCTTGCTGGTGGGCGCGGCACGAGCTTTCTGTTCCGAGGGAAAGCCGTTGGCGACAATTGGCCCTACCTATACGACAGCAGAACAAACTGCCCGCAAAATGGGTGTAGAGATAAGAAGCGTCCCAGTAGATAGCGCTACTCTAGGGGTTGATTTGGATGGTCTGGCCGAGGCTGCAGTCGGAGCCGGTTTGGTCTACTTCTGTAACCCGAATAATCCAACCGGCACCGTGCACTCACCGGAAGCGGTAGAGTCCTTCATCCGCCGCGTGCAGCGTGAATCTCCAAACACGAAGATGCTCATCGATGAGGCGTACATTAACTATGCTGCCGATGAGGTAATGCAGACAGCATTGCCACTGGCGATGGAATTCGAGAACGTATTTATCACGCGTTCCTTTTCCAAGGCCCATGGCATGGCTGGCCTACGTGTTGGTTACGCACTAGGTCAGGAGCAGACCTTAGATGCCGTCAGCGATGCATGGGGAATGGGCGATGTGAATATGCTTAGTGCTATCGCAGCGATAACAGCATTCAAAGATAAGGAGCATATCGATTGGGAGCGCCAGGAGAATGCTGAGATTCGTGCCTTCGTGATTGCGGCATTCAATGACATGGGCTTTGAAGCTACAAACTCGCACACAAATCACATTTTTGTGAATATCGGTAGGCCAGCGAAAGAGTTCCGTGATGCGTGTTTGGAGCACAAGATTTTGGTAGGCCGAGACTTCCCTCCGTTCGAGAAAACTCACTGTCGCATCTCTATGGGAAGCAGAGAGGAAATGCAGAAGGCGGTCGAGGTGTTTCGAAAAGTGCTTGCCTAGAATTTGCAAGACAAGCAGAAAGAATTAAAACGGAGACTGGCTTACGGGCAGTCTCCGTTTTCGTTTCTAGATAGCCGTTACAAGCATCGGTGGTACATTGCGAACAGTCTTTCCCAATGTCGTTCTGCGGATTCCTTGTGATATTTGTCACCACGGTTTGGGAAAACAAAGCCGTGTTCAGTGCCTGGGTACCATTCGATGCGTGAGTTGATGCGAGTGCCGGCAAGATAGCTCTCAAGATTGTCTACCATTTCCTTCGGTGCATATTCGTCAGTCTCGGCGCAGCCGAAATACATTTCTCCCATTATTTTGTCTGCATCGAGATGTGGAGAGTCTTTCTTATCGGAGTAGAGGTAAACGCCATGAAAAGAGGCGCTGGCCGCTATGCGATCGGAAAATTTCGCGGCTGCGGCAAATGCAAAGGGGCCGCTCATGCAATAGCCGACGCAGCCTATCTTGCCGTCTCTCGCAGCACTGTCCTGATCGGCAAAATTCATCAGTGACTGCACGTCTTCGCAGACCATGGCGTTGCTTAATGAGGCCATGTGTTCGTGCATCACTTCGCGTCCAGACTCTTGAATGTTGAATTCTCTTACTCGGCGATAGTAGAGATTCGGAAGCATTACATAATACCCTGCCGTGGCTAGGCGATTGGCCATGTCGTGGAGTTCTTCGCGCTTGCCGGGCGCATCCATTAGAAACAAGATCACAGGGTGAGGGCCTTCTTCTTCTGGATGTGTGACGAAGGTGTTCATGACGCCATCACTTGTCTCTATATCAATATGTAGATTAATCATCGCTGTCTGTCTGCTCACGTAAAGTTCGATTCTGGTATAGCAAAGGTAACAGAAATTTCTCGATGCGCAATAGTCGCCGGATGAGTGCTTTTTGACAGGCAGGAATTCTATTTAAACTAAGGTATATTGAATAAATTCATGGGCTGCATTCTAGATGTAGTCGTTGACCAATTTTGAGATTGATCTAACAAGGAAGTAGCGAGATGACTAAGTACACACCCCCTAAAGTATGGGCATGGAATACTGAATCCGGCGGGCAGTTCGCTAATATTAATAAACCCACGGCGGGAGCACAGGAGGAAAGGGCTCTACCTGTGGGGAAGCATCCGTTGCAGCTGTATTCGCTTGCGACCCCAAATGGCGTGAAGGTCACTATCTTGTTAGAGGAATTGCTTGCTCTGGGACATGCGGGCGCGGAGTACGATGCGCATTTGATTCGAATTAATAAGGGCGATCAGTTTGGTAGTGACTTCGTGGCGATTAATCCTAATTCGAAAATTCCTGCTTTGCTCGATCATAGTACTTCACCACCGACGCGTGTATTTGAGTCCGGCGCCATACTTATCTATCTGGCTGAGAAATTCGCTGCATTCATACCCAAAGAACCTTCTGAAAGAGCAGAGTGTCTATCGTGGCTGATGTGGCAGATGGGTGCCGGGCCTTTTCTTGGCGGCGGCTTTGGCCACTTCTATGCCTATGCGCCAGAGAAGTGGGAGTATCCCATTGATCGCTATGCGATGGAGGTAAAACGTCAGTTGGATTTGTTAGATAAAAATCTCGCAGATAGGCGTTATCTGTGTGGTGATGAATATAACATTGCGGATATGGCTGTTTATCCTTGGTATGGCGCTGCCGTTCTTCACAACATCTATGACGCAGCAGAATTTCTCGATGTTGCTTCCTATAAAAATGTAATTCGTTGGGCACAAGAGATAGAAGAGCGCCCAGCGGTTCAACGTGGTCGACGTGTCAATCGAGCTTGGGGCCCCGAAGAGATGCAGCTAGCCGAACGCCATGCTGCGAGTGATTTCGATTAGGAGTTTAGATCGCGCATTTTTTTAGTTCTAGGACAATTCATACTGAACAGAAAATAGGGATTCACCATGAAACAACTGTGTCGTATAGCTGCTGCTGTAATCTTGTTTGGCTTCTCTTCTTTGGGAATGGCCGCTGAAGGTCCGCTGCTGAATTTGCCGTTGTCCGAGTTACCAGAAAATCAGGAAATCCTGGTGTTGGAAATAGACCTTGCTCCGGGGCAGGAATCTCAGCCGCATCGTCATTACGGCCATGTGTTTGTGTATGTTCTGGAAGGAACGATTAATATGCAGGTAGCGGGTGCAGATAAGGTGACATTGTCACCAGGCGATACATTTTACGAAAATCCAGATGATGTTCACATGGTGTCTCAAAATGCCAGCGACACGGAAACAGCAAAGTTCCTTGTTTACATAATAAAAACTATCGGCAGACCTGTCAGTACGCCAGTTCAATAGTCTTTCGCTATTTCTAGAAAGTGCCATTTACCTTAAAGCTAAATTCCCGCCCGGTAATAGTGCAGCGTTGCTCGATCTCTTCCAAGATATTGGCAGAGATGCGCCCCACAAAACGTGAGCGTCTTCTGCATTGTGCGCCATTAGTCAAAGCACCAAAATCTAGACGATAGGTAATTCCGCGGGAATCTCGAATCTCGGAGAATAAATTCACCCGTGGCTCGCCTACGTTGAACACGATATCATCGACATCGTATCGGAACATGCCACCGTCGATGCGATCGAAATACTGCATGCCCCAGTTCATTCGTAGCTTGGGAATGTCATGCCTGAATGTGAGAGTAAAACGGCCACGCTGGAAGTTCTGAAAGCGTCTTTCGATGCCCAGAAAAGGGTCGGTTACTTCAGAATCTTGAAGATTCAGGCCGGTGGTAACAAGCAGGTTCGGCATATTGATCATGCCCATGCGAATACTGGCATTCAAGTTCAAGCCATATTCAACACCGTCGCCTATATTGCCATTTGCCGAGCGCAGATTGGTTTCATCGGTGGTGACATCCAAGCGATCGATAACATCTTCGTGCTGGGCATAGAAAAGCTCGGCAGTGAGTACGCCGGCATCGTTAGGCAGGCGATATTCAGAGTTGAAGGTATAGCGCCATTGCCATTGTTGCCTAAGCGAAGCGTTTCCTGCCAGCGTGGCTGATTCGTTATCTTCTTCGTCATTCACTGCCACGAAGTCCGCAAAGCTCAGTTGGTTGACGATTTTTTCTACGCCGCCGCGTAGTTGAAGGGCAGGTGTTAGGTTGTAGCGAAAATCAATCTTCGGTTTCACGAAGTTGAAGTCGCGCGTATTGGATACGTCGCCAGATTGAGAAATTTCCGAAGTCTCATAGATGAGGGTGCTCTCGAGAGACATCTTCGAGTTGATTACCCAGTTGTGAATAATAAAGGGCTCATAGCGAACTTCTTCAACTGTGGAATTTGCATTTGATACGGTCTGGGGTGTTAGTCCGCCTGTGGATTCTGAGGTGATGCCGCCATCGATGAGAAGCCCGAGTGCGAGAGAGGAATCCAGTGTTGTCTGCGCGCGCTCAACGCCGAACTCGATATCCTGGCCATTGAAGACATCCATCGTGTAAGAGCCACGCACGATCTGTTCTTCGGTAACGCTAGTAGTATCCAAGAATAGATTCTTCTCCTCTGCTGCGTTGCTGTCGAGCAGAAACCGCTCTCTACCAGCATCGCGATTGTCTTGGTTTGCGATGCCTAGCAGTTTGAATCGATTGCCATTTTCACGTCTAAATTCGTAGTCGCCGCCTATTTCCCAATTGTCTCTATCCGCGGGCAGGTATTCTCGCTCAGTAGTAAGAGTATTGGGTTGTACACGCAGATTAGTGGTAAAGCGATCTAGGTCCGTAGGAGAGTCCTGAACTGCGTACAATGCATTGACGCGAAAGCTGCTGTTGCTGCCGAAGTCATAACCAAGGTTCATGCTGAGTTCGTTGTTTATTGCATCGCGCGTTCTCTCTTCGATTACTCGATCATTGATCGAGTAATCACCTAGGCGGCTGTTCTCTTTGTTGATTGCGTTGTTGTAATTCGGGCGGGAACTTGCGCTGAGTAAATAATTGAAATTTCCACTCTGGCCGCCTATCGAGGCCGCGCCACCGGGAACGTATTCTCCGTCTTGTGCGCGACGCACATTCGCCTCATAGGAGATGCTGCTCGAAGCGAGTTCTTCGAAAAGCACCACATTGACAACTTGGCCACTACCACGCACATCAAGATCGCCTGAGGTGCCACGTATAATTTGAAATTCCTTTACCTGATCTGCGCTGATTCGGGCTAACAAGTCGCTGGTCTGATTATTCTTGCCTGCAGTGCGCTTACCGTTGATGAGGACCTCGTTACCACCGCTGTTTCCACCGCCAAGTCCGCGGCCTCCAGAGGAAGGATTGCCCCCACCGGGAATGCCACCGCCGCCGCCCCGAGGTGAAGAATTATCTTGGCCTGGAATTCGGTCCAGCATGTCTTTGGCAGTGATGGGGGCCCATTGAGAAAAATACTCTGCGGGGTAGATGACAGTGGAATTCTCGCCATCTGTATCCTGAGCCAGCAGGCTGTGGGGCATTGCTACTGCCAATAGAAGAGCTGCGCCAATATGAACTGCTGAGCGCTTAGATATTCTAGATAGTGTGGAAGCAATGAAGTCGATGATACGGGCAAGAAAGATCATACAAAAAAGGGCCTGTCTTTAATGGCGAGTCGTCATGTCTCGCGGTTACTATTTCGGGCCGAATTGTACTGGTAAATGGCATGGAAATAGTGCTTTTGTTACAAACTGACAAGAAATGGAGGACAACTATCGATGAGGGTCAATCGCGCTAGGTACTTGGATGTGCAATACCTCGAAAGCGCTCGTCACTAATGCTTGGGCTGGAATTATGCTAGCTTGTGTCTGAATCTAAGGGCATTAACTAGGAGCTTATACCGTTGGGCGAATCTCACTCAGATCCAATTCATTATCGCAGTCTTTGCAGCGTCGCTGACGCGATTCATGATGGCCAGATATCTCCTGTCGAGCTGACTGAAAAACTGCTGTCTCGCATCGGCTCTATTGACGGGCAACTCATGAGTTATGCCACGGTTATGGCCGAACAAGCACGAGAGTCTGCGCGGGAGGCTGAGCAGGAGATAGAGGCAGGCAACTACAGGGGTCCGTTGCATGGTGTACCTATAGCAGTGAAAGATCTCTGTTTTACAGCTGGAACTCCTACGATGGGTGGGCTTAAAGTTCTTAGTGATTTCGTGCCAGGCTATGACGCGACGGTGGTGCGTAAACTGCGTGAGGCTGGAGCGGTAATTTTGGGTAAATTGAATCTTACCGAAGGGGCGCTATCGGGCTATCACCGAGATTTTCCTATTCCAGTAAATCCTTGGGGAGAAAATTTGTGGGCAGGAGTTTCTTCTAGCGGGTCAGGAGTGGCCACTGCGGCGGGATTGTGTTTCGCCTCACTTGGCACCGATACTGGAGGGTCCATTCGCTATCCAGCTATGGCGAACGGGGTGGTGGGTCTTAAACCTACCTATGGGAGAGTGAGTCGGTATGGAGTGTTGGAGCTCGCTGCATCACTGGATCATGTTGGCCCGATGACCCGTTCCGTAAAGGATGCTGCAATCGTTTTCGAAGCTATCGCTGGCTTCGACGACAACGATCCTAGTTCGCTTCGCGATTCGATCCCCAAGATCGCGGATTCGTTGACGGACGAGATTACAGGCTTGCGAATCGGAGTTGATGAGCATTACCTCAGCAACGGATCTAACCCAGCCTTGGTGGATGCGATTCATGAGGTTATTGAAGTACTTCGAAAACTCGGCGCAGAAATCGTTGCGCTTACTATGCCCAGATCTGATCCAATGGAGCTGCGCAATGCATGGCTACCTATCTGTGCCTACGAGGCCCACAAGGCGCATAGTGCGACCTATCCGTCCCGTGCTGATGAATACGGGGGTTACTTTGGCGATGCGCTTAGAATGGGTGCGGCTATGAGCGCCCAAGACTATGCCAATTCCACTAAACTCAGGCAGAAAATTAGTGAGCAGTACGAGTCTGCTCTAGAAGAGGTGGATGCGGTTATCTGTCCTTCAGGCGGATCGGTTTTTGCTGTAGAGAAAGAAGTGCAATACGGCAATATGGAGGGGCTTAGATCAGTCATTCAAAATTTTCAGGGTCAGTTTACTATTCCTGCAGACTTGGCTGGCACTCCAGCGATAACTGTCCCCTGTGGTTTCTCCGATGAGGGTAGTCCATACACCGTGCAGTTTCTGGGTAGTCGATTGTCAGAACTGAGTCTTTGCCGTATCGCACATGCCTATGAGCGAGCTACTCAGTGGCATCATCGACACCCCACAATATAGGTAAGATTTTTTTTGATCTATATTTCCTAAATGTACTATTTCCCTGCACAGGTAGATAACGCCCTATAACAAATGAGGTGAAGTGTTCCACAATTGAGGTATTGAATCAGCAAGATTGCTAATGATAACGTCGGTTAAGAGATGTTGTTGCGAAGTTTTGTTACATTCTTCCGGATATAATCTGGATAAGCTTTGGTAAACGCAAGCGACAATTTAGTGTATTCTGAGTTGTATACTACAAATTATTATCGAATGGTTTCAGCGCAATGAAAATAGTTAGTAATATAAAAACAAGAGTCGCAGTTGATGCTGATCTACCTCAGATTCAGGAGCTTTATGCGATCTGGGGACATGCCTTCGCTTATTTACTAAACGATCAAACTTTCATCGCTGAAGTGAATGGAGAATTAGTCGGAGCGATACGCTTAGCGTTTGAAGATTCTTCTTTTGTTGTGCGCAGCCTTTTTGTGCATCAAGAATTCAGAGGACAAGGCATAGCTAACGCTTTGCTGCAGAAAGTTGAAATGGAACTAGGTGTTGCCGAAGCCTATTGCCTGCCGTTTCCCGATCAGGAAAAGCTGTTCTCGAGTATAGGTTTTAATCCCGTGGATGGATTGACCGCTCCTAATTTTTTGATCTCCCGGAAAGAGAGTCTCCATGAGAATAGTCAAGATGTGATTATCATGAAGCGCTCTACTGGTGTTGAGATAAGGCCAGTTCCTGCAAAAGACCTGCCTCTAGCTATGGATCTAATCTATGAGTTCGAGTTTCCGGAGGTGAAGAAGCTTCGAGAGAACGATGTGCGATCGATCTATAGTAAAATTATTGCTGCTGGCGGTGCGGTGTTCGGTGCATACCGCGGATCAACAATCGTTGGTACATGCACGCTGAATGTATGTGCGAATTTGAGTTGGTCGGGCCGACCCTACGGAATAGTAGAGAACATTATTGTAACGAAGGATGAGCGTGGCAAGGGTATCGGTAAGAGCTTGCTGCTCTTTGCGCGAAGAATGGCTGAGAGTAAAAATTGTTACAAGGTCGCATTAATGACGAAGCAAGATGACCCTGAAACGGCCTTTTTCTATAGATCTGCTGGGTTTTCCAATGACAAGATAGGATACCAGAATCGCCTGAATGAGGCAGAATAACAGTTCTATTTCTTCCTCGAAGAAAGGAAATAGAAGACGAGTCCTAGCGCAATAATTCCCAGCCCAAACAGTCCTTCGACTGGCCTGCTAATCAGAACGAAAGTAAGTGTCCAGCCTGTTAATACCAAATAGACTAGTGGTGGCAGTGGGTACAAGAAGGTTTTGTAAGGTCGGGGCAGGTCCGGTTGTCGCCAACGTAATACAAAAATTCCTAGAACGGTTGTAAAGCTACTTAACGCTAGAGTAAATCCAGAGAAAACTAGCACCGATTCGAAGGTCGACGAGAAGATAAACAACAAGGCTATTGCCGATTGTATATAGATGGCAGTTGCGGGGATGCCATTCTTGTTCTTCTTTGCTAGGGCGTTCAGTGCGGGAAAGTCTTCGCCGATTACCTGAATAACTCGTGGGCCAGCCATGGTCATAGCGCTCACCGTCGATATCAATAACATCGCCAGTACTAAGCCAGTGAATCTTCCGCCTATTTCACCGAAGGCCGTCTCGGCTGCAATAAATCCCACTTCAAGTTGGCCGGCCATGGCGTCCATCGCTGTGGTGTGGAGAAAGGTGAAGTTGAGCGCTACGTAGAGTACCGTCACTATCAAGGTTCCGCCCATTAGAATCCAGGGTAGTGTGCGCTGTGGATTTTCTAATTCGCTACTCAGATAGGTTGCCGCATTCCAGCCCGTATAGGCATAGCTTACATAGATAAGTGCAACGGCGAAGACGCCGCTGGTCAGCAAGGCGCCATCGCCAGCGACAGGTAAGAAAGTGACAGGTTGCGGTGTATCGACAGCGAGGAAAGCGGCGAGGCAGAAGATGACAATTATGCCTACCTTCAGAATCGTGAATATAAGCTGCAGACCGCCACTATTGCGGCGATTACTCGCGTGTACCAGAGTCAGCAGTATTACTAATCCTGCGGCTAGACCCTTCTCCAGCCAGGCGTTGCCGGCTATCTCAAATACGGATGTAGCATAGGCGGCAAAAGTCATAGCGGCGAGCGCCGTAGGACCAGCAAAGCCTACGCTAGCTGAAACCCAGCCCGACACGAAGCCGACGGCAGGATGATAGATGCGTGATAGGAAATTGTACTCACCGCCAGAGCGCGGCATTGCAGCGCCTAGCTCTGCGTAGGTCATAGCGCCACAGACGGCAGCAAGACCGCCTACTGCCCACAGAGCCAACAGCACAAAACCGGAACGGATATCTAAAAGCTGAAAACCAAGGCTTGTAAACACGCCGGTGCCGACCATATTGGCTACAACTACGGCCATAACCGTGAAGTGACGAAATTTACCTTGGGACATAGCGTGGGAGTAGCTCTGGGGAATGAGTTAATCAGGCTGCATTATTGCGATGATAAGGCGCCACGTCTATGGCTGAATGTGCAGTTTGCTAGAGACTGAAGCTAGCTTCGATGCCATTGACGCTTACGGTGTAATTTCCCGAATCTAAACCTGTTATGTCTAGAGCGATGTCGGTCTCAAAAGGATCCAATACAGCGATGCAGGTTTCGGCAGGCCCAAGCATCGTCTCGGCTAACGCGACTGTGAATCCGAAGCCGTCTCGAAATACCGCCGGCGCCTGCAAATTCACACAGGGTATAGATTTATTTCCGCTCACCCGAAGACTCACCTGAATAGGAAGCGATTCGGCTATGTTGACTACGACACTGTCGACGCTAACGAGATTGCTCTGCTGTGCCGCAAGCAGGGTGAAGTTTCCTTCGATATCGCTGATCAACTGAATATTGTTGTAGTAGGCAGGCTCGCCATTCACGATAGCCGCACCTTGCGGGATGTTGAGGATGTTGTTCTCAAATATGGCTGGTTGCGCGGTAATAAATTGGCTGTTGATGCCGAGGCAGAGAATGAATAGATACCTTGATAACTTACGCATGGCTAACTCCTACTGCTGTTTATCTGGCTTGTATCTAACTTCAATAGGGCCAGCTTAGATCCCCTAGTTTACTGACTCAAGCTGAAATTCCATCTGCTGTGATCAGAGGCACAAATACTCAAAACTCTGCTATTCTAAGGCCAATCAACGTGATTACTGTGGAGTCATTCATGCGCATTCTGCTTCTTTCCTTCGTTTTGTTTTTGTCACCTACCTTGTTAGCGCAAGGCAGCCAGCCAGATTGGTCCTCTGTCGAGGAGGAGACGCTACGCCATTTTCGTGCTCTGTTGCAGTTCGATACTAGCGACCCACCGGGTCGCGAGTTGCCCGCAGCCGAATATATTCGTGATGTACTTGAGGCCGAGGGCTTCGATGTAGAAATGTTGGCTACGGATCCGAACCGGCCCAATGTTATCACTCGCCTAGAGGGCAATGGCGATAAGGAGCCTTTGCTTATCATGGCCCATACTGATGTGGTGAATGTGGACCCAGAGAAATGGACCTTCCCGCCGTTTAGTGCAACGGTGGATGATGGCTATGTGTATGGACGTGGAGCGGTAGATGACAAGGACAACCTTGCCTCGGCATTAATGGTGATGCTGGAGCTGAAAAGGCAGAACGTTCAACTCGATAGGGACGTCATCTTTCTTGCCGAGTCCGGTGAGGAGGGCGCTACCGAGTACGGCATAGAATTTATGGTAAACGAGCACTTCGACAAGATCGAATCAGAGTTCTGTCTTGCCGAGGGTGGATCGGTCGCGCGAGTGAACCGCGAAGTGCAATACGCCGGTATTCAGACGGTTGAGAAGATACCTTACCGAGTCGATTTGCTGGCAACGGGCGTGGCAGGTCATGGTTCAGTGCCGCTGCAGACAAATTCCGTAACACGACTTGCCAAAGCAGTTGCTGCGATCGCGGACTGGCGTTCGCCGATTCGTCTGAATGAGACGACTGCTGCATACTTCCAGAGGCTCGCTTCGATCTCACCAGCGGACGCCGCGCAGCGCTATTTAGACGTACTAGATCCAAGCTTGGCGAGTGAAGTGGATGAATATTTTCTGGCCAACGAGCCGCGCCATGCTTCGATGCTGCGCTCTTCTTTGTCGCCAAATATTTTCAATGCGGGCTATCGAATCAATGTTATTCCATCGGAGGCAACAGCGAGTGTAGATTTTCGTGCACTTCCCGATGAAGATATTCCTGCATTTCTCGATGAGATTCGTCGAGTAATTAATGATCCGGCAGTCGAGGTGAGCCTAGGTGATCGCAATACGCGACCACCTGGTGAGGCAAGACTGAACACGCCGGCATTTAGCGCGATAGAGGCAAACATCAATAAGCACTATGGTGTCATTACCCTACCTACGATGAGCACTGGCGCAACTGACATGGCCTATCTCAGGAATAGGGGCATACAGTGTTATGGCATTGGGCCCGCTATCGATCGTGAGGATGCTGCTCTTGGTTTTGGTGCGCATAGCGACCAGGAGCGTATTCTAATCAGCGAACTGCATCGGTTTGTGCGTTTTAATTGGGATGTGGTGATTCAGATTGCTGGATCTGGGAACTAAGCTAACAAGCTTGCTCGACAACATAGTTTTTCGTAAAAGGAATGCAAATGAAAAAAGTAAAAATAATTGGGATGATTGCTGGTCTTGCCGCTTTAGGTTTGAGTTTTACTGCGGCGCAGGCACAATCGGATGCAGCTCCTGAGAGATCTATAGGTAATGGATCAAAGAACTGGATTACAACTGAAGGGGTGCAGCGACAAGATGGAACACTCACTTTTTCGGAAGTTCAGATCGACGGTAATGGTTGGTTGGTAATACATCCCTTCGAAGATGGTGCGCCGAATGGCGACAAATATGTTGCGTCGACATATGTGAAGGATGGCAAGAATTCGAACGTGAGTATCAAAGTACACAAAGGGTTACAGACTGGAGAGATGTTCATCGTGATGCTGCATCGCGACGTCAACGAGAATCAAGTTCTAGACTTCGTTTTCGTTGATGAACTAAACGTCATGGATACTGCGGTCTTCGAAGGCAGCAGAATGATCGGTCATGCGATTCCTGCGCCCTAAGGATTCTCTATAAGGCTGAGCAGTGAAAGGCAATTCTCTGCCTTTCACTGTGACTATCTTCCCAGCACTTGATTGAAGTGCTTAGTCTTCAGATTGCGCTGCAAGCCTCTCTTCGGCGCGATGACCGGAAAGAATATTTGCCATTCCGTAATTGCCCTCGTGGCAGGCGTACTCGTAGATGTCGTCCGTTGTATAGTCGAGAACGATTTCGCGAGTATAGGGTGCTGTAAAACTGCCTGGGTCATCGGACGTGAATTGGTATTGAATCGAATCCTTGTCGATTCGAGTGAGGCGTTCAACATTAATCTTACGAGAAACCTCAGGTCCGGTGCTGCTCTTATCCGAGTAATTCGTTGTCTCGATTACTAAAGTATCCTCATCCCAATATCCCCGTGAATCTCCATGCCAGAGTTTGATGTCTTCATGGATATGCGGCTTGGCTACTAAGGGGATGATGCGTACATCGTGTGCCATCTCTTGAATGATTGCGACGGTGTCGCGAGTCTGCACGATCTGCCAATAGCTGTTATATCCAGAGCCCAGCCGCGGCGCTCCGAAACTAACGCAGCGCTCGCCGAGAGGGCGGTCTGTATACGAGTCGGCGGGGTGGTCCTGCCTGTGTTGAGCCAAATCACGTGCTGCAGCAACAGCTTGTTCGGTGCGTGGAGGATATTGGCCATTAGGAGGATCAATGATCTGTGATGTTCGGCGGTGGATTTTCCTATCTACCATCCATTGGGAATCATAGTTTCCGGTTGAGGGGTCATAGGAATTAATCTCGCCACTAAACGCAGCGGCTAGTACGCCTTCACCGAACAATGCATCGCCTCCCTCCGCCATAATCTGGGCCATGCGCTGTTGTAGAAATTCTACATCATCATCGGTGAGCATTTCTTTGTCGCCGAAGACCTCTGGTCGCTCTACCGGTGTAATGGTATTGTTTTCCCAGACACCCTGCAGATCGGGGTGTCCATCAATGGTTCGGGGGAGAGCCCAGTCACTGCTAGATTGAGCCAGACAGAGGCTGCTGACTAGTATAAGTATGGCTGCGGACCCGCAGTGGTATAGGACTCTGATCATGATAAAAATCCTTGAAATAGCCTGTTTTTATAGGGGTTAACACGACTCGTGCCTTGTATAGACTAGGGATCAATCTAACCCTTTGGCTTGGAGAGTTCAAGTTAGTTCGTGCGTGGGGAACTTGCTCTAAAGAGGTTCTTTCGATAGTCTCAAAGCTCTACTTGAGCCACAGTGTTGCTTGAGCCTGATATAGGACCTTCCTAAGGTCAGGAGAGATTAGGAGAATGACGATGCAAAAATTGCTTTTTTCGCTGCTATTGGCCGCTGTTCTTGCCAGTTGTGCAGCATCCGATACAGATGGCCAAGCGAGGCTGCCAACCGATGCCGAGGTCACCTACTACAATTCAATAGCTCCCGAAGAAGACCATATCGCTTGTTTCACTCGAATAGAATTAGGGAGTCGTTTCCCGCGCCGTTCCTGTTATCGCGTCGCAGATCTAGAGGCTTATGACGGCTTGGAGCAGAATGTTGTCGATTTGATGCAGATCGATGGTCTGTTAGATAGCCCGTTTGGATTCTAAGTAGCTAGCCAGCGGCACCTTAACGGTGCCGCAACATTTCTCTGTTTAGCTGCGAAATATTTGAGACCCCTAGAAGTCTCATGTCGCGTTCGATCTCCGTTTTCAGATTACCCAGCGCACGCTCAACTCCGGGCTGTCCTGCTGCTGCGAGTGAATACAAATACATGCGACCGCCGGAACAGGCTTTCGCGCCTGCGGCTAGTGCTTTAAGTACATGAGTGCCACGTCGAACACCACCATCGAGTATTACATCTATATCATCACCCACGGCATCGGTAATCTCAGCGATTTGATCGAAAGGTGATCGCGAACCGTCGAGCTGGCGGCCGCCATGATTTGAGACCATGATTGCATCTGCGCCTATGTCTACTGCCTTCTTCGCGTCTGCGACGCTCATGATTCCTTTCAGACAGAATGGTCCACCCCATTGTGCGCGCAATGCTTCTGCATCGGACCAGTTCATAGTGGGGTCTAGCATTTCCGCGAAGTAATCTCCTATCGATACGGCAACGTTTGAACCCTGCTGGATAAAATCTTTTAGCTCTGCGAGTTCGAACGGTTCGCGTAGGAAGTAGTTCATCGCCCAGCCGGGATGGGTCGCGAAACTAAACAGACTCTTTAGCGTCAGTCGTGGTGGTGAGGTAAATCCTGTGTACAGATCCCGTTCGCGATTACCGCCTGTAATTGTGTCAACGGTGAGTGCTAATGTGTTGAAGCCCGCCGCTTTCGCGCGTTCTACCATGGCGTCATTGAGTGCGCGGTCTTTGTGGAAATAGAATTGAAACATCTTCGGCGTGGAGATCATCTCGCCTATCTCTGCAAGACTTACGGTGCCCAATGCTGAAACACCAAACATAGTGCCGTATTTTTCTGCGGCTCGCGCTACAGCTCGTTCGCCGTCGTGATGGAATAGTCTTTGCAGTGCGGTAGGGGAGCAGAAAATCGGCATATCCAATTTCTGGCCCATCACTGTCGTCGACATGTCGATTTCTTCTACACCTGCGAGAACATTCGGAACTAGGTCGCAGTCGTCGAATGCAGAGGTATTGCGTCGATAGGTAATCTCATCATCCGCAGCACCATCGATATAGTGAAATATGGGCCCTGGCAGCCTCTGTTTCGCTAATAGGCGCAGGTCTTCAACGTTGTGGCAGTCTTTCAAGCGTCGGAACATAGTGTTTGCTCGGTATTCAGTGATCTGTTTGTCTATTATCGTTGTAATGGGCGCAGAATCGAAGGATTTATTCAACAGAGGCTATTCTTTACTATTTTGAGCTCAGGAGTGAGAAGCCATAGGCATGGACATTCATGGCAAGCCAAATTAGTATCAGGAGCTCGTAGACCACAAGTTCTTATAAGGAAGCACGCATGCGCAGAACATTATTCAATCTAATTTCAATAGTCGGACTAACGCTCAGCCTAGGCTACAGCAGCCTCGTTTTGGCAGCTGATGCGCCGCCACCTTGCGGTCCGGCATCACACTTGTCGGACGATCTTTCTGGGAATGTCGATTCGGCTTCTCGTTGTTTCGAGATTCGCATGTATACAGCAGAGCCAATAAAGGATGGCGTTGGCGGCATTGATAACTTGCATCAGCGTTTCCGTGAGAAGGAAGTTTCAATATTTGAGAAGCATGGCGCGGAGGTTATTGCGGTTTGGCAGAAGTTGGATGATCCGAATACGTTGGTTTGGATGCTTGCCTATCGCGACCGCGCTCATCGCACAGAAGTCTGGGATGCCTTTCTTGCTGATCCGGAGTGGGTGGAGTTAAGACAGAAATACGAAGTGCCGATTTCTGCGAACACATTCATGATGAGCGCGACGGACTATTCCAATTTGAAGTAAGAAGTTTCCGTGTTGGTCGGCAATATCACTTTTGTGTGTTGCCGGCCTAACGAAAATTTAGAAGTCTGCTAAACCAATCTTGAAGTAGCTCTTCACTCACGATGCCGCTGTGTGATTGCCTAGCATGATTAACATCGAAGAAATAACTGCGCGGTAGTTCCCCGTACCAATTCGGGTCGATACTAAAGCGAAGCCGTTCGACAAAGCTGTCGGCAAACATCCACGACTCCTTGTTCCCTAAGCCAACATCTTCTAAGAACTCTGTTGCATAATCTTTCTGATCGATAGAATCTGTGGAGACGAGTACGTAGGATATGTCAGGGTTGAGAGTTAACACCTCTGCCATAAATTCCATTTCTACCATGCAAGGTGGGCAATCGACTGACCAAAGTCCGAGCAAAAATTCTCGACCTTCGAAGCTCGCCTTAATTTCGTCGAACGATTGTGCGGTAAACGCCTTGATTTCATCGGCTGTTACAATAGACGTACAACAAAGGAAGACGCTGCCAAGGAAGATTTGGATAAGTGGCTTCGGGAGAAAACTATAGGTAGTCACTGGCTTGCATCTCCTCATTTTCTGTAAACTTTTCGAAGACGTATCCTAGTTCTTCAGTGTGCCAACTTAGATAGAGGCCATCGCGGCCTGAAACTATCAAGGGATGATCCGAGCCTTGCGTTGTTGTGTGTAGAATTTTTGTCTCTGTCCATGAGATGCCCTCATCTGCTGATTCAATCAGGCTCAAATTTGTATTCTGACCATCGAAGCCTTTCCATACTAGATAGAGCCTTTCTGCATATTCCGCTAGATAAGGATGTCCTGCTCCAGCACTGCCATCGACGCGAAATACGTGTTGCGGCTGACTTTCATCAAAGGAGTATCTTGCATAGTAGATGCCTTGATGTAAGTCGCCATTGGTAAACCAACTCATATGATAGTCATCCGATAATCCCGACTGGACCATTGTTGGGCCGTGATGTGGACAGGCATCAATCTGCCATTCGTCGTAGCTCGCTCTTCCCATTTCCTGTGTTTTTCCTTCGGGGGTTAGCACTGCTATAGCATGGTCGCGTGTTGTTACTCCGAAAATTTGCCGCCAGAGGATTGCGATATTCTCGGTGCCTCTTGGTGCGATCGCTATGCGGCAACATTCACAACTATTGTTGGCTACTCGGTGGTTCTTAGAGAATGTTGCGCCTTGGTCCGTGGAGACGGCATAGTAGATTGCAGCACCTGCATAGTCTTCGCCACGTTCGTTGCTAGCTTCTAGGTCTCGCTTATCGATCCAGGTTAGATAGAGGTGTCCGGACTCGGTTAGATAGAGGCTCTCAAAACGATGGCCAGCAAATAGTCCATCGTCATTGATTGTTCTAGGCGCTGAGAATGTCTTGCCGCCATCAATTGAGCGACTAAAGCGAATCTCGCCGGTGAACCGGGGTGAGGTTTTCTTCGTCCAAGAAACGAGAATTGTAGAATCCCCATTTACGATGATTTTGGGGCGGTTCTCGCCATTGTGCTCCGCATCTTCCTGAATGGGATTAACAGCCACTGCAGTCGAGTAACTCTTCCCCAGATCGTCGGAATGGCTGACGTAAACATATTGGTCCTGAACGAATGCAACCCAGAGTCGTCCGCTTTCATCAAAAGCTGCACTAGGTGCATCTGCGCAATGAATCGAGACAGAGCTAGAAGAATTGTGTTCGATACAATCGTTCGTTGCTGCTGTTGATATTGACGAAGTAGTTAGAAGTGCAATTAACGCTAGGGTTGTGATTGTAAATTTCATGTTGTTTTCCAATCTGTGCTGATGCTTTATTACTTTGCATCTCAAAAAAAGAAAGGCACCCATCTCCGGGCGCCTTTACAAAACGACTAGAAGTCGTAGGAGAAATTTGCATAGAAGGAGCGGCCAGGCCAAGGATGGGCAACAAAGGCGACTTCGTCAGTAAGGTTGTCGATACCTAAACCTAGAGACATGCCTTCGTTAATACGGTACGTCGATTTTAATCCAACTCGGGTGTAGCCATCTTGTGCCCCATAAACATTGTCTTCATCGTCAGTGTTATCGATTCTGCCGAAGCTATCGCTCGCGTATTGTACGTTCGCTCCGATATTCCAGGCGCTATTCAAGTGATAGGTTGCCAATAGGTTGCTACGCCATTTGGGCATGCGTGGATAGACGTTACCTTCTATCGAAGGATTCGGCGCATTCTTCACGACCTCTGAATCGGTGTAAACTGTATTGAAGCGTATATCCAAATTTGGAAGGAACATATCCTGCGCATTGGCGATAAATTCCACACCGCTGGTTTTCAGTTCATCTACGGGAATGAATGTTCTTAGCGAAGTTCCGCCATCTAGAATGGTCGACTGCGATTCGATTGCGTTTTCGACAGTTTCGGTGAAGTAGTTTACGCGGATATATCCGTTATCAATTGCGCGCTCAGCCATCAGGTTGTGATGCAGGCCATCTTCTGGAGCGAGAACCGGATTCGACACACTGATAGAGTTGTAAGCCTCGTACTGGCTGAATAGTTCTTCAACGATAGGAAAGCGATAGGCTTTCGCAATCGAGTAGCGAAATGACCAATCTGCATTTGCTTGATAGCCGACAGAGAACTTTGGTGAGGTCTCGCTGCTAGTGCGGCTGGGGACTTGTGTTACATCGAAGAAAGAAGTGCTTGCATCATCATCGTCGAAGTAGCCATTACTGCTCTCGAATTTTTCACGTCGCAAACCGAAGGCCGCATCCCACTGATCACTAATCTGCCAATTCAATTGTGCGAAAGCTGCAAATATTTCCGTCTCGCCGCCGCTGCGTGAGGTGAAGACGTCTTTAGTGCCGGCAATGTAGTTGCTGGAGTTGTAAACATCCATATTCAGTTCGTAGGCCTCATGTCTTACACCTGCCACTAAACCAAGTCCAGGTACACCAAGATCGTCGAAGTACACCTTTACTTCCGCGGTATTCCAGCCAGTATCGCCAAAATCTCGAACTTGTCCGTCAAGGGTGTGCAGAGGGTCTTCTGGATGTGCTCGTGAGCTGCGATTCTCGTCCCGAAGAACAGAGAAACGATTTATATTCGCCTCAACTTCAATCGTGTCGGTAAGCTGACCCCGAAGTCTGAGTCCAGTAGATATGCTGCGTCGCTCAAGTTCGCTTGCGGCGAAACGACTTGCTGGCACCGAGAATTGGCGACCATTGTCTATCACATCACCTCGGTAGACTGGATTGCCTGCGGCATCGCGTAGGTAGCTATTTGCGGAATCGTTTACAGAATTGCGATCTTCATAGGCAACGTTAAGTAGTGTCGACCAGTTACCGAAATCATGTCCTAGTTTAAATTTGTAGTTGTTGGTTTGAGTATCTACAACACCGGTGTCCATGAACCAATTTCTGGAATTGCTCCTGTCATCGTTCTGAACTAACGAGCCAGTTACAGGAAGTGGTGTCGTGCTACTGCTCCTGCCGCCAAAGCGAAATGTTTGCGGCTGTGCTTGGTTGTCTAATCGATTGAAGGAGAGGTAATAACTGGTGTCGCCTACCTTGTCTCCATAGGACATGAACGTCTTGTAACCATTCACGGCGTCATCGAACCCGTAGTCATCAAATTTTTGTGAGTAGAAGGACGTGTCGAAATGGAATTCACTCTCTTGAGGAATAGCCGTCTCGATCTCCATCACGCCACCCATGGAATTGCCGCCGTATTCGGCAGAGAAGGGTCCATACATCACTTCCACCTGAGCGATCTCACTGGCAGATACCATGGTCCAGCGTGGGGCGCCGTTCCAGCGCGACTGCAGTAGATAATGCAGTGGCACGCCGTCAGCAAAAACCATAGAGCGTGAGGTTTGAAACATATTGGACCCACGCATGCCTAATACGCCATTCGAATCGCCGATGAAGCGGCGACGAATCACCACGCTGGGTTCAAATTTCACAACGTCTTCTGTCGTGGCAATATTGATACCGGCGAAATCTTCCTGAGTGAGAATGCTGGTTGGGCTTGGATTGGCGAAACTTCTATCGCTGACACTGCCCCAGACTAGAATTTCTTCAACCTGGCCTTCTGCACCAAAAGCTAGAGATGCACTTAAAGCGGCAATAACAAGTGTTATTTCACGGGCTAGAATCTTCTTCTTGAAAGCCATTGGCTTAAACTCCTACAAATTGAATATTGAAATCAGTCTATAATTATTGAAGCATTCTGAGGATGTGGCACATTGACGCTGTGGCAGATTGACGCGGCGGAATTCTTCGGCTGAACTAGTGCGGCCTAACTCTAGTTTGCTTAGTTTGTGTAGAATGCAATCGGTAAAGTAGGTTTTATTGGAGCTGTAAACATGGCATTGGGTAGACGAGATTTTTCTAAACTGGTTTTGGGTGCCTGTGTAGCAGGCGGATCTTTTAAAGTGGTTTTGGCGGCAACTGAACCCACTCCCTTGCTGGAAAATATTCGTCAAGTTGAGGAGCGTCTTGGTGCGAGGTTGGGTTTTGCTGCTCTGGACACAGAAGCGGGAGAAGCTTGGCGTTATCAGGCCGATCAGCGTTTTCCAATGTGTAGCACATTTAAAGTCATAGCATCTGGGGCTTTCCTCGCGCGAGTCGATCGAGGTGAAGACAGCTTGCAGCGCCGGATCGTCCTTCGTGAGGAGGACTTGGTTAGCTACTCTCCGCTCACCGAGACTCGCCTTGGTGGTCAGGGAATGACGATGGGTGAAATCTGTGAGGCGGCGTTGACGCTTAGCGATAATACGGCTGGAAATAAAATCCTGGAATCAATTGGTGGTCCGGCGGGTGTTAGCGAATTCGCGCGGAGCTTCGGCGATGACATAACCCGGCTCGATAGATGGGAGACCGATCTCAATGAAGCCCTAATAGGCGATGAGAGAGATACAACAACCCCGGATGCAATGACGTATACTTTGAGGGAATTATTGCTAGGCGATACGCTTTCCGAAAACTCCAAAGGGCAACTTCAGGAGTGGATGATCTCTAATACAACCGGTGATGCAAAATTACGTGCCGGTTTGCCTTTAGGCTGGGCAATTGGCGACAAGACCGGCGGGGGTGAGAACGGAACCATGGCTGACGTTGCGATAGTCTGGCCTACGAATAGACGGCCGCTGATTCTGGCTGTCTATATGACTGAGACGACAGCTTCCTTCGATGATCGTAATGCGGGTATAGCTGACATTGCCAGATCTTTGGGAGAGCACATACAGCGCGCTTGACGCTAAAGTTTTAAGACTAGGTCAGGGCGAATCCTCGCTGTAACGGCGGTCATAGTGGATGGTATCGATAGGAGGCATAGGATGTCAGGAACTGAATATGAGGAACTCGAGCAACTGAATCGCGACTATATAGACGCTGTACAGCAATCAGATGTGGGGCGATTTAAGGAAATTTTGGCCGAAGACTTCCGCTGCTCTAATCCCGATGGTTCTATTCTGGATAGGCAGGGTTTTCTTGAGCAGGTAGCTAAGCCTCTCGCGATTACCGGGTTAACGGCTGAGGACGTGGAGATTCGGCTATTTTCTGGCTGTGCCATTATTCATGCTACTACCACGTATAGAGACCCACAGGGAGAGCCGAAAAGAGGGCGTTATACCGATGTTTGGTTGAAGCAGGAAGGAGTATGGCTCGCCGTATCGGCCCACGTTACTAGAGCTTAGGGGCATTATCGATCCGGCGCATATAGACTAGGCTAGTAAGAAAAGGATAGAGTACGGAAATCAGCACAGCAGTTTAATTTAGTATCAGCATAGGAGCAGCAACAATGGGGAAACTCACCAGTTTAATAGGCGCGGCATCACTGGCATTATCATTCAGTGCATTTGGCGCCGACGCACCAGAATCAATTACCGTTACTAGTTCAGCCTTTGATCACCATGGCATGGTGCCTGAAGAATACTCAGCCTACGGTGAAAATAAGTCTATCGACCTGAACTGGTCAAATTTACCGGCAGGTACGGTGCAGTTGGCGCTAATTTGCGATGATCCAGAGGTCGTGACAATTGGCATGATGGAGACGCCATTCCCTCATTGGGTGGCTTACAACATTCCAGCGACAGCATCTGGACTCCCTGAGAACATGAGCAAAGATGCGGTTGTTATGGGTGTTCCTGCACTGGAAGGCATGATTAATGGATTGAACGGGACTCGTCGTCCAGGTTACTTTGGTCCACGTCCTCCGGTTAATGGTCATCTTCACGCTTACCATTTCCGCGTCTATGCAATCGACGCTGACCTTGATTTGGCAGAAGGGCTCAATAAAGACGAGCTTTTAGCAGCTATCGATGGCCATGTGCTCGCCACAGGCATGTTGATGGGACACTATGAGCGCAAGGAACAATAAAGCCCGCAGGCTGTCTTATAAGTAGTACCTGAAGCGGGCCTCTAGCCCGCTTTTTTGTTCATGAAAATTTAATGCATGAATCGGCAAAATAATGCACAATGCCGCACTTTTTTTGGATCGTCTACGTTAAGCGATGCACTTTTGGAAAGCAATTTCTGCTTTCACACTAGCCGAGCCCGCGCCGGGCTGCTCGATAGCATGCCGCATGGAATTTGTTAATGCATAGCCTGTTCAAGAAAAATTTCAATTCAATGAGTTTAGGTATTCTTCCGCGTTCTTGAAATCTCGAGACAATGCACGACTGAAGCCTAGTCGCACGAGGAAGGCGGTTAGTCTAGAGCTTGGTTTGTAGGCGACCGATACAATTGCCTCAATATTTCCTGATGCTAATTCTGAGAAAGTATAATAACCAACGGAATAGTCTATGGGTACACTGACTGTTGAGAGTGACATGTCGGTGAAGTAAGCGAATCTGTTTGGCGGTTCGAAGATGACAATTTTTTGAATTAACTTTCTCCCATTGCTCATGGTTGTAATTCTTTCTGAGCCTGCGCCTAGCGTAGCTTGATCCGGCGACCCTGAATGATCAAACTGAATGCTTTCAATATCGTCAGAATACAGTGCTAGGCGGGCAAGTAGGGCATCAAAAACGACTTCGATGTCTTGGTTTACTTCAATAGACGTGTTGTTGTCTGGGCTTTCTATTGCGCGTTCAATTTCTTGCCTGATGAACTGCTCTGAGTACTCGCTGGCAAAAGTAGCTTGGCCTGTCCACAGGGCGCAAAGGGTTAGGCAATACAAAGCACGTAAGCAGCATAGAGTCTTACGCTTTCTCTTCGCGCATAGCTGTGTTGTAGGTTTCAATGTCATGGCGTTCCAGTTTTTCCTTAGCAAAAAATTCATCTTCTTAGCTCGACTAGTGGGTCTCTCTATCTTTGCGAAACGGTTGAGTGAGAAGAGAGAATAAACCTATTGAATCCTCTTCGTGATAGCCTCTTATGCCAAGGTCGATTGCAGCTTGTTCTTTGCTCGGCTGGTCTTTGTAGGTATGGAATAATTTATCCCACCAAGGAAAGTTGAAGCCGAAGTTTCTGCTATGTTCCTCCGCTTCTATTGAGTGATGAATTCTATGCATGTCTGGAGTCACTATGAAATAGCGAAGTGCTGCATCCAGTTTGGTAGGTAGCTTGATGTTGCTATGGTTAAACATCGAAGTGCCATTCAATACAATTTCAGCAATTAGAACGGCGATGCCAGGAGGTCCTAGAATTAGAATAAGAGAAAGCTTAATTACTGCTGAAAAGAGGATCGATAGAGGATGAAATCTAACGCCAGTAGAGACGTCGTAATCTAGATCTGTGTGATGCATTCGATGCAATCGCCAAAGCGGTTTGAATCTATGAAATAGGCGGTGCTGTAGGTAAATGGTCAGATCGAATGCAAGAATATAGAGAGGAATGCCTATCAGCGGCCAGATATTGAGCCAATTGAAAAGGCCCCAATTCATTTCACTTGCCAGTAGCGCCGCACCAGTACCGACAACAGGAATAATAAGCGCCACAACAATTGTATTGAGGATGCTGATGCCAAAATTATTCAGCCATCGTTTGCTCTTTGGGTAATGAGATTGTCGCCTGGGTGAAAAAAATTCCAATAAAGCCAGTATCGTCAACAATAGTATGAAGACGCTTAGTCGGATAAAAGGTTCAGATGTTACGTCTAGTCCATTCATACTTGATAATTCTATTGATGACTGTTTGTATCGCTTAGTATTCTTGGTTCGACCAAAAATCTACAGCCAGATCTCGCGGTTATCGAGGCGATCGATGTCTCTGGATAGTTTCATCTTTACAAGCTCGTTCATACTGCAGGCAGCTAGTAGGCCGTCAATATCTTCTTGTTCGGTTCTGCTTAAGCTTGCGTAATGATCCTGAGCACGTTTAAGCAGATAGAATCGATAAGGCTGGGCTAGTGCAGTTATTGTCTGCCCTTCGACTTCGAAATTACACATTCCTATGCCGCGTTCAGCTGGCGTGTTTGGGGCTAGAGCGTCTTGTTCAGTGAGCCACTTATTGATGGCAATACATGCAGCTTCGGTCTCGGGTATAAAATCGATTGCGATCTGTCGAAGGACTTCAATCAAGGTGTCGGGAATCTGGTCGTCATCTAAGAGTTTATTATCTTGCTGTGCAAATTCTCCGAGATCTGCTTCCGGCCGATTCATTCGTTCAACCCAACGGTACAGAGAGATTGCTCTGCTTTGCATGAGCGACAAGGGCTTGGGGTCACGACCCAGATGACCGTATAGCGGCGCTATCATTCCGAAATCACCGATGCAGGGTCTGTTGCCAAGTAGATACGGGTATTCAGAAAAATGTGCACTCAGCTTGGGTAACAGCCTGCAATATAGTGATTCAACGAGAGAAAATGTGTCGGAAATGGCGCCAAAACTACGGCCGGCATCACGCATCTGGTTCATGCGTTTCTCTGCCAGCGCCTTTCTGTCCAAGTTAGGTGGTATGAATGTTTCGAAATGGAATTGAACAAACTCTTTGTTGAAGTCATCAAAATTCCAGCGGTAGTGCATTGCTGGTCGAAGCAATCCTTCCATTCCGATTACGTCAAATAGTCTGCTAATAAACTGTTGCTTCGGGGTTTTCGGGGAATAGAGTTGTCCATTTCGTGACTCATAGTGATCGATAATTGCCGCCCCGTCTCGAATGACCTCACCGTTAGCCGTTTCAACCACAGGAATGCTTCGGCGTCCGCCCATCTTGGGTAGGACGTTCGTTTCATAGTGCTGTGTGTTTGGGAGAACTTCTCGGTAACTAAGCCTAGACTTAATTAGATAGCTTCTTGCTTTACCAGTGTAGAGGGAGAGGGGGGAGCCATATAGTGTGATTTCTGACATTTCTCAATTCTCTTTTCGTTCAACAGTCCAGTCTGTGGCGAGTAGTCACTCTATCATATCGACGGATTATGATAGATAACACTTTCAAGCATGAGCGAAGCTGAATATTATGCTTCGCAAGTAATTGATTTCAGCAGAGAATGAAAACTATGAACAGACTGGCCAATACAGTGAATTCGACTTGGGGCAGAACTTTCCGCGAGACTGCGGCGGCATTGCTACTTTTGTTGCTTACGGCTTGTTCAAGTATGAATGCACCGCTTCATCCGCAGACCGCGATTTCAAGTGGTGAGCTCACCGAGCGGCAGTCTAACTATGATGTGCAGCACTATAGATTAGAACTGAATGTCTATCCTGATAGAAAATTTCTAGAAGGAAATGTCTTGATGGAGGCTGTCGCGCTGCAGGGCCTCTCCGCCATTGAGCTCGACCTCGATCCCCGATTCGAAGTGTTGGCCGCATCGATCGATGGCGAGCCAGCACAGTTTCAGACCGAAGGTGGCAAGCTGATTCTAACAGGGGAAATAATCACGGCTGGGCGCGAGTTCAAGACACAGGTGTCGTATGAAGGTAAGCCCTACGAAGCGGAGAATCCGCCTTGGGACGGCGGTTTTGTCTGGACACAGACAGACTCTGGCGAACACTGGATAGCAACGGCGGTTCAAGGCAGAGGTTGTGATCTTTACTGGCCGTGTAAAGACCATATATCGGATAAGCCTGAAAAAGGGGCTGATATGCTGATCACTGTGCCTTCGGAACTCACTGCTGTCATGAATGGCGTGTTGGTTTCAGAGTCCAGTTTTGGAGATCGAACTACCTATCATTGGAGCACGAAGAACCCAATCTCTGCCTACCATCTTGCTATCAATATTGGCCCATTCAAAAAGTATGAGCTACAGCACTATAACGCGCTGACTGCGAACCCTATTCCTGTTATTTTTTACCATGTTTCAGATGATATGGAGAAAATCGAGAAGCTCATCAAGAAAGATTTTATGTCTCAGCTAGATTTCTTCGAAAGGATGCTCGGTCCTTACCCGTGGGGAGAGGAGAAGATTGGTATCGTAGAGATTCCCTATCTGGGTATGGAACACCAGACCATGAACGGCTATGGGAACGGCTATGAGTTAGATCCATATGGCTTCGACTGGTTAATGCAGCACGAGTTCTCTCATGAATGGTTCGGCAACCTAATGACGCAAGAGAGCAGTGAAGATTTCTGGCTGCATGAGGGTTTCGCCAATTACATGCAGCCCGTCTATGCACAGAATGTTATTGGAGATGCGGGTTATTGGAGCTATATGTGGGATTTTTACAATGGCATGGCGAACTGCAAACCAGTCGTGCCTAGCGAAACGGTATCGATGGACTATTTCGATTCGAACGATGCCTATTATAAAGGTAGTTGGACGCTGCATACGTTGCGCGGCTTGGTCGGTGAAGATGTCTTTTGGCGTTCGGTTCGCCGACTGGTCTATGACACGGCGGAGCCGTGGTCGCTGTCCTATCCAATACAGCCTACGCGGCGAAGCAACGACGATTTCGTAAGAATCACTAGCGAAGAATTTGGTGAGGACCTATCTTGGTTCTTCGACATGTATTTGGGAAAAGCGGCAGTACCGCGATTGGTGCAGGAGAGGAACGACAAAGGTGTGAGCTTTAGTTGGCCAGACAATCCAGAGGCCAATTTCAGTATTCCGATCTTGGTTACGCAAGACGGCCAAGTTACAGAGTATTCAGTGCCATCTACTGGGGAGTTTTTTCCTCTGCCTGAGGATGCCTTACTTCAGATAGACCCTAGGGTTACGCTGTTTAGAGATTTTGGTACCACAGAGGCTTGCGTGATTGATTGAGCTTATTGTTCATCACCAAAGGTCGGCAATATCAATTGGTAGGCCTCATTTAGCAGAGCTACTACGTCTTGTGTGTACTTCTGAGCATGTATGTCCTGTATAGCTGCCAAGCGCAAATCCATTTCGCTCATGAGGTGGGAGAACTCCGCGCTATCGGCGGCGGTATAAGCCACTTCGAACCCCGGGATGAACTCTAGGATCTCTTCGTGTAGGGATGTGACCTCTATCTGCTCTGCTGCTGTAAGCAATGTGTGATAGGCGCTAATAAGCCGCGTGGCTTGTTGCGCATTGTCTATTCCGTCCTCTATGGATTCTATAGGGCCAATGAGATCGCCTTCAATCGTGAGGAGTAAGATCTCATCTTCAGCCCCTTGGGCATTGGAGAGTGCAATGCCCAAGAATACGAGGACGGGTAGATAGTAAGTCATTCGGTCCTATGTCCTGAAGGTAAAAACCTGAAGTAATTTACTTGTCTTCATAGGAGAAAACAGACTTCAGTTCACGCTTACTGATCTTCCATCCACTATCTGTTAGCTCGAAGTCGTCATGATACTCGCCGATGATGGCGAAACCTTCCGTGGAGTTTGATCCTGCAGCTGAGGTATAGATGGTTGCGTAGCTGACACCGGATGCATGGAGTTCATCGATAGGTTCAATACGAATGGTGCTCATTAGGTGGCGTATAGAGCCGCTGCTATCTAGGCCCTCGATTCGAGCTCGAATATTGGCGCGGCCTTCCCAGGACCCATTGCCCACTTTGAGTGATGCATCCTCTGTAAATAGGTTTGAAAAGGCTACGGCATCGTATCTGTCGCGGTGGTAGGCGTAGTCAGTAACCAAATTCGCGCAGTCGCGATAGACGTCGCTAGCGTAGGCGGCGGGAATTAGTCCAATTGATAGGGATAAGAATAAAAAGGCGCGCTTTAACATCGGAATTTCCTGATTTAGTGAGACGAGAGTGAAAGAGTCTACTAGCTTAGCCAAAGAATATCATTGCTATCAATATAACGAGTAGCGGTGTGGCATTGGCACAGGTAAATCGAATCAGGCTGCCGCTATTGAAGGGCCATACCTGCATAGAGCGCGCTGTCTGCTGCAGAGAGTCGAGTGCTTTCACATCGGCAATCTGCTCATCAGTCAGGCCTTTCAAATCATTGGCGCCGATGCCTTGTTTTCTATTAAGCGCCGAGTAGCGCTCATTGATCGAAAGCAGAAGCTTCTGTTTAGCGTCGCGCATGACATCTGTGAGGGCATACAATGGAAGGAAGAATCCTACGCCTGAAAGAATTACATAGGAAAGGATAAAGAAAAAATTATAGATGCTGAATAATTCTAGATTGTAGACGAATGTGTTAGTGACAATAGCCAGGCCAGCAACAGCTCCGAAAACAATCATGCCCCAATACAGTTTTTCTGATTGGGCCATTAGGCTGCCTAGTCCGCCGCAGCCATCCGGGTGAAAGGGTTGGATATTGACGTTGAAGCCGAATAGCATTCTAAGAATTAAGAATGCGCCGTAGAGCCGCAACGCCACATAAGTCATGAAGTAGTAGAGAAAGAAGGCGTGAATAGGAATCAGGTACCCCGCGATATACTGATCGGCAGCGTACCAAGTGCCATTCGATTGTAAAACGCTTGAGGTTAATGCGGCGGCAGAGATACCCACCACATAGGGCAATAGAACAAAAGTGGGGTTGGTTAACTTAGTCTTGGTAAAACGTCGAACTTTTTTCCAATCATCATTCGTGGCCTGCAGCACACCTGAATCAGTCAGTTGTCTTAAGGTGCTTGGGAAAGCACCGAAGTACGCGCTTACAATAAAGATTAGGGTTGGAAACGCAAATAGAAATTGATTCCACCATCCGATGTCGTGCATCAGATCGAGGTTAAGATTGTCATTGATAAGACTGCCCTCGAAAGCCGTAACAAACGCCGCCGAGAAGCTGAGCATGGCCGCGATTGAAACTGCAAAGAACCGAGAACGAATTGCTAAACGCCCGATTATGCTGCCTAAGCGATCACCATGAACCATGGAAAACAGGCCAAGTTCAGCCTCTTTGGGTAATCGGATTTCGGTGAGAAGTGCTCTTATAGTCATCGAATCAGCAAATTGAAGTTAATATTTAGTATGCAAGCCCTGAGTATTCGGATGCTAAAAGGCCCTTCAAGGGCTAATCAGGTATGCTATATCCTATCTTTATCGCGCCACAGATGTGCGGAATAAGTTAGTGTTATATCTACTATCGGCCTACAAGCGCCTCGATTAAGGAGCTATTGAGACTATGTCGTACATAAAAGTAGTATTTAAATGGGCAGGAATATTGCTTGGCTTAATCCTACTATTGGGTGCAGTTGCCTATGGCATTATGCGAATGAATGACGGGCCAGTGGAATTTTATCCTTGGTTTACTATAAGTATAGGGGGCCCCTTTCGTAGTGGAGAGTTAACGGCGGCACCGGAGAGTTGGGAATTCTTGCGAGAGCGCGAGGAGATCGAGATCCAGACGCTCAAGCCCACTACATCGCGGACAGTTTGGGTGCCGATAGTCGGCGGTGAGCTTTTTATAGTCAGTGGTTATATGAATTCACCCATTGGCAGGCTATGGAAGCAGTGGCCAGCCTACATGGAAGAAGATAATCGAATATTGATTCGAGATGAGGGGAAGATATATGAGCAATGCCTGCAAAGAGTGCTCGATGATCCTCTGAAGGCGGTGCCTGTATTAGCGGAGCTTGGCAGGAAATATTTCGGTGGCACTGGAGAATTGGTGCCGGGAAGTGAAATCGCGGTTACCAGTGGCTCGATCTGGATGTTCGAAGTTACTGCTTGTGAACAAATATAAAGAGGAAGAGCGTATGTTCTTAAAGACACTAGTCGGTATTCTTTCGTTTGGCGTAGTCGCGACTGCAATAGCGCAGACAGATATCAGTGGTACTTGGATGCTTAACGGTCCAGGAACAGAGAGTGAGATTCTATTGAGCGAAGAGGGAAAGCGCCTGCAAGATGACTACGAACTGTTGGAGGATGATCCTAGCCTCTATTGTACGCCGGCTAGTTCATCGAGAATTTGGGCAAATCCAGGTGCGCCTATTAAGATAGAGCAAACCGACACAAGCATTCTAATTAGTTATGAGCTTTTTGATCTTCGGCGTGAAGTACCGTTGGGGGGCGAGTCTGCTCTAAGGAATCAGCCTAGCACTCAAAATTTGAATGGCACATTTTTTCCGGAGATGGGTTCCTCGTTCGCGAGCTACGACGGCGAACGTCTTATTATTGAATCTAGAAATCACGCCTACGGATATATTAGAACGTCACGGGGAATACCGCAGGCACCGAGCACAACCGCAATCGAAGTGTTGGAGGTGGAAGGCGACATACTGCATATCACCCATACCTATATCGATGAATCGTTATTCGAGAAACCGTTAGTGCTTGAATATTTTTTGAGGCGGGCAGACGATACCGTACTCAACGTGTATGACTGCACTGAGGCAAACTACAATTGGTTCGATGAGCTGAACGCGAATTAGGCTGGGAGAATAAAAATGAAGAAAATTATATTGATCGCAGTACTGTTAAGCGCTCCATTTTTCGTTAGCGCACATCATTCGACGGCTGCGAATTTTACGCAAGAGATAATCTCAGTAGAAGGCACAATCGAGCGGGTCCGATTTCAAAACCCCCATTCCTCTGTGCTAATTAAGAACACAGATGAGCAAGGTAAGGAAACTTTCTGGCTAATAGAATCCGTCGGTAGAACTACTTTGGAAAGGCAGGGTGTTTCATTTGATCTACTTGAGGTAGGTGTGATGGTAAAGGCGACCGGAAGGAAGGGACGCAGAGAGTTTACGATGTACCTGCGAGATATAGAGTTCGAAGATGGAGCCGTCTTCGTGCCTGAGCCAGACCTCTATTGATGTTGAGGTCCAGCCTAATTAATTAGTGAATGCCTCGAGACAGATTTTCTGGCGGCACTGTCTCGTTACGATTTAGTGACTACCGTTGAAAGGTGATTTTTCCGCCTACTATAGTCATCATGTTTTCGCTGGTAAGAATATCAGCCTCGGGAATGGTGAGGAGATCATTGTTGAATACGGTGAAGTCAGCATATTTCCCGACTTCTATAGAGCCTCTTAAGTCTTCCTGAAAGGCGCCGTGAGCTGGCCAGAGAGTCAGCATCAACAGAGCAGTCTCTCTAGATACGGCTAACTCTGGATGCCAGCCAGCGCCCGAAGTGCCATCCAGTCTAGCTCTGGCAACCGCAGCATAAAACTCAATTCGCGGATCCCCTTCTTCAACTGGCGCATCGGAGCCGGCTAGTATCATTAAGCCTCTATCTACCAATTGCTGCCAAGGGTAGGCATAGGAGAGTCGGTCACGTCCCAGACGATCAGGAGCGAAATTTAGATCGCCGATCGCATGGCTAGGTTGCATAGAGGGAAGAACACCGAGGTCTACAAAGCGTTGTTGATCTGACGGTGGAATTATCTGAGCGTGCTCCATGCGCCAGCGTAGATCTTCGCTAGCCCACTCGCTTCTGGGCACATAGTTGTATGCCTCTTCGTACCAGTTTAGGAGTGATCTGACTGCGCGGTCGCCGATGACGTGAGTTTCGATTTGGATACCCTGACGCAGCGAGGCGTAAAGAATCGGCATCAAGTCTTCTTTCGTCGTACGGTTCATAAAGCCGTTGTGATCGGAATCGGAGTAGTTATCAATCAGTGCGGCACCGCGTGACCCAAGTGTGCCATCTATAAAGACCTTGATGCCGCGCACGTCAAACATATCATCGGCTGTGGTTTCGCGGCCGCGCTCGATCATGGTCTGCGCCTCTTTAACTGGGACGGCTGCATAGACGCGGTGCGCCATATTTCCCTCTTCGTGAATTTCTTTCATTAGCTCGACTAGTTGATAAGACATGCCGGCATCTTGTGTCTGTGTCCAGCCAAGTGAGGCATTCGCACGTAAGCCGCGCAGAAGACTGTCTTTCAGATAGGCATCAGTCTCTGGCGGTATTATGTCTCGGAAGGCATTCATGGCATTAGCGAGTACGTAACCGGTGGGAGTGCCGTCTAACTCTCTCTCGAATCTTCCTCCTTCAGGGTCCGGTGTGTCCCGCGTAACTCCGGCGAGTTCCATCGCCTTTGAGTTAACTAGTGCAGACACGCCATCGGCTCTTGGCATGAACAGTGGTTTGTCGGCAGTGAATGGGTCGACGTCGTACTTGTTTAGAAAGCGCTCTTCGTCGGTCCACTCTCTCTCAATCCAACCACGCCCTTGAACCCAATTTCCCTCAGGAATATTGGCAGCCCATTCTTCGATGGTTTGTACTGTCTCTTGTAGTGTAGGTATTCCGAAGAGGCTTAGGGTTTTCGTGCGCTTTCCGACACCCTCCAAGTGTTGGTGGCTATCGGTGAATCCTGCGAAGACTGTCCTGCCTGCTAGGTCGAGAACATTGGCAGACTCGCACATGAATTCTTCGGCTTCTGCATTAGAGCCGACAAACACGATCTTTCCGTCCTTACTCGCGACAGCCTCTGCCGTCCATTGATCAGTATTCGAAGTATAAATATTCGTGTTGTAGAGGACTAAGTCAGCTTGTTCACAGGCAGTGTTTGCCGCAGGCGAACTGCTTGGGGTGGAGACAGTGGTAGCGTTGTCTGGACTACAAGATGCCAACGCAAGTGCAGCGAAAAATGTAAATACGGAGGATGTTGATTGCGACATCTTTAGTTCCTTCGGTTACTGATTTTGGATTGAAATTAGAAAGACGAAGAGTGGACGAAAAGGCCCGAAATCTCAAGGGCTTCGGTTGATTGATCTGTCGGACGTTTGGAGGGAAGTTTTTGTTAGTTGTTTTCTTGGGCAGCTTGAGCATCGGCCTCTGCGCGGCGCGCCCCGGCTAGAATGCTCGGCAGGCTGTAGTTGCCTTCATGGCAGGCGAACTCATAGATCTGCTCGCCATCACTCTTGCGCAACAATTGCATCTCTAGAGTTAAAGGTTGTGTGTAAATAACAGGGTCTTTCACTGTGTAGCGATAATAAATTTCACCGTCAGATATTAGTTCAAAATATTCTGTAACTTCAAATTGATCAGAAGACTTCATGAAAAAATTTGATTGCTGAGGGTGGAAGCCCGTAGTGTGAACGACCAGTGTATCTTCTTCCCAGTGAGCTATTGAGTTTCCAAACCATTTGGCGAACTCGTTCTTTTGTCGTTCCGTACCAATCGGTATGATTCTGGCGTCGTGTGCCATCTCGGACATGAGCATAAAATAGTCTTCGGTTTGGACGATCTGATAGTTGGCATTGTAAGTCCAAGCCATCATCGGTGGCATTTGCGAACCGACATGCAGGCAGCGTTCCATCTGGCTGCGAATCTCTGGCCCGTCGTAAGCGCCGAGTCCTGCGGCTCGCCACTCACCGAACACATCCTTGTTAGCGCCATTCTCAACATAGGGATAGCGACCGTCAGCAGGCTCGACAATCAATGAAGTACGATACTCTCCGTTAATCTGGGTGATGTTGATTCGAGTGTTGGCGAAATTCTCATCTGCTTGAAACATGATTACGCCACCATCTGCAGGAGCCGTGCGATCTGGTTGGAGAGGAGCGGCTTTATCTGAATCTGATTGCTGCGCAGAAGACTCTAGCGCTGACGCCTCCTCGAATGTGTAGCTGCGTTTGTCGCCAAGACTCGTGGGACGCTCAATAGGAGTCTGGCTGGCATTGTTCCAATATCCTTGAAAGTTTGGGAATCCGTGCTCGGTTCGTGAAATATAATTGCTGTCCTGAGCCTTGAGGACTATGGGGAGCGCCGTTAGGAGTGTTATTAAAGCGAGATGGCCGAACCGTTTTTGAGTGTTTGAACTTGTCATCGCAGCATTTAACTACGCCATGATTGTATTGATCAAGCTTGATTCGATTGGCTACAGTATCGGCTAGCAATTGAAGCGATAACTTCTTAAACTGAGGAATCATTGAATTTGATTGGTGAGAAGCTTCAACCCAAATAAGAAATTGCATTTACTGTTTCTAATTCGAGGTACAGCATGTCGCAAAACTCTACGAAGTCCCGTCGTGATTTTCTAAAAGGTGCAGCAGTTGTAGGCGGCGCATCTTCTCTAGGTGCCTGTGTTGGCGCGCAAAGCGAGCCCTATGCAAGCTACAAGCACACTCCCAGTTTCTACCCTAAGCACAATGAGCGGACTAAGGGTTGGATGCGCTTTATGTGGCAGAAGGCTACTACAGCCGATGATTGGGGATATTCTGAGGACATAGAGCGTCCGTGGGGGATAAATATTCCCAGGGGCGAGATAGATTGGACTGAAGATGGAAACGGTCCTCATCCCTGGTGGGATCAATACAATGCACCGCCTATGCTCAGTTATCCGCGCTTCGATCTAAGCGATTCGAGCTACGTCATCATGATGATGGCCGATCAGACTCCTGCCTGGCGTGAAGCCTATACCCGTATCTTGGATGAACTAGCAACACGGCACACTTCCTACTGGGCAGCAATAGATTGGAATACTTTTATCGGCCCCAGCCCCGATCGGGAGAACTACGGCCCGGGTAGTGCACCGTTTTTTCAGGCTTGGCCAGAACGGGTTCGTGGAAACTATGACTCGGCCGGTTGGACTGCAAATGGTGTTGAACCTTGGGGTCTGCAGCCCGACCCCATTGGAGCCGATGGCAATCTGTTCTTTCGCGGCTGGTTGAACCTTTTGCTTACCATCTACAAGTATGTCTCCGGCGACGACAAGTGGGAGAAGCCCTGGCAGATAGCGGGGTTTGAGAACGAGAAGTTCGAATGGACGCAGCCTCGTATAGTCGAACATCTGCACAGGCAATACACCGATCATCCGGAGGGGCCGCAGTGTGAAAACACGAAGATTTGGCCGTTCTGTAATTCGGCAGCCGGTCTAGGGATGTATCTTTCTGACAAATTAGGTGTGACCAACTCTCATGGTGTGTTCGAGGAATGGATCGAATTCATGCGCGATAACTATATGAGCATCAATGGTCAGAATCAGATCGAATGGATGACGATGTATTACGATCCGATTGCAGAATTTAAAGTAAATATTCCCGGTACTGGAGGGACGGGTGCAGGTACTGCGTTCTATCTAATGCCTCAGTCACCTGAACTTGCCACGCAAATATACGAAGCTACGGCCAACTCCTTAGGCTGGCGAGATCCAAGACAAGAAATTAGTCCCAGTGCCACCGGTTTGGCAATGGCCAAGGCACTGGGCGATCACACTGCCGTTTCTCGGCTCAGCGCCGCCGCCGAACGCGCCTCTGACCCTAAATGGTTTGGCGATGACATGGACAAATTTGGCTGGTGGTTCAATAACGATGATCCATGGCCCCGCGGACAACCCTCTGCGCAACAAATGATTAGCGAGATAAACGAAGGCAACTGGGTAGATGCATTCAAGGTGCAGCATCTCGATAAATACACCGCGCCTACGCTTGAAGGCGTAGAGTATCCAAGTTTGGGAGTCGATACCGCCTGGAACGATAAAGAGAGCGGGGTATTGCACATCGGTACCTACGTGGCCGACCGTGGCAGAGCTGGTGATGCTACTAGTTGGCAGATCACCAATTTGCCTAACGCCGCCGAGGCTATTGTTATCTGTGATGGAACGACTGTTAGCGATGTGCAGGTTCTTGATGCTAATACTATTCGTGTGCCGACAGATATAGGGCAGCATCAATACCAAGTGTACACAGGTTATTTTGGTCAAGCAGTTGCGATGACTAAGCCTGATCCAACCGTGTCCGCAAGTGCTGCTATTGCTTCTGCTACGCGCAGAACTGCAGAGCAAAATGTCAAAGCAGCGGAAGCAGTTATTGCAAGCGGAGCAACTGGCTGCCCTTGCTGCGCTAGTGTGGTCTAGACTGCTGCGAAACGAAAGCGGAATAAGTGAAGAGGTAAAAATAGATGCGAGTACTTAGAGTGTTATTTCGAAAGACAACAGAGGCGATAATGCTAGCAGTGTTGTTATTGCTGGCTAGTGTTGCAAGCGCTGATATTGCTGACACCTTGCAGCAAGGTGAAGAAGTTGTCGTACTCAATGTAGAGAACATGACCTGAGTAGGCTGTGTTGTTGCCGTGCGCAACTCACTGAAGAAAGTCGAAGGCGTAAAAAAGATCGAGGTAGATCTAGATGACAAAACTGCAACGGTGATCGTTGCGAGTAAAGAAGTCGATACATCGCTATTGATTGCTGCCACAACAAATATTGGTTTTCCTTCTGTGGTGAGAGAGCAGTAAGAATCGCTTAGTTAGACAATGTGTGTCTTCACAGATCGAGGTTAAGTTTGCAAACAACAAAACAGAAAGCCGACTATCGCCACTTCATTGCTGGAGGAATCGCTACATCTCTTACGGCGAGTATTTGCTGTCTCGGCCCGTTGACACTTCTGGCAACAGGGGTAAGCGGAGCTTGGATGAGCAATCTGATGTTCTTCGAGCGCTATCAAACAATTCTAGTTGCGGCCACGCTTCTCGCCTTCGCGCTTGCTGGGCGTAGTGTGTTCTTCGCGACGAATGCGGCGGACGAGAATAGTTGCTGCGAAGAAGAAGGGCCAGGATGGAAGAAGGCTTCCGTCTTCGGCGCGAGTTTCTGCTTGGCTTTGGTGTTCATAAGTAGTGAATATTGGATTCAATTTTTAGCATAGTTTTCTTACAAGGTAATTCCCTATGTCCCTGTCTTGTTTTATCACTTCCTGTCAATTCACTTACTCTATAGCTGAGTAACAGATAGACTCCGCATTCAAAGTCCTCTTCTGGTAAAAAATGAGCACAGAAACAACAACTGCCGAACGCGATCCAGCCTATGGCTGGCTAATGGTATTCGTCGTTTTTACCTTGAGTGGGCTTTCATTCGGGGCTTTGGGTGCTATTTCAGTTTTCTTGAAACCACTATCAGCGGAATTTGCTTGGGGCAGAGCAGAGACCTCTCTCGGCTACACCGCTATCGCATTCTCTTCAGCATTGTTCGGAATTCTTTGGGGATTCGTAGCCGATAAATATGGCTCCCGCTGGTTCGGCGTAGTGGCGGCGTTAGCTATGTCCCTGTGTCTTTTCCTGCTAAGTGGGCAAACCAACCTCTTTCAGTTCTATGCCTTCTATTTTCTGTTTGGAGCTTTCGGCAATGCAATGGCGTCTACGCCGTTGTTTGCGAACGTAGGCTTCTGGTTTCGTCACAACCCAGGTCTTGCTTTGGGCCTCACCGCATCTGGTGGTGCGATCGGACAGGGTGTTGTGCCGTATCTTGCTGGGATGGCGATAACTGCTAACGGCTGGCAGTGGGCCTATCAGGCGATGGCGATTTCCTATCTGGCAATAGCGTTGCCGATTGGGTTTCTCGTTCGTGAGTCTCCGCGTCGTCAGAGGGCGAGGGTGTCACCGGAAACTGAAGTGCGGCATTTTCCTCTCTCCGAGAAGGAAGTCGTGCTGTGGATGTGTCTCGCTGTTATGTTTTGTTGTAACTGCATGGCTGTGCCCATTGTGCATCTTGTTCCAATGCTCACAGATGCGAATTACACCCTGCAGTTCGCAACTAGCGTCTTTCTAGTGCTGATGTTGGCTGGAGGTGTAGGTCGCATTATGGGAGGCAAGCTGGGTGATGTGATCGGAGCCTTGCCGACCTATATCATTATGTCGTTTGGGCAGACAGTCTCGGTATTCTGGTTTCCTTATATGGATCAGACTTGGAGCCTTTACCTACTTGCTGTGATCTTCGGCTTTACCTATTCGGGTGTGATGTCCAGTATTTTGGTGTGCGTCAGAATGATGGTGTCGGCGCGCTTCTCGGCTAGAGCCATGAGCGTGACTTCATTCTTTGGCTGGACTGGCATGGGTTTGGGCGGTTTCTTCGGTGGCTTGTTCTATGATATGAATGGCGACTACAAACTGTCTTTCGCATTCGCTTCTGCGATGGGCGTGTTGAATATTATTGTTCTTACTGCGTTCTATATGCGGGCCAAGGGTCAGCGTATTAGCGTCACACCTCAGCCAGCGTGAGATATGTTCAGAACTGAACGCCGCGAAATATTTCTCTTTGTTGAATGTACCCTTCTGGCATAGGCAGTACGTTATTGTCGCTCTCATAATTTTCGTAGTCGGTTAGCATCTCAGCGTAACGTTCGGGTTCTTCTTGTGCTAGGTCATTCGCTTCTCCGGGATCTGTTTTGATATTGAACAGATGCCAATTTTGGTCATTAACGGCGCTGCGATTGAAGACCAACTTATAGTCTCCCTTGAACAGCGCGCGGTTACCGCCTAGCTCGTAGCCGATTGCTTGAGATGTGTTGTGAATTTCAGACTCACTGCCTCCTAGAAATTCAGAAAAGTCAGCGCCGATGATTTCTTCTATGGAATTACCTTTCCAGTTGCCGCCCGGAGCCTCAAGATCTACTAAGCTAAGAATGGTAGGCGTAAGATCGGTGACGAATACAAACTCGTCAGTCTTTTCATTTTGTTTGCTAATACCGGGGCCAGACATGACCAAGGGTACGCGCAGACCACCTTCGCTTGCGTAAAATTTGTAGAAGGCAAGAGGGGAGGCAGCTACTGTGGCGTTGTTCGGCCCAATAGCATTAAAAGAATTTGCTTCGCCTAGAGTTTCCAAGTCAGAGTTGTAACCCACTCTGTCAAAAAAATTTCCCATTCCCAGACCTGCTCGTCCGTTTACCCCAATTAGGCTGGAACCTTCGGCGCCGTTATCTGAAGTGAAGACGAATATTGTATTCTCGAATTCTCCGATTTCTTTTAAGTAGTCCATCAGTCGGCCAATATGCATGTCCATCGCATCAACCATTCCCGCATAGACTTCCATGCGTCTAGCGTGATGGATTTGTTGTTCTTCAGTCAGGCTATCCCACTCTAATGTTCCGGGGGTGACTACCGCCTCGGTATCGCGAGGAACTACACCGGCAGCCTCGGCGGCAAGCCGTCTTTTCTCTCTCATTACTACCCAGCCTTCGTCATACATTCCAGCATATTTATCTGAAAATTCTTTGGGAGCTTGGACCGGCATGTGCACGGCCTGAAAAGGCACGTAGGCGAAGAAGGGTTCATCATCGGCTTCGTTCTCTGCGATGAATTCGATTGTTTTGTCGATGAAATATTTCGATGAATAGAAATCGTCGGGGAGTGTGTGTCGTTCCCCATCGGCATACCAATTGGCCTGCTCATAGATTGGCAGGTAGGGGCGCTGATCCCAATTGTCCGCGCCAGTATCTGCCATGGCAATGGTGCGATCGAAGCCTCTTGATGAGGGTAATAATTCAGGCGTATGACCTAGGTGCCATTTGCCAGTCATGTAGGTGTGATAACCCGCGTCTTGAAGAATTGTAGACAGTGTTACTACTTTATCATTGAGTACGCCCTGATAGTTTTCATGCTGCTGCTGTTCAGCGGGTAGTGCCTCAGGAATATTCGGTACACCGTTTCTATGGCTATCGACGCCAGTTAACAGCATGGCCCTCGCTGGCGCACAACTCCCTGCCGTATGGTAGTTGGTAAACGAGACTCCTGACGCGGCGAGCGAGGCAATATTGGGCGTATTGATTTCGCTGCCAAATGGGGAGATGTCGGTGAAGCCAAGATCATCGGCGAGTATGAGTACGATATTGGGTCGCGACTGTTGTTGCGCCATTGCTATATTCGAAGAGCTTAAGGCTAGCAGCGCCGCAGTTATCATTCGTGATTTCGAAAGCATAGTGGTTCTCTCTTAGGTCTTCATTTAACTAAAGTGAAGAAAGGGCAATTTAGCCCTTTCTTCTTTCCTCTATTTATTGAATCGCTGCTATCTTGCTGCGCTGCAGCGTTCAGGCTGAACGGGTTTTGGCAGCACTAGAGGCGCCGCTGTTACTCGGTTTTCGCTTGCTAGTTGATCGTATGCGGCTTGCTGAAGTCCTCTTACTTGAGTGCGAGACATGCCCAGTTCAAAGCCTGAGCATTCATTCTCTCCCAGTGAGCGCGGGTCTAAACCGGTGAGGTTGCCGAAGACGACAAGCGCCTCGAGATAGTAGCCATAGTCGCTCGCGTGATAGTGATCCCAGGTCCAGAGGTCCATTAGATCTGTGTCGATTCCATCATAGGGATTAGGATCTGCAATGCCACTTTCCATGGCTCGTGTCCAAGCTTGGCCAACACCGTTTACCGATTTAACCGCAGTAGCGCCGGCAGCGGCTGCATCGTATCCGGCGCGCACGTCTATCGCCATCTGCGCTATAGGCATTCCATTCCAAGGGCTGTCTGATCGATACACAAGGTCTGCCCGTGACCAAGTCGCAGTGAGAAACACCTCAACGTCAGGATTAAGACCTTGCAGGAAGTTCGCCATCTGCGCCGTGGTATCAATGAGCACAGCAGGATTGTTCGGGTTATTGCTGTCTAGTGTGCTGAAGCCGTGCATGACAACTTTATCCCACGGGCGACGGCCGATTACGCCTAGCTTATTCTCAAGATGAAAATCTAGTCCGCTGCCACCTCTAGTCTCTAGAGATACATCGTAGTCTAAGCCAGCCTGATCTGTGAAAGACTTAAAGAGAGCAGGAACACCGCCAATACCTTCGTTGTTGAGATCAGTCACTGAGTCAGCGCGGTAGAATTTCGCGGCTGAACCATAGGCATAGGTGAAGCTATTGCCTATAAACAATGCGCTGGTCTCTGCAAGGGCGTTGAGTGAGGTTAGTGCCACAATGAGAGTTGCAAATAGGGTAGTTAAATATTTCATTGATGAATCCTTTTTCTTATTAGTCCAATGACGTTGAAAGCAAGAATAAAAGCTAACCGCGCCCAAGTCTATATTTGGAATGGGCGCAGTCCTGCTGTTCTACTTAGCGGCGGCATCCAAAATGCGTAGAAAATTACCGCTCCAAATTTTATTGATGTCTGCTGCGGAATAGCCGTTCTCCAATAAGCCTTCTGTAAGGTTCATCGCTTCACTGGCATCGTTGTAGTCATCTATTCCACTGCCGTGATTGAAATCGTTGCCTATGCCTACATGATCGATGCCGATGCGATTAACGATGTAATCGATATGCTCGATCATATTATCTGTTGTTGCTGGTCCTAGAAGCTCGCTAACTGCAGCAGTAAAGGCAGATCTTTCGGCAAGGTCATCAATCTCCCAATACAGTTCAAAAGGGTAATTGTATTCTTCCGAAATGCCTGCCTCTCGTCGTAAGCTGACTAGAGCATCTATAAATTCAGGTTCGGAGATATTAATTAGATAGCCTTTAAACGCAGCGACGTGAATGACGCCACCGTTCTCACCAATGCGATCAATCTCTTCATCGCTAAGATTGCGAGTCACGTCAGAGACAGTCTTCGCGTTCGAATGACTGGCTATTATTGGGGAGCTCGTTAATTCGAGCACTTGCTGAGTTGCTGCTTTGGATAATTGAGAAACATCTACGAGCGCGCCGAGAGCATTGATCCTTTCGACGGCAGCTACGCCTAAGGGGGACAATCCGCCGTGCTCTTCGGTAACTTCAAAGGCGCCGGTTTCACCGCTAAATTCTGGCCGTGAAGAATCAGAGAAAGCATTGTGGCCAAGATGGTTGAGGCCGAAGATTCGCACACCCTCAGCGTAGAACTCATCTATTGCAGAAACATTTCCTTGTAGTGAGCGGGCATTTTGAAACCCGAGTATATAGGCAGACTTTCCGGCTTCATGAGCAGCAAGAATTTCGCTGGAAGTAGTCGCGATCACTGCTTGACCCTGACTTTCTTCTACCAGAGTGTGCACGGCCGCTATCTTCTCATCAGCCTCCGCTCTAGCTGCGGCATCACCTTCCTCAGTTCTAGGTCCTGGACCAACAGCCACTGACATGACTACGGCATCGACACCGCCGGCACGCATCTTTGCGAGATCTACCTTCGAAGTGCCATCGGCACTCATGTAAGCCCTCGACGTTGAGGGAATTACGATGTCGGCATGGGCATCTAAGACCAGACTAGCTGCATGAATCTCAGCAGCGGAGGGGCTAGCAATAGTGTTCGCAGATTCTGTTGCTACGGAAGTAGGTTCGTTATCTGAGCATGACGCTAAGCCGGCGAGAACGAAAGAAAGCAATAGGCTCTTACGAACTAGCCCCGAGGTATTTAGGTGTGGCATCTTCTAACTCCAAAATTTTTGATGGTGCTGCGTATTTTATTCAGGTGCCATCTTTAAGTCTTCCCGCAAGGTTCTTGAGGCGAGATAAAAGTGAACGGCGGACCAAATATTTACAGTAGGAAGAAGAATCAACATTGCATAACGTAGAGACTCAACGCCCATAGAAGGTGTAAGCAGGTCACTTAAAAAGCCGATACCGAATGGCCCCAGGCCTAGACCAATAATGTTGATTATAAGAAATAGAATGGCGGAGGCAGTTGAGCGCCAACGCAGGCCCACAAGTGCATGGGTAGTGGCTATAGAATTACCTAGGTACACGTTTTGAAGTGTGCCCGGAATAAATATGAGCATGAGAGCAATGTATTGATTGCCAGTCAGGAAGGCTACAATCATTGGCGGAACACAAAGCGCTGTTGCTATGCCGGGTATCCATTGATACCAGCGCTTGTCTTTTTTGCCGAGTTTGTCTCCTAGTATGCCGCCAATTAGGACGCCGATAGCGCCAAATAATCCGGTAGACAGTGCAAGCCAAGTACCTAATTCTCCAGTGCTCATTTCATGACTTCGAATAAAAAAGGAAGCGATCCAGTTTACCGTGCCATATCCAGCGAAGGCATTCAGTCCGCAGGCAAATGCCATGTGTCGAAAAGTTTTTCGCTTCCACAACAGTGTTACCACTTCTTTGAAAGGAACTTGAGTTTCGGACGCAGTTCTATTCTCCATTAATCCGCGAACAGGTTCGCGAACAGTTGTTCGCACAAGGATTGCGAGTAACACTCCAGGAATGCCAACGACCATGAACGCAATCCGCCATCCAAAGAATTCGTTGAGCCAGCCACCGAAAAGAAAGCCGAATAAGATGCCGAGGTTTACACCGGTGGAATAAAATGCGAGGGCGCTCGCTCTTCTTTCCGGTGGGAAGATATCTGAAACAATAGAGTGGGAGGGAGGGCTTCCGCCGGCTTCGCCGACACCTACACCTATTCTTGCTGCAAGTAGCTGTCCGTAATTCTGCACCAGGCCGCTTACCGCCGTCATTGCACTCCATAAGCCAACAGACACGGCAACAATGTTTCTTCGATTGCTGCGATCGGCAAAGCGTGCGATGGGAATTCCTGCGGTTACGTAGAACATCGCGAATGCGAACCCGGTGAGTAAACCAAGCTGGCTATCAGACAGTGAGAGATCGACCTTGATCGATTCCTGGAGGATAGAAAGCAGCTGTCTGTCGATAAAGTTAAAGGTGTAAACGAGGGTCAGTACTACTAGTGCGTAGTTCCGAGCGCTCGGGTTTGCATAGGGATTTACCAGGGGTGGCACAGGAGGAATTTTGCTTGTTTCAGCGCCACTTTCGGTGTGATCGGTCATAGCAGGCCCTTATTTTTTTTCTTATAGATTAGGAGTTCACTGAGAATAATCGGGCTTAAGTCAAAAATATAGCTAATTCTAAGCCGGAATTTTTTTGTACATTGCTCGGGTATTGTGAATAATGCTTGGTCAGAGAATAAAATAGCCCATTTAATGGAGAAAAGACGGTGAATCTAAGAGCCCTTCTACAAAAATCCTTGCTAGCCCTTTCACTACTCCCGACGCTGCTGCTGGCAGCAGATCGGGTGGGCGATTTCTCTTTGTTGGATCAGGATGGCTATTTCCATCAAATGAGCTGGTATGACAACAATCAGGCTATTGTCCTATTGGTGCAGGCTACTGGAGATACTGCGGCGCAAAGTGTATTGGCTGACTTCGATTCACTTAGGTCCAATTTCGAGAATCAGGACATCGAATTTTTCATGATAAACCCGCTAGGTCTGAAAGACCGTGATGCGGTGAGGGCAGAACTGGAGGCACTGAATATTGATGTGCCGGTGTTAATGGATGACGCAAGGTTGATATCCGAGGCGCTGGGTATCGATAAGATCGGCGAAATTTTAGTCTATAACCCGAAGTCTTTTACACTTATGTTTCGAGGGCCTATGGGGGCGGAATTAACTACTGCATTGACTGACATTATTGCTGGTAAAGATCTACAGACTGCCCAGGTAGCGAGCACTGGCACGCCCGTAAGCTATCCGATCAGGACTGCCCACCAACAGCAGACACCCTCCTACGAGAAGGAAATAGGCCCTATCATTGCGCAGAACTGCGCGACCTGCCATCGAGAGGGTGGAATAGCTCCTTTCGCACTCGACAGCCACACCATGGTAATGGGTTGGTCGCAGATGATACGCGAGGTCTTGATGACCAAGCGTATGCCGCCGGGGCAAATAGATTCCCATATTGGAGACTTCATAAACGATATGGTGTTGGCAGATGAAGATGCACAGAAAATAGTTCACTGGATTGAGGCGGGCTCGCCTAAAGATGGAAGCACTGATCCACTGACCGAGTTAGTTTGGCCGGGAACGGAGTGGGCTTTCGGAGAGCCAGACTACATCGTCGAGATTCCCGAGCAGAGTATTCCTGCTACCGGCGTTCTCGACTACCGCAATGTCATGGTGGAGTTGGATCTCGAGGAAGACCGTTGGGTGCGAGCTAGTCAATATATCCCTGGCGACCACACGGTGCTGCACCATACGCTACATAGCTTGATAGCGCCGGGTGAAACTCGCGGTGGTTCACTGTTGGGTGGTGAGCCAGACCGGCCTGATATAGCGCCTTATATTCCGGGTCAGGCGCCCCGCATGGAACCGCCGAATACAGGAGGCCTGTTGAAGGCTGGCACAAGAATCGCGATGCAAATGCACTATACAACCACAGGCAAGGAATCAGTCGATGCGAGCCGCATAGGCATTTGGTTCTACCCCAAGGGCTTTGTGCCTGAAGAAAGAATGTCTGGACAGTGTGCCTGTCACTTCACGCCGACCTGGGTGAATATTCCGCCGTTGGATCCAGATTACGAGATGACCCAGTCATTCACTATAGAGAAAGATGCAAAACTTTTTGCCTTCACGCCACATATGCATTTCCGCGGCAAGCGTATGCGCTTCTACGCCGAGTATCCAGATGGTACCAGCGAAGAGTTAATCAACATCGCGAACTATAATTACAACTGGCAGCTGGCCTATACCTATAGGGAGCCGAAGCCCGTACCTGCGGGAACGGTGATTACCGCGACAGGTGCTTTTGACAATTCAGAGCAAAATAAGATGAACCCCGATCCTCACCGTTCTGTTCCGTGGGGCTTGCAAAGCTGGGACGAGATGTTCTTTGGTGCGGCCGACTGGAAGTACGTAGACCAGAGCGGAAATTAGCCTCCGTCCACGACGCGCACGGTAAGTTCATTTGCCGTGCGTTTCTGCCTGCCTTCCTAGGCTCGGCAATGGCTCCCAGCATTGACCCCTGCCGCTCAAAGCGGCCATCTGTTATCCCGCTTACTTCGTCATCGTAATTACCGATGATGCCTATCGATATATATCGTTATACCGATTAACTCCAAGTCTGTAACTTAAGCTCGTAGGCTTTACTCAATTTACTTTACAGAGCAGTAACGGAGGCAATTCCAATGCTTAAGACAAACTTATCGAAACTATCAATAGCCTTTCTTGGGCTATTTGCGATTGCGCCAGTTCATCTGGCGAGCGCCCAAGATCAGGTGCCAACTAACGACTATTGGTGGCCCAATCGACTTAGCCTAGAGCCGCTTCGTCAGAATCCTTTAGCGTCTGATCCTTTGAGGGGCGAATTCAACTATGCAGAGGCGTTCGCTAGCCTTGATCTTCAGGCAGTAACAGCTGACCTAGAGCAGTTGATGACCACATCGCAAGACTGGTGGCCGGCAGATTTCGGACATTACGGGCCGTTCTTCATACGTATGGCTTGGCACAGTGCGGGGACCTATAGATCTATCGATGGGCGCGGCGGTGCCGATGGCGGTATGCAGCGCTTTGCTCCGCTGAATAGCTGGCCAGACAACGCTAATCTAGATAAGGCGCGTTTACTACTGTTACCGATCAAACAGAAATACGGTCGCAATATTTCATGGGCTGACCTTATGATCCTCGCGGGCACGGTAGCTATGGACTCCATGGGTTTTGAAACTTTGGGATTCGCCGGCGGACGAGTAGATGCATGGGAGGCTGAAGAGGTTAATTGGGGCCCAGAGGGCGAATGGCTTGCTGCTGATCGTCGTAATGACCGAGGTGAACTCGAAGGCGCATTGGGCGCAGTTCAGATGGGTCTAATCTATGTAAATCCGGAAGGCCCAGGAGGAAATCCTGATCCGCAAGCAGCTGCCGATGCGATTCGCGAAGCGTTTGCACGAATGGCGATGAACGATGAAGAGACAGTTGCGCTTATCGCTGGAGGTCACACCTTCGGTAAGGCGCACGGTGCTGCACGTCCTGATGAATACGTAGACGTTGAGCCGGAGGCTGCAAGCATTGAGCAACAAGGTCTAGGCTGGAAGAACAGCTATGGCAGCGGAAATGGTGGCGACACTATAACGAGTGGATTGGAAGGTGCTTGGACAATCGACCCCGCGGCATGGACACATAACTATCTGCAGAACTTGTATGGCTACGAGTGGGTGCAGACGCGAAGTCCGGCCGGCGCTATTCAGTGGGAGCCTGCAGAAGGCGCAGCTTCCAATTTAGTGCCTGATGCCCATGACTCGTCAAAGCGTCATGCACCGATGATGTTTACAACTGATCTCGCGCTCAAGGTTGATCCAGCTTACCGTGCTATTACGACACGTTGGCTCGAGAATCCAGAGCAGTTTGAAGATGCGTTTGCTCGGGCTTGGTTCAAGCTTACGCACCGAGATATGGGGCCAAATTCTCGTTATCTAGGCGACCTGGCGCCAAGCCAAGAATTTGTTTGGCAGGATCCAATTCCTGAGGTTGATCATAGCCTCGTAAGCAACCGCGACGTGAGTCGTCTAAAGCGCGAGATCTTAGACTCTGGTTTAAGTACCGCAGAACTAGTTCGAGCCGCTTGGGCTTCGGCATCCACTTACCGTGATACGGATATGCGCGGTGGAGCTAACGGCGCACGTGTTCGATTGGTGCCACAGAAGAATTGGTCTGCTAATGATCCACAGGAACTAGCGCGAGTTCTCGATGTGCTCAGCTCGATTCAGAGCGAGTTCAATGAGAGAAACTCACGTAAGCAGGTGTCCCTCGCGGACTTAGTGGTGCTTGCAGGTAATGCTGCAATCGAGCAGGCGGCAGAGCAGGGTGGCCATAGTGTAGAGCTTGGGTTTGTTGCTGGCCGCGGCGATGCGACGCAGGAAAATACCGATGTGAATTCCTTTTCGCTACTTGAGCCGACAGCCGATGGTTTTCGCAACTATTTTGCAGTAGGTAACTCGCGCTCACCGGCCGAGATGCTAATAGAGAAGGCTGCATTACTCAAACTGACTGTGCCTGAGATGGCGGCGTTAGTTGGAGGCATGCGAGCTCTTGATGCTAATGCAGGACAATCAAAGCACGGTGTCTTCACCAATCAGCCGGGCACGCTAACGAATGACTTCTTCGTCAACCTGATAGACGTTGACGTAGTGTGGAGCAAATCTTCAACAGAGGAAGGCATTTTTGAAGGACGTGATAGAGCCACGAGCCAATTGAAGTGGACGGCGACACCTGCCGATCTTATCTTTGGCTCGAACTCTGAGCTACGTGCAATCGCTGAGTTCTACGCGTCGGAAGATTCGGAGCAACAGTTTGTGCAAGACTTTGTTAGCGCATGGACGAAAGTCATGATGCTCGATCGTTTTGATCTGATGTAAGCGGTAAGGTTTAGTACTACCGTTGTTGAGCCGGCGTTCTAATGGAGCGCCGGCTTTTTCTTGCCCTGTATTGTCTCAAGGGGATGCAGTTAGTAACAGTGAGGCGAAAAAAAGGGGGCGGATAGACTAAGTCAGTCTTTCCGCCCCCTCTGTTCTTTGTACTAATTTGTAGCTAGAAATTCTTCGCCTGTGGCTACGAATTTTTCTAAATACTTATAGCTCGAAGTCCATGCTGTAGCCAACTACGAATTTAATTTCGTCGTTGTCTAGGGCGTCAGGGCCGGCATCGTCTAGATCAGTAGAAGTGATCATGAAGCTGAAGCCGTCTTTGGCTACAGAGACATTATAGTCGGTGTAGTCTCCGGGTACGCCATTAAAGGCCTCAGAGAAATCACCTTCGTGATGACCGATATGAAAGCCTAGCTCAACACCATTGCCGATTTCAGTAGCGTAGTCAGCGTAAAGATATGTCGCCTCACCGAAACCGAAATCCTGACCAACACCTTCGTCGGCTTCAGTATTCGCTAGAACATTCAAGCCTAGAGTGAATGCACCAATACCGATCGAACCGTAGAGTTCACCGAAGTCGAACTCGGCTTCTGCGTCATAGTTGTAGTAAAGGTAACCGATGTCGTAGCTAATTCCACCTGCTTCGCCAGCGAAGCCTCCATAGATGTCATGCTCATAGGAATATACGTCGTCGGCTGCATAGCTGACGTTTGAGGCCCAGGTGCCAACATAAAAGCCGCTGTCAGCTGCGTAATCGATACCGCCAGAAATAGCACCTTCGTTTATTGACTGAGTCAGGCCGCGCCAGATGTAGTTGTTAGAGGCTGCGAAGTTGGCTGACCATTCATCTGCTTGTACGGTGCCGGCTGAAAGCAAGAGTCCCGCCGCGGCGAGTGAAAGAATTCGTGAGTTCATGTCTTGTGTTATCCCTTTGTTGATAGTGGTGAGGGGTGATCATTTCCACCCGCTACAAGGTATTTAGCAAGAGCTGTGCCAAGGCTGGAAAACCTAGGAATTTGCGTGATTCTGAATCATAAGAGGGCAAAATTTGCCGAAATCGCTCTACATTGGTGCGTTAAATTGCTGCGCCGCTTCTAAATGGGGCGCTTAGCAACAATACTGAGCATATCGATGCGCCCAGTATTGTAGGCAGGCCGAAAGCGGCGCGCAGATTGTTAAATTAGTGAAGCAGGGAGATGTCGAATGGAGTCTGGAGGGCGTCAGATCGACGCTGAGCGGAGTAGTTTAATGGGTAGCCCTCAAGCCTGAGCGCTACCCATTTGTTGATGCTTTGTGTCGGCGTGATTAGCTCTAATAAGCAATTACACAATTACAGCGAATCAACACCCAGTCTGCCGCGGGGCACTCTATAGCCAGCATCCAGCACATAGTCTGGACCAATAGAGGCGATAGTTGGTGTGCCGCTTCCGCGCATGGTGATTAACAGTTCTCGATTCAGCAAGTCCAGCACTCGCTCAACTCCAGCTTGTCCGAATGCCCCTAGGCCGAAGCAATAAGGTCTGCCTATGCCAACCGCAGAAGCGCCCATTGCCAAGGCCTTATAAATGTCAGTTCCGCGGCGAAAGCCGCCGTCAACGACGATCGGTATGCGCCCGTTTACTGCGGCCACAATCTCCGGCAGGCATTCAATCGTGCCGCGGCCGGTTTCAGTTGCGCGACCGCCGTGGTTAGAAACCCAGATTGCATCTGCACCAAATTGCACCGCCAGTGCTGCGTCGGCTGCTACTTCGACGCCTTTGATGACGATGTTCATGTCTGTAACTTCTTTCATGCGTTCGATTACGCCCCAGGTCAGTGCGGCGCTCGTGAGTCCAACTCCGCGCATATCCAAGCCGTCAAACATAGGCTTACCCTGTCCGGTGTGACAAGAGGCGCAGACGCGGGTGTCTTCGCGTGTGAGTACAGCGCTGGTCTCGGTGTTTCGACCACCGGGTAAGTCGATAGTAAGACAGACTGATGTGCAGCCCGCAGCCTCGGCGCGTTGCAACATGGCAACCGTGTATTCCCAGCGATCGGTGGAATACAGTTGATGCCAGATGGGCGCACCTCTAGCTTCAGCAACAGCTTCTACGGAAGTTGAGGACTGTGTGGATAGAACCATGTGATGGCCTTTTGCTGCCGCTGCTCGGGCTGTGCCGAGTTCCGCGTCTGCATGGTAGGCGCCTTGGCTGCCTACCGGGCAAAGAAAGATAGGCGAACTGGCTTCGCTGCCCAAGACATTAACTGTCGTATCGGTTTGGCTGACATCAACCAATCTTCGCGGCTTGATTTGAAATCGTGAGAAACCGGCGCGGTTCGCGCGCAGGGTAAGATCGCTGTCGACACCCGTCGATAGATAGCCTAAGTGTGCAGGAGGGATCTTCTCTCTCGCGATTGCTTCCATTTCAAAAACGTTGATAACTTCCGAGGGATCGGTAAGTCGCTGCCCCAGAGTTTCTTCCACTTCCTGTGCGAAGGCGGAATAATTTGTCAGTAGCGGGCTGGCTGCTAGAAATTTAAGGAATTCTCGACGCTGGGTCATGCTGACCTCCGATTAAGCTTGTTATATGACTATGTTGTTGCTCTTTGAATTGAGTAAAACTATCTAGGTTAGGCAGCGTTGTCCAGCGGGCAAGCCAGTCGTTTGCTCTGTCTGTTTGCTGCTTTGAAGAACGCGTTACTAAAAAGCAGCCACAGAGTATCTATTGATGCTCTAAATTGAGATAGGATAGCCCCCAAATATTACATTGGCGTAATTCGAGGGAGGCTGTGTGAGGCATTCTACTGTACTAATAGCTCTGTTAATTTTGGGGGTTATTCCCACTGCGCAGGCGCAATTCGAGGAAGCTTTCGAAGTCTGTTCGATAAAAATAGATTCTGAGGAAAGACTTGCTTGCTATGACAGGTTTGCCGCTTCGTTCGAGGAGCCGGATTCAATGTCTGCTGTGGCGATTGAAGAGAGCATATTACCCTATGCTCCGGAAGGCCTAGCTAGCGATGGGCCAAACTATCTAGGAATTTCCAATGCGCAGAAATTCAGTGCGCGCGGTGATCGTGGAGAACAGAACCACGTGGAGTTCAATCTTTCCGTTAAGTATCCGCTTTTTATAAATAATGCTTCTGTAAGAAACGGCAGTAACGAAGGGTTGTCAATCAGGTGGCCGGAGCGTGCTTACTTTATCTACAACGGTGCCTATGATTTTCATGCGCTTAACAATTTGAATAATATTCCTCGATTGAATGACGAGAAGTTAGATTGGTATCGCTCTGCGCCAGTAATTTCGCGAGATCAGAACCCTGGGCTCGCCCTAGAGTGGGATCTGGTTAGTGACGGTTCAAGTAGGTTTCGGCTTGGTGTGATGCATCATTCGAATGGGCAGCAGAAATCCTATGATGACAACCCAGGCCCTGGCGAGGAAGACGCGGCTGAAGCGGAGAAACAGCGACTGATCAATGAAATTAATGTCCTGATTGCAGGTCCCGAGGGTGAAGACTATGCGTTACAGAGCCTGAGTAGGTCGAGCAACTATGTGACGTTACGCTACCAGCACATTTTGCAGGGAAGGGTTGATGGTGAGGCAGGTTGGAAGCAATATCAATTTGAGCTACGACCGTACTATTTCGGTGTGGATGATGAGGTGTTCTGGGAGGACGGCTCTAGTTCCCGTTCCAAAATTACAGACTATGATGGCATGCGCTTTCTTTGGGAACACTATGATGAAAATAGTGTATTAAACTTGGGTGGCAAGTTATTTGGCCAAAGCTCCTATGCCTTCATCAAACGGGTGGAGCTTAAAAGTGGGACGCAAGGAATTAAGAATTTACGCCAGATCAGTGCGAAGCTTAGTGCGGGTTGGAAGTTCAAAAATTTGGTGCTAATGGGTTATTACTTCAATGGTTATGGGAAAGAGATTTCTTCCTACCATTACCGAAGTCAGCATTGGGGGCTTGGCCTCGAGTTTCGGTAGGGGTTAGGCTTTATCTGGTCGCTCGCTCGTTATATCCTGCTGTATCACACATGGAATCAATCGAAAGGTCTTAGAATGATCAGGCTACTAATAGCTACAATCTTGGCACTACCATCAAGCCTCCTGTTTGCTCAAGCAGGCGATTTCACCTTTTACTCTGATCTTGCTGAGGATTGGTATGGGGGTGGAGACTATTTTGAATGGACTTCAACCACAGCCAATAACAATGAGGCAGAAGTCAGTGTTTTTTATCAGACCTTCGGTAATAGCGATAATCCAAAATTGCTGATGGTGCATGGCTTTCCTAATTCCAGTTTTGATTTCTATAAGCTCATTCCATTATTGGAAGACGACTACTATATTGCTGCACTGGATTTTCCGGGCTCAGGCTTTTCCGATAAGCCGCTCGATGGGTTCAGCTATATGCTCGAAGACAATGCTAGGTTGCTGGACTATTTTGTTAGCGAGGTCGTAGCTTTCGATGATTTTGCCCTATTCACTCACGATCGAGGTGTCAGTATTGGTTTAGCTTTTCTCGGCCATTATTTGGATGATCCAAACCCCGGCTATAGTATTAACTATCACTTCCTATCAAACAGTGGAATGTTTCTGCCCTTAGCAAACTTAGTACCCTTTCAATTTGCTTTGCTCGATGAAGAGAGGGGGCCGGCTCTGATAGCCGCACGTAAGGCGGCGCCGAGAATGACCGAGGGAAATCCACAGGCCTTAGCTTATTCAGATATTTTCAAATTCAATGATGGAGACAGTGCGCTCCTGCATGTAGGTAGGTATCTCTTGGAAAGGGCGGAGAATGAATTTCGCTGGCTCGACAATCTAACTCGTAGTCCAATTCCAGTGGCCTACATGTGGGGATTATTGGATGACATCAATCCGGTCCGTATTCCTAATTACGTTTGGCTTAACTATCTTAATGAGCGAGAGGCCGAGAGTTCTTTTTGGATGCTGCCTACAGCAGGGCACTATCCGCAGCGTGAGAAGCCTGAGCAAGTTGCTAAGATAGTCCGCGCAGCATTAAACGGTGAAGTGCCTGATCGCGCCTCGGAAAACGCATTCATGCGCAGCTATGGGAGTGCAAGAGAAGCAGAAGATGCCATTTTCGTCGGGCATTCCGATGTTAGAAAAATGGAGTTTCCCAGCACAATCAAATATACCCCTGAAGGCTACGAGTAACGAAATAGTTTGCTGACATGCAATAATTATTATCAAACTAGCGCAGCAGAAAGCTAGATAAAGAAATCGATAGAGAGACGTTCATGAAAAAAATAATCTGCCTTGTTACAGCTTTACCTATTTCTGTGAGCATGACTTTTGCCATCGCTGCGGAAAATTATGAGCCGCCCAAGACTGCTTTTGGCGTTCCAGATGTTCAGGGCATTTGGACTTATGAAACGAGGACGTCGCTGCAGCGGCCGGAAATCTATGAAGGCGCGCTTGAAATAGACGAAGAGACAATGTTGGCGAAGATGATTTCCACGGAGGAGTACAATAAGTTTCTTGCAGAGACTGGTGCCGAGGGGCCTACCGGCGGTGCTGTTGGAGCCTACAATGATTTTTGGTTTGCACCAGGCAATGCGTTGGCGGTTATGAACGGCATGTATCGAACGTCTTTAATAGTTGATCCAGCCGATGGACAGATTCCTTGGAAGGACGGTGGTCAGGAGATTCGTCAAGAGCAGCGCAACAGTTTGTTAATGGGAAGAGATAGAAGCGATGGGCCCGAGGGTAGGGCATTGGCAGACCGTTGTTTGGTCAGTTACGCATCGACGATGCCTTTCGTAAGTAGTTTCTACAACAACAACATGCAGATTGTGCAGTCTCCTACGCATGTCATGCTGTTAGCAGAGATGGTTCACAATGTGCGCGTGGTGCGTATCGATCAAGACTTTCGTGATCTGCCCTTTAAGCAGTGGCTAGGTGATTCTATCGGATACTATGAGGACGATACCTTGGTTGTCGTCACCAAAGATTTTAATCCTTGGCAGATTAAGGAATATTTGATTTCCGAGAACGTGACGCTAACCGAGCGCTTTACTCGAGTTGCAGACGATAGAATTCACTATTCATTTACTATCGATGACCCAGAACTTTATACGCAGCCATGGACGGCAGAGATGCCTATGGCGGCTCTCAATGAGCAGATGTATGAGTACGCCTGTCATGAAGGCAACTATTCGCTACCTGCTATTCTAGCTGGTGCACGTCGCGGAGAGATAGACGCGAGCGAGAGCCAATAAGAATCAGAGCACTCGCAATGGTTGCGCAGTAACTTTTCTGTGCCTGATTCATCCATTGGCCCGTTCGGCTTGGTTCTGGGAACTACGTTGCCGCATGCTTGCTCTGCGGATAAGTTCCTAGAAGGGTAGTGCATTCCCCTCTTGCCCTTTACTCTGTAGATCCGTTTGTTGACACAGAATAATTACTCCAATACTATACTGGTCAAGTAATAGTACAGTAATGGGATATTAATCATGAGCATCAACTACAGTTCAGTCATGAAGTCGTTGTGGCTGAAGAGCACTCTGATCAACAAACAGTTAAATAACAGCCTGGGCTATGTGCATGGCATCGGACTTAGTGAGTATATGGTGCTTAATAGCCTGTTCGAATCACCGAACAAGACCATGACTCGCATCGATCTCGCCGAAAGTATTGGCAGAACGGCATCGGGTGTTACAAAGATGCTACTGCCAATGGAAAAGATCGGTCTAATTCAGAAAGAGAGCGGCGCTCGAGATGCAAGGGTGAGTTTGGTGAAGTTAAGTAAGGTAGGCGAAAGATTGTTTAAGGATGCCACTACTTCCCTAGAGCAAAAATCGGAACAGATTCTGTCCAATCTGAACGCTAAGCAGACGAATGAATTTCTCAATTGCTTAGACTTGCTAAAAGATTAGCTGATAAAACTGAATTAGCTTAGGTGAATACAGTTGGCGTCTTCTCGCTTACTTCTGTAACTACAGTGAAATCCTCAACCCCGCGCTACAACGCCTTTAACACTAGGTACATTGCCCTATTATTGACAGCAATAGAGGCAAGTTCTAGAAAACCAGCTGTAGAGTGAATGTTGCTTTAATATGGTGTCTACTGTCGCCTAACTGGCTGATTTTAGGTAGAATCTTGACCCCCAAAGCCTATAAGCAGTGCGCAGCTACGGTTTGGTGTAGACCACACAAAGCGCAAAACTCACGGACCTGAAATACATGAGCAAGCGGCAAATCAAGAAACTATTAATCGCCAATCGCGGTGAAATTGCCGTGCGTATCGTTCGCGCATGCGCCGAAATGGGTATTCGCTCGGTAGCCATGTATACCGAGCCAGACCGCTATGGTTTGTTCGTCAAACGCGCCGATGAGTCTTATTCTCTCGGTGAAGACCCCTTAGCAGGTTACCTGCAGCCCGCAAGAATCGTGAGCCTCGCTGTAGAAACTGGCTGTGATGCTTTGCATCCCGGCTATGGGTTCTTATCTGAGAATCCAGAACTGGCGCGGCTCTGTGAGGAAAAAGGTATCGCCTATATTGGCCCTTCCAGCGAAGTTATCCAGCGCATGGGAGATAAGACTGAGGCGCGTACAGCAATGACTGCGGCCGGAGTGCCAGTAACTCCGGGTACAGATGGCAATCTAGCCGATGTCGATGAGGCCATAGTTGAGGCGGCGCGCGTCGGCTATCCGGTAATGATTAAGGCGACTTCCGGTGGTGGTGGTCGCGGTATTCGCCGCTGCGATAGCGAAGAAGAGCTAAAGAATCAGTATCCCCGTGTGATCTCAGAGGCTACCAAGGCCTTTGGTTCCGCCGAGGTCTTTCTCGAGAAATGCATTATCAACCCCAAGCACATCGAGGTTCAGGTGCTGGGGGATTCCCATGGGAATGTGGTTCATTTGTATGAACGCGATTGCTCGATTCAGCGTCGTAATCAGAAGCTTATCGAGATAGCTCCTTGTCCGCAGATCTCAGAAGAGCAGCGAGAGTATTTAGGTCAGCTAGCTGTGACTGCGGCGCGTTCGGTTGGTTACGCAAGCGCAGGCACGGTTGAATTCCTGCTAAGCGGTGAAGACATCTATTTTATGGAGATGAATACTAGGATCCAGGTGGAGCACACGATTACCGAGCAGATAACCGGTATCGATATTGTGCGTGAACAGATACGTGTGGCTGAGGGCAAAGAGCTCAGCTATCGACAGGAAGACATTAGTTACCGCGGCTATGCCATTCAGATGCGTATTAATGCCGAAGATCCCAAGAACGATTTCCTTCCTTCCTTTGGTCGCATTACCCATTATTACGCGCCCGGGGGTCCCGGTGTGCGTGTCGATACTGCCATCTACACCGGCTATGAAATTCCTCCCTACTATGACTCGATGTGCCTCAAGCTAATAGTTTGGGCTCTTACTTGGGAAGAAGTCACAGCGCGGGCTGAGAGAGCGATCGACGACATGCGTTTGCATGGTATTAAAACAACGGCAGCCTACTATAAGCAGATACTTTCCCACGAAGATTTCCAGAATCGGGAATTCGATACTAGCTTCGTAGTGGAGCATCCTGAATTACTCAACTATTCCGATAAGCGCCATCCTAGCGAACTTGCTCTGGCGTTGGCAGCAGCAGTCGCTGCTTACTCGGGCTGGTAACAAAAGAACATTGGCAGGAGAAATAAGCATGACCAAGCCTAGACCTATTCAAGTCACCGATGTCATTCTGCGAGACGCGCATCAATCATTGATCGCGACGCGTATGCGCCTGGATGACATGTTGCCTATCTGCCAACAGTTAGACGAGATTGGCTACTGGTCTCTCGAAGTATGGGGTGGTGCAACTTTTGATGCATGTATTCGTTTTCTGAAAGAAGACCCGTGGGAGCGCTTGCAGAAGCTGCGAGCAGCGCTTCCGAATACGCGTCTACAGATGTTGCTACGAGGACAAAATCTTCTCGGCTATCGCCACTACGCCGACGATGTTGTTGCTGCGTTCGTGCAAAAATCTGCCGACAATGGCATCGACGTATTTCGTGTATTCGACGCTCTGAATGATCTGCGCAATATTGAGACGGCGATGAAGGCAGTTAAGGATGCTGGCAAACATGCGCAGGGGACAATCTGTTTTACCACTAGCCCCGTTCATACGGCAGAGCTCTATGTGGAACAGGCTAGACGGCTGCAATCAATGGGTGCGGATTCAATCGTCATAAAAGATATGGCGGGACTCCTGACCCCTTATGGAACATATGAGTTGGTTAAGGCAATAAAGGCTGCGGTGCCATTGGACCTTGCCATCCACAGTCACTCAACATCTGGTCTAGCTCCCCTCTGTCAGCTAAAGGCAGTAGAGGCCGGTGCAGATAGAATCGATACATCTATATCGGCCTTCGCTGGAGGCACCTCGCATCCATCGACGGAGGCGCAGGTTGCCGCGCTTAAAGATAGTCCTTATGAAACGGGCCTGGATCTAACAAAACTCACTGCCATCGACGATTACTTTCGAGAGGTTCGTAAGAAGTATCAACAATTCGAAAGCGAATTTACACGGGAAGATATTTCAGTGCAGATTAACCAAGTACCGGGCGGCATGATGTCCAACTTGGCAAATCAATTAAAAGAGCAAAACGCGCTCGATCGCATTCGAGAAGTGTTCGATGAGATACCGAGAGTGCGCGAAGATCTTGGATTTCCTCCCCTAGTAACTCCAACTTCGCAAATCGTTGGTACACAAGCTGTCTACAATGTTCTCTCTGGTGAGCGCTATAAGACAATAACCAACGAAGTTAAACGTTACTTGCTAGGCGGCTATGGCCGACCTCCTGCTGCGGTGAATGAGAAGCTGCGCAACCAAGCTATTGGTAAGGAAGCCTACAGCGATGAGCGTCCGGCTGACTCCCTTAAGCCCGAGCTCGCTAAGTTACGAGCAGACATCGGCGACTTAGCCACGAATGACGAAGACGTTCTGACCTTCGCTATGTTTCCCGACTTAGGACGCGATTATCTACAGCAGCGCGCCGATGGCACCTTAGAGCCAGAGCCCTTGCTACCTCCTGATTCTGGAGTTAAGCCTAAAGCTTCTATGGCTACAGAATTCAAGCTCGACGTACATGGTGAGTCCTACGACGTGGCAATCACTGGCGTGGGTGAGTCAGGCTCCGGTCGCCGCAAGATCTATCTCTCCATGGACGGTATGCCCGAGGAAGTAATCTTCGAGCCGCTCAATGAATATGTTGCTGAGAAGGGTGGCAAGAGGAAGAAGGCCACCGAGCCTGGGCATGTCACCGCGGCAATGCCAGGAAATATCGTCGATGTCCTCGTGGCCGAGGGAGACTCGGTCAGTGCCGGTCAGGCTGTGCTAGTTACAGAGGCCATGAAGATGGAGACGGAAATTCACGCGAACATCGACGGCAGGATTCTAGCCATCAATGTCACCAAGGGCGATCGCATCACCCCGGGTGAAGTGTTGATCGAGATAGGCTAGCCCTTCGATCTATTTCTGTCACTAATGCTCACAATTTCAACCGCTAGATGCTTCTGATCTATGCGAGAATGGCGGCACTCGCAAATCCAAGAAAAGCAGGTAGTCCGCACAATGAGTAAACTTAAAATCACCGCCTGGATAGTAGGTCTAGTACTAGCCTCGGCTGTATTGTTCTATGTCTATACGGCTCCTTTCAATTACCAGAGGCTTCCGGGCGTCAGGATTGGAGGGCAGCTAACTGAACATCCCACGAACTGGAATACGATTGATGTAGACGGCGTTGTCTATTTGAAAATGGAGGGTTTCCCTCCGGTGGTAGTGAAAATATTCTATGCCACAGACGAGGGTGGCATCATCACCGCAACGCGTCCTGATAAGGGTTACTGGGCGAATCGCGTCAGAGAAAATCCGAATGGTTGGATTCGCTTCGGTGATGAAACCTATGCGCTACAGGCAACGGAAATCTTCGGCGATGCACGACTTCCAATGCTAGAGGCCTACGGAGCAAATAACGGTATGCAGATGCGTTACGATTTCGATGACGAAATCGTTGTTGGGCAGAACGAGCCTCTACACACCTGGGAAGTATTTTACTGGACGACGCGCTAGTAGAATTTCTCTAGCAATAAAAAAGCCTTACCCGTGAATAGCGAGTAAGGCTTTTTTTATTGCTAGATTTCTTAAGAAGATTCTAGAAGGTCGTTTGCACACTTAATGTCCAACGACGATAGCGACTACTGCAGGAATCTTGAATCAGTGCAAGTGAGCCGCCGATGGTGGTTCCATCGAAGCGCTGACGGTAACGACAGCGAGATGCATCGAGAGTATTGTCAGATTCAAGCCGAAAGGTCCAATCATCGAACCAAACTTTAGAGACAAACAAGTCCAAAGAGCGCTCCCTGTCATTGCGGGTGATCGTTTGAATGTCGATGTCGTAGTTACCACCCCAGATAGAGTGACTGTAATCGATGCCGTAGCTTAGTCCAAGGGGAGTAATATCATGTCGGAAGTTAATGCCAACGAAACCGCGGCCGCCGACACGCTGCTCTGTCAGCAAAAATGGATCGGTGATTTCTGAATCGAATAAACCGACCGTTATTCCTAAGATGGCATCCGGCAGATTTAGTCGGCCTAGTCGGATGCTTGCTCGGTTAAACATACTCCAGCGTTTGGCTGGTGCAACATTTCCCGTTGCTGACAGCGGTTGGGCTGGGTCGATGGTGGCATTGATTCTGCCAATGTAATTATCGATGTCCGTATGAGCGATGCTACTAGATAGTACGCCGCCATCATTTGGCAGCCGATATTCCAATTCAGCTTCATAGCTCCAGCTGGTTTGGGGTTCAAGCTCAGGGTTGCCAGCGAGGGCGTTCAAATCTCGATCGTCCTCATTTGTGGTGGCTGCGAAGCTGGAAAAGCTCAGCTGCGAAACACTTCTTTCAATCGTTGCGCGAAAGCGAAAGTTGTCGGTAATGTTGAAGCGATAATCTAGAGAGGGTCTCCAGAACTGAAAGTCTCTGGTTTTATTTACCGCTCCGCTTTGCGATATTTCCGATGTCTCGTACACGATGCTGCTCTCAAGAGAGCTGCGATCGCTTAAGGTCCAGTTATGAAAGGCGAAGCCTTCGTAACGAATCTCCTGAACCTCGGTTCCAGGGTTGGAGATCGAAGGCAGTGGCGATAGACCACCAACACTAGCTGAAGGTGGCTCGGAGCCAGAGCTACTGCCAATCAGCAGGCTGGATTCGAGCTGCGTGTCTGCTCGCTCGAAACCTACCCGCAAGGACTGGGCATCAGTTAGCGAAAAGTTGTAGTTGGTCTGAACGATGAATTCTTTGCGTTCGCTTCTGGAATCGATAAAGAGATTCTTACTTAATCCCACATCAGCAGGATCGGCTTCGAAACGTTCTCGTACAGAGTTACGAATCTCATCATTGGCTAGGAAAAGAATCGACAGGCGGGAGCCGTCGTCGAAGTTGTATTCGTAGTCGCCGCCGAGTTCCCAATTACTCTGCTCGTTCTCAATTTGCTCTTCTTGAGTGCTATTGACCACGCCGGCATCGGTGAAGTCTACAAAGTCGCGATGAATGGGGCGAGAATGATCTCCATCGCTAAGTAGAGCATTTAGCTGCATGCGATGGGGGCCGGTGTTATAACTCATGTTAGTCGAAAAGCTCTGCTCATCCTGATCCCGTATATCTGTTTGGAACAGGGTGCCTAAGAGCTCGCCATCGGGTCCGAGTCGTACTTCTCGATTGTCACGGTTCTCGTAATTGGGGCGAGAACGCAGATTGACCAGCGCTTGAAAATTTCCAACTTGTTGAGACCAGGCTACGGAGCCGCCGGTTTCGAATGTATCATCGTGATTGAGTCTATTAATCAATTCTACTGTTGTGCTCGATCTAGATTGCGCAGCAACCAGAATGACATTAATAACTTCGCTGGCGCCACGTACATTTAGCGCGCCGCTAGTGTCACGAATGATTTCTATCCTTTCGACTTCCGCTGCGGTGATGCGCACTAGCTGGTCTGATGCAGAGTTGCCTTTGCCTGCTATGCGTTGTCCATTGATTAGTAGGTTGCCGCCGGTGCCAAGACCGCGATCGCCACCCCCACCGCCGCCACCGCCCCGTAAAGAGACGCCAGGAATGCGGTCCAACATGTCTTTGGCAGTAACTGGACTGTATTGAACAAAGAACTCGGAGGAGTAGACTAAAGTAGAGTTGGCACTTTCATCGGCGGCAGTGGTGTTTTCGAGCACAGTTCCATCCGCCAATGGCTGGACTGGAGTGCTCTCCTGAGAGAAGCCGTTCTGCGCGCTGATTAAGAAAAGGAAAAGACTGAGTCGAGCGGGTCGAGTGAGTCGAAATGGGAACTTCATGCTACTCCTAAAAATACTGCTCAGGCTGAAAAAGAGGACTTTAGCAGATATAGCGTCTGCAATGCATATGTAGACTATGGGATCCCGAAATTAAACGACAAATCGCCAGCAGTCTATGGTTTTAGTTGTGTTAGCTGTACTAAAACCCAATTTTTCAGGGATTATTGCTGGGATTGGGGCGAGTTAGCAGAAAACTGATACAGCCGACAAATAGCATGCCGGTGAAAGCGATTACTCCAGCTGGGCTGTCGTTTAGAACGATCATTAGCCAGCTTACAGCTATGACTGTCACGGCGAGAATTTTCGCGGGCTTGGCGATCGCTTTATCGCGATACCAATCACGTAGGCCTGGGCCAAAGTGCTTATGGCGTAGTAGCCACCATTTGAACTTACTCGATGCGTGAGAACCAGCCCAAATAGCAACAAGTAGGAAAGGGGTTGTAGGTAAGATCGGCAAGAAGGCGCCTGCTAGGCCAATTGCTAACGTAACATAGGCTAGTATAAGCCAAAGTATCTTTTGCCAAGTAAACCGTTTTTTTGTCATAGATTCACTAGATCAATTGTAGCCAGCTAGCTGGATGATGAGCTATGGCTACTCCAATGATATAGCTAAAGGTTGTGATGGCTAGGATAAGAAATAGTATTTTCCCCGCCTTGCTCGGTGCTCGTTTAATTGCCAATGTACCAAAGCCAATATAGAACACTAAGGCAATAACCTTGGCGAGTATCCAGTTTTGGTTGCCAGGGTGTTGACCAAGGATAATCATTAATAGAACAGCACTCGTAAGTAGCAGTGTGTCGACAATATGAGGCGTGATTTTTACCCAGCGTTGTTGTAATAGTGTTGAAGAGTTTATTGCCCACCAAGCTCTGATCGCGAAACCGGCGAGGCTCAACATCGCTAGCGACATGTGTAAGTTCTTTATTGGTAGGTAGAGGTCTTGCATGGGATAGCCTTTTACTCTTTGTTCTTAAAATAATAGCAGGACAGTTGTGCCTAGTCTGCTATCTATCCACGAGTGCCACAGCGCGGGTATGCGACGCCAATGGAGGCGAGAAGAATTAGGGTTCTTTTGCCGGCGAGAGGAGCACAGGAACATAACGGAGAGCGAAGCAGAGAAATCCAGCTATCCACAATGCGCTAGCGCTAGTCAGTAGAAACTCACTTGCTAGGATAGAGGCGCCGACCCGGCTTAGCGCAGAAAGAGCGATCAGTATGATGGCTGCAGTGAGTAGGGGGTGGGCTTTGAGTGGGCGTCCCGTGTGGCCTAGCGCCGCTCTGGATGCGATGCTAATAATCATGCTGGCAACCGTCCCAATTGTTAGCGCATGTATTCCGGCAGACATCGATAAATAGCCAGCTTGGCCTAACCCAAGGACTAGAATGCCGACTGGTATCCATCCATAGGACAGATGCATCATCCAGACGAGCGGGTCGCTCAGGCAGCTAAAGCCCTTCCAGCGAAATAGCCGCCATGCTTGCAGAAAGGAAGTTACGATGGCAAGGATCAACACTAGTCCATCGTTGGCAGAGACTAGTGTTGCCAGAAAGAAAACAACGAGAGCAAGTGTAGCAGCGGAATCAACATGGCCGAATGGCGCAGGAAGTTGACTATCAGTTAACCCGCTTTGCTGCTTAAGTAGCCAGTTCCTTGTGAACGCGGGAATAACACGACCGCCTATTAGATTGATCATGACCACAACTAGAAATATCTGTGACCAAAGAACTCGCTGTAGTATTGGAGATTGTGTATGCAGAGTGAAATGGTAGAGGGATTCAAGAACCAAGAACACTAGCAAGATAGCCAGCACCTTGTAGTTGCGACTGTTTGAGCTCGAGACAAGCTCTCTTGTCATGAGTGCGAGCAAGAAAAACCAATAGAAAATTCCAGCGCCAGCGGCTAACAGCGGTACGACTAAACCTGATCTTGCCAGCAGCCAACTTAAGCATAGAATCACTAGCGGCCAGCCCTGAACCTGTGGCCTTCCAGTCCAGGTTGCGACAGCAGTAAGCAAGAAGCCTGCAATTGCAGCGCCTGCGAATCCGATAGCCATCTCGTGCCCATGCCAATAGATAGGATTTACGGCTGTCGAGACAGTGAATAGTCCGTTCCAAATAGCAAACCACAGTGCAATGTGGATTAACGCCTGCAACACCACCAACATAAAAAGCGAGCGAAAGGCGAAACTAAAAATAAGCGGCATGGTCATTGGCATTGACTTCAATCCCTGTTCTGTCGATTAAGAAACTAACGAGGTAAGAAAAATCAAGATCGGACCAGAGACTGGGATAGAATTTTCGTAATGGGCCAGTGCTATGGCGGCAGCTAGAACTTTTTTAAGTAGGTGGAGTTCAGGATGGAATCAAAGCGCTCTGAGCTCTTCGATTCCTCCTGATCTACATATCTATTTCTGAAGAGTGTTGATGTAACTCACTACGTTAATGACAGCCTGATCGTCTCTCAAGGTTTTTGACATGGCAAGCATTTGGCTTCCGTAAGTGTCTTCCGAATGTGCTCCTCGAAAACCTGCGCGGAAATTTTTGATCTGCGTAATCATGTACCAATCATTTTGTCCGGCTAGAGCGGGCGCGCCCAGTGCTTCGTTGCCTTCTGCGTTAGCTCCGTGACAGGAAGCGCAGCTTTGATAGGCGGTGCGTCCCTGATTTACATTGCCGTCGACGGTAATCTCAGCAGCTACGTATTCCCATTCGCCTACCCAGCCTACGATATCGTCAATGCTTTCATCGCTGAGTTTTGCTGCCATGGGCTGCATGGCGATGCCTTGAATATCTTCTGCATGTGTTCCGCGAATTCCTGCGCGAAAATTTTCTAGTTGGCGTTTTAAGTACCAAGCTTCCATGCCTGCGAGTCGAGGGGCCTCGATGGCGATATTGCCTATACCTTCAGCGCCGTGGCAGGTGGTGCAGTAGCGGTCGTCCATTGAGGCTTCCACTCCTACGTCTCCTTCGGCTGCCAATGAAACCGTACTACATAGAGCGGATAGGACTACTGTTGTTGCTGTGATAAGTTTTTTCATGCTGGTTCTGATCTCACTCGTTGATCTAAGTCTGCTAATGCGTAATGAGCCGATTGAATAGCACTTTCCATCCATGCAGAGTGCTGCGTGCTCTGGTCACCAATTAAGTAGTGACGACCATTTACTGGCTTTCGAAGAGTTTCATACATGGCCTCTTCTTTTTCGGACCAGCCGCCTCTAACTCTGGCCCACCTAGGTGCGCAGCCGAGCATGTGATTCATTCGATGCCAAGCGATAGTGATAGGCTTCTCTGCCATCTCACGATAGTTAGGATGAACTTTCTCGCCAGCTGCAAGAAAGTCTTCGATTCTATCTTCTTGACTCATTTCAGTGTAGTTGGCACCGCCAAAATTGTAGGCAGCGAGTACTACGCCTTTCTTGCCGTGAATATTATGCGGTGGATACCAAATTTGAGCTGAAGGTGCATTAACCCAGGTAATACCCCCGTAAATATTTTCCTTCTCCCAGAAACGTTCCTTGGCCTGAAAAGCCGCTTTGTAAGCCTTGCCGCGGCGTATGTAATTTAACGCCTCAGAGTAGTCGTCAGGAAAGTTGTTAGGTATGCCGCTCATCAGATGGCTAGGAATACAGTTGAAACAGTAGTCAGCTTTCAAAACTTCAGTGACGCCATTTTGTTCATAGGCGACTTCGACGCCGTCGTCTTTCACCATCACTTCCGTTACCGGGGCGCGAAATTTAATTCGGTCTCCAAGTCGATTAGCGAATGCATAAATAATTCTATCCATCCCGCCGACCGGCTGCATAAGAAGTGGGCCGCTACCTGTTCCTTCTTGGGTGGTAACCATCACGTTGCCAGCTAATCGTGTCTTTAGCAGGTCGCGCAGTGCTATCACATCTCTCTTGGTGCCGTGATCGAGGAAACCCCCTGAACCATAACCGGCTCTAACGGAGCCTTTGTAGAGCATGTCTTCATTCAGGTCGCCGAAGCTACGTAGCATGCCTAAGAGTATTTCCGATTCAGATTCGGTTAGAGAAGAATCTAGCTGCTCTTTGCCTAGTGATTTGGAAAGCATTTCAGAGATGAAGCCTTGCATGCTTGATGAGTAGTCGGTATTACGAACCGGCTTGCCGCCATTCATCGCGTCATCTTGTACCCAAGCTGTCTTGCTTTCGTTAACAAATACCTGCAGCTCAACTTCCAGCTCTTTGCAGTATTTCAGTACACTACTGTGAATGCTCGGGATGCGAGCGGCGCCTGCATTGAAGTACAGGTGTGGGTCGTCATCCCACTCGCAGCGCTGGTAATTTCCAATTTCATCGATGACGGTGCCGGCTCGAACAGTGAACATTCGTCCGCCAGGGCGGTGAGAGGCTTCAAGTAGGGTGCAGTCATATCCCGCTTTGGTTAGTTCCCAAGCAGTGGTAAGTGCAGATATGCCCGTGCCGAGTATCGCTACCTTTTTGCCATTATTGGCTTTTAGCGATATTTCTGCTGCCTGGCTGCTGCTGGGCATAAACCCCAGAGCTGCGCCGGCCTGAAGCACGGCTGACGTGCCGCCGTAGGCTCCCAGCAAATTTAGGAACTCTCGTCTGGATACCGGGTTAGTCATTGTATTGCCTCTACTCTTTAAGATGCCCAATTCTACAGCTTGACGGGCGTGAGATAAAACTGAAAACACTCTATATGTGCGACAGTTTGTTACTTTGATTTGACGTAAGGATTAAGCAGTTAGCCGAGTCCCTGGTTTCTGGTGTGGACGTTAAGAGTCAGCCTTACCAGCTGCGTAGATGAGCCAATAAAAAAGGCGGAAGGATAAAAATCCTTCCGCCTCCTAATTTCTATCTTACTAGTCCGAATTACAGACTAGTGTGCAGCACCACCGGTAGGTTGTGCGCCGGGTAATGCCATCGCGGTAAGCTTTGAGCCGGTCTGCAGGATGATGTACTGATGTCCATCGTGCATCCAAGAGCTCATGCCATAACGGCTTCCTGCTGGCACTTCGATACGACCAATTTCTGCGCCGGTCTGCTTATCGATGCCGAACAGCAGTGGTGTACCGTCGTGGGCCAGGTCTGAGTAGATCAGCATGTTCTTCGTGGTCACCATTGAAACCGGATTTCCAGTTCCCGTATTGCCAACGTCAATCCCATCCAAAGCAGGATTGTTACGGATGCGGTCAGGCGTCTCACCTGTAGGAATCTGGAAAGCAATCTCACCTGTGTTCATGTCGTAGGCAGTGATATTGCTATACGGTGGTTTCCAATAAGGTAGGCCGGAAGAAAGACGTGGAGGTCTGCCGCCGGGACCATTTGCATACATCGCAAAAGTTGTTCCTGTTGGGTTAGGAATGCGAGCATCTGCTTCTTCACCAGGAATAACACGCTGCCAGCTACACTGTCTCATTGAAGGCACGTATAGGAAGCCTGTAGTTGGATCGGCGACCGGTGGTGCGTAGATATTTGCGCCGCCGCCATCACCCGGACACATTGCCGAGCTGATCTTGCCTGCTTCATTCGCGGCATGGATTGGCGGATTAAACAGAGGACCCATTTGGTAATTTGCCATCACTTCAAGCGCTTCTCTGCGCAGTTCTGGAGTGAAGTCGATTAGGTCGTCTTCGCTTATACCCTGCATTTCGAATGGAGGTGGCTTCGTTGGGATAGGCTGTGTAGTCGACAACTTCTCACCAGGCACTTTAGACGCTGGAACAGCACGATCTTCCATGGGCCAGATTGGCTCGCCGGTCATTCTATCGAATGTGTAGACATAGCCTTGCTTAGTTACCTGAGCAACTGCAGGTACAACGCCTCTACCAGGGATATTCAAGTCTAGTTGAATCGGCGCGGCAGGGTTGTCGTAATTCCACACATCGTGTTTTACGGTCTGGAAATGCCAGCGTCGCTCACCAGTTTCGGTATCCAGTGCGATTACACTGGTGCCGAATAGATTGTCACCAGGGCGGAAGCCGCCGTAGTAGTCGATCGTCGGCGGGTTAGTTGGAATGTAGACGATATTGTTCTCAGGATCGGCTGTTAGTGGTGCCCAAGACGATACGTCTCCAGTCCACTGCCATGCATCGTTTTCCCAAGTCTCGTGACCGTACTCGCCCGGCTTTGGAATTACGTTGAACTTCCATTTCAGTGCACCGGTAGTCTTATCGTAAGCGAGGATATCGCCAGGGACGTTCTCTATTCTCGCCTGCAGATAACCTTGCTCGGCAGAGTTACCAACGATGATAGTGTCATTCACTACTATTGGTGGTGATGAAGTCGTGATGTAACCAGTCTCTAGTGGAATGCCTTCGTACGGATCGTAGGGATGTCCTAGATCAGCAAGCATGTCTACGACACCAGTCTCAGGAAAGCCATCTACAGGCACTTGTCCGCCGAAGCCTTCAAGTGGAGCGCCGGTTTCGGCATCAAGGGCTACTAGGAAGAAGCCAGGTGTGGAAATATAAACTACGCCCTTGCCGTCTATTCTGGAGTAGCCAATACCTTTGCCGTAGGAGGCGCGCATGGAGTATTCCCAGCGACCTGTGTTTGGCAAACGATAGGCCCAAAGTGTTTCGCCTGTCTTAGGGTCGATCGCAACGACGTTACGACGGGGACCAGAAACGGTGAATAACTTACCGTCTACATAAGTAGGTGTGGAGCGGCCAGCACGGCCATTAAAACTGCTGCCATCCCATTCCCAGGCAACTTCGAGTTCGTCGAAGTTCTCGGCGGTAATCTCATCGGCTGGGGTGTAACGGGTGTGGGCGTAGTCGCCACCGAGGGTAAACCACTCGGCAGTGTCATCGTTGACTAGATTCTGACTCATGCCAATCTGCGGCAAAATGCACAGAACGGCTGCCAAAATGCTTAAACGTGCAAGCATCGATGGCTTTGAGCCTGAATTTATTGAAGAAGGTGATTCCATTGTTATAGCCTCATTAGATACAAAATCCAGTGGAGGATAGCATAGGCTATATAGCTAGTGATAAGAGGGATGGTAAGAAATTGCTCAATAAAAAAGGCCGAAAGAATTTAGCATTCTTTCGGCCTTTGTTTTTTCGAGCTTGCTGTCTTTAGAGCAGCTAGATCGAGTTACTCTCTAGTGCGCAGCGCCACCGGAAGGTTGTGCGCCAGGCATTGCCATTGCAGTAAGCTTTGAGCCTGTCTGTAGGATGATGTACTGATGTCCATCATGCATCCAAGAGCTCATGCCATAACGGCTCTGTGCTGGTACTTCGATCTTACCAACTTCTTCGCCGGTCTGCTTATCGATACCGTAGAGCAAGGCAGTAGTGCCATCGGCGGCCATGTCTGAGTAGATCAGCATGTTCGCTGTAGTCACCATAGTGATTGCATTACCAGTTCCTGTTTCTCCGATATCAATTCCCTCTAGAGCAGGGTTATTGCGGATACGGTCAGGTGTCTCACCTGTAGGAATCTGGAAAGCAATCTCGCCTGTGTTCATATCGTAAGCAGTGATATTGCTGTACGGCGGCTTCCAGTAAGGAAGGCCTGAAGAAAGACGCGGTGGTCTTGGGCGAGCGCCATTAGCGTAGGCTGCGAAAGTAGAACCTGTTGGTTGGTCGATGCGAGCATCGGCTTCTTCGCCAGGGATAATTCGCTGCCAGCTACAAGCTCTTCTTGATGTTACATAGAGGAAGCCCGTAGTTGGGTCAGCTACTGGTGGGTTATTGATGTTTGCACCACCACCGTCACCTGGGCACATAGCAGAGGCTATCTTGCCGGCAGGATCCGAGTCGTGAATGGGTGGATTAAACAAAGGGCCCATGTCGTAGTTAGCCAGCACTTCAAGTGCTTCGCGACGCAGCTGAGGAGTGAAGTCGATTAGATCTTCTTCGCTCAAACCCTGCATTTCGAAAGCGGGTGGCTTAGTTGGGAAAGGCTGTGTAGCTGAAAGCTTCTCGCCGGGAACATTAGACGCTGGAACAGCGCGCTCTTCCATTGGCCAGATTGGCTCGCCAGTCATACGATCGAAAGAGTAAACAAAGCCCTGCTTTGTAACCTGATGTACAGAAGGCACTACACCTCTGCCCGCAATATTCAGGTCTAGCTGAATAGGCGCGGCCGGGTTGTCGTAGTTCCAAACATCATGATGCACTGTCTGGAAGTGCCAGCGGCGTTCGCCAGTTTCTGTATCCAGTGCTATCAGGCTAGTACCAAACAGACCATCACCAGGGCGGAAGCCGCCGTAGTAATCGATCGTTGGTGGGTTAGTTGGAACGTAAACGATGTTGTTCTCAGGGTCAGCTGTTAGCGGTGCCCAAGACGATACGTCGCCAGTCCACTGCCAAGCATCGTTTTCCCAAGTCTCATGGCCGTACTCGCCCGGACGTGGAATCACGTTGAATTTCCATTTGAACTCACCAGTAGTCTTGTCGTAGGCCAAGATATCGCCAGGGATATTCTCGACTCTCGCCTGCAGATAACCTTGCTCGGCAGAGTTACCAACGACGATAGTGTCATTGACCACAATCGGTGGTGATGAAGTAGTAATGTAACCAACCTCTAGTGGAATACCTTCGTACGGATCGTAGGGATGTCCCAGATCAGCAAGCATGTCCACGACGCCAGTCTCAGGGAAGCCCTCTACTGGAACCTGTCCACCGAAGCCCTCGAGAGGTGCGCCAGTTTCGGCATCAAGTGCTACAAGGAAGAAACCAGGTGTAGAGATGTAAACCACCCCTTTACCGTCGATACGTGAGTAAGTGATGCCTTTGCCGTAGGAGGCGCGCATGGAGTATTCCCAGCGACCGGTATTCGGCAGGCGGTAGGACCACAAAGTTTCGCCAGTCTTAGGGTCGATCGCAACTACGTTGCGGCGAGCTCCAGAAACGGTGAATAACTTGCCATCTACATAAGTGGGAGTTGAACGACCTGATTGGCCGCCGAAGCTGGCGCCATCCCATTCCCAAGCGACTTCGAGTTCGTCGAAGTTCTCAGCCGTAATTTCATCGGCAGGAGTGTAGCGGGTGTGGGCGTAGTCGCCGCCAAGAGTAAACCACTCGGCAGTGTCGTCTGTGACCAGATTCTGGCTCATGCCAATCTGCGGCAAGATGCCCAGAACGGCGGCCAGACAGCTCATTGTTGCAAGCTTTCTAGGCTGCGAGCCGAATAGTGTTGAAGGACTTAGTTTCATTTTTATAGCCTCATTTTAGATGCAAAACCAAGTGGAGGATACCATAGCCAATATAAGGAGTGATCAGCAGGACTGTAATAAAGTGTGATAAAAAACGAGATAATAGGGCTAGCCAATTTCCCTAGGTTGAGGGGGTTCTATGCCGCCTATATTTTCGGAGATCAGCGTAATACGTGGGATCTAGCTTATTCCTTCCACTTGCCTGTCGCCCCTGCTAGTCTCTGGCCTCTATGCTGAAAATTCCAAGGAGAATTAGCGTGCCGTCGAAGTACCCGAAATCACTACCTTTGCGTGGAACTACCTCTTTTAAACTGCCTTCTCTACTGGCTTCTCTAGTTGTTTCAGTGTCACTGACAAATACGGTCTCAGCCCAACCCAGTCAGCCTGAATTACCCCGTCAGATGGCTTGGACGGCTTATAATCTAGGATCCACCGGCTATAATCAGGCAGTGGCCATCGGTGCCATGCTGCGGGATAAATACAATGTCACTTTGCGCGTTATTCCGGGGCAGAACGATGTCTCTCGATTGTTACCGCTGAAGACTGGCCGGGTTGATTTCACCGCCAATGGCGTGGCTACCTATTTCGCACAGGAAGGCATGTTTCAGTTCGCTAATCCGGAGTGGGGGCCGCAGCCTTTGCGTCTATTGATGACCTCTAATGGCTTGAGCAATCAGGCAGTAGCTGTAGCTGCTGATACGGGCATTACCAGCTTCGCCGAACTGCGTGGGCGTCGAGTGCCATTCGTGCGAGCGGCTCCGGCATTGAATGTGTCCATGGAGGCCTATTTGGCCTGCGGAGGGCTGACTTGGGATGACGTTGTTCGCGTCGACTTCCCTGGCTACGATGCGAAGTGGAATGGCGTGATCAATGGCGATGTGGATGTCGCCTTCGGTACCACCGTATCGGGCCCACCGTTCAGACTCGAAGCTTCTCCGCGTGGCATACATTGGTTGCCGGCGCCCCATGATGACGAGGGCTGCTGGGAGCGGATGCAGGCTGTAGGTCCGTATTTCACAAAACACACCGCGACTCGCGGTGCCTCTATTGATGATGAGAATACCCACGAAGCAGGGACTTACCCTTATCCGTTACTGACTACACTTGCTACTCAAGATAGCGACTTTGTGTATTCGCTCACTCGCGTAATCAATGAAAACTATGACGAGTTCAAAGACTCCGATCCTGGCGCTATCGGCTGGGCAGTAGAGTCGCAGGTTTTCGATTGGGTCGTGCCCTATCATGAGGGTGCCGTAAGTTATTGGCGTGAAGTTGGAGTGTGGACTGACGAATTTGAGGCGCACAATCAAGCGCTTATTCAGAGGCAGGAAGTGTTGATTGCGGCGTGGGCAGAAATGGAAGCTCGAGGTGTGCGTGATAAAGATGCCTTCGTTGAATCCTGGCAACAACTGCGCGCGGAGCGTCTGGACGAAGCTGGCTTCGATCCGGTCTGGCGTTAGTGGCTACAACACCTAGAGAGCTACCAAAGGTACTGCGCTGGCTAACAGGCGCGGTCGCCGTCGCCAGTGCTTTTCTTGCAATGGACTCGCTGCGTCTGTTTTCCGAGAGTCCGCTCTTGGATTTTGTGATCACTGTTCAAAATCATTACTACTATGCCCTGATGGGCTTGTTGTTGCCGCTTTGCTTTCTAATCTATCCGTCATTTCGTAGTCCCAAGAGTTACTGGCTCGATGGCTTTCTTGCTCTTGCAACATTCGGAGCCTGCGGATTCTTCTTCATTAACGCGGAAACTATGCTCGACTACGGCTGGGAGTTTTTAGCGCCGGCCTACGCGGTATGGGTGAGCTATTTGCTTTGGGCGTTGATCATGGAGGGGGTGCGCCGTGCCGGTGGCTGGGTATTGTTCTTTCTTGTTCTAATATTTTCCCTCTATCCTGTAGTTGCAGATAGATTGCCCGGGCCTATTTCAGGCATGTCATCTTCAATATCTGAAACCGCCTCCTATCACGTCATGAGTATAGAGAGCATTCTCGGTTTGCCGTTTCGCGCCTATGCACAACTCGTCATTGGCTTTTTAATATTTGGTATCGCACTACAGCATACCGGTGGCGGTCGTTTCTTTATTAATCTCGCGTTTGCCTTGTTCGGTCACGTTCGTGGAGGCTCTGCCAAGGTGGCAATTGTATCCAGCGGATTGATGGGCTCCATGAGTGGTAGCGTAATTACTAATGTGCTGACCACGGGGCAGATGACAATCCCTGCCATGAAGAAGAACGGCATGGAGAAGGAGTATGCCGCCGGTGTAGAAGCCTGTGCTTCTACCGGAGGAGTGTTGTTGCCACCTATTATGGGCTCAACTGCATTTGTTATGGCGACTTTTCTCAATGTCGCCTACACCACCGTTGCGCTAGCCGCCGCTATTCCTGCCTTCTTGTACTTTTTTGGATTGTTCATTCAGGTTGATGCCTATGCCGCACGAAAGGGGCTTGTCGGCACGCCGCGGGAAGAGTTGCCTAGTGTGGGTGAGACGATGAAGCAGGGTTGGTTTTATCTGGCTGCATTCGCCGTACTAATTTTTCTTCTCGTCTATTTGCAGCGCGAAGCGGTAGCTCCGTTTTATGCCACGGGAATGCTGCTGGTGTTAAATCAGTTATTTCCGAGTCACCGCTGGAATATGAATGAGGCAGGTGCGTTTCTTTTTGCAACAGGCAAATTGTTAATGGAGCTGTTAACCATCATGGCCGGCGTCGGATTGATAGTTGGCGCTTTGTCTGTGTCTGGCTTGTCGGGAACTTTGGTGAACGACTTGCTGTATATCGCCGGCGATTCCACACTATTGCTTCTGCTAATGGGTGCCTTTACTAGCTTCTTTTTAGGCATAGGCATGACGGTGACAGCAGCCTATGTTTTTCTAGCCATCGTATTGGCGCCTGCTCTGATTCAAGGCGGATTGGATCCGATGAGTGTGCATTTGTTTATTCTCTATTGGGGGATGCTCTCATTCATTACGCCGCCTGTAGCTCTGGGTGCATTCGCCGCGGCGAGCATAGCGGGAGCATCGGCTCTTTCTACTGGGTTCAAGGCGATGCGGCTCGGTAGCGTTATTTATTTTATCCCGTTTTTCTTTGTGCTGGAGCCTGCGTTAATATTGTCCGGCAGTTTATGGGATACGGTCTTCGCTACCATCAAGGTAATCGTGGGAATAATTCTGATTGCCGGCACTTTGCAGCGCTATTTGCTTGGAGTGGGTTTTCTAGATCGTAATGGGCCCTTGGGTATAGTCGGCCGTACATTATTAATAGTTGGTGGCGGTCTGATTGCGTTGCCAACTACGGAGGTCATTGGCATCAATGTGAGTGACATGACGCTTATCATTAGCGGAGGTGCTATGGCGATCTCGGGAGTGCTGTTGAGTAGAGGTGGGAGTTCTGATTTAGACAAAGAGGCAGGAGTAGCTTCTTCGGCTTAGGCCTAAACAAAGATTCGGCAATAGAAATTTTTAGTGCCAAGTAAATGCATCGCTTGGCAAGATAGTCGTAACGAGGAAAAATAATGAAAACTACTGGGTTACAGTTTTTGTATGGCGTGTTGGCGATTGTTGGTGTGTTTGTTACTTGGTATTTTAATCTTCAGCCGATGGAGATGAGTTACATAGAGGGCCTGTATGCGAACCCTGCTGCATCTTCCTTTACGAATGATTTGATCGTCGTGGTTACTGCGTTTCTTGTTTGGTCATTTGTGGAGACGGGGCGACTCAAGATGTCTTACGGTTTGTGGGCAGCGATCTTCGTTTTTACTTTCGTTATAGCTGCCGCGATGACTGTTCCTTTGTTCATGTTGTTACGAGAGCGTCGCCTGCTTGCAATGGCTGATTAGAACTACTGGTACCTGGATGGGGAACATGTTCACTCCATCCAGGTACCAGTCAGTTAGTTGATTTTCACCAGACCAATCTTGTTGGAGCTGCTCTGATGAATCAATAGGTTTCCTTCTTCAGTCTTCCAGACGTTTCGCACAATGCCTACACCCGATGGAATTGCCCAACTCTGAAACGATTCGCTCTTAGGATTGAAAAGCACTAAGGCATCGGCGCGCGATATAGCTGCGGCTAATACCTGATTGTATAGCGTAACTTAACGCTTAGATCTGAAAACGCAGTATTAAAGGTATTGTCCTGATCCCAGTCCTGAAGATTGTAATTCAGGACGATGAAAGCTTCCTGTCCTGCTTTGGGAACCCACTGTAGGCGAGTGTTAATTCCTATCTCTTCGGAGATGTTGTCGTATTGCAGCAGGCTGATCCAATAAAGGTTGGGTGAAAATGCCACTTGAGTATTCACGCTGCTGAGGCGTGTTGTGAAATCTCCCTGCGGAAGCTCGATGTCGTTCCAATCGTAGCGCATAGTCATTGAGAAGTAGCGCGACTGATTCCAGGTAAAGCTGCTGTTGATGTTGACGCGCTCGCCATTAAAGAAGTCACCTGTTCGATAGTTCACGCTACCGGAAAATTCTCGCTGCCCTGCTGTGCTAAAGCCAACTTGGGTCTCGCCGAAGTTGTAGTTTCCTGGCTGGATATAAACTTCGTTACCAGTCTGACGAAATATCGCGAAAGCATTGCGTACCACTTCTTTGCTTTCGAAATGGTTCAGCGTCAGAGCATCTCGCGATGTGGTTTCTAGCTCAAGCAGTCGATAGTTAATTACTTCGGTTTGTAGGCCGCCGTCGATTACATCAATGCGTTGCATGTCGATGCCGCCGAATGCTGTCTGAAAGATGCCGCTCTCGAAGAAGTGTGTGTAGCCAATATCGGCGGTGTAATCTTCGATGTTGGATCGATTCACAAAGCCCATTGCAGGATTGAAGTTATCTTCTACAACCTTATAGCCAATGCGTGTGCGGAATCCATCGCTGGACGGGTAAGCGAGGCCGAAACCATAAGAGGCATCGTCACCGTTTAGTCCCGGTGTGTCGGACTGTTGAAAAAACACGTTGCCCTGTAAGCGACGACCATTGCTAAGTTGGTTGTTAATGTATTGAAAGTCAGCGCCGGCAACGCTGTTGCCTAGATCGGAGGTTGGATCACCATCGGTATAGATGAAACCAATGCGCGAATCATCCAGAACATTGGCTGAGATACGCGTAATTAATAGTTCCGATGCATCAACTCCGGCATTCTCGTCCTGCTTGATGGCGAGTGCGCCGATGTTGAATCTGCCAACGCGGCCACTTATGCGACCACCATAGTTGATGTCGACTGGACTGCCATCGGCTGCAAGGCCTAGCTTGCGTGAGAAATAGGGCCGCGCGTTCTCGCGGCTTCCGCCGGTGGATGCACTGTTGCCGCCGGCCATGTTGCTAATGCCGCCGAACTGAAATAGGTCGGAATCGTTGTTGAAGAAATCCCTTCTCTCGGGAAAGAACAGATTAAAACGACCAAGGTTCACCTGTCGGTTATCAACCTCGGCAGCTGAGAAATCTGTATTGATGGTAAGCGCTGCATTCAGAGAAGGCGTAAGTCGGTAGAAAGCATCCAGCGATGGTTCATAGTTCTGCTCGCTGCCTGATGGGTTGAATTCTCGCTGACGAATCGCCGCGAAGCTCGGCACGATGTCGAGGCCAACGCCCTGATCCATACCTTCCATGCCGCTCATCTCTCCCATGATGGTGGGGTTAAACGTACGGTCTAGCGATACCCAAGTTATCTCTTCGTTGCGGCGACGAATGCCGCGACCAAAATTAAAGCCCCAGGTATCCAAGTTTGGATCGAAGGGCAATGACTTGAAAGGGATTTCGACTTCTGCGATCCAGCTATTGCCATCGACGCTGGTGGCGGCTTCCCAGATCGTATTCCAGTCGAGGGTAAATCGAAACGGCGTAGTATAAAGAGAGTCGTGACGTGCGGCATTCAGATTGGTTTCGAAGCGATAGCCAGCTCTGCCCTGATTAAACGGATCGAGAATAATGACCAAGCGATCGTCGAATGGCATGCCCTGTCCATGGCGTAGTGTAGGTGCCGCTATCTGCTCGGGTTCGCTATCGAACATGCGCGCACCAACATACAGCGCATCGGTTGTATAGATTACGTAAAGTTCAGTTTTCTCCGATGGCTCGGCATGATCGCCAGGGCGGCTTTGATGGAAGTCAGTAATGAGCTCTGCTTCTTCCCATACGGCATCGTCTAGTTTCCCATCCATTAGCGGCGCCGAATCTACTCGAGTGGCTCGAAGGCTCTTCGCTTCGACCTGTTGTTCTTCCACGGCGTTCTGCGCCCAAACGGTGTTTGCGCTCAAGCTAAGAGCGACGATTGCGGGGACAAAAAAGACAGTTTTCTGGGACGGAGATAAGAAACGTAGCAAAACAAGTAACCTCATACGGCTGGGGAACCAAAATAAGCGGCGGATTCTAGCAATCACGGGGCCTGTAGATAAGAAGCTGACACACAAAGTTTCAAATCTCTGCGCTGTAGGCGTAGCAATGCCGTGCGCAGCACGGCCGCTGGTAGCTGTTTTTCTGTGCAGCGTTTACCCTTTCAAATCACTGGACAATAGCCCGCAGGGGAGATACCTTCTGTGGGTTCTACAAGTTCTATCTACAATAATTCAGTGCCCCGCACGGGAGAGAAAAATGATAAGAAAGTCCCTTTTTAATTTAACGCTCGCAGCAGCGCTCGCATTTCTTGCCAGCTCAGCTAGCGTATTTGCCCAAGACTTTGAGTCGGTAATGCCGTTCAAGGTTGGAACATTTGCCATCGATGGTATTCCGACGGTCGGCCTAGTCGTACAGAACGACGAACTGATCGTCGATCTTGCGGCAGCGAACCGGGCTCTAGAGCTAATACCTCGCTATGCCACGGTAGCCATACCCGCAGATATGATTGGCCTAATCTCAGCCTATGAGTACGGTCTTAAGTACAGAGTCTACGAGATTGTGAACCATCTCGTAGACGAGGATATGCTAAATGGCAATCTGCCAAACTACGTGCATCCGGTAGGCGACGTAGACATCATGGCGCCGATTCAGTACCCAAGTAAACTCATGAACGCGGCTGTAAATTTTTACACTCACGCTTGTGAAGGCTGTAATGATGATGAGCAAGCCGCTCAGACTCGCGAGCGTCAAGTAAATCGTGGCGTTCCTTATCTTTTCCTGAAGCCTACGCGCGGTGCAATCATCGGTGACGGTGATGACATCCTCATGCCTTACGGCCGTGACCGCATTGAGTGGGAAGTCGAGATGGCTATCGTATTCGGCCGCTCCGGCAAATACGTTTCCGCTGACCGCGCCTATGATCATGTGTTTGGTTACATGGTAGCGATGGATATCTCTGACCGCGGCGGTCGTCCACCTGGTGGCTACGGCTCCGGTTCAGACTGGTTCGTTGGCAAAGGTCACGACACGTTTGCGCCACACGGTCCTTGGATCGTGCCGAAGGAATTCTACGGCGATCCTATGGAGCGCTTGCATCAGACTCTAGTTATTGACGGTGTGACCGTTCAAGAAGCTCGAGCTGGCGACATGATTCATAATATCCCTGAGCTAATCGAGTATGCCTCCTCGCTGATCACTATCTTCCCAGGTGATGTTCTGCAAAGCGGAACGTCTGGTGGAACGGGCGCGGGCCGGGTTGAGCGCGCGACTGGTTCCGGCTATCTTGTCGATGGCGAGCAAATTCAGGCTAGCATCGAGGGAATCGGTACGCTGCATCACACGGTTAGACTTGAGACTAGTGTTCCGGATGATTTGTCTGGTTCGCAGTTGCCGCCAGTAAGGTCGTATAGAAACTAATCAGTAGCACAATCCAAGTACTCTTGAGTGCTTGAGAGGTGGAGAAGAGCGGATTTCATTTGTGAAAATGAAACCGCTCTTTTTTTTGCTTCGAGGTACTGCCGACTAGTGAATGGCTGGCGCTAACTTTGTTTTCGAGACTCTACTCCCAAGTTTGATTCAATCCAGCATTTTGCGAATGACAGGAAATTCTTTGCGGGAAATAATTCAGCTTCAGCGCTGCCGATTCTACCGATGTTGGCGTCACCGCTTTTCAGGTAGTCGAGCAGAATCCTAGGGAAATAATCGCCTTCTTTCCATTCTGCGATGCCGTCACTATCGTCGAGGCTCTCTATCCACTGCTCCCCGCTATCTGCTCTTTCGTAGCGTAGAGATACTCGACGCTTATTCGGTACGTCTGCAAGATATTCAGCTAGGTGCGTCAGTGTGACAGTATCAACATCCGCTCCCAGCCGAAGTACAGCTCCGTTCATTTCGACTAAGCGCTCTAAAACCGATCCAGGTCCGTGGTAGTCATGTAGTGGAATTGGATTCAGTAAGAACTCGGCTTGCGGGCCGTGTGCCGCATAGCGCGCTGCGGCGTGATCGTTCACGTGCACGTCTTCACGTTCGCGGAAGAGCTCAGGCACAACTCCCATGTCTTCTTCAGCTTCGCTGGTAAGTGCGTCGAAAGGTTCGTCATCATCGGCACCAAGCACCATCACCAGATTTCCTTGCGCTCCAAGAGTTTGAAGAAGGGCATCGATCAAAGCATCTGCACCCCCTTCGATCTTTCCTACTTTGCGCATGCTGGTGTGAACCATCACTGCAGAGTATTTCTGCAATCCTAGGTTCTTGAGCTGTTCGATGATGTTTTCTTTCTTATTCATATTGAAATCGCCAGTAGAGAGTTGTTAGCGAGCCATTCAGTTTGCCGAACCGAGTAGGAAGAATAGTTAGGATTAGCGTGAAAATATAGCGTTGCAAGACCGCAACCGCTAGCTCTATGCAAAATTAGAGGCACAGTGATAGTCTTAATCAAATTGTGCGCAAGCTACTACAAGGTGTTTTCTCCAGAAGAATAGCCTGAATCAAGGCTGAGGTAATTGAAATGGTATCGTTAAATTATTCACTAGAACCCCTAAGCTTCATTCATAGAATATATAGCAGGGCAGCATTTGTTCTTGTGCTCTTTATACCTTCCGTCATCGTAATTGCACAGGATTTGCCTTCAATAGAAGATGCCGTTGCCAACACCACTCAAATGGAAGGATATTTCAATCTCTACTGGGAAGAGTCCAGCGGGAAAATGTTCTGGGAGATCGACAAGCTAGATACAGAGTTCCTCTATCAGATATCGATGGGCTCTGGTTTGGGTTCTAATCCGGTGGGTATCGACCGTGGCCAGCTGCGCGGAACCTATGTATTAGCCGCGAAGCGCGTTGGGCCGAAAGTTCTATTGGTGCAACCCAACTACCGATACCGAGCTTCGAGTGACAATGTCTTGGAGAGGCAGTCAGTAGAGGATGCGTTTGCACCCTCGGTGCATTGGGGCTTCGATGTCGTAGCACAGAGCGGCGATAGCGTCTTGGTCGATGCGTCAGAATTTTTTCTGCGTGATGCTCGTAATGTCACAGGAGCCATAGCAAATCGAGATCAAGGCAACTACACCTTAGATAAGAGCCGTAGTGCATTCTATTTGGAGAATACTAAGACTTTTCCAGAGAATATTGAAATTGAGTCGATGCTCACTTTTACTAGTAATAATCCTGGACGCTTAGTCAATGGAGTTGCAGCTACTGGCAGTGCGATTACTCTGCGTCAGCATCACTCCCTGGTTAAGTTGCCAGATGATAACTTCAAAGTCAGGATTGCAGACCCAAGAATTGGGACTAATGGACCTACTATTCAAGATTACAGCACGGCGATAGGCGAAGACCTACAGGTGCGCCTTGTAGCGAAGCATAGATTGGAGAAAAAGGATCCGAATGCTGCGCGCTCGGAAGCGATTAAACCGATTGTCTACTATGTCGACTCAGGCACTCCAGAACCAATCAAGAGCGCGCTGATAGAAGGAACCAGTTGGTGGAATCAGGCCTATGAGGCGGCGGGTTTCATCGATGCCTTTCAGGTAAGGGAATTGCCAGCAGGTGTCGACGGACAGGATGTTCGTTACAACATGATTCACTGGACTCATAGGCGAACCCGAGGCTACTCCTATGGTGGTTCAGTTATGGATCCGCGTACCGGCGAAATCATCAAGGGCAATGTAAACCTAGGCAGCTTGCGTCTTAGGCAAGATTATCTTCACGGTCAGGGGCTCATCCCCGGCTTTGACTATTTGGAGGCCGTAGCAGATAACAACTCGGTTTCGGTAGACATGGCGCTAGACAGAGTGCGCCAACTCGCCGCCCATGAGGTGGGTCACACGCTGGGCTACCCACACAACTACCTCAGCAGTTCCTATGATAGAGAGAGTGTTATGGACTATCCGGCACCTCTGGTTGAAATCACAGAGGACGGGCAGATAGACCTTTCGAATGCATACGTCCAAAGAATCGGCGAGTATGACAAGTTGGCAATTCGTTATTCCTATGAGCAGTTTCCTGCTGGCGCAGATGAGGCGGAAGAGTTAGCGAAGATAGTTCAGGAGAGTTTAGATCGTGGATTGTTGTTCATGGCGCATAACAATAATAATTTTATAGGGGCCGGCCACCAATTTGCGGGAGTTTGGGATAACGGGTCGAATCTAGTTGACCATTTGAAACATGAGATAGAAGTGCGCCGTATAGGATTAGAGAATTTTGGACCTGCCTTGATTCGCAATGGCGAACCACTCTCCACACTTGAATACGTGCTTCTACCTCTCTATATGCATCATCGCTTCCAGCTAAATTCGGCGGCGCAAAGTATAGGTGGTGCTGACTATAAGAATACAGTCAGAGGCGATGGACAAATTCCATTCGCCATTATTGATGCTGAAGAACAAAGAGATGCATTGGAAACGGTGCTCTCGACTTTGTCCGTAGACTTTCTGGCATTGCCGCAAGATATTCTCGAGATGATCCCGCCTTCTGCGTATCGCTACACGCAAGGTGAGCCGTTTCCAGGCCGTACAGGATTGCTGTTTGATGCGCTTGGCGCGGCGGAAGGTTCGGCCAGCTTGTCGGTTAAGCAAATCTTACATCCCGCACGCATGGCAAGGCTGGTTGCTTATGGCAGCATGGGTGACTACCCGGACCTAGAAGAAGTGATAGACCGTTTGTTGGATGTCACATGGAGTGCGGGATCGCCTGACACGGATTACCAGAGGCAGCTTCTACACGTGGTGCAGCGCGTTACAGTGGATGAGATGATGGTCCAAGCAGCTAGTGTCGACAGCTCTGGAGAAGTGAAGGCGGTACTCACTGACCGTTTGAGTAAGTTGGCGAACCAAATGGAAAGACGGAGAAATGCTAGCGCACATCAGAGTACTGTTGCGGCAGATATTCGTCGCTGGCAGCAACGGCCAGAGAATTCTATGCCAGCGCCTGCTTTACGATTGCCTCCAGGCGATCCGATCTAGATATGACAATAGCTACATACAAATTTATAGGGGTTGCCCATGCTTAGAAAATTGAATTTGAGCGTGCTGCAAAGTAGGAAGATGTTCGCAGTGTGTTTCGCTACTCTAATTTTGACCGGCGTTGCTGGGAATAGCTGCGCGGCGGATATTGAATTCACTCCTGTGCAAACCGATATGTTCTCGGATCCCCTGGGCCAATCCAATGCCTGGGGTGACTATGACAACGATGGCGATTTGGATCTTGCAGTTGTCTTTCTGAACGGTCCGCTGCGGCTCTACGAAAATCGAGGGCGCGATGGCTTTGTGGATGTTGGTGCTTCAGTAAACCTAATAACTAATCCGGGAAACGCCCGCGCAGTAGCCTGGGGCGACTACGACAACGATGGTGATCTTGATATGTATATCGCCTATGCCGATGGAGTAAATCCCAATGTGCTAATGGAGAATCAAATCAGCAATCACTCCAAGCCTAGCCAGAAATTATTTGTTGATGTTGGTGAGGAGAAGGGCGTGAGCTTCATAGGAGCAACACGGCAGCTTAACTTCGTAGACTATGACGCCGATGGTGATTTGGATTTGCATGTGGCATTGCGTACATCCACGAATCGTCTGTTTCAGAATAATGAGGGAAATTTTACCAATGTGGCACGTGAGATAGGATTCTATGAGCCACGGAGAACGGTTGGTGCCTGTTGGTTCGATATGGATAGAGATGGTGACTTAGATGCCTTCACGACCAATCAAAGCGGAGATCGTGATGGGATGTACAAGTATGAGGATGGGCGCTTTAGCGACGTGGCCATGGAGTTAAACATCGATCAGGCGCGTAGGCCACTTATCGACGGTGGAGTAGGCTGCGCTATTACCGATTTTGATGCCGACGGAGATTTGGATTTGTATGTGGCGGAATACGGCGATGATTCGCTGTATCAAAATAATGGAGATGGAACGTTCACTGATGTTGCCCCGCAGATGGGCGTAGCGACACACGATCATATCGTCACCGGCGTGTGGGGCGATGTGAATAACGACGGTCTTCCAGACCTCTACATAGTGGGTTATGTAAATGGTAAGCCTGGAACGGCAGACTATCTTTACATTAACAAGGGCGATCATTTCGAGAATCAGATTCCCGATAACGTAATGGCGAATGATACCGACCATGGTGTTCAGTTCGCGGACTATGATCAAGATGGTGATCTGGATCTCTCTCTCGCTGCCAACGACCCAAGTGGTTCTCACTATTTGTTTCGTAATGATCTAATGGGCAACAGCAATCAGTCTATTCAAGTGTTGGTTCTGAACGAAGAGGGACATCAGGTGATGGCAGGCTCTGAAGTGCGTATATTTAGTGCGGGTAGCGACGATCTATTGGGTACGCGATTAGTGGATACGGGTAGTGGTTATAATTCCCAGAATTCGAAGCCAGTGCACATTGCGACTCTTGACTCTGAAGTAGTAGACATTGAAGTGACAACGATGTCTTCAAGCGGGCGCAGACTAACTTACTTTCGCGGTGTTGAGCTTAGTACTCTTGCGAACAAACCATTTCAGGCGCGAATCCCACGTTAATTGATCTGTAGAGTTGCTAACGCTGCAAAGAAAACGACGGCTACGCAGGGCTGCGCGTAAGCCGTCGTTCAGCTAGCAGAGGCCGAAAACCCCACTTCAGGACATTAGATTGACTTCAAATGTTGCAACATAGTGTCGGCACCGCTACAAACAAACGGGTCTTCTGGACAGTTGTCCATCTTGCCGTCTTCTTCGAATAGAGCGCTAACTTCGCCATTCTCGACCAGCATTGAGTAGCGCCACGAGCGAGCTCCAAAGCCCAAGTTTTCTTTCTTCACCAGCATTCCCATCTCGCGGGTAAAGTCAGCATTGCCGTCAGGCAGCATCTTGACGTTCTTGACGTCTAGTTGCTTCGCCCATTGAAACATTGAGAAGGCATCGTTAACGCTAACACAGTAAACCTCATCTATACCCAATTCTTTCAATTCGTCGTAGTGCTTCTCGTAGCCAGGTAGGTGAGTGCTGCTGCAGGTGGGCGTGAATGCGCCGGGCAGGGCAACGATGATTACACGCTTGTCCTTGAAAATATCGGAGCTGGTAACGTCCTTCCAGACGAATGGGTTCTCGCCTTCCACGGATTCATCTCGTACGCGGGTCTTAAAAGTCACGTCTGGGATATGTGTTACTTGATTGTTGCTTGACTGATTTTCCATGTTGTCCTCTTCGTGGAAATGGGTAGTTATGATTGAGTAAAGATACGCCGGATATAGCTATAGGTAAAACAACTTGTTTCGATCACTATTATTGGAAAAAGCGATCATATAAATACGCGGAGCTTGGGCAGGGGGCATACCGGGGCGTGCTTTAGGTGCTCAGAGTCTTTCGAGAATTGAGACCAATTCCTCTATGGTAGCGGGCAGTCGTGGCTCGAGTAGTTCTGCCTTGGCTAGCGTGTAGCGATTCTGAATATTCTCTAGAGTGTTTGCATTACGCGTTCCGCGGTAAGTCTCAATATACATACCTATTTCAACTCTAAATGTACTGCGGCGTACAACGACAGTCTGCTGCCTTGCGCCCAGCGCGCTGCGCAAAGCGATTATCGCCGCATCCTGAAGTGCGCCATCTTGTTCTAAGCTTTCAGCCAGGCCGGCTTGCGCATAGAGAGGGTGTGGTGCCCATAGAAGCAGTAACAATAGGAATAGAAGGTTTTTTCTAGATGTGTTGAACATGCATAAAGGTTACTCCGAAGCTTGCTCAGACTCTATAGATAAAATGGGAGGCAGTTGAGAGGGCATCCACTGCTCCAAAGGATGCTCAGCTGCCTAGTGCCAGCGGCTTTCGTTCATCCCTAATCGATGTTGCATAGTCGCGCAGAGAGTGACTATGATGCTTTGAATTCCACGATCGTAGGATGAAAAGCATCATGTCGAATAGAATCAGCGAATTGGTTGATAAAATTGCTAAGCTTGAATACCAGTTACTATCCGAGCTTGAGAAGCAACAAGAAGAGTTTAAATATAAACTCGAAGGCACCAAAGTAAAATTCGACGAGGCTTCTCTCGAGGCCCATCGTATGCTGCGGGTATCGATACTGCCTTGGCTGCTGTCTTCTAAGTTACGTCATATCCTGTCCATCCCTTTTATTTATGGAATGGTAATTCCTATTTTATTCATGGATATAACAATTACCTGTTATCAACATATCTGTTTTAGATTATTCAACATAGCTAGGGTAAAAAGATCGAAGTATATTGTCATGGATAGACATCAGCTCTCGTATCTCAATGCAATAGAGAAATTTAACTGTCTGTATTGTGGCTATGGCAACGGAGTCATGAGTTATTCTCGCGAGGTCATTGCTCGCACGGAGCAGTATTGGTGTCCTATCAAACATGCGCGAAAGGTGGTGGGTACACACAGGAGATATCGAAACTTCATCCCCTATGGCGATGGTGATAACTACAGATCTCAACTGATTGAGTTGAGAGACGAGTTGAGAGAGGATTGAAGAAAAGAATGGCTAGAAGCAATTAAATTCTCTCCGCACACCGAGCGAAAATTCTCTTTAGGGAAAGCTATTTCGTGTTCGATTGGCGAAGGCGACTAAGGACAGCATTACGGGAACTTCCACCAAGACGCCAACGACAGTGGCCAATGCCGCTCCTGAATTGAGGCCGAATAGGCTTATCGCTACTGCTACTGCCAGTTCGAAGAAATTTGATGTCCCAATCAATGCCGCTGGAGCGGCTGTGCTGTGAGGGACGCGCCAAAAATATCCCCAACCATAGGCGATAGCGAATATCCCGTAACTCTGAATCAGAAGAGGGATTGCTATGAGCGCAATTACCAAGGGTTTGTCGAGAATGGTTTGTGCTTGAAAACCAAAAAGAAGAACTACTGTCGCGAGCAGTCCCATGACGGAGAAAGGTTTTATTCTTCCTGTGAAGCGAGTAATACGCTCATGACTCCCCGAATCATCTAGAATTTTTCGGGTTAGATAGCCTGCGCCTAAGGGAATGACTACGTAGAGAGCTACAGAGAGAATCAGCGTCTCCCAGGGTACGATTATATCGGTCACCCCAAGTAACAATGCGGTGATTGGTGCGAAGGCAAACACCATGATGATGTCATTAATTGAGACTTGAACCAGAGTGTAGTTAGCATCGCCACGTACGAGCTGGCTCCAGACAAACACCATCGCAGTGCAGGGAGCAACGCCCAAAAGAATCATGCCGGCTATATATTCTTTTGCCGTTTGTGGATCGACCAAACCTGCAAATAGGTATTCGAAGAACAGAATGGCTAGTGCTGCCATCGTAAATGGTTTGATTAGCCAGTTTACGATGAGCGTAATACATAGGCCTTTCGGTTTCTTGCCAACATCTTTTAGGGAAGCGAAATCTACGTTCACCATCATCGGGTAGATCATCACCCAAATGAGAATGGCAACTACCAAGTTAACACTGGCATATTCGACAGATGCAATGGTTTGAAAGACGCCAGGGAATAGTGCCCCCATGCCTACGCCCGCGCCGATACACAGAGCCACCCAGAGCGATAAGAATCTCTCGAAGAGGCCCATGATAGAGGAGTTGGTATCGGTACTCATGCTAGCTTTTTCTCCACTGGACTACTAAATCTGTCACATGTATCTTCAAAGGTAGAGTCTGTTTGTCTCTCATCACCATTTGTCCTAGCTGCAGCTGTCTGGGGAATTCTGGTCACTGTATGTTCTCTGAGCTTATGACTCTATATATAATTATAAAGGAAAATGGTTAATGTTGGGTGTTCCATACAGCGTCATTAGCCGATTGGCCGAGATCAAGGAGTGCTTGCGTAGTTACGCGGCTAAGTCTGTGAATATAAATTCGTCTAACTGCCAGTTACTGCCTTATGACTAATTCTCCAACCCTGCGCAGAAGTTTAAACCTTCCTCTGGTTATCTTGTATGGCCTAGGTAATATCCTAGGCGCCGGAATTTATGTGCTTATTGGGAAGGTAGCTGGTGCGGCTGGCTACTTGGCCCCGTTTTCGTTTTTGGTGGCGTCTTTGATTGCAGGTATTACCGCTTTTTCGTTTTGTGAATTATCTTCGCGTTTTCCAGTAAGCGCTGGTGAGGCTGTCTATATAAGAGAAGGCTTTAAGATACCTCAGTTGTCTCTAGTCGTTGGCCTTCTGATAATTCTTACTGGGGTAGTCTCTGCCGCGACTATGACGAAGGGGTTTGTTGGTTATCTAAATGTGTTTGTGGAATTGCCTCCAGAGCTGGTCATCATTGGCTTGCTTGTGCTGCTCGGAACGATCGCTGTTTGGGGAATAGCTGAATCCGTTACTATCGCAGCCGCCTTCACTGTTCTTGAGATTTTTGGACTGCTGTTGGTTCTGTTCGTAACATTGCCAGCACTTGAGCAACTGCCTGCAAGGAGTAGTGAGTTTGTACCAACGATGGATCTTACTGTGTGGGCGGGTGTGTTTGGCGGGGCATTTCTCGCCTTTTATGCCTACGTAGGGTTTGAAGACATGGTCAACCTTGCAGAGGAAGTAAAGAATTCAAGAAGGAACCTACCTATTGCAATACTGCTGGCTTTGGCAATTGCCACAACTATCTATGTCTTGGTCGCTCTATGTTCGGTGTTGGTTCTAACGCCTGAGCAGCTGCAGCTATCTGATTCACCCTTATCGGATATCTATCGAGCCGCTACCAATCAGAACCCTTGGTTTATCTCGATAGTTAGCTTGTTTGCAGTAATCAATGGCGCCCTGATTCAGATAATCATGGGTTCTAGAGTTGCTTACGGTTTGGCGAAACAGGGCCTGATTTCTGAGGCGCTAGCGAAAGTTAATCCGCGTACACAAACGCCTATTTTCGCTACTGGAGTGATAACAGGGCTGATTATTATTGCGGCTATGTGGCTGCCAATAGAGACGCTGGCACGAACCACATCCTATTTATTGTTGGTTCTGTTTTGTATGGTGAATTTTGCACTCGTAAGAATAAAGCAGCGAGATACTGAAAAGCTAACAACCTTTACTGTGCCAGTGTACGTTCCTTATGCTGGCTTCATCAGCTGCGCCCTTTTTCTGGCCATACAAACGTGGTCCGTAGTATCGAAAATGATTGGAGTCTAGCTTGATGTAGATCACCATCGATCTAGCTAAATGATCACAACATGAGGTATAAGATGCGTCTTTGAATAAGGCGCGAACTGTTCTATTAAGCAACCGTTATATGGAGGTAGGCTATGAATAACATTCAGCGAATACTAGTAGTAATAGATAGTGAAAATGATAATGAGCGCGCGGGGGGCGAGTTGCCGATCGAGCTGCAGAAAGCGATGCGATTAATCAGCGATAAATCCTCCACCGAGCTTCATCTGTTCAGCGTTGCCTATCAGAAGCATCTTCATCATGACTCCCTCAGCTGGGACTTTGATCAGGGAGAGAAGCGCCAGGAATATTGTGATCTATTGGCAAAGAATCTGCAGAGCCTCGCGACGAAGTTAAAGTCCGAAGGTTATCAGGTATCAAGTGATTCGGTTTGGGCTTATCCACGTTACGAGGCAATTATCGCTAAGGCGGAAGAGATCGCGGCAGACTTGATAGTTCAACACACTCGTAGCTATGGCAAACTGGAATTTCATCACCTGACTAACGATAGCTGGCAGATGGTTCGTCATTGCCCGCTACCCTTGTTACTTGTTAAGAATGATCCTTGGAATGATAAGCCCGCCTTACTGGCTGCGGTAGATCCCATGCATAGCCATCACAAGCCTTTGGCTTTGGACAATCGTATTCTAGACGCGGCAGTGACGCTTCAGGCAAGACTCTCGGGCAAGCTGCATGTGGTTCACGGCTATGCCGAGGCGGCTAGGCCGTTTGCTCCGGCTGGAGTCATAGAGGCTGAGCACCGCAAGGTGTTGGATGAACTGCTCTCAGCGTATGCTATCGAGCCCGAACAGCTTCTTTTTCTAGACGAAACTCCGGTCTCGGCCCTGCAGCAGGAAACCTACAAGCTGAAGACAGACATACTAATAATGGGCGCTATCTCTCGCTCACGCTTGTCCGAGATGTTGGTCGGCAGTACGGCTGAGAAGGTTCTAGACTTCTTAGGGACAGACGTCTTGATAATCAAGCCGCGCCAGCCTTAAGGCGGCATTCTCGATATTGATTGGCGAATGGAAGATGTTGCAGCACGGTGGTATGAATATTGAAGCTGTATTCACTGCCGTATCTAAATTGGCGCAACATTTTTTTAGCAGAAAAAATTCTTAAGTGAGCTTCTGATAAAAAAAGTGCTCAGAGCAAAATTACAATTGTGTGATTTCGCTCTGGCTCTATTGCTGCTACTCACTCTTTGACAGGGGTTGGTTTTTTAGTTTGAGAAGGCTCTTTACTAACGACAAGAAATTCACGAACCGATTGATATAAGCCTACAATCATTAGACTAAAAACTAGCATGGCGATATAGAACAGCGTCATAGGACTCATTATTTCGATCCTCCCATAGCCATAAGTTTGAAATAAATACCGAAACATAGTATCGAAGGTACCCATACCGCGGTGAAGAGTCCTTCTTCATGCTGCCCTGAGAACCAAAGAAAGCCAGAAGTGGCAAACGATATTGCCACGGCCATTAGTATAAAAAAGTCCGATTGTTTGAACATGTTCCTTCCTCGATTATTCTTCAAAATATCCAATAGCGGCAAGCAAACAGCCCACAACAGCAATGCCAGCGAGAGTTCTCACTCCGCTATGACCTAAAATTGCGAATGATTCCAGTTCAAAAATACTGAGAAATACACTGGCCACAAAAAAGATAGAGAGAATTAATAATCCAATGCCAGAAGATACACAGACCTTCTTTGCTGGACTTAGATTCTCAGTGTGAAAAAATTTAATCATTTTTTGTTTTCTCGCATAACATAAACTATAACGACCGTTTTGATGTTCTGGATCTATCCCGTGGGAAATAGGAGATGGCTAAGATGGAATGAAATCTCAATAGGCTGGAATGGTGCAGCCGATCAAATTCCTAAGGATGAGGAAAGCCCTAGGGCGGTGTTGTACGTATTGCGAACCAACAAAGCATTAGTAAATGTCTCAATTTAGCAGCTTGGCTATTTCTTCTTCGATAGAGCCCTTATCCAACAACTCCTCATAGAGTTCATGTGGGATGTTGTTGCACGCGAGACCCAAAGTGGCCCCCAGCACAATTCCACGGTGTACATTGTCACCACCGAGGTTGGCATTCGCGAACAGACCGGCTTCTGGTCTCTCGGCATATTTGTAAGCCAGATATAGCACGCTGGGCCAAGAATCACTTATATAGCATGCCGAAGAGAATAGTCTGCCTACAACGTCATTGTCCGAATATACCTTGTTGAGTAATTCGGGCATCGCCATTCCGATGCTACGCTTAGCCCAGGCGCCTATAATTTCTTGAGCAGAGTTTTCCTCGGTTCTAAATAGCAGTGCATCTAATAGCCCGACATAATCGCCGCAGACTTTTGCCAAGTAATCGTCGGGGTGAGTTAGTTGCAGATGTTTTCGACAGATAGTTTGAACGGCTTCAAGCGGGGTTCCCCGCAGACGTTCAGAAATTGCTATTGGAGCGATTGTTACTAAGCCACCGATGGATGCCGTATCGTGTGTTACCGCGCCACATTTATTGCGCGGCTTGCCAGCAGATAGATTCGCGAAAAATCCTCGATGGTAAGACTCTGCGTATGTGTCTGGGTGCAGCGCAGGGTCGGCAGTCATCAATTCTATGTAGGCATCGAGGAATAAGTCTTCATCATAGTGCCCGCCATTGACGGCGAGTGTTCGCATAGTGGCTCTGGCGCAATGTGCATTAAGCGTGTTCTGGCCAGCAGCCATTCCCTGATGATAGTGTTGATTTGGCTGATTCCAATACTGTCGCTTACCCTTGAGAATCACATCGCCCACAATTTCGGCCTGAGGTTTCTTTGTGTTACGTCTGTTGCGCCCGCCTTGTTTGGTGGAATGAAGCGACATAATCGAAGAAGGGTGATGCGCAGGGGCTGCCTCCAGTTTTGTTATGCCGCCGCGGAACTGCTTAAGTATATCCATCGGGTTGTAATACCAATGAACAGGCATGGCTAAAGAATCTCCTACAAACATGGATTGCAGTGAAGCAGTTGCGCGCTGCTGAGACGTGGACAGCTTATTCATACTCTTCCCTAAATCATTCGTGCCGATTGTTTAGCTAATTGAGTGACAATACTTATACGCCCCACAAACAATTCTGGATTGCCATAGCTGAATCTTTGGCATGCTGTTAGGGTTGAACTCTTTATATTGGTAGAGCAGTCGAATCATGACGGTATCGAAACTCAACACGGCACAGTTGCAGGGGAATCTGCGTCGCTTCATTATTTTCCGGCTGTTCTACTCAGCTCGTTTTTACTACCCAGTGTTTACCGTATTGTTCTTGGATTATGGGCTGACACTAGAACAGTTCGCTATCCTCAACATGGTATGGGCTCTGACTATTGTGTTAGCGGAGGTGCCTTCCGGTGCTCTGGCGGATATTGTCGGGCGCAAACGTTTGGTGGTTTTTGCGGCGATCATGATGGTGGTCGAGATGGCGCTGATAGTATTTGCGCCGATTGGTGCTTCCCCTTTCCTTTTCATGCTGTTTCTCGTGAATAGAATTTGTTCTGGATTGTCCGAAGCGGCGGCTAGTGGGGCAGATGAGGCGTTGGCCTATGACTCGCTGAAGGCTCTGGGGCGCGAAGACGATTGGTCGCGAATTCTGCAGCGCACAACACAAGTTGTTTCCATCGGTTTTTTCATGACAATGATTCTGGGTGCGTTTGCCTATGATCCAAACATGGTGAATGGCTTGCTTGCAGCGATAAATCCACAGTGGCAGTTATCCAATAATCTAGTCATTCGTTTGCCGGTAATTTTGACGCTGATCACCTCGTTCATCGTGCTAGGCACGGCGCTAGGGTTTCATGATATTGATCTAGAGGAGGATGAATCCCCGGATGCGCATCGGCTCACCGGCAAGTCTTTACTAGATCCTTTTCGAAAAATTGTAGTAGCCGGAAAATGGACAATCAATCATCGATTTGTGTTGTTCGTCATCTTGGCGGCACTCGCCCTGGATAGTGTTGGAAGGCAATTTGCTGTGTTGGCCAGTGAATACTATCGAGTAATTGATATACCCGTGAGTTGGTTCGGATTCATAGGTGCAGGCATGTCTCTAGTGGGAATGGTGAATGCCATCCTCTCTCGCTATCTAGTGACAAATCACTCGCCACTATTCAATTTTTTGACACTTGCCTTCCTGTTAATGACAGGCCTGATCGGCCTGGGTTTCGCTATTCCCTATTACGGTGTGATTTTCGCCGTGGGTGCGTTCGCGATGATGGGGATGGTGCAATTTCAGTCTAGTTACTACATCAATAAGGAAGTTGATTCTGTGCATAGAGCAACGGTGCTCAGCTTTAAGGGTCTTGCCCTTAATCTAGGGCTGGGATTCGCAAGCCTGTTATATACGGCTTACGTGGCGCTGCTGCGAACGCAGCAGGAAGGACTCTTACCCGAGGAGGCGCTGCGTGATGCCATATTCTTGGATGCGCTCAGGGGTTTTCCTATCTACTTTTGCGTACTCTTCGTAACAGTTTTGTTGCTGGGTAGGGCATTAATAAGACCCCTAAGTGCAGTTCTCTCCAAGCGATAGAAGCCTAGAAGGAAATAAAAAACAGCTTGGTTGGTCTGAGCTGCAAGATGTGTCGTAATACAGGGAATATTTTTAATAATAGGTGGAATAATTGCAGTCCCTATCGAGTAAACAAGCAACAATCAATGATAACGAACCAGCACCCCGGTTCATTTCCCTCGAAGGCACCGATACTGAGGCCAAGCGGCAACAGCTGTTGGACTATTTTGTCGCTACCTGGGAGCAATATGAGGCGCTTTTCGCCCCGCTTAAGGATGAAGCCTTGTACGCGAGAGCCGAATCGTTGCGTCACCCATTGATCTTCTATTTCGGGCATACGGCCACTTTCTATGTAAATAAGATGATTCTCGCGCAGTTTACTGATGCTCGCGTAGATCCTGAGCTGGAGTCCATGTTCGCCATAGGGGTCGATGAGATGTCTTGGGATGATTTAGATTCCTCTCATTATGATTGGCCTACAAGAGAGGTTACTAAGGCATACCGTGACAAGGTTAAGGCGCGAATCTGCGCCTTCATCAAGTCTATGCGGATAACCCTGCCTATAACCCAGCAGTGTCCAGCATGGTTGGTCTTGATGGGTATTGAGCACGAACGTATTCATCTGGAAACATCGTCTGTGATCATGCGGATGTTGCCGCTCGATCTTATCGACAGAGCACGAGCGGAATCTTGGCCGGTTTGCGATGAAGTGGGGCTTGCTTCAGCGGTTGAGTGGTTGCCGATCTCTGCGGCTACGGTAAAGCTGGGCAAAGTTGACAGTGATCGCAGCTATGGTTGGGATAACGAGTACGGCCACGATGAGCAGAACGTAGAGAAATTCAAAGTCGCGACGACATTGGTCTGCAATCAGGAATACCTAGAATTTGTTCAAGCAGGGGGCTACAAAGAGCCTCGCTACTGGACGGCAGAAGGGAAGCAGTGGTTAAGCTACACCCAAGCACGGCATCCAAGATTCTGGCGACCCTCACTGAACGGTAAATATGTTCAGCGAAATTTATTTTCAGAGATGTCCCTGCCGATGGATTGGCCCGCCGAGGTAAATTATCTAGAGGCGAAGGCCTACTGCAATTGGATGCGGGAGCGCACTGGCGAGCCGGTAAGACTCCCCCTAGAGGCCGAATGGTCTTTGCTGCGCAGTTCAGAACTGGGAGCGACTCCTGGTGAGGGGAATATTAATCTGGAACAATATGCCTCGTCTTGTCCGGTGACGGAAAACCGGCAAGGAAGGCTGTATGATGTCACTGGTAATGTTTGGCAGTGGACAGAATCACCCATCGATGGCTATCCAGGTTTTGCTGTTCATACTTGGTATGACGATTTTTCGACGCCTACTTTCGATGGTAAACACAACTTGATCAAGGGAGGCTCCTGGATATCTACGGGAAACGAAACACTTGCTTCATCACGTTACGCATTTCGCCGACACTTTTATCAACACGCAGGATTTAGAATGGTTATATCTGAGCAAGAGCCAGAAGAACAGCTACAAGATAACGTATACGAAACAGATGAATTGATCGCGCAGTATTGTGAGTTCCACTACGGCAGTGACTATTTTTCTGTTAAAAATTTCCCGGTCGCGTGCATACAGACACTTATGGCCCAGGTGCAAGCTAACAGCATTGCTACAGACAGGGCGCTAGATCTAGGTTGTGCAGTAGGTCGATCCTCGTTCGAACTGGCGAAGAGTTTTCAGCATGTTGATGCTTTAGATTTCTCTGCGCGCTTCGTACAGCAGGGTGCAAAACTGCAGGCACATAATCGACTTCGCTATACGGTTCCAGTAGAGGGCGAAATAGTAGAGTATCGCGAAGTTCTGTTGGATAAGTTAGGCTATGCCGATGTGAAAGATCGAATCAATTTTTTGCAGGGCGATGCTTGTAATTTGAAGCCACAATTCACTAACTACAATGTAGTTTTTGCCGGCAATCTTATTGATCGGCTCTACGATCCAGCGATGTTTCTAAAAGACATACAGCAACGGATACTTTCGGGTGGATTGCTGGTGTTGACCTCGCCTTACACTTGGCTCGAAGAATATACCGACAAAAATAATTGGTTAGGGGGCGTAAAAGTGAATGGTGAGAACTTCAGTACTTTGGACGCACTTAAACAAGAGCTCGCGGACAGCTTTGATTTCGAAGAAGCTGTAGATGTGCCATTTGTGATACGCGAGACAGCTCGCAAGTATCAGCACACCGTAGCTCAGATGACAATCTGGCGTAAGCACTAGACGGATTCAGCAATGAAAATTCGCGCAATGAAGCATCATGATTTTTATGAAAGCCTACCGAGGCGTGCTCGCTATAATCTAAGTGATGCCTGCGGTGCCACAGCTACGTTGCAAGATATTTTGAGCACCGATGAAATTGCGGCGGTAGCATCAGTGCCGTTGATCTACGGCAGTGTAGAGGGTAGAGACGATCTACGGGCTGGCATCTATAGTTTGTATCAGAAACTTTACCCAGAACTAAGCAGCGATAACATAACCGTCTTGAGTGGCACAGAGGAGGGCCTGTTCTCTATCATGGCCTGCATTCTAGAGCCGGAGGACGAGGTGATCGGAATGCTTCCCTGCTATCCTTCGCTTTCTGATCTTCCTGCGTGTTTTGGTGCTGTATTCAAGCCGGTAGAACTAAAATTCGAAAACCGCTGGCAGCCATCCATAGAAGATTTCTCTGCGCAAATCAACGAGCGTACAAAAGCGATAGTCATAAATTCCCCCCACAATCCGACTGGCATGTTGTTGGATCAGAGCTTCATTGATAGCTTAATTGCTCTCTGCCAGCGGCATGATCTGTATCTGATTTCCGATGACGTATTTGCGTTTTCGGATTTTGCTAATATTGGCAGTCAACTCAATGTGCTGAAATATGAAAAGGCGATATTAGCAAATGTACTCTCGAAGACTTTCGGTCTGCCTGGAGTGCGTATCGGTTGGGTTATGACTAGAGATGAAGAGTTAAGTAAATCGATCCGCGACTTGAAGACCTACAACAGTATTTGTCAGTCGCAGCTCGATGAGCAGGTCGCTTGTTTTGTGATGCAAAAAGCGGATGCTCTTATCAAGCGTAATAATAAAATTGTGCGCGAGAATATTGAATTGTTTGATGATTTCATTGCTAACAACGACTTCTTGAGTTGGCATAAGCCTGAAGCGGGAATGTTAGGTCTGGTTCATTCAACAAAACCTCTTAAGCCTTTACTCGAGTCTTGGTTTGAAAAGGAAGTGTTAGTTCTTCCTGGTGAGTTATTCGGTATAGAAGGAGATTACTTTCGCGTGGGCTTTGGTAAAAGAGAATTTTCAGAAGCACTAGCCTGTATTACTGGCTAGTAGAAAGTATGACTAACTTAGAATAGCTATTTTCCCGATTGAGTATTCATATCACGCGTATTGCGTCGACCTCCTAGAGCGGAACCACTACTAGCTGAGTTCGGCGCTTCCCGTTGCATCTTCATCTTTCTGTAACTTCTCTAATACACGGGCTACTGCCTCTGGCGAGCCAGTATTTCTAGCAATGAGGTTGTAGACGACAGGCACTACAAACAATGTCGTTATGGTTGTCATCAATACACCAGAGAAAATAACCGTACCTAGCAATATCCGGCTTTCAGAACCTGCCCCCGTCGCTAGGATTAAGGGTATTGCGCCTACTAAGGTAGACAAGGCTGTCATCAATACTGGGCGCAGTCTCAGGTCACAGGCTTCGATTAATGCCTCGCGAAATTCTTTGCCCTGATCCCGCAATTGGTTCGCAAATTCGACGATCAGAATTCCATTCTTGCTAGCTATGCCAACTAGAATTACCAAACCGATGTTTGAATAGATGTTCAGTGAATTGTCGGTGAGTAGTAAGCCTATCAGTGCGCCTAATACAGCAAGAGGCACCGTGGTCATGATTATTATGGGGTGTATGAAACTCTCAAATTGAGCTGCCAACACGAGAAACACAACCAACAATGCCAATAGGAAGATTGTGGTCAAGCCGCCTGCGGAACTCTTGAGATCCAAAGACTCTCCCTTGTAATCAATCTGTGCATATTCAGGCAGCTCTTCAGCGACTACTGTTTCTAGAAACGTTAAAGCTGTGTCCAGATCAACGCCTGGTGCCAGCCCGCCGGAGATTGTAATCGAGCGAATTCGATTGTAGCGATTTAACGAAGTCGGCCCCGAAGAGTTCTCTATCTGAATCACATTAGCCAGTGGAATCAATGCTCCAGTGGTGTCTGAGCGCACATAGATGTTTCTAAGATCATCCGGCGATGCGCGTTGTGAATCTTCGGCCTGCAAGATCACATCATATTCTTCACCTTGATCGGCGAAGGTGGTGACTCTGCTTTCGCTCATCATCGCCTGCAATGTGCTGCCTATGCCTTGAATGCTAATTCCGAGGTCCGCCGCGCGCACCTTATCGACCGTAACCGAGAGGCTAGGCTTTGTTTCGTTGTAGTCAGAATCTAGCCGTCCGAAAAGTTCGCTCTGTTGTGCCCGAGCGAGCACTGTGTCGCGCCAGCCAACTAGTTCTTCATAGCTTCTGCCGCCGATCACGAATTGTACTGGTTGTCCTCCACCACCACGGGAGAGGCCGGAACGCATAAACATAAATGCCCTAATACCCGGTATTTCATTCCATTTTCCAGTAAGTTCGCGCATCACCGTAGCGGTATCTTTCTCTCGTTCGTCCCATGAAGGCAGAGAAATAATCGTCATGCCGCTATTTACTCCACCGCCGCCGCCCCAGCCTGGCGTCATGGTTACAATATTTTGTACCTCGCCCTCGTCTATATAGGGGAGGACTTGATCCTGAATAGAGTTCACCTGCTGTTCCATATAATTCAAGTTAGCACCTTCGGGACCCTGAATTCTGGCAAAGATTACGCCCTGGTCTTCACTAGGGGCGAACGCCGTAGGCAGTTGTTGAAACAGCAGATAGATTGCGCCAAAAACAAGAATAAGGGAGGCAACTATTAGCCAGCTGAAACGTAAGCAGACCTCTAGCGCGTTGTGGTAGCCACGTTGCAGCCATCTAAAGAATACATCCACGTGATGAGTTAGCCAGCTTTCATGGGCATGGGAAGTTAATAATTTTGAACTCATCATTGGCGTTAACGATAATGCAAGAACACTCGAGATTACGACCGCGCCACAAATTGTGATGGCGAGTTCATAGAACAGGATTCCGAGGTTTCCCTCGAGGAACAATACTGGAACGAATACAGCGATAAGCACTGCTGTCGTCGAAATCACTGCGAAGGCAACCTGTCGCGTGCCATTGTAAGCAGCCAGTAGTGGGGGTTCGCCACCTTCCACGCGGCGCTGAATATTCTCCAGCACAACGATGGAGTCGTCGACTATCAGGCCAACGCATAACACTAGAGCTAGAAGGGTAATTAAGTTTATAGAGAGATCAAAAGCTGAGATCACGATAAAGGAAGAGAGTAGGCAAACGGGAATAGTAATAACGGGTATTAACATCACTCGAAATGAACCGAGGAACATGTAGATAACGAGACTAACCAAGCCCATCGTCATGAAAATTGTTGAGTATACCGATGAGATAGCGTTTTCTATGAACTCAGCATCGCTGGAAGAAACGACCAGATCCATATGCTCGGGTAGGGTTAGTCGGACTTGCTCTGCTAGAGCTTCAGTACCGCGCAACACCGAGAGGCTATTCGCCGTTGACTGCTTGATGATTCCTATACCAACAGCTTCAACTCCATTGCCTTTGTAAATAGAGCGTTCGTTTGCTGAACCTAGCTCTACGCGTGCAACCTCTCCAAGGGTGACAAGAAAATTGTCATTGCCGCGGGCAATAACAAGTCGGGAGAAGTCTTCGGCGCTCTGAAATATTCTTTCAACTCTAACCGAAAATTCCATATTTGCCGATTCGATGCGTCCTGCCGGAAGTTCTATGTTCTCGCGGCGCAGAGCGTTGGCAACGTCGATAACTGTTAGTCCACGAGCGGCGAGGGCGACACGGTCGAGCCAGACCCGCATAGCAAAACCACCGTTGCCGCTTACGCTTACATTAGATACGCCGTCGAGGACTGCAAATTGATCGACTATGTAGCGGTTTGCATAGTCGTTTAGTTCCAAATAGGACATCTGGCTACTTACCAGATTGAAATACTGAATAGGGCGCGCATCACTATCTGCTTTAGCAATCTGAGGAGGATCTACTTCTTCGGGTAGGCTTCGCACCACGCGGGAGATTTTGTCGCGGATATCATTGGCTGCCACTTCGATGTCGGTACCAACTCTGAACTCAACAGAGATTCTTGAGCTGCCATCTACACTGGATGAGTTAATCGCTTCGACGCCATCGATGCCATTGATCTGGTCCTCTATCAGCTCGGTTACTTGGGTTTCAATAATGTCAGCCGAAGCTCCAGGGTAGCTGGTGCTTATGGAAACAACGGGAGGGCTAGTATCAGGATATTCGCGCAGTGGTAGCTGATTAAAAGCCATGATTCCAAAGGCGATAAGCATAAGGCTAAGAACTGTGGCAAAGACTGGTCGCTTGACCGAGACATCGGAAAGAATCATTTTCTATCTCCTCGGCTTAAGTATTGTCGCCAGCAATGATGGGCTTGCCGGGATAGGCGGTTCTGCCTTGAGTTGGCGCAGTGGAATCTGTAGTGCGCACTGTCAGCCCTGGGCGCATTCGAATAACACCTTCGCTAACTATCTGTTCGCCGATTTCTAAGCCGGAAGTAATTTCAACTAGTCCATCACGGCGACGCCCTAGCGCGACAGCTTTCCGCATAACCTTGTTTTCCGCATCAACGGCATAAACATACTGCTGTCCCTGACTTGCAATAACTGATCGTTCTGGTGCGACCATCACAGATTGTTCATTCAATGCTAGTGAGACGGTCATTAGCATGCCGGGGCGAAGCAGGGAATCTGGGTTTGCGATCAGCGCTCTTACGGAAACACCTCGTGTTACTGGATCGATTCGGGAGCCAACCACTCGAATTTCGCCTTCAAAAATTTGCTCGTCATAGACGATGCTCTTGGCTTGAATTATTTGTCCGACGCCTACATCGGCGAGATAAATTTCAGGAATGGTGAAATCCAGCTTGATGATCGACACATCATCGAGGGTAGTTATGACGGTGCCAGGGGTCAGCAAACTGCCTTCGCTGACATTTCTAAATCCGAGGAAGCCACTGAAAGGTGCTCTGACAAGACGATCATCCATGTCCACTAGCACTCCTTCTAATCGGGCGCGCGCAGTTTCAAGTGCGGTGCGAGCCTGGTCGAACTCGTTGTCTGCAACGAGATTATTGTTGGAGAGGTTTTCCAATCGATTGAGCTGCCGCTGTGCTTCGTCTACATTTGCCTGTGCTTCAGCAAGTCGACTTGCTTCCGCTGCATTGGTCAATTCAACGAGGATGTCACCTCGTTCTACAAACTCACCATCTTGAAAACCAATCTTGCTGACAGTTTCCGAAACAGCCGTCGTGAGATTCACTGATTCATTTGCCACCGTGGTGCCTACCGATTCGACTTCGTCGGCAATCACTTGCAAGACTACAGGTGTAAGGGTGACTAACGGCGAGCTGCCACCAAACCTGCTGAAGCCGCTAGCCCCAGAAGGTTCTTCAGTAACTTTGGCGAAAACCATATAGGACAGCAGAGAAGCGCCCATAACTATTATTATCATTACAGGGTGTCGCGTTAGAAATTTCACTAGTTTCCCCGAGGCTTTAGGCCTTAGTTTGTAGATCAGAACAAATGGCGGTTGAATATGACCCCCAAGTTCGATCTGTTCACTCTTAGAATTCTGTTGTATTTGGGTGGGTATTTAGGCGTGTATTTCTATCGAAAATGCCTTGACCCGCATACTATTGGCGTTCAGAGGTACTACGGTGGTAGGGGAGGTTTAGATCACTGATTTTACTGAAAGTTTTTCTAGGAGAGCGTCTCTACTGCCTAGCTTAGCTTTGGGGGGAGTATGCAGTAAAAAGAGCAGAGTATTGCGCAGTCGCATAGGTCGGTGAATTGAATTTTGCGATCTGCAAATAAAAACGCCCCAGACCAAATGTTCCTGGCCTAGGGCGTGAGGAGGCGTTTAACCTTTAAGGTGTAACTGTTACCGGTACGTAGGCGTTAGACCAGCAGCATTGATTGTCGAACTTGCTGTCTGGTGCTTCGAAGTTATCGACACGTAGTCGAATAACGTACTCGCCAGGTTCCCAGAAAGTAGCTTCGGTTTGTACCGTGGTCCACTCGCTCATGCCTTCGCTAGATTTTGCTCGCTCACGGCCGGTTATTTTCTCAACCGAGAAGTCAGGTCTAGCGGGGCCTTGATGCATGACCCACTCTGTACCGAGAGGAAAGATCGTTTGCTCGAGCTCAGGATATTGATCCCGATCACCGCGATCTTGTGCGTAAGCAGTCAAGGTCACAGGCTTTCCAACCGATGCTGTCATTTTCTCAGCGTAGATGCCTTCACGATCCGTGGACACATCGCCATTCATGTCGAATCGAATGCTTGGATTTAGTGAGCCAAGTGCTTGTGCGCCGGCACTCATCTCGTATGCCGTCGATGTGGTTCGCCCAGGCACTGAATAGTTAAAGCCCTCGTGCTTTATAGTCCACACCACTTCGGTGTCAGCCATCTCTGCTGGCACCGTTACCGCGAACACTCCGCGCTCTTGGATTCCAACAAAGCCAGGTCGGCGATATACGGGAAAGTGCGTAGGCTGTCCTCCATCGAACATGGGTGGTTCGATGAAGTTGTTAGGGCCGAGTGGAATGTCGACGATCTCTTCGCGGTTTCGATTTACGAAGCCGAAGATCATTGTCACAGAGTTGTCTGCATTCTTTATCCAGCCGTTGAACATGGGGCCTATTAAGTCGCCGCTGGCTTTGCGTGACGCTAAAGGGTAGTCGCGCAAATGAGTCGGCAGCTGAGCATAGAGTGGTGCTGCTATTAATCCCATGAGGGCAACAGCAAGGACTCGGGTAGCTATTTGTCTAGTCTTTTTCATTGGCCTCCTCCTGATCCAGCTACAGTTCTTTGCTCGCGTTCTTCTTGTTCAGCAAGCATCTTCTCGTAGCCATCGTCGTCTAGGTGAGTGACAGCAATCCAGGCGTGTGACATCTCATCTGTAGTTCTTTGGCCTGCACCAACCCATTGATCTGGATCTGGGTTGCGTGGGTTAGCCGCAGTGTTGTCGAACCATGAAGTGAGGATGATCGTTGCGCCGGCTGGAATAAGCGGCTGAAAACCATCTTCATAGGTATGGCTGTGGTTCCAACCAGCGTTCCAGTTGGAAGCTTGGCTAAGCACTTCGCGTCGACCAGATTCAGGATCGAATACTTCCATGGACATCGCTACGCCACGTAGGTGCAGATGCGGCTGCCAGCTGTCGATACGAACCGGGTGGTCGAAAGAGTGAAAACCCTGAGTCATTAGCTTGCCGTGAGGAGGTATCAGGTAGTCGCCGCCACCATCTAGCATGTAAAGGCGTAGGTCCTGAGGAAAAGTCTCCGCTACATCAAACTCATCTTCTTCATCGTAATACCAGATACCGACCGTTACTTGGTCATCAGGCACTGCATTTCCATCTGGGTAGTAGTGAATGCTCCAGCTTACCTTGGAGTTTTCAGGTACGGTTCTGCAGGCACCATCAGGAACCTTCTCGCCGAGTTTGCCATAGGCGTACTCGGATAGGCGGCCATAGGTTTGCCATTCACCGTTCTCATCTTGCGTTAGGAAGTGAGAGTTTGCGTGGTGAGTAGAGCCATGCGCTGCTGCCGAAGGCAGAGTCTCAACCGCCTTGATGCAGCGGGCCTCAGTGATTCCGGATGGAACCTCGGGCTCCCACCACAGATCTTGACCTGCCGCGGGAACATCCCATGGCGTTGACTGGATGATATGGTCTGGTTGACCTAGCTCGTCGGCTAAGCGCCATTCGCCGACAACTGGATATTCCTTAGCGGCCGGTAGATCTTCGAGGTTACCCATTGGGGAGCCTGCGTCTACCCATGCCACTAGCGTGTTGATGTCTTCATCAGACATGCGCCAGTCATCTTTAAGTTCTTGAACGCCGATATCATGATCGTACTGGTAAGGAGGCATCTCACGCTCTAATACCTTCAAGCGAATCAGAGGTGCCCAAGGACGAATCTCTTCATAGCTAGTGAAAGACATAGGGCCAATCTGGCCTGGTTGGTGACAGATTTGGCAGTTGTCTTGGATGATTCTTGATACTTCTTTAGCGTAGGTTGGGTGTTCACCCGCAGCTTCTTGGGCACTTGAAAGTGCCGGCACCATTGCTAAGGCTGAAAATAGCCCGAGTAAGTTAGTTTTTTTCATGCTCCTCTCCAATTAAAAACAAATGTTATTTCTGCTGTGCCACTGCTACGTGGCTTCTTTAGGTTTCTTTACGTATTTTCTGCAAGTAGTGTATTTCGCTGGGCAGTGCTTTTATTGATCTAAATCAGGGTAATCCGCGGCGAGGCCTTCTGAGTTGTAACAATGTTTTACAGTGAGGCGCAGGAGTGAGGATTGTTCTTCTAAGACGTTGATTTTGGGGGTTAGCGCGGCAGAGAGAAGTGTTTCTGCTGCGCAAATTGCGGCTTCCAGTAAAGCGCTATCTCGAAAAGTGGCGATTGAAATTGAGCGAGGGCGCGCAGTGGGTAAGAGAGGTAAGTCAGGGCCAGTTTTTCGAGTAGTTCTATGAATTCTGTGAGTCAATTTCTTCGGTTTACAGGCTGATCATGCGCACGCGGATTCCTGCTTAAATTCTTAGACTTCAATCGTGAGCTACGCTCTGAGCAGAATATTTTTGTTCCACATCAACATACATCTATCTATGTAGGTAGTTGCACCAGCTTCAATTGACTTCCAATTGATAGAGCGTAGCTTGAATTTTAGGAGTGAGCAGCTGGTGGTAATGATTCCTCGCAATATCTGTATGGATCATTTTTTTTGAGTATCTGCAGCATGATCATTTCAAGTTGTTACTTCTATGATGCAATTTGAAAAAACTAACTAGAAGGGGATGAGAATAATGAAGATCAACCTTAGGGAATTGTTTGTGGCGGCGTGTTTATGCCTGCTTTCATTCGCTGCCTCTGCGCAGTCAGAGAATCCATTTATCGGAACCTGGGATCTCGATGCGGCTAATTCCGATTTCGGTGATGCACCGGTTCCAAACGACATGATTCGAACCTATATAGAGACAGGTGGCGGCGGCTACATGTATCTGCTGGTAACTATAAATCAAGACGGTTCCATCGGTGGTAGCTCAGCTAGCTATCGATACGATGGCGCAAGCAATTCAATTGCTACAGTCGGCGGAGCTGGCGCTCAAACTACTATTTCCTACTTTCAGGTAAATGGCAGGACAGTGGAATACACCATCAGAAACGCTGGCAGAACCTCACAGATTGGCGCGAAAACACTCTCGCCGGACAGTAGGGTGCTGACTATAGTCATCCAGAACATTAACGCAGAAGGTGGTAATAGCAGCAGTCAAATCCTGCGCTTCATCCGACGTACATAAATGAAGACGGTTACTGGGCTCCAGAGGCCTAAATATAGAGGCTAGAGTGAAAATACAGTAAAGAGTTTTTGCTCTGGCCTTTTCCTAGAATATCTCCCTACAGCCACCAAATTTCCTCGGATTGACGCTTGCAATCTGTCGATTAACTCTCCGCTATCCGGCTAGAATAGCAGGCATTGGACAATGCTCTGATTTGGATATACTGTGCATGCTTTCTGCACATAATAAGGAGAATTTTCAATGAGCAAGCCTAAAATCGCCGGGATCGCAGTCGGCCTATTATTACTGGTCGTGGTGGTAGGTTGGGCGTCCACTGCTCCCTATCTCAGCAATTCAGGACTCGGCCGCACGCCGGGCATCTTCATAGGTGGAACGATCACTCCAGCTCCGGCGGACTTCTCGCCTCTTAATGAGAGTGTTCGCGGTCCTATGATGTTCAAGCTCAGCGGTTTTCCGCCATTCGTTAATTACCTCTCTTGGGTAGGTATGCCAGACGGCGTCATCTCGGCGACCCGTCCGGACAATGGCTATTGGGAGCGACGCGTCAACGCAAATGGCGGTGATGGCTTGTTACGCATAGGCGAGGCGACCTATGAGATGACGGCTAACGAGGTTTTTGGTGAGGAACGCCTTGAGATGATGAGACTGTGGGCAGCCAAATCGGGCGGAAGATCGCTTGATGACCCAGCTTACCCAGGCTCTGAGCCGCTTCGCGAATGGAAGGTATTCTTCTGGACTCCTCGCTAGGGATAATTGAACTATCGGCAGTAGAATCCGCACTCTGTAGATTCTAGAAATTTATGCTGGGGGTGAGATTGAGAACATCTCATATCTTGCCTGCAGCATGAATTTGCAATTTAAGCACCCAGCCACTCTACCGCTTTGTCTTCATCTTCCAAATCGAATGCTTTCATCTGGACGCCGGGAATGAGCTTCCCTTCGATCTCAGACCACGTTTGTATCCAGTCTTGATCACAAACTACGGCTATTCGATCTATATTTCGAATCATCCGAAATATTTTTGGCAGGTTCGCTAGTTCTACACCTATAGCCCCCATCGTGGGCATTTCTAATTTGCCTACTCGGTATAATAGGAGTCCGTGCTCCATGTTTTCAATCGCTGAAAACATTTCATCCAGCACTGTCGTCATCTGAGCGCTATCGATTTTTCCGCTAAATTCCACATCTATTCGATTGTCGCTCATCTTAGTGATGTTCATCATAGCTGCTCTCCTTAACTAATCACTTGATACAGTGTAAGCAGGGGATACTAGCTGCTAATTGAGGTGTATCAATTGCGACCAAATGGACTAAGTCCGAAATGTCGTATTTATTTAGCAAATAACCCGGCTTCGATATCTCTAAATGCTTTGAATTCGAGAGCATTCCCTGAGGGGTCTGTAAAAAACATAGTGCCCTGTTCCCCCGGTTCACCTTTGAAGCGGACATAGGGTTCGATGATAAAACCGTCGATAAATTCTGTCACTGAGTTTGCCAAGGCTTCCCAGTCTCCGAAATTAAGTATCACGCCAAAATGTGGCACGGGTACGCCGTGGCCGTCTACGCCATTGGCAATGCTAGGCACCTTGCCAGATTTTCCGATAGCCGGATTGAGATGAGTGACCAACTGGTGTCCAAATAAATTGAAATCGATCCATTCCTGCGCGCTTCGACCTTCTGGCAGGCCCATTTTTACACCATAAAAATCCCTAGCCTCATCGATATCGCGCACTTGAATAGCTAGGTGAAAAGGGGTGAGTGTCATAGTGTCTCCGGAAATTAACTGGATTGTCTCAATAGGATTACAGTCAAAATACAGCAGTTTCAGGGCCGGGAGAAGTGCTCTTTCCTGCCCAAGGATTATTGTTAGAAGCAGGGCCGTAGTAGCACTATCTCGGTGATTTCGAGGTGTGTGGTCAACGATGTTTGATATTTATCGAGCTGTCCGTTGAAACTGCTGTATTTTTGCTCTGACCCCGTTTATTTTACGTAGGATACATACAGTATCCGGAGAGTCATAAATGATAATAATAAAACGACTAGTTTCACCAATCCTTCTAAGCATCGCTGCGCTTGTCTGTGTTCCTTTGGCTCTGGGCCAAACTGGCACTAGCGTAGAGCAGGGGGACTGGCCCTACTATCACGGCAGCGAGACTTCCCTGCGCTATTCACCGCTGGATCAAATAAACGCAGATAATGTTGCTGATCTGGAGATAGCATGGCGATTCTCCACGGAAAATTTTGGCCCCTCGGCGGATTTCGTCAATCCATCCACACCACTAGAAGTTGATGGTGTTTTGTACGCGAATATCGCCAGCACCCGAAACGTGGTGGCCCTAGATGCGAAGAATGGCCAGGTACTGTGGCTGTGGAGATCTCAAGAAGGCGATCGATTCGATCATGCGCCTCGCAAGGGCGCAGGCCGAGGTGTAGCGTTCTGGCGCGATGGTGACGAGGCGCGGGTAATAGATGTCACGCCTGGATATCAGTTGGTGTCACTGGATGCAGAGACCGGTATTCCCGATCCCGCTTTTGGCGACAATGGCATCGTGGATCTGTATCTGGGCTTACGTAATGCCGATGATCCACGCTATCCCTATCCGGATATTGGTCTTTCCGCACCACCCTTAGTGATGAATGATGTCATCGTGGTAGGGGCGGCGCACAGAACCGGCGGTCGACCTCGATCGAAGTTCAACACCAAAGGCGATATACGCGGTTTTGATGTGCACACCGGTGAGCTACTTTGGACTTTTCATACTATTCCAGAACGCGGTGAGGTTGGCTTTGAAACCTGGCTAGACGAGGGTGTGGAATTCACCGGCAATTCGGGTGTTTGGGCTCCCATATCCGGTGATTCAGAATTGGGTATTGTTTATCTACCCGTAGAAGATCCCACGGGTGACTATTATGGAGGCGACCGACCGGGAGCCAATCTGTTTTCCAGTGGCCTAGTGGCGCTTGATGTTAGAACTGGTGAGCGCAAATGGCACTATCAGTTTATCCATCACGATATCTGGGATTGGGATGTTCCCTCTGCGCCTTTAATCACCGATCTACCTAACGGGCGTAAAGTGGTTATGTCGGTCACTAAGCAATCTTGGGTGTACGCCTTCGACAGAGTAACCGGCGAGCCTATATGGCCGATTGTCGAGCGAGAAGTTCCTGCGGGAGACGTGCCGGGTGAATGGTATTCTCCGACTCAGCCTTTCCCGACTCATCCGGCTCCATTCGAGAGGCAGGGGTTCACCGAAGATGATCTGATAGATTTTACGCCGGAGCTTCGTGCCCTGGCGCTGGAGGCAGTCAAAGATTTTCGTCTCAGCCCCACCATGTATACGCCACCATCGCTAGCTAATGCGCCGGACGGTACACGTGGTCTGCTTAGCCTGCCTTCCTCCACGGGTGGTTCCAACTGGGAGGGCTCAGCTCTCGATCCAGAGACTGGAATTCTGTACGTGCCATCGAGGACTCAGCTACAGGTACTAGCGCTGGCAAAGAATGAGGAGTCCGACATCGACCTAAGTCAGGGCTTCGGTGTTCGCGTACCTCGTATACAAGGGCTAGAAGTTGTTAAGCCACCCTACGGTCGTATCACTGCGATCGATATGAACTCGGGGGATCATCTCTGGATGATTGCTAATGCCGACACGCCGGATCGTATAAAGAATCACGCGCTGCTGGAAGGTGTTGATTTGCCGCGCACAGGTGTGCCGACACGATCAGGCATCTTTGTGACGAAGAGCCTGCTGTTCCAAGCTGAAGGCACTGGCGCGGCTGGCGCTAGTCCGATCTTCCGAGCTATCAATAAAGATACCGGTGAGATTGTTGCCGAAATTGACTTGCCGTTTAATCAAACAGGCTTGCCGTTTACTTACGAGCACGAAGGCAAGCAATACGTGGCGATGTTCATGGGTGGTGCAGGAAATCCTGCGGAGCTAGTAGCGTTCGCTTTGCCTGATTAATTCAGAAAGTTAATGGCGGTGCTCGTAGCCTGAGCTGCGTTTAGGAAAGGAAGTATTGGGAGGCCTTAGTAGGTTTTACAATGCTTCCTTTTTCAATTATGACATTCTGAAATACGCCGTATTTTTACTCTATCTCCGAGGGCTGATCCCAATTACTAATATCTGTCTGTTAGACTTCGTGGTAATGCCGTTATTTAAACTCTCTGCAAGGTCAGACCAATGATGCAGGCAATTCTCTCCTGCGCTGTCATTGCAGTGCTGATCGTCTCCTTAGCATTGGTATGGCGCTGGGGAAACTTAATCCTAACAGGGCAAATGCCTACGCGTTTTTTCGCATTCTTTGCAATACTGTTCACGTCCGGTCTGGATGTCGGCTTGATTATGTTTCCGCTGACTGAGTTTCCAATCTATGAGACTGAGGCGGTCTATGGTTTTACCAATCCCCTTGCAATCGAATTCGGATTTTGGGGATTTCTGATCTGGGTTTTCTATTTCCTAACCACATGCTATTTCTGCATCATCGAGCCGCGGTTGAAAATATTCCAGATACCTTGGGTGAAGCTAGTGAATAATATAATCATTATTGCCACCTGTGCTTTTACCGGCTTTCTATTTCTACAATACCTGCCCAGTTATGTAGAGGGCATAACGCCTTTCGTTCGGTTTTCGTTGGTTGCGCTAGTTGTGTTGGCAGCCGTGTTCTCCAGTACCGATATTCGCTATGTGAAAATTCTAAGCCTGTCTTCAGCCTGGTTGTTCTTTGCGCTAATTGCGGTTATGTGGGCGTTTGGGGGGTTGGGATTAAGCGGTCTAGCTACAAACCTTTTTCAGATCGGCGACTATTTTGTGAATATTCATCGCTTTGTGCTGCCATTTTCTGATTACCATGCGTTCTATCTGTTCTGGTGGTTTGCATGGAGTATCATGATTGGGCAATTCGTTTCGCGCTTCGTGGATGGGTTGCGAACTTGGCAGCTTCTTCTCGCGCTCTTGCTTATACCATCCATACCAATTTCTCTGTGGTTCTCAGTTCTGTTTGGGGTCTACGAGCAGGGGCTTGATGTTTCTGGTCTCATGAATGGCTTCATGGTGGTGGTGGGAATAATTTTCGTGGTGAATTCTCTAGATTCATTAACGAGGCTGTATACCGACAATCTTCAACTAACGGTAGATCGTCTCGGCAAGTTGAAATACATCGCGACGCATTGGCTATTGTTATACAGCCTGATTCTTTTCTATCAGTTCACACCGCTGCAGATTGAGTGGATCGGTTTGGTAGTGATAGGCCTGTATTTGGCCATCACGGTGTTGGTAATTCTTCGTAGGAAAATGTTGGTTGAGCCAGCAAATGGATAAAGCAAAATAGTATGGATGAATTTGATTTCGTAATAGTGGGCGCGGGTTCGGCAGGCTGTGTACTGGCGAACAGACTTTCTGCCGATCCAGAAAACCGAGTGTTGTTGGTAGAAGCGGGCGGGAGTGATCGTAATATTTTTGTGCAGATGCCCACAGCCTTGTCTTATCCCATGGCGATGGATAGATTCAATTGGGGCTATCACTCTGAGCCAGAGCCGGGGCTCGATGGTAGAAAGATAACTTGTCCGCGGGGCAAAGGTCTCGGTGGCACCTCAACAATCAATGGCATGGTATACGTGCGCGGCAATGCCCACGACTTCGAAGAATGGGAAAGTTTAGGGGCTAAAGGCTGGGGCTATCGAGACTGTCTACCTTACTTCAAGCGTGCCGAATCTTGGATTGGAGGCGGCGACGACTACCGTGGTGCAGATGGACCTCTAGGCGTGTGCGGCGGCAACGATATGCGCCTTAACCCTTTGTATCGTTCTTTTGTCGATGCAGGAGTAGAGGCCGGCTATCCTGAAACGAAAGATTACAACGGTGAGTATCAAGAAGGTTTTGGTCCGATGCATATGACGGTGCGAGGTGGAGTGCGCGAATCTACAGCGCGGGCTTATTTGAAGCCCGTTATGCATCGATCGAACCTCACAGTCATCACTAATGCATTGGTGCAGCGTGTCGAGTTTGATGAAAAACGTGCTACAGGCATAACTCTTAAAACGAAGGGCAGCATAAAATCTATCTGTGCAACGCGAGAGGTAATTCTAACCGCAGGCGCTATCGCTTCACCCATGCTGTTACAACTTTCTGGAATTGGTGGCGAAAAGAACTTGAAAGAAGCTGGTGTAGAGACAATTCACCCGCTATCCGGTGTCGGTGAAAATTTGCAAGATCACCTCGAAGTGTATTTTCAGTTTCATTGTAAGCAGCCTGTAAGTCTAAACAATAAGTTGGGTTTGTTCAGCAAGGCGCTGATAGGCGCCAGGTGGTTGCTGTTTAAGGATGGCCTAGGGGCAAGCAATCATTTCGAGTCTTGTGCATTTATTCGTTCGAAGAGAGGATTGAAATCACCGGATATTCAGTACCACTTTTTACCTGCTGCGATGCGTTATGACGGCACGCCTTCTATTGCTGGGCATGGTTTTCAGGTTCACGTAGGGCCGAATAAGCCTAAGAGTCGAGGGCGCGTGAGGATAACGTCAGCGGATGCGGCAGTCGCTCCAAGTATTCTCTTCAATTACTATCAGGCTGATGAAGACATCGAAGCCTGGCGGCAATGTATTCGTCTAACTCGGGAAATTATGCAGCAACCAGCCATGGATGAATATCGCGGCGAAGAGATTCAGCCGGGGGTCGACGTCAGTAGCAATGCTGAGATAGATGCCTGGGTTAAACAGAATATTGAAAGTGCCTATCATCCTGCTGGCACTTGCAAGATGGGAAAGGCTAGCGATCCGAGCGCGGTTGTCGACAAGGATTGTCGCGTGCATGGACTGAAGAATTTAAGAGTAGTAGATGCCTCGGTTTTTCCAACTTTACCGAATGGCAACATCAATGCGCCGGTAATCATGGTGGCAGAGAAAATTGCTGATGTGATTTTGAAGGTTGATCCACTCCCTGCTGCCACAGTTGCTGTCCATTTGCCTAAGGATTGGCAAAATCAGCAGAGAGAAGGACGCCCCGTAAGAGATATCGAGTAATCTTCACCAGAAGCAAAGATTGCCGAGTTGGCTTGCCGTTCTGCTAATTGAATCGAGCAGCTAATTAGGTAGAATCAATGACCATTGCCTCTTATGCGGTGGAATTGGGCTGATAGCGAAGCCCAGACCCGTAATTTAGACTTCGTGCTATTTATAGCGCCCTCAGGAGATAACCTTGAACAATTCCTCCCAATACCCCAAGCCTCGTTTTCTTTCTATTGTTATAGGCATCATAGGTGCTCTCTTGCTGTGGATGGGAGTCTTGCTGCTGGGGGCGGGCGGTTCGCTCTATTATGCTTTCGCTGGGATTGTGCTTTTAGTCAGTGCCGTCTTTCTTTTTCGGGGAGATGTGCGGGGTGCACAGTTGTACGGAGCTTTCCTGCTGTTTACCTATATCTGGGCTTTGTATGAATCGGGTCTGGATGCCTGGGCGCTGATGCCACGTGTCGCCATGTTCAGCGTGCTAGGTCTCTGGTTCCTCCTGCCTAGAGTTCGGAGAGGCTTGTTGCAAGCGGAACCAGCGCCCCTGTTTCAGCAACGATCAACGCAGGCAACATTAGGTGGCTTAGCGCTGCTCATCGTCGCCTTGTTTGTCAGTAGAGGGTATGAAGTTGGTATGCCTAGCGCGGCTGGAACCGGACAGGTAAATAATGCGACGGGAGATTGGGCTAATTATGGCTCCTCCAAAACGGGCACTCGCTATGCCGCAACCGATCAAATAAACATTGAGAATGTAGGCCAATTAGAAAGGGCGTGGGAAATTCGTACTCGCGTACCCGGGGCATTCAAAGGTACGCCAATCCAGATAGATGACGGCCTGTATATGTGCACGGGCCAGAATATAATTCTTGCTCTGGATCCGGACACCGGTGAGGAGCGCTGGCGTTTCGACCCTGATCTTCAATCGCCGAAGATAGGCTTCTGGGATACCTGTCGCGGTGTGACTTACTACGACAATCCAGAGCCAAATTCGGCGGCCGAGTGTGCAGAACGTATCTTTACCGCGACGACCGATGCTCGCTTGATAGCGGTAGACAAGAACACTGGCCTGCCCTGCAGTGGTTTCGGCGTCAACGGTGAGATTAGTTTGCTAGATGGCATGGGCGAAGTTGTTCCGGGTTTCTATTTCGTGACTTCACCACCCACTATAGCCAATGACGTATTGGTTCTAGGTGGCTGGGTGCTGGACAATCAGATGACGCAAGAACCATCTGGTGTAGTGCGCGGATTCAATCCTATGACGGGTGAGCTGGTTTGGGCTTGGGATATGGGGCGTGAAGATCGAACTGGTTTGCCGGAGCCTGGCGAGAACTATACGCGGGGAACGCCGAATGTGTGGAGCCTGACTAGTGCCGATGAAGAGCTTGGTCTTATCTATGTGCCAACAGGCAATGCTACTCCAGATTATTTCGGCGGACACCGCAGCGAAGCCATGGAGAAATACGCTAGCTCCATCATTGCACTCGATGCGCGAACCGGTCGAGTTAGATGGAGTTTTCAAACAACGCATCACGATATCTGGGACTATGATGTGCCCGCGCAGCCGACGTTAGTAGATATTCCTGTTGATGGTGTGATTCGTAAGGCCGTTGTCGTCCCTACCAAGCGCGCAGAAATTTTTCTTCTCGATAGAGAGACGGGCGAACCACTTGCTGAGGTGGCAGAACTGCCGACACCACAGACAGATATTCCAGAAGACTTCACTAACCCGACTCAACCTTTCTCGGTGGGCATGCCTTCCTTTGCACAAGAGCGGCTAACCGAAGCTGACATGTGGGGCATCACGCCATTCGATCAAGCAGCCTGCAGACTGCAGTTCAAGCGCATGCGCTATGAGGGCCCTTTGACGCCGCCAACTACGGGGTACGGTTCTCTGTACTATCCAGGTGTTGCCGGTGGAATGAACTGGGGCAGTGTTGCCGTGGATGAGGTTAATCATCTAATGGTGGTTAACACCATGAACAATCCCTCGGTGGTTCGTCTGATACCTAGAGAAGATGTTAGGGAAGGTGAAGGATTTGGTATCGGTGGTGCGCAGGCTGGCACTCCCTATGCGGTTTTTTCTTTCTTCTTTCTCTCGCCAATATTCGCACCCTGCATTGAACCACCCTATGGCGAGATGGCCGTAGTTGATTTGGCATCTCAGGAATTATTGTGGAGACGGCCACTCGGTACGGCTAAGGAGCAAGGCCCTTTAGGCATTCCTAGCAGATTGCCTCTGCCTATGGGTATGTTCTACAACGCTGGTTCAATAGTCACTGGCGGTGGTTTAATCTTTAATGCCGGCGTAGTGGATAGCAAAGCCCGTGCTATAGATGTTCTCACTGGCGAGGAAGTGTGGACCGACGGCCTACCCGGATCATCGACAGCGACTCCGATGACTTACGTAAGCCCGACTACGGGTAAGCAGTATGTCATCGTTACTGTAGCCGATGGCGGTGGTGAGCTGCAGCTCGAGGCGGCAGTTGACGACGATGTTGAAACGGGAGATGTGCCAGGTGGCTATGTGATTGCTTATAGCTTAGCTGACTAACAACTGCTGGCTCTGACTAAGATTTATAACGCGCTGAATAGGTGGTCAAAGATTGATTCCAGCATTCAGCTTAGATGATTTTTTATTAGGGGATAAGAACGACATGCGACATTTTTTGAATAGAGACTTAGCAACACTGCTTAGCGGATTCTTATTTTTGATATCTGCTTCGCTATCGAATGCTGACATAGATCAGGCGCGCTTGGATGCCATTGCGGCTGACATGCAATCTCGAATTGATGGTGAACGGCTCTCCGGCGCAGTCATAATGATTGCCCAAGATGGAGAGCTGCAGATGAGTGAGACTTTCGGTTATCAGAACGTGGAAGATCAGCTCCCTATGAATATGGATACCATCTTTCGAATCTTTTCCATGACGAAGCCAGTCACCGGCACTGCGCTGATGATTCTCCATGATGAAGGTAAGTTTCAGTTAAGCGACCCTGTTTCTAAATACATTCCCGAACTAGCCAATGTGCAGGTTGCAACGGGCAGCGATGCGGATGGCGGCTTTATCACTGAAGCGGCTAATCATGAGATGACTATTCAGGAATTGATGACTCATACCGGTGGCATTATGTACGTTCCGCCTCTGTCGAGTGGGCCAGTGCCTTTAGCCATGATAGCTGCAGGTATTATGCGGCCCGATATTGTATTGGCAGACCAGATAGATAGCCTCGGTGAACTACCTCTTGGTTATCAGCCAGGTACGCAGTGGGAATACAGCTATTCCGTCGATGTGCAGGGCTATCTCGTTGAAGTTTTGTCGGGTCAGACTTTTGATAACTTTCTCGCGCAGCGAATCTTCGAACCACTGGGAATGGTAGACACAGGTTTCTTTGTGCCCGCCGACAAGGCCCATCGTCTAGCGAGACAGTACAACCAGGCTACAACCGGCGGTCTTACTCGAACAGATACTGGTCAGTTTCTCACTAAGCCGAAATTTTTCTCCGGCGGTGGCGGGCTAACCTCAACTGCTAGCGACTACATGAAGTTTGCGCAGATGCATCTCAATAAGGGTGAGCTGAATGGTGTGCGAATTTTGTCTGAGGACGCGATTGCGATAATGCGCAGTAACCTCCTTCCCGATGGCATCGACAATATTGCCAACATCTATCCGGGCAACGTCTTCGGAGTGGATTTTGCTGTAGTAAGCGATTCGGATGCGTTCAACGGCGCCCCTGAGGGCACCCATTGGTGGTGGGGTATTGCCGGTTCATGGTTCTGGATCGATCCTGTGCAGAATATAATATTCGTCGGCATGATACAGAACGATAATATTTTCTATTCTATACAGACTCACGGAGCCATGCGCAGCTTGCTGTATCAGTAGAGTCAGCTAAGTATTGACGGACTGCGACGCCAATCCACAAGGAAGTGGAACAAGTTCTGTTCGCGCACCACAATAAGGCGTATAGTCTCCACTAGTCCCTTCGTATATCGAGCTTACCGGCCTTCTAGCCTCTATTCTTGCTAATACGCCCCCTTGTCTACAGGCGAGTGGGGGCCGTTCTCCTGTTCGTGTTTAGTTTTCTATTGCTATCACCGTAGTCGCCGTACCGCTGTAACTCCTTTTTCTGGTTGATCTGAAACCGTTCGAGGAGTTTTCGTCATCTAAAAATTAGCTACAAATACCTTTATAAGAATCGCGACAACGGTTTGGGAATTATTGTCTGCGCTCGCATGTCGATGGCGGACCTAATTGTCCAAGAAATTAATTAATTATCAGGATCACCATGTCATCACAAGAAAACAAGCATGTAGAGAGTCAGCCCACCATTCTCTCCTATGTAAGGGATCTCCCTAACTTATGTTCTCTGGCAGGGCTGGCCTGTACGGTATCGGCTATTTACTTGAGTATTCTGGGGATCTATTACGGGGCAATGATTGGGATGATTTGGGCAGTCGCTTTCGACTGGGCCGATGGATTAATCGCTCGAAAAATGACAGGTCGGACTGGCAATGACCGAACCTTTGGTGGCCAGCTTGATGTAGTGATCGACATCGTAAGTTATGGAGTGACGCCGGCGATCCTTCTGCTAAGTTATGGAGGGTTTGAGCCAATCTATCTTGTGGGGGCATTCATCGTACTTGCAGCAAGTGCGATACGGCTTAGTTACTTTAGTACCTATGGTCTTTCTGCGGATTCGAAGTACACGGGTCTAGCTCTCGATAACAACAGCATAGTTCTGGTGTTCCTGTTCCTCTTCGATAGCTTTTTTAGTGAAGCGAATTTTTCGCTTGTTCTCTATGGAGTCTGCGTAACTCTTGCAGCACTGAACGTGTCACAAATTAAGACCCCGAAATTTTCTGGAAACCCTATCAGTGTTTATGTTCTTTCTGTCTATACCCTTAGCATTACAGGTATTTATGCATGGCGGCTCTTATAGAAACCGATTGGTAAGCTCTACACTTAATGAATAAGCGCACAAAAATAGGAATTGGATAATAGATGATTGTATATACCGTAGGTACTTTCGATATGTTGCATGTAGGACATCTTGCATTGCTGGAGCATTGTCAGACACTAGGTAGTGTTGTGGCGGTCGGTGTTGCCTCTGATCAGGTGGTGAATTCTTATAAGCCGAACAAGCCTGTTATTCCACTAGATCAAAGAATGCAGATGCTAAAAGCTCTTAGCTGCGTGGATATAGTAAGGCCGTATTTTGAGCTTGAATATGTCTCTGGTTGCAAAGAGGTTGGTGCAGATATTTTTGTCGTAGGAGAGGACTGGGGACACGAGACGCATAACATCGATGTTGAGGCATATCTAAATAGTGTAGAGAGCAAGATAGTGAAGGTGCAGTACGATCTACGAACTTCATCTACGCAGATAAAGCAGATGGTTAGGACTCAGCCAGGAAAGGGCAGGAGTTTGGGTATGCCGCTTACTGGAGCAGTAGCTAACGAGACTCATTCTACAGCAAGATACTAAAGCCGGCCGAACGAAGAATAATTTCTTAATCAGAATAACCCGCTGCAGTGCGGTCAGGAGAAGCTATCATGAGTAAAGAGAAAAAGAGTCACAAAGAAGCAAAAAAGAAGGCCCTTCTAAACCCGAAAGAAAAGAAGGCAGCGAAGGCGGCAGCCAAGCAAGGAAAGAATGTTCTTGGTAACTAAAGCTGCCTAGGACTATGGTTGAGCGAGTTGCATCTAGTACTGTCTACAAGGCTTTGGCAAACCTAGCGCGGTGATTCAACTGACCAATAAAGGTGTGGATGTCGGAAATGGTAGAGCGCCAGTGCTCTTCCACTCGGATCTCGTCTTGAGCTTGCCGACCAAATACGACGACCTCATCTCCGGAGTTAATTCCCTCCCAGCCATCGGTCACATCGACCATAGTGGTATTCATCGACATGTTTCCGACCGTGGGATAGCGGTTGCCACCGATTAAGACTTCCACCAGGTCAGCAGGAATTCCGTTAACTTTTCCGATAGGGATATTCGCCAGATAGCTGTCCCGTTGCAGTATGTAGTTACTGCCATACCCCACGGCGCTACCCTTGGGATAAAAAACAACTTGGCCTATTCTCGAATAGACCGACATCAATTGTTGTAGCGCCTGCGGCGCCTCCTTCTCCAACTTCTCCCCGAAAACTAACGAGCCAATGCGCACCATATCCAGATGCGCTTCTGGCAGACGTAGAGTCGTGGACGTATTTGCCACATGGAGAAGAATATCGCGTCGCTCGAAGTCGCCATTCTCAATAATCCAATCGGCCGCTTCCAGGAAGCGCGTCAGCGCGGTACGTGTATCTGTAATATCTTCCGCATCCGCATTAGGGAAATGAGTCATGATTCCTGCTATTTGAATATTCTCCAGCTTCAGTAGTGAAAGCAGTTGCTCTCTTATTGCCGGGACGTTTAAGTCGAATCCGTTCCTGGACATCCCGCCGGTATTCAAATTCAAGTGGATCTTTATGTTTCGGCCTTGTTGCACGCCCAGCTCTGAAAGAAGCTGCGCCATTTGAAGATTGCCAACCATTTCTTCAACGTCGCCGTATACGTCTCGATTCGAATGTGTCTGAAGAAGTTCGTCATTGCTTGCTAGTCTCAAGCGTACGATTGGCGTGTTCAGATGCATACTCCGCATGGTTGCTAAGGAGTGATTCTCTGTAACGCCGAAATAATTAGCACCTGCCATCTCAGCAATGTTCGCGAGCATTTCCAAGCCATGTCCGTAAGCGTCGGATTTAATGACCACCATCATTTGAGTGTCGTCGCCTAGGAGTTGCGTTCTAAGCAATTGTATATTTTCATAGAAGGCTAGTTGATCAATTTCAATATAGGTGTGAGGCCGTTGATCTATACCGGCCTGTTCTCTGCCGGAATCTTCAATATGATCGAGTAGGGCCTGTGGACTAGTCTGGGCACTTAGACTATTAACTGCCAATAGTTGCAGCGCAAGAATGAGAAAGAAACTACGTGGCGTAGTGAAATTAGTTTTCATCTGCTTATGACCTTTATGTAGAGAGGCGACTAATCGTTTTTCGCATTCTGTCGGCGAATGATTTTTCCAGGGCGGGCGTCTGTAACTCTGCCCTTATCCCAAACAAGTTCTCCGTTTACCCATACGGCGTCAACGCCTGTTGAATATTGCAGGGAATCTTCGAAGGTGGCGTGGTCTTGAATTGACTCTGGGTTAAAAAGCACAAGATCGGCTGCAAAGCCTTGCTTGAGTGTGCCGCGATCGGTGATGCCCAAATTGCGTGCCGGCAGGCTGGTCATTTTTCTAAGGGCTTCGCTAAGTGATACTACATTTTTTTCTCTGACATAATTTGCCAGAAAGCGCGCAAAGGTTCCCTGACCTCTGGGGTGAGTATCATCGATGCCGCCGTCCGTAGTTATTGCAGTGAAAGGCCATTGCATGAAAGTCTGAATGTCCTGCTCTCCAATATTGCGTCCGATGACACGCTCATTGAGACCCTCTTGTTCCGCGCGTTGCAAGAGCTGCATCATAAGGTCTACAGGATCCAGACCCTGCTCAATTGCTAACTCCGCTAGTGTCTTTCCGGCATAAGAAGGTTCGCCCTCGTAATCCGAAATGGTAATGCTTGATGGTGCTGCAATAGAATTCAGACTATATTCCGCAGCGGCTCTATCTGAGTAGTCACGCTCGGGCATCAGAATTGCCATGGGCGCCTTCCAGCCATCATAGGGATAAATGTCAGCAGTAATGTCTAGCCCTTCCTCTCGGGCATTATCTAGCTTCTCCAGAACGCTGCCAGCACCGCCGTGCAATTCATACATAGCGAGTTTGATGTGACTAATGTTTGCGGGAATGTTTGCCTCTCTCGCAATAGTGAGCACTTCTTCTATGGCCTCGGTAACCTTGATGTCTTCACTTCTTATATGGCTTGAATATTTTCCACCGTATTCAGCTGCTATCTTTGCTAGCTCGATAACCTCATTAGTTTCTGAGTAGAGTGATGGTTCGTATTCCAGTCCAGTAGATAAGCCCAGTGCGCCCGCCTCGAGATCGCGGCGCAACATAGTCGCCATCTGATTCAGCTCTTCACTGTTTGCTGCACGCCTAAAATCTTCTCCCATGACTATTTCCCGATAGCTATCATGGGGAGCGAAGTAGGCAAGATTGATTGCAGCGGGATTCTCTTGAAAGACTGAGAAATTGTGAGCGATAGATACGAAGGGGGCGCCAAATGTAGATGCGCCGCCGTCGAGTCCGCTGACAATCGTAGTTATACCTTGGCCAAGTGCGCTCTTTGGAGCTGGTTGCTGCATCAGCTTCGTATCATGATGGCTGTGTGGATCAATGAAGCCTGGAGATAGCGCCAGTCCATTCGCCTGCCAAATATTGTCCCCAGGCGACGCTGGATAGCTTCCGATTCCGCTAATGATGCCGTTCTCTATGCGCACATCTGCGTTCACGGGATCATTGCCTAGTCCATCATAGACAAACGCATTCTGGATTATCCATATTGAGGAAACAGAATCGTCGTCAATAGGTCCAACTTGTTCTGTACAAGCGGATAGGAATAACAGGAGAAGTCCCAGAATGCTTGTTCTGGTATTGCAGTTGCTAAACATCATGAGTAGATCGCGCCGCATTGCGTGGATGAGCCCAGTAGAGACTGTTTCGGCGAGGATTCCACCGGCTTGGGGAGCCTGGGATTTCTCCCCAAGCTCAATAGCATGGACTTATCTGACGTTATAAGCACTCATTGATTTACTATTTAGATCTCGACCGCCACCTTATAGGTGGGATCTTCGATGATATTTACATCGATAATCTTCTCAGCGTTCTTCAGTAGCTTCAGGCAGTCGGGGCTAAGATGGCGCAAATGTATCTCTTTGCCAGCCTTAAAGTATCTTTCGGTGATTTTGTTGAGGGCCTCGATTCCTGACATATCATTCACGCGACTTTCTTTGAAATCGATGATTACGCTGTCGGGATCATTCTTGATGTCAAATTTCTCTGCAAACGCCTGTGCCGAGCCAAAGAATAGCGGACCATAAATCTCATAGTGTTTTACGCCATCTTCATCGACATATTTTCTGGCACGAATGCGCTTGGCATTCTCCCAGGCAAATACCAATGCAGAAATAATTACGCCAATCAATACAGCCAAGGCTAAGTTGTGTAGGAGTACAGTGATTGCCGCGACGATAAAGCCTACTAGATTGTCACGATTAGGCATCTTGCCTATGGCTCTTACGCTGGCCCATTCGAAGGTGCCGATGGCAACCATAATCATTAGGCCAGTGAGTGCTGCGATAGGCATCCGCTCAATGTAGTCAGCACCGAACATAATGAAGACTAATAGCATGACCGAGGCTACGATTCCCGACAGACGAGCTCGAGCACCTGAAGATATGTTAATTAGGCTCTGACCGATCATCGCGCAACCGCCCATGCCGGAGAAAAATCCCGTGACGAAGTTGGCCATGCCTTGAGCAATTGCTTCTTTATTACTCTTGCCGCGAGTCTCAGTAATTTCATCGATCAAGTTCAGTGTAAGCAGGCTCTCGATTAAGCCTACGCCCGCCACAATAAATGCGTAGGGGAAGATGATGGTCAGTGTTTCCAGGCTAAACGGTAGGTCGGGTATATGAAAAGGTGGGAAGCCACCCTTGATGGAGCTGATGTCGCCAACGTTGCGCGTGTCCACATCGAAGCCAAGTACGATCGCTGTCACCACCAAAATGGCAACCAATGAGGCAGGGATCGCCTTGGTGAGTCTGGGGAGTCCCCAAATAATAACCATCGTTAGGAAAACCAAGCCGAGCATCGTGTTTAGTTGCGAGCCAGTCATCCAATCGAGCTGACCATCGGCGTTCATGACTTTGAAGGAAGCTACCTGCGCAAGGAAGATAACGATTGCGAGTCCGTTTACGAAGCCAAACATAACGGAATGTGGGACCAGACGGATAAATTTACCCAGCTTCAGTAAGCCGGCAGCCATCTGAATAATTCCTGCGAGTATCACGGTGGCGAAAATATATTCCACACCGTGACTCTGAGCTAGGCTGACAATTACCACAGCAATGGCGCCAGTCGCGCCAGAGATCATACCGGGTCGGCCTCCAAAAATAGAGGTAATCAAGCCGATGCTAAATGCTGCATAGAGCCCAGTGAGCGGAGAAAGCCCTGCGATTAGTGCAAATGCGATAGCTTCGGGCACTAGTGCAATCGAAACAGTAATACCTGATAAGACTTCTATGAGGACGTTTATTTTCTTCGAGCGGTCGTACAGATTAAACAGGTAGTTCATTTAGGTGTTTCTTAATCCAATAGTGTGTTCCACCCCAAGCACAGAGCTTCGAGTGGATGTAGGTGCCTCTGACTAATTACAGAGCGCCCTAGTACTTAAAATCTTTCGGGTAGACTGCAGCCGTTCGGATAGGGAAGTACAGCAAGGGCGCGCACTTTACTATATTGGGCAGACTAAGAGAACAATAAAAGGGGCTAAATAGAAGGGTTTGGGTAAAAGCTTGGTTTTTGTGAACTAGTGCTTCGCTATACATCCCTCGGAAATAGGATATAGGCTCGTGTTGTAAAGCGATCGAATATCGACACCACTGGTATACGCAACTAGTGCATCTCCTTAGCAGCCAGAAGCTAGGTGCATGAGAATTTTTGTGTGATCGGCAGCTTGATAGCTTGAATGCTGCGTTATCAAGGCTAACTTACTAGGAAACTGTCTCTGCTCGATCTGACGATTTGGGATTCTTGGTAATCTCGACATTGAATATCTGCTATGATGCGCGGCCCAGATCAGCAGGCAACTCCAATGAACGCCGTACCATTTGCAGCTCTTCCTCTTAGGCCCGAACTTCTAGCGAGCATCGCGACGCTTGCCTATGATTCAATGACGCCAGTTCAGGCGCAGGCTTTACCGTATCTGCTCGAGGGCAAAGATCTGATCGCGCAGGCTAAGACTGGCAGTGGTAAAACAGCGGCGTTTGCAATCGGCCTGCTGAATAAGTTGGACGCACAGCTTTATAGCAGCCAAGCACTAGTCTTATGTCCCACCCGCGAGTTAGCGGAACAGGTGGCGGCTGAGATTCGCAGGCTCGCGAGTGCGATTCCTAATATTAAGTTGCTAACTCTCTGCGGTGGCAAACCGATGGGTCCACAATTAGCCTCCTTGCGCCGTGATCCACACATCGTTGTAGGGACACCTGGTCGTATCCTCAAACATCTCGAAAAGCAGACTCTGCAACTGGGCTCAATAGAGACGCTGGTGCTAGATGAGGCTGATCGCATGTTAGATATGGGGTTTCTCGAAGACATTTCTAAGATCATCGATGCGACCCCAGCTTCCAGACAGACGCTGCTGTTCTCTGCAACTTATCCCGAGGGCATCAAGGAAATTAGCGGTAGTGTACAACGCGATCCAATCGAAATTCGTGTTGAGGACAGTCACCACAGTCCAGATATCGAGCAGGTATTCTTTAAAGTAGAGAAGAGCGAGAGGATACAGACGCTTTTCAATGTACTTGCGCACTACCAGCCAGAGTCGACTCTTATATTCTGTAACACCAAGCAGCAGTGCCATGAGCTAGGCGGAGAATTACGTCAGCTCGATCTGCACGCGCTGGCTTTGCATGGTGATCTGGAACAGTTCGAACGTGATCAGGTTCTTGCTCAGTTCGCTGGGAAGAGTTCCTCGATACTTATCGCTACCGATGTAGCAGCGCGCGGTCTCGATGTTAAGGAGTTAGCTGCTGTCATCAATTTCGAACTTAGTCGCGACCCTGAAGTGCATATTCATCGCATCGGACGCACGGCTCGGGCGGGCAGTAAGGGGCTAGCAGTGAGTCTGTTCACCTCTTCGGATAAGCGACACTTGCAAGCTATCGAAGAGTACCAAGGTTCGGACGCGAAAATAGTGAGTACGGCGACGCTGACCGTACCTGCAAACTTCAAGCTCTACCCGCCTATGGTCACGCTGTTCGTAAACGGTGGGCGCAAGGAAAAGGTCCGAGCAGGGGATTTGCTAGGCGCACTGACGGCGAGTGGCGAAATATCTGGCGCGCAGATTGGCAAGATCACACTGTTCGATAAGATTGCCTACGTCGCAGTCGAACAGCAGGTGGCAAAATTAGCGCTAACGATTCTTGCCGATGGAAAGATCAAAGGCAGAAAATTCAGGGTACGCCGATTACGCTAGTAGCAATTCTGGCTTAGTAAGCTGACTTATCTTTGCATTAGTTTCCTACAGTTATTGCTGGGCTGGGAGCAATGACTATGCGGTGCGCAATTACCAACAGCCTTTGACCTCTTCTCACAGTTCGAGGGTTCTGATAGATCTGCCACGTCGATCCAAGCCCCTCAATGGTGCTTATTCAAGTCATGTGCTGCGTGTTGAATCCCGATCGTTGCGAGCAGCTAGCGAGTGACGCGAAACAGATTGAGCTTATCGCAACATTGTAAATTGATATTTTTCAATGTCACGATAGCTGTTTTAACTAACCCGCAATCCGGCCTCATCTATTTCTTGTAGAGGCGGTACATCAACAGCGCCGCGCGTTTACTCTGACTTGGAAGGGCGGACATCAATGCGGTTTCGTCCACGGTGTGGCCGCCGGAACCACTTAGGCCTAATCCATCGATTGCCATTTCAACGAGCCCAGATGTAAAAGATACATCGGCAGCACCTGCAAGGCGCGGATTGACCGGGGCAACGCTGCCAAAGCCAAGGTCGGCACTGGCCTGACTGTAGACCCGTAACAAGTCAGCATTGCCATCGGTAGGCGCCAAGGGTGGGTAGCCGTCGCTGAATTCGATCTGCGCGCTAGTATGTGGGAAATTAGCGGCGACAATTTCACGCATGGTACTGCGTGCTCTCTCTAATTGTTCTAGAGAAACTGCGCGTAGATCGCCAGTCACCAAGGCGCTTTCTGCCACTACATTGTTCTTGCCGAATGCCGTGCCGCTGCTCGTTTCGGTGTCGTGGGTAATCTCACTGCCACCTAAAATTCGACCTGGGTTGAAGGTAAGGTTTTCCTCCTGTTGCAGGTTCTCTAGAAACAGCAACAGTATGCGTGCAGTCTCATAGATTGCGCCCGGGCCGATGTCCTCGCGAAACACCTGTGATGAATGTGCGGGCGTGCCCTTGACGTTTAACGTCCAACCCGAAGAGCCGCGTCGTGAAATATTAGCAGTTGCTGGATTTCCATCTCCGTCTTCAAAACCTATGGCAATATCCGCATATTCTGCAGCATCGATGATGGCTTTCTTGCTTAGCGAGAGTGGGTCGCCACTAAGTTCTTCGTCGCCTGTAAGAACTACAGTAATGTCCATGTCTTGCAGTAGGCCGGCCGCATTGAGCGCGCGCAGTGCTTGCAACATGATGATGTTGCCGCCCTTCATGTCAGTAGTGCCCGGTCCGGTGGCGCGCTCGGCATCGATTCGCACAAAATTTTGAAAGGGGCTGCTGGGCTCAAACACCGTATCTAGATGGCCAATCAGCAGAAGCTTTGGCCCCTCGCCGTCACCGCGCATCTCTGCGATCAGATGGCCTGCGCGACCAAACGCCGCGCCATCTTCCCATCGCGTGTCGAATCCTATCGCTTCGAAGTGGGGCATCATGTGATCGGCCACAGCGCGAACGCCTGCAAAGTTCATGGTGCCGCTGTTGATGTTGACGCTTTCAATGAGCAGTTCTTCGGCAGCACCGTTGCTGCTGTCAATGAAGGCGACCATAGCCTGCTCAGGGCTATCGAGTTGCGCGAAAGCCGGCAGTTGGCAGCACATAGACAGAGATAACACGGCAGCATTGAATGTAAATCGTGACATTAAGAGTACCTTTGAGAGTGATGGGTTCGAGGACGCTGTTCATGTGTATTACAGCACTTAATGCATAGTCTCTGCCAATCCCATTAACAAAAGCGCATTCGGTTGATCTGGGGAAGTGGATCGTTACTCTTTGGCGGAGCAGGGTGTATTTGATCTCCTAGATGCTTAGTTCGCTGTGGCTCTGCCGGCATAGAAAAATACTGGAACGAGCAGTAGCAGTAAAGGCAGGGCGAATATCATCACGCCACTCCAGCCTATACTGGCCAATAAAATGCCGGCGCTGAGTGAGCCAAGTGCTTGCAAGCCAAAGACTAGAAAATCATTAATCGCTTGCACTTTAAATCGCTCTGAAGAGCGATAGCTTTGAGTGAGCAATGTGGTGCCGCCAAGAAAGAGAAAATTCCAACCTACACCGAGAAATACCAGCGTCCCCCAGTAGTCGATGAACTCGGGCTGGCCCCAGCCAATAAATATACAAATCACCATAAGGGCGAATCCCGCCTGGATGATTTTCCTAACACCAAACCAGGAGATCAGAAATCCACTGAAGAACGATGGAATATACATGGCAAGGATGTGGCTTTGAATGACTCGGGTTGTGGCATCTAAGGAATGGTGATCCATTTCGTGCATGCTAAGCGGCGTCGAGGTCATGATCAGGCTCATGATGCTGTATCCGATAGCAGCCGAGGCAATGGCAAGAATCAGTGTGGGTTGTTTGAAAATCTCTCCCAGAGGTCTACTGGCGGCAATCTGATCTTTTTTCTCGAATGTCGAATTCTGATAAAACACCAGCAAGATCAGGAAGGATATGCTCAGCATCGCTGCCATGCCTAGAAATGAGCCAACGTAATCGGGGAGCCCTTCGACGACACTGAAACGTCGTCCCACTTCTGGGCCAAGCAGCGCGGCGATTATGCCAGCTAACATTAGAAACGACAGGCATTTGGGAATTTGTTCACTCGGGACTGAATCGGCAACAGCGAAACGAAACTGCTGTAAGAAGGCGATGTAGTTACCGATCAGGAAAGCGGCGATACAGAACAACAAAAATGATTGTTGGTAGATGCCCCAAGCAGCAAACAGCGAAGCGAAGATGGCGAGTGCAGTACCGATAAGAAACCCGGCCTTTCTGCCCACTTTCGACATCAGGTAAGAGGCAGGTATTGTTGCGGAAGCAATGCCGGTTATTTGGATGGCAATGGGGAGTGTAGCCCAATCGAGAGAGGGTGCGATCTGTGCCCCGACAATGCCGCCGAGTAGTACAAGAATTGGAGCCGCCGTTTGGCCAAAGCACTGCGCAAAGGTAAGAACGATCAAGGTTCTATAATTACTAAAATTCACTCGGGGGCTCCCGCTACGCTATGGCATTGTGTGAGAGCTGCTGCTCGCTGCGTAAGTCTAACCTATATAGAGCTCATCTAGTTCTGTGGAGTTGAGAAATTCAGCCGCATCTCTAATGTGTTTGATCTAAGGTCAATTGCTAGCTAGTTTGCGGTGTGTGGTATTGTTGCTTTCTCGACCCTTTTAGCTCTTTTAACTAGCACATAGATAGATTGAACACGGAGGAATCATGAAAAATTCTCACCGCTTTCCCGGCGTCCTTGCCTGGGTAACCCTGTTATCTCTTTTTACCCTCTCGTTTGCAGGAATTGTATCAGCCCAGTCTAGCCCTCCTGCTTCGCCCCCTGCCGATTGGGGGCCTATGTCGATTAGCTTGGAGGATTTTGAATATCCCTATCCAGTCGAGTATATGAACCTAACTGTTTATGGCGAAGACGTGCGTATCGCTTATATGGATGTTGCGCCCACAGGACCAGCGAATGGACGTTCTGTGATTCTGCACCATGGCGGTCTTTACTACGGTTGGTACTGGAGCGAGCAGGTTAAGGCGCTGGCCCAAGAAGGATACCGAGTTGTGGTGAAGGATCGTTTGGGATGGGGAAAATCCTCCAAGCCGATAATTCCCTATAGTATTAATTTGTGGGCTTCTAATACCGCACGATTGATGGATCATCTGCAGATTGAGGAAGCGGCCATTGTGGGCCACTCTATCGGCGGGCAAATGGTGACGCGCTTTGCTTTCCTTTATCCAGAACGCATTACCCATCTTGTCACGGTGAACCAGGTAGGTCTTGCAGACCGTCGCCGGGGAAGAGGGTTTCGGCCGTTGACTGGCGAAGTCGATACGAATCCAAATATGGAGGAGGTATATGCGGGCTTATTGCGTTGGGCAGACGATAACTATACGACCTGGCAGCCGAAGTTCTTGGATCATATGCGCATTCGCTATGGGCAACGACTCGGTGGAGACTGGGCGCGGCTAGCTTATGTGGGCCAATTGACTAACCATATGCGTGCGATGGATACGGTAGTGAACGATAGGCAACATATCCAGACCAAGACTTTAGTTCTCGGTGGAGTAGATGATTACCCGACTTTTGCGGAAGAGGCGCGACAGGCTGCGGATGCTTTTCCAAACGGAGAAGTCTTTCTTATTCAGAACGTAGGGCATAATCCCCACGAGGAAGTGCCGGATGTAGTAAGTGCGGAGTTGATTCGATTTCTTGATTCTGGAAATTAGTTAGACGTGGTGTATCGAGGTGGTTCGAATCTATCGAACCACCTCAACTGATCTAGTCTTCGTCTTCCAACGAAGGATGTTCATACCCAGTAGGCAATACTTGACCCGGATCTACACGCACGCTCAGATAGGTAATCTGATCTTGTATGTTTCTGAATCCGTGAGGTACGCCAGCAGGGATGACAACCATATCACCGGTTGAGATTGTCTTGGTCTGGCCGTTAGTGACAGTGCGACTGCCGCTGGGCCCGATTAATTCAAGAACTGAAACATTGTTGGCTGGAAATTCAATATCGCCACTTATATCGCCACCAGTTACTAGGGTGCCTGATCCTGACAGCACGTAGTACACCTCTGTTACTTGATGATGCACAATAGCGTTTACTACTTCGCCTTCAGTGCGATTACCTTTTCTTTGTAAAATTCCAACGCCGACATTTACCTCGTCGCCGATATCAACCACTTTTATCTGCTGGTCGATTGTCTCTCCCATGTGCTCGAAAACAGTCATGATCTCCCCGCCGGATATATGAGTAGCCGTTGTAGGTCTCTGCGCAAAAAGGTTGGGGGATAGCGCGCAAAGTAATGTTGCGCTGAGCATAAGCTTGAGTGTCTTGTTATTCATGTTTTATCTTCCTCGTGTGCTGTCTTCAATATTACTAACAGAGTGTAAATTGGAATCTGAGGTTAGAGACTATCTTACTCACGATCTTATCGCCACTCGAGAACCTTTTCCTTTGAAAGGCGATGGTCTAAAGAGTGGTGTGGCAGACGTGATGGTATTTGGCGAAGTATCTGGAGGTGGGTTCTAATCAGGGATCTGCACATTGAGTGTTTCTTTCACTTCTTCCATCACCACATAGCTCGTGGATTCTTGAACACCAGGTAGGCTCAGTAGAGTGTTGCCTAGGAGTGTTCTGTAGGCATTCATGTCTGCGACTCTGGCTTTGATTAGGTAATCAAAGTTTCCAGATACCAAATAACATTCCTGTACCGGATCCAAGGCCATTGCGGCCAGTTTGAACTTGGCAAAAATATCTTGAGAGGTTCGCGATAGCCGGATCTGAACAAACACCACGAGCGCCGCCTGCAGGCTGGCTGGATCTAATAATGTGGTGTAGCCCTGAATGACCCCGTCTCTTTCCATGCGTTTGACTCTCTCTAGGCAGGGAGTCGTGGTTAGCCCTACTCGGCGGGCTAATTCGGCGAAACTGATACGACCGTCTAGCTGAAGTTCTCGGAGGATTTTTTTATCTATTGTAGACAATGGTTTAGCTACGTTCATTCGTCAATTATAGATTAATTAACTATTTTATCTATATTAAATAGTGGATTGTCTTGAAAAATTCAAATATTAGAGAAAAAATTCTGAGAAGCAATGGATATACTTCTTGCCATCAAGCAACCAACAATCAATTGTTTCGGAGTATCGCCATGCTAATTGGAGTCCCTAAGGAAATTAAGAATCACGAATACCGCGTTGGACTCACTCCGGCGGTAGTGCGCGAGCTTTGTAATAACGGTCACCGTGTGATTGTCGAAAATGACTGTGGCCTAGGAATAGGCATTGAGAATGCTCAGTACGAGGCGGTCGGTGCAAAGGTGATTGCTACGGCGGCGGAAATATTTGCTCAGGCCGAGATGATCGTTAAGGTAAAGGAGCCGCAGCCTCAGGAATGCAAGATGCTCAGCGAAGGACAGCTGCTGTTCACCTACCTTCATCTGGCTCCTGATCCCGAGCAAACACGGTTATTAGTTGAGTCCGGCGCTACCTGTATCGCCTATGAGACGGTTACTGATGCCGGCAATGCCTTACCACTACTGGCACCAATGAGCGAAGTCGCTGGCAGGATGGCGATTCAAGAAGCCGCTGTGTGTTTAGAAAAATCTAAGCAGGGCAGTGGGGTATTGCTAGGCGGTGTGCCGGGCGTGGAGCCAGCTAACGTGGTTGTAATTGGCGGGGGAGTAGTTGGGCTCAATGCGGCTCGTATGGCTATTGGTTTGGGCGCTGACGTTACTATTCTTGATCGTTCGATCTCTCGCTTAAAGCACATTGATGAAATGTTCGATGGTCGAATCAAGACTCTGTTCTCGACTACGGACACGATTGAGAGTCAGCTCAAAACAGCTGACGCAGTAATAGGTGCTGTACTGATTCCAGGTGCGGCTGCGCCAAAGCTCGTCACAAGAGACATGTTAGGACTCATGAAGAAGGGTTCTGTGCTGGTTGATGTTGCGATAGATCAGGGAGGGTGTTTTGAAACCAGCAGGGCTACAACTCACGAAGACCCGACCTATATCGTAGACGATGTCATACATTACTGTGTGGCCAATATGCCAGGTGGTGTAGCAAGAACATCTACCTTCGCTCTGAATAATGCAACCATGCCATTTGTGTTGACCCTAGCCAATAAGGGTTACAAAGCGGCATTAATGGATGATGTGAATTTACGCAATGGCCTAAACGTACATCATGGAATGGTTACGATTGAAGCCGTCGCCGAAGTGTTAGGCTATAACTATATTGATGCTGTCACAGCATTGCACCAAGGTGAGCTAAAAGTCTCGGCGTAGATTTGCTGCTTTCGGCTCGGGACTGTATTTCCTCGCGGGTAAGTGACGCCCATGGGACTCGTTTCGCGCTTGTTTTGGAAGGCTGGGTTAGTCAGAAAAGAATGTGCGGCCACATTGCAGATTCGCGGGTAGAGCTATGTCCATCAATTTTGGATTCTCCAGGTTGAGTAGCTCTAGAATCGAATCCGGTTCCTGCCAGCAGATAGCTATAGGTGTATGACTTCCTATTGAACATCTGGCGTAGGATTAGATTATGTTTCATTAGCTGGCCATGTCCAGAGCTTCCTCTAATGCGATCTCTTGAGGTAACACAAACCAGCGCAGTTTATTGACTCTATCGGGAAGGTCGATCTCGTAACGAGCCTCTGTTCGACCGACTTTTAGTAACTGTTCCTCGGCTGCTCGCGAATACGATTCCAGTTCTTTTAGCGTTGCGTGCTCCGGCTTGTCGCTTATTCCGCTCGTGTCGAGAACGTCTAGTTCGGCGCAGAGTTTCATCTTGCGCTCTTGGAAGCGCCAGGTGCCGCTATCCGCATCGAACTGGTAGTAGGGTAATAGCCGCCATCCATGTGAAGCCACTAATTCAACTGCGCGAAGTAGGTAGTCAAACGTAGAATCATCTATAAAATAGTTAAAGTTTAGTCGCACCCAGCCCGGCCGCAGCACCATGTAACCGTTATTAAGTTCTTGTTCTAGCGCTCTGCTGTAGTTCATGTCCATGCCGAGTAAATCATGGCCATAAGGGCCCGCGCAGGAACACCCTCCTCGCGCTTGAATTCCAAACAGGTCGTTAAGCAATGCCACTACATATCCGTAGTGCAGATCCTTTCCCTGGTGCTTTAGCCGCAAAGAAAAAATCGATAAGCTTTCTTCGTCAGAATTTCCAAGAATTTCAATGTTGGGATGTTGTTTCCAGCGAGATAGTGCGCGTTGCTTGAATCCTTTCTCTAGAGATTCAATTCTTTCTGTGCCCACTTTTTGTTGCAGTTGGAATACAAGTCCTGCACGAATTGATTCAACGATGGCGGGAGTACCGCCCTCTTCGCGTCGCTCATGGTTTTCGATGTATTGATGATCTTCGGGTGTGACATACATAACCGTTCCGCCACCAGGCATTGCCGGCACTTTGTTCTGCAGTAATTGTTTCTTAACAACGAGTATTCCAGGAGTGCCTGGACCACCTACAAATTTGTGAGGAGAAATAAAGACAGCATCTTTGCTGCTAATAGCGGACTCGGGGTTCATGTTGATTTCCACGTAGGGAGCCGCTGCCGCATAGTCCCAAAAAGATACTGCGCCGTGGCGATGAAGTAGGGCAGTAACTTTGTCTACTTCAGTTTTGAGTCCGGTAACATTCGATGCAGCTGAAAAACTGCCGATCTTTAGCGAGCGATCGCTGTATTGTTCCAATCTTGATTTAAGTTGGGCTATATCCAAATTTCCCGAATTGGTAAGCGGTATCACAACGACATCAGCAATCGATTCTCGCCAAGGTATCTCGTTGCTGTGGTGCTCGTAGGGTCCGATGAATACGACCGGTCGAGACTCCGGCTCAATCTGATCCAGGAGGCGATATCTTTCGTTCAGTTCTGCAGGCAAACGCAGGTTCAGAATATCGATCAATTTGTGAATGGCGGCTGTGGCACCGGCGCCAGTAAAGATTATTTGATCGTCTTCACTACCGTTAACAGCGCTGCGAATTGATTCGCGGGCTTGCTCACGATAGGCGGTAGTCTGAGCGCCAGAATAGGATGTTTCGGTGTGCGTGTTGGCGTAGAACGGCAATACTTGCTGGGAAATGAAGTCTTCAATAAAGGTGAGTGCTCGGCCTGAGGCGGTATAGTCAGCATAAACAAGTGGCTTCTTGCCAAAACTGGTTTGAATTAGCTGCCTTTCTCCAATCACAGATTCTCTGATTTTGGATATCAATTCCGTACTCATTCGCCACGCTCCTCTGAAAGAAATGGAATTTTATCTCAACATGTCAGGAACATTGTGCCTATTTGTGCGCGAATTCTTAATAATATGAGACGAAATAGCTTATTTATGACTAAATATGGTACTTTATCGTAAATTAATAGCTTCCTAAGAGACGAAATCATGGACAAGCAAGACTTAGCCATCCTCGAACAGATCCAGCGCGATGCCTCATTATCTGCAGGTGAGCTCGCCGAAAAAGTAGGTATATCTAAATCTGCCTGTTGGCGTCGCGTACAAAGATTGACCGAAGATGGGGTGATAAAAAGTCGAGTAGCAATACTGGATCCAGAGAAAATCAATCTTTCGCTGACAGTCTACATCTCTATTCGCACCAACGAGCACAATGACAAGTGGGCGAATAAGTTTCAGCAAGTGACGCAGAAGATTGCTGGTGTATTGGAAGTGCACAGAATGAGCGGAGATCTAGATTATCTGGTCAAGGCAGTTGTGGCAGACATGAAGGGCTATGATGATCTTTATAAGCAGCTCATAAAGGCTGACTTGTTCGATGTGAGCTCGAGCTTTGTCATGGAAACGATGAAGCAAACGACGGAACTACCCTTAGATAGATTGTGAGCACGGACTAAGTTGTTAGCTTGTCGATGTAACTATTCCTCATTTACAAAACTTGGCTCTCTCGATAGTCTCAATCTTTCTAGATCAACAACACAGGGCTGCAACAATGACACTGACTCGACGAGAATTACTGGCCGCAAGTGGGGCTGCAGCATTAGGCGTGTCTGGGTTGCCCAGGGTGGTACGCGCGGCAGTAAACCCAAGCGTAGTGAAGCCTAAGCGCCTGAGCCCAGGAATGACTGTTGGATTGGTAACGCCTGCCAGTAATGTGCCTGAAGATCAGGAGTTGCATGCGGCTATGGATCTAGTGCGCTCTTTAGGATTCTCTGCAGAGCCCGCTGCAAACCTGTTTAGCCGAACTGCGTACTTGGCGGGCACAGATAGAGAGCGAGCAGATGACCTTAATGCCATGTTTGCCGATTCTAATATCGATGCAATATTCTGTGTAAGAGGCGGTTATGGCTCGGGCAGACTGCTACGTTATTTAGACTACGACATGATTGCAGCCAATCCTAAAATCATAATGGGGTATAGCGATATAACTGCGATCTTGAATGCTATCTATTTAAGAACAGGGATGGTTACTTTTCATGGACCCATCGCTGGTGGAAATTTTTCAGACTACACCTACGACCAATATCGAAGAGTTCTAGTCACGCCTGAACAGAGTGTTCGTATTGGCGAGCCACCAGCGTTCGAGGTTCGCCCTGGCGTCGTAGATTGGGAGAACCGATTGACGACTATCGTGCCTGGCGTCGCCGAAGGGCATCTCATAGGTGGAAATCTGTCACTGATGGTGACCCTGCTGGGTACGCCGTTTGAGCCTCAGTTTGATGGCGCAATATTATTTCTTGAAGATGTTTCGGAGCCGCCCTACAGCGTTGATCGCATGCTCACGCATCTGTGGATGGCGGGGAAATTGGAGCAAGTTGCTGGTATCGTGCTGGGGAAATTCACTGACGATGGCTATGACAGCAACACCTTTAGTATTGAAGAGGTATTGCGTGATCGACTTGAACCACTGGGCATACCGACGCTGCGTGGGGCGATGATCGGGCACATCGAGGATAAAACTGTAGTGCCCCTTGGTGTTCGAGCAAGGCTCGATGTGGATGCTGGGACCCTGACCTTGCTTGAGCCTGCCGTTAGCTAGTTGCTTTCTCGCAAGTTCTTTAGACATTGAGCTATCACTTGTTGGCTCAATGTCTCTATTACAAAATGTTATAAATTAAGTCCTTTTCAGGCTTTTTCCTGCCTTCCCTTAGCTTCATACTACGCGCTGATTTTATGCCCTGCTTTGATTCTCCGATTCTGCCTTTCTGGTGGGGTTGGGGCTACGGGCTAGCCGATCTGCAGCATTAGAATTATGGAGTACTAAATTGATTAAAGTCCCTTTTTTGCCGCGCAAACTCGCTTTGGCAGTATGTGCAAGTAGCCTGTTACTGTTTAGCCACACCCAACTGGCAGTGGCGCAGGATCAGCCCACTACTGACGAGAATGCCACGGTTACGTATCCGGCGAGTTTCTTCGAGCAATATCAGCCCTATTCGGTTAACGATATGTTGGTGCGTATTCCAGGCATCAACCTCGCCTTGGGCGGAGGTGGCGGAGGTGGCGGCGCTGGTGGTGCCGACGGTAATCGTCGCGGACTGGGTGCCGGGGGCGATCAGGTGTTAATCAATGGCCGTCGAATAGCGGGCAAGGGCAATGAGGGGAATCAGCAGCTTTCGCGCATTCCGGCTACGGATGTTCAATACATTGAGATTATCCGTGGCACATCAGGTGATTTGGATGTGCGTGGTGGTACTCAGGTCATTAACATCGTGTTGCTTGAGGCTGAATCCAGCACCTCCTATGCCTATGAAGTTAATTTGGACCAATACCACGACGGCAAATATCAGCCGGGGGGCAAATTTTCGGCTACAGGCCAAAATGGGGGGTTTACCTATTTCTTGAGTGCCGAGCTAGAGCCGCGCTGGGAATTCCGTGATGGTTTCGAAGAAAGCCTGAATCTAGATGGTAGCCTCAATGAAACCATCGACCGCGATCAGGGCGGTGATGCATGGCCAACTTCCTTTGCTGCAAACTTGGGTTATGAATTTGACGAGCGCAACATCGCTACTCTTAACTTCCAGATCACTAAAAATGATTTTGATGCATATGCAGATCGAATCATCACTGACTTTCGTGTCGACCCTGCTACTGTCAGCATAGAGCGTGACGAAACTCCCACCGAAGATGGATCTTGGGAAATAGGCGGCGACTATATGCACGTTTTCGAGAACGGCAGTCGTTGGCGTACCTTGTTTATCGTGAATGAAGCAGAAAATGATTCAGTGCGTGATCGACTGCAAATCGATGGAGGCTCCATCACCAAAGATTTATTCCTGTCCAATTATGTCAATACGCAAGAACGGATCCTGCGTTCATCTTATGTGTTTGATCTCGCCGAATCACAATCACTGGAAGTTGGTGTTGAGCGCGCGCAGACTATATTAGACACATCGTTGCAGCTTGGTTTGTTAAGAACCGATGTAGATGCTTTACAGGGCGGGCCTCGCTTTGGTGGCTTGACGCCTATCACCGATGCCAGCGGCACCGTGGAAGAACTTCGCTACGAATACTTTGCGATACACAACTTACAAATAAATGATCGCATGAGTTTGGAAACTACGCTTCTGTTTGAAGACAGTGAAATCACGCAGTCTGGTGATGTCTCCAAGTCACGCAATTTTACCTTTTTTAGACCTAAAGTGGACTACCGTTTTGACATCACGCCTGCTGTTCAGTTTCGTGCAACAATTGAGAAGGATGTCGCTCAATTAAGTTTTTCGGATTTTACGGCAAGTATCGATGGAGCTGATGACGAGCAGAATGCCTTCGAAGGGAATGCCGACCTGCGTCAAACACAGTCTTGGCGTTATTTGGCAAATCTGGAATACCGCCTGCCAAATGATGCGGGAGTGCTAAGTGGTAACTTGTTCTACAATGATTTCGATGACCTGATCGACAACGTAGATGTGTCTACTGATACGCAAGTCCTCGGTGCTCGCGGTAACATAGGCAGCGGCGAACAGTACGGTATTAATTTGAATAGCAGCATTCGCCTATCGATGATCAATCAGCCGAATATGCTTTTCACAGCGGGTCTAAATATAGAGGAGTCCAATCTTACGGATCCATTCCTCAATGTAGAGCGCGAGCGTTCCATTCGCGGTGGTGCTAGCCGTTACAGTTTTGGTTTCCGTCATGACATCCCTTCGCGTAATAATATGAACTGGGGATTTAACTACCGTCGTGAGTTTTACAATGACTTCCTCGTGTATGATGTGGACAAGATCGAGGAATATCCTAAGGTTGGTTCTATCTCCAGCTGGGTTGAAGTGCAGGCCTGGGGTGGATTGGTTTATCGTTTCGAAGTACGAGACCAACGTCATCGCTGCCGTATTCGCACGCGTTATACCGGCGGCACTATCGCCACAGGTGTGATCGATGAGATAGAAGACTCTTGTTCCGATGCGGGTCCTGTTATGGCGATAAAAATTCGTGGTACGTTCTAGTCAGCATGGTTGTATAGAGCATGCAGCAAATTGTGCTGCAGCTCTTAGTGTGGTGCCAACAAAGAACTCGTAGACTTAGAGGGAGCTAGCTTTTATTCTAGTCTCAGCCTCGAGCCAACGAATCGGAGTATCACATGCCACTAAATGTCCTTAGAATTAGCTCACTTCTTGTAATTTCATTACTCGTTGCCTGTAGCGATAACAGTCCAGTCGAATCAAATCTCCCCCCGGCAAATGCGTCGGTTGCAGCAGATAGCGTTGCCGGCACAGCATCGGCCGTAAATAAAATTCTTCCTAATCCAATCTATCAGCACCAGCTCGCCAATGGCCTGAATGTAGTCACCGTGCCCTTCGAAAGCCCGGGTACAGTCGCGTTCTATACCGTGGTAAGGGTTGGTGCTCGCGATGAGGTGGAAGAGGGAGTGACCGGTTTTGCGCATTTCTTCGAACATATGATGTTCCGTGGCACCGATCGTTATCCGACAGAAGCCTATGCTGACGCATTGAAGTCTGTAGGGGCCTCAGCCAACGCCAATACATCAAATGATAGAACGGTCTATCACATGACTGGGAATGTCGAGCGTCTAGATTTGATGTTTGAGTTGGAGTCGGACCGTATGATGAACCTGAACTATTCCGAGCACGACTTCAGGACTGAAGCGGGCGCGGTGAAGGGGGAGTATACGAAAAACTTCGCGAGTCCTTATCAGCAGTTGGACGAGATGATGAGAGATACGGCGTTCGACGAACATACCTACAAACACACCACTATGGGCTTTTTCGATGACATCGTCGATATGCCGAATCAATACGAATACTCGTTGCAGTTCTTCAATCGTTTCTACCGGCCGGAATATGCAAGCTTAGTTGTTGTCGGGGATGTCACGCCAGAGCAGGTCAATGACTTAGCAGAAACTTATTACGGCGACTGGGAGCGGGGTAGCTACATATCGAATGTGCCAGTTGAGCCCGCGCAGACTGAAACCCGCCGCGTGCATTTATCCAATGGAGGAATTCCTCCACATATCAGCCTTAATTACAAAGGGCCTGCCTTCAATGATAGCGAGATCGACATGCCGGCTTTGGATGTGTTGTCGCAGATTCTGTTTGCGAACACTTCGCCACTTTATCGAAAGCTAGTGCTAGAAGAACAAAAAGTGCGATTTGTTGGCGGTGGTGCTGGCGACTCACGAGATCCGAGTTTATTCAGTATTGATGCCTCTCTAATTGATAAGGCAGACATGCAATATGTGAAAGACGAGATTGTGAAGGCCATCGATGCGGTGCGTACGGATGGCGTAGACCTAGCAACATTGAGCAATGTGAAGTCGAATCTGAAATACGGTTTTGCAATGAGTATTGATAACCCGGCTGCCATTGCGAACTCTCTCGCACATTACATCATGCTGACTGGAGAGCCAGAGTCCATAAATAGATTGTATGCCCAATATGACAAGGTAACTGTGGATGATCTGAAAAACGTAGTGGCGAAATACTTTGTCGAAAGCGGTTTAACCATAGCCACTATAAGCGAAGACGATGCGTCGGGAGTGCTCTAATGAATTTATTCCTTACAGCTAGAAAATTACTTTGCACTGCACTTCTCTCGTCTGCATTCTCCATGACCGCCTTCGCTCAAGAGTTGGTCGAACTGAAGCTGCCGAATTCGAATAAAGTGGTCATCAAACTGATGTTCAAGAACGGCGCTATTAGTGATGAGCCGGGCAAGGAAGGCATCAACCAGGCGGTGTCCGAGCTAGTCGTGCAAGGCGGCACTCGCGAGCTGAGTTACAGCGATATTCAAGAGCGCATCTATCCCATGGCGGCGCGGTACGGTGTCAGTTCGGACAAGGAAGTCACCGTGTTTTCCTTCGAAGTGCATCAGGATCACTTGGAAGCATTTTATCCCATTCTGAAGGGGGTGATTCTAACGCCAAGATTTGCTGAAGATGATTTTTCCCGTGTGTTGGTGAATCAGCAGAGCTATGTGGACCAGGTAATTCGTGCCTCTTCGGATGAGGACTACAGCAAGGTGGCGTTGGAAGATCTGCTGTTTCGCGGTACTAACTATCAGCACATGAAGCAGGGCACATCAGAGGGGGTCAGCAATATCACTCTTGCCGATGTGAAAGAGCACTATCAGCAATTGTTCACTAAAAATAATTTAACAATTGGTATTGCGGGCAACTATAGCGAAAGTTTCCTGCAACAACTAGTACAGGACATGGCAGCATTGCCCGATACCACGCCGTTACTTCCGGAGCCGGGCGCCGCAAGAATGCCGAATGGCGTGGAGGTGGAAATTGTGGCGAAGGAGGGGGCCTTCGGTTCCGTTATTTTTACTGGCTTTCCTCTGGATCTGACTAGGGCAGATGATGATTTTGCGGCACTGATGGTGGCTAATTCCTATCTGGGTGAACATCGTAAGTCCTACTCACGTTTGTATGAAAAAATTCGTGAGCAGCGATCAATGAACTATGGCGACTACTCGTATATTGAATGGTATGAAAATGGTGGACGAAATATGTTACCGCCTTCCGGAGTACCTCGGTCATCGAATTACTTTTCCATGTGGGTGCGTCCGGTTCAGATTGCAGCGCAGTTGCATGCGCAATATCCCGAGTTGGCAGATATCAAAATTGGCCATGCACACTTTGCGTTGCGTATGATTGTGAAAGAGTTGGCGGTTCTAGTTGAGAATGGCTTGAGCGTTGAGGATTTCGAAGCGACTAGAGACTTTCTGCTCAGTTATACCAAGCTGTATGCGCAGACTCCTTCTTCGCGCCTTGGCTATTTGATGGATTCAAAGTTCTACGGCCGTGATGATTATCTGCTTGAGTTGGATCAGTTGCTGAAAGAGCTGACCCTTGAGGATGTTAATGAGGCGATCAGAAAATATTGGCAAACCGACAATATGTTCGTGACGATCATAACCGACGTCAGCGAGGCTCAAGCTCTGGCAGACAGCCTATTAAACAACCTAAGCTCACCGATGAGTTATTCGAATGTAGTGCGCGAAGGTTTGAGCGATGCTTTGAAGGATGAAGACGCGCTGGTGGCAGATTATCCGCTGAACATTACCTCGGTCAAAGTCGTAGACTCCGCGGATACGTTTCAATAAGCGTATAGGAATTAGCTTTGTTTTTTAGGAATGGAGCATTGGCACTGGGTTAAGGCTTGTGCCAATGCTGAGTTCAGATAGCCGCTATCTGCTGTTCGCAAAGTTTGCCGTTTCTTGCTGGCTAGCTAGGTATTCTTCGTAGTCACCCTGAAAATCTATCAATTTCTGATCTTTGATTTCAATGACTCTGGTAGCCAAGGAAGAAACAAATTCACGATCGTGACTCACAAAAATTAGCGTGCCTTCATAATGGCTCAGCGCTAAGTTCAAAGCTTCGATGGCTTCCATGTCCAGGTGGTTAGTTGGCTCATCTAAGATCAGCACATTCGGGTCCTGCATCATTAGCTTGCCGAAGAGTAGGCGATTTTTCTCGCCACCAGAACAGACTTTTACTGATTTTTCGAAGTCTTCTGAGGAAAACAATAATCTGCCGAGAGTTGCTCGCACGATCTGATCACCATGGCTTGGTTTGCGCCACTGGCACATCCAATCGAACAAATTCATTTCATTGTCGAAATCATCAGTGCTGTCTTGAGGGCAGTAGCCTAAGGTGGCGCTTTCTGCCCATTTTATTTTCCCTTCATTCACTTTAAGTTCTTTCAGTAAGCAGCGAAGAAAAGTGGTTTTACCTGCCCCATTCTCACCAATAACGGCTAGGCGAGTGCCTGCATCCATTATCATGCTGCCGCCCTTGAAGAGAGGCTCATCGTCGAAGCCATGACCCATTTTTTCAAGAATAAGGGCTTGGCGGTGCAGTTTTTTCTCCTGCTTGAAGCGAATATAAGGACTGACTCGACTAGAGGGTTTAATTTCCTCTAATTCGATTTTTTCTATCTGCTTCGCTCGCGAAGTCGCCTGCTTTGCTTTAGATGCATTGGCAGAGAAACGGCTGACGAAGTGTTTCAGTTCAGAGATCTGGGCGGATTTTTTTGCATTCACTGACTGCAGACGTTCACGAGCCTGGGTAGAGGCTGTCATGAAATCATCGTAGTTACCGGGATACACGCGTAATTCACCGAAATCTATGTCGGCCATGTGAGTACAGACAGAATTTAAGAAGTGTCTGTCGTGAGAAATAATCACCATGGTACATCTGCGAGCTTCTAAGACACCTTCCAGCCATCGAATAGCGTTTATGTCGAGGTTGTTTGTAGGCTCATCCAATAACAGAATATCGGGATCCGAGAATAGGGCCTGTGCTAGCAATACTCGTAGTTTCCAGCCCGGAGCCACTTCTTTCATAGGGCCAAAATGTAGTTCTTCCGCGATGCCCGCGCCCAGTAGTAATTCTCCAGCACGGCTTTCGGCTGTATAACCATCTAATTCCGCAAACTGAATCTCCAGATCAGCAACCTTCATACCTTCTTCGTCGGACATTTCCGGCAGAGCGTAGATGCGATCTCGCTCCTTCTTTATCTCCCATAACTCAGCATGACCCATGATGACCGTATCGATCACATTGAAGGTCTCGAAGGCGAACTGGTCCTGGCTCAATGACCCTACTCGGTCATTAGGTCCGATCGAGACGTTACCTGATGTTGGTGTGAGTTTGCCTTCCAAAATTTTCATGAAGGTGGATTTACCACAGCCATTGGCGCCGATTAATCCGTAACGGTTGCCATCGCTGAATTTGACCGAAATATTTTCGAACAGAGGCTTGGCACCAAATTGCATAGTGATGTTTGCGGTAGAGATCAAGGGGGACGTCCTAAATGGTAGAAATAATTGAAATGGGCTTTATAGCGGGCTTGGTATAAAGGAGGCGTACTATAGGGATTTGTGGGGATTGAGTCGAGTGAATTTGCGTTTGTTGGCCAGTTTAATGGCGATATCCACCTATTTTGTCGTGGAACAATAGTTATAGTTGCCTCATTCGCCCGCAAGAGTAAAATTTGGCCTCATCGAGAGACTACAAGTGAGCACAAAATCTTACCATGGCTAATTCTATTGAAGGTCCACAAGAACCAGGCTTTTGGCACTCCCTAACCTGCTTTGGCGGTGTCATGGTGATCGTGATTTCCGGGATGTTATGGCTGGGTGTCAACCTGCATAGCCTTCTAGTGATAGCAGTCGTTTGGGTTGCGGGTCACTCCTCGCTGTTAGGGTTCAGCTATATAGAGATCAAATCTGCAATGATTGCCGGCATCCAGAAAGGATTGGGTGCAATCTTTATCTTTTTCCTAATAGGCATACTCGTCGCTGCACTCATAGAGAGTGGAACTATCGGTGGGCTCATCTACTACGGCTTAGACTTGCTTCATCCTACTTTTTTCCTACCTGCCGGATTGGTGCTATGCAGCCTTATGTCACTTGCAACCGGCACGGCGTGGGGAACAATTGCGACGATCGGTGTTGTGCTAATGGGGTTAGGTGCTGCACTTGGGATTCCTCTGCCACTCGTTGCAGGCATGGTGGTCTCCGGTGCGAGCTTCGGCGACAAGATGTCGCCAGTATCAGATACAACTAATCTTGCAGCCATGAGTGCAAACACGGATCTTTATTCTCACATTACGTCGATGATGTACACCACGGTGCCTACCTACATCATCAGCATTATTTTGTTTACAGCATTTGGTTTGTACTACAGCGGCCAGACTATCTCGGCGGAAGAGTTACTAATATTAAGACAGGGTCTCGATACCGAATTTACCATCAGTCCACTAACCTTATTGCCCTTACTTGTATTGCTTGTTCTGAGTCTCAGGCGCGCTCCGGCTGAAGTCAGCATGCTTGCAAGTGTCTTCGTCGCCTTGGTGCTGGCAGTCGTAATGCAAGATAGAGTGGTTCCAGATGTTCTAAACAGTTTGCACGACGGTTATGTTGCATCTACTGGAATTGAACAGCTAGACACCCTCCTCAGTCGCGGAGGCATAACAAGCATGATGTGGACGATGTCTCTCGCTCTAATAGCGCTATCTCTAGGTGGAATTCTCGATCGTGCCGGCTTCGTGCGGGTACTGTTGAGCGGAATGCTGAGGCGTATCAAGCGTTCTGCAAGCCTGATTGCGGCGACGATTGGTGCTGGCATAATCTCGAACATGAGTATGGGAGAGGGATATCTCTCTATCATCTTCGGTGGGCAAATTTTCAAAGATTCATACGAAGAAGCCGGTCTCGAGAAACATATGTTGTCTCGCACATTAGAAGAGGGGGCGACCTTGAGCACTTCGCTGATTCCATGGACTACATCGGGCGCATTTATTACAGGGGTGCTTAATATGTCACCGTTGGAGTTTGCCCCATGGGCTTTTTTTAACTATATCAATCCACTTCTATCTATAGGCCTAGCTTATATGGGCTTTGGTATTTTTCGAAAAGTTCAGTCTACTGTTGATCAAAGTTCGAATGTAGCAGGTGATGGAGAGAGTGACACAGGGGTGGGAGTATCTTGATTGGTAGAGCGTTGAGAAAAACAGTTGAGTGATTAAGAACGAAGCATGTCGTCAATAAAAAAAGACCGCTCAGTGAGCGGTCTTTTTTTTTAGTCTGAACTAGTTTGCGTTGCTGGAGAGAAAGGCTATGAGAAAGCCTTCAATAGATTCGCCAATACCGGGCACGAGTAAAAGGGTGAGTACGGTAAGCAGCGATCCGGCGGCGCAAAGAATAAGATAATTTCGTAGTGTCATGGTTCGTCTCCGTTAGTCTAACGAGGGGCAAGCTCGAATATCCAGCTGTTGCCGTCTTCGATGTCTGCTCTGGCTGTGGCAATCGCTTCCGCTGAAACTGGTGTGGGTACACCGCTGTACTTGGCGAGCAACTTAGCAGATACACCATCCAGCACATCGCCTTCCTTAATTCTGACTAGCTGCCTAGGGTAGCGTACGTTGTTTACGCGAAGAACGCCTTGATCGTTACCTTCGTCTGCGTCGAATGCCCATTCCTTCCAGATTTTGCCAAGGAAGGATTTCATGTAGCCAGAGACAACATAGATTTTTCCCTCGCTCTCCAGGATAAAAATTCGACGTGTAGCCATCGGATTATTTAACTGTAGCTCGATGGTAGGAATGTCATCGGTGAAGCTCCAATCGGGCTCGGGCCCGGTGTGTAACTCTCCCGCGATCATCTCGCCACCGGGGAAAACCACGGTTGCACCGTCAGCGCTGCTACGCTGGATGCGCAGGGTACCGATCGTTACCGCGCCAATCAGCACAACGAAACCAAGCACCTGTAATAGTATTTTTAAGATTTTCAACTGTGGGCCTCCGAGGAATCAAAGTGATAGGAATCATAGGCGATTTGCGAGGTCGCGTCTCTTATTTCGATAGGGGCGATCAAGCAGTTCACAGGATGGGCTTGGGGACTGATAGATTGCTGAGTCAGCAGTGGCTCATAATTATTTGATATCTTGGGTTTTCAATGGCTTAGGCTAACTATTATTCAATAAAATCAATAAGATAATTCCTTGAAATCAAAGGGTGACAGGCGATCTCACTAATTTTGCAGCAATACTGTTTCGTTTTTACTACCAACAGGTCAATCTATTGTCCCTTAACTCTTGACTTGAGAGGGGGTCAAAGCTATTAAATAGCGTCCTGAAATTATCCGAAGCTAATTGCCCATCAATCCTATGATTAAGCGCTACATAGCCACAGCATTAGTTCTTATTATGCTCGCACCATTGAATGCGGGGGCATCGGCGTGGATGGCTGAATCGTCTTCTATGATAGAGGCTGATGGGCAGGCAATGACGCAGATGATGATGGCGGGCCATGATCACGACGCTATGATGAGTTCTGGACAGAAGCAATCCATGATGGATGCCCATGACCATGGCCCTGAAGACTGCGACGACTACTGTATGAATTGCAGCAATCACTGCTCCAGCACAGCAATTATCCCTGCCTCAAATAGCACCTTTGAACTTGATCGCAAATTCAATGGAACCATCACTGGCAACACGCTAAGTCGCGCCTATCTGCTGTATCGACCCCCAATATTCGCTTAGCGGATTGGCGGGCATTTTTTCTCAAATACCCTTAGCACTTTAATTGAATCTTAGTACTTGGCATTTGCCGGTGCGTTCTTGATTCAGTTGATTGCTCCCGATCCTCACTGCCGTAATCGAATCGTTATTTGTACTCACGCAATTGCGTGTAAATAAATTCAGCAGGAGCAGTTTATGAAGGGTAAGCAACCTTCTCTCAATCAATCTGGTTTGGCGTCGTCAGCAATGATGAAGTCACGACGTCGTTTCGTTCAGGGTTTGGTCGGAAGCGGTATATTAAGTGCAGGAATGACAGCTGCCCACTCTGTCTACGGTGCTTCCGACAGGAGCGACGTGCGCAGGCCAGAAGAGCTGCGAGGAAAGATTTTTAATCTGACCATCGATGAAGTAAGGGTGAATTTTACCGGTAGCACGCGAAGCGCAGCTGCGATAAATGGCTCGATCCCGGGGCCGACATTGCGCTGGAAAGAAGGGGACGAAGTTACCATCAATGTGACTAATCGTCTAAGCGAGAGAACCTCACTTCACTGGCATGGCATGATTCTTCCTTTTCAGATGGATGGAGTGCCCGGCATTAGTTTTCCGGGTATTGCCCCAGGCGAAACTTTTCAATACCGATTTAAAGTACAGCAGAGCGGTACCTACTGGTACCACTCCCATTCTGCCTTTCAGGAAATGACTGGCATGTACGGTGCGATAATTATTGAGCCGGCTTCGGGCGAGCGCATTCAGGCAGATCAAGATCACGTGATCATGTTGTCTGAATGGACGGACGAAGATCCGATGTACGTGTTTCAGAAATTGAAAACAATGGGACATCTGTACAATTTTAATCAGCCGACTCTACCTGGTTTGGTCCGTGACATCGCCGAGCAAGGTCTGGGGGCCGCAATAAACAAGCGTGACATGTTCAATGTCATGCGCATGAAACCTACGGATTTAGCTGACCTGTCTGCGGAAACCCTGACTTATCTTATAAACGGAATAACGCCGGCGGGTAATGGCACTCGATTATTTGCCAAAGGTGAACGCGTGCGTTTGCGTATTATCAATGCTGCCGGCAATACATTTTTTGATGTGCGCATTCCAGACTTACCCATGACGGTAGTGCAGGTGGATGGCAATGACGTGGAGCCGGTAACCATAGATGAATTCCGACTCGGGGCGGGAGAAACCTTTGATGTTCTTGTCACGCCAACGGAAGATGCATATACATTTTTTGCGGAGACCATGGATCGAACTGGCTATGCTCGCGGAACTCTAGCAACCAGGCAGGGTTTAACTGCGCCGGTTCCTGAGCGCAGAGAAGCGCAGTGGCTATCGATGACTGACATGATGGGCAATATGTCCGCTACAGGGCAGGACATGAGCGGTATGGATCATGGCAGCGGTGATCACGACAATATGCAAATGGATATGGGTGAATCCGTAAGAGCGAGGCATGCTACTTCGGAGTTTGGTCCGAGTACTGATATGCGTGTGGACTTTCCGCGAACCAATCTTGACGATCCGGGTGTGGGGCTTCGAGAGACTAACCGCCGCGTTCTTACCCTCGCTGATTTGAGATCCCTAAACGGTCCCTTTGATCATCGTGAACCCGAGCGAGAGATTGAGCTGCATCTAACTGGCAATATGGAGCGTTACAGCTGGTCGATAGATGGCTTGGAATATGGCAACTCCACGCCGATTCATTTCCGTCATGGTGAGCGTCTGCGCGTGCATTTGCACAACGATACTATGATGACCCACCCCATGCATCTGCACGGCATGTGGAGTGATCTCGAGGATGCGGATGGAAATTTTCTTGTCCGTCGACATACCTTGCCTGTGCAGCCCGCGCAACGGGTCAGTTTCAGCGTAACTGCTGACGCCCTAGGTCGTTGGGTGTGGCACTGTCATTTATTATTTCATATGGACGCAGGGATGTTTCGCGAAGTGGTGGTCGTATGAAAAAGGTAATAAATACACTGGCTATAGTGCTTGCACTTGCGATCGGTCTGAGCGGAGCGGCAGGAGCGCAGGATAGCGATCACCAAGCACATCAAGCTGCTGATCAAGATCTCGAAATGCCACTTGCTGATGATTCGGAAATGAATCATGAAGAGATGAATCATGAGGAGATGAATCATGAAGAGATGAATCATGAGGAAATGAATCGTGAAGCTATGGATCATTCTGACATGAATGAGATGGAAGCCGGTTCGCTGCGCGATCCCCATGCCTACTCCGGTGGTTATGAGCGCGCATCGGGTCCTTATTCTCTGCCAGAGCAGCCTCAGGTTATGTTGGCAGATGAGGAGGTCTTCGCGGGTCTTTGGATGGACCGATTCGAATTAGTCGATCATGAGAACGGTGAGGGAGCTGAATTGGAGGGCTATGCTTGGATTGGCAATAGCTACCGCCGCTTATTGTTGCAAACGCAGATCGAAACGGTCGAGGGAGAAGTAGAGTCAGGGGAGGTGGATCTGCTGTTCTCACAAGCAATCTCGCCCTTTTGGAATATTCGCGCGGGCTTGCATCGTTCGTTTGGGGAGACGGCGGACAGAGACTGGTTAGCGATTGGCATTAAAGGTCTTGCGCCCTACTGGTTTGAAGTAGACGCAGCTCTACATCTTGGTGACAACGGCCATGCAGCATTCGATCTGGAAGTAGAGTATGAATTGCTACTGACTCAGCGGTTGGTGTTACAGCCACGTATCGACATAGCTGCATTTAGTGAGAGCGATGTGAAACTCGGTCACGGATCAGGCCTATCTACTATAAAAACGGGTGCCCGCCTGCGTTATGAGATTGACAGACAATTTGCTCCCTACTTAGGAGTCGAGCGCGTCAAAAGTTTCGGTGAGACTGCAGGCCTTCTGCCATTAGGTTCAAACCAAACGGAGACTCATTGGGTACTTGGTCTGCGGTTTTGGTTCTAGCTGTTGTGATTCTAGTAACAGTTCTGTGGCGGCAGCCTAGCGCTGCCTTTATTACTGACCTATAGGATAAATACGGGTGCGTTAGACATTGACATTGAAGTTGGGCAAAGGCGTATAGTCGTAGTATTGCCAATCTATAATTTCTAAGGAGGCTCTGTGAATACAGAAATCGATATTGAGAAACCTCAAACCCCAGGATTGATCGATCCGGTTTGCGGCATGTCGGTAACAGTGAATTCTTCACACCACTATGTCTATGTGGATCAGGACTACTATTTTTGCTGTGCCGGGTGTAAAGATAAATTTGCCTCAGATCCAGAGAAGTATCTCGGCGACAGCAACGATCAAGAGATGGCAGATCCTAAGGCCTGGTATATCTGTCCCATGGACCCTGAGGTTCGCCAGCGTGGACCGGGTACCTGTCCTAAATGCGGGATGGCATTGGACCCTGAGGCGCCTAGCCTTGATGACGAGGAAAACCCGGAGCTAATCGATTTCCGTCGACGCTTCTGGTGGACGCTGCCGCTTACAACTATTGTTTTCGTCTTGGCGATGTTTGGTCACGGCCGTGGCTGGTTGCCCCATGGTTGGCAGAACTGGGTAGAGCTAGTGCTTGCAACTCCTGTCGTGCTTTGGGCTGGACTCCCATTCTTTGTTCGAGGCTTTCAGTCAATAGTCAATCGCAGTCCAAATATGTGGACACTAATTGGTCTCGGAACTTCGTTCGCTTACGCATACAGTGTTGTCGCTACGCTAGTGCCAGGGGTATTTCCTGAATCTTTTATTGTCGGTGGCAGGGTGGGTGTCTATTTCGAAGCATCGGCAGTAATTATTTCCCTGACTTTGCTGGGACAATTGATGGAGCTTCGTGCAAGGGCGCAGACATCGGCAGCGATCAGAGAACTACTAGATCTCGCTCCGAAGGTTGCGCGACGCATCAAGCCCGACGGAAGCGATGAAGAAGTACCGATTGATGACATCAAAGTCGGTGATAGCTTGCGGGTCACTCCCGGAGAAAAAATACCCGTAGATGGCGTTGTGGAAGAAGGTCGCAGCTCTGTGGATGAGTCTATGCTTACGGGGGAGCCTATTCCTGTAACTAAACAGAAAGGCGACAAGGTAATTACTGCGACCCTAAACACTAACGGTAGTCTCGTGATTCGCTCAGAGTTGGTGGGCGCAGACACCACTTTGTCACAGATAGTCAAAATGGTCGCGCAGGCTCAGCGTTCGAGAGCTCCTATGCAGAGGCTGGCGGATGTTGTTGCTGGCTACTTTGTTGTTACTGTAGTTTCAATTTCGATCATAACATTCTTTACTTGGGGTTTAATCGGCCCAGACCCCGCCTGGGTGTACGGGATGATTAACGCAGTTGCTGTGTTGATTATCGCCTGTCCCTGCGCTCTGGGTTTGGCAACTCCCATGTCCATTATGGTGGCTACGGGTAAAGCTGCGCGTATGGGTGTACTTTTTAAGGATGCTGCAGCCATCGAAGCAATGCGAGAGATCGATACCGTAGTTGTCGATAAAACTGGCACCCTGACTGAGGGTAAGCCGGTGTTTCGCGAGGCCAGAGCCTATGGCGATTACACACTCGATCAGGTCCTAGAAATGGCTGCCAGTCTTGATCAAGGCAGTGAGCACCCCTTAGCTCGAGCCATTGTCAGCGCCGCCCGTGAAAAAAACCTGACTCTTAAAGCCGTGGACGAATTCGATTCATCAAGCGGTATAGGAGTTTCAGGCCGTGTCTCGGGCAGAGAATTGCTGCTCGGCAATACTGCTTTTATGCGGCAAGGTGGGGCAGATACTAGCGCAGTAAATCGAGAAGCTGATGACATGCGCAGCAACGGCGCCAGCGTGATCTATCTGGCGATTGATTGCCAAATAGCGGGGCTGTTAGCAGTTGCGGATCCAATCAAGGCAACTAGTAGAGAAGCCATTGAGGCTCTGCACAGGCGTGGTTTGAAGTTAGTCATGGCCACTGGAGACGGAGAACTCACCGCGAGGGCAGTGGCTGAGCAACTTAATATCGATGAGGTTCATAGTGAGGTAACGCCAGAAGCAAAGATGCGGCTAATTGAGACTCTGCAAAAGAACGGAGCCAAGGTGGCGATGGCCGGCGATGGTATTAATGATGCGCCTGCATTGGCGATGGCTGATGTTGGTATCGCCATGGGCACAGGAACCGATGTAGCTATGAGTAGTTCTCAAATAACTCTAGTAAAAGGCGATCTCAGGGGTATTGAGCAGGCGCGCACTGTGTCGGAGCAGACGGTTAGTAACATGCGGCAGAATTTACTGTTTGCATTGTTGTATAACAGTATCGGCGTGCCAGTCGCTGCAGGTGTGCTATTCCCAATTTTCGGAATACTGCTTTCGCCGATGATCGCGGCGCTAGCGATGAGTCTCAGTTCAGTGTCAGTGGTCACGAATGCTTTGCGGTTGAGAAACCAATAGTTCGGTTAAATGAATCCTAAAGCAGAAAGGATTAATCAGTGAGCTCGACACGAATAAAAGCGAGCTCGAAAAATTAAGAGGGTTTAGAGCCGACCGTAGTTACTAGCGGATTTCACAAAAATTAAGCATGTACATCTATCTAATACCCTCCCGCACTAAACGCATAAAGTGAGTGCGAGGACACTACTACTTTTTACTTCGTGCCTATCGATTACTCCGTCGTCTTTCCCAGAAAACGAAGTATGGCGGAGATAGTGGCATCATAACCGCGAGATCCTTCTCTTACGAAGGCGCCATGGCCTTCGTTGCTAATTAACCGCACGTTAACTTCATCACCGGCCAGCACGGCAAGTGCGGGGTAGTCCGGTACTGTGCGCATCGAGGTTTTGCCCTGAGCTAGCACGCGGGGCAGTGAGACTGGATAGCGGTAAGTGCTCACCACAAAATCCTGTGGAATGCCCCAAGGCAACCACTTCAATGGAGAGATCTGCAAGAAGTTATCGATATTGTCTGCAACCGGGCCACCAACTAGTTTTTCCAACAGAGGCTCGCCACAGTAAATTTCTCCCGTGTCACCGATTGAGTCGATAACCAGCGGATTGATATAGGCGTCGGCCATGATAAGCGCCATCGGATTAACCTTGGGCTCAACATAAATTTCGCTATCAGGCGGCAACTGAGATCGCATTGCCAGCCAAGCACCGTAATGACCGCCCGATGAATGCCCAACTACTATCGCTTGTTGCAGATCAATCGGATTGCTTTCAGCAATCTTTGCTAAGGCATCAAAACCATTGCCGATGTCGCGCCAAGTGCCGGGCCAACCACCACCAGGGCTAGTTGCGCCGCGATACTGCATATTCCAGGCGGCGATACCCTGGTCGGTCATCGCCTTGGACATGGCGCGGTAGCTATTCATCATGCCTTCGCTAGAGCGCCAGCATCCGGCATGCAGAAAGGTAACTACCGGGAAAGGCCCGTCGCCCGCTGGCAGGTACAGTTCCCCGTATTGCATCGGGTCCTGACCATAAGAAATTTTGCTTTGCGCATATGTGCTTAAGGGCAAACATACACTGAAAAGAATGAGGATAAGGGTGAACAGAATTCTTTGAGCTTTCATCGTTTTACCTGCTGACTTTTATTTTTCTAACAAGCATAAGGAGGGAGAGTGATCGAGAGCGCTGACCGCCGACCCTCGAATTACGCCAAGCTTTTGGCAGGGAGGAATTCGAAGGTGGAGGTTAGTTGATGAGGGGCTTCATTTTACCCCTCATCAAAGTGGTTTCCATTTACAGGATTAGTTTCCCTTGTTGGAATAATCGGTTCCGTTAATTGGAATCATCAAGTGAGCTCCGGAAGTGCCTGGGCGCATCATCCAAGGTGTTCCCATTCCGGCGAGAGAGTTATCGCGCTGAGAACCAATTGGCATGCCAAGTTCTTCGGCACTCGCGTTTGGCAGGGAGATAACCATTAGATACTGAATGCGATCTGGCGTGTCGAATCTACGATAGGCTATCGATCCGAACTTGCGAGCAGGAATGCTGCCTTCGTCTTCCGCTTTCTGCATGGCCATTTGCAGATCATCGCCTTCAAGGCCGTCCGCTGATAATTTCGCCTGCAGGTCACGACGGGCACGTTGTGAAACAGGACCGCAGCGAGTGAAACCCGCTTCGTCAGTTGGTTGGCACTCAACATGGTTAGAACCAACTTTGAGAGTGACACGGTTTCCGTTGTCGTCGTATGTGTATACGGTGGCGTCTGCGCGCAGGTCCATAGGCAATGGTGACAAAGCCTTTTCAATTGTCGCTGCATTAGATTGCGCTGCGACTTGGCTGGATGCCAGCAGTCCGGCTGTTATGAGACCCAATGTTGTTGCTAATTTTGACATTTCTTTCTCCAACTCAAATTACTTTTGTTTTTTGGTTTTAACTTTACGCAGTTATTCACTTTCGTTGCTTCCAATCGGAGCCGCATTGCTTCAAACGTGCTGCACTGAATGCGGTGCGGGAAACTCTCTGCAGTTGCTAGTTTACCCAGATAGTGACCAGACAGAGGCAACAAACTGTAACAGGGAGGATAGTTCTGCAGCCCCGAATTACCGACCTATATTACGGGTTTAGGGGGGAAATCACCTATTTTTTTGCTGATCTTGATCACTAAAAAGGCACAATTCCCTATCGGGGCGGGCTAAAAGCTTATCAAAACCCTCTAGATTTAGTATTTTCCCTGTCTGCAGACAACAAAGCTGGATATACAAGATACAGCCGGAACTGGCAGCTGCCGAGAGTCGGCATAGAAGGTATAGTACGGATGGGGCTCGCTACCGAGTTGCTACACAAGAATCATAAATTTAAGCAGTGAGCAGTATGACAAATCAATCTTCCGAAGAATCCAGTTTTGAATTTAACCCACAAATAGATAGCCTGCTGGTCAGGGCACATTCCCTGGCGGCGTTTGCCACTCTCTTGCTGGCGGTATGCTTCGGCATCCTTGTGTCATTGCAGTTTGTGTTCCCCGATTCCCTTGGCGCCTTTCCTTCCTGGGGTCGGATGCGCTATGCCCATACCCAAGGCATTATGCTGGGTTGGCTAGGCAATGCCTTCATAGCATTTATGTACCACGCTGTACCTGTGCTCAGTGGCAGGCCTGTCACCAGCCGAAGCTTAGGTATTGTCCTGTTCGCTCTTTGGAACTTCGCGGTGATGATTCCGGGTTGGATACTGGTGCTTAGTGGCTACAGTCAACCACTAGAATGGGCCGAGTTCCCTCTGCTCGTCGATGTGGTTGTGGTCGTCGCATTTATTCTTGCGGCGCTGCAGTTTCTGCCTGGCTTCTTTAAGAACGGCTTCGAGAATTTGTATGTATCCAGCTGGTACATCATCGGCGCGCTGGTGTTTACCTTGCTGTCGTTTCCCATGGGCAACATCGTGCCGGAACTGATTCCGGGTGCAGCCGGCGCTGCCTTTAGCGGCTTGTGGATTCATGATGCGGTTGGTTTGTTCGTAACACCTATGGCGCTGGCAATTTTGTACTATGTTATTCCGGCTAATACTGGGAAGCCAATCTACAGCCATTTCCTATCCATGCTTGGTTTCTGGGGATTGTTTTTCCTTTATCCGTTGAACGGCATACACCACTATATTTATTCTGCGATTCCAATGGCGGCTCAACTCACAGCGATCATAGCTTCATTTCTATTGGGAGCGGTTGTAATTATCGTTGTGTCGAACCTGATGCTTTCGCAACGGGGCTTTGGTCTAATTCCAAAAAACAATGTGCTGCGCTTTGCCTCTATGGGCATCGTCTTTTATCTTGTTGTGAGTCTGCAAGGTTCTTGGCAGGCAAATATGACCTTCAGTAGTTTGGTGCATTTTACCGACTACATCATCGGTCATTCCCATTTAGCCATGTTGGGTTTTGCAACCTTTGCAGGTATTGCTGGCATTACTCACGCATGGCAACGTCTGCCAGGTTTTACTCTCAATAAGAAGTTGCTCGATTGGTCGTACTACTTATTAACATTTGGCATCACCTTGATGGTGCTGGATCTCACTCTGGCCGGTTATGTGCAGGGAGAGTTATGGCAGGACATGATGCCGTGGATAGAGTCGGTGCGAGCATCGGCACCTTACTGGGCTGTCCGTAGCTTATCGGCAATACCCATTACTGTTGGTTTTAGCTTGCTGTTTTATAGTTTATTGATCAGCAAGACTGCTACTGTCTCTAATGAAAACGCTGATGCAGTGGAAAGTCAGAATCAACATGCTAAGAATGAAGGCGCGAGCAACATCGAAATTTCTGGGGCATCGCCAGCGCTACGGATGTCCTATGCGGCGGCCTTTCTTGGGGGAGTCGGTTTCTTTGTTCTTTCTGTCACTATGCTAGGGGTAATACCTTTGCAGTCACTGAATGAGCAGACTGCACTTTTAGCACCCACAGCCTCTCTTACTCATTCGTCAGCCGAGGATAGAGGCCGAGAAATTTACGCGCGTGAGGGCTGCGCTTATTGTCACACGCAACAAGTGCGATTCACTGAGCCAGATATGCAGCGTTTCGGAGCGCCGACTCTTGCCTGGGAAGGAAGGTTAGACACGCCTCACATGCTCGGCACCCGGCGCATCGGGCCCGATCTTGCTCGCGCATCAGGAACGCGAACCGCTCAATGGCATCTCGTTCATCTGTTTGCGCCGAGAGCGGTAGTTCCTCAGTCGGTGATGCCAGCATATCCCGAATTTTTCGATGGCTACGCCGACAAGCCCACTCGTGAAGCTCTCGACCTTCTAGCTTATATCGAAACGCTAGGCAGAGAGCGTGAACTAGCCTGGCCGGAAGGTGATGAGCGCGCAAGAACTCTTACCGATGATGAGCAGGTGCTAATGTCAGTTAATGCAGAAGTGCTTAATGCACACCCTGCTCGCACGAGACCTAGAGGGTCGGCGCCGATGCTGGCGAATTCAGCAAGCGATGCGTCCGGCGAGCAACTCTTTCTTGATAATTGCAGTGGTTGTCATGGGGATCAGGGCTTGGGTGATGGCCCCGCCGCTGATTGGTTGCAGCCAGCACCTGTAAATTTCGCAGAGCACCAGTACCGACGCGATCTGCTTGCAGATATTTTGTGGAATGGTGTATACGGCACCTCTATGCCAGCTTGGCGTGAGCTGTCTATTGAGCAGCTGAGCGCATTAGCTGACGTTGTACAGAGTTTTAGTCAGGTAGCTGCCGCCGGAACGAACTCACAATCAACTGCTGCGCAATTGAATAGCGGACAACAGGTATATGCTACCCATTGTGCCGAGTGTCATGGAGACAGCGGCGATGGCAACGGATTTGCTGTAGACAAGTTACCTATTCCGATTATGCCAACAGATTTTATTCGTGAAAGGCTTAGCGAAGCGGCGGCCATGCGCGCTCTGCGCGAAGGTGTTTCGGGAACTTCTATGGCGCCATGGGGCGATCGCTTGAGTGAACAGGAAATGTCTGCAGCTGTGCAGTATGTGCGTTCCCTGTATCAAGGTAATGAAGTAGTTGCTCAGGTTGTTGGTTTAGAATCCTCTCAGGAGATCGCAGGCGATGATTAGTAATCTGATTGTTTTTTCCACACTCTTTCTCGGCGTATTGTTCACCGTGCTGTATATAATCCGGCCAGAGTTCCGTGCACGGATTGAACAGCCTAAGTATGCTTTCCTTCAGCAGTTGTCGATGTATGATAAAGACACAGCTGTTGAACAGAGCGCCATTGAAAGTAAAAGCGAAAGCCGTAGTGATAACGACAGTAAAAATAGTTAGCAGTGAGAACTCAATGAACCAGTGCAGATTAAATCCAAATCGAAAACAAAGAGGCATAGGCTTGCTAGCGGCGATGGTCGGTAGTGGCGTATTTGGCGTGTTGATCATTATAGCCGCGTTGTCTCTTTACTCAGACCAGGGGTCAGTGGGTCAGATAAACGCGGAGCCCAGCATCGAATATGGTCGGCAATTGATTCGCGAGACCTCATCAACCATGGGCCCAAACCATGAAGATCCATCCATGCGTTTCTCGGGAACGAATCTGGATTGCGCTTCCTGCCATCTCGACACTGGAACCGAGCCGGGCACGCTTTCTCTCTTGCTCGCCGATACCAAGTATCCAAGGTTTTCAGGTAGAGACGGAAGAGAAGGGGATCTACGTGATCGCATCAATGGTTGCATGACTCGAAGCATGAACGGTACGGAGCTGGCTCGCGATAGCGTCGAGATGGTTTCCATGGAAATGTATATAAAGGGGCTTGCTCAGCAGTATGAATTAATGGGCGACAGCAAGCGCGCTATCGATGAGCCGCCGGCATTTGTGGAGCCGGATCGTAGGGCGAGCATTCAGGCAGGCGGAGAAGTATTCCGCGAAAGATGTCAGGTATGTCATGGGGAAAACGGCGAAGGTTTATTGCAGACAACAGACATCGTAGACGGTTATCTGTTTCCTCCTTTGTGGGGGCAGGATAGTTTTAATAACGGCGCTGGTATGACACGAATTTTGACAGCGGCACGTTTTATCAAGGCGAGAATGCCGCTGGGCCAACCGGACTTGAGTGATGATGAAGCCTATGACGTTGCCGCTTACATGAATTCCCATGAAAGGCCGGTCAGAGCCAATCTCGAGGTGGATTTCCCTGACATCAACAGGAAACCAGTGGACAGCCCCTATCTACCCTATGGGGACAACTTTCCTCATGAGCAGCATCTGCTGGGTCCGTTTGAACCTATCCGCGAGTATTATCGCAACCTCTGATACAGGGGAAGTTCCTAAAAGATTCAGACAACAAAAAACGCCAGTATCGAGAGCCGATACTGGCGTTTTTTGTTACTCGAGTATTTAAGCTAGAGAGCTAAACTAGCCTCCTATTCTTAGGCGGAGTACAGCAGACTATAGCCGTATTCCTGACTGCGTGTGGCGGCGAGCACTCCGGCGGGCACATATCGACTGTTGGGGATATTGTTTGCGATCAGCTCATTAAAGATAGCTTCGGCATCTCCGCCAGTTGCGCTCGCGATCCTGCGGGAGAAAGCCCCTGTCGCTCTTCTGCAAATTGCATAACTGACGCCACGGGCAATCAATGATTCAATAGTATTGCCGCGATTGCCGAAATCCTGTTCGCTTTGGTTCAGAGGATTAATTGCAAATGGGCCGTCGGTATTCTGGTCCTTTAGACTGAGCATCTGGCTGAACAGTGTGCCGTACTTCCCCCACATGGCATCGTTATAGCCAAGAGGCGTGGCGCCATGGCGGAAACAGATGATGGTAGCGATATCCGATTCGTCAGTGTCGTCATATCCCTCGGTATGGCCAACCATAATGTTGCTGGCATAGTTCAGGGCGGTGACACCGCCCGATGAAGTAGAGGTGTCGATAAAGACCCTGTGGCCGGCAGAATTTGCATCCAACCAGGCGTCTTCATCGTGACGTACCGGGGTGAAACCGTTGTTAGCACTATTGCTGTTGCTAGCGGCTTGCGCGGAAGAAGCTGCGGTTGCCGTTGCCGCTGCTGCCGCTAGGCCAACACCGGTCAAGAATTTACGTCTTCCCTGAAGCTTATCGGAATTATTGCTCATTGATTGATCCTCCAAGATCCTATGGTCATTCTGGGCCTGTGTGCCTTATCTGTTGCGCATGATAGTCATAAGCTTCAGCAGGGTGCAATTCAAGCTCGATTCTGCCAATTTGTCGAGAGTTGATGTAGGTTTTATTGCTTTACCTCAATAACAACCGAGAGTTATCAGTTCGCAGTATTGGAGTGATCCGATTCAGGTCTCGAACTCCATATGCAAAAAAAAACTGAGGTCAGGACTGCCGCCAATACCAATGGGCGGAAATCCTGACTCTCAGTTTTTACTCTTCTAAAAGCTTGTGCAGCTTTTTAGAAGGAGACGTCCCATTGAAAGCGTAGTCGGTTTCCAGATTCATCCAGGTTCAGGACATTGTCGTCGAGATTCAATTTCGAGAAGTCCAAGGTCAGCTTGTTGTTGTGACCGCTGAAAAACCAGTTAGCACCAATGGTAAATTCCTCTCGATCATTATCAAAACCGAGATTGGCAGCATTTGGCTCTTCTACGTAGGCATAGCGTGCAGCCAGTTCAAGTGGCGCCGGCACTGAAGGGAACATATGGTGAAAGAAGTATCCAGCTTGCACGTACCCGCCTGTTAGCTCACTCTCGACCCCAGTGGCAGTATCCCGGATCTTTTTGACATGGTGCTCTTGTTGCGCTGAGAATCCACGATACTTGAATGCAAATTCCTCAACAAACTGATCGATTTCATACTGATCTGGTGCGGCGTCGGCCGGTTTTTCAAAGCCGTCAAGATTTCCGCAGCCCGATGATGACCATCGAGTACAAGCGCCGGTAGTTGTTGCTCCTGCCAAGGCAAAGCTGCCGGTGGGAAGCTCGGTATATTCCACGTCTGTTTGCCGCCAAGAAAGATCACGGCCGAGGAAATTCCACTGCCAACGACCCATATACATCATATTGTCGTCTGCATTGTTGACGCTCTTGCCTTCTCCGTTAAATACACCTGCGTAGTAACGCATGTCGGCGGGAGTATCCTGAAACAGGTGTCCCCTTAACTGAACACCAACCTGTCTGTCGATGGTGAACACTCTGTTGGCAATCGATCGCTCTACGAACTGCTGACGACCCGAAGAGTCGACCCGTTCACGGTTCATGTCTACTTTCCATTGGCCCAAACGAATACCACCCCAGTCCCACTTGGCAACGTCTATACGCCAATCGATTACTCTGGTGCTTGAAGCTGTGCTGCTGTCGTCGAAGTCTCTGGAAGGCTGGAGATCAACTTCGAAATAGTATTGCAGCCAGGGTTTAAAGCCGGTGCCACCAATCTTCATGCGCAGACGACGGGCCTCAAAATTGTGTTGATCCGGTCCATTGAACGAGGATATTTGACGGGGATCTGAGCGATAGGGAGTCGTAAAGCGTGTTTGAGCTCTCCATTGCAGATCAGTCCGCCAGTTACCATCACGGGTTGCGAAGCGAAAACCGCTGCCTACACGCTCCGCTGTGACGGGAAATTGTTCTTCGATCTGACTCGAGACTTCAGTGGCGACAGTCTCTTCAAGGTCTACGTGTCTAACAGTCGACTGAGGCAGGATATCAGCACTGCTAAGCGCTTCGACGCCAAGTAGATCATCGTATTGTTCCTGGGTAATAGCCCCATTCTGCAGCAGGATGCCCAGTAGCTCTTGGTCCGCTGCGAGCGCGCCAGAGGATAGTTGCAGCAAGAGTGTTGCAAGCACAAAGTGCCTGATTCTGAAGGGTGGGTTCTCTCTTTTCATGGGCGATCTCCAAAGTCTCGCTTGTGGATGTTTTATATTACGATTTAATACTGAGCACTTTAATTCACTAATATTACAAAACGATGACAATATGACGATTTGGTAGTCAGATCGACATATTCGGAGGAGGGGGCTTGCGGCTGGTGCGGCAACTTGCAGGGGCGTTTACTAGTGAGCACTGGGATTTCTGCGCCTGCGCCGTCGCGTAAGCCAGAGCTTATTCAGATTCGGGGCTGTTGGTGGCTAGATAGCCCGTGAAGGAGCCGTAGTTGAGCGCAGGGTTAGGTATAGGCAATGTCTCAAAAAGCGGCGTGACGGTTCGTAGTAGGGGACACTGTTACAAACCTAAACCAGCCCGTTACTTTTTGTAGATTCTTAAAGTTGACCGTTGGTAAGTAGCACTCTTCGATTTCCTTTTCATTCCAAAGAGCTCTTATTCTCAGTCCCATTTCATCTGCATAAGACGCTAGCTGAGAGTCCGTAATAGTAAATTTAAACGGTTCCGCTTGTCGGTACTTGGCCCATGTTTTGCGCCAAGTCTTTACGCCGTAGTATTTATCCACATCGCTGTCGTCAATGTTGGTTATATAATCAAAAACCAAGAGGCTTTCTTCGTTCTTGCATGCGCTGACGAATTGCAGAGTGGCATCAACGGCTTTCTTCTCCAGATACATACTCACGCCTTCCCATAAGAACACGGTTTTAATCTCGTTATCGTATCCAGACTTCTGAAGTACATCTGGCAATGATTCCAGATTGAGATCGATAGGTGCAAACGTAAGATTGTTAGGAATAGTAATGCCGGCTTTTCGAAGGTATTTTTTCTTTCTATTCTGTGTGGTTGCTATATCTAGTTCGATGATTTTGCATCCTAAGAATTGTTCAGCGAAACGATTCGCGCGGGTATCAAAACCTGCACCGAGTATAACAATTTGCTTCGCGCCCGCTTCAACTGCATTTAGAACTTGTTGGTCGAAAAATGCTGTCCGCGCCAACACATATTCAAATCCTCCAGGCGTAAATTTTCTGCTCTTTCTTATCCCCAAATTTCTTACAAAGCCAAAATTAACGAGAAATTTATGAGATGGGCTAATAAAATTTGCAGCCAAGAAGTCTGATCCGATATCGGTTCCGGGGTACTCTTTATACGCGACAGCTCGGTAACCAGCAGCCACCTCCGCGGTGTCTGAGTATTGTTGTTCTATACCCTCCCTCGACATAGGCGTGCTTTCCCATTTACGGATTGAAGTTCTCAGAGTACTTTGATTTTATTAACTGAGCTACCTAATAAATTCAGCGATCGAAAATGCTAGGGAGAGTGCCAATTATCGCGTGAGAAATCGCAGAAAATTATACGGACTGAATAGTTTGCATGTTGATCGACTATCTCACAGCAACCCCAGATTTATCGCTCGCAATACCGCCTGTGTCCGATCGCGTACACCTAGCTTTTCAAGAATCGATGAGACCTGGTTTTTCACGGTGCCCTCAGACTTGTGGATCGCTGTAGAGATCTCACGATTGCTATAGCCTCCAGCCATTAGACGCAGAACCTCCATTTCCTTGAGTGATAGCTCCTCGGCAAGTTCTGGCTCATCCTTCGAGAGTGTCAGGCTCGCCAGCCCATTCAGAATGCGCTCGGTGATAGCAGGTTGCACCAAGGTTTCACCCCGATGCACACTTTCAATGGCATTGACTAAGCTGTCGAGGGAAACGTCCTTGAGCAGATAACCCTTTGCCCCAGCTTGCATCCCTTCGAGCACCAATTGTGAATCATCGAATGTGGTAAGAATTATGGCTGGGATATTGATACCTGCTGACTGCATGGCTCTCAGTGCATCGATACCGGTCATCTTTGGCATGCGAATATCGGTTAACAGTACATCGGGTTGATAGCGTTCTAATCCTGCCAGGACCTCGGAACCATCGACGACTTGACCAACCACTTCGATGCTATCGCTAAGCTCCAGTAAGTTGCACAAACCCTGCCTGACCAAATTTTGATCTTCCGCCAGCATGACTTTGATCTTCATCTAGCGCCCTCTAGCGCAAGAGAGATCTGCACGTTGAAGCCATCTTCATTTTGTTGCCAGCTGACTTTACCGCCGCTGGCCGCGACTCGTTCGGTCATGCCTTTCAGTCCATTCCCGGCTTCTACATGCTTATCTGGTGTTCCATTATCTCTGATTGAGAGGATGCAGTGGTCACCTTCGCCTCGCAACTCAATGCTGCAATGATCTCCGGAACTATGGCGCAACACATTGGTAATAGCTTCTTGTGTGCAGCGAAGTAGAGTCTCGGCAAGTTCAACACTATTTATCGCCGGTGCACTGGAAAAATCGACATCGATATCGAAGTTAGGAATTCCTGCGGTCAATCTGTCGATTGACTGTTGCAGATCGATGGGGATCTCTTCGCGCAGCTCACTTACCGTGCTGCGTAAATCACCGAGTAATAACTTTGCTAGCGCCTGCGATTGCTCGACTTTTTCCTGCGCCTTGCCTTCGACGTAATGATTGGCGACTTCAAGGTTAAGAATTAGGGCAGTCATGTGGTGGCCGAGAATATCATGGAGATCGCGGGCGATACGCAGGCGCTCGCTTTGTGCTGCGGTCTGGGAAAGCAGTTCTCGGGTGGCAATCAATTCCCGATTCAATGAAGCTGTTTGCTCTCGCAACTGACTTTCACGGATGTTGCGCTGCACCATGCTCAGGGCAAACATCATGAGCGTTCCATACGCGGCAACGTTGGCTGCTATTTGCAGTAAGTAAGTACTGCCTAGATGAAAAAACTGTGCGCAGGCGAACAAACTAAGGCAAGCAAGCGATAGCCAAGTGCCACGTCGCGAACCAAACAATTCGGCAGACTGCACGATCCAGACAATACTCAGTATTCCAATAGATGAGGCAGGCACCAAAGTGAATAAGGCACTAATACACACAGCCTCTAGCCAGAACAAACACAATAAGGTGGGGCGAGTCAGACCTGCCAGTAGCACAAAGGCGGAAAAGCAGACTAATTGAGCTAGACAAAGTAAAGCTACGGCGAGAAAGACAGGCGTGCCGAAAACCGTATAGGCATTCAGACTGCCAACCAATAAAGTGATCAGAATGCCGGAGAAAGCCAGAGCGTTCTCACTGTTGATATGAGCCGGAGCTTTCATGGTTCCTGCCTTGAGACTGTCGGGTTTCTGCCGCAATTGCTAGCGATTATTACACAAGGTAGGCCGGCTACCTATAGGCCAAAAGTCACGGAACAAGTTATGACTTCTGGCACTGATAGTCATAAGTTTGTATGTCTATCATTCTCTCATGGGCCGCAAATTTTGATCATTATCGAAGCGAGGAGAAACGCTATGCCAGATTTACATCAACTACATCAAAGTGCAATCTATCTTCACATTGCCGTTGGCAGCTGTGCTCTTATTCTATTTTGGATTCCTGTATTCACGCGTAAGGGAAATCTCGATCACAGGCGCTTTGGTAAATATTTCGCCAGAGCTATGTATGTTGTTTCCTTCTCAGGTATCACCATGGCCGGTCTCGATTTACTCTTCCCGATCGCCACGCACGCCCCTGGCATGGACTTGAGTGCACAGGCAATGGCCAGCGTTAGCGTTCAGGTTCGAAGCTCGGCCATTTTTCTCCTGTCTTTGAGTATTCTGGTGCTCACCAGTACTCGCCATGGTTGGCTGGCGATTCTCAATAAGGAAGATCGCAGCATCCTGCGCAGGCCGACACACGTCGCACTGTGCTGCAGCCTTGTCGCGGTAGGATTGGCGCTGTTGATTACGGGGCTCAATGTTGGCAGCATACTATTCGTCATTTTTGCCATGCTGCAAATGACGACTGGATTTAACAACTTACGCTATATCTTCCGCGGCGCAATAAGGCCCAAAGAGTGGTGGATCCAGCATCTGCATGGGCTTATTGGTTCCGGCATCGGAGCCTATACGGCTTTTGCGGTGCTCGGTGGCCGCAGCCTGTTCGAGGGGATTTTTGGAGACTCCTTCAACGATATGGCCATTATTCTATGGGTGGCACCGGGGGTGATAGGTGGCATAGCCATCGCTATTTCGTCGCGCCATTATCAAAAAAAGTTCGGCGGAGAATGGTTGGTCAAAAGGGCGTCATTGCGCAGCGTTCTTTTCAGTTCTTAAGCACATTATCTAAAAGCACGCCTTTGCTGTGTATAGTCGTTGGGCGAAGGCGTAGTGCGTGACCGATAGCTTGTTCGAATCAATAAATGATCACAATGAGATCGAGGCATGCTGTGAAGATCGCTTCCATTTAAGTTAATCCTCTCTAAAAATAAGCTCGTCCCCATTTATTTTGCCTACACTTCGAGTAGTATTGCTCATCGACTGATGCGTTGCTGGCTCGATCGTTTCAATCCCCAGTAATCTGCCTGCAGCTAATTAGTCTCTAGTTATCCAAAAGGAGATAGACAAAATGAAACTACTGAAGTTACTGCTTATTTCACTGCCAGCAATTTTTCTGCTCAATCCAGTCTTTGCCGCTGATGAGCTTCCCATTTCCGGTTACAACGCAAGCCGTGACTATCCAGGCGCACATCTGACCCCCGATCCGGATACTGAGTACAAGGTACTCTTCGATCTGGTAGTTACCGATGACAACCTGGATGATCCCTATCCCATGCTGCCGCTGATTGCTCGTTATGTGAATACGCTGGCCAACCTAGGAGTGCCAAAAGAAAATCGTAAGATTGCTATTGTCATGCATCAGGGCTCCGGGCTGATCGGATTGAGCAATGAAGAATTTAAGGCTCGCCATGACGGAAAGGACAATCCGAATATTGACCTTATCAAGCAACTGCACGCCGCAGGGGTTACTTTTCATCTCTGTGGGCAGGGCGTGCTATCACGCAACGTTAAGGAAGATGATCTGCTAGATGAAATTCAAGTGGACTATTGGGCCCTGACAACTCTTATTGAGCTTGGCCGACAAGGTTATGTGAAGATCGGTGGCTAGGAAGTTAAGTTGTAAGTTTTTAGCTGGAGAGGTTTGTTGGGACCTAGAAAAATTCTGCGGATCAACTGACACAGCAATTGAGAATAATTGATTGATCTAGTCACCCCCCATACTAGATCAACAAATTGGAGAGATTAGTTATGAGTAAAAATGTAAGCCAGAACAGACGTAAATTTCTTGCCGGTGCCGGCTTGGTCGCAGCCGGAGCGGCAGTCTCGGCGAGCGCACAGGAGTCTGCTCATTCCCATCATGGCGATTCTGGGTTTACACCGGCGCGTCATGCCGAGGACAGTTGGATGGACGAGATGGGCGGGGTTCATCGTGCCTTTGTAGACTCCTCAACCGGCTCAGGCGGCATTGCTGCAATGAACTTTGCATCCAACATTTTGTTGGCCCATGCACAGGGATATGGCGGCAATGATGAAGACTATGGGCTGATCGTCTGTTTCCGCCATAACTCATCTCCCTATGGCTTCAATGATGCGATGTGGGAGAAATATGGAGAGGTCTTCGTTGGGCGTACCGGCGTGAGCAATAGTAATGGTGACCCGGTTACTGTTAATCCTCTCAGTGTAGAAAGAATCTACGGTAACCGTTCTAATACAATTGATGCGATGAGTGGTCGAGGCGTTCGCTTTGCTATTTGTGATCTTTCAACTCGGGGCATGGCTGGTATGCTGGCGCGCTCCACCGGTAGCACGTCGGATGAGGTGTATGAGGAATTAGTTTCCAACGCCGTCCCTTCTAGCCACTTCGTGCCCGCGGGCGTCATGGCGGCTACGCGTGCGCAGGAGTATGGATACAGTTTTTTGTATGCGACTGAGTAGGTAAAGAGTAAGCAAGCTAAATAGGCCTTGGCTTTTTTTTCGTGCTAGCTTCGCTGCGCCTCTTATTGAAGTTCTCTCAATGCCGTAACTATAGAGCAGCGCCTTGGGCGCTCTGCTCACGCAAAGAGCTAATGAAGGCGCGCATCTCACTCGATCGCTGCGTCCCCATCTGTTTAGATGTCTCTAACACCAGGGATGCTGGAAGTTGCTGGCTCATATTGTCCAATGTTGCCACTGCAGTCGGAAGGTCTGCCGCCATTCCTTCTCGTGTAGTGAGTGAGATGATGCGGGTAATGCCAACTGCGCCCAGAAAGTTGAGAGTATCGGCATCGTGTAGCACTTGTGCGTGGGGCTCATCGGGTACAGCAGAATAATACATATGCGCTAGCGCAGCTCCCTGTACCAGTGGCAATTTCTCCATTGGAAAGCTAGTCGATTCGAGGACTTCGGCCATAGAATCGGCAGCGACTTGAGAATGATCGGAGCCCCGTTCTGAGTAGGGCTCGAAAGCTCCCATGTCGTGCAGGAATGCTGCGGCAAATAATACATCGAGGTCGATCTCGAGGCCTTCTTGCTGGCCAAGTTCCAAAGCTAGGAGGTAATCACGTTCACTGTGTTGCAAACCCCAGGCAGTGTGCTGCTGGTTTTCTTTGACGAAGTCATACACTGTCTGCTTCCAATCGGCATCGAGGGGGATGCCGGAATCGGTTTGTTGGGCGAGGGCAGCATTCGTCAGAGTTAACGTGAAACTGATAAGCAAATATTTGCACAGATTGAGCATGGGAAATTCCTGAAGATTTGTTGAGTGGCTTGTCGGTCATATTACTACACTGAATCAAAATCGGAATCAAAATCGGAATCAAAAGGGTTAGAGTGTGCTGCGAATTCATTGGCTAGAACAAAAAACAACTGCCTTCTTACTCTGTCCTACTTAGATATCTTCTTTCTGCTTCATTGTTTTTTGTCTCTCACTAAGCTACTTGCATCTTCTGTCTTCTTGGGCCTAAAACTTAGTGAGAACACTACTGGCAGAGCGAGAGTAAAAAATATCGGATAGAAAACTCCAAGTAAGCTTAACGCGAAGAGTATTAAGGCGACCATCGGATTTGTCAGCTCATTAACAATAATTAAATCTAGATTCACATTGAGGGTTAACGCGCCAATCATCAATGCCACTGCGGCAATAAATAATAGACAGATAAGAACGATACCCCACCACTTAGTACAGAGGTTTGTGAGTTTCCAAGTTTGTGTCAATGTGTTCAGTAGATTGAATCTCTAAGGTTCGAAATTTTGGGGGTTAGGTTGGGAGCTAAAGTAAAAATACAGTAGTTTGCTGTTCAGGGCTAGACGGGCGGCGTGCCAAGTAGTCTAGAATCTGTTTGTTTCTATTAATCTTTCAGTTTATTCAGCTGCTCTGGACAACAAAGAACGTGCAGGATACTTTTGATGTTCTCGCTGAGCGAACTATATAGCAACAGATACTAAAAACATTCATCAAGTAGAGGCCATGATGTTCAATTCGTTAACAAGATGCACGAGTGCGCTGTTATTGCTGACTTCTGTCTACGCTGCCGCCCAAGATGCGCCAGCGCTGTCTTCAGAACACCTTAAGCATGTGAACTATTACGATTTGCAGTGGACCGAGGATCCTGGCATTCCTTTATCCAGTGTCGCTAGATGGAAAACCTTGTTGGGTTCCGGAGGTGTTTTTGGAGAAGGCCTTCCAGACAAGGATATGTATATTCGTCAGGGAGAAATGGGCCCTGGTGCTATCTATCCGAAGCATCGACATCCCGCTCCGGAATTTTGGTACTTCATCTCTGGGCGTGCCCAGTGGACCGTCGACGGAGAAACCTTCGATGTCGAGCCAGGCTCTACGGTCTACTTAGAACCGGGTTCCGTTCGTTCCCTGCGTATCATCTCGAAAGAAAAAGCTGAGATTGTGCGGGGAAACTGGGGCCTCAATTGCGACAGCGAGTCGATGCTGAATACTGCTAGACCCGGCGCTGTGAATTCCGACGACGATCAAGGAACCTATGTCTACGCTGGAGAATATACTTACTCTACCTATCCTCAATCTGACAGGGCGCGTTTACCAATATGGGATCACGGCGATGCTAGGCAACCTGCCCAGGGCAGCAACTCCGTTCTAGCGCCTCCGCTATCAGCAACCTCAAGCGTGCATTTAAAACACGTTAATTACTATGATGTTCGATATGCTCCGGACCCAACCGGCGTCAGGCGCTGGAAGACACTAGTAGGTTCGGGCAGTTGGGGTGATGGCCTGCCTGACGAGCAGATACAGTGGGGGTTAGGCGAGCTTGGGTCGGGCGGGGTTTATGACCGTCATCACCATGCCTGGCCGGAGTTTTACCATATAGTTTCGGGGCAAGCGCGCATAGAGGTGGATGGTGATGAATTTATCGCCGGGCCTGGGTCGATGGTTTATCACGATCCATGGGCGGTGCACCGCTCCGAAATAGTTTCTAAGAGCAAGGCAGTTGTCATGTGGGCAAACTGGGTCACTGAATGTGAGCGTGATGTCCTGCAGGCACCCTATGAAGTTCTTGAATGGATACCGACTCAACCGCAATCAGCAATGCTTGTGCAGTGAGTCAATAATAAATAGGGTCAGTAATAAATAGGGTCAGAGTAAAAGGGCGGTATTTTTTGAAATAGAAAAACTGCTGCGACGGGCTGGAAGAATCCAAACAGGCTTTGGCCTGTTTGCCTGCTCTAGCTTCGCGGGTTGCGCTCGTTGCTTGTGCTGGCGCAATTAGTGATCGGCTTGCAATTGACCTAGGGAGTCCTCATATTCCACCGTATGAATAGTTTACGTCGTCCAGCCCTTCTTGTTGCTCTCTCACTCTTTTATGGAGGGTGCTCTTTGGCGATCGCTCCAGCTAGAGAGGCAAGTGAGGTTTTCCCCGGCCTAGCCAAATTTAGTGTGGCGATGCGGGAAGAAGTGAGCGAGTGCAGCCGACAATTTCTGCAGCCTGAGCCAGCGGGCGCGCCAGAGCTGAATGCCGCTCGAATAGATTTGCTTAACTGGAATATAAAAAAAGGAGAAATGCCTAATTGGCGGGCCGATCTTGAGCTTCTAGGCGAGGATAAACACTTGGTTCTGATCCAGGAGGCAACTCGGTCAATGAGCAGTACGGAAGCCTTGCCAAGGGGGTCAATCTGGAGCTTTGCAGCCGGGTATGTGTCACGCAATCATTTAACGGGTGTCGCTACGGCCAGTCAGATCAAACCCGTTTCAGCTTGCCGACTCACCGCCTATGAACCCTGGTCGAAAACACCAAAGGCCACTAGTATTACCAAATTTGCGTTGGCCGATTCGGATTTGAACCTGCTTGTAGTGAACACGCACATGATTAATTTTGCCGTGGGATTAAAGGACTACGGATATCAATTGTCCGCAATTCGCGAAGTACTGCGCGGGCATGATGGGCCTGTGATTATCTCAGGTGACTTCAATACCTGGAGACCAGGCCGGCACAAATTATTACGAGTTTTTATCGCAGATTTGGATTTTGATGAAATTACATTTAAGCAGGATCGTCGACTGCAATTTTTCGGTTCAACCCTTGATCACGTATTTGTAGCCGGTATTAGTGTCTTGCAAGCGGAAACACACGATGTAAAGTCTTCCGATCATAACCCGATGACGTTAAGTTTGAGCATAGACCTATGAAAAAGACTATTGGACGCTGTTTCGTTCTATTGATTTTGTGCACACTGAGCACACAATTAGCTGCCGCAGAAACTGCTGATGAAGAAATCCAGTTTTTGATTGAAGCCGTGGGCAAGAGTGGCTGTGACTTTATTCGCAATGGTGATCGTCATGATAGTGAAGCCGCGGTAGAGCATCTGCAACTTAAATATAAACGGGGTAAGCGCTACTCGAAAACCGCCGAAAGCTTTATTGATCGGCTAGCCAGTAAAAGTTCTATTTCCGGAAGGCCATATTCGATTGTATGTGAGGAAAGTGGTGCGCATACAGCTAGTGATTGGCTTTATGAGGCGCTGCAAGCGCATCGCGGGAAAAATCTATAGCTCTCCTTCTAGCGGGATTTTTGAAAAGAACCAGTCCTCGATGTTCTGCATGAAAGTGGCATGGGGTTGAGTGTCCAACACCTCGGAGTCTGACACCCATTGAACTGCTCCATCATCACGTAAGCGAAGACCCCAAGAATTTTCCAGATGAAAGTCCCGCTGAACAGCATCCAGCACGACCCTGCTAAGTTCAGGGCTATCCACTATAAAACCCATTTCGGTGTTGATATAGAGAGAGCGTGGGTCGAAATTGGCGCTTCCAATAAACACTTGCTGGCCATCGATAATCATAACCTTAGCGTGCAGTGCAAGGTTCTTCTCTAGCACAGGAGTTTGCATATATACGGCCCGATCACGGGCATCAACTCTTACTTCGTGAAGAGTAGCGCCAATGTCGATGAGTTCTCGAACATGGTTGCGGTAGGCGCTGTGGGCGGTGAGATGATTATTGGATCGAATTGAATTCGTGAGCAGTCTAATTTCGACACCCCGCTGTCTTGCGCGTTCCAGTGCATCTTCAAAATCTGAACTGGGAATGAGGTATGCAGAGAGTATGACGATTTCTGTGTCTGCAGCATCGAGAAGCGAGATTATCTCGCGAGCTAACTGAACCGGCGCATCTTCCGGGTTCACAGGACTTTGGCTTGGCGGCCGATCGAGTAGCAGTCTGTAGTCCCCGAGAATTTCCTGGTCTGCTAATTCTAGCCAGCGCTTCAGGCGTTCATCTTCCGTTTCCTCTTCATGCACGCCGCTTAGTTCTATCGCATCGCCCTTAATATTATTTAACATAGCCTCTTGAAAGGCAGTCTCCCCATCGAGAGAATCAATTGGGACGCTCCAGAGGTTATTCCAATAGTTGTCGAAGCCATCGCTAACGGTTCGGCTGAGTTTACCAAAACCCATCAACTCCATATCGCGGAAATTGGATTCTTCATGCAAGCCAAAATACTCATCCGCAAGATTGCGTCCGCCAACAATTACTAGACGATTGTCTACCACCATCGCCTTATTATGCATCCGGTGATCGAGTCGGCGGAATTCCCCAAGGTTTAGAATCTCTCGAAGTACGACACTGTCAGAACGACGTTTGTAAGGATTAAAGATACGGTAGGAAATATTCGGATGGGATTGCAGCGCGTTTGCCTTGTCTTCAATGGCAAACAAAAATGAATCATCCATCAGAATGCGGACTCTTACTCCTCTATCAGCAGCAGAGACTAGATGTCCCATTACCAGCTTGCCAGCAGTATCGTCGTTCCACAAAAAAGATTGTAAATCGATGCTGCTCACAGCTGAGTCAATAGCCCGTAGACGCCAATCTAGAGCATCAGGTCCCTCGTTCAAAAGATGGAACCAATTTTCCTGCTCCTTTTCCTCTAGCGCTCGCCACAAGGGAGCATCCGCTGGTTCTAGGGCTGTCTGCTTAGGCAACTGCTGAGGAGCTAGGCCAGCGCAGCTGGTTAGCAAGAACAAACTTGCCACCATGCCACCAAGGCAGCGAATAAACCGGTATTTTTGTTCCATTGTAAATCCTGAAGTCTTCGTGCTTAGAAGTATCATAACTGAAAATGTGTAAATCGGAACTTTGGAGAGAATAAATGGGGTTAGAGTAAAACTACATTAGTTAAAAAGATAGGGAGAGATGCTGCTCGGGGCGGACCAAATTACGTAAGCAAGTTAGGACAGACTAAGCTGGGCGTAGCCCTAACCCAGAATGGTTGAGTCAAGAATACGAACAGGCTTAGGGCTGTTTGTATTCTTCGCGCGCTCTGCGTAGCTTCGCTCTTTTCGAACCATCGACACTAGGATTAATCTGACTGGGTCAGATTAACACAGCTTTAGCTGGCCTTTAGGCTGAGCCGAGGATGGGTGAATGATTTTCAGTAGACAGCGTGACCGATTCCCTATTTGAATCAATGAGTTGATGCTGCGAAATCAGGATATGTTAAGAAGTGTGCTATGGATTTCTAGTAAATGTACCCTAAAACTACTGTAGCTCTATTCTACCCCTTGATTAAGCAACCCTCCCAAACTCCTTGCTGCTATAATGAGCACTGCCCCCTCTAAGACAATCTATCGAGCTTCTATGCCATTTTCAAAACTTGGATTATGTGATCCTATCGTACAAGCGATTGAAGAGTTGGGTTATACAACTCCTACCCCGGTTCAGAAACAAGCCATCCCCATTATTCTATCTGGTAAAGACCTCATTGCCACTGCGCAAACGGGGACAGGTAAAACCGCCGCGTTTGTCCTGCCGCTATTAAGCTTATTCAACAAAGAACGTACCTTACGAGGTAAACGTATACGCGCCCTTATCCTGACTCCTACACGGGAATTAGCGGTGCAGGTTGCTGCGAATGTTACTGAGTACAGCAAGCACTTAAACCTAAGTTCTATGGCTGTTTATGGCGGTGTTGATAGCGAACCGCAAAAGCAGCGTTTAATTGAAGGCATTGATATTTTAGTGGCCACTCCGGGCAGGTTGCTGGATTTGGCCCATCAACGTGCGCTGCATTTTGATGAGCTTGAAGTGCTGGTGTTAGATGAAGCAGACCGAATGGTGGATATGGGTTTTGCTGATGATATCAAGAAGATCATTGAGCGCTTACCTGCAGACCGTCAAAACCTATTGTTTTCGGCTACAGTGAACAATGGCGTTCGCATCTTTGCCGATCATTTCTCAGCCAGCAAAATGGGTAGGCGCGCTGTTGAGATATCGATTTCACCAGAAGACACTACGGCACCCAGTATTGACCAGTGGTTAATCACCGTAGATAAAGACACAAAGTCTGCCTTGCTGAGTCATTTAATCAACGAGCAGAAGTGGGATCAGGCGTTAATTTTTATCGAGAAGAAACACGCTGCTGCCAAACTGGTGGCGCAACTTGCAAAACGCGGTATTGAAGCAGATGCCATTCACGGTGATAGAAGCCAAGCCATGCGTGAAAAGATTCTGGCTGATTTTAAATCTGGAAAACTAAAATACTTAGTTGCCACAGGCGTTGCCGCCCGCGGTTTAGATATTGGTGAGCTGAGTCGCGTAGTTAATTATGACCTGCCCTTTAAGCCTGAAGAATACATTCACCGCATTGGTCGAACCGGTCGCGCTGGTGCGACAGGTGAGGCTATATCGTTTGTGGCAATGGGCGATTTTAAAAATTTATGCGCTATTGAAAGCCGTTTAAACCATGTCATCAACCGGAAAGAGATCGAAGGCTTTCCGGTTAGAAAAGTCGTTCCGGTTTCAATTTTAAATTATGTTCGCAAGAGCAATCGGTAGCGGCTTTTCTTGGTCATGCATAACGGCCTCTAATTCTTTAGTGCCGAAGAGAAAAGCTCTATCCAGGCTTCTCGAGTTTAAGCACGAATCTATCAGTACGTCTTTCCAAGCTAGGATTAAATGGTGCTAGAGTATGATCGTCTTCAGGGTTTTCAAGCAGATCGCTTGTGCCTACTAGGACGAAGCCTGCATCTACTGCAGCCTTAACAGCATCCTCAAAAGCGACTCGGTGAAGTGTGGGATTGTCCGCGCCTTCAGTGCCTTCGTGATCCAATATCGCTAAGACCCCGCCTGGTTTTAATGCGCGCAGGACACCCTTGAGCATGTTGTCAGCATCAGTTGCTGAGCGATTATAGACATCATGAAAATTCAATGCGGTCATCGTAAAGTCGATTGAGTTTGGCGGGATGTCAGCAATCGATCCTATCCAATTCTCGACATTGGAAAGGCGGCTCAAGCGTTCGTTCCTTTCGTCAGCACTTCTCTCAGTAATGGGGATGGGATTGTTTTGCATATACACTTTGCCGCTATCGCCAACTGCGTAGGAAAGAACTTCTGTATACCAGCCGCCCATCGCAATTACGTCTAGAACAGTGTCTCCTTCCTTCACTCCCATAAATTGTAATATCTCTGGGGCTTTGCGGTTAGCATCCCTGGTTTTGTCTTGGGCTGGTCTGTCGGGGCTTGCCATGGCTTGATGTAGTGCGCTGGAAGTCTGACTATTGGCGTAGCTGCAGAGTAGTGCGAGTGTGAGTGAGGTTAGGAGTAATTTCATTGTGAGTCCGGGATCTTTGGATAAATAGGAGTGTGTCGAATAAAGTTATCACGTTGAGTGATCATGTTGCCATATAGAAAAAGCTTGCAGAATTTAGTGCGGTTTTAAATGTGAATGAGCAGATCGTAGTCCATAGATTGCTTCTATTTCAGCATATGCATGATGACTTTTATCACATCTTTGAGTTGGCTCAGGTCATCCGTAGAACGCTTGACCAACAATGTGCCTTGCAGTGTATTGAACAACATGCGAGAAAGTCGAGCTGGAGTTTCCTTGAAATTTAGCTCGCCATTTTTGCGTCCAGTGCGCAAAATTACTTCTAACCACCTCTGATGATCTTCCATAAATTGCTTAACTTCTGCGCGCATTTTCTCCGGCAAAGCTGGAACTTCGCCTGCGAGTGCGCCACACAAACACACAGTATCGGGCGTCGATGCAAAGTGCAGATACGGTGAAAAGTAAAATTCCAGAGCCTCCCAGCTAGTTTTTTCAGGATCGTTTTTGATTGCTTCGAGTTGCGAGGCGAAGGTGTCGCGATAGCGTTGGATGATAGCGACACCCAAGTCCGCTTTACTCGAGAAGTGGTGAATGACACTTGGCTTTTTAATGCCCACTTGCACAGCGATGTCTTGGAAGCTCATCGCCGTGTATCCGCGTGTCTGAATCAGTTCCTGACCAACGTCTAGAATTTTAGTCGCAGTTTCTTTCATTGCTTCAACATAGGCGTATGCATTTTTACAAAGGGTAACAGAGCATCGAGTATATCAGGAAGGTAGGGAGCGAATGTAAAAGAAGAGTTCGGGATTAACGTAGTTGCGGCTCTGGTATTGGTGATGGGGTGCAAATTATCAATGTAAGAACCGTGGTGGATGATGAGAGTGGCGGGAATTCTTAGTGCTGCCAAATCTTCGTCATCCATGCCTAGCGCCGTTTGCTCGCCCGTGGCCTGCAGATGTTCTGCAGAGGTTTTCATTGCGGCTCGAAAATCGGCAATGTCTGCATCGAAAAAGCGTTCTCGTTTTGCTGTGGTATTGCGTTCCAAATAAGCACTCCATAGTGGTGTTTCGCCTAGTGCCTCCATGGTCATAATCGGTGAGGCGGTTTCGTGCTCCCTTGTGGTGAGTTTTTCGTCATGGAGATATTTGAGGAAGTAGTCCTCTGACAATCGGGTTGCTGCGTATGTGCCGCCGGTCAGAGGCGCCAATACCAGGGCTGCTACATCTTCAGGATAGCGAGAGGAAACTATCATGTTTGAACGGCCACCGGAGGACATGCCATAAAGTGCTACAGGAGCAACGCCAAGACGATCAATCAAAACGTGCAGGTCTTCTCCCTCCTCGACCATTTGAGGTTCACTACCGAAAGTGATTTCTGATTGACCTAAATTGCGCCGATCATAGGTGATGACTCTAAGTTCAGGTGCTAAAGCTGCCACATTTCGTGCAAAGCCTCCAAAGCCAACGGTATCGCCGTTACCGCCTGGTGTAATGATCAGTGGAATGGTGCTATTGGGATTAAATATTTCAACGTGCAGGGTGACGTCGCGCTCTGGTCTGAGGTTGATGGCGTGGGTCTGCATCTCCACATTTTCGGCGCCCGCCACCGGTAGAGCATTGAAGTACACCTCGAAATAGGTGTTGTTCGCAGCGCCCCGAAATAGAGTGACATCTACTTCGTCATTATGGATATCGATATCAGTTTCCTCTTCCGCCGCGAATAGGTTTGGTAGGGAAACAAGAGCTGCCATAAGTGCCGCTGTGATTAGAGTTGCTAGCTTAATGTGATTGGTCATAGGCTTTCCGTGCAAGTGTAGTTTTGAATTGATGCTACCTACCGTACGGTAGGTAGTCAACCTGCAGAAAGAAAATAGATTCGTTTGCTGGCGTGTCCGATTTCCTAATTGGATACTAGAAGCTAAAACTCCGAAAACAGAGTGTGCTAAGAAGTGTGCTATGGAATTCGATGAAATCTCGGTTAATCCTGCCAATAAATAGATCTGCCCCCATTAATTCAAGCCAATCAGCAGCACGGCAATAAGAGTTTCAATAGTTACTTTTGCAAGTTTTTGTCATGGGGCGGATATCACCGCTTAAGTTTTCCGACCAGCGTTTCGCAAAGGCCTTTCAGTTTCAATGCGTCCTCAGCTGGCATATCGACTGCACAGGCGATCTGACCGGGGACTTTCTCTGCTGACTTTTTCAGGGAACGACCCTGTCTTGATACAGAGACTATCTTGCGGCGCTCATCACCTTTAGCCACCTTTACATCAATCAGGCGCTTGTCTTGTAGACGGCGTAACAAAGGAGTCAGGGTGCCTGCGTCGAAGCGGGTATGCGCAGACAGATTCGAGATACTCACACCATCTTTTTGCCAAAGGCTCATCATCACCACATATTGCGGGTACGTGAGATCGAGCTTTTCCAGCGTCTGTCGATAGGCGCGAACCAAAGCGTTAGCAGCCGAGTACAGGGAATGACAAACCTGGCGGTCCAGATCCAGTGCTGAAGGCTCACCTTGCTGATCTTTGTTCTTTTTCATAGGCGTCATTTTGCACGCAAAGTAATTGACATGGCAAGTCTGTTTCCCTAAGCTCTAAAAATTACTTTGCGCACAAACAAATAATTGGAGCTAGTTATGAAAATTCACCCTTCAGCCGCCATCCTTTCCCTTCTGTGCTTATCCTTCGGTGGATTTAGCCAGGCTGAGAATAACGAGCCTGTTGTCGAGATAAACAACGAATCCTTCCAGTGTGTGCAAGACATGACTCCAGTGAGAGGCTTCTTTGTTGATAATCTGCTAGGTAATTTGGAAGAAACACTTTCTGTTGCTAACTCTGCCGACGGGGGTAGCTACCCAGCGGGATCTGTAGTTCAGTTAGTCCCAAGTGAGATCATGGTCAAACGTGCTCCCGGTGTCAGCCCTGACACCAATGACTGGGAGTTTTTTATAATGGACACCACGACTACCGCATCCAAAATTCTCACACGTGGTTTCGCTGACGTAGTTAACCGTTTCGGCGGAAACTGCCTGTCTTGCCATGCAAAGGCAGAGCCCAAGTGGGATATGGTTTGCGAGTCCACTCATGGCTGCGATCCTATTCCTCTAACCCGTGACATACTGACTCTATTACAAAAAACCGATTTGCGCTGTGAGGACATGCCTCCACTGAGCGCTGAAGAACAGGAAAAATTAGCGGCATTGCAACAAATGATGCAAGCGCAAAACTAGGGAGAACGTACAAATGACAACAGGAAAGCAACTTTTTAGCACACTGGCCGACGGCAAACTAACCGTTGAAATCGCAGCAACAAACTATTCTGATCCTACTGGAAATCAGGTGCTGGTTCAGATGGAGGCCGCGCCCATAAATCCCTCTGATCTTGCTCTCCTTACCGGTGCCGCAGATTTGGAAAATGCGGAATATTCAGACGGAAAATTCGTCGCAAGCATGCCAGAGCCTTTTTTCAGCGCTCAGAAGGGGCGCCATGGATCACGCCTTCCTGTAGGCAATGAAGGCGCAGGCACAGTGATCGCTGCAGGTGAAGGCGAAGCTGCACAGGCTTTGATTGGTCAGCGAGTTGCCTGCGTGCCGGGATCTGCTTATTCACAGTATTGCGTTGCTGATGCCACTATGTGTCTTCCTCTTGGAGACATCTCCTCGGAAGACGGCGCATCTGCTTTCGTTAACCCGATGACTGCACTTGGCTTCGTGGAGACTGCAAGAATGGAAGGACACAGTGCTATTGTTCATACCGCTGCCGCCTCAAACCTTGGCCAGATGCTGGTCAAGATATGTCAGGAAGATGATATTGACCTGGTCAACATCGTGCGCAAGGCAGAGCATGTCGAGTTACTTTCAAACTTGGGTGCAAGCCATATCGTCAATTCCTCTGATGAGGATTTTGCCGAGCAGCTGCGCGCTGCCATCGCCGACACCGGCGCCTATCTGGGCTTTGATCCCATTGGTGGTGGAAAAGCAGTAGATAGCTGCTTCAGAGCAATGGAGCAAGTTGCCGTGGGGAAAATGGATGAATACTCACGTTACGGTTCAAATCAGGAAAAGAAGATGTACATCTACGGTCGACTGGACATGGCGCCAACTATTCTGACCCCAGCCTATGGCTTTGGCTGGACTTTGTCGGGCTGGCTGTTATTTCCTTACCTGCAAAAAGCTGGCATGGAAACGACGGTGCGCATGCGTCAGCGTGTGCTGAACGGTCTGACTTCTACATTTGCCAGCTCATACAAGAGCAAGGTCAATCTGGAAGAGATGCTAACGAAAGAAGCTGTGATGGATTATCGCTTAATGAAGACTGGCGAGAAGTACTTGGTTACACCACAGGGATGATTAAGTTGCCTAGTCAATGGGGGTAGAGTACTTCGATCTGGTATTCACGACGGAGACTTAGGGCGGAAAAATACAAACAGCCTTAGGGCTGTTTGTCCCCTGCGGGCTTCACGGGTTGCTAACTGCTACTGCACAGTCGAACCACTGGCGCGAGGATTTTCTGAAGAGCGGGTGTCTGATTAGTTATATGAACCAGCGAGTTAGAACAGTAAATCAGAGCGTAATATATAGGGCCATTTAGCAATGGCTTTTGCCTTGATCAATTTCTTCTTATGTACGTGAGCCTCACATCAGTGTAAATCTTGTCCACCTTGTCGCCATCGATTAAAAAAATGGTAATTAAATTATCATCGCTGATAGAGTACCAAATATTACCCTTTTCAAAAAATTCGAGCATCTCATCTCTGATTTCTTTATTGCTTATCCTGAAACTATCAGTTTCTGAAGGATCTATCTCAGTTCTATCTTGATCAATTGTTCTAGATTGGCTTTCGCTTGTTTCTCCAGGTGCTATAACTTTGACATCAGAGTCGCAGCCCAGTAGAAAAATTATTATGATTAGTGCTGGTAAAACTCTCATTTGACTCACTTCTTCTGGCTTGGGTCCGATTTTATACTCGTGTGCCACTAACAGGTTGACTCCAAAAACTGTTAGAAGATGATCACTAATTCTAGTAAAAATTACAATCGGCACGGGCTTTATTCTGAATCATGAGGATTTTCAGTACACTGTGTGACCGATTTACTGATTGGATCAATGAGTTAAAAACGCGAAAACAGAGTGTGCTAAGAAGTGTGCTAAAAATTTCGGCACTTGTTAGTCTAAAGCTACTCTATTAATACTCTGACCCTATTTAACTCTCTATTTAATTAAAAGAGGCGCTGGGTATTGAACCAAAGCGTATCTTGTTACGACTTATGTGTATTCTATAAAGCTCAACTTGTATATGGGAGTCCTCTCTTTGCGCGTACTAATTTTTTCCTTACTCTGTATTGTATTGTCACCTCTCTTAATAGCTGGTGTGATTATTTATACCTGGCGCGTGCGGCGTATCAGCGTACGTCAGAACATATCAGGCACTGCCAACGAACCGCTCGGCGGTCGACTTGGAATGCACGTAGCAGGGACCCGAATAGATGAGGCTGCCTATAGGCTCGCTGGTCATCTTCCTTCCTACACCAAATTGTCGAGGTTTTTGCTCTTAGATGTCCTTGGGTTCGCCAGCAAACTAAGCGGCTTTAAAGGTGGATTCTTTGCTTACCCAGGTGAGCGACCATCCAAATTAATGTCTATGATGTCACATCGGACAGATTTTTTTGATCGCTCGATAAGGGATTCATTGAGCAGGAACGAGAATCCGCCAAAACAGTTTGTGGTGTTAGGCGCTGGTTACGATACGCGCTGCTATGACTTGCCGAAAGATTTGGATATTCAGTGCTTTGAGGTGGATATGGCGCCGACGCTAAACGCTAAGAGAAAGGCGTTGGAGCTAGCTGGCATTCCTCATGATCACGTTATTTTTGTCGAAACTGATTTTAATCAAGAAACTTGGATGGAGGCCCTTCTCGCTTCCGGCTTTAATCCGAACCTCACCACTTACATCCTGTGGGAAGGCGTCACCATGTATCTTGTTGAAAAAGCGGTACGGGACACCTTAAGTCTTGTTTCTACTCTACCTAGGGGAAGTGCAGTGGGTGTTGACTTTTTCTCTGAGGATATGCAGAAGGGTAATGGCCCATACGAAAAAATGAGTAAGGCTATGCACAGGGGGATTAGGTATTACAGCGAAAGTCTAATATTCGGAGTACCGACTGGCGAACAGTTATCAGCTGGGGTGGAAAGCTTGGCTCGGGATTCAGGCCTAACGCTTTCTCGATTCGAACACACAGGGTCCAAAGAAGACAAATTACCTCCCTGGTACTTCTTTGCCCATATTGATAACTTGTAATTGGATAAGAGGGGGCAGATTTATTTTTCCGCAAAGAGATAGCTGAGAATCAAGGGGAATCAAAGGGGGTAGAGTTCTTTGATTTTATTGTCGTTCAGGTGTGGGGGCTCGGGACGGAAGAATCCAAACAGGCTTATGCCTGTTTGTCCCCTGCGGGCTTCGCGCTGACGCGCTCGTTGCTAACTGCTTCGCAGTTGGTCGAACCGGTTGTGGTTCTCATCCGGCCACTAAACTCCATACATAAAAAAGCCCCGCTAAAGCGAGGCTTTTTTATGTATGGTGCCCAGGGGCGGAATCGAACCACCGACACGAGGATTTTCAGTAGACTGCGTGACCGATTCGTTAATTGAATCAATGAGTTAAAACTGGAAAATCAGAGTGTGCTAAGAAG
>OLHJ01000004.1_pt1 | contig 234822 bp, 207 predicted proteins | sample 1609491 | NCBI WGS metagenome assembly OLHJ01 (sample SAMN05416861, study PRJEB24817) | seawater metagenome | isolation source: Sea water | place: Canada:Atlantic | collected 2013-11
CGAGATGCTCAGGAGTCTCGTGGGCTCGGAGATGTGTATAAGAGACAGAACCATAGGCAAGGACATCACCTCGGTAGTACCTGGTGGCTATGTGTTATATGACTCGTCGAAAACATTGGCAAATGAGTTACTGCGCGACGATGTAAACTATCTACCAATCCCGCTGAGAGATATTTGCCTGGAAGAATTCGAAAAACCAGCACAGCGACAACTGTTCAAGAACATCGTCTACGTCGGCGCTCTTTCTGCGTTTCTTAATATCGATTTCAAAGTGCTAACTGAGCTGGTCGGCGATCAGTTTCGCGGCAAAGAAAAACTTATCCTGCCAAATATTCATGCCTTGGAACTCGGTCATCACTACGCTAAAGAAAATTTTGATTGCCCGATCAACCTACGCTTAGAAAAAAGCACGAAAAACAAAGACAAGATCTTGATGGACGGCAACACCGCCACTGGACTAGGCAGTGTCTATGGCGGCGCCACAGTAGCCGCTTGGTATCCGCTAACTCCATCGACCTCTGTTGTAGATAATTTCGCGAAGTATTGTAAGCGTCTGCGCATCGATGCAGGCACCGGCAAGAATAAATTTTCCATCGTACAGGCAGAAGATGAACTTGCGGCTATTGGCATCGCGATTGGCGCAGGTTGGAACGGTGCCCGCGCATTTACCGCGACCAGCGGCCCAGGCATCTCATTGATGCAAGAATTCCTCGGGCTCGCGTACTTCTCTGAAGTACCCATTGTCCTTTTTAATATTCAGCGCGTCGGCCCTTCTACCGGCATGCCTACACGCTCACAACAGGGCGACCTGCTCTGCTGCGCCTACGCGTCTCATGGCGACACCAAACATGTACTGCTATTTCCCGCTAACCCTAGCGAGTGTTTTGACTATGCAGCAAGCGCATTTGATATTGCCGATCGTATTCAGTCTCCAGTTATCGTCATGAGTGATCTAGAGCTCGGCATGAACGAACAAATTTGTGATCCATTGAACTGGGATGACAAGAGCCGATATGACAGAGGCAAGGTGCTAAACGCAGAGCAGCTAGAGGGCATTGAAAAATATGGTCGTTATCTCGACTCTGATGGCGATGGCATACCCTATCGAACTTATCCTGGCACTCATCCGCATAAAGGCAGCTATTTTACTCGTGGTAGCTCACATGACTCCTACGCCGCCTACACAGAAGATGGCAGCGTCTATGCAGAAGTCATGGATAGGTTGACGCTAAAGATGAAGACTGCGGTAAACTATCTGCCGGAACCTGTATTCTCCGAGTCGACATCTAACAAATTGGGCCTGGCCTTCATCGGCACCACCGATACCGCCATCAACGAAGTTCTTGATAGCTTGGCGAAGAAGGGCATAAAACTAGATACGATGCGGATCCGAGCGTTTCCTTTCCATGACAGTGTTACGGAATTCTTTGCCGCACACGAACTCGTCTATGTAATCGATCAGAATCGCGACGCGCAGTTAAAAAGTCTCCTTAAGATCGAATGCAATATCCACGAAGAAAGAATGCATTCGATTCTCAGCTACGATGGCGTACTAATTACAGCACAACACATCGAGAACTCCATTATTGATTCTATGAACGATGTGGATGCTAGCGGCGAAGTTCCCGCGTAATACGGTAACAACTATGAGCTATATAAATAAACCAAAATTCAAGCACCCACAGATGCAGACCAATGACATTGGACTGACGCGCAGAGACTATGAAGGAACTCTGACTACGCTCTGTGGTGGTTGTGGGCACGATTCGATCAGCGCAGCGATAATCCAAGCCGCTGCGGACATGTCATTAGAGCCCCATCGAGTCGCAAAGATTTCCGGCATAGGTTGCTCATCGAAGATACCTTCCTACTTCCTCAGCAAAGCACACGGATTCAATTCCGTGCATGGCCGCATGCCGTCAGTAGCAACCGGCGCCAATATTGCGAACAAGGAACTCTACTACGTTGGAGTTTCAGGCGATGGTGACAGCGCGTCTATTGGCCTTGGCCAATTCTGCCATATCGTCAGACGAAGAATTAACATGCTGTATATTGTTGCAAACAATGGCACCTATGGCCTAACCAAGGGGCAACTATCAGCGACAGCGGATCTTGGCTCAAAAACTAAGTCAGGGGAGGAAAGTCAGTTCGATAATATTGATATGGCGACCCTTGCCATTGAGCTAGGCGCAAGCTTCGTTGCCCGCAGCTTCTCGGGAGACAAGAAACAACTGATTCCTCTGCTTCAGGCTGGGCTCTCCCACAAAGGCTTCGCCTTCATCGACGTGATCTCCCCATGCGTGACTTTCAATAACACAGATTTTTCGACACACGGTTACAAGAATACGTGGGAAAATTATGTCGCGCTAAGCGAAGTAGACTTCGTGCCAATGCGCGAAGAAATTACAACGAGCTACGACGCAGGAAAGGAAAAAGAAATAACATTGCACGATGGCTCTGCTATTCACCTGCATAAAACAAGTAATGACTACGACCCGACGGATAAAGAAAACGCTTTGCATCACATCAATGCCCAAAAGAAACAAGGCAAGATTGCAACCGGCCTACTCTATATTAATCAGTCTGCATCTGACTTACATGAATTGCAGGATACCGTAGACAAGCCGCTTAACAGCTTAGGCAATAAAGAATTATGCCCTGGCAGCGAAGCACTGAAAGATATCAATAGCACCTTCCGCTAATGCGGTCTATCGCTGCTCTTTGATTAGATCGTAGGCAGCCTTGATCGCTTGCGTCTTCTCAGTCGCGATATCGATCATCTCTTCTGGCAAGCCTTTCGCCACTAGTTTGTCGGGATGATGTTGATTCATCTGTCGTCTGTAGGCCTTTTTCAACTCCGCATCACTGCACTTAGGCGTTACACCTAACAACTCGTAAGATGCCTCGATCTTCTCTTGAGACGACTCACTATCTGCAAAATGAGCCTGCCCTGAAAGACGGCCAATTAGCGCGTCGAAATCCGCCTTCGAATAACCCAAATCCCGTGATATTCCCTCGATCAGTGTTTTCTCACTCGCATCCAAACGGCCATCTGCGAAGGCGGTAGCCACAATGATCTCTAGAAAAATCTGTATCAAATTTCTGCGTCGAAAGCACTCTCGTTTAAACTGGGCGAGCACTTCGTGAACGGGGAATTCTTTTTTCTTTCCTTCGTTAAAGAGGTTGATAGCGACGGTGCGCTGTTGCTGACTGAGACGCATCTGGTCCATGACTCTTTCCGCCATGGCAATCTCGTCTTTAGTGACCCTGCCGTCTGATTTAGCGACATAGCCCATTAGCGCGAAGGTCGTAGTAAAGAAAACCGACTGCACACGCTCTGTAGCGCCTAGACCCAGAGAGTCATCAAGAGACAGGCCATCTAGACCGCCATCGAAGTAATTGCCAAGAGCAGCTCCTAACACCGCACCTAAGGGCCCTCCCATCATGAAACCGAATGTGCCGCCTACTACCTTTCCCCACCAACTCATATTAGTACTCGTTAAAATTGATAAATTGTATTGTCGTAAAATTTGCTTTGTTTAACCACGTAGCATCAGATATTGATACGGATCGATGGTGTTCAATAGAGGTCTTCGAAACTCGCGAGGGCGTCTACTAGGAAATGAGACGCTGAAACCAGTTCTTGTCTAATTCTCGCCTACATCCATCTAACTGCAGTGCGAATCGGCTTGAATTCGCCTGCACACGACCCGCGGCATCCACCAGCCACTGCTTATTCCGATAGCTTGCCCGTTGATAGCCGCCATTGCCTTCGTGATAGGCATAATAAAGGTGCATCGCATTGTTGTTGGAGATATTACTTACCCGAGTAGAGTTTGCGTTATACCATCCGACAAAATCGACAGCGTCTGAGAAATTTCTACGGGAGGCACGACTGTTGCCTGATTTCTGCTCATACTCCTGCCAAGTTTCGTCCAATGCCTGAGCATAGCCGTAGGCCGAACTTGGACGGCGACCCGGGAATATCCATAAAAACTTATTTCTGGCGGGTTTCGCTCTCGACTCAAACGAAGACTCTTGATAGATAAACGCCATGTTTACCGATACAGGAATCCCCCATCGCTGCTCTGCCCTCTTCGCAGCGTTATACCAACCCCGGCGATCCTCAAATATGTCGCAGATATCCGCCACGCTTTTTGGCGGCGAACTGGCACAAGCCGCTAGCAGCGAAAGCAACACCGGCATAAAAGCTAGCTTTGTCCTATAAAATTTCATCGTGTCTCAAATCATACCTAATAAACATGTATTCAAGCATTCAACAGTTTGACTCTCAGCTGCTTAGATCATCAAGAAGCGCAATAAATTCCCCTTCATCGAGAGTTTTTATGCCCAACTCTTCTGCTTTCAGCAGTTTTGAACCAGCGCCCGGCCCGGCCACCACACAGGAAGTATTCTTTGACACACTGCCCGCCACCTTCGCGCCCAAGGCAATTAGCTTCGCCTTTGCCTCGCTTCTTGGCATTTGTTCTAGGCTGCCCGTCAAGACGTAGGTTTCTCCCTGTAATGGTTTCGCAGAATCATCGTGACCAGGTTCTATACTTGGCCATGTTACACCACAGCCCTGCAATAGCTTAATAAGACCAATATTGTCCTCATTGCGAAAAAATACCTGGATGTGTTCAGCCATTATGGGGCCGACATCAGACACTTGCACGAGGCTCTCCAAATCAGCTGCAATAATGCTCTCCAAAATGCCGAAATGCGTAGCTAGCTGTAATGCCGTTGCCTCCCCCACTTCCCGAATACCTAGTGCAAACAGAAAGCGCGGTAGCGTGGTTTGTTTACTCTTCTCTATAGCAGAGACAATGTTAGTTGCCGATTTTTCTCCCATGCGCTCGAGACTAGCAAGCTGCTCGACTGTCAGAGTATAGATATCAGCAACACTGCTTATAATCTCTTTATCTACTAGCAACTCTATGAGCTTATTGCCTAGCCCCTCTATATCCATCGCACTACGAGAAGCAAAATGCTTTATAGATTCCTTGCGCTGTGCCGGGCAGATTATTCCACCGCTGCAACGATATAGAACCTCTCCATCCTTCTCTACAGCAGACCCGCAAGCCGGACATGTCTTTGGAATTAAGATAGCTCTTTTTTCTAACTTGCTTTCAATTCCGTCATCGGGAATGACCTTAACAACCTTAGGAATTACATCACCCGCTCGACGCACGATCACTCTATTACCAATTTTCAGCCCAAGGCGCTCGATCTCGTCCATGTTATGCAGGGTAGTATTGCTTACGGTAACGCCGCCCACAAAGACTGGCTCAAGTCTGGCTACCGGGGTAATAGTGCCAGTTCTACCTACTTGAAATTCAACATCGAGTACTGTCGTAGATTTTTCTTCGGCAGGAAATTTATAGGCCATCGCCCAACGCGGGCTACGCGCATTATTGCCAAGCTGCTGTTGTAGTTCAGAATCATCTACTTTTAGGACGGCTCCATCAATTTCATAGGACAGATCATTACGTTTTTCTAATAGCGCTAGGCAATATTTAAGGCAGGCATCAATTCCATTCTCTACACTGCGATCGGGGTTCACAGGAAGACCCCACTTCTCGATCAAGGTGAATATCTCGCTAAGCGTCTTCGGCAATTCAATGCCTTCAACAAGGCCAACGCTGTAACAATACATTTTCAGCGGTATCTTCGCCGCTCTCTTCGGGTCTAACTGTCGAATCGCACCTGCTGCGGTATTGCGAGGGTTTACGAAAATTTTGCCGCCTTCTTTTTCGGAGGTTTCATTCAACTTCTTAAAGCCGTCTTTATCGAGAAATATTTCGCCGCGAATCTCAACGACGGTATTTTTCTTTTTTGGCACTAGCTGCAACGGAATACTGCTTATTGTGCGCACATTGTGAGTTATGTCTTCGCCAGTAACGCCATCTCCGCGAGTAGCGGCCCTCTCTAACACACCATCTCTGTACAGAAGACTTACCGCTATGCCATCCACCTTGGGTTCACAGCTATATTGTATAGCTGACTCTGTTTCTAGGCGCTTCTTAAGGCGAGACTCGAATGAATGCAGGTCCGCCTCATCGAACACCTTACTTAATGAGAGCATGGCAATTTCATGACGAACCTGAGTAAAACCCGCTATAGCCTCACCACCTACACGCTGTGATGGGGAAGCTTCGTCGAGAAGCTGGTAATGGGTTTCTAGTTCTTCGAGGCGGCGCAGCAAGCTGTCGAAATCTGCATCGGGAATTTCCGGCGCGTCTTGAGAATGATACAAGCGATTGTGATGCTCGATCTGCTGCCGGAGAGCGTCTACTTCCCGTAGGATTTTTTCAGGAACTGCCATAGGGGTTAGTTCTGAGATAGAGGTCTAAGATTTGGTTTAAAAATAATTAACACTGCCTAGCCGCGGGCGGCTACAGCCTTCAGGCGACGCAACTCGAAGTCTCGAATACGTTGACGATAGTGCTCAATCGTCTGCCCTGTCATGCCGTTTCTGTGGTCGTCTTTAAGATCTCCGCCGAGCGTATCACGAATCTCTTGCGCTACGCCTAACATTTGCTCAAAGGCATCCAGATTATTAATAGGCGTTGGTAGCGCTAGAAAGAAGCTAATTCCCAGGGTGGTGAATTCGTCCATATTGTTAAGATCAAAGGTGCCAGGATTCAACATATTAGCAACACTAAAAATAACCGTGCCCTGATGCTCCTTGCTAAGCCGTTTATGAAATATATTCATGTCGCCAAATTTTAGGCCAGAAGTAATCAAGATCTGTAACAAGTCATCGCCAGAGAATACGCGACCCTCTTTAGCCATAACATTGAGTACCAATACTTCCGATTGCTCAAATTCGTCGGAATGCACCTCTTGTTCCTGCGGCTCAATCTCTACGCCAGCGGCGCGCTTCTGGTCTAATTCATCGATGACTACTTCACTAGCAAGCGGCTCGACATAGGCAGGCTCTACATCCAGGGGGTCCTCAAAACCGACTTCTTCAATATCGAGCTGAGCGTACTCCTCTTCAAGCAACACATCAGCAGGCTCATCTACCTCTGCTACTTCAGCCACTTGCATCTCGCTATCGGCGGTAATGGAAGCTGTCTGTGGCTCATCGTCCACTAGCTCCGCCTTCTGCTTCGACTTGCGACCAAACAGTGAAAATAGCGAGCGGCTTCTCCTAGGTTTATCTATCTCCTCGTCCATATCTTCATCGATATCGTCGAAAAGACCAGACTGATCAGGCTCCTCGGCCGGAGCAGGATTGCCGCCAATACGCTCGCCGGCAGTCATTGAAAATTCATCCACGCTGCTATCCGCATCGAAAGGTGCCGACTGCTCTTCTTGCTCTTGTTCTTCTTGTATTAATTCCTGCCTGCTAAATTCGTCTTGCTCCTCAACATCATCATCGAAATCGCTTTCTTGATAATTTTCATAACGTTCTTCATCTGCAGTCTCGGCACTCTCTCCTCTCTCAATGCCCTCAGTCGCAGGTATTTCTACTTCATCAACTTCTGCTGACTCTTCGGTGTAATCTGGCGCGATCGAACTCAGCCCGTCCACACTGCCCAGATCCTTATCCTCTTCTGACTCTTCTTCATCGTAGTCGAACAATGCCGAATCAACAGCATCTTCAATGCGCGCAATGTGTTCCACATCGTCGGTTTGTGGCTCGAGATATTCGTCTTCGGCCTCTGCGCCTGATTCGCTCTCGGTCGCTCCATCCTCCCAATCATCACCAAAACTATGCTCTTGGCTAGCATGAGAGATGAAATCTTCTTCTGTCTCTTCTGTCTCTTCGAAGCTCTCGTTGAACTCTTCAACTGCAGCCGTTTCTACTTCCTCAATAACAGCTGGTTCAGCGACAGCAGCCTCAGAATATAACTCTTCCTCCGGCTCTACTTCCTGTTGACGCTCCTGAGGAATAATTGCTCTTGCAACCATGGGCTCCGACAGCTCAACAGCATCCATTAGCACAGGAATGTGAGCATCGTCTTCTGCATCTGCTAGGTTAAGGGATCTCGCTTTGCTTTCTGCTAAGTCTAGAGCGTTGTTCTGTCGATTCACTTCTTCGAGGGAGCGAGTAACGACACGGGCGCCGCCACCGGGCAGTTCAGCCAGCTCTAGTGCTTCTAGGTCTACGTTCTGAGGGATGTTCTTATCTATTGCTAATTTGATCTGACCACGGCGGGCGTTGATCGCTACATATAAGCCTCTAAGCACCACGGCGACTATAGCTAGACCCAACAATAAGATGACTAGTTCGCGTCCATTCATAGGAAATCTACAATACTCAATAAGAATGCGTTAAAAACGTGAAAATTTTTAATGTTATCTTACAGTTACCGTAATTTCTTTAGCACAGAAACGGGCTTTTTAGACTGCAGCGCCTGAGAAAGCCTAGAGAACACATCGCGCGCGATGTCTGGGTGGTTACATGGCAGCCAATTCGGCTGCCTCTTCGATATCAACGGCAACGATTCTGGACACGCCAGGCTCGTGCATAGTCACACCGAGAAGCTGGTTCGCCATCTCCATAGTGATCTTGTTGTGGGTAATAAAGATAAACTGCACGCTCTCCGACATCTCCTTCACCAAGGCGGCGTAACGCCCAACGTTAGCGTCGTCCAGAGGAGCATCGACCTCATCTAGCATACAGAACGGTGATGGATTCAAGCGGAAAATTGAGAACACCAAGGCGATCGCGGTCATTGCTTTTTCTCCACCGGAAAGCAGGTGAATAGTGCTATTGCGCTTACCCGGCGGTCTAGCCATGATGGCAACGCCGGTATCGAGCAAGTCTTCACCAGTCATATCCAGATAGGCGTGGCCGCCACCAAATACTTTTGGAAAAAGAGCCTGAAGACCCGCGTTAATCTTATCGAAGGTCTCCTTGAAGCGTGAACGAGTCTCCTTGTCGATCTTGCGAATCGCATTCTCAAGAGTGTCCAGCGCCCTTTCTAGGTCGTCGTTCTGCTTGTCCAGATAGACCTTACGCTCGGATTGCTGCGCATATTCGTCGATGGCGGCAAGGTTAATTGGCCCCAGACGCTGAATTCGATTACCCAACTTCTCTAATTCCTGCTCACATTGCTCTTCGTTCAGCTCTTCCGGCAGGTTTTCCAAAACCTCAGACAGCACAAACTTAGCCTGCTCTAGCTGCTCGAGTATGCCGTCACGCTTAACCGACGCGCCCTCACTCTTGAGACGCTTGTGCATCAAGCTTTCTCGAATCTGGTTGATCTGCTCCAGAACCTGATTGCGCTGCTGCTCTAAAGACCGCGTGGCATGTTCGTTCGCATCTACCTTGGCCTTCGCCTCAGCCAGCTCTTTCTCCACTTCCAAGCGCTGCTGCAGCAGAGCCTCAAGATCGCTACGCATCTTCGCTAGCGGCTCATCCGCTGAGGCTATCTGCTCCTGCAGTGAATCCATACGTTCACGACTGCGTTGTACCTGTGTTGCCATCCTGTCCATTGTTTCGCGCGTAGACTGCAATTGCGACTGAACAGATTGCTGCTTAAGCGCCAACTCATGTGCTAAGTCTTTGTCTTTTCGAGATTTATCCCGGCAAGACTCCAAAGCCAGCTGACGATCCTCGCGCTGCGCCTCTAATAGTTCACGGCCTCCAACATCCAGCTCCATGCTGTCTAATGCCTGTTGTAACCTGGCACGGGAACCTGCGGTATTCTCTTCTTCAACCGCCAATTGGCGATTTAGCTCTTCCAGCTCATGGTGAATGCGCTCTTTACGCAGCTGCGCCTCTTCAACCTTCGCCATCTGAGCGCTAACTTGAGACTTCAACTCACTGTGCTGCTGCGTTTTATCCGCAAGCTTGCCTTGCAGACTTTCACGCTCCGCTTCGTCCTGGCTTAGGGCGTCTTTAGTTTGAATTTGCTTCTCATGCAAAAGATTAGACTCTTCTTCCAGTCTTTTGATTTTTTTAAATAAATCGGCAATTACTCCGCGCCTTTCTACAATCGATTCCTGCTTGGTAAAATTGCTTACCTGCAGCCAAGCACTGCCAAGCCAGACACCGTCCGCGGTGATAATCGAGTCTTGCGGGCCTAACTGTGCACGATGCGAAAGCGCCACGGATAAATTGTCGGCGACATAGATGCCGCGCAACATATCGTTTAAGCCCCATTCGCTGCTGACTTTGTCTGTCAGAGGAGTGAGTGACATCTGCGAGCTGGCAGCGGACTCTGCTGCGACACGCACATCAATAAGAGCTACTTTGCCCTGGGGCAACTCAGATAACATCGCCTCGATATTATCTAGACCCTCAACGCAGATACTCTGCAATGAGTCGCCCAGCACCATTTCTACTGCGCGCTCCCAGCCATCGTCTATCTTGATGCCTTCTGCTAGTCGAATTTGGTTGTCCAAGCCCTGCTTGCCTAACCACTGGTTCAAGGACTCATTGTCCTGACCTAAAGCGGCCTGCTGCAGCGCATCTAAGGAGGCTTGCTTTCCCTTAGCCGTCTGTAACTCGCTACGAATCTCATTTAAATCGTCGGAGCCCTTACTAATAGCAGCACGATGCTCTTCGATCGATAGATTCAGCGCTCGGTTCTTTGCTTGCATCGAAGCAAGCGTTTCTTCTAGCAGCAATACCTCGGTTGAAGCTTCGCTAACAGAGTCATCTACTGGCCCTTCTGAAAGCGATCTGTTCTCATCTTCGAGCTTGCGCTTTCGCTCATGCCCGCGCTCAACGATGCTCTCTAATTGCTGAATTCTGGATTGCTCTACCTCAGCAACCTGACGCGGCTCTTCGGCGCGCTGATTGAAGGCATCCCAGTCGAGCTGCCATTGGGTGAGATCTTGCTCTGCCTGAGCTAGCAACTCAGAGGAAGACTGCTCGGCGATACGTGCCTCTTCGAGTGCTGGCGTAATATGCAGCATCTCGGCATCAAGCTGAGTGATCTTCTTAAGGTCGACATCCAACTCTTCTTTAGTCTGCGACCAAACTTCTTCGGTCTCCCTCAAATCAAGATTCTGCTGATCGACCCGCTCGATATGATGCTCGATCGATTGCTCAATTCTAGCTATGTCATTACCTAGACTATAGAAACGTGCCTGCACCTCACCGAAGGCATCGGCAAGCTCCGCATTGTGAGATAGGTGCTCCTCAATTTTCGCATCGATCTCGCGCTGATCTGCGGTAGTCGACTCGATCTTAATTTCGAGCCCCTGGATAGCTTCCTGATTTTCTTTCAATTCCTTGTCGAGACTGCTCCAACGTAGGCCGTTCAGATTGGCCGTCGTATCGCGCTCTTGCTGTTTGAATTCGGCGTATTTCTCCGCGGCTACAGATTGACGCTGCAGGTGTGCTAGCTGACGACCTAGCTCATCACGAATATCTTCCAGACGCTCGAGATTATCCTTGGTGCGCTTGATGCGGTTTTCAGTTTCCCGCCGGCGCTCTTTGTACTTGGAGATTCCCGCGGCCTCTTCGATAAACACGCGAAGCTCTTCCGGCTTAGATTCGATGAGGCGGGACACCATGCCCTGTTCGATAATGGAATAACTGCGAGCACCGAGACCGGTGCCGAGAAAAATATTGGTGATGTCTTTGCGGCGAACCTTGGTGCCGTTCAGCACATAGGTAGACTGGGCGTCGCGGTCGACCTTGCGCTTAATAGAAACCTCATCGAAGTTTGCATACTCGCCGGTAAGCTTATGGTCGTGATTATCAAAAACCAGCTCAACACTCGCCTGACCAACAGGCTTGCGGCCTCCAGAACCATTGAAGATGACGTCCGTCATGTTCTCACCACGCAAATTCTTCGCGGAGCTCTCACCCATCACCCAACGTACCGCGTCGATAACATTCGACTTGCCACAGCCGTTAGGACCTACGACGGAACAGAGATTAGACGGGAAATCGATTGTGGTGGGGTCAACGAAGGATTTAAAGCCAGCTAATTTGATACACTTCAGGCGCATGAATCTCTCTGAATTTTACTTATTTTTCTTATGAAACGACTTGAAGCGAAGCCTTACACCAGTGATTTAAACACCGTGTTGTTCCGCTCTATCTATTTGTAATTATTGCCGCAAAGTTTAGCTGATTTGAAGTTTCAATGACACCGAAATAAGCTCTTATCCTACAGCCTAAACCTGCAATAACCTGTACCCGACTAGCGCTTCAAAATAATACTAATACCCAACGGTAGGCACTGCTCTTCTATACAGTATTTAACAACGGCGAATCATCCTTTGACTTCAATTAGCAACCTGAATATGACCCATCTATTTACTCCCACCACTGAAGCTCATACTCCAGCCTTCAATACAAACGGCGATGATGTTAGCGAGCGCGAGGCTATCCCCGCTTCCGACCTCCAATTCGTGTATAATCGGTCTCAGGCCTAACTTTGATTTTTCTTCGCTTCAATACTTTCCTGAGGCGGAGATGATACCCAATCTTGCTCTATGATGTTTCTCTATCTATTAAGCGCATTTGCGATAACAGCCATTTCCTTATTGGGACTCAATCCTGTAGCTGTGAAAGTTGGCTTGGTGGATATACCTGGAGGACGAAAAACGCACCTCAGTGCAACCCCGTTAGTGGGTGGACTTGGGATATTTTTAGGCATCACCTGTATCTCAATTGCCATGCCCGGCGTCTCCACAGAATTCGCCCCGCTACTCAGCCTCTCTGCACTGATACTTCTCATCGGAACCGTAGATGACGCTAAAGAATTGACCCCACTTATCCGCACGCTAGGGCATTCCCTGGTCGCGCTGACTATGGCCGTTATCGTAGGAGTAGAGGTGCGCTCTCTTGGCCCCATCATTACAGACAACACCACCAATCTAGACATCCTTACAGTTCCGATCACCGTATTCGCAACAGTCGGGGTTATCAATGCGATCAACATGACGGATGGCGTCGATGGGCTTACCGGGGGGCTAGCAATTGTTACACTAAGCTTCATTTCAGCATTTGCGTTCTATAGCGGGCAGGTCATCACCGGCAGTTTTTGCTTGATAATAATATCCTCGCTAACAGCTTTTCTAAGCCTGAATTTCAGGCAGCCTTGGCGCAAGAGGGCCCTTGTGTACCTTGGTGATGCGGGCAGTACCACCCTAGGCTTCATGCTAGCTTGGCTATTAATCACGAGTACACAGGGAATAAATCCCAATTTCGCACCTGTATACGCGCTTTGGTTTCTCGCAGTCCCCTTATTCGATGCCGTGAATTTACTCATAAAACGCCCACTACAAGGACGCTCTCCATTCGCACCAGGAAACGATCACCTGCACCATATGCTGCTAAGTCGAGGATTTTCAGCAAAGCAGGTTGTATTAATGCTAGTGAGCACCGCTATCGCGCTTGGCGGTATCGGCTGTATTGGAAGTCTTCTGGGTGCAAGTCAATCGCTTATGTTTCAGCTGTTCGTTGTTCTTTTTAGCTTTTATTTCTGCCTTTCCGGCCGCATTAAGAAGATTCCTACCCACTGATAAATGTAAAAATTCCAGCTCTTTTTTGCAGCCTTTATCAATTCTGTTTCAGCTCCAACATAGAAACCCCGCCCCTTAATTAACTAGTTGCACCTTCACTTTGATATTCCCCACGATAGGTAAGCTCGCATGTGATCCAAACGTTTAAGCAAACTGACTCAATAAGATACGAGGGCCTATCAATGCAAGCTTTATCAGTATTATTCCAGCAACTAATACTTGCCTCATGTGCAAGCTTCGAAAACCTAAACGAAAACAATTCAATCATAGGCACCCAAGGAGCAAGTTTTGCTCAAGACAATTTGGACTTCGCGCAATCCGAAACTTACGCGGGCGAAATTTCTCTGACGCAAAGGGTAGGAACCGATATGGTTTTTGCTGCGATTGCAGGTATGTATTTGACTTCATCGTTGGCTATAACGCTACCGCGAAGCAAGCCGAAGTCGGTGACGACGCTAAAAGTGCTGACCATGGATACACGAAAGTGAATATGTGATCAAATCTTTCCTCATCAGAAGAGGATACAGCGCTCTAAACTGAATCCATCTCAGTAATTTATTGATGCGCAACTATCATTTACCAAACAGTGCTTTCAAGCCCTGCTTTGAATTCCAAACGACTCTATGTAAACCGGGAGTAAATCTCTTGTTAACTGGAATTATCACACTATTTATCTATATTTAGAGACAGCACGGAATGCTATCTAGAGGTACAAGGACGTGCCTCGAATAATCGCTCTAAGTGTTCCAAAATGGAATTGGAGGCTGCTCATTGTTCACAATAGATCTACCTAGCGATATAGAGAAACGCTTACTCATTTTAGCCATGCACAAAGGCAGGACCGTGCAATTTTGTGCGAGAGAAGCAATTCTTGATTACATAGATGAAGTTGAGGAGCGGTTTCTGGCGATAAACAGGGTCAGCGAAGATGAATCAACGGACGGATATGATCTACTGGATTGAATCTGTCGAAAACAGGAGCTAAGCAGTGATGAATTGGTCGGGGCGGCCGGATTTGAACCGACGACCACTACACCCCCAGTGTAGTGCGCTACCAGACTGCGCTACGCCCCGATTTAAAAACTGATTTGAGATTACTACCGATTGGCTACTGCATAAATGCTTATAACTTTGCTATAACCATCTCTAAGTCTTTGACCAGAGATTTGATCTCGCTGGCATTGACGTTTGATTTCGTGAGCTCTTCTGGGTTGTCGCTCATTTTCTGTCTTGCACCGCCTATGGTATAGCCTTGTTCGTATAGTAAACTTTTGATTTGTCTAATTAAAATGACATCTTGACGCTGATAATAGCGACGGTTACCACGCCGTTTAACTGGCTTTAGAGAAGGGAATTCGGCCTCCCAGTAGCGCAGCACATGGGGCTTTACTGCACACAGCTCGCCAACTTCACCGATAGTGAAATAACGTTTTGGAGGGATTGGAGGTAATTCGTCGTTATTCTTCGGTTCCAGCATAACCCTCTACCCTTGCCTTTAATTTCTGTCCTGGACGGAATGTCACTACGCGTCTGGCCTTAATTGGAATCTCTTCGCCTGTTTTAGGGTTGCGGCCCGGGCGCTGCTTTTTGTCTCTTAAATCGAAATTGCCGTAGCCGGACAACTTAACTTGTTCATTGCGCTCTAGAGAGAGGCGGATTTCTTCGAAAAACTGCTCTACAACTTCCTTGGCTTCGCGCTTATTAAGCCCTAGTTCTTCGAAGAGGCGTTCAGCCATATCGGCTTTTGTAAGTGCTCCATCCGCCATATCAAAATCCCCAACTAATTCCGCAAATTTGCATTAAATTTATCTTGTAGCCCGTTGACGCACTTACTAATTATCGCATTTACATCGTCTTCGCTAAGAGTGCGTGAAGGATGCTGCCACGTCAAGCCCAAAGCGAGACTTTTTTTGTTTTTTGCTACCGCATCCCCTTGATAAACATCAAATATTCGCAGGTCACTCAGGTGCTCACCCGCATTTTCACGCACGTTAGCCAGTACGTCTGCCGATGCGCAGTTGCTGTCGATCAGAATAGCTAAATCTCGACTCACTTCTGGGAACTTCGAGAGAGCACTTGCTGCCGCTAGGCGACGCTCTTGCAGAGGAGCTAGCTCTACTTCAAATAAGTAACAGTTGCCTGTGATGCCCATTTTACGCTGCATTGCAGGATGCAGAGCGCCTATGTGTCCGACTGGCACTCCATCTCTCTCAATGCGCGCACATTGCCCGCTATGAAAGCAGGCATACTCTGCCGCCACGAATGTATATCTATCCGGCTCCAAGCCCAGAGCAAGCAACAACTCCACATCACCTTTTAGATCATAAAAATCTGTTAACTCTTTGTTATTAGTCCAGTTAACTGGCATTTTATTGCCAGATACTAGGCCAGCCAACATCGCTGTCTGTTTGATTTCTTCGCCGTTTTTCTGGAACACTAGCCCAGACTCGAAGATTCGAACGCGTTCGATCTGGCGGTTCTCATTGTATTTCAGTGTCGATATTAAGCCTGGCAAGATGCTCGGGCGCATCACCGCCATGTCTGCAGAAATAGGGTTCTGCAACGGCACTCCAGGCTGATCTGGGAATAAGGTTTGAGCAAGTGAAGGCTCAATGAAGCTGTAGGTCACGACTTCCTGATAGCCTAAGGCCACTAGCTGCTGTCGAATCTGGCTTATCTCTGTGTGAGTCTCAGGCTTTGAGCTCAGACTCTGATTGCCAAGGCCGCCAGTCTGCGGAAGATTGTTATAGCCATAAATTCTGGCAAGCTCTTCGATTAGGTCAGCTTCTATGCTGACATCGAAGCGATAGGAAGGAACGGAAACAGCTAAAACCTTGCCGTCGTCGGCTGCAATGCCGAAACCCAGCCTGATTAAAATGTCATTTACCTCACTCTGCTCCATCTGTATGCCGAGCAGGCTACTGATGGAGCTGTATTTCAGGCTAACCTCTATAGCTTCCGGGAGATTGCCTAGTGTTTCGGTGATAGGCCCTGCTTCGCCACCACAGATATCGAGAAGCAGTTGCGTAGCTCTCTGCATTGCCGTGCGCTGCAGCTGATAGTCGACCCCGCGTTCGTAGCGGTGTGACGCATCAGTATGCATGCCATAGGACCTTGCCTTGCCGGCAACAGCCAACTGCGCAAAGAATGCGCACTCGAGGAAAACATCCTGAGTCTGTTCGCTAACAGCAGTAGACATGCCACCCATTATGCCCGCCATGGCGACAGCCTTGTTCGCATCAGTGATGAGCAAAGTGTCAGGCGTCAGCTCTATCTCTTTTCCATCTAACAGCTCTAATTTTTCGTTCTTCTCTGCGAAACGAACATCAATATGTCCTTCTAACTTCGCCAGATCAAATGCGTGCATGGGCTGACCGAGTTCCATCAGCACATAGTTTGTTACATCCACAACCGGATCGATACTTCGCAAACCAGAGCGACGTAACTTTTCCTGCATCCACAGAGGGGATTTGGAATTGAGGTTAATATTTTTTATGACGCGCCCAAGATAACGAGGACAAGCATCTTTAGCGCTAATTCGAATTTCGAATTCATCTTCGATGGATTCTTTCGGCAACGGAAAGTCTAGAGGCTTTACATCTTGACGCGCTATCACACCCACTTCACGCGCCAGACCGATCATGCCCAGACAGTCACCGCGATTTGGGGTCAGATCTAATTCAATGCTCGTGTCATCGAGTTTTAAAGCACTGCGTATATCTTCACCAACGCAGGCGCTCTCATGCAGTTCTAACAAGCCTTCGGAGCTTTCTTCCAAGCCTAGCTCTTCGCTGGAACAAAGCATGCCATTCGATTCGACACCGCGAATCTTTGCCTTCTTGATCTTGAAGGGCTTCGCATCAACAGATTCGATTATTTTTGCGCCGAGCTTCGCGAAGGGAACTTTTAGACCTGCGCGCACGTTCGGAGCGCCGCACACAACTTGAAACGACTCACTGCCATCGGATACAGAACACAAACTTAACTTGTCTGCATCAGGGTGAGGCTCGACAGATTCGACTAGACCCACGACTATGCCGCTAAACTGACGCGCAACAGGCATGGAGCCATCGACTTCGAGGCCAGCCATAGTTAGCTCATCTATTAGTTGCTGCGTATCGAGCTCTGGGCTTACCCATTCTCGAAGCCATTGTTCGCTGAATATCATCGCTTAGGTCAACACTTTGAAGTACTTGTTAATTGAACTGTTGTAAAAATCTAAGATCGTTCTCAAAGTAGGTGCGTAGATCCCCTACTCCATAACGCAACATAGCCAGTCGTTCGACGCCCATACCGAATGCGAAGCCGTTATATTTCGTCGCGTCTATGTTCGACATCTCGAGCACTCTCGGATGCACCATCCCGCAGCCCATAACTTCTAGCCAACCGGTATTACCGCAGATTCGACAACCTTTACCTGCACAGCTCACACAGCCCATATCTACTTCTGCAGACGGTTCAGTGAACGGAAAATAGGAAGGACGGAAGCGAACTGGCATATCTTCTTCGAAATAAGCATGCAAAAAATCGATCACCGTGCCCTTCAAATCGGCAAAGCTCACGTTCTCATCGATTAATAGGCCTTCTACTTGATGAAACATTGGCGTGTGTGTCAGGTCAGAATCACAACGATAGACACGCCCTGGACAAATCATTCTGAATGGCGGCTTACCGCCTTCCATCACCCTGACTTGCACAGGTGATGTATGAGTTCGAAGCACAGTGCCAGGACTCACATAAAACGTATCGTGCATTGCACGAGCCGGATGATGACTTGGAATATTTAGCGCTTCAAAATTGTGATAGTCATCTTCTATCTCTGGACCTACAGCAACATCGTAGCCGCTGGTTTCAAAGATTGAGGTAATGCGATCTATTGTAATAGTGATCGGATGCAGTCCACCCTGGCCTTGACGCCTACCCGGAAGAGTTACATCGATAGACTCACTACTCAGTTGCGCATTAAGACTTTCTTCTACTAAAGAAGTTTTTCGCGTTTCTATCGCTTGCTGAACTTCCTGCTTCGCGATATTAATACGGCCACCAGCTGCTGGTCGCTCTTCCGCTGGCAATTGACCTAGCGACTTTAATAACGCGGTCAGTGCCCCCTTCTTTCCTAAATAATGAACACGCAAAGACTCCAGCGATTTTTCATCACTAGAGTCTTTAATAGCTTGCAGGGCTTCTGCAAGTAGGGAGTCAGTATCTGCCATGTGCCACTTACCCTAGAAGAGTTAAGCTGCGAGGCTAGCTTTCGCCTGATCTACAACCGCATTGAATGCTGGCTTGTCATGTACCGCTAGGTCTGCCAAAACACGTCGATCGACTTCGATATTCGCTTTCTTTAGTCCAGCGATAAGCTGACTGTAGCTCATACCATTCTCGCGTGCCTGCGCATTTATACGCGTGATCCACAACGCTCTGAAGACACGCTTCTTAACGCGTCTGTCACGGTAGGCGTATTGCCCTGCCTTAGTGACTGCTTGGGTAGCAACACGATATATACGACTACGCGCGCCGTAATAACCTTTTGCTTTCTTTAATACTTTCTTGTGACGTCGGTTTGCTGTGACGCCGCGTTTTACTCGAGCCATTTTAAATTCTCCTGATTAATTTTGTGATTAGACTTCGCGTAGCATTCGCTTAACGCCGGGAAGATTGTCTGCATGCACAGCACTCGTTCCACGTAGTTGTCGCTTTCGCTTCGTCGTCATCTTGGTCAGGATGTGACTCTTGTAGGCGCTTTTGCGCTTGAAACCGGAAGCCGTTTTTTTGAAACGCTTCGCAGCACCGCTATGGGTTTTTAGTTTTCCAGCCATTACATATAACTCCGCATTTGCTCCAATGTTTTCTTTAACTATTGGATGCTTTTAATAAATACCTAACAATCAAAAAGGCCAGCCTCCAATGAACCACTAGTATCCACTATGGATAATTGGAGGCTGACCCTTAATTCTTGCTAGCGCTTTTTGACCGGTGCCAAAACCATAATGATTTGCCGGCCTTCCATCTTGGGCTCCTGCTCTACGGTGCCGTATTCAACAAGATCCACTCGGATCCTGTTAACTAGCTCCATACCAAGATGTTGATGGGCCATTTCCCGGCCGCGGAATCTAAGTGATACCTTGGCCTTGTCCCCATCTTCTAGGAAACGTATCAGGTTGCGTAGTTTTACCTGATAATCCCCTATTTCCGTCCCTGGTCGAAATTTTATCTCTTTAACTTGAGTTCGCCGCTGCTTCTTCTTGTTAGCAGCCTTTTCCTTCTTAATATCGAATATATGCTTGCCATAGTCCATGACCTTGCATACTTGTGGCTCTGCATCAGGCGCAATAAGCACCAAATCAAGCTTGGCTTCGGCCGCAACCGCTCGCGCTTCCTCTAATGATTTAATGCCGAGTTGCTCTCCGGCCTCACCGACCAAACGCACTGTTTCGGCTTCGATAAACTCATTAATGATTGGCTTTTTAGAACTGCTCCTCATGATATGCGCGAACGCTTATTCCTCGTATTCGATGTCATTAAAATTCTGTGTGTTTATATCTTGCTACGTGTTTCGACCAAATTGAGCAACATCCTGACTTAAGAGCGTATTAAACTCATCAAATGTCATTGCTCCAAGGTCCTCACCACCGCGCTTACGCACTGCCACAGTACCGTTTTCTACCTCTTTATCTCCAACTACTAGGAGATAAGGAATCTTCTGTAAAGTGTGCTCGCGGATTTTAAAGCCGATCTTCTCATTTCTCAAGTCCGTAGACACTCTAAACCCTTTATTTTTCAAGGATTCTTCGAAATTTCGGCAATAATCGCTCTGTTTGTCCGTAATATTCAAAATCATCGCCTGTTCTGGCGCCAACCAAGCAGGCATAGCACCCGCATAGTGCTCGATCAGAATGCCAATAAAGCGCTCGAAAGAACCCAAAACTGCTCTATGCAGCATGACTGGCTCCTGCTTACTGCTATCCTCCGCCACATAGTGTGCGCCCAAGCGCCCGGGAGTACTGAAATCGACCTGAATAGTTCCGCACTGCTGCACCCTGCCCATACAATCCTTCAATGAGCATTCAATCTTAGGTCCATAAAACGCGCCTTCACCGGGCACCAATTCCCAAGGTAAGCCAGTAGCATTTAGCGCATCCTTTAGAGACTGCTCTGATTTGTCCCACACTTCGTCTGAACCGACACGCTTCTCCGGGCGAGTCGAAAGTCGTAGAATCACCTCGTCAAATCCAAAGTCTTTGTAGACGGCGAATAATAGCGTCATAAAATCCGCTACTTCTGCCTGAATTTGTTCCTCGGTGCAGAAGATATGCCCGTCGTCCTGAACGAAACTACGTACACGCATCAAACCATGCATGCTGCCGGAAGGCTCGTAGCGGTGACAAGACCCAAACTCTGCGAGACGTAACGGCAGATCACGGTAGCTCTTCAAGCCTTGGTTAAAGACTTGGATATGACAGGGGCAGTTCATAGGCTTGATCGCATACATACGATTCTCGGATTCGACGCTAAACATCTCATCGGAGAATTTCGAGGCGTGCCCTGACTTTTCCCACAGGGAGTAATCTACTAACTGTGGCGTGTTAATTTCTTTGTAGTCGTGTTGATTCTGCACATCTCGCATATAACGCTGAACTGTCTGATAGATTGACCAGCCCTTCGGATGCCAGAATGCCATGCCAGGCGCTTCTTCCTGGAAGTGGAATAGGTCTAGATGCTTGCCCAATTTACGGTGATCGCGCTTTTCGGCTTCTTCTAAGCGCTGCAAAAATAGCTTCAGGTCCTTCTTAGAGCCCCAGGCCGTACCATGGATTCTCTGCAACATCTCGTTGTTAGCATCGCCGCGCCAGTAGGCCCCTGCCACCGAAGTGAGCTTGAATGCCTTAAATGAAGAAGTGGCTGGTACGTGTGGCCCGCGACAGAGGTCGATAAATTCTCCCTGCCGATAGAATGATAAATCCTCATCGCCCGGAATAGATTCGATAATCTGAACTTTGTATTCCTCGCCCATCTCCTTAAACATGGTAACTGCTTCGTCGCGGCTCATGATGGAGCGCTCTACAGTCAGATTTTCTTTAACGATCTCCCCCATTACCTTCTCAATCGCGAGCAGATCTTCAGGGGTAAATGCCCGCGAGAAGGCGAAGTCGTAGAAAAAACCGTCTTCAATGACTGGACCGATAGTAACTTGAGCCTTGGGAAAGAGGCGCTGTACGGCCTGGGCCATCAAATGAGCACAGGAGTGGCGAATTACTTCTAGCCCATCGCTGTCGCGCTCAGTGATGATGGCTACATCCGCGTCCTTGGGTATAAGGGTCGAAGCATCAACAAGCTCTCCGTTCACGCGACCCGCCAGAGCTGCCTTTGCTAGCCCTGCGCCTATCGATTCGGCAACTTCCATTACAGTAACTGGGTTTTCGTATTCCCGTGCACTGCCATCTGGCAGGGTAATCTTTGGCATCTTACGTCCACTTAAGCTTAATTAGATTCTGGATTGAGAAGAGAAAAGACTATCAGCATCCTCGCAACCCATGGTTAGATCAGAAAACATTTCCCAACCCACCAAAATATTTCGTTCGATTATTTGTACTAACTGACTTCTATGGAATGGTAGGCACGGACGGATTCGAACCGTCGACATCTGCCATGTCATGACAGCGCTCTAACCAGCTGAGCTACGCGCCTATTTCACTCTATAGAAAGGACTGGCGATTATACGGAATTCCGGGGTGATGTGTCGATGGGTTTATGTCGAAATATGCATTTAAGTTATTGCTTTAACAGTTGATTCTTTAACTGAGCAATCTTGTCCCGAGTATCGGCCGCTTCCTCGAATTCTAGATTCTTTGCTAGGTCATACATTTTCGATTCCAGCAGGCCAATTTCCTTGGTTACGGCAACCGGGTCATTGAAATCGATACGCGAAAAAGCCCCGCCCTTCTCCGCTGGACCCTTGTCTCGCCTGCGCACTCTATTTGTCGGGCTAGCATAGGCTCCCTCCATGATATCCAACACCCTAGTCTTCACACCCACTGGCGTAATATTGTGCTCTTTATTGTATTCGAGCTGAACGTTGCGGCGCCGCTTAGACTCCCCCATAGCGCGCTCCATCGAACCCGTCACTCGATCCGCGTAGAGGATAGCCCTACCATTGAGGTTTCGCGCAGCCCTGCCTATGGTCTGAATGAGGGACCTTTCCGAGCGAAGAAACCCCTCCTTATCGGCATCGAGAATTGCCACCAGCGAGACCTCGGGGATATCCAGCCCCTCCCGCAATAAATTAATCCCTACCAGCACATCAAAATGCCCCAAACGAAGGTCACGTAATATTTCCGAGCGCTCAACCGTTTCTATATCGGAATGCAAATATCTTACTCGCACGCCGTGCTCGGCGAGGTAATCGGTGAGATCTTCAGCCATTCGTTTCGTCAATACCGTTACAAGCACGCGCTCCTCTGCCGCCGTCACCTGACGCACCTCGGAAAGCAAGTCATCCACCTGAGTGACTGCAGGACGCACCTCTAACTCAGGGTCAATTAAACCTGTGGGCCTTACAACCTGCTCCACCCTGTTTCCCTCATGCTCTTCTTCATAGGGACCCGGTGTTGCTGAAACATAGATGATTTGCGGAGTCAGTCTTTCCCATTCCTCAAATCGCAGCGGTCGGTTATCGAGGGCTGACGGCAGCCGGAAACCGTATTCCACTAGCGTCTCTTTTCTTGATCTGTCGCCCTTATACATGGCTCCAAGCTGCGGAATCGAGACATGGGACTCGTCGGCAATTACTAATGCTTCACTGGGTAGGTAATCGTAGAGAGTGGGAGGCGGCGCACCCGCCCCTCGACCAGAGAGATAACGGGAATAGTTTTCAATACCTGTGCAGTAGCCCAATTCCTGGATCATCTCTAGATCGAACTTCGTGCGCTGCTCCAACCGTTGCGCCTCCACAAGTCGGTTGTTGCTGCGCAGCTGCTGTAAGCGCTCCTTCAATTCGATTTTAATATCATCAAGCGTACCCAGTAGCGTTTCCCGTGGAGTTACATAATGCGACTTCGGGAAGACCGTCAAGCGCGGCACCTCTTTGATCTGCTTTCCAGTTAGTGGATCAAAGAACGAAAGCTTCTCTATCTCATCATCGAATAACTCTATGCGAATCGCATGGCGCTCGGATTCTGCTGGGTAGATATCGATTACATCGCCTCGAACCCGATAAGTCGCGCGCCTCAATTCCATGTCGTTGCGTGTGTATTGAAGAGCGGTAAGTCGGCTCAATAGATTGCGCTGATCTATTTTATCACCACGATCGAGATGAACTACCATTTTTAGATAGGAATCGGGATCACCCAGACCGTAAATTGCTGAAACTGTAGCCACAACGACGACGTCCTCTCTCTCGAGCAGCGCCTTGGTCGCCGAGAGCCTCATCTGTTCGATATGGTCGTTAATTGAAGCATCTTTCTCTATATACACATCCGACGAAGGTACGTAGGCCTCTGGCTGATAATAGTCATAATAGGAGACGAAGTACTCGACAGCATTTTTGGGAAAGAACTCCTTAAACTCACCATAAAGTTGCGCAGCAAGTGTCTTATTAGGCGCCATGACCAAAGTAGGCCGCTGCATTTGTTCAATCACATTGGCAACGGTGAATGTTTTACCAGAACCCGTTACACCGAGCAGAGTCTGAGCATGCAAACCGTCTCTCAAGCCCTCGACAAGGCCGGCTATTGCATCCGGTTGGTGGCCCGCGGGCTTGAATTTTGAGTGAAGCTTAAACTGACTTGCCATTTAGAGTTTCCGACTGAAGCTAAACCGATAAGAGTACAACAGCCTCTCCGATTAAGACAGATGATGACTTCACTGCCCTTGAGTATTGACCAAGTCAGTTTTTCTCATTAGTATACGCGCGGTTCGTAGCTATACTCGTCTCCATCTTGATATAGTGAGAACGACCGATGCCCAATAGCTCAATGGTAGAGTAGGTGACTGTTAATCACTTGGTTCCAAGTTCGAGTCTTGGTTGGGCAGCCAAACAAAAACCCGTGTAGCCCAACAGCTACGCGGGTTTTTTCTTTCTAGCCCCCTCTTCTCCTATTAAAAACCAGCGCCCGCCGCACTGTGATTCCTAGCGTTATAACTAAGATCAATAACCCGAAGTCGGCAGTTAACTGATAACTCACGTAGCTCATCAATATCAATCACTTTGAAGAAGAAAGGCTTAATCCCTCAATTTAATACTAAACCTGCATCAATAAAGTGTGAACAGCCACTTGATACCTACTGTGATTCACCTGTGGTTAAGCCTAGACGAATTAATGTATAGTTAGCGGCTCAAAAATTCAGGCATATCCGCACCATTGGAGGCTCCTTATGCGAAAGACCCTACTATCCCTTATCCTTATTATCCCTGTGATGATGAGTTCATTTTCGATGGCTCAGGACAACCCGATCGTTGTCATGGAAACCAGCAAAGGAACTATCAAGATTGAGCTTTGGGCAGATAAGGCGCCCATCTCTGTCGAAAACTTCCTTCGTTACACAGACAACAGCTTCTACGACGGCATGATCTTTCACCGCGTTATACCTGGTTTTATGGCACAGGGTGGCGGCTTTGACCCAGACATGGTGCAGAAGTCTACCTATGACGCTATTAAGAACGAAGCCTCTTCGGCTGTTCCTAACAATCGTGGCACATTAGCTATGGCAAGAACTAATGTCGTCGATAGCGCTACCGCCCAGTTCTTTATCAATCTCGTGAATAATGATTTCTTAAACCATACTGATGAGACATCACGCGGTTTTGGTTATGCCGTCTTCGGCGAAGTGGTAGAGGGAATGGATGTAGTTGACACCATTGCAGCTGTTGAGACAGGAACAACTAAAGGCTATCAGAATGTTCCATCTCAGCCAGTGATTATCATCTCAGCAAAGCGTCAGTAATTTTTCTACTGCGCACAAAAAAGTCCGAATTCGAACCTCATGTTAAAGGCTTGATTCGGACTTTTTATTGTCTAACTATTCTACTTCTTAACTTACTCAGTCGCAGCCAATCATCAGCGCCTCTTAGTCTTTAAAGAGAGTTGTGATATTGGGGCTCTGCTCATGCGCCCGTTCTGCCCGCTCCTTCCATTGCGGATCGCTGACCTCTTCTTTCGGATCGAACCCCGCCACCGCTTCCATGAGTAAAGTGCGAATTTCTTTTAGATCAATCTGCTTACAAGCAAGGTCCAGCTTTCTAAGCAACACTTCCAACTCTTCCCATGACAGGGTTTCTTCTTTTGCACGCAGTATCTTCGGGTGCCCTGTGCCAGTAACCGACTCACCGATCAATAATTCTTCATAGAGCTTTTCACCAGGTCGTAGCCCAGTATATTCGATAGCAATATCACCTCGATAAGAGTTCTCGTCTTTTACCTCAAAACCCATCAGGTGAACCATCTTCTTTGCGAGGTCGATAATTTTAATCGGCTCATGCATATCAAGAACAAACACATCACCACCGGTCGCCATCGAACCGGCCTGGATCACGAGCTGCGCTGCTTCTTGCACCGTCATAAAATAACGAGTCACTTCTGGATGCGTAACCGTTACCGGCCCACCCATGGTGATTTGCCGTCGAAATAAGGGCACTACAGACCCTGATGATCCTAACACGTTACCAAAACGTACCATGCTGAACTTCGTGCCGCTTTCACGCGCCGCCAATCCTTGCAGCACCTGCTCGGCAAACCGCTTGGTAGCGCCCATAAAATTAGTCGGTCGCACTGCTTTGTCAGTAGAAATTAGTACGAAATTTTCAACCTTAAACTTCTCAGCTGCCTGCGCGGAAACCAACGTTCCAAATATATTATTCTGCACACCCTCGACAACATTTTTCTCTACCATGGGTACTTGTTTATACGCGGCTACGTGATACACGGTATTGACTTTGAAACTCTTGATCGCATTTTCCATCTGCAGTCTATTTCCGACTGAACCCAACAAAGAGACAATCTCAATATTGTTACCGCCTTCAATACTCTGCAACTTCCCTATAAGCTCCGCTTCCAGCTTATAAAGCCCAAACTCGAAAGAGTCCAATAAAATTAATTTCGACGGATTAATCGCTACGATTTGACGACATAGCTCAGAGCCGATCGACCCTCCTGCCCCGGTCACCATAACCGATTGATCTGTAATGCATGCTCCTAACAATTCCGGATTTGGCGGAACGATATCGCGCCCTAGGAGGTCTTCAATATCGATGTCCCGAATCTCATCCACACCGACCTTTCCAGAAACCATATCAAATAAATCAGGCACTGTTTTTACATGAACAGGAAGGTGTTCCAAGCGATTCAAAATTTCCTTTCGTTCGCCATGAGTCGCCGAGGGAATCGCCAAAAAAATCTGCCGAACCGCAAAACTCTCAATGAGCTCATACAAAGAATTTGGGCTATAAACACGAATGCCATGCACTGTATTACCAATCATGTTGTTGCTGTCATCTACGAACGCAACTGGCAGATACTGATCGCCGTTCTGCAACGCGACAAGAAGTTGCATGCCAGAACTACCAGCACCGTAAATAATTACCGGCTCTTTTGGCCTGAAATTCTGAATGAGGCTCTGCAATAAAACCTTAGCAAAGAATCTAGTGCCACCGATCAGCAGTAAGGCAATCATCCAGAAGATAGGCAATATAGACAGGTCTGAAGATTCAGGAGTCTTCGCAAAGAAATAGGACGCAGCAAGCAGGCAACTCGCCGCGGTAACCCCCTGTAAAATTAGGAAACCACTCTGTAGCCCCATATAAAGGACCAACGCTCGATAAAGACCAATACGAATAAAGACTAGAATGCTGACCGTAGTTGCCACTGAGAGGTAGAAATAGAAGCGCTGGTCTTGGCCGAAGAAATCCTTTCCTAACAATGTAAAAGAAAACGCCAGCGCTAGCACTATCATTAGCGCATCGGCGATCATCATTAGGATCTGCTTCACAGACCGTGATAGTGGAATCGTATACAGATTCATAGCGTATTCCTTATGTCCTTCAATCGTCTAATCAACCGCTCTATGCAGTCAATGTGCGCTTACTGTCTTTATACAGAGAACTGCTCTGCTCCTGCACCGAAGCGCCTCGCGAGCAGAATCAACGGTATCAGACCTATTAGCGTTATGACCAGCCCCATTTCAGGGTATTGCATGGATAACCAAGCCAATGGCCCAAGCCAAAAAAGGTTGATCAATACAACGGTTATCGTCACCTTTGCATGACTCTTGTAGTGCCTTGCTGCATTTTGATAGGCATGAGAAGCATGCCCTTCATACCAACGTTGCTTGCTTCTCGCCCTTACAAATAGAGTCAGAGTAGCGTCTACGATAAAAACACCCAGCAACAAAACCCAAGTCCAGACCGTCATGCTGCCGTGCAACATCGACAATAGTGCCATCACTCCTAAGGCAAACCCAATGAAGCTGCTGCCTACGTCCCCCATGAATATCTTGGCTGGCGCCCAGTTCCAAAGCAGGAATCCTCCCGCAACAGCGGCAAAAGTGGCAGATAGCAGCGTTAATACAGCATCACTGTTTATAACAATTATTAAGGACAGCAAGTTTACAGAGATCAATTCTGTCGCTGCGATGCCGTCTATACCATCCATGAAATTATAAAGATTCAGCAGCCAGACCAATGCAAATATCGCGAGCACATTTAACAATATTGATTCTGGGAAAACGAATAGACCAAATTCAATTGCAGGTACATCCCCCAAGCAATATACAACATAGGTAGAGGCCAAGAACTGTGACGGAACCCGCCAACGGACATCCAACTGCTTAATATCATCCACGATACCGATACACGCGATGACTAAGGCTGCCATTAGTGCCGCAAACTCATTCGCGGGAATTTGATCGGTGAAATAACAAAAAACAACGACCAAGAGGACCAAGAGGACTATCGATACCCCTCCTCCCACAGGAATCGGTTCGCAATGGGCACTTCTTGAGACGGGGGTATCTATGATCTGAACTCGCTGAGCTACCCAGCGAAACAGACCTGTAAGGATTGCAGAGCCAAGAAAAAGTAGACTACATAACAACAGTAACGACATCAAATTCAAGCCTGTCGGCAATCAGCATGGAGCCACCATTATAACGAGGTTCTAGAAATATTCAGTAACAAAATCAGGCACTTTCAAAACATAATGAAAGTGCCTTATCGAGGCTTGACCACGAGTCTTTGACTACTTGTTAACCACAATTATGCGCTGTCTATTCTTCTCTACGGTCGCAACACCAATGCCTTTTACATCTGCCAGCTCTTCCACAGAATGAAAGCTGCCAAACATTTCACGGTAGGCGACAATTTCCTGCGCTTTAGTCAATCCAACGCCATCCAACGCTGCAGCTATTGCCGCTGCATCGGCGCTATTAATGTCCAACATTTGAATTTGCTGCGTGCTATCGGGCTGAGCTTCAACCGCTAGACCTACTGTTGAGAATGCCAGCAGGACAGCGACCAGCGCCAGTCTGGGAATGGCTAGTCTAATCATAGTAATTTCCTTATCGCTAAAATTAACAAAAAAAAGTTAAGTAAAAACAGCCTTGGCTGTTTTCTATAGCTTAGTAAAGAAATTAGCTAACGCTAGCTATGGCGGAATTAAATTCCAATAGGGCTTCGTTAGGTGAATCCGCCTGAGTAATGGGGCGGCCTACGACAAGGTAGTCACTTCCGCTACGCACGGCCTCTAGCGGACCGACAATACGCTTCTGATCGCCTACAGCATCGCTTGCACGACGTATGCCTGGCGTAACCAAGCAAAAGTCCTTAGGCAGCTGCGCCCTTAATAGGGGCGTTTCTGCCGCAGAGCAGACAACACCATCTAGTCCAGCCTCGCGAGTTAAAAATGCCAACTTACTCACCTGCTCTTCCGGGCTGCGGTCGATACCAACCTGAATCAGGTCAACTTGGGCTAAGCTGGTCAACACGGTAACTGCTATAAGTTTTGGTCGCTGACTACCAAATTCGAGCAAGGCATCTCGCGCTGCCTCCATCATTAGCCGACCACCAGAGGCATGAACATTCAGCATCCACACTCCCATGTTGCCAGCCACATTAACTGCTTTTGCTACGGTATTAGGGATGTCATGAAACTTCAAATCAAGGAATACTTCGAAGCCACGGCCCTGTATTTGCTTAAGCAAATCGGGCCCACAGGCCGTATACAATTCCTTGCCTATCTTAAGACGACAAAGCTTTGGATCTAAACTATCAACTAGATTAAGAGCCGTTTCGGCCGAACTAAAATCCAGAGCCACTATTATTCTTTTTTCCACAGGCACTCCGCCACTGCTTACTAGTTAAAATTGAAACGTCTAAACTACGCTTTTTCTGCGTTACTTGTTTGCCGATTCGTCATCCCAAAAATTGGGCGAATTTTGTCCCATTGCTTACAACTAGGGCACATCCAAAAAAAACTTTTAGTCTCAAAGCCGCATTGATGGCAGCGGTACTCTGAGCTTCCCTGAGATTGTGCCTCCACGAGACTTAACAACGATTTTAGACTACTGGCAACATTCTCATCTACTCCATCAAGTTGCAATCTTAGCAGCTCAATCAAGGCGCTCTTCGATGACGAGTGCGTTAGATGCTTCCTGAGTAACGCTATAGCTTCGGCGCTTCCAACTCTTTCGCTAGTCATCTTTGCCAGCATCAGCGCGGCTTCGGTATTCGAATCCTCTAAGACCATCGCCTTAAGTAGTTTTTCAAAATCGGCACTTGCACCGAGACTCTCATGACAAGACGCCAATGGCTCGAGTAGTTGCGCAATAAACTCGGGCTTTGCCGCTCGCACACGCAGCAATTCCTTTACCGCCGCCTTGTATTTTCCTGCGCGCCGCTCGATATCCGCCAATAACAGCATTCCACGAATACTTTTTCGCTCGAATGTGAACGCACGCTTTATTTCTGTTCGTGCCTGGGCATATTGATTAGCATGTAAATGTTGTTCAGCTATTTCGCAGCAGTAGTGAGCAGCTCCACCGAGCAAAGTCGGGTCCTTTCTAAACTGCGGGCTTTTTAACAACTGTGATGAACAGGCTATGGCATTTTCCCATTCCTTCTCCGTTTGGTAGATGGTGATCAGGTGTCGAAGCGCATCCCACTTCGCCTCTCCGCCATCATCCAAAACCTCTTTAAGGAGTCTCTCTGCCCTGTCTAGCAATCCGGCTGCAATATAATTCAGGGCTAGCTGCAATCGCACCGAGTTCGAAAAGTCACGCTCTAAATGCGGTCTGGCGAGAAGTGCCTGATGCACATTGATAGCCTTATCGACCTTGCCACGCCTTCTTAATAGAGCCCCTAGCGCCAGATGCGTTTCAATCGTTTCGCTATTTATCTGTAAGGCCTTGATGAAGGTATCTATCGCCTCATCGGGCTCATCGTTAAGCAGATAATTAAGCCCGACGAAGTAATCTTGAAACAAGTCTGAACTTGAAGCCTTTGGACGAGCAGGTTTCGAAGTGCCTAGCCTTCCTAGCAACCACCCCGCAATGATGGCAATAAGTAACAGTGCGTAGAACGACAAACTTTCCATAGTAATCCGAGCGCTACTTGTTGGTGTCGCGTAGCGAAAGTGAGCGAAGGTTTGAAACTTCCTCTTCAGCGTCTTTTAGGGCTTTTGTTAGTCTGCGAATTTCGGCTCGCGACTTTAGATTTCTAAATAGACCTAAGCCAAGCAACAATCCCAATAAGCCGCCTGATACAAACGCAGCAATTATCCAGACGGACACCGGTTGCGGTTGCAGCTGCCAAGAACCAATTCCTATGGTTACTGGGGTTGAATTGTAATAGGTGAAAGTAACGCTAGCCGCGAACACGAGTAGCAGGAAGAAACCGGAAAGCAATTGAGTAAGCTGGCGCATCGAAAATATCATCCAAGCTTGAAGCGTTGTTCTAACTCGTAGTGTAACGAATTCGTAGTGTATCGAATTCACAGCGTGTCGAATTCGCATTAATAACTAGAATACCTCTGTACAAACAAAAACGGCATAACCTCAAAGGCTATGCCGTTTGTTGCAAAAGCCCTAGGTAGTAACTAGCTTTGTTGCTCAACTAGCATACTGGTATTAACTCGATCGCGCAGTTCCTTGCCCGGCTTGAAATGAGGAACGTATTTACCACTCAGCGCTACCGGTGTTCCGGTCTTAGGGTTTCGTCCTATGCGCGGAACGCGATAGTGTAACGAAAAACTACCAAAACCCCTGATTTCTATTCTTTCGCCTTCAGATAAGACCTGAGACATGTATTCAATAACCGCTTTTACCGCTAGCTCCACGTCTTTCGAAGAAAGTTGTGTTTGCTTTGAAGCGATGCGATCTATGAGTTCAGATTTTGTCATAATTGTCCCCTGTCCCCTGCCCTAATAATGCTGACGACCGATATTTCGTATTCCGGCTTTATCCTCAGCTATCCAAGCCTAACACAAACATCTAGCCAGTTTGAATCAGGAAATGACGCAAAGTATTGATAAATCTAGAATGTTCTCCTGTATCCCGAGCAAACACACGCTGATCGCGATACAGAAGAGGGTACCAATTTCTAGCTTTTATCCATCTCGGCCTTGATCAGATCGCCGATAGTACCTGGCGAAACATCAGAGGCGTCGGTCTTGTGCTCTTTAATCGCGCTCTTCTCGTCATCGATCTCAATCGCCTTAACCGAGAGGCTAAGCATGCGATTCTTGCGATCAACACTAACGATCTTAACTTCGATCTCAGCGCCTTCTGTCAGCACGGTACGAGCATCTTCCACTTTATCGCGGCTGATTTCTGAGGAGCGAAGCATACCTTCAACACCTTCTTTCAGCGTGATAATCGCAGATTTCGCTTCTACCGATGAAACGGTGCCTTTCACGATGCTGCCTTTCTCAAATTCGCCAGCGTAGTTCATGAATGGATCGTCTTCTAACTGCTTCACACCCAAGGAGATACGCTCTCTTTCGGGGTCGATAGATAGAATGACTGTCTCAATCTCATCGCCTTTCTTGAATTCGCGCACAGCTTCTTCGCCAGGCTCATCCCAAGAAATATCTGAAAGATGCACAAGACCATCAATGTTGCCATCTAGGCCTATGAAGATTCCAAAATCGGTAATCGACTTAATGCTGCCAGATATCTTGTCGCCTTTCTGGAAGTTCTCAGCAAATCCATCCCAAGGGTTCTGGAAGCATTGCTTGATACCAAGAGAGATACGACGACGTTCTTCGTCGATATCCAAGACCATAACATCGACTTCATCGCCAAGATTAACAACCTTAGAAGGATGAATATTCTTGTTAGTCCAATCCATTTCAGACACGTGTACCAGACCTTCAACACCCTCTTCAAGCTCAGCAAAACAACCGTAGTCTGTAAGATTAGTAACAATAGCCTTAACCTGAGTCTTCTCAGGGTAGCGCGCCTTGATAGCAACCCAAGGATCTTCACCCAGTTGCTTAAGTCCTAGAGAGACGCGATTACGGTCTCTATCATACTTCAATACTTTAACGTCGATCTCATCACCAACATTCACAATCTCGTTTGGATGCTTGATACGCTTCCAAGACATATCTGTGATGTGTAGCAGGCCATCAACACCGCCTAGATCAACGAAGGCACCGTAGTCAGTAAGGTTCTTAACGATTCCCTTAACAGACATACCTTCTTGCAGCTTCTCGAGAAGAGCATCTCTTTCTTCAGTGCTCACAGACTCAAGAACAGCGCGTCGTGATACCACCACGTTGTTACGCTTGCGATCAAGCTTAATCAGTCTAAATTCCAGCAACTGCCCTTCTAGGTGCAGCGTATCTCTTACTGGTCGAACATCGACCAAGGATCCAGGTAGGAAGGCTCTGATATTGTTCAAATCGACAGTAAAACCACCTTTAACCTTGCCGTTGATAATACCGGTTACGATGTCGTTCTTCTCGTGTGCAGCCTCAAGCTCCATCCAAGATTCGGCTCGCTTCGCTTTTTCACGGGAAAGTTTAGTGGCTCCGGTGCCATCTTCCACGGTCTCAAGCGCAACTTTAACTTCGTTGCCAACTTCTAGAGAGAAGTTACCTTGCTCGTCGAGGAATTCAATGCGGGGGATAACGCCTTCAGATTTAAGGCCGGCGTGGACTGTTACCCAGTCCGAATCTATCTCTATAACAGTGCCGGTTACGATGGCACCTGGGTTCATGTCTATTTCTGTTAGGGATTGTTCAAACAGTTCTGCAAAATTTTCGCTCATTAATAATTCCAATTTATTCAATGAATTACTAGCCACAACTAATGTGAATAATAACTCGCCGCGTACCAGTTTCACGGGGTGATTAAGTTAAATTCCAAGACTGCCAATTCTGGGGATGCAGCCGAGAAACGATTTCCAACACACTTCTTATTACGTTTTTTCGCTATGCCGAAGAGTAGTGTTCCAGGACTTGCTTCACTACCTGATCGATAGTCAAATCCGTTGTATCTATAACGATGGCATCTTCTGCGGGCTTGAGGGGAGAGACAGCACGCTCACTATCGCGTCGGTCTCGCTCTTTTAGGTCTCGCAAAAGGGCGGGCAGAATAGCATCAATACCCTTACCTATCAACTGCTTATATCGCCTCTGCGCCCTCTCTTCAGCGCTCGCCGTTAGGAAGATTTTTAACGTGGCATCAGGGAATACGGTAGTCCCCATGTCTCTGCCATCAGCGACCAGCCCCGGAGCTTTGCGAAAGTCCAATTGCCGCGCAAACAGTGCCTCCCGTGCCGCTTCAATAGCCCCAACCTTCGAGGCCATATCGCTCCCCAAGTCGGTTCGAATAACGAGACTCACATCTTCGCCATCGAGGCAGACACTGCCTTCTCCACTCAAGCCAAACTGTATGTCTAGCCTTCTAGCAAGCTTTGCGACGGCGGCAGCATCTGCTAAATCTATGTTGTGCTGATGACAGGCAACGCCGAGAACTCGATACAATGCGCCGCTATCAAGCAGGGAAAAACCCAGCGCTTCGGCTACACGCGAGGCTATTGTTCCTTTGCCTGAACCCGAAGGGCCATCGATTGCTATAACGGGAGCTTTACTCATTTGAGGGCCGAAACCCGCATACCGACCTCTGAGGCGAGTTCTACAAAGTTCGGGAATGAGGTGGCAACGTTCGCGCAGTTTGCTATATCGATAGGTGACTCAGAACGCAGGCCGGCCACAGTAAAGGCCATAGCGATCCTATGGTCGCCGAAGCTATCTACAGCCCCACCGCCCATATCACCGCCGACAATTCTGATGCCATCGTCGAATGTTTCCACAACTACACCCAATTTCTTTAATCCCTGCGCCATCGCATCAATTCGATCGCTCTCCTTCACTCTAAGCTCTTCGGCACCGTGCAGCAGAGTTTCTCCCTCTGCACAGGCGGCGGCTACGAATAACACTGGAAATTCATCTATTGCGAGAGGTATTTCAGCCTCGCTAATAACGATGCCTTTTAATGGCTGGTAGCGCACGCGCAAATCGGCCACCGGCTCTCCACCGACAAGCCTCTCGTTGCTACTTTCGATGCTCGCACCCATCTCCCGCAAAATATTAATGACACCAATTCGCGTCGGATTAACACCGACGTGTTGCAGCGTAAGATCCGAACCTGGCGTTATCGCCGCGGCGACCAAAAAAAACGCCGCTGAAGAAATATCTGCAGGAACATCGATCTCCGTTGCCTTTAACTCTGCACCGCCTGAAACTGCAGAACTACCCTCTTCTGCGTCCACGGCAACCTTATAGCCAAAACCTTGCAACATACGTTCGGTGTGATCGCGACAGGGGGCCGGCTCAAGGATCTTCGTCTCACCCTCAGCGTACAATCCTGCAAGCAGCAGACAAGACTTAACCTGAGCGCTGGCAATCGGCATTTCGTAAGTAAAGCCCTGTAATTTCGATCCGCGAATCGCTAACGGTGGAGTACCGGAATCACCAGTATCAATATTTGCACCCATTGAGCGAAGCGGTCCTGCAACACGATTCATCGGTCGCTCCATTAGCGACTCATCGCCGGTGAGCTCGCTATTAAAAGATTGCGCCGCGAGAAGTCCTGCCAATAGGCGCATGGCCGTTCCTGAATTACCCATGTACAGGGGCTTGCGCGGTGCCTGTAGCCCGTTCTTGCCAACACCGTAGATGGTAAGTTCCCCATTCTCCGGCCCGACTATAGTTACACCCATCTCACGAAACGCAGCGACAGTATTCAGCGCATCTTCGCCTTCAAGGAATCCGGTGACACGTGTTATGCCATCTGCAATCGAAGCCAAGATAATAGAACGATGCGAAATCGATTTATCTCCAGCGACACGGATTGTCCCTGCCACCTGGCCGCCGGGCTGAACGCTAAAACTGAGCTTATTACTTATCATTTCTTCTTGCTTCTTTGGTTTAAAATGCTGACTAATGAATTTTTCTCGCGTCTGCTTTGCCGTCTCAAATGACTCTTGCAATTTCACATGCTCTTTCTTTTGGATCGCCTTTTTAAAATCCAAGAGGCTCTGTATATAGTCATCCAATACTTTCTCTACAGCTGCTGAATTCGCAACAAATATGTCCGACCACATTTTAGCATCGCTGGATGCCAGTCGACTAAAATCAGCAAACCCTCCTGCAGCGTAGCGGAATATGTCTTCACTCTGCTCTTGCTTGAGGAGTACATCAACGATGGCGTAGGCTAATAAATGCGGGAGATGACTCGTCGCCGCGAGGACCTCGTCATGCCTTACTCGCGTCATGCCAAGCACGTTTGCCCCTAGCTCTCTCCATAGCCCGTTGATAGTAGCAACGGAGTCTGTCGAATTCCCAGAGTGCGGCGTTAGAATGACGTTTCTATTCTCAAACAAATCATCAACCGCCGCTGCATAACCGCTCTGCTCGGAGCCCGCTATAGGATGAGCGGGCACAAATTTCGCGAGAGCCTCCTCCGAAAATTGTGCGCTTGATGTAAAAATATGCGACTTGACGCTTGCCACATCAGTGATGATGGCAGTCGATTTCATATGCTTAAGCACTTCTGGCAAAAGCTCGCATACCGTTAAAGGGGGAACTGCAAGAATAATAATATCTGCCTGCGGACAAAGCGCCGAGAGCTCGCCGCATTCTGCTATGACGCCATCGTCTATGGCATTCTGGAGCGCCTGAGCATCTCTATCACAGGCGATAATCCTGCGCTCTGGCTTAGCCTTTTTCAATCCACACGCGATAGATCCACCGATCATTCCTAGACCGACGATTAGTACTACCTTGTTGTTCTTATCATTCATTATTGTGGCTTTGACGAAATGCTTACGATCTGTTTTTAGGAATCCGGCTTAAAGACTTACATACTCGACTTATTGAGAGATTGGATAGGAGCCCAGTAGCTTAACTTCTACTCCACCCTTCCCTAGAACGGCAAATAATTCCTTCGTAGTCTCGTCTTCCACGTGGCCTTCAAAATCTATAAAGAAGACATATTCCCAGGCTTCTTTTTTCGAAGGGCGAGTTTCAATCTTAGTGAGACTTAGCTGCAAATTTTCAAAAGGCTCTAACACGCGGAACAGAGCACCGGGCTTATTCTCTGTATAGACCAGAATACTAGTCTTGTCGGTACCCGTAGGTGCGGCATCTTGCAGCGCCAACACTAAAAAACGCGTGCGGTTATTTGACTTGTCTTGTATTCGACACTCAAGGCTTTGCAAATTATAAATCTGCCCCGCCAACTCGCTCGCTATAGCTGCAGTGCCAGGGTCCCCCTGCGCACAAATAGCAGCCTCTGCGTTACTAGAACACTCTATCTGCTCTGCTTGCGGGAAATTCTGGGAGAGATAATTGCGACACTGTGCGAGGGATTGTTTATGTGAGGCAATCTTTACTACATCAGACTTCGATGTGCCAAGCTGCGCCAGCAAACTATGCTCTATCGACACAACTTGCTCACCGATAATCTTAGCCGAGCTATCTATAAGACAGTCCTGCGTGTTATTCACGGCTCCTTCTGTAGAGTTCTCGACAGGAACAACACCGTACACAGCATGCTTGCCTTCAACCGCAGAAAAAACATCGTCAATGGACACGCAGTTCAATAACTCCGCATCTTCACCAAAGTACTCCAGTGCAGCTAACTGTGAGTAGGTTCCTTTCGGCCCTAGATAGGCAATCTTGCCAGTCGAGACTATGTCGCTGTTGTGACTCATAAGTTCAGAACAATTAGTTTTTGTGAATACGAGACTATTTTACTTAGCATGAACTGCCCACGATTTCTCGATGGGCAGAGTGAGCGGTGGTTATTACTAACTTTATTCCGACTCGTTCGTATCTACGTCGGCGGCAGGCTCAGAGCTCACAGCAGTGTCGGCCTGATCATCGATTGCAGCTTCCACTTCCTCTACTACTTCTGGCTCGTCGACCTGCTCGAGACCTACTAGATTTTCACCATCCTTAAGACGGATCAGCCGCACACCTTGTGTATTCCTGCCCTGAACGGAGACCTCAGTGACTCGCGTTCTAACCAGTGTGCCTTTATCAGATATCAGCATGATTTCATCAGACTCAGACACCTGCGCGGCCCCGACTACAGGCCCATTACGCTCGCTAGTCTGGATACCAATAACACCTTGGCCACCACGACCATAGACAGGGAAGTCCTCTACAAGAGTTCGTTTTCCGTAACCCTGTTCACACACTGTTAGAATTTGTTTCGCTGGATCTGGAATGATAAGAGCAATCATCTTGTATTCATCGGCCATCTTAATGCCTCTGACGCCTCTTGCCGTTCGCCCCATCGCCCTTACGTCATCTTCGTTAAATCGAATCGTCTTACCGCTGCTGCTAATCAGCATCACATCTTTCGAGCCGTCGGTAATAGCCGTGCCGACTAATTCATCGCCCTCGTCTAATTCGATAGCTCGCAGACCTACGCTGCGCTGCCTAGAAAAATTAGTCAATGCAGTCTTCTTAACTGTGCCATTCGATGTGGCCATGAACACAAATTCGTCTTCGGGGTAATCCTTAACCGGAAGCATACTGGTGATACGCTCGCCTTCTTCCAAAGGCAGAATATTGACTAGAGGCTTGCCGCGAGCAGTGCGGCTGGCCACAGGAATCATAAACACCTTCAGCCAGTAGACCTTTCCCTGACTGCTAAAACACAGCAAGGTATCGTGAGTATTAGCAATCAGCAGATGCTCAACTATATCTTCGTCTTTAACCGAAGCTGCCGCCTTACCCGTACCGCCGCGTTTCTGTGCACTGTAATCGGCAAGTGGTTGAGATTTCGCGTAACCGGTTTTAGATATAGTAACGACGCGATCTTCTTCGGAGATCAGGTCTTCCATAGTAAGGTCAAGCTGAGAACCTGTTATCTCAGTACGGCGCTCATCACCATATTCTTTCTTAACCTGCTCCATCTCTTCGCGAACTACGCTCAAAAGACGGGGCTCATTCTCCAAAATATCTAGATAATCGGCTATCTGCTTGAGCAGCTCGGTGTAATCATTGATTAACTTTTCATGCTCTAGACCGGTAAGGCGGTGCAACCTCAAATCGAGGATTGCCTGAGCCTGTTCAGGGCTAATGAAATATTCTTTATCTTTCAGTCCATATTGCAGATCTAAACCTTCAGGCCTGCAAGCATCCGCACCTACTTCGCCTAACATCTCTAGCACGCTGTCGGATTTCCAAGATCTAGCAAGCAGCTTTTCTTTCGCTTCTGCCGAAGTTGGTGAACTCTTAATCAGCTCGATAACTGCGTCGATATTGGCAAGCGCTACGGCAAGCCCTTCTAGAATATGTCCTCGATCTCTGGCCTTTCGCAGCAAATAAGAAGTCCGTCTGAAGACCACTTCGCGACGATGACGCAGGAAACAATCGAGCATCTCCTTTAGGTTTAGCAGTCGTGGCTGACCATCGACCAGCGCTACCATGTTTATGCCAAATACCGATTGCATTTGAGTCTGCGCATAGAGATTGTTGAGCACAACATCGCCCATTTCACCCTTACGCAGCTCGATAACGATTCGCAAGCCGTCTTTATCTGACTCGTCACGTAGCTCAGTAATGCCTTCTATCTTCTTCTCTTTAACAAGCTCAGCTATTTTCTCGATAAGCTTAGATTTGTTCAGCTGATAAGGTATCTCGTGGACGAGAATCGTCTGCTTACCAGACTTTTCGTTCTCAATTATCTCCGCCTTCGCACGCATATAAATGCGTCCACGGCCTGTTTTATAGGCTTGGACGATGCCTGCCTTGCCGTTAATAATAGCCGCCGTCGGGAAATCGGGGCCCTCGATATGCTCCATTAAGCCATCGATTTCAATGTCTGGATTATCCATCAGCGCCATAGCGCCGGCGATAATCTCGTTTAAGTTATGCGGAGGTATATTTGTCGCCATCCCGACCGCGATTCCAGAAGAACCATTCACCAACAGATTGGGGATCCGCGTAGGCATAACATCTGGAATATGCTCAGTGCCGTCGTAGTTAGGCGAGAAATCAACAGTTTCCTTGTCCAGATCCGCTAGCAGATCATGGGCAATTTTCTCCATGCGGATTTCTGTATAACGCATTGCCGCTGCAGAATCGCCATCGATAGAGCCAAAGTTGCCCTGTCCATCTACCAAGGGGTAGCGCAGCGAAAAATCCTGGGCCATACGCACAATCGTGTCATAGACAGCAGTATCGCCATGGGGGTGATACTTACCAATAACATCTCCCACAATACGAGCAGACTTCTTATAAGGCTTGTTGTAATCATTGGAAAGCACATTCATCGCGAACAAAACTCGCCGATGAACAGGCTTCAACCCATCCCTGACATCAGGCAAGGCGCGGCCTACAATCACGCTCATGGCATAAGCGAGGTAAGATTCCCGCATTTCACTTTCTAACGCGACAGGCAAGACCTGTTTAGCAAACTCGGTCATAGATTGACTACATCCTAAATAATGGGATAACTAGTGATTAGTGGGGCATGGTTTCTTGCATGAAAACACAGTTATTTTTTTGTTTTTCCTTAACCTTTTAACGGCCGATTTCGAGCTTTTCTGATAGCTAATTTGCAGTTTAAATCTGAGGCGGAATCTATCCTCACAAAAGCCCCGAATTGTACCACTATTCGGCGCTTTCATGACAGTAGAAACAATCATTAATTACCGTAAAAAAGCCTGTTTTTTCAACAATTTCCAACAGCGCTGCCAGAGATTTTTGCTACGCGCTATTTGGAATTTTTCTAGGTATAATCCGAGCCCTGTTTTTTTCCATAAATCACGATTAATTTGCAGGGTATACAGAGGCAATTTTGAGCGTAACAGCGAGTATTCAAGCCGATCTTTTGATTTCGGCAAAATGGGTCATCCCGGTAACGCCCCAAGGCGCGGTTTTAGAAGACCACTGCGTCGCAATAAGGGGGAATAAAATTGTCGCCATCTGCAGCCAGAGCGATGCCGAGGCAAGCATCGATGCGGCGGAATCCTTGCAACTTTCCAACCACGCGCTAATACCGGGCCTGATAAACGCCCACGGACACTCCCCCATGTCCTTGATGCGCGGCATTGCGGATGATGTGCCGCTTACCGAGTGGTTAGAAGAGTCAATTTGGCCGCTTGAAGCCAAGTTCGTTTCAGAAAGCTTTGTGCTCGCGGGAGCCAATCTAGCCATCGCTGAGATGATACGCTCTGGCACCACATGCTTTGCTGACATGTACTTCTATCCAGATCAAGTCGCTAAAGCGGCGCTTGCTGCCAATATTCGAGTCCAGTTAGCGAGCCCCGTTCTAGATTTTCCAACTGTATGGGCTCAGGATGCTGACGAATACATCTCAAAGGCAACGAAACTGCACGATGATTACCGTCACAGCGAGCTGATTCATACAGCATTCGGGCCACATGCACCCTACACGGTGTCAGACGCCCCACTACAGAAGCTATCAACACTCGCCGAGGAGATGGACCTGCCAATCCATATGCATGTGCACGAGACAGCCAAAGAAGTCTCGGACGCCTTGGCTAGCGATGGATTCACGCCAGTACAACGACTTAAACAGCTAGGCCTGCTTAGCCCACGCCTTGTTTGCGTGCACGCCACCGACCTCAGCGACGAAGATATTGCCTCTCTGGCCGAAGCCGGGTCTCATATAGTGCACTGCCCTGAATCCAACCTAAAACTCGCTAGCGGCTTCTGCGAAGTCGCCAAGCTAAGCAAGGCCGGCATAAACGTCGCCCTAGGAACCGATGGCTGCGCGAGCAACAACGACCTCGACATGATCTCTGAGATGCGAACCGCGGCGCTGCTTGCCAAGGGCGTCGCTAAAGATGCCAGTGCATTACCTGCTCAACAGGCCCTTGAGATGGCAACGATAAACGGCGCCAAGGCACTCGGCCTAGACGAGACCATCGGCAGCCTAGAAGTCGGCAAATATGCAGATATAACCGCGATTAACCTAGACACGTTGAATAGCACCCCCCTATACAATCCGATCTCACAAATTGTGTATGCAACGCAAGCATCCCAAGTTTCACATGTCTGGTGTGCCGGGCAACTGCTGTTGAAAGATGGCGAATTCACCGGTCTAGATATCCAGGCAATAAAATCCAATAGCATACAGTGGCAGGAGAGACTTTCGGCCACTAACGATGAATAACCAGATGAGTAGCAAAATATGGACAATGTAGACGAATTAGAAATTCGTAAATTCGAGGCCCTAGCGGCTCGCTGGTGGGACCCCGACAGCGAGTTTAAACCACTACACGAGATTAACCCCCTGCGGATGGGCTACATCAGCCGCACAGTTAATCCAGCCGGCAAGAAGGTGCTCGATATTGGCTGCGGTGGCGGCATCCTAGCCGAGGCTATGGCTCATCATGGCGCCGACGTAACTGCGATTGATATGGCCGATGCCTCGCTCTCAGTAGCAAGGCTTCACCAGCTCGAGAGTAAACTTGAGATCGACTATCAAAAATCCTCGGCCGAGCAGTACGCGCAAGATCACCGCGAAGAGTTCGACATCGTTACTTGCCTAGAAATGCTTGAACATGTACCGGAACCTGCCAAGGTGATTCAGGCTTGCCATGACCTGGTAAAGCCAGGAGGAACGGTATTTTTCTCGACAATCAATCGAAACCCAAAGTCGTACCTGTTCGCCATCGTCGGCGCCGAGTATATTTTAAATCTATTGCCTCGCGGCACCCATGACTATGCTAGGTTTATTAAACCTTCAGAGCTTGCCGCATTCAGTCGAGACAGCAAGCTAGATCTACAAGATCAGATCGGCATGGCCTACAATCCACTCACTCGCAAATACAGCTTAGAAAAAAATGTCGATGTGAACTATATCGCCTGTTATACCCGCCCAGAGACACAAACATGACAGAGAAGAATAACGAGCAACTAGAAACATCTATCGAATGCGTGCTATTTGATCTCGATGGCACGCTCATCGATACAGCGCCAGATTTCACCCTCGTCGTAAATAAACTTTTGGCCGAACATGATCGGGATGCACTATCACACAAGATGATACACCTAAACGTTTCGAATGGTGCGCGCGCACTCGTTAAGAACGCATTTGAAATCGACGAAACACATGACGATTTCTCCAGCTTATTACAACGACTTCTGGATCTGTACTATGAGCAGTTAGACTCAACAGTTGCCGCTCTCTATCCTGGATTAGACGACCTGCTCGCGCAGCTAGAAGCACAAAATATTCCTTGGGGAATCGTGACTAATAAGCCTGAAAAATATAGCGCTCGCCTGCTGGAGAAATTACAACTTAGTTCGCGTTGCAGCGTACTCGTCTGCCCGGATCATGTGAGCGAAACCAAGCCACATCCTGAGCCGATCTTTCTAGCACTGGAAAAACTCGGCCTGAACAGCGAACGAACGGTATACATTGGGGATCACATTCGAGATATCCAAGCTGCCAAGAACGCCGACGTAATAGCGATCGCTGCCGCTTATGGCTACTTGGCTGAAGATGCTAAAGTCGAAGAATGGTACGCAGACTTCATCCTGCATTCCCCCGAACAAACCACCTCTCTCTTGAATCTACTGAAATTTGCCTGAACATGACATTTACCTACGACGCAGAAAAAAACTTCCTTAACAATAAAACCATACTCATAACTGGTGCTAGTGATGGCATTGGTAAAACCTGTGCGAAGACCTATGCCGCCCATGGCGCAACTGTCATCTTACTAGGAAGAGATCAGCAAAAACTCGAAGCGGTATTTGATGAAATCGAAGAGCTGCACCCAGGAAAAGTGATAATTCATCCCCTCGACTTCAAGACGGCATCTATGGCCGACTTCAAAATTCTTGCGGAGTCATTGAATGAACAATTTGAATGCCTCGATGGCCTGATACATAACGCTGCACTATTAGGTGCGCGCACCCCTATAGAGTTCTATCCTGAACAGGATTGGAGCGATCTAATGCAGGTGAATGTAAACGCCGTGTTTCAACTTACGCAGGTTCTTATGCCAGCCCTGAACAGGTCTCCCGACGCACGAGTACTTTTCATCTCTTCTAGCGTGGGCCGTGTCGGCCGAGCATTCTGGGGAGCCTATGCAGTGTCCAAATTTGCCTTAGAGGGCTTGATGCAGACTATGGCCGAAGAAGTAGAAAACACAAGCTCGATACGCGTAAATAGCTTAAATCCCGGCGGGACTCGTACTAATATGCGTCGCGATGCTTATCCTGCGGAGAATCCGGAGACACAACCAACAGCGGAATCAATCATGCCGGTGTATCTCTACTTGATGAGTACAGCCGCTCAGAGCATTCACGGCCAAACATTGAATGTGAGGGATTTTGAGGCGGTTTAGTCCGATGATTTTTGAGCAGGTCGCTCATGTTCTTTATTAACCAATTTCAGCAGTTTCTCGATCTCAGTCTTGCCCAATTCGTTGAATCTGCCCTTTACTACTGAGCTTGGAATAAACAATGGCCCAAATCGAACACGCTTTAAGCGACTAACCTTAACGCCTTGGGATTCCCACAACTTGCGTACTTCTCGATTACGGCCCTCTAGCAACACGACGTGATACCACTGATTAACACCCTCACCGCCGTAATGCTGAATGTCAGTAAAACGGCAGAGGTGATCTTCAATAATCACACCCTTATGCATCTCCTGCACCATCTCCGGGGTAACATCTCCCAGGATACGAACTGCATACTCGCGCTCTATCTGCGAGCTTGGATGCATCAATTTATTCGCGAGCTCTCCGTCGGTTGTAAACAACATGAGACCGCTAGTATTTAAATCGAGACGACCAATGGAAACCCAGCGACCATGCTTCAAGGGTGGGAGTCTATCGAACACAGTTCGCCTTCCTTCCGGGTCACTTCGAGTAGACACTTCGTTTTCAGGCTTGTTGTACAGAATAACCCGCCGATCTTCGCGGATTTTCTTTTGCGGCGCTAGCTTCTTCCCATCGACAATAATCTGGTCGTCATCCGTCACGCGGTCGCCGACAACGGCAACTTTACCATTGACCTTGATGCGACCTTTTGCGATCCAAGTCTCGATTTCACGGCGCGAACCGAAGCCTGCACGAGCCAGCACTTTTTGAAGCTTCTCAGTCATGGTTTATTCGTTTTCTGTTAATGGGTTTTTGCGACTAGCTTTACTTTTTGAAGATTTAATTAGTGCTTAATCTCAGTGTCGGTGTCGGCGTCATCATCATTCCCAACAAATTCGATTTCTGTTGATTCATCTTGTGAAGCCTCGTCGTCACTTTCAGACGATTCTATTTTAGGCTCAGATTCAGATTCAGATTCAGTAAATTTGATGTCTACCGCCTCTAATGAGTCAAGCGTCTCATCCAATTCCTTGATGCCAAACTCTTCCTCGAATTCCATGTCCTCGGCGTCTGGCTCTTCATCTTCATCATCTTCTACTACAGGATCTTGTAATTCTGGCGGCAGTTGCAGAATCTCATCCAACGGCTTCTGAGAAAGAGCAACGGCCTCTTCTTCAGCAATTAGGTCCGCCTTATCTGACTCAGTCAGCTCGACTGCGTTTTCGTCTATAACTTCTTCAGGAAGTTCTAGAATACGCTGAGTCGCCAAATCATCTTCAAGATCAAATTCAGGATCGGCCACGGCCAGATCCTTGATCTCGGATAGAGGCGGCAAATCTTGTAAACTCTTCAGATTAAAATAATCTAGAAACTGCTTCGTTGTAGCAAACATCGCCGGACGGCCCGGCACATCTCGGTGACCGACGACACGAATCCACTCTCTATCTAACAGAGTACGGACGATATTTGAGCTCACACCCACGCCACGAATCTCTTCGATGTCACCGCGAGTTATTGGTTGTCTATAGGCCACCAAGGCCAATGTCTCCAGTAGCGCTCTCGTATAGCGTGGTGGACGCTCTTCCCAGAGCTTCGCAACCCATTCGCTGAGCTCCTGCTTTACCTGAAATCTAAATCCAGAGGCCACTTCCATTAATTCGAAGCCACGATCAGCGCAATCTTCGGCAATGCTCTCCATCACCAACTTAAGCTCAGCGCGGTCCGGCTGCTCTTCTTTACTGAAAACCTGAATAATATTATCCAAGGTGAGCGGCCGACCAGCCGCAAGCAACACGCCTTCCACAATCATTTTTACTTTATTATCGACATCACTCATGCTGCGCACTTACCGCTTTTAGCTTCTTAATTTCAAATGAATCGGCCCGAAGGATTCCGACTGTACTATTTCGATCATGGAGTCTTTAATCAACTCCATTATTGCTAGAAATGTCACGACCACCCCTAACCTGCCCTCTTCGCGTATCAACAGCGACACCAAAGGCACAAAATTCTGATTCGATATGCGGACTAAAATTTCAGACATCTTTTCGCGGGTAGAGAGCGTCTCCATTTGCACTTGATGACTACCGAAATTATTTTCACGTTTAAGCACACTAGATAGCGCGATTAATACTTCCTTTAAGTCCACTGTTGGATCAGCGGTTACACGCTCGATCTCAGGCAATGCTGCACCGGCACGATGAATATCTCTATCCATGCGCGGTAACTCATCAACATCCTGGGCTGCTTGCTTGAAACGCTCATATTCTTGCAGGCGACGGATGAGCTGCATACGCGGATCGTCTTCTTCCGCCTCTTCTTCTGCCTGTCGCGGCAGCAGCAACTTCGATTTGATTTCGGCAAGCATCGCCGCCATAACCAGATATTCTGCAGCCAGTTCGAACTGCCAAGATTCCATCAGATCGACATAGTTCATGTACTGATCGGTAATGTCCGCCACATTGATATCTAGGATATCGATGTTCTGCCGCCTGATAAGATAGAGCAATAGATCCAGAGGGCCTTCGAAGGCTTCGAGAAATATTTCTAAGGCATCGGGTGGAATATAGAGATCTTTAGGCACCTCCGTCATGGCCTCACCGGCCACTATAGCGAAGGGTAGCTCATGCTGTTCCGGAGCGTTGGGGTCATGCACCTCGGGGATTGCGGGAAGCCCCTGTAGCTCAGTGTTTTCCGGATCTGCTTCGGTGCCGATAATGGTCAATCTGATGGTCTACTTTGAGTTCTTATAGTGGACGGAATTTTACCTCATATAGGTAGCAAATGCTCACCTCTAAGGCCTCTACTTTCCAAATCAATTACCACTTTCCTAGGCCCATTGCCTCGCGCACATCCTGCAGCGTTTCCTTCGCTGCCTCCCTCGCTGTCTCGCAACCCTCTGCAATGATAGACCTGACAATATCCGGGTCCTTCTCATATTGAGCCGCCTCTTTCTGGATTGGCTCTAGCTCAGCAATAATCGCATCGCTGACCGGCTTCTTGCATTCAAGGCAGCCTATTCCTGCACTGGTGCAGCCCTCGACAACCCACTTTTTCGTCTCTTCAGTCGAATAGGTTTGATGCAATTGCCACACAGGGCACTTCTCTGGGTTGCCGGGATCTGTCAGACGAACACGAGCTGGATCCGTCGGCATTCTGGATATCTTCTTCTCTATCTGCTCTAACGGCTCTCGCAAGGTAATAGTGTTGTCATAGGACTTGGACATCTTCTGGCCGTCGAGTCCCGGCATCTTCGCGGACTTCGTAAGCAGCGCTTGTGGCTCAGCCAAGATCATCTTGCCACCACCCTCGAGATAGCCAAATAGCCGCTCCGAATCCCCTATAGAAATATTCTGTTGCTCCTTAAGCAGAGCTTTAGCCTTCTCGAGCGCCTCGTGATCGCCCTGCTCCTGATAGGCTGTGCGCAAATGGCTATATTGCTTCGCCGCCTTCTTGCCCATTTTCTTGATTGCCGCCAGTGCATTCTCTTCAAAACCAGGCTCACGCCCGTAGATATGATTGAACCTTCTAGCAGTTTCACGAGTGAGCTCAACGTGAGCAACCTGGTCTGCACCCACTGGCACGTAGCCAGCGCGGTAAATCAAAATATCAGCAGCCTGCAACAACGGATAACCGAGGAAACCGTAGGTTGCCAGATCCCTCTCTTGCAATTTCTCCTGCTGGTCTTTATAGCTAGGCACACGCTCCAACCAGCCAAGCGGCGTTATCATAGAGAGCAACAGATGTAATTCCGCATGCTCGGGCACACGGGATTGGACAAACAAGGCCGCCGATCCTGGGTTAACCCCTACCGCCAACCAATCGATGACCATATCCAGAACATGCTGCTCTAACGACAAAGAATCATCATAGTGGGTAGTAAGCGCATGCCAGTCAGCAACGAAGAAGAAGCATTCGTATTCGTGCTGAAGCTTTACCCAATTATTAAGCACACCGTGCATATGCCCAAGATGTAGGCGCCCCGTGGGCCGCATGCCTGATAATACTCGCTGCTGTGAATCCACCTTGGACAATTCGCTCTCCTGTCTGTGTAAACTAATCTGTAAATGGGCGCTTAGCTGAACGCGCTTATTTGCTAGCTATTATAACCCGCAATACTGTTGCTATCGAAAAGGTTCTGAGTCGCCTTTTCCCTCGCGAATGACCTCCGGGGTGCCATCCACCAAATTAATCATCGTGGTGGGCTCGATACCACAGGACCCTCCATCTACGATGAGGTCTACAAGCCTTCCTATCTTTAACCGCATCTCATAGGGATCTATTAGCCGTTCGTCCTCATCTGGAAGGATTAAACTCGTACTCATTATCGGCTCACCCATTTTCTCTAGAATCGCCTGTGCAATGGCGTTATCCGGCACCCGTAAACCAATTGTTTTCTTTTTCGGGTGCAATAACCTCCTAGGTACTTCCGGCGTCGCCTTGAGAATAAAAGTGTAGGGGCCCGGCGTGTAGGCCTTCAATATCCTATAGGCACTATTCTGCACCTGCGCATAGCTAGCCAAAGACGAAAGATCCTTACAAACCAAGGTAAAGTTATGCTTATCCCCAAGCTGCCGTATACGGCGAATGCGATCCAAAGCGCCCTTGTCACCTATATGGCAGCCAAGCGCGTAGGTCGAATCAGTAGGGTAAACGATAACGCCACCGGCAAGCAGCACACTTGTAATCTGCTTGATATTTCGGTCTTCCGGATGGGAAGGATGTACCTGCAAAAAATCGCTCATGTGCCCACTCGCCTAATAGCCAAAACGCTGCTGCGGCCCAGTTCTTCAAAAAACAGCTGATTCTATTACATTGACCTACAAAAGCAGACACCTTTCTGCAAATCGACTACCATGACGCGATTAGTTCTTTAGAGATTTTTGTGCATGAAACAGTTTATTGACTACATCCCCCTACTAGTGTTTTTCAGCGTTTGGGCTATGGATGAACGTGTGATCAATGTCGCGGGTTACGACCATACCTTTGGAGGAATGTTCAGCGCAGCGGAGTTTTTGCTCGCCGCTTCGGTATTGGTATATGGCTCGCTGTTCGTCTACCAAAAAAGATTAGACAAATTCCAATGGATCACCTTGGTCGCGGTCGTTCTTTTCTGCATCCCCACTATCATATTTAAAAACGTAGCCTTTCTAAAATGGAAAGCCCCAATCGTAAACTGGATCTTCGCCATGATATTTTTGGCCTCCAGATATTTCGGCGAAAAACCCGCCATAGAACATATGATGGGTCATGCTATCAGCGCGCCAAAAGAAGTTTGGTACAAGCTGAACACTATGTGGATATTTTATTTTATTGTACTTGGTGCGGTGAACTTGACCGTCGCATTCACTCTTAGCGAGGCTCTCTGGATAAAATTCAAGGTGTTCGGTAATTTAATACTTACTTTCGGCTTCGTATTTGCACAGATGCCAATTTTGGCAAAATATATCGAAGTAGAAGATGAAGATGACAATGAAGTAGAAGATGAAGCGGCTAGCAAAGAGTCTCTATAGGAAGGAAATATGCATTACGCGATCATGAGTGAAGATGTTCCCAACAGTCTTGAGAAAAGAAAGTCTGCACGCCCAGCCCATCTCGATCGACTAAATGATCTTGCATCACAAGATCGCCTAGTAGTAGCCGGACCGCACCCTGCAATCGACTCGCTTGAACCTGGGGAGGCCGGATTTAGCGGCAGCCTCGTCATCGCAGAATTTGATAATCTAGAACAAGCTCAGGCTTGGGCTGATGCTGATCCCTACGTGGCAGCTGGTGTCTATCAGCGCGTCACTGTAAAACCATTTAAGCGCGTTCTTTAGCGCCCTACCCTTTCAAAAGCTTGCTATTGAGCAGGCTTTAGATCTGGAAATTCCACATCCAATATTGCGTTCCATTCGTCTAAGCGCTCTCTTCTTCGCTCAAACAATGCAGTAACATCGCCCTCAATCACAATACTGTTTATCGTGTCACGACGCCTTAACTGATTAACAACAGGCATACCGTTTAGCACTTTCCCAAAGACAGAATGCTTCCCATTTAAATGGGGTGTTGCTAAGTGTGTAAGAAAAAATTGACTGCCATCAGAGCCCGGCCCTGAATTAGCCATAGAAATAATCCCCGGCTGATTGTGATGCAGCACGATTTCACCCGTGAACTTATAACCTGGATCACCAGTACCATTACCCAACGGGTCGCCACCCTGCACCATGAAATTTCTTTCCACGCGATGGAACGTCAACCCATCGTAGAAACCACGCATTGCCAGATTCGCAAAGTTAGCTACCGTTGTCGGCGCCGCCCTCTCGTTTAATTGCACAACGATCTCACCCTTTGAAGTATCAATTATCGCGCGCAAGGGTTGCGCTAGCGCACCGATACTGATGCTCGAAAGCATCAGTGCCAAGATCAAATTTAGGCACCGCCTAAAACCGTTAGCATTATAAGTATGTCGCATCATTTCTTTATCCGTTTGTTATTGCATCTCAACATTGTAACTGCCCCGCAATTTGATTCAATCTAATCAGTGTAATCTAGAATAACCGGCGCATGGTCAGAGAAGTTTTGTGCCGTATAAATCTCCGCCGATTTGGCTTTCTTAGCGATGCCCTCTGTCACCACCTGGTAATCCAGTCGCCACCCTACATTATTGGCCCGGGCCTGACCCCGGTTCGACCACCAAGAATATTGCTCGGCCTCCTCGTTCACGCGCCGGAAGGCATCAACATAACCCACCTTGTCGTAGAGAACATCTAGCCACTCTCGCTCCTCTGGTAAAAATCCAGAGTTTTTCCTGTTGGGTCGCCAATTTTTCAAGTCGATTTCCTTGTGGCAGATATTCCAATCTGCACAAACAATAATCTCGCGCTTGCTCTTGCTCAACTTTTTCATATGCGTCATGAAATCACCCATGAAGCTGATTTTCCTTGCCTGCCGCTCGTCACTACTCGATCCCGACGGCAGGTAGAGCGAAGCTATGCTCACCCCATCATAGTCGGCCTGAATATAACGCCCTTCGGTGTCAGCTAACTCGAACCCTAAACCCTTTTTTACTTTCTTCGGCTTCACACGTGAATATAACGCGGTCCCTGAATACCCTTTCTTTACGGCATCGAAATAGTGACAGTGATAGCCCTCGGGGTGAAATACGGGGTCACTTAGCTGATCGATCTGCGCCTTGGTTTCTTGCAGGCAAACTACATCGACGTCTGCTTCCGGCAACCAATCAAAGAATCCCTTCCTCGCAGCAGCACGGATGCCGTTGCAGTTAAATGTCATTACGCGCATGAATAATTCCTTTCCTGTCCTCGCCTAAACTAGATAACAAGCAAGTTTAAGGGATGCCATAGACCTCCGCTATTCCCGCCAGGAAATAGCGAAACCTTACGAAACTCATTGGCTCGCCCAGAACACCCTAAATATGTTACCTATTGTTACGCGTGTGATTTACATCACATTTCAAGTAGTTAGCAGAACTTCATCATTTAAAGCACTAAGAAAACTCTAAATAATAATGCGAATTTCAATACAGTTTTAATCTAAGCTATTGTAATAAATAGATTTAATATTTTTTGCTACCTTAAGTTACAAGAATGCAGATAAATCATATAAATACTGCATAGTGTTACCAATATCCTCATAATGTGTTACTATGCGCCCCGTAGTTGAGAGGGGAGACCTAATCAATTAGAACCCATCCATCAAACCAAGGAGAAAATAATGAGCAAGGCACTAAGCAATGTGCGGCCCGTTATCGAAGCGACAGTTATCAGTGTTCTACTGGTAGTAGCTGCACTAGCAGTTCCAGCCGCAATCGTATACGCAGCCGTCTAAACCAATTCGAATAGGAGGCTTTATGCAAAGCCCTTTAATTGATTTATGCACTGACTGGACACCAGCTTAAATAGAACATTTAGACTGGTGTTTTTTTTGGCCTCGCAAAAGACCCCCTGAACAACACCACCGCCGTACCCCCACATAATTATCAAATCGTGAAGATCTAACCCTGCCTAAGTTTATCTGTAAAATTACAGGGCTTATGGGTACTGTCGAGCTGCTCTCTAATTATCTTGTTCCAAGCCGTAGCACATGCACCCGGCGAGCCCGGCACACAAAACACTATCGCCCCATTTGCCAATCCAGCAAAAGCTCGCGACTGTATAGTAGAGCTACCTATCTCCTGATAGGAAAGCTGTCGAAACAATTCACCGAAGCCTTCAATTGGAGCATCCAAAAGAGGACTTATTGCGGTAACCGTATTATCCCGAGCAGTAAAACCGGTACCTCCGGTTAGCAAAATCGCCTGCACGGCTGGATCCGCAATCAACGCAGACACTTCGGCTCGCAATTGATAAATATCATCCTTGATGATCGTCTTTCCATATAACTTGTGTCCCGCACTGAGCAAACTATCGACAAGTACGACACCCGACTTATCAGTGTCCGGCGTGCGCGTATCAGAAACTGTTACCACAGCAATATTCAAGGAGATAAAGGAGGACATTTTAATTCTCTGCGTAGGTTTATGAATTATTCAGAATGGAGTGAAGTACAGCAGCTTATCAGCAGGCTATCTAGCTACTAGCTAGCCGCCAGTCATGTTCATCAGGCGAACCGGCTGAGCATGGTCTTTATCAAAGAAGAAGTGACGCTCTGGCTTAATCTGCATTGAATCGATTAAGGCCTGCTTTAAAACCACATCGTCACTTTCTGGGTCACGTAAAATCGCTCGCAGATCCACAGAATGCTCATTACCAAGACAGAGCAGCAATCGCCCCTCTACAGTAACTCGTACGCGATTGCAGTCTTCACAAAAATTGTGCGTGACTGGCGATATGAATCCTATTCGAGTCTTGTGACCCGCAATCTTTGTGTAACGTGAAGGACCGGCAGTTTTTTCGGCACTATCAACAAGCTGATACTTCTCAGCGATCTTCTCTCTCACCCAGGCATTACTGCAGGTAGTATCTTCCCTAGCATGATCAGAGGCTTCACCAAGGGGCATTTCTTCGATAAAGGAAATATCGATATCTCGTTCAATAGCATAGTCTGCTAAATCTAGAACCTCGTCCTCGTTGTAGCCTTTCATAACAACAGAATTGAGTCGTATTCGATCGAAGCCCGCGGCATTCGCTGCATCGATACCGGCCAACACCTTGTCGAGCTTTCCTACTCGAGAGATGCGCTTGAAGCGATCAGCATCAAGACTGTCGATACTGATATTAATTCTATTTACGCCTGCAGCCTTTAACGGAATCGCGTATTTTTCTAGCTGTGCGCCATTGGTGGTCAGTAATAGCTCTTCAAGCCCAGGCAGCTCACCCAGCCTCTCGATCAACGACATCACGTCAGTTCGCACCATCGGCTCACCTCCGGTTAGTCGAATCTTCTTAACGCCCAACTCTGTAAACACTTTCGCAACACGATACAACTCTTCTAGAGAGAGGACCTGATCGCGTGGCAGAAAAGTCATGTCTTCGGTCATACAATAGACGCAGCGAAAATCACAACGGTCAGTAACGGACAGACGAATGTAGTCCACCCGTCTACCGAATTTGTCGATTAGTTCTGTTACTTGATTGTTATCTGACATATGCATTTACCTTGACCGCAACTATACCGCAGATTCTGAGCCAAATGTACTGGTCTGGAAGCTGTTTCACCCACCAAACAACTCAAAACGAAACACTATTTAATGCTATCTGCAAAGCAATCAATATTAGGATAGCCCCCATGGCGCGCTCCAACCAAACCCCTATTCTTAGTATGGTTTTTCGCACCCGAGGAATTCCTAAGATGAAAGACAATAGCGCGAACCAAAGAAACGTTGCCAAGGCTAGGTATACGCCATACATAATCTGAATGCTTGTAGGCGTACTAGGATCGATGACAACTGTGAAAAGCGCCAGGAAAAATAGCGTGGCCTTAGGGTTAAGCCCATTAGTTAGAAACCCAACTCCAAACGCGCGAGCAGCAGAGAGAACAGGCTCTGTTATTGCCTTCTCCTCTTCTGGCTGAACGAATGACGCACGAATAGATTGCACACCCAAGTAGAACAGGTAGCCTGCCGCTAGAAACTTCATTACTTCGAATAATACAGGCGACTGAGAAAGGAGAAGCGCAACGCCTAACAAGCAATACGTCACATGCAGCAGTATCGCACTTCCGACTCCGAGACTCGTCCAAATCCCCGAGCGCGTGCCACCCCGCACACTCTGCCGCATGACCACATAGAAGTCAGGCCCAGGAGAGGCAACAGCGAACAAATGCGCTATGGCAATCGTGAAAAACTCAGCCCAATACATTCATATCTCGTTCCGGTACTGCGCGACTAATTTGCGATCAGGGAACTCGATCAACAATTTCCAAACTGATAATAGCTCTCTGACCATTGTGAGAAAAATTATCTGACTGTGAACGATAATCGCCACTACTTGGTGTAGCTGAACCGGAGAATGAGACAGAGGCAGAAACGAAGACAGTTTCAGCGGAAGATATATTGAATGGACCTACGGCATAGGAATTATCGAGCTGAATGTTAGCGGGTAAATCCGCAACGGTAAGATCGATAGCAGCAAGAGGCGGCAAGCCTTCTTGTGCAGCATTTCTTACCGCCACAAAAACACGAAGATTCTCATCAAGCTCCAAACCCTCGGCTAGCGAAAGGTTAATTTCAATAGTTGGTCCGGCAGCCACATCTTGTCCATCTCCGGCTAAGCGCTGCTGCGCGATGGCGATACTGCGACGCAGTATCTGCGCCTGCTCACTATTTGGATTGCTCTGAATAATAAGTCGCCAGTATTCTATAGCTGTTTCAAAATCTTCACGCTCTTCAGCGTCCGCAGCTATTAATTGCAAAATCGACATTTCGTTAGGGTTAATTGCACGCGCCTCGTCAATTACCTCGAGGATTTCTGGAGTAAAAGTAAATTCGGCAAGAATGTACTTAGCCATTGCGACGCGACCAAGCACAAGGGCCTTTTCAGGAGTCTCTTCCATACGCAGCGACGATTGCATATACGCTATCTCTGCTTCTGTGAACATGCCAATGCTGGCGAAATTCTCTGCTAAGAAATACCACGCCCAGGGTAGATCGTCATTCGCTTGAACTGCCTCACCCAGGCTAATAATCAAATCCTGAGATTCCTGCGGGTTATCTTGATTGTTCACTGTACGCTGAAACAAACCCATCAATTCAACATCGCGCTTAAAACCCCACTCGCTATAAAGGCCGTAAGCCACAAGCGGCATCAATAGGCAGAGCAAAACAGGAATAACGACGTTATACGCAGGAGACTTACTTGCGACCGCCTTCTCCTTCTTAGTCTTATCCTTTTGTGCAAATTCTTCATCTGATACATCTGATAAGAGGCTTTGCTGCATCTCTTGAATCAGCACATCGAATTCTGCCTGATCAAGATTTCCAGAAGCCAGCTCATTCTCTAGCTCGTCACTACGCTCTTGAAATAGTGCAATGTTCTCATTCTTTCGAGATGCATCTTCCACAAATGAAGCGGCTCTATTGCGAAGCCACAGCGGAAGCAAAACAAAGCCTACGGCGATTACGAAAAGTATTACGGTAAATATCCAGAACAAGAGCTTATTCCAAGTAGAAGTAAAATTGACTTAAGTTTTTTCGCCTAGCAACTCACGCAGACGTTCCTGCTGCGACTTATCAAGCTGCGTATCGCTGTCACTAATTTTCCTAGCTCGGCGCCAAATTCCGGAGGCGATTAGCCCGCCCAATATTAGAAACAGCAAAGGCCCGAACCACAGCAAAACGGTTCCGGCAGTAAGTCGCGGGCGAAACAGAATAAAATCCCCATAACGCTCGAACATAAATTGGATAATTTCACTATCGCTCATGCCTTCCATGATCATGCGATGAATCTCTCTGCGCAGGTCTTCGGCTACCCCACCCGTCGAACCAGAAAGGCTAGAGTTCTGACACATAGGGCAACGCAGCTCGTCCGATAGTGTACGGAATCTATCTTGTTGCTCTTCTGTCTCGAATTCAAAAGTATCGACCTGCGAGTATGCTGCGCCGGGTGTCAGCAGACTAGCTAGCAACACGAAGACTAGCGTAATAAGTAGAAGCAAATTACGATTTGGAGAGATTGCAGGTGAGCTCATTCTATCAAGTGCCTTCTGCGCGCAATTCAGCTATCGCTGGCAGAAACTCCTCCTGCCAAACTGTTTCATCCAACACACTTACATGACGAAAACGAATAACTCCGTTTGCATCCACGAGATAAGTTTCTGGCGCACCGTAGACACCGAGATCGATACCAAAGCGTCCGCTTTCATCCAAAATACTGAACGCGAACGGATTGCCATTGTTCTCTAGCCAATCAACAGCTAAGTCCTGTCGATCACGATAGTTCACACCCACGACAGGAATAGCACCTTCTTCTGACAAACGCATTAATGTTGGATGTTCGATTAGACAAGGAAGGCAATACGATCCCCACACATTCAACAGGAAAATCTGACCAGGAAGATCTGAGTTACTAACGCCGCTTCCATCCACAGCAGTTAACTCGAAACTAGGCATAGGCTTATCGATTAGCATCGACGGAAGCGTCTTTGTGTCTAAATAGAGACCGCGCCAAAGTGCTATCGCTATAACAACGAAACTAAGCACTGGGAGATAGAATTTCAATTTACTCATCGGTTCATACTAGGAGCTAGGCTGCAGCTCCCCTCCGATAGAATTCGATTTCCCTTTAGAGCGGTTCGACTCAGTTTGCTTTCTGCGTAGACGCCGATAGCGCTTATCAGCTGCCGCCAGTATGCCTCCAAAAGTCATGAAAATGGCACCCAGCCAAATCCACCTAACAAATGGTTTGACGTAAATAGTCATTGACCAGGAATCCCCTTCTTTCTCCTCGCCTAGCGTGATGAAAAGGTCACGAAAAAACCCAGCATCGATAGCCATCTCTGTGGAAGGAGTATTAGTAGCAAGATAGATTCTGCGTTCTGGGTGCAAGGTTGTTATTTTCTCGCCGCTCTTCAGAACAGTGAAGCTCGCCTCTTCCCCTACATAGTTCGGGCCATTAACCGAAGCCGTTCCTTCGAATTGAAATACATAATCGCCCAAACCTACGTCCTGCCCTGGCGACAATAGAACACTGCGCTCGGAGCTAAAGCTGCTCGTCAACGCTACGCCGATTAACATAACGGCCATACCCATATGCGCCATCTGCATTCCGTAATAACTAAACGGCAGGGCACGCAGCCCTTTAAGACGCGTAGCTTTATTCGCAGTCTTGTTCGCAAAATCTTGCAGCATCGCCAGCATGATCCATGAACCAATTGCGACAGCTAGGGTCGCTGGCAGTGAAATCTGACGCGTAACCAAAAGCGGAAGCACAACACCTAAAGCTAGAGCTGCTAATGCGACTTTCCCTAACTGTTGTAGCAGATAAGTCGTTGAGGTCCGTTTCCAGCGCGTGAACGGACCAATTGATAGAAGCAGTGCCAGCAGCGCCATCAACGGAATAAAGATCGCGTTGAAGTACGGAGGGCCAATCGAGATCAAATCGTCCGTGATCGCCTGATACACCATTGGAAAAAGCGTACCTAAGAATACCGACGCTGCCGCCACAACCAAGATGACGTTGTTCGAAAGCAATAAGATCTCTCGCGAAACTAGATCGAATCCAAACTCACTCTTCATCAGAGGCGCTCTGAATGCAAACAACAACAAGGCACCACCAACAGTTATGCCAAGAATCGCTAGTATGAAAAACCCTCTACTCGGGTCGCTCGCGAACGCGTGCACAGAAGTTAACAAACCTGAACGGGTAATAAAGGTACCCAGCAAGCTACCTGCGAAAGCTAATATAGCCAGCATTATGGTCCATGCTTTGAAAACGCCCCGCTTTTCAGTAGCCGCCAGAGAATGAATCAACGCCGTGCCGAATAGCCAAGTTATCAAGGGTGGATTCTCAACTGGATCCCAGGCCCACCATCCACCCCAACCCAATTCGTAATAAGCCCACCAACTGCCTAGCGCAATACCCAAAGTAAGAATTGCCCAAGCAACATTCGCCCAAGGGCGACACCAGCGCGCCCAAGCCGCATCCATCTTCCCACTAAGCAGCGCAGCCATAGCGAAGGCGAACACTACAGAGAAGCCTACATAACCCATATAAAGAGTTGGGGGGTGAATAATAAAACCAAAATCTTGCAGCGCAGAATTCAAGTCTGCACCATCAACAGGCGGCAGTGGCACGATGCGATCGAAGGGGTTCGATGTAGCCAGCATGAATAGAATGTAGCCGGTAATCAGAAATCCTAGAACGCCTAAGACTCTTGCTACGAATTCCAACGGCATGCTACTGCTAAAAATGGCGACGGCCAGCATCCAACCAGCAAGCATGAATGTCCAAAGCAGGAATGAACCCTCGTGCCCGCCCCATACGGCAGTCAATTTGTAACGATCAGGCAGTAATGAATTAGAATGTTGAGCGACGAAAGAAACAGAAAAATCATCGGTAACAAAAGCATAGGCCAAGATGGCAATACTTATACCTAGGAACACAAACACACCGGCAGAAAGCGGCCGCGCCATGCTCATCCATAAAAAATTATTCTGATAGGCACCGATAATAGGCAAAGTGGCTAATATCATGCTCAGGCATAAAGCCAATATCAGTGAGAACTGACCAACCTCAGGAATCATCTAGTTTGTTCCCGGCATATGGTTTTCGGTAGTAGCACCGGCAGCATCTAATGCAGCCTTCACTTCCGGCGACATAAAATTTTCGTCATGCTTGGCTAGGACTCGCGAAGCCTGAAAGACACCGGCGGCGTCCATCTCGCCTTCCGCCACAATTCCCTGCCCTTCGCGAAATAGATCAGGCAAAATTCCCTCGTATTGAATTGGTACATCGCTCACAAAATCAGTTGTCACGAAGCTCACTTTCAGACTGTCTTCAGCTCCAAGTACGGTTCCTGTTTTTACCATGCCGCCAATCCTGAAGTGCTGACCAGAACCAACTTCGCCTTCGGCAACCTGAGTTGGCGTATAGAACATATTGATGTTTTGCTTCAGTGCATACGCAGTAAAGCCAACTGCCACGCTAAGGCCGGCAGCTATGAACAAAATAATTCCGAGCTTCTTACGTCTATGGGGTTTCATCTACTACTCCGAAACGATAAATACTCTAATGGGGCTATTCGCCATTACTATCATCTTCTCTTTGAATCTCAGCATCTAATGTCATACGACGCTTTAGCTGACGAATAATTTTTTGCTTCTTGCGCAACGGCAGTATTAAGTTAACAGCGACAAATATCGCAAAGAGTGCGTATACCGACCAAACATTAAATCCGTAACCACCCATGTCGACAAATTCTGCGAAGCTTGAAAACTGTATTGCGTCTAACATTTACTTTCCTACAAGAAATCTTTTTAGTTTCTAACGCGCTTAGCTCTTTAGAACCAAGTCCTGAACCCACTGAGATCTGCGCTCTCTCTCTAGAATTTCATTACGCGTGGACAAGATCAGGCTAACCGATAAAAACAGATAGACCGCTACGATCATTATTAAAGTAGCTATCCAAAATTCTGGACCATTTGGGCTGCTAGCATCAGTTGTAACAGGGCTGGATACTTGATGTAGGGTATTCCACCACTCGACTGAATACTTAATTATCACTACGTTGATACAGCCTACTATTGAGAGTAAGGCGCACGCCTTCGCTGCAGTATCCGAATCTTCCAGCGCAGAACGCAGGGAAATAACACCAAGTAGCAGAAATAGCTGGAACAGCATCGACACAAGCCTACTATCCGTCCATTCCCACCAGGTCCCCCACATTACACTTCCCCAGAGAGAGCCTGTAGCCAGGGTAATAAAAGAGAACCAAGCACCGAGGATAGCGGCATTCTTCGCCACCATATCAGCGAGCTTCATACGCCAAACTAAGGTGATAGTTCCCGCCACGAACATCAGCGGAAAAAAGGCCAGTGAGGTTCCGGCTACTGCGACGTGTACGATCAAAATTCTCGAGGTAAAGCCTTGCTGATAATCCGGGGGAAGGAACAACAAACCCCAGACCAGACCAATGGTCATGAAAATGACCATTGCTGCGATCAGCCAAGGCAGCCATTTCCCGCTGAGTTCATAGAACCACTTCGGAGAACCTAGTTTGGAGAACCATACCCACATGACGAACGCCTACCCTCTTCCTATTAGCTGATCAAATATATCACGTAGCCTTGAGGCCGCCGTGTTACGTATTGTAACTCATTGTAATTACGCGGTAATACCGTTATTGGACCTATCTTTGCCAGTTCTAGCTAATTAACACTGATTTTAAGCGCCGCAGCCGAAGCTAGCGGAGCAAGGCTCACGGAAACCGAGAGCATTACCAGCATGAGGCTTAGATAGCCCGCCGGAGACTGACTATTCAACGTGGATTGTACCGCCAGAGTCCCAAAAATAAGGATAGGCACGCTCATCGGCAGAGTAATGACTGCCAATATCAGACCACGGCTACCCAAACCAACTGTGAGCGCTACAGCGATCGATCCCAGCAGGCTCATAATTGGAGTGCCTAATAGCAGAGAGAGTATTAACGTTCCGTACGCTTCTTCGGGAAGGGCCAGCATGTAGGCCAACAGCGGAGCCACCAATACCACAGGTAGGCCACTAACGAGCCAGTGGCTTATATTCTTAGCGAGCACCAGGAAGAACAAGGGATGAGGGCTTAGCAACAACTGCTCTAGTGAACCATCCTCAAAATCAGATCTGTACAGGTTATCCATAGATAGCATCGACGCCAGTAGCACGGAAATCCAAATGACACCGGCCGCTATCTCAGTCAATCTATCACTTTCGGGACTAATACCAATTGGAAATAGAGAGACGACGATAATGAAGAACATGAACGGGTTGACGATATCGTTCTTTTTCTTAAACGCGATAAGCAGGTCACGTTTAAGCGTTGCCCAGAATGCCGCAGAGGTGGTGGTCTGTTTTTCAGTCATCGACTCCACCTTAACCCAGGCTCAACACGGATAGCTCGGGTATATCCAAGTTATGATGTGTAGTTACCATGACTGAGCCACCAGCTTGCGCCTGTCGTTGGAGTATTCCTTCTAGCTGTGCCACACCCTTTTTATCCAGTGTCGTGAATGGCTCATCAAGCACCCACAAGGACGCAGGGCTTATGAGTAATCTGGCTAGCGAGACCCTTTGTTGCTGTCCTGCCGATAGTGTGTAGCAAGGAGACTCTTCAAATCCACGCAGACCGACCTCTTTCAGCGCAGCCATAATTTGCTCGTCGCTAACCGCCTGCTTGAGACTGCAGCTCCAGCGCAAATTCTCTACCGGCGTTAGCACCTTACTTACGCCCACTCTATGCCCTATATATAGTAGCGAAGAGAAGAAACTGGCAGCCTGCTCTTCAATTTCCTGCCCATACCACTTGATTGAACCTTCATAGCCATCGTTCAAACCACAGAGAATACGCATTAGTGTGGTTTTACCGCTGCCGTTGCTGCCTTGCACTTGTAGAACCTGCCCTGGCGCTAGGTCAAAATCCAAATTCTTAAACAATACACGGTCATCACGCTCACAGAAAAGCGCGCGCACAGCTAACATGGGCTTGTCAGTATCGGAATTCGAGGCGATTGTTGGCGCTGCAGATGACATGAACTGTGGTGTTCCAGCTAGTTGGGCTGGGGATTATAACGGAGAAGGTAAGCTATTGCTGCCCAAAAGCGACAGCGGCGCCAAGACACTTTTAACCCGTCGAATTATCGGGCCCAGTCAGAGAGTCGCGAACGTAAGCGCATAGCCGCTTGGCTGTGAATCTGACTTACTCGAGACTCACTCACCCCAATAACCTCACCAATTTCTTTCAGGTTTAGCTCCTCGTCATAGTACAGCGCGAGTACAAGCTTCTCCCGATCAGGCAGACCATCGATAGCCTTAGCTAAGTGCGCCTTGAACGTAGAACGCTGCAATCCATCGCAAGGGCCGGGAAGCTCACCAACCGCTAATTCAATAGCCGAGTCATCGCCTTCCATGATGTCGTCAAAACTAAACAATCGGCTGCCACTCGCATCCTGCAAGATCGCATAATAGGCATTGAGATCAATCTCCATCTCTTTCGCAATATCCGGGTCTTTCGCATCTTTACCCGTACGGGCTTCGATAGCCTTTATGGCCTCTGCAACTTTGCGAGACTTGCGGTGTACCGATCTGGGCGCCCAGTCTCCCTTTCTAACTTCATCCAACATAGATCCACGAATTCGTATACCAGCATAGGTTTCAAAGCTCGCGCCCTTAGAGACATCATATTTTTTCGCAGCCTCCAAAAGCCCGATCATGCCCGATTGAATTAGATCATCAATCTGAACACTGGCGGGCATTCTCAGCAATAGGTGATGGGCGATGCGCTTCACGAGTGGCGCGTAGCGCTCCACTACAGCCGTTAGGTTCTCATCTGACGCCTCACCATTTGGTAAGACCGGTTCGTAAACTTTAGCTTCAGTTGCCGAAGTCATTTATATCATCCTATTTTTTATAATTGCGATTCATACCGACAAGAGTCGATATAAGCCCACCGAGAGCACTCGGTAGGTAGGGAAATCTCGGCAACAAGGCTAAGCCCACCACTTTGACCACAGGCAGAATCTTGCACCCAGCAAAAATCCCCCAACACCCTGAAAGGCAATGGCGGAATTGATGTACGCTGATTCGTCCTTCTACTGCGATAAAGCTCTTGGCTGTCATGCCTTAGCATGCTCCGTTTTTTTTGTTTTACTTCTGTAATTCCATTTAATTTTTTACTTTCTAAACTAAATCCCACTTCTGACGATTTACTCTCAAGCGCGACCAAACTAACAAAAAGGACTTGCTCAGAAATCACTCTGACTGCGCCTGCCACCTACGCAAAACCCCAAAAATACATTCCTTCTGCATAAGCGCTACAGTCCATACTGATTAAAGACGGACCGATGCATCTATACAGAGCAATTATTGTTCCAAGCCGTTGTAATTCTGAATATTTTTTAATTGGAGTAGGTATTACGAGGGCTGCAGAGCTAGAAGTGTTTTTTGAAGGATTTAGACGGCGCCAGAAAAGCGCCAAAAAGTTGACTGTTTGCTGCTACAAGGCAGATCGGCGCCAGAAAAACATCGCTGCAATGCGAAGATTCTGGCGCGCAGGCCAATGATTACGCTTTCGGAGGGGTAACGCCAAGCTGGCCCATATATTTTCCACCGCGCTGCTTATAAGTAACTTCGCACTGCTCGTCGGATTGATAGAACAACATCTGCGCCACGCCCTCATTAGCGTAAATCTTTGCCGGCAAGGGAGTCGTATTGGAAAATTCGAGGGTGACATGGCCTTCCCACTCAGGCTCCAGCGGCGTCACATTAACGATGATGCCACAGCGCGCATAGGTCGACTTGCCCAAACAGATAGTGAGCACATCTTTCGGGATGCGGAAATATTCTATAGTCCTAGCCAAAGCGAATGAGTTAGGCGGAATAACGCAGAATGGCTCATCGATTGAGACAAAGCTGGATTCATCAAAATTCTTTGGGTCCACAACACTGGTCGTATGCACATTCGTAAAAATTTTGAATTCAGTAGCGCATCGCACATCGTAGCCGTAACTGGAAGTGCCGTAAGAAATCACTTTCTCGCCATCCACGTAGCGAACCTGATCGCCGACGAACGGCTCTATCATTCCCTGTGTGGTTGACATTTCTCTGATCCAGCGATCGGATTTAATACTCATAACTCTCTACCCAAGATTAAATAATTACTTCGGAACAAACTGACAACAGCCTCGTGGCCTCGGCTAATTCACCTAGCCAAGAGAACGCGAATGATAGAGCCAATCCATCATGGAATCATCCCTTATTTACCTTTTAAGCTCCCTGCATTACTTCTTTCTCGTCGTGTATGAAGACCGAAGCAGCGCAAAAACAGGCTGAAAATAGCTGCCCTTTGCAGTATGATGCGGCGCCTATCGTAACGAGTATTATTGTTCGATTTTACTACGCAAACCCAGCTTACCGAGAGGGTTTTGCAGAACCTATATCTGGAGGATATCGTGAGAAAATGGCAGTGTTTAGTGTGTAGTTTTATCTATGAGGAAGCCCTAGGGTTGCCGGACGATGGCATTCCTGCGGGGACTAGCTGGGATGACATACCTGATGACTGGATGTGCCCAGAATGCGGCGTCGGTAAAGAAGATTTCGAAATGATCGAAATCTAGTAGTAGCAACACAGTGCACGAGAGCTGAGCCCAAGCAAGCCAGCTCAATAAATGACATAGAAAATTGGTAGGTAGTGAACGTGAGTCAGCGAAAGATATTGGTAACTAGTGCTTTGCCTTATGCAAATGGAGGCATCCATCTTGGGCACCTCATGGAAGCCATTCAGACAGATATTTGGGTTCGCTTGCAGAAACTTCGAGGTAACGACTGTGTCTATGTCTGTGCCGATGATGCTCATGGTACGGCGATCATGCTCAGCGCTGAACAGCAGGGAATAACACCAGAACAGCTAATCGAAAACGTAAGCAATGAACACCAGAGAGATTTCGCAGACTTCTTGATTCAATTCGACAACTATCATTCGACCCACTCGGAAGAAAACCGAGAGTTCTCCGAGCACATCTATAAAATCCTCGACAAGAACGGACACATAAACAGAAGAAGCATTACCCAGCTATTCGACCCAGAGAAGAAACTATTTCTGGCCGACAGATATGTCACAGGCACCTGCCCAAAATGTAAGGCGGAAAATCAGTATGGAGACAACTGCGAGGCTTGCGGCTCCACCTACAGCCCTTCCGAGCTAATTGATCCACGCTCCTCGATCTCTGGCGCGACGCCAATTGAAAAAGATTCCGAACACTTCTTCTTCGCCTTGCCCGAATTTCGCGACATGTTGTCAGAATGGACTCGCAGCGGAACCCTGCAAGACGCAGTGGCTAATAAACTCAGAGAGTGGCTAGACACCGAGCTACAAGAATGGGACATCAGTCGTGATGCCCCCTACTTCGGATTTGAAATTCCCGGTGCTCCAGGTAAATATTTCTATGTCTGGCTAGACGCACCGATAGGCTACATGGCGAGTTTTAAAAACCTTTGCGATCGTACCGATTACAACTTCGATGACTACTGGCAGGAAGGCCAGGATTCGGAACTGTACCATTTCATTGGTAAAGACATTATCAACTTCCACACACTATTCTGGCCCGCGATGCTGACCAGTGCTGGATATCGAACACCTTCTGCAGTCCATGTGCACGGTTTTCTTACCGTGGATGGCACAAAGATGTCCAAGTCACGGGGCACGTTTATTAATGCTCGTACCTACCTAGACCATCTAAACCCTGAATATTTACGCTATTTTCTCGCCGCAAAGCTATCTAACGGCATCGACGATCTCGATCTAAATCTTGAGGATTTTGCACAGAGAGTCAATTCAGACCTAGTTGGCAAGGTAGTAAACATAGCGAGTCGCTGTGCCGGCTTTATCGGCAAAGGCTTCGATGGATACCTAGCAGAAAATCCAGACAACCCAGACTTACTCGCTGAAATTCAGGCTGCCAAAAACGAAATCGGTGATTATTTCGAGTCTCGAGAATACAGCAAGGCGATTCGCCTAATCATGGCTCTCGCCGACAAGGCCAACCAGTACATCAATGACAAAGAGCCTTGGGTTATTGCTAAAACTGACAAGCAATCACCAGAGCTTCAAGCAATCTGCAGCAGCGGCATAAACGCATTTCGCTTGCTCATGTGCTATCTAAAACCGGTACTACCCAACATGGCAGCAGATGCAGAACAGTTTCTAGCTATCGAGCCACTAAGGTGGGATGACGCCGATAGTCTTTTACTTGGCCATAAGATCAATAAATTTAAACCACTGATGACACGCGTGGAAGCAGACAAGGTACAAGCCATGGTAGACGCTACCCAGAAAGAGTTCGAAATACAGGCACAATCTAAAGCGAAGTCCGAAACAAAGAAGCAGCCGCAAGAAAATATTACCGGTTTCGAGGATGAGATCGATTTCAACGATTTCGCCAAGGTTGATTTGCGAGTCGCTAAGATCACCAGTGCCGAACATGTCGAAGGCGCCGATAAATTACTGAAGCTAGTATTGGATTTGGGCAAAGATAAAAATGAGGAAGACATTACGCGAACCGTTTTTTCCGGTATCAAGTCAGCGTACGACCCAGAAAAACTAGTCGGCATGCTGACTGTCGTCGTGGCAAATCTCAAACCCCGCAAAATGAAGTTCGGCATGTCTGAAGGAATGATTCTCGCCGCCGGACCTGGTGGAAAAGAAATCTGGTTATTCGAGCCCCATGCCGGCGCTCAGCCAGGGATGCGCATCACTTAGCAGTTGCTGCTCTAAATCTGCAGATCGAGACTTAGACCCAAGCTCTGGATCTGTAGCAAGCAGCTGCAAGATTACCAGCCTATGCGGGCCCCCTCTACTGCAGGTTCTGTGCCCAGAGCAAATCACGATGCCGGGCAACGCGACTGGCGCTGTAGTCATTAACATATTAAGCTTCAGCACTCGATCGCGTGTTGGCGTGCAGCACCCTGCCGCTACGCAAATCATATTTCCAAACCAGAGGTCTTCTGCTATGCGTTTTCCTAACAGCTTTTTTGGCAAACCGCCCCGCATGTTCTTACTAGCTCTATCATTATTGTTCTTAGCCAGTAACGGCGCAGTAGCTCAGAATAGCGAAATACGAGCAATCGAAGACTCTGTAATTAAAATCTACACCACGCAATCTGCTCCCGATTATTTCACACCTTGGCGCCTGCTCTCACCGAGACAAAGCAGCGGTTCAGGCTCGGTGATTTCGGGCAATCAAATTTTGACGAATGCACATGTCGTAGCAAATGCGAGTTACGTACAGGCACAAAAGCACAATGACCCGCAACGCTATCTAGCAAGGGTGACTTTCATTTCCCATGAAGCCGATCTGGCTCTAATTACAGTCGACGAACCCGGTTTTTTCAGCGATTTAAAAGCGCTAAGCATTGGCGATCTACCCGAGCCACTGCAGGAAGTCTCGGTGTATGGATATCCAATTGGCGGGAAATCTCTAAGCATTACCAAAGGCATTCTCTCCCGCGTTGAACAACAAGTGTATGCCCATGCAGGCGCCTATCTACTTGCCGGCCAAATAGATGCTGCCATTAATCCAGGTAATAGTGGTGGGCCGGTCATAGTCGACCAGCAGATCGTTGGCGTAGTCATGCAAGCCAACAGTGGCGGTCGCGCAGAAAACCTTGGCTACTTCGTCCCCCCCAGTATGATCCGACACGTACTAACCGACAGTGAAGATGGCATCCACGACGGCTTCCCCGATTTGGGCTTTCGTACACAAACTCTCGATAGCCCCTCGGCAAAGAAAGCCTATGGCTTAAGTGATGAACAGAACGGTGTAATAGTCATTAAGGTCTTCGATGACGCCCCTGCACAAGGCGTTCTGCAGAAGAATGATGTCATTCTCCAAATCGATGATTTCGATATTGCCGAGGACGGCAGCATTCGACTATCAGAGGATGTTCTTACCGACTACAAGCACGCGATCAATTTACACCACGTAGGGGACTCGGTTGATATCACCTATGTCCGCAAAGGGAAAGTTCGAACAGCCAGTCTCGACGCACGTAAGGCTCTGGACAGCTACAGTTTAGTTACAGGAGAACAATTCGATAAGATCCCCGAATACTATATTTATGGAGGAATTCTGTTCGTCCCACTCAATATGAACCTCATCAAACGTTGGGGCAATGACTGGAGCCGCACTGCACCGGTAAGCCTCTTACAGGCTCGTAACGAGTGGAGCTCTCCCGAGCGGCGACAATTGGTTGTGGCTCTTCAAGTCATGGCCGCCGATGTTAACCTTGGTTATCACGACTGGCGCAACTGGATCGTGGAGGTCGTCAATGACGAGCCCGTAAAAGACTTCGCTCACTTCGCAGACCTTATTAAGAACAATACAAACGACAACATCGTAATGGAAAACAAGAATGGCTATCAGCTAGTGATAAACCACGAACAAGCCCTAGAGAGTGAAGCCAGCATCCTTGCTCGCTACCAGATACCTGCTGGCCGCTCGGCCAACCTTCTCGAGGACTAATAGCCGCAGAGTGGAATCACCGGCTGTGTCGGGCGCGCACTTCGACTCAGCTGTTCTGCTCTTGCGGGCATGATAGTATTCGCCAACTCGATTTCACTGCGCCCCTGCGGGCTCACTCAAGTAGCCGCTTAGCGTAACCGTTGGAGAAGCATTGCTTCGTGACAAACTATCTCAGCATCATTGTTGCCGCCGCTCTCGTCAATAATCTACTATTGATTCAGCTTTTCGGCGTCTCCTCACTCTTCTATTCGACTAAAAGATTGCCTCAGGCAGTTGAATTTGCGCTATTTAACTTCGTAGTTCTCTTTCTCTCTTGCGTTGTTAACCTGCTTATTTATCGTTTCTTTTTAATCCCACTGCATCTCGAATTTTTTAGACTTGTGGCTTTTGTTGCGACAAGCGCCCTATTAACCACCTTTTTCCTACAGATAATCACCAAGCGTTTTCCTTATTCCATTAGGCAGCAGGGCTTACTGCTGTTTCTTACTGGCGGCAATAGTGCGGTACTGGGGTCAACCCTACTAAGCAGCAGCAGCGTACTCGCTCTTAGTGAGAGCATCACCTCCAGCTTTGGTGCTGCATTAGGTTATTCCCTGATGATTATAGGATTCGCCGCTCTGCGCATCCGCCTAGAATTTGCAGATGTCCCTGCGCCATTTCGAGGCAGCGCTATCCAACTCATCACTGCCGGCTTGGTAGCAATCAGCCTACTTGGCTTTGCCGGATTAACTTAAAAAATGCTTCCCCTGATCTCACACTGGCTCACACAGCTCATCATTGGCGCAGGCCTCTTGCTGATCTGTGTATATGCGCTGCAAAAAATTTACCAATACGTACATCAGCAGCTAGGGATACAGAAATCTCTCGTGACACGTATCAATCGTGCGCTGCCGCAGACTCAATGTGGGCAGTGCGGTCATCCTGGCTGCCTTCCCTATGCTCGGGCCATAAGTTTGGGCGAAGCCAGCAATAAATGCCCACCCGGAGGCCTAGAGACAATTCTCGAACTCGCCGAATTGCTGAATGAGCCGGTGCGCGGCCTCGATCCAGCTCATGGACAATTTAGAGACTTCAGTGTGGCGGTCATTAGAGAAGATGAATGCATCGGTTGCACAAAGTGCATTCAAGCTTGCCCTGTTGATGCAATCCTAGGCGGCCCCAAGCTAATGCATACCGTAATCGAATCTGAATGCACAGGCTGCGATCTATGCGTCGAACCCTGTCCTGTTGATTGCATCGATATGGCCAACCACATAGCACCATCACTCTCCCAAACTACCCCGCTCTATTTCGCTACGCACAACTCACTTGGAGTTAGCACGTGAGCGCGCTTAAACAATTCGCTGCGAAATATTTTGGCGAAGATCCAGTCTTTGCTAGGCGAACTTTTGGTGGTATCCAGCCCCCGACATTTAAGGAGCACTCTTTACGCTCGCGAATAATGTCGTCGCCGATTCCCCCACAGCTAACTATTCCGATTGGCCCGGGAAATAGTGGAGAGATCTCTCTCCTAGTAGGCATAGGAGAGCGTGTTCTTAAATACCAGAAATTGGCCGTTATGACTTTTTACGCGGAAGGTCGTTCTGAAGTGCCTGTGCATGCCCCTACTTCAGGCGTGATAATTTCGATCGAAGATTCGGTTGTTGCAGACCACTCGCAACAGCAACAACGCTGTATAACTCTTGCGTCCGACGGACATGATGAGGCAAAAAAAATCGAAGGGCAGCCAGATTATGTGCGACTAGGCAGCGCAGGTATAGTTTCGAAAATTCGTGACGCGGGAATTATTGGCATGGGAGGCGCTGGCTTTCCAACTGCAGACAAACTCGCTGGTTGCGGCGATGCTGGCCCCGAATTTCTCATCATAAACGCCGCGGAGTGCGAGCCTTACATTACTGCAGATGAAGCGCTCCTCAGGGAACGAGCAGACAGTGTTGTGATGGGTGCAAAAATACTGAAACAAGCCAGTGCAGCTCGACGCTGTATATTCGCTATAGAAGACACCAAACCCGACGCAATAGCCGCCCTTCAGCAAGCATTGAAAGAGCAATTAAGCATCGCGGCATTCTGCGAACTTGTGCTTATACCCAGCAAATATCCAGCGGGCTCTGAAAGACAACTCATCCAATGTGTCACGGGCATTGAGGTAACCACAGGTCTGCATCCTACTGAGAATGGCGTATTGATGCACAACGTTGGCACAGCATATGCCGTCTATGAAGCAATTGTTAACGGCAAGCCCTGCATCAGTCGATTCACTACACTGTGTGGTCAGGCGTTAAAGACACCGAAGAATTTTGAGGTATTAATCGGCACCGCGACTGACTACCTATTCGAACTTTGCGGCATCGAGCCTACCAATAAACAGAAGAGCATCCTTGGTGGCTCACTGATGGGGAATGAGCTTACTAGTGATAAAGCCGTAATATGTAAAACGACAAACTGCCTCATTGCAGCAAGCGCAAATGAAATTCCAGCCTCAGCGCCAGAAAAGGCCTGCATACGTTGTGGGTTCTGTGCAGACGCCTGCCCCTCCAGACTCCTGCCACAGCAACTCTTAGCGTTCAGCAGAACATCAGATACTACGCAACTACTCGAACATGGATTGTTTGACTGCATAGATTGCGGCGCCTGCGACTACGTCTGCCCAAGCCATATACCACTAGTTAGCACTTTCAAAGAGAGCAAGACGCTCATAGAGAACCATGAACAGAGTTTGCTACGCAGCGATTACTGGCAACATAGATTCCAATTTCGCCAATACCGAATAAAGAAAGAGAAGGATCAGGTATTGTCGAGAAAGAAAGAAGTACCTGAACAGCCTGTACAGATAGCCGAGCAAGCACCTAACACACAAAATAACGAAGCAGATATCATCTCCAAAGAGCAAGCTAGCCGAGACATCGCCGCAGCAGTGGCGCGAGTCAAGGCACGCAGAGACGAGAAAAACAAATGAGCAGCTTAAAGGCCGACACGCCCTTTCAACATACTGGAAGAAATGTTGCCCAACTCATGCAAACGCTCTTGTATGCGCTTTTGCCTGGAATCGCTGCCTCGCTCTGGTTTTTTGGCTTCGGAATTCTAATCAATATAGTTATCGCTATTACATTCGCAGTGCTTGCCGAATCCGCGATGCTGCGGTTACGGAATCGGGATATACGCGCACATTTATCTGACAGAAGCGCACTTGTTACTGCGCTCCTTTTTGCGATCGCCATTCCTCCCGGTTCGCCTTGGTGGCTTGTGGCGCTTGGAATCCTGTTCTCAATAGTAATTGCAAAGCATCTATATGGTGGTCTTGGACAGAACCCATTCAACCCGGCGATGTGCGGCTATGCAATGTTGCTACTAGCCTTCCCGATAGAGATGACTGGCTGGCATATTCCAAACGAAGTCATCAACGGACCGCTGACCGCCGACGCTCTAGGCATACCAATAACAACTGCAGAGCGAGAATTTTTAAGCCCACTGGGCTGGAACGGATTCAAGCAGGCACTACTACTCGCCTTCCCATTCGCCGCCTCAAGTGCCACCGACGTAAAGGAATTTGTCGATGGCCTAGCGCTGGCTACTCCCCTCATCGAATTCAAGATGGCCGGGAAAAGCGCACTTTTAGCCGCTAGAGAATCTGGCGCCTCCCTGTTCGCCAGAGACTCAGAAACGGCATGGGAGATTATCAATATCAGCTATTTACTCGGCGGACTATTCTTACTCTATAGAAAGGTCATCAGTTGGCACATACCACTGGCAATCATCTCTACTATCTTCCTCCTTGCCGCTACATTCTACGCCCCTGGCAGTGTTGCAATTTACGGCACGCCCTATCTTCATCTATTTGGAAGCGCCACGATGATAGGTGCATTCTTCATAGCCACGGACCCGGTCAGCGCCGCCACCACTAGGCCAGGCAAGCTTGTTTACGGCATCATAATTGGAGCATCCATCTACTCCATTAGAGTATGGGGCAGCTATCTTGATTCTATTGCTTTCGCAGTATTGTTTGGCAATTTTTGCGCCCCTTTTCTAGACCACTATTGCAGGCCTAGAATATTTGGCCATGGATTACGCGGCAAGCCTCGTCCTACCGATGGAACAATAAAACCATGAATGAGCTGGAACTACAGGCAGGCAGGGGCGGCATGATATTGGAGAACAATCCTGTGCTGGTACAGCTACTCGGCCTGAGTCCTGTGCTGGGGGTTTCTACTACAATTACCAGTGGGGCTGGGCTCGGTGTCGCAACATTTTTTGTCTGCGTCTTTTCCTGTCTCACTGTCTCGCTGTTGAAGAACTCTATCCCCCATAAATGGCGCCTTGTTTGGTATATGTTAATACTCGCCGGCTACACCACCATCGTCGAAACAATTGGCCAACTTTACTTCTACCCTCTCTATCTAAAACTTGGCGTTTACCTCCCCCTGATTTGCTGCAACGTGGCAATCTTGATTCGCATGGAGACAGTCGCTGCGAAATCCAACTGGCCTGCGGCCACTGTGGATGCCACAAAAAATGGCCTTGGCATTCTAATCGCGCTTTTCTTATTCGCAGCGGTTCGGGAAGCATTGGTTAGCGGGACCTTCTTCGCTAACTGGCAGCTGTTGCTTCCCGCTAGCAACGAGATCGCCACCGCAGCAAGCAACCTAGATGACACGCGCCTATTTCAATTCGCCAACACTCAGGCAGGCGCCTTCATACTGCTAGGCATGCTAATCGCGCTATTCAATTCACTAACACAGACAACGAACAGCGCAGCGGCCGCTGAAGCAGAAGAGGTTGTCCCAGCCAAGAGAGCTCGAGTCACAGGTAGGCTAAGCAAAGAATGAACAAAGAAAAAAGAACAGAAATTTTCACGCGCCTTAGACGCGAAAACCCAGAACCGAAAACCGAACTAGAATACAGCAGCACTTTCGAGCTGTTGATATCGGTAATCCTATCGGCACAAGCGACTGACATCAGCGTCAACAAGGCAACTAAAAAGCTCTACGCCGTTGCCAACACCCCCGAGGCAATATACGCCCTAGGAGTGGCCGGACTAAAAATGTATATAAAGACGATAGGCCTGTTTAATACTAAAGCCGTCAATGTCATCAAGACCTGCGAGATCTTAATTCAAGAACACGATTCGATAGTGCCTGACAAAAGAGAGCTGCTGGAAGCGCTTCCAGGGGTTGGCAGAAAGACTGCCAATGTAGTGCTAAACACAGCATTTCGCCAGATCGCTATGGCTGTAGACACACATATATTTAGGATATCGAATCGCACTGGAATAGCGCCGGGAAAGAACGTACTAGAAGTAGAGCGCCGGCTGATAAAACTAGTGCCGGAAGAATTTCTACTCGACGCGCATCACTGGCTAATTCTACATGGACGCTACGTCTGTCTGGCACGCAAGCCCCGTTGCGGAGCTTGCGTTATCGAAGACCTTTGCGAGTTTCGCAAAAAGGTCTACGCCGAATAGCCAGTCATTAAATGATTATGCAACGACCTATAATCGGCCTTTCTGCGCAGCAATTCTTAATCGCAATGCATTGAGCTTAATAAAGCCTTCAGCATCACCTTGATTATAAGCGCCAGCATCATCTTCGAATGTCGCAACATCTTCATCGAACAAAGAATGCTGAGACTCCCTGCCAACTACTATCACATTACCCTTATAGAGCTTAAGTCTTACTTTACCATTCACGAACTTCTGCGACTCATCAATCAGAGTCTGCAATGCGATTCGTTCTGGAGAGAACCAATAGCCATTGTAAACGAGCGTGGCATAGCGAGGCATTAGATCGTCTTTCAAATGGGCTAGCTCACGATCTAGGGTTAGTGATTCCATCGCACGATGGCCTTTCAACATGATCGTGCCGCCCGGTGTCTCATAGCAGCCTCGCGACTTCATGCCCACATAGCGATTCTCGACAATGTCCGATCTGCCGATCCCGTTCGCCCCACCGACGCGATTGAGCTCTGCCAACACTGTAGCAGGAGACATCTTTTCGCCATCTATTGCGACAATATCGCCACGCTTATATTCCAACTCTATATAAGTCGCAACATCCGGCGCCGCTTCCGGTGATACAGACCAGAGCCACATATCTTCATCAGGCTCAGCGCCCGGATCTTCCAACAGATCACCTTCGTAGGAGATATGCAGTAGGTTAGCATCCATGGAATAAGGCGATTTCGTTCCTAGCTTCTTCTCTACTGAAATGTTGTTCTCGGCACAGTAGGTCAGCAACTTATCTCTCGAGTTCAGATCCCAGGTTCGCCATGGAGCTATAACCTCGATGCCTGGGCTAAGCGCATAGGCGCCGAGCTCGAATCGAACCTGATCGTTTCCTTTTCCTGTCGCTCCGTGGGAAATAGCATCTGCATTAGTCTGAGCAGCGATCTCTACGAGCCGCTTGGCGATTAGCGGACGTGCGATTGAGGTTCCTAACAAGTACTCACCCTCATAAATAGCATTCGCACGGAACATGGGATTCACATAGTCACGCACGAATTCTTCGCGCAGGTCCTCTATATAAATTTCCTTAATACCCATGGCTTCCGCTTTCGTTCGTGCTGGCTCGACCTCCTCTCCCTGACCGATGTCGGCAGTGAATGTCACCACTTCGCAGTCATAAGTCTGCTGCAACCATTTGGCGATTACCGAGGTATCGAGACCCCCTGAATAAGCTAAAACCACTTTGTTTATATCTGACATAACGGGACTCCAAACCTCTATACTCTCTGAGCTAAAATCAGAGCAACTCAACCGTCAAAGCAGTAATTCACTGCTCCTAAGCTGAATCTAAGTTGAAAAATAGTCTACAAATGCACCTAGGCCTTTGAATATCGACCTTGGCACTAAAAAGGAGGCGTATTCTACCACCATCCAACACTATGGATCACTACTAACGCCCCAATTAGAAAATATTGAGAGTAGTAAAGGCAAATCACTTCAAATGGGCAATTCAGCTGTCTGTCTAATTCCGTTACAATAGCCTGGCAATCTCGCCTTAGAATACACAGAAGCACGCATCAATGAGCCTCACAACTCTCAGCATTACCCAGCCCGATGACTGGCACTTACATCTGCGCGACGGTGAGGCACTTAAGACTACCGTTGCCCATAGCGCACGAGTCTTTGCCAGGGCAATTGTCATGCCCAACCTCAAGCCCCCAGTCACCACTGTGGCACAGGCGCTTTCCTACAGGCAGCGAATTGTTTCCTGCATACCCAAGGGAAGTACTTTTGACCCGCTAATGACGCTTTATTTAACTGAACAACTGAATTCGCAAGAAGTGCAGCGTGCCCACGAAGCAGACTGCGTTCAGGGCATCAAATTCTATCCTGCTGGGGCAACTACAAACTCAGAGAGTGGCGTAGCAGAACTGGAATGCGTCTACCCCGCTCTGGAGAAGATGGCTGAAGTCGGCTTGCCGCTTCTTATCCACGGCGAAGTCACCGATACCGAGATAGATATCTTCGATAGAGAGCGCGTCTTTATAGAGACGATCCTCGAGCCGTTGACACAAAAATTTCCAAAATTAAAGATTGTCTTAGAACATATCACCACCAAAGACGCTGTTGATTTCGTATCGAGACAAGGTAAAAACATAGCTGCAACGATTACCCCGCATCATTTGCTGCTCAATCGCAATGATCTGTTAGCTGGTGGGGTCAGGCCGCACTTTTACTGCCTACCGATCCTAAAAAGAAACATTCACCAGCGCGCCCTCATCGAAGCTGCCACTAGCGGAAACAGCAAATTCTTCCTCGGCACTGATTCCGCACCACACTCGATAGAAACGAAAGAGACTTCCTGTGGCTGTGCCGGAATTTATTCTGCCCACGCTGCACTGGAGCTGTACACAGAGGTCTTCGAAGCAGAGGGCGCTCTCGACAAACTGGAAGGCTTTGCGAGCTTCTTCGGTGCAGATTTTTATAATCTACCCCGCAATCAGACACAAATCACTCTCAGCAAAACCCCTTTCACTGTACCGAAAGAATATTCATTCGGTAGCGGCAGTGTCATACCCATGCGCGCAAACGAGTCCATCTCTTGGTCCGCCTACGAGGCTACAAAATGAACGACTCAGAAGAGGAAGAAAACTACTTACTCGCGAATAGATTTCGAACATACCTTCCGGTTGTAGTTGATATTGAAACTGGCGGGTTTAATTCACAGACAGATGCAATTTTAGAAATATCTGCAGTGATATTGGGCATGGATGAAAAGGGAATTCTAGGCATTGAACAGACTTACTTTCACCGCATTATCCCCTTCGAGGGCTTAAAGCTCGAAGAAGCTGCGCTGAAATTTACCGGTATAGACCCTTTCCATCCACTTCGCGTCGCTCGACCGGAGAGAGAAGTCATGCAAACGATGTTTGGCATGGTCCGCGATGCGGTGAAAGCCAAGCATTGTAAGCGAGCCATATTGGTGGGCCACAATGCTCACTTCGATTTAGGGTTCGTGAATGCCGCCAGCGAAAGACATAACTTAAAGAGAAATCCGTTTCACCCTTTCTCTTGTTTCGACACCGCTACACTTAGCGGCTTAGCATTTGGACAAACTGTTCTTGCGAGGGCGTGTGAGACGGCGGGAATTGACTTCGACAATGATGAAGCCCACTCCGCACGCTACGATGCCGAAAAGACTGCTGAACTGTACTGTCAGATCGTTAATACTTGGCAGGAACTCGGTGGCTGGCCTCTTGGTCAAACAAGATAAGGCGTAACTAGGCCAGCACACAGAATATCAAGAATCGATGCTTTTAGACCGATAGCGCTGAATTACCGCCGTTTAAGAGTCGTCTTCGACAGTATCAACTAAAGTCTGCAATTCACCTTTCTCATGCATTTCGGTGATAATGTCGCAACCACCCACGAGCTCGCCCTTGACGAATAACTGTGGAAAAGTCGGCCAGTTTGAAACAGTAGGCAACGTAGAACGCACATCAGGATTTGCCAAAATATCGACATAAGCAAAGCGCTTGCCACAAGACATTAATAACTGAGTTACCTGCGCTGAAAAGCCACACTGAGGTTGTTCAGGATTACCCTTCATGTAGAGCAGAATGCTATTTGAATCGATTTGCTCTTTGATAGTTTCTTCAATGCTCATTAGTACTGCCCCGTTTGCTTATTGATAACTTATTGATGAAGATTATTCAGCTTCGTTGCTGAAGACTGCTTGCGAGCGCGGAAGTTTACAACGGCTATAGCGCTTTGTCAGTATTGCTGTTTACCTGAACGTTGAATTCGCCACCGACCGCTCACAAAGCTAGGAGATGGAGACTAGTCAGGGGATTTCAAGTTGCTAGGTCTTCCCCATGCGCCGCCGCCCGGTGTCTCTATAAGTAATCTATCACCCTTTTTTACTAGCACAGAACACTTTCCCGGTAGTGTCTCGCCATTCAGTGAATTGCGTCCCTGCACGCCCTGCCCGCCTCCATTAAGGCCCCAGGGGGAGATTGCCCGGCGCTCGGTAAGCAGGCTCAACTGCGCTTGATCAAGAAATTCATATTCGCGAGCAATACCCGCACCACCGTCATGCTTACCCTTCCCTCCGCTGCCGCGACGAACTGTATAACGGTGTACACGCAACGGGAAGTGCATCTCCAAACTCTCGATTGGAGTATTTAGGGTGTTGGTCATATGACTGTGCACTGCATCGCGACCTGCCGCTGTTGGTCCTCCGCCAATCCCGCCCGCTAGTGTTTCGTAATAATCCCAACGCACACCTGTCTCATCGTCGATATGGCCCATAGCAACGTTATTCATCGTGCCCTGGCTCGCAGCCGGGATGCGCGCTGGAAGAGCTTTTGCTAGTGCACCAAAGACAAGATCTACGAGGCGGCTGGAAGTCTCCACGTTACCGGCAGCTACAGCCGCTGGTCGATTCGCATTTACGATTGAGCCAGATCTAGTCTGCAGATGTATGCGACGAAATAAACCCTCACAAGCTGGAGGGTCTTCCGTCAAGAGACAGCGAACACAATAAAATGCTGCAGCAGCGACAACGGATTCTGGGCAATTTAAATTCCCAGCAACTTGCTCTGAGCTCTCGGTAAAATCCAACTCCAAATGATCCGACCTAATGCGCAAAGTAAGCGCCAGTTCTATGGTCGACTGACCACAACCATCATCATCTAAGTAGTCAGTGAAGCTGTAGTCCCCAACGCGCAGACCGGCAATGGTGTTGGCAGTGATACGATCAGCGTAGTCATTTAATTCCTTCATGCCCTGCTCGTAGTCTTTGATAGTCATTAGCGCTAACAAGGACTGCAGCCGCTGCACTCCAAGCGTATTTGAACCGGCCTGCGCCGCAAAGTCTCCGCTCAGCACCCCTCCCTGCATCTGTAAAAGCGTGAGCGCATCCTGCTGTAGCTCTCCTGATTTGAACAACAGGGTGGGGGGAATTATTAGCCCCTCTTCTTCCAAGCTTGAAGAAATCGGCATCGACCCCGGCGTATCACAACCAATATTTGCGTGGTGCGCCCTGTTTGCAACGAAACCGATTAAAATCCGCCCTTCTTCGACGAAGACCGGCGCAACCAAAGTTACGTCAGGTAGATGAGTTCCCCCTAAATAGGGATCGTTGAGCACCAGCATATCGCCGCTGCTCCATTTAATGTTCTCTACTATCGATTCCATGGCGAACGCCATGCTACCCAGATGCACTGGAATATGAGCCGCCTGTGCAAATAGCTTGCCCGCTGGAGAGAATAAGGCGCAGGAATAATCCAAGCGATCCTTAATATTCGGCGAGAATGCCGTGCGTCGAAGCACTGTACCCATCTCATCGCAAATCGCCGAGACTCGACTAGAGAAAAGCTTTAGTTCTATTGGGTTCATACTAAGGAGCTCATACTTTGTTATTCAAATCCTCGTGGGCAATTGCCCCGCCGACCAGTTCTGGTTAACATGCGGTCATTCAACAGGTAGCGCGAGCTGCCTTTTTTAGTTTTTGGCCCCACTGATTCATCATTAGCACTGCATTTGCTTAGATGATCCAAGCCCTGAAACTTCCAACGACTCTATAAGCAGATAACATCGATGAGTGTAAAACATTTTCTTACCCTGCAGGACCTCAGCAGCGATGAATTGAACCATATTATTCAACGCGCCGGCGAACTGAAGAAGAATCCCGAATTGGCAATCCCACAGCCAAGGAAGACACTTGGACTAATATTCGAGAAATCCTCGACTAGAACCAGACTCGCTTTCGAAGTTGCCATGAATCAACTCGACGGTTCTGCCGTATTTCTTGCCAATGCAGACTCGCAACTTGGCAGAGGCGAACCTATCGAAGATAGCGCCCGCGTGCTTGCTGGCATGGTGGATTGCGTTGCCATACGGACATTTGAGCATGAGAAGCTAATGCGCTTTGCTGAGTATTCCTCTGTGCCTGTCATCAATGCACTTACCGATGACTTTCACCCCTGCCAATTACTCGCCGACGTACAGACCTTTGTCGAGCATCGCGGGAGCATAGCTGGCAAAACAGTAGCCTGGATAGGTGATGGCAATAATATGTGCCATTCCTACATCAACGCAGCTGACAAGTTCGACTTTCAACTTAACATTGCCAGCCCGGAAGGCTTCGAGCCAAGCGCCGAGCTGAGCAAAGCACACAAGAATCGCATCCAGCTTAGCCGTGACCCAAAAAAGGCAGTGCTTGACGCAGATTTGGTTGTCACCGATGTGTGGGCCTCCATGGGGCAGGAAGAAGAGCAGAATCAGCGAATTAAGAGTTTCGATGGTTTCCAGGTAGATGATCAACTAATGGCTTTAGCAAATTCTGACGCCCTGTTCATGCACTGTCTTCCCGCGCATCGTGGCGAGGAAGTGAGCGCCTCAATCCTCGACGCAGAAGACAGCATAGTGTGGGATGAGGCAGAGAACCGCATGCATTCACAGAAAGCGCTTATCGAGTTCCTTCTTTCGCAATAATCTGGCTAATTTCCTGCGATTCGCGCACCACTATATGTAGTGGTGCGCGATATGCAGACAATCGCCTGATTTAGCACGAGTTTTAGCCTGATTCCTGCACCTTCTTGAGTCGTTCCAATAGCTCGCAATTGTTTCCGAGTCAGCTGCGTTTTTTTCCAATAACAACAACAGCCTACTCACACTTTACCCACAATTTACTCACAGAGAAAATACTTGCATTCATACGCCAAGCGCATTATCTTGTGTCTTCGATTTATAGCTTGTCTATATATTGTATTAGTTGGGCGTAAATCAAGGGCTTGCATCTCTTAGAGATACTAATAAAAATTATTGCAACGCTGGGTGGTTAATAAGATTTTACACCCGAATAATAATAGAAGCACTTGATCACAAAGGACTTTTTCGTCCTATTTTCGGGCTTACTTTTTGAGTTCCCAAAAAAATTCAAAATATAATTAAAGTCCAGCCGCAAAAACACAATATATAGTGTATGGCTTACCGATTTTCGGCCACGAGATCTGCTTGTATCGATTTCACAGCCAAATCTGGCCAGACGGGTTCTATTTCGCCGCAATATTTGCAGCGGCGAAGTTTGAACCACTAGGTTCTGACCCTTGGGTCTTAACCAGCAGTAGGTTTAACCCAAAGCGCTTAGCTAGTTTGAGCCACAAAATAATACAGTCCAAATAAGAATATTTAGCAGTAGACACCAAATTCGGAGCTAATAATGCAGACAGATGTACAAACAGCAGTTGATCCCGCCTCCCCCGCCACCTCAGTAAGCAATGAACCAGCAGCTCTTGCAGCGACAGCCCCAGGACAGCTACGTGTAATTAAGCGTAATGGCTCTGTGGTTAGCTACTCTGAATCGAAGATCTCCGTTGCGATTACGAAGGCCTACCTAGCCGTTGAGGGTGGAAACGCTGCGGCCTCTTCGCGCATCCATGAATCGGTCCAGCAGCTAGGCCGTCAGATTACTGAAATTTTTCGTCGTCGCATGCCTTCCGGAGGCACGATCCATATTGAAGACATTCAGGACCAGGTTGAACTCGCCCTAATGCGTTCTGGCGAGCACAAAATCGCTAGAAGCTATGTTATCTATCGCGCCGAACACGCGCGTATACGCGAACAGAAGACTGAAGATACAAAGCCTGCTCAAGCTGAAATAATTATCACGCTAGACAATGGAGAAAAAGGCCCTCTAGATACACAGCGCCTACAGACTGTAATCAACGAAGCCTGTGAAGGACTAGAAGATGTCTCTGCCGAAGCCATCTACCAAGAAACCCTTAAGAATTTATACCCTGGCGTAAAAATGGAAGACGTTCGTACCTCATTGGTGATGACCGCTCGCACCATGGTAGAAAAAGACCCGAACTACTCCTACGTTACCGCTAGACTTCTCATGGACACGATCCGTGCCGAGGCTCTTGGCTTTCTCGGCATCGCCGAATCAGCCACTCAGTCAGAGATGCACTATCGCTATGCTGCAACACTGAAGCCTTACATAGAGAAAGGTGTAGAACTTGGTTTGATCTCACCACATCTACTTGAGTATGACTTAGGCATCCTTGGAGAGGCTCTGCAAGCTGATCGAGATATGCAATTTACTTACCTCGGCTTACAGACACTCTACGACCGCTACTTCATTCATAGCAATGAAACGCGTTTCGAGCTACCGCAAGTATTCTATATGCGAGTCGCTATGGGCCTAGCGAGCAATGAAGAGAATCGAGAAGAGCGCGCGATCGAGTTTTATAACTTGATCTCTAGCTTTGATTATATGGTTTCGACGCCACAGCTATTTAATTCTGGTACGCTGCGCCCACAACTCTCTTCTTGCTTCCTGACTACAGTGCCTGATGATCTTCACGGCATCTACTCGGCCATTAGAGACAATGCCATGCTTTCCAAATGGGCAGGCGGACTTGGCAACGATTGGACACCAGTGCGCGCACTCGGCGCTCACATCAAAGGCACAAACGGTAAGTCACAAGGCATCGTTCCTTTTCTTAAGGTTGTCAACGACACAGCGGTCGCCGTAAATCAAGGCGGCAAACGTAAGGGTGCCGTATGTTCATACCTAGAAACTTGGCACCTTGATATCGAAGAATTCCTCGAACTCCGCAAGAACACCGGAGATGAGAGGCGTCGCGCTCATGACATGAACACAGCTAACTGGATACCTGATTTATTCATGAAGCGAGTATTCACCGAAGGCGATTGGACACTCTTCTCTCCGAATAACGTTCCCGAGTTACACGACCTTCACGGCAGAGCCTTCGAAGAAGCCTACGTTGAATATGAGCGCAAGGCGATGGCTGGCGAGATTGAAGTCTACAAGACTATCAAGGCTGCCGATTTATGGCGCAAGATGATTTCCATGCTGTTCGAAACCGGACACCCTTGGATAACGTTTAAAGACACTTGCAACGTGCGCTCACCACAGCAGCACATCGGCGCGATTCATTCTTCGAATCTTTGTACAGAAATTACTCTGAACACGAGCAAAGATGAGATCGCCGTTTGCAATCTTGGCTCAGTGAACCTAATCAACCATGTCTCTGAATCCGGACTGGATCAGGAGAAACTGAAGTCGACAATTAAGACAGCTGTTCGCATGTTGGACAACGTTATCGACATTAATTATTACTCCGTACCTCAGGCTAAGAATTCAAACCTGAAGCACAGACCAATCGGCATGGGCATCATGGGTTTTCAGGACGCCTTGTACATGCAGCGCATCCCCTACTCCTCCGATCAGGCTGTAGAATTTGCAGATGTTTCTATGGAGGTGATTAGTTATCACGCTATTCAAGCTTCCAGCGAACTCGCTGAAGAACGCGGCCGCTATGAAACTTACGACGGCTCGTTATGGGATCAGGGTGTATTACCCATCGATTCCCTCAAGCTACTTCAGGAAGAACGTGGCGAAGACTACCTAGACGTCAATATGGAACAACGTCTTGACTGGGATAGTCTGCGAGCACGCATCCAGCAGACTGGCATGCGTAATTCGAATGTATTGGCAATTGCGCCAACTGCCACGATTGCAAACATCGTCGGTGTCTCGCAATCCATTGAGCCTACATATCAAAACTTGTATGTGAAATCGAATTTGTCCGGTGAATTTACGGTTGTAAACCCATTCCTAGTTCGCGACCTGAAGAAGGCAAACCTTTGGGATAGCGTAATGGTAAACGATCTGAAATATTACGAAGGCAGCGTACAGAAGATCGATAGAGTTCCTGACGATATCAAGCACATCTATGCCACAGCGTTCGAAGTAGAGCCACGCTGGCTCGTCGACGCAGCAAGCCGTCGACAGAAGTGGATCGATCAGGCGCAGTCTCTCAATCTCTACGTAGCTGGCGCAAGTGGTAAGAAACTAGACATCACTTATCGTATGGCCTGGTTAAGGGGTTTAAAGACTACTTATTATTTACGCGCACTAGCAGCGACAACGACTGAGAAGTCTACAGTGTCTGACAATACTCTTAATAAGGTATCTAGCGGTGAAGCTGCGCCGGTGCCTCAGGCATGCTCAATCGCTGAACCAGATTGCGAAGCCTGTCAGTAACATTTGTCATTAACAACAGCGAACGCAGGTCTAGCCTGCGCTAAGCACCGTGTTAGTAATTTTCTAGCACGAACTAATAGAAGAAAGAAAAGAGATTAAGGAAATACTATGCTGTCATGGGATGAATTCGAGAAGGAAGATGGAGTAGAACCGCTAGTTAAAGCCATCGCTCCTGAGCCTGTAAAAACTGAAACAATCGCGGATGAGCCAGTCGCGGCCGTGAATGAAGCGCCGGCTGCGCCCCTAAGCGCTAGAGAGCAGGTCGCAAACTTCCAATCAAATCTTGATGCCTCTGAAGAGAAGAAGAATGCTGACGCCTTGCAAAAGGCTATCGACGATTTAGCAGAGCTTGATGTCGAAGTTGGAATAGAAGAGCTTGAAGGCTCCGCTAACCGAGTCGCTGTCGATGACAAGCGCATGATTAACTGTCGTGCCGATCTAAACCAGCTTGTTCCTTTTAAATACGACTGGGCTTGGCAGAAATATCTAGACGGTTGCGCAAACCACTGGATGCCGCAAGAAGTTAACATGACGGCTGACATTGGATTGTGGAAAACTCCGAATGGACTAACCGATGATGAGCGCCTCATAGTGAAGCGCAACCTCGGCTTTTTCTCTACAGCTGACTCATTGGTTGCTAACAATTTGGTGCTGGCTGTCTATCGCCTAATTACCAATCCTGAATGCCGACAATACATTTTGCGTCAGGCTTTCGAGGAAGCCATTCATACCCACGCCTATCAGTACTGCATCGAATCCCTGTCCATGGACGAGGGTGAGATTTTTAATATGTACCACGAGGTACCTTCGGTAGCTAAGAAGGCATCTTGGGGACTTAAATACACGCAAGAATTAAGCGATCCAAAATTTAACACAGGCACCATTGAGAACGATCAAGCCCTTCTCAAAAACCTGATCGCCTTTTACTGCTGCCTTGAGGGCATATTTTTCTACTGCGGTTTTACTCAGATATTATCCATGGGTAGACGCAACAAGATGACTGGCACCTCGGAGCAGTTTCAATACATTCTTCGCGATGAATCAATGCATCTGAATTTCGGCATCGACATGATCAATCAGATCAAGCTGGAGAACCCACAGCTTTGGACTGACGAGATGAAGGAGCAGGCTACGCAGATGATTCTGCAAGCCACAGCGCTAGAGATCGAATACGCGCGAGATACTATGCCGCGCGGCGTACTTGGAATGAACGCCGCAATGATGGAAGAGTATCTGCAATTTATCGCAAATCGAAGACTCATTCAGATTGGTCTGCCTGAGCAGTTCGCGGGAGTTGAGAATCCATTCCCTTGGATGTCTGAAATCATGGACTTGCGCAAGGAAAAGAACTTCTTCGAAACCCGAGTCATCGAATATCAAACTGGCGGTGCTTTGACCTGGGATTAAGGTCTAGCATTAAGATTTAGTGCCGGCTCTCCAGAGTCGGTACCAAATGGAGCACATATGAGCGAAAAAAAATACGCTGACGACGATCCTGAACGTACCCTCGTCACGCTAGACCAGCTTAGTCAGACCATTGAGGTCATGACTAGCGTAGTGAATAGGCTGCGCCGTCATTTAAGCGATCAGATCAAGGCACAACTGGAGTCTCAGATTGAGACAAAGGAAGAATTAGAAGCACTGGTAGCTGCACAGATCGAATCACCTGTTCAGGCAGCCAGCAGTGAACCTAACGCCGAAAACGTAATTGCCAAGTCTCCGCAAGACGGGAGCGAGCGAGAGCGGGAAAGAGATAGCTTCGTTGTAGAGATCAACCAGCAAGAAGCAGAGCCTGTTCGAAAGTCAACAAAGACCCTCCACTGACACACCTGTCTTGTGACAGATTAAAGCGGCCACGCTATTCGACATGACGAAGCCCATAGGTGCCATCATATTAGCGGCTGGTTTCAGCAGCCGCTTCGGCAGCAGTAAACTACTCGCCGAGCTATTAAACGGAAAGTCGGTATTTCAACAGACAACAGATCGAATTGCCGAGGCGTTCCCCAACCGAATAGTTATAACGCGCCCCGAGATGACCCCGCAGCTACAAAAACTAGCAAAGGAAACACCGATCCTCAGCTTCGAAAACGCCGACCAAGGAATGGGGGCGACCCTTGCATTCGCTGTACAACACATTGGCGATTGGGAGGGCTGTGTGGTTTGTCTCGCTGATATGCCATTTATCGAGACCTCAACCTATCAGCGCATCGCCAAGCAAGTCACCGTTGATTCAATAGTTACTCCGATATTTGATTCTAGAGTGGGAAACCCCGTCGCCTTTGGCAGAAGGTATTTTGCCGACCTAGCAGCACTAACTGGTGATAGCGGAGGCAGAGGACTCACTAACAAGTATCCTAAGGCAGTTCGAGCACTACAAGTCACTGACCCGGGTATACTACAAGACATCGACACCCCGGGGGAGCTAGCTCGTTATCAAGACGCCTAAAGAGCCTAGCATTGGGATGACAACGCAGCAAAATCGGCGATCTGGTCGAGCCGTATTGCATGATGAGCTGCTTTCGCCCTACAATCTTCGCGTCTATAGGAATCGAACTCCATGAAGAAAGTTAAGAACGAGAGCGAACTCTTAAAAGAAGCGATCCGTGTTGGCACGCGCTATTTCGAGGCCCGTGGCGCTGGAAAATTCGAAACCACCGATCATGCCGATATAAAGGTACGTGCTATCTATCTGCTGCTCGTAAAAGATGCTGTCATACAACCCCTAGCAACCGGTGATGAGAACGTTCTTAACATGCGTCACAAGCTAGCCATTTGGATTTCCAAGAACCTTCCTGCCGATCATCATCTGCTACAATAGACCGCCATGCGCCAACCCACTATTCACAGCCTTTTCCTGCTAATTGTTAGCCTGTATGCCTCGCTAAACACTGCGACCGCCGACGTTTCCACGGCACTACTCGCCATGGAGAATCAGCAGAATCCTTTAGTATTAGTAAGCACATCACAGGGTGAAATCTACCTTGAACTCTTCCCCGCGGAGGCGCCTAACAATGTCGAAAATTTTATCGCACTGGCCGAAGGGGCAACAGAATTCACAAACCCAAACACTGGCGAGGCAATCGAGTCTAGGTACTACAACGGCATGCGCTTTCATCGCGTAGTGCCGGGCTTCATCATTCAAGCAGGAAGCGCAGCGTATAACCCTTTGGGACTCCAGGTTGGTCTCCTCGATGATGAGATAAATGCAGACGCCCTAGGTTTGAATCTAATACCGGCACTAAACCCCGACGGCAGCTTCGCCGATGCTCTCAACATTGAGTCAAAGCAGGATTTTCATGGGGAAATTTTAACGCCTCTTTATTTGCAGAGAAATATTTCAGATTTTGATGAGGCGCTAAGCCGGCAGTATCAAACACTCGAGACACTTCAGGGCTTGAGTGTAAAATCTGTCTACGAGAATCAAGGCTATCGCTACGATGACACTCTGCTGAGCAGACCTATTGAACGCGGCACCGTAGCTCTGGCGAACTCAGGGCCAGATAGCAATGGACCCGAATTTTTCATCAGCCTAACTGCCGCCGAATGGCTTTCCGGTAAATACACGGTAATAGGAAAAGTTGTCGAGGGTCAGCAAGTGATGGATAGAATTGGAAGCACCGCTATCGATCCAGATCAATTTTCTAGCCTTAGCACCTTGATATACTCTGTGCGTAGAGCAAACTAGCAAGAAAACCAACTGAATTTGGAGCTGCTATGTCTAAGAAGAAAGCCAAAAAGAACTCAGAACAAGGCACCTACGCCCTCTGTGTCACTACCGGGCTCATCGTAGTCGGCCTTGGGCTCGGCCCACTTTTAGGCAGCGTATTAGCATCCAGCGCCGTCGGCGTGTTGACGGGCGGTGTAGCTGGTTACTTAATCAATAATCGCAAATCGAGCAGGAAAAACCACTAGCTCTAGGCAGCTAATCCTTTTTCAATACTCCGAAGTAGCGTGTCCCGTCTCTTCCGTAAATATCTCGCGCCTATAGGGCGGCATCGATTCTAGGATCGTCTTACCATAACGCTTACTAACTATACGCTCGTCGAAGAGTGTTATCTTGCCCGTATCAGATTCACTACGCAGCAATCGCCCACTGGCTTGAACAAGCCGAAAAGCCGCGTCAGGCACTGCCAATGTCATAAAAGAATTGAGTCCCTGCTGCTCGATCCACTCCGACAGAGTCATTTCAATCGGATCATTCGGCACAGCAAAAGGGATTTTAGCTATCAGTACGTGGGTACAATACTTCCCTGGCAGATCGACTCCCTCTGCGAAACTGGACAGACCAAAGATCAGACTGCCCTCGCCTTTATCTACTCGCTGCCGGTGGTATTTAATTAGTTGCGACTTCTGAAAATCATCTTGGCATAAAACCAAATCGCGCCACAGGGGCGGCAACAACTGCATAACATCCTGCATTTGTCGCCTGCTAGAAAAAAGCATTAGCGATGCACCAGACTTGTCCACTATTCTAGGGATTGCCTTCACAATAAAATCTGTATGTTTTTCTGAGTCTGACGGTTCGCAATGCATTTTGGGAATAACTAAGCTAGCAGAATTTGCGAAGTCGAAAGGACTCAGGATGCTTAAGTAATGTGTATGCTCGGGTAAGCCAGCACGCATTTTCAGCATATCGAAATTACCCAAGGAGGAGAGCGTAGCCGACGTAAGCACTGCGCCGGCACAATTCTCCCAGAGTCTTTGTTGCAAATTATCTGCCGCCAAGACAGGGCTTGATGACAAGCCAATATCCGCAAAATTTTCATTGTTATTGTAACTAAGCCACCTGGCAATCGGCGCCTTACCCTCAGGATCTACAGATGCATAACTTAACCATAGCCCCAAGTTTGATTCGGCTCGTTTCTGTTGCGAACCTATCAAGGGGAACCACTGTTCAGCGAGCTGCCTGCGCTTCACATCACCCCCATCTTCCATCGCGTCTTTCAAGTCATCGCTAATGCTTTGAAATGCAGCAGCTAGACGTGCAAATAGATTCGCTAGATTAGCAGCCAAGCTTTTCACCTCTTCAGGCACGACTCCAAGAGCAAATGCGTGCTGAATGCGGTTGTCATAGCTATCCGACTGATCAACCGACTCAAGAATTTGCTCCAAAATCAGCCATGCATGATCAAGCTGCTCCCGAGTACCAACAAGCAATTTCTGCAACGATTTCTGAGTCGTACCATCAATGAAGTCATCCTTCTGTAAACGCAGAGACAATGTGTCGGTGCGTTCTAACCACGTATTGGTCGCCTTGATGCGTGTGTAGGCAGAGAAGTGGTTATTACTCTTGAGTGGTAGGTGGTGTGCTTCATCGAATACGTAGATGCATTTTTCTGGCTCTGGGAGAATTACCCCACCACCTAAAGCCAGATCGGACAAGACCAGATCGTGATTACTAACGATGCAGTCTGCCTTGTCCATGGAATCACGGGCTTGATAGAAACAGCAGTTTCTAAAATGACTACACTTAGGCCCCATACATTGAGCATTGTCTACGGTAACCGGCTTCCAGTCGGTATCACTTAGCGAGCTTTCCCAGTCGTCCCGATCCCCTTTCCAGTTACCAGTACTCAATTGTTCCAACATCTTTTCGTAGAGCGCATGGTCTCCGTCACCAGGATCGTCTAATTCTTCCCCATACAAGTCCATCATCGCTTGCATGCTGTCATTACCTCTAAGCAACATATCGAGCTTCGCGAGGCACAAATACCTGCCCCTACCTTTCGCTAAGGTATAACTAAAACTAAGATCAGAGCCTTCTAACACCTCCGGCAAGTCCTTATGAACTACTTGTTCTTGAAGTGCTACAGTAGCGGTAGCGATTACTACCTTATAGTTTAACGCCTTAGCGAGAGGCAATACCGCCAGCACATAGGCCATGGTTTTACCGGTGCCAGTACCGGCTTCAACCACGCAGACCGGGGGCTCAGCATCGTCATCGGTAATAGTAGATAAGGTCTTTGCGATCTCAGCTATCATCAAACGTTGACCGTAACGCGGAGTGAGATCTCGGGATTCGAGCAACTGCCGATAGGTGGACTGAATATCCTTCTTTACGTCGTCCGCCAACATCGAGCTATGTCCTTGAGTTTCTTTCTTATACGGCTAGTTGATCTGCGAATTATAGCATTTGTATGCCAGTATCCCGCGAATTTCTCCGAATTCGCCTTCAACCGGAATCTTTTCTGTTTTGATCGAAACAACATCTGCTACACTTGAGCCACAGTTAAATTGCACGTTCATTACGCTGACTAGTCAGTAGCAAAATTACAATAACCCAGTTAAAGCCTTCGGTTCGTAGTATGACAATTCCCTCAAATTCTGTACCCCCCCTCATAGACAATACTTGGCTAAATCAAGACTCTGCACAACGCCTGGTTACAATTGAGAAACTAGACCTCAAAGATTCCGGCATAGCCGAGTTCCTTCTCAAAGTCGCACAAGAGGATGAGTATGAGGCTGTCCGTTTTTCAGCCATCGCTAGCATCATTCGCTTAGAAGCGCTCGAACAACTTCAGAGCTTAGGCGGTAAAGTGCAGGAAAGTGCTCAGCAGCAAGTTTACCGAATTATCGCCGGCACATTAGAAAGCAATCACAGCGAACAAGAGCGTATCGAAAGATTAAAGCAGCTACCCAGTAGCGGAGTTAAACAAGTAGCGCTGACAACAAAGCTAAAGACAATTGGCAGCTTAGCAGTTGATGCAATAACAGCGAATGAAGACCTAGCAGACATTTGCCTATTCGCTGCTAGCGTTCATGTGCGTAAATCCTCCGCCATTAAAATTACTGACACGCAACTCCTCAAAGAGCTTTTAGCTAAAGTCACAGGAAAAGATAAAACTGTCACCAAAACATTAGTCACCCGTCTAAAAATTGATTCTAGCAGCGACAGTAAAATTAGCAGCCCTGCCGCCAAAGCTAAAGAAGATGCACCCAAGGCGAAAACGACAGACAACGAGGCAATAGAAACCACTAAGCCAGAGAAAGCTGAGAAAGCTGATACTCCACTCGTGGAGCCTAGCGCTGAATTTGATGCCGTTGAGAAAGAAGCCACAAAACTCAGCTACAAGAACACTGCCCGACTTTTTGAGCTTCGCTCACAACTGAGAAAACTGCAGGCACGACTTGCCGATACTGAGGCAGAACTTACTACAAAGATTGAAAGCCTACAGGCAAACATCGCAGAAAAAATCACCAAGAACAATGAATACCAGGAACAACTGAAGACAAAAACCGAAGAATTACTCATTGCCCTCGCCGAGGCACTCGAAGCAGGTAATTCAGAAAGCGCGACGCAATGCTGGGACAAGATTCAAGGGAATATTAGCAATACTGCCAATCAGGTGCGCGCCGAACTTCTTAAGAAGTCCAACGTACACAAAGAAAAGCTCATAGAACTTCGCGATTGGAAAATATTTGCAGCCACTGAAAAGAAAAAAGAACTAATCACACAGATGCAGCATCTAATCGATTCTAAGATGCACGCTTCCGATCGCTCAAAAAACATAAGCAAGATGCACAAAGAATGGAAGACCCTCGGTCGCTCGAGCCAGAATGAGCAACTTTGGAAGGAGTTTAAGAAGCTATCAGACCAGGCCTATGAGCCTTGCAAAGAACATTTCAAAGAACGAAAGCAGTTGATGGCCGAGAACCTGCGAAAGCGCCGAGAGATCTGCGACTCTTTAGAAGCCGAACATAAACTGCTACAAGATGCTGACGACGAGCCAGACATCTCCAAGCTAAACAAACTTCTCAACGAATCCGAAAAGGATTGGAAGGCGTACGCCCCAATAGAACAAAGCAAAATTAAAAGCTTGCAGAAACGCTTCTACGAGACAGTCAATCAGTTACGTAAATTACGCAAGAGCAAACTATCAGTTAGCGCCAAAGAAAAACAAGCATTAATAGACCAAGCACAGGAACTAGCCAAGGCTGACGACAACAAGCACGCCATGAATGAGGCGAAACGCTTGCAGCAGGAATGGAAAAAAATCGGCCCCACTTCTTACCGAGAAGACCAAAAATATTGGCAAGATTTTCGCGCTGCCTGTGACACTATTTTTAACAAGCGCAATGAGGCTTCGAATGAATTACGCGAAGATCTCCAGAAAATTGAGACCCAACTCAAAGAGATACTTGCCGCCCTTGATTCGATAGCGAAAAAGGATGATGCTGCCTTCCGCGAATCACGAGCCTCTTATCAGGATTTAGCTCAAGAATTTTCGAATTCTCTAGACCCTCGCATCAAGTCACAACGCAAGCGGTTGCTTGACCGTTTTAACGCAGTAAAGCGACAGATCGATTCCAGATTTCGAGCGCTGCCCGATAAACGACAACAGCAATTAATGCAGAACATTCTCGATAAAGCGTCTACGCTACAGAATATCGAGAACGCCCTATTAAATGAAAGCGATATAGAAAAATTTAGCACACTCAATCAGGCTTTCGACTCTGATGCTTGGAATAATGCCGAGAAGAGCGGAAATGCTGAAATAGATAATTTACTGAACGCGCGAAAGAGCGCAGTACTCGCTACGAAGTCTAATGTTGAGCTGGAAAAACTATGCATTCAGTCCGAAGAGACGTTTACCCAGCTCTGCGTACAGGCGGAAATTCGAGCTGACGTTGACTCTCCTGCAGAAGACAAAGCACTGAGAATGAAGTTTCAACTAGAGCAACTGCAGAGCGGCTTCGGTCAGGCCAAGCCTGAGCCTAAACAGAATCTAAAATATGCTATGCAAACAGAACTTGAATCTATGGCCCTGGGCCCACTCAGGGAATCCGCTCGAGAAACTTTAACGGCTCGATTGATTCTGGTATTGCAGAAACTACGCTAAGGATTGATTTCGACTGCGGCTAATTACCGGGTTTGCGTAACTTAGCAAGTAGTGACGATGCAGTTTTTCATCAACCTGGCCCAATCTCTCGAGAAAAAACTCTCGTGATTCAAGCTTTACTTCAGGAAAAGTAAGCTCCACCCCTGCAGCACTCTCTGGCAGCCAACCTTTTTCTGCCAACAATTCGAAAGCAATATAATTACTATCCCGTAATTTATAACTCTCTAAAATTTGGGAATCGATACTAGCGGCAATAGCGTCAGGATCATCGCTTGCATACTTCATCTCGCTACCAAAGGCGACGTGGACTGCCCCCTTAAAACCGATCATTCCAGCCACTATGCTCTGAATATCGCTTTTTTCATTCTTAGTAAACGAGCCAGTAGTTTCAATTGCATATAGCTCTTCAGCCTTAAGCACATCGCAAGCGTCATACTCATAGGAAATTGATACCGGCACGATATGTAGCTTCTGCAAGCTTTCACTAAGCGGCTGTTTACGCTGATACATAGACAACATTTTTAACAGCGCTCCCTCCGTCTTATCGACACCATCTTTTGCCCGTCCTTCTCGCTGCGCGATCCACACATGGCTGCCATGCTCTATGCATTGATGCATGTATTGTGAAAGCAACGTTAAGCCTTGTAATAACTCTCTACCCTTCAATGATCGCTGCACAATGAAACTCTTATTCAAGCGCATGAGATCTGATACAAAAGGCTTCTTTAGAAGATTATCACCCGTAGCTATCTGCACCGTCCTGTTTCCAGCGTTATACAACATGTAATTTACAAAGGCGGGATCCATCGTAATGTCACGATGATTGCTTATGAAGAGATAGCTCTTTTCGCTATCGAGTTGGTCTAACCCTGAGTGTGTAAGGCTCGTCGTCGTATCTTCGATCATCTTGTACATGTAGCCGGCAATAACATCCTGCATGCTAGCTACATCGTAAACGGAGGCAACTTGACCCTTCAGCTTCTTACGAGCAATTAGTCGCATCACAGCCGGAAAAAGGCGCGACAATTTTGGCGCATAGAAACTGGCAATACTGGAGAGAAATTCAGGGTCAGTGATCAGGCGATCTAAGACGGGTCGAATCTCATCATCGTGATAAGGCCGTATCTCTTTGAATTTGTCCATTTATTCTTTATATATCAACTGGTTAAGAATTATCAGGAGTTGTGATTTACTGCCCTGCTTTCGGGAGTCGGATTCTATCTGCTTTGCCCGCACTTGTGTAGCACAAGCTATCCAGGCACGGCATCGATAGCGCTAACAGCAGCCACATATTCATCCAAGCTGTTAAACAGATCCTCATTCGAGTCCCCCGCTCTAGCCTTCGCCTCTGCGTAGCCTTGCTCATATGCAGCAAGCGCCTCACTTGAAAGCAATCTCTCTCGCCTAAACTGGTTCCATTCAGCAAGTTCTTGATCGTTAAGAGTATCCCGATAATTCCGAGCTCTGTAGCGCTGCAACATTTTACCCAATCTTGCATCTCGAAAAGGCAAATCTAAGCGAGCTAAATCCGTAGCGGATGTTGAACGAATCATAGACATCAAATTCTTATCTGAATCCGAGAAGAAACCACCGCTATAGATCATATAGTCAGGATCCGTTTCCTGCTGTCCCGATTCCTCGGAGAACACTTCAGCGACCTTACTCACGATATCTTTGTTGTCTTGCAGATAACGCCAATGACTCTTACATTTATCTAGATCGACGCCAAATTGCTCAGCACGCTCAGTAGATAAAACTGCTGGCGAAGCAACGACTGGACACTTATTAATATGAATAGTTTTTAATCCAATACGTTCTGCGCCCTCTTCCATCTGGTCTCGCGCCGTAAAAATTCTCTTCCTTATATCTTCTACGCTGAGCTTCGCCCAGTTTTCTGGGTTTTCGCGTAAATCGTAGACGATAATTCCATTGTTATTGGTAGGATGCGGACAAAGCGGCATTACTAAGGCTAGGCAGCCTTGTGTAGCGGGATACATCATAGAAACATGTAACACCGGCTTTCGAGTCACCATGTCTATCTCCGACTGTACCGCGCGCTTATTTCGCAGTTTATAGACGTAATCGTATAGCTTCGGTTGTTTCTGCTTAATCAGTTTTGCAAACTCTATAGTCGCGATCACATCGGAAAGCGCATCATGAGCATCTGCGTGTTCAATGCCGTTTTCCGCAGTCAACTGCTCCAACCTAAAACTAGTGCTGCCATCTTCGCGCTGAGGCCACACGATACCCTCCGGCCGAGTCGAGGCACAGAGTCTAGCCATGTCGATTATGTCCCACCGAGAATTACCATTCTTCCACTCCCGCTCGTAAGGGTCATAGAAATTCCTATACAGTAGCTGTCTAGTAAGCTCATCATCGAAACGAATGCTGTTATAACCAGCAACACAGGTGCCTGGCTGAGAGAACTCTGCATGGATACGCTTGATAAATTCCACTTCGCAGACACCGTCAGCTAATGCTTTCTGAGGGGTAATTCCAGTTATTAGACAGGCCATCGGATCAGGTAAGAAGTCGTCAGCTGGTGTGCAGTAAAACACTAAGGGTTCGGAAATGATGTTCAGGTCTTCATCGGTGCGAATACCGGCAAACTGAGAGGCCCTATTCCTGCGAGGATCCTTGCCGAACGTCTCGAAGTCGTACCAGTAAATTGAATTATCTGACATCAGTTTAACTCTATGCTGACGGTTAGCCCCGTCAAGGCGACCTATAAGGCCTTAGAAGAGCTAATTATAGCGATTTCTATCAGCTGCGTAAGGCAAGACACTCGAAGATTGGCACAGTACCAATATCCACTTAGCAATTCCTTCTAATCGTCCATTTGTAGTAGTATCGCTCTGGTTTATACACTTGATTTAGTAGCGCTAGGCGGAAGCAGCCAATAAGGATGAAATGGCTGCATCCTGCTAGAATACTGACTCTCGACTAATTCGACCAGATAAATAGACCCAATACAAACGCAGAGCTTAACAAACCATGGAATTTCGCGGCGCCCATATACTTAGCGTGAAGCAGTTTGAAAGATCAGATGTTGATAGAATCTTCGAAGTCGCTGACACCATGGTCCCCTATGCTCGACGAGAGCGCATTACCAGAGTTCTCGAAGGCGCTATCCTGGGCAATATGTTCTTCGAACCAAGCACTCGAACTCGAGTCAGCTTTGGATGTGCGTTCAATCTTTTAGGTGGTCAAGTCCGTGAAACCTCCGATGTTAAGACCTCCTCCATCTCAAAGGGCGAATCGTTGTATGACACAGCCAGAGTCATTAGTGGATATAGCGACATAATAGTGATGCGCCACCCTCAAATGGGCTCGGTTAATGAATTTGCCAAAGCCAGTCGTGTACCAGTTATTAACGGCGGTGACGGCCCCAATGAACACCCCTCTCAAGCCCTTCTCGACCTCTATACTATTAAAAAGGAATTACTGTCTAACGATCGGCAAGTAGACGGCATGAACATCGCGATGATAGGCGACCTCAAGCATGGTCGAACTGTGCACTCCCTTTCACAATTATTACTACTGTATGACAACATCACATTCACGCTTATATCGCCTACTGAACTCAAAATGCCCGCTGAAATCGTCTCTGAACTCACCGCTGCAGGGCATAAGGTAATCGAAACCGAAGACATGGAAGCCGGCTTAAATGACAATCACACCGTATACCTAACACGCATACAAGAAGAGCGGTTTACGACAAAGCTGGAAGCCGACATCTATCGTGGTCGCTTCAGACTGAATCAGTCAATCTATACGCGCTACTGCCAGCCGAACACCGTCATCATGCATCCACTGCCTCGTGATTCTCGTGAAGAAGCCAACGAGCTCGACAATGACCTCAATCAGCATCCCAGTCTCGCTATCTTTCGACAAACGGATAATGGCGTTGTAGTACGTATGGCCTTATTTGCCTTGGTTCTCGATGTTGCCGATAAGGTCGATGATTCCGCCACCGATGTTGGATGGTACACACAAGGCAGATTCTAGTAGTCGAGAGAATTTCAATAAATTTTATTTTCTATAAGAAAAATTAGCATCTACAGCGAGCAGGAATACAATTATGGGTTTTAACGACTTACTAAAAATGTTGATCGAGAAAGAGGGTTCCGATTTATTCTTAACAACAGGCGCACCTCCGAGCATGAAAGCATTCGGAAAACTCACCCCCCTGGTCGACAAGAAACTGCCCGAAGGCATGGTGAAGAAAATTGCCTACCAGATTATGAATGCAGAGCAGATAAAGGATTTTGAAAAAAGCCCCGAAATGAACCTTGCTATTGCGGATCCTGACATCGGCCGCTTTCGTGTGAATATCTTTAAGCAACGAGGCGAGGTGGCTATCGTTGCGCGTAATATCAAGACTGAGATCCCCAGCGCCGCATCTCTAGGCCTGCCTCCCATCCTCAATGATTTGATTATGCAGAAGAACGGAATCGTATTGTTTGTCGGCGGCACCGGGTCGGGAAAATCCACCTCGCTTGCAGCCCTAATTGATCATCGCAATAAGAACAGCGATGGACACATCATAACTATCGAAGACCCAGTGGAATTCATTCACCCCCACCAGAAATCAATCATTAACCAACGCGAAGTCGGCGTTGACACGAATAGCTATGAGGAAGCGCTTCAGAACACTTTGCGACAAGCGCCAGACGTAATTCTTATCGGAGAAATTCGAAGCCAAGAAACAATGGAGCACGCATTGGCATTCGCAGAAACAGGCCACCTATGCTTGTCGACACTGCACGCGAACAATGCAAATCAGGCCTTGGACCGCATCATTAACTTCTTTCCCGAGGAACGACACAAACAACTATTTCTAGATTTATCCTTGAATTTACAGGGTTTTGTATCACAACGATTGATTCCGACCGTCGACGGAAAACGAGCAGCAGCAATAGAAGTTTTGCTTGGCACTCCTCGAGTATGCGACCTAATCAAGCAAGGCAAGGTCATGGAAATTAAGGAGGTCATGGAAAAAGGCGAGCAACAAGGAATGAAAACTTTCGACTCTGCCCTCTTCGACCTTTATAAGAGCGGAAAGATTAGCTATGAAGAAGCTCTAAAAAACGCGGACTCAAAAAATAATCTGCGCCTTAGAATTCAACTATCCGAGGGCAAAAATGCTGACGAAACGGATATCGATGATGCAGATGATTCTGGCGGCCTATCACTTGTTAAGGCAGACGACGACCAAGATAGCTTCTTATAAGCTGAGCCTAAGTAGACACTATGCTGAAATACTCGGACTATGCAAAACTAGATGGAATAGCTGCCGCTGAAGGAATTCGTAACAAAGAGTTCAGCAGCACCGAACTGACTGCATGCGCAATTGATCGGGCGCTGCAAATTAATTCCAGCCTAAATACCATTGTGCACGAGAGCTTTGACTCCGCGCGCGAGCAAGCTAAGTGGATCGACAACAACCCTGAACTTTTTAAACAGAGCCACGTTGCTGGCCTACCCTTCTTGATTAAAGACCTCGCAGAAGTAGAAGGGATTGCTACAAGCTTCGGCAGCGCCCTTTTCAAGGGCTATGTTTCACCCCAACACTCCAACATCGTAGCGAAGTATGTAGAGGCGGGCCTACCTATTCTAGGTAAAACGAACACGCCCGAATTTGGACTCACCCTAACTACCGAGGCCCGGGCAAACGGCCCCTGTCGCAATCCATGGAATCTAGATTACTCTACTGGCGGTTCCAGCGGCGGTGCCGCAGCTGCAGTTGCTGCAGGTATCGTACCGGTGGCCCACGCTAGCGATGGCGGTGGGTCTATTCGCATTCCTGCTTCTTGCTGTGGCCTATTTGGATTAAAACCCAGTCGTGGGCTAACGGCAGTTGGAGATACCCTGAACGAATCCTGGGGAGGCATGAGTGTAGGCCATGTACTGAGCCGAACCGTCCGTGATAGCGCCGCATTCTTAGATGTGATTAAACTAGACCAGTCCCATCTGTATCCATTGCCTACTAGCCCCGATTCTTTTTACGACTCTCTTCATGAACCGTCTACTAAAGACAGAAAATTACGCATAGCCGTTCAGTTTGATCATCCCACCGGCGAAAGCATCGATCAGGATTGTCTCCTAGCCCTTCGCAAAGCAGTCGAGCTCTGTGAATCCCTAGGTCATCAGGTAGTAGAGACCGCACACCCTATCGATCACGGCCTCGCAGGCAGAGCCATGTCACGTATGATCAATACCTACACCTATCAATCGGTAGGCAAGAGAGCCGAGCAATTACAACTCGCATTAGAAGACTGCCCTGTCGAATCCTCTACCCTAATGATGGCCAAGCGAGGACAGACAGTGAGCGCTACGGCTTATATTGATGCTAGGAACCAGCTGATAGAGGCAGAGCAGCAATTGCAGAATTTCTATCAACAATACGACGTAATTCTTCAGCCGGTACTGAGCAAGGTTCCTGCTAAACTCGGTTGGCTAGATATGGACAGCGATGACCTGAAAGCCTATGGCAGCAGGTTTACTGCCTACAGCGGTTTTACTGCTCTAGCTAACGGAACCGGCCAGCCTTCGATGTCAGTTCCTATGCATGTAACTGAATCGAACTTACCGGTGGGCGCTTTGTTCACGGCAGCCTGGGGAAAGGATGCGACTCTACTGCAACTTGCAGCACAACTGGAGAGCGCTGCTCCGTGGCCGCAACTAGCAGATAGCGCCTAATGAGACCGAAATAACGCTGAAGGCGCTTGTCACAATTCATGACCCGCCTTTTTTCAAGCTGTTCTATAATTAGGTATAGTAATAGAATTGATATTTTTATTATATTATTAATAACAATAACTTAAAGACAGAACTTAATTAACTACTTAAATCTGGAGACCCGGCATGAAGCTGCAACTTTCGATACTATCAGCCGCCATTACGCTTACCTTGTCAGGCGTAAGCCTTGGCCAAGAATACCAAACACCCTACACCGAATGGGGCGTGCCAGACCTGCAGGGAAACTGGAAGAATGCCACTGTAATGCCCTTCGAGCGCCCTCGAGAGCTCGGCACTAAGCAGGCCTATACTGAAGAAGAGGCAATGCAACTGGAGCAGAGCGCACAGCAAGCGGTCGAGCAAGACAATGAACCACTAGATCCTAACCGACCCGCTCCCAAGCTCGAGGCTCTGCCACCGGTTGGAAACTATGACCTTTTCTGGACCGATCGCGGCATGTTTTTACCGACGATTGACGGCGAATTTCGAACATCAGCGATCATCGACCCCCCTAACGGTCGGATACCAGAGAGAGTAGCGGGTTTCCGTGAGCGCATGCAGGAAGTCCGCGCGAATCAACCCGATAGAAACGCCGGCCCTGAAGGCAGAGGCTTAGGTGAACGCTGCTTAGTGGCATTCGGCTATTCGTCAGGCCCTGTCATGACCCCAGTGATGTACAACAGCCACATGCAAATCGTGCAATCACCCGGCTACGTGAACATAGTTGTTGAGATGGCTCATGACGCCAGAATCATCAAAATTGCAGATGAGAGAAACCCTGCCGGTGAGTTACACCAAAAATGGATGGGCGACTCTATCGGTCGCTGGGAAGGCGATACTCTTGTTGTAGAGACTAAGAACTACAACCCGTGGATCACCTATCGCGGCGCACCTACAGAGAATCTTACGGTAATTGAAACCTTCAAGCGCGACGCGAACAACAAGATCGTTTACGGATTCACAGTAGATGATCCTACCGTCTATAGCGCCCAATGGTCAGGAGCTTATCCTCTATCGCGCATGGACGAGCCAGTCTACGAGTATGCCTGCCACGAAGGCAATTACGGCATCATCGGCATTCTCGCCGGCGCCAGAAGGCTGGAAGCAATGGAGCGGGAAGGGATTGAGCGCGACATCGAACAGTAACGACTTATCCGCCATAAAAAAAGGTAGCCTCGGCTACCTTTTTTTACGCATTCAAAATACTAACTGCTGGTCGCTTATTGCTGCTGATACCTGACAGCTGTTATTTCTGCCATCACCGCTATTGCAATCTCAGCTGGTGTTTTGCTATTGATCTGAAACCCAATCGGCGCATGTAAGCGAGCGATCTCCTCAGCAGTTAGCCCAAGCTCTGGTAAGCGCTCTCGCCTTGCCGCTGACGTCTTAACTGAACCCATCGCCCCGATATAGAATGCATTCGTCTTCAATGCCTCCATTAACGCCATATCGTCCACTCTAGGATCGTGAGCAAGCGCAATAATGCCACTATAGGGATTACTGAAACGCTCTCGCACGACATCATCAGGTAATTGCGGCGTAGTCTCCACGCCAGCCACAGACCAATTGTCTAAATAATTTGGCCGCGGATCACACAGCGTAACGTCATATTCCAAGGCAATCGCCATTTCGGCAACGAATTTCGCCACATCCCCCGCCCCAAGTATTAATAGTCGATACATGGGACTGAGACTATGCGTCATCTGCGTGCCATCGATGACTACAGCATCTTCACTACTTTGTGCCTCAGCCGAGATAAAACCATTCGCCAAATCCACTATGCGGCTGACTTTGCTGTGGTTCTCCAAATCGCCGGCTAAACGCTGAAATACGGTGCGATTCTGCTCGTTACTATCTATATATTCCAGCAATACGTGGAGCTGACCACCACAGGGAAGCTTTAATCGAGCCTGCTCCTCCAGCGTCACTCCGTACTTAACGATGAAAGGGATAGACTCTTTGTCATACTGCGCCTTGAGGCTTCCATCGCGAAGCTGTTCCAGGAAGTCTTCCTCGATACAACCACCAGAAATGGAACCCACTAACTCGCCATCCATAGTGCAGGCCATCATTGCACCTACGGGTCTAGGCGAAGACCCCCAGGTCTTTAAAATAGTACACAGCCAAACCGGCCGCTGACTACTCAGCCATGATTCAACATGGGAAATGATTTGCTGCTGGCTACTTTGCATAATCTCTATTCGGTAACGGCGAGGACTGGAGTCGAAAACTGTGTGCGAAGTTAAATTCTAGCCCCATTACACAATCCTCTCTTTCCATTTCCCACGGCGGAAAACAAGGAAGCCTACTATACCAGTGAGAATATCCGACGCAAATACTGCCCAAAACACCCCTACCGGACCGAAGCCCAAACCGAGGGCCAAAAAATAGGCAAGTGGCACCTGAACAACCCAGAAGCAAAACACATTGATCCAGGTTGGCGTCATCGTATCACCAGCGCCATTAAACGCTTGAATGAGGGCCATGCCGGCTCCCCAAGCTACAAACGCAAACGCAAAGATCGTCAGGCACTGCACTGCGTATTCGATCACTTCCGGCTCATCAGTAAAGAAACCGACGATGGAACGCGTAAACAACAACATCACGAGCGACGCGAAACCCATATACATCGAGTTGTATTTCACTATATGCCATACCGAAGCTTCTGCTCGCTCTGGATGCCCCGCTCCTAAATTTTGCCCAACCAAAGTTGCAGCCGCATTGCTCAACCCCCAGGCAGGTAGAATGCTGAACATCACAATACGAACGGCAATCGTGTACCCAGCTACCGCCGCGCTTCCGAAACCAGAAACAATTTGCATCAGAAAGACCCAGCTAGCTGTAGAAACTAAAAACTGAGACACACCACCAACCGAGATGCGAAGTAATGCAGCAATAACAGGCAACTGAAAAACCATGTTCGCAACATGAAGGCGAATCCTTCCACCACCACCGCACAGATAGTACAGCCCGTAAAGAACGCCGGCGCCGCGCCCGATATTCGTTGCAATAGCTGCGCCTTCAATACCGAGTTCTGGAAAGGGGCCATAGCCGTAGATAAGACAAGGGTCGAGTACTATGTTGATACAGTTCGCGAGGGTGAGCGCGCGCATAGCTAAACTTGCATCGCCTGCTCCTCGAAATATTGCATTGATTAAGAATAGGAACACAATAGTGAAGCAACTGCCGAACATGATCCTCGTATAGCTTTCCCCCGTTTCCAAAACTGCTTCGTCGGCACCCATCAACATAAGAATGTTCTTTGCATAAAAAATACCAATAAGACCAACCACGACTGACACAAACACACCAATCCAGATCGCCTGCCCCGCAGCAAGTGAAGCTGCATCGATATCTTTCTCACCAATACGCCGCGCGATCATAGCCGTAGTGCCCATGCTAAGCCCGATAGCGATTGCATAGAGCAATGTGATCATCGCCTCAGTAAGGCCCACAGTCGCCACTGCTGCAGTTCCCAAACCGGCAACGAAAAAAATATCGACTACCGCAAAGACGGACTCCATTGCCATCTCTAATATCATAGGGATCGCGAGCATTATCGTGACCCGACCTATAGAGCCTTGTGTATAGTCTATGTCGCCATCACCAGCCACGGCTTGCTTAAAGAGGATCCATCCATTTTTTATTTTTTGCGCTGTCATTGGTATTCCACAAAACTAATTATTCAGTACAGAAAATATTTACCGCGAAGAATGCAGAAGAGTTAAAAGGCTAATCAAAATTGTCGAACTGATACAGTGGGCGAATGCTATGTACTAAAACGCACCAAAAATAGAGAACTGCATAGCGAAAACGCTACCTGGGGATTAGGCCCTAATTCTAGAGAGGGTAGAATAACTCATTGGACAAGCTTCCAGAGAAAGTACTGGCATTATATAGGGCCCCAGAGAGTTATTCCTAGTTTTTTCGCTCACTCTATCGCAATCCATTAACGCAGTTTAATCTGTAAAATCAAAACTCGATCGTAAATCCTAATGGCCCTTCCCCTATTGAAAGACATCGAGCGAATTGCATAGGAGACATAATATACTTCTCGTAGCTTCTACATTTTTCCCTAAATTTACTATCACTACGATTTTCAACTCTCTTGCTTTGCAGTAGTGTCGATTGCTGCTGTACCCAAGTATCAAAAACTCTTCGCGCCATCGCGCCAGCTGCACTCTTGTCGACCATCGTGTTCATGTGGTCCAAAGAGCGGATGGAATTATTAGAGTAAGTTTCTATATTTTGCTCTAACTCCTCCAGTACATATGTAGAAAGACCTTCCGGCAGATCACCCAAGGCGAGCTGTTCAGAAATTCGAGCACTGTGCCGTGCAAGCGTGGAGACCGTCTCCCTAGATCGACTAGTCTCAACCGCCGGATTATGAAAGTCGTAGACAGGGTTTCGTGTTAGTGCAGAATAATCTCTAACATCACCTTGAGCGCAGCCACTAAATTCGCTCTCTTCTTCTAATTTGTTACAGTCGTAAGTAGAGAAACGTGAAGCATCACTGCGCTGCAGATTACTCAACACCCGCTGCACAGATTCCACAGATGGCAGAGTAAATTTCTCCACTTGAGGCAACGTACTAGCATCCGAATTTTCTGGCGTTGGAATTTCCGCAACTATCGATTCGCTACTATCAGGCACGTTGACCTGTTCACTCACAGGCTGAGATTCAGCCACTGTCGAAGTTGGATTGGGCTGTTCTAGGGGTAAAGGAGAAACGCTCTCGGGAGGAATCTCTGGAATGGCTTCTTCAGTTTGACCTAGCAATGGATTGATCGGAACAAATTCCACCCGAACTAATCTAGGAGCAACCTCCTCCAGCCTGCCCTTATCACTTGCCACGAAATAGAACAGTGTCGATGCGAGCGCAAAGTGAAGAAACGCTGAAACAATAAAACTCAGCTGAAACCCAGAAAACATCTTCGCCGCTTGCGTCGCTCGCTCGGTATAGTCATCCTCAACGCCCATGTTATCGAAATCGTCTGAGGCAAAATCTCCCAAGGCTATGTCATCGGCAAATCTCATTTATTCGCTCTTAAGTCTGCCCTTATCTACTCTGCCAACGATCCCAAGATGCGACTGCTCGATGGCTTATTAATCGTGCGTAGGGAGCTGGCTGCTGACTTATCTAGACAAATTTCTATGCCTAAAGTTCCTCTTTCAGCACGCTGTACGGTACCTAAGCGAAGTCGAGGCGTGGTGCAATCTGACCCGATTCCAGCTCCAGCAAAAACTGTTTCGTTTCAATGCCGCCACCAAACCCCGTGAGCTTACCCGAACTACCGATAACCCTATGACAAGGAATAATCACAGGAATGGGATTCACCCCATTCGCAGCCCCCACCGCTCGTGAGGCCTTCGGCTTTCCAATGTTTGTGGCGAGCTGACCATAGCTCCAAGTCTCACCATACGGGATTTCTGTTAGCGCGCTCCAAACCGATTCTTGAAAGACCGTCCCCTGAGGCATTAATGCTAAATCGAACTCTTTCAACTCGCCCGCAAAATAAGCATCCAACTGAGAACAAGCTTCAATGAACGGAGCTCTATCCTTTAACCACTCGGCTTCATGTCGGCGCTGCATTTTTCCGCTTGGAAAACCAAGCAAGCATAGATTGTCACCATCGCCAGCTAACAATAACTCGCCAATCGATGTGTTGTGATAGTGATAGAACATTGTCATAGAGAGTTCCTTTACTTATTGCTATTCCGCGCAGACTAATCAGTCTCATTTGTCGCGAAGAATTTGTTGGTAGTGCTTCCAAAGCAGAATTACAGCGTACGCACGCCAAGGCCGCCATGCCTCAGCTAACGCTAACAAGGCTTTCGGCGTCAGCGTTTCCTGATTATTTGTTGCGGCTCGCCGCAATATCAGGTCCGAGTAGGGAAAGGCATCCGGGTCGCTTAACACGCGCAGCGCTATGTAATGAGCAGTCCAATCGCCGATTCCTTTAATCTCGCAAATACGGCGAACAAATTCTTCCGTTTCCAGCACACCATCAAAGACAATTTCACCTGTTGTTATCTTCATAGCGACGGCCTTAATAGCCGCGATTCGCTGCCCTACTATGCCCATTCCATTCAAATCTGCGCTGGCAAGTGTCGCCGCACAAGGGAAAACCCGCGTTAGATGCGCAGAAGTACCGTTATAGCTTTCGCCATATTTCTCGGCAACTCTTCCTGCGAGCGTCGTAGCGGCCTTTACTGTCACTTGCTGACCGAGTATCGCTCGCACCGTAACTTCCAATCCATCCCAGCAACCCGTGACGCGTGTACCTGGGTTTTTCCTAACCACTGCATTTAAAAGCGCATCCTTTCTAAAGAACCGCTCAATTTCCTCGCTGTCCGCCTTCAGATCGAACAACAATCGAACCTTTTCAACGATCTGGTACAAATGACGGGTGTCAGGGAAATTGATCTGCAGCATCACGCTATGCTCAACCTCAGAAAACTGCGCGCAGATATCCCCTACACATTCATCTATCGAGATCGTCCTATAGTAGGCGTTCTGCTCTAGATCGATATGCTCGACACCAGGGATTTTTCGATACTCGAGATAGACAAGCATTGATTTGAAATCCAGCGGCGGCCGATAGGAGAGCCGAACACATATTCCCTCGCCCTTTGAGCGCTGCTTGCCCCGCACACCTTTGCGTAGCTCCTTTGGAGATCTGGCGTAAGTGGACTTAAAAACGGCGTTAAAACGACGTACGCTGCCAAAGCCAGATGCGAAACAAACTTCCGCAAGAGGCAAATTCGTTTCATCGAGAAGCTTTTTCGCGAAATGCAGGCGCTGGGTCTGCGCAACCGTGATCGGCGAGGCGCCCACGTATTGCTGGAACAACCTGCTTAACTGACGCGATCCTATATTCAACTGCCCCGCCAGCTCATCAACCGAACTACCATCGAGGTTCCCTCTTGCGATTAGATGCAGCGCCTTCGAAACCTTATAAGGAGAGCCTATCCACGCCGGTGTGCCTGGCGAGGACTCGGGACGACAGCGCAGACAGGGCCGAAACCCAGCCTCAGAAGCACCGGCAGCACTGCGATACAGCTGAATATTCTCTTTCTTTGGAATTCGCACAGGACAAATCGGCCGGCAGTAGATGCCCGTGGTTAGGACTCCAATGAAGAAACGGCCATCGAAGCGCGGATCTCGGCTCTGACGGGCATTCTCATATTCATCACTGTTAGCTAAGGCACTCATTCTAGAGTTTCTCATTACGCCGTAATAGGAGTTAGGCTAGTTAGACAATGGCATCAAGCATACTCCTTTCCAACATAAATACTGGCCGTTTTCGGACACTATCACCCAAGGAGTAGAGGCGGATATTATTATAAAGTATATTGTTAGAATAAATATTCAAGATATTGTTTTAAAACAATATTTTATATATATTATTGCTAGTGATTCAGCAAATCCCTCGCAACCTCAAGCAAAAAACGCAAGTTGCCGATAGAGCACACTGCGCCTATTACACTGCTTGCCCAGAGGACTCTCGCTGAGCAGCTCGCCCCAACTGAACGATATGCGTTCATCCTGAACGGGGGCATACAACCCGCCCTATCAAGCGATGACCGCCTTCAGGAGGGCGAGGTAATTCCATAATCATTCCTCAGGCAGCTAAAGGGGAATGCGATGAGCATCCTGCTGGTGTATATTAGCCGCCTCGCGGCTTCGGAGAGGCGATAATCTCCGGGCAAGACCAGTTCAAAATAGACTGAACTATATTGAAAAATTAACGTCCTAAGAAGTTGGTATAATCATGAATAACAAAGACTTACGAAAATTCTCTAAGATTGTAGTTGATGGTGTTGAGCAGTCCCCAAGCCGCGCCATGTTGCGAGCCGTAGGCTTCGAAGACGCAGACTTCAAGAAACCACAGATCGGCATCGCCTCAACCTGGAGCATGGTTACCCCCTGCAACATGCATATCAACAAGCTTGCTGAAGACGTTAATAAGGGCACTGACAGTGCCGGCGGCAAAGGAATCATCTACAACTGTATAACCATATCCGATGGTATATCCATGGGCACTGAAGGCATGAAGTACTCCCTCGTCTCCCGCGAAGTCATTGCCGACTCCGTAGAAACCGTCTCAGGCTGCATGGGCCACGACGGCATAATTACCATTGGTGGCTGCGACAAGAATATGCCTGGCCTGCTAATGGGAATGTCCCGCCTAAACCGCCCTTCGATCTTTATCTACGGCGGCACTATCCAACCGGGCCCCAATCACACGAATATCGTGTCTGTTTTCGAAGCCGTTGGCGAACACGCGGCGGGCAAGGTGTCCGATATTGAACTGAAGAATATTGAAGAAACAGCCATCCCAGGACCCGGCTCCTGCGGCGGCATGTACACAGCAAATACAATGGCCTCGGCAATCGAAGCATTAGGCATGAGCCTGCCCAACAGTTCCGCACAGGATGCTATCTCGCCCGAGAAGGTCGCTGACTGTCTGGACGCTGGCGAGGCGATCATGCACTTGATTGAAGAAGACATTAAACCTTCTGACATCATGACCCGCCCCGCTTTCGAGAACGCCATCAAGGTAGTTATTGCGCTTGGCGGCTCTACTAATGCGGTGCTACACCTACTCGCCATGGCACACACCATGGGCGTTGAACTAGAGCTAGACGATTTCACCCGCATCGGCAAGAAGACACCGATGCTCGCAGACCTCAAACCCAGTGGTAAGTACCTGATGTCGGAGCTCATAAAGATCGGCGGCATTCAGCCACTAATGAAGCGCATGTTAGAAGCTGGAATGTTGGATGGCAGCTGCATGACCGTGACAGGCAAGACAATGGCCGAGAATCTGTCCTCTGTAGAGCCCTATCCCGAAGGTCAGGACATCATTCGCCCTTTCGACAATCCCATTAAGAAAGACAGCCACCTTGTTATATTAAAAGGAAATTTAGCCCCCACTGGCGCAGTAGCAAAGATCACTGGCAAGGAAGGCCTCAGCTTCACCGGCAACGCTCGAGTCTTTGAGTCAGAGGAAGAATGCCTGAAGGGCGTGTTAGACGGCACCGTGATCAAAGGCGATGTTCTCGTGATTCGTTATGAAGGGCCGAAGGGCGCGCCAGGTATGCGTGAAATGCTAAGTCCTACTGCAGCTATTATGGGCAAAGGCATGGGCGAGGATGTCGCCCTCATTACCGACGGACGCTTCTCCGGCGGTAGCCACGGCTTTGTAGTTGGTCACGTGACCCCAGAGGCTATAGAGGGTGGGCCGATCGCAATCCTGCAGACTGGCGACAAAATCTCTATCAATGCTGAAACAAATGAGGTCAAAGTAGAGCTTAGCGATGAAGAGATCGCCGCGCGGCTAGCAAAGTGGCAGAAACCTCCTGCCCGCTATACTCGAGGAGTGCTAGCAAAGTTCGCCGCTTCAGTCGCCTCAGCGTCGGAAGGAGCGGTAACGGATAAGTATCTTTAGCCGATAAACCTCTAATAATAATTTTCAAAACCAAGGCCTTAACTTGCCGGATTTCTTCACTAGTATTGGCACCCTGTTAGACGGCAGTTTTTTGCAGTCGGGCGCTCTTTGGGCGCTGTCTACGATTCCGGGGTTTCCACCAATCATACAGACCGCGCACATCCTCGCTATCGCCGTGGTTATGGGCAGCGTGGTCCTACTCGATCTGCGCATTTTAGGCCTAGCCGTACCCAGCCAGAAAATATCAGAAATGACCAGTAGATTAATGCCGTGGTTATGGTGGGCTTTGGCGGCAAACCTTATTTCTGGCTCTTTCTTCCTTTTTGGAAGACCGCTGCGCTATTTCAACAACCCAATTTTCGGCTGGAAGCTAAGTTTCCTTCTTCCTGCGGTGCTTTTAGCACTATTTTTCCATGTGATGAGTAATCGGGAAGAAGGTTACTGGGAGCTAAACTCCAAACGCCTTTGGAGCGCACGCGCTATAGCCCTACTCTCACTGTTTTTATGGATCATGGTAGCCATGGCAGGACGCTGGATTGCTTACGTGGAATACATTTACTACCCAGCGTAGTACTTTACTGAATCCGGCGCTAGGGAGTGCTCGATATGACTATCAAGAGAATCTGTTGCGCGAAATCGCGCACAAGCATAACAGCCCTGCTGATTCTAGGGCTCCTGACATTTTCACCGTTAGCGATGTCTGGAGAGTACACAGACAGGCTTTCTAATTGTCTCCTTACTGCTACTACAGACCAAGACAAGCTCAGCCTCGTCAAATGGATGTTTGCTGCGATGGCTCTGCATCCTGCCGTCGATGGTATGGCCGATGTATCCCTCTCAGCCCGTGAACAGGCTAACAGAGAGATGGCTGAACTGATGATTCAACTTTTGGGCAAGAGCTGTTTCAGCGAAACTCGGCAAGCACTTCAAAACGAAGGCAGCCTCGCGTTGCAGACCAGCTTTGGTGTCCTTGGGCAGGTCGCTGCCACGAATTTGTTCTCCGACCCAAACGTAGCGGCCGGTCTAGCGAGTATTGAAACGTACATTAGCGCCGAAGACTTAGAAAACAATATAGAAATTGGGCAATAAAAAACAGCTTAGACGGAAATGATAACTTAATGGGATTCTTAAATTCACCAAAATGGATCGACGTAGAAAACTGGCCAATTTCCTGGGAGATTGGTGGTACTAGCTGGTTTCCGTTTTTAGAGTCAATTCACGTTATTGCTGCTGCCTTTGTCGTAGGCTCCATTCTTATGGTTGATTTACGATTACTTGGGTTTGCTGCAGTTAAATACCCTATTAGCACTCTCTCCAAGGAATTGGTTCCTTGGAGTTGGGGTGCATTCGTAATCGCGACCATTACCGGCCTCGGAATGTTTATCACCCGCGCTGCCTCACATGTAGTAAATCCAGCCTTTCAATGGAAAATAGTCCTGCTCGCCCTCGCCGGCGTCAACATGGCATATTTCCACTTCCGCGTTTACAAAAACATTTCCCAATGGGATAACGACTTACCAACGCCAACACAGTTAAAAGTCATCGGAAGCCTATCGCTTTTCCTCTGGTCAGGAGTCATGCTGGCGGGCAGGTGGGTTGGACATATAATCTAGTGACAAAGCCAATCATTAAAAACACCTTAGCTATAAGAATAATTTTGTGAAAAAGATAACAGAAAACCCTAAGCTTGATTTCGAAAGAATCAGCGTCTTGTATGAGAACACCAACGTTGGCTATTTTGGCATTGCCGCTGGCGTGCTTTTTTTCGGTTATATAATCGATCAGCTGGCAAGTATTGACGTTGCTTACCCCTGGATGATTGCCGTTGCCCTCGCTTATGTTCCGCGCGTCATAATATCTATAACATTTGCACGAAAAATGAAAGCTAGGGAAATTACTTTTGAGAACGTGAAGCCTTGGGAGAATTATTTTTTCTACAGCAGCATAGTTCCTTTCTTGTGCTTTTCCAGCGCCGTATTCATACCCTATGAGCAGAACGAATTCATCGCCCTCCTCTATTATGCAGTGATCGTGATGACGCTCATATCTGGAAGCATTTTGACTTACAGCACCTCACTACCCGCAATCTTCCTCTTCATGAATGCAAGCATGCTACCGCTTATAGCGAAAACATTTTGGATCCAAGAGGCCCTGTTTAATGCTCTGGGTTTGTTACTAGCCATTGCCTACGTTCTAATCTCACGCCTGATCCCTCGACAGAATAGATTATTGGTCGAAAATATTGCTCTAAGAATCGAGAACGAACATCAATCTTTAACAGATCCGTTAACCAAGCTGGGAAATCGCCGCCGTCTGTATCTCTTGATTGAAACACTAGTCCCTTCTTCCGTACGGCGAAAAGACCCCTTCAGTATCGTATTATTAGATATCGATAATTTTAAACAATTCAACGATGAATTTGGGCACAGTGCAGGAGACGATTTATTGGTTCAAGTCTCCGACATATTGAAAGACTGTTCTCGAGATCAGGACTTGGTCGTGCGTTATGGTGGCGAAGAATTTCTACTCGTGCTGCCTTCCACCAATCTGGAATCCGCGCAAATTCTTGTCGATCGTGTTCGCCTCACGATCAAAGAAAAAAGCAGCATCACATTCAGTGGTGGTATTGCGATGCATTCAGAGAAACATTCTTTTGACGAACTAATAAAGAAGGCAGATGATTGCCTATACACTGCGAAGAGTGAAGGCAGAGACCGCTGCATATTCGCTGAACCCTGATAAACCGCCCTTATTAACTATATAGACTGCAATAACCTGGATAGTGTCGCGCTCCCCTCTTTTCCGATATAGAATCCCCCTATATAGAACAAACTGAGATTTCCGCCTAGATAGACACTCAAAAGGTGCGAATCAAGTAATGGGCCCCTCGTGGGCAACAAAATCAATTTAGACCCCAAGGACTACGACATGACTTCTTTTCTCTCAGTCGACAAGCGCTTTGCCTCTCGCCTTTTGACTGTACTCGCCTCCCTAGCCTTCCTTAACGCATGTAGCGAAGACAGCACACCTCAACCAACTACGCCAACCCCATCTGTAGAGATAGCCGCAGATGCTAGCTCCTCAATGCAGGCTATTCCAAACGCCGCAGACGATAGCTTCATCTATGAAGCGGACCGCTTTGCAGACATTCGCATGCTGCGCTATCAAGTCCCAGGATTCGAGGATTTGAGCGATCAGCAAAAAGAACTACTCTACTACTTGTCTCAGGCAGCGCTCTCCGGTCGCGACATCATGTACGACCAGAACTACAAGCATAATCTTCGCGTTCGACGCACTCTCGAGGAGGTGTTAAACAACTACGCTGGTGATAGGGATACGGAAAATTTTACTCACCTCACAACCTATGCGAAACAAGTCTGGTTTGCGAATGGCATTCACCATCACTATTCAGGCCTAAAATTTACACCGCTTTTTGACGAACAATACTTTAGCGATGTAATAACAGCAGCAGCGCCCCAAGCTAATTTTCCCCTACGCGAAGGTCAGAGTATTGAGCAATTAATCTCCGAGATAACACCAATACTTTTCGACCCAGATATAGACCCAAAGAAGGTCAACACTGCTGACGGCGTAGATAAAGTTGCGACATCGGCGGTTAACTTCTATGAAGGCGTTACCGAGCAAGAAGTCGTGAACTTTTATGCCGCGCTATCAGATAACGATGACTCGACCCCTGTTTCTCATGGACTAAATTCAAAGCTAGTAAAAGTTGATGGTGAAATCGTAGAGCGCGTCTGGCGCGTTGGCGGCATGTACAGTGCCGCGCTGGAGCAAGTTGTTTATTGGTTAGAACGAGCCATTGCTGTTGCTGAGAACGACAAGCAGCGAACAACATTTGAATTGCTAGTAAAATATTATCGGTCTGGCGACCTTGAAGATTTCGATGCCTATAACATCGCATGGGTCGAAGACACGGATTCAGCGATAGATGTAATTAACGGCTTCATCGAAGTCTACAACGACCCTCTTGGCTACCGCGGCTCTTTCGAATCCGTAGTCTCTTTTCGCGACGCCGAGGCAACACTCAGAATTTCCGCTATTGGCGAGCGCGCACAATGGTTCGAAGACAATTCTCCCATTCAGGATGACCACAAGAAAGCAGATGTAACCGGCATCGATGGCAAGGTGATCACTGTCGTCATGGAATCTGGCGATGCATCACCAGCAACACCTATTGGCATCAACCTGCCTAATTCCAGCTGGATTCGCGCAGAGCATGGCTCAAAGTCTGTGAGTCTTGGCAATATTGTAAGCGCCTATAATTCCTCGCCGAGTAAGACACTTGAAGAATTCGCATTTAGTGATGAAGAAATTCTGCGTAGTCGCACGCACTCAGAACAAGCTGGCGATCTACATACCGACATGCATGAAGTTATTGGGCATGCATCGGGAAAAATCAATGAAGGTGTAGGCACTACACGAGAGACGTTACGTCAATACGCCAGCACTCTCGAAGAGGGTCGCGCCGACCTAGTCGCGCTGTACTATATTATGGACCCCATGTTAATCGAAATCGGGGTAATGGATAGTCTCGATGTTGGGCGCTCCGAGTACGATGGCTACATCCGTGGTGGCGCGATGCTGCAACTATATCGACTGCAGCCCGGCGAGCTAGTCGAAGAGGCTCACATGAGAAACCGCCAACTGGTAGCTCTTTGGTCTTACGAACAAGGCCTAGAAGAAAACGTCATCGAACGCGTCGTTCGAGATGGCAAGACCTATTTCGTTGTGAATGACTATGAAAAACTGCGCGAAATATTCGGCCGACTGTTACAAGAAATTCAACGCATCAAATCCGAAGGCGACTTCGAAGCGGCCAGAGATCTGGTAGAAAATTACGGCACACAAGTAGATGAAGAACTGCATGCCGAAGTATTAAATCGCTATGCGTCTTTGGACGTTGCACCCTACTCCGGCTTTGTGAATCCTCGCATAGTTGCCGATGACGACAATGGAGTGGTCAGCAACGTTCGCGTCGAATACCCGAATGACTTCATGTCGCAGATGTTAGAGTATGCAGCGGATTACTCATTCTTACCGACCGAAAACTAAGCAGCTCAGCCCCAATGAACCTGAACAAACTTAAGCGAGCCGAAGAATATTTCCTGGCTCGCTACCCTGGCGGGTTCTCTCATCCAGAGATGATGGCTATCGGCAAGAAGCATAAGATGGACAGAATGATCTCGCTTAGCCAAGAGCTGTTCGCGAAGAAAAACTTTCGGGATCCGCCGGAAATTATCGAGAGCATGATAAAAATTGTGTCGCGCTCTTCCATGGTTTCAATTTTTGAGAAACCAAAATTTCGAGACTTCGGCAGAAGCTTAGAACCAAAACAGAAAAACGCGCTCGCCAGTGGATTAAAAGAACAGCTACATGGCGATGCAGAGAAAGGATTCGAGAAAATCCTAGGTATTATGTTAAGTGGAAAAATGGCGAAGTGGTCTCTGATTAGCATCTGCCCTGTCTATTTTCGACCACAGGATGAAGTCTTCGTCAAACCAACAACTGCCAAAAAGGCTATAGCGCATTTTGAACTACAAAATCTTCATTACAAGCCACAACCCTCATGGGATTTCTATGAGGAGTTTCGCGCAGTGATCAATGAGATGAAGACGAAAGTTGATCCATCCTTATCACCAAACAGTGCTGCGTTTACCGGGTTCCTGATGATGAGCATGGCGGCAATGGAAGAAGCTGAATTTTAAGATTGCATCAGAGTGATGAATTTATTGTGTTAGAACTACGACCAAACTGCGAGCATTGCGACAAGGACCTCCCTCCGGAATCAACGCAGGCTCATATCTGTACCTATGAGTGTACATTCTGTAGCCATTGCGTGAAGAATATACTCTACAATGTTTGCCCAAACTGTGGCGGCGGATTCAGCAAGCGCCCCATCAGACCACGAACCGAAAGAAGGCCTGGTGTGAGTCTGAAACACCAACCGGCATCAGATAAGCGCGTACACACAAAATATTCTGACGAAGAAATAACCCAGTTCGCCGGCGCCACTAAATTAACTCGTGCCGAAGACCGTTAAATAGAAATCCCCAAAAGGCACAACATCATGAAACTACTAGTTCGAAATATGGCACGCAACACCAGTGAAGCAGAACTTAAAGCCCTCTTCGAGGCTTTTGGCTCCGTTCAGTCTTGCGCGCTAGTTCTAGACCCGAAGTCAGGTGGCTCGAAAGGTTTCGCCTTCGTGGAAATGCCCAAGCCGGGCGAAGCCAAGGCTGCAGTCAAAAATCTAAATGGTAAGGATGTCGATGGCCAAAGGATCAGAGTCAAAAAAGCAGATAAGACTAAAGACGCCTAACACAGCAAATACATTGGCTTATTAAATCAATTTGAACCGTTTAGCAGCCCCGTTAGTTTAGTTCCAATCGCGCGAAGGCTTCACACTTCTGAAGCTAAATGATCACGGGGCCTCCTAAGAGAAACCACCGTTGAGAGAGGCAAGTTTGTTTGCTAGCTAGCTAGCTAGGAGAACATTGCCTTGAAGATGAAGAAGAATACTATGGAAATTCCTGCGCCGACGGGTAACGTAACCACCCAGGACAGAAAAATTCTACCCACAACATTAAGATTGAGAGCACCAATACCACGAGCTAGACCCACTCCTAATACCGCACCTACCAGAGTATGGGTTGTGGACACGGGGATTCCTGTGCCAGAGGCTACTACCACAGTGGTCGCTGCGGCCAATTCGGCGGCAAATCCCCTACTTGGCGTTAGCTCGGTAATATTTCTGCCTATTGTAGCTATGACCTTGTAACCCCACATCGCCAAACCCGCAACGATGCCGCCGCCACCTAAGATTAAAATCCAGAACGGCAGGCCGGATTGCTCAACAAATACGCCACCGCTTTGTACTACGCCATTTACAGCAGCCAATGGCCCGATAGCGTTTGCGACGTCATTCGATCCATGGGCGAACGCCATCGAACAAGCCGTAAATATCATCAATACACCAAATACTTTTTCGACACTGCCGAAGTGGAAGCTTTCATTATCCGCCGGAACTTCTTTAATGCGGCGCAGCAAAAAAATACCAATGATCATCGATAGAACGCCAACTCCTGCCGCCATCAGCAAAGACTGAGCAAAACTAAAGTCCAATCCGACGTGGCGCAAACCTTTTACTAAGGTCACCATCGCGATCATGAAGCCCACTAAGAAAATATAGAAAGGGACATATTTTTTTGCGTTGGCGAAGGGGTCATCGGTATCGAGAACAAGCTTCTGTACGCTACGGAATATAAAGAAGGCGATGATGCCGGAACACATAGGAGACACAACCCAGCTTGCCACAATGGCCCAGACCTTGCTCCACACGACGGCATCAACCGAGATACCAACCACAGCGAAGCCTACGATCGCACCGATGATCGAATGCGTCGTTGAAACGGGCCAACCCTTGTGAGAAGCAATCAACAGCCAAGTACCCGCTGCTAAGAGCGAGGAGAGCATGCCGTAAACCAGCAGTTCGGGAGAATCTGTAAACCCCGCCTTTTCAATATCAATTATGCCACTACGAATGGTAGAGGTGACCTCTCCGCCAGCTAAGTAGGCTCCGGCAAATTCAAAAATCATGGCGATGAATATCGCCTGCTTGATCGTAACCGCTTTAGCTCCAACCGATGTGCCCATTGCATTGGCGACGTCATTGGCACCCACACCCCAAGCCATGAAAAAGCCGAACACACAGGCCATGATCAAAAATATAGTGCCGTATTGAGAAATTATGTCAGACATGTATCACCCAGCTGTGAAGCTTTAGTATTCTTCTTATCGCGCAATCAACAGCAGTAGCCGAGCGCCCACACTTTCTGAAATATCTGCCAGATCGCCGATCTGATCGATGATTTTGTATAGAAACATTGCATGAATAGGAGGCAGGGACTCCTCCAAATCATACAACTTCGCCCGAAGCTTAACCTGGCTCACATCAGTTTGATGTTCAAGTTCATCCAGCTCACCAATCAGGCCCTCAACAAGATCGACTTCCTTTCCACGGAACCCCGTCTCCAGCAATTCGTCCAGCTCGTTAATTACTTTGAGTGCTTGAGTCGATGCCTGCAGACTCTCGTTAAAATAGTCGCGCACTTCCTGCACCAAGCTCTCTGGAATTTCCATGCGCCTTCCTAGCATTAGACCCGCTATATCTTTCGCGCGATTGGCTAACTTGTCCTGAGTATGCAACAGCTCTAACAAATCTGTTCTAGACACCGGAAGAAACAGACTCTTCGGCAGGTTCGTGCGCACATCGCTTTTAAGATCGTCAGCTATATTTTCCTGATCTCGGATTTGTTGCTGCGCTGCAAGAGCCGCGTCCCAGTCTTTAACGAAGCTCGCTTCCATAAACTCGCCTAACAGCTCAACACAATGGTGAGCTATCGCCATATGTTCCTGTATAGGCCTGATCGGAGAACGCCCAAATAGAGCACTTATTGTAGGTGACATAATATTGACCTGATTTGGTTTGTTCGGAGTATAGTTTTACTCATTAATGATGACTACAGTTTTGTCATTTTATTGTAATAATATTTCGATGACTTTCTGCAATTCATTTAACAACAATGAAATGGCACTGAGTAATAGCAATTGCCAAGTAATAACGTGGTGTTACACTACGGATTCTCAGCAAAATAACAATAACGAGGAGTGAGCATGAGCAATCTCACCACGCAGTTGAGGCCCCTCCTGACAGCGGCATTTATTGGCCTGCTCTTATCCACAAGCAGCAGCCTTGCCGAAGATGCAGGCAATCTCTATAACACTACTTTTGATATCAATGCTGGCCTCAGGTATTTCGAGCGGCAATGCTCGCGCTGTCACGGTTTCGACGCAAAAGGCAGCGATGAGACCGGCGCACCTGACCTTACGGGCCGACTATCCCGCGCGAGCTCTGAGGTCGGGATATTCAACATCATCCGCACAGGCATTCCTGGGACAGCCATGCTTCCTGTGGCTGCCGATGTAGCTGACGCCCAAGTATGGCAGCTAGTAGCCTATATAGGCTCCCTCAGCACAGACCCTGCGAACATCGACCTACCAGGCTCCATCGTCAGTGGTGCCGGTCTATTCACAAACAAAGGGGCGTGTAATAGCTGCCATATGATCGATGGACAAGGCGGCAGACAGGGGCCAGACCTTTCGCGAGTTGGCGAGAGGCGCAGCCCAGAAGAGCTACTTAGCGATATGCTCACCCCCCATACGGACGTTGCCCCGCGTTGGTGGACAATGCGCGTGACGGACAACGATGGAGTCGTCAGAGAAGGCCTGCGCATGAACGAAGACAGCTTCTCACTGCGGATTATGGATAATGATGCAAATCTTTGGTCCTATCCGAAAAATCAAATCGCCTCTTTCGAGCGGCTCGAAACTTCCACAATGCCGAGCTATTCCCAGACTTTGTCCGACAGCGAAGTAGATGACCTTGTGGCCTATCTATTCTCACTGCGAAAGGAGAACTAAGTATGAACAAATTCCCCCTATTGCTAACTGGCATTTTTCTAAGCCTGCCTCTGCAGGCACAGGAAGATGAGTTTCAAACCGTTATCACACCTGCATTTAGCCCGGTGACTTGGGAGCGCCTTGTTAATGCGGAGAATGAACCCGAGAATTGGATGATGTACTCAGGCACCCTAGACAGCCAACGGTATAGCCGGCTCGATCAAATCAATACGAACAACGTGACAGAATTAGAGATGAAATGGTCATATCAGATACCCGTGATAGACCGCGCAGAAACAGTACCCACTGTCGTCGACGGAATCATGTTCATCACTGAGGCGCCTAGTAACTTGACGGCAGTTGACGCACGAACCGGCAGAGTCTACTGGCGCTATGATCATGAACTACCAGAAGACCTTCGAATTTGCTGCGGAAGAAACAACCGTGGCGTAGCCATACTCGGCGAAACGTTATTTATGAGCACCTTGGACGCTCACCTCGTAGCCATCGATGCGCGCACGGGAAATGTTCTCTGGGACGTCGAAGTAGCTGATTACGAGGCCGGTTACAGCAAGACTGCCGCACCGTTGATAGTAAAAGACAAAGTAGTCACTGGTATCGCCGGTGGTGAGTTCGGCATACGTGGCTTCATTGATGCCTACGACCCCGTTACCGGCGATCTCGAATGGCGCACCTATGCTATTCCTGGCCCGGGCGAGCCCGGCAATGAAAGCTGGTCCGGTGACTCTTGGAAAACCGGAGGTGCAGCCACATGGATCACTGGCTCCTACGATCCAGATTTGAACCTCATCTACTGGGGCACAGGTAACCCCGGCCCAGACTGGAATGGTGATGTCCGCCTCGGCGACAATCTCTATTCCGATTCGGCTTTAGCCTTGGATGGCGATACCGGCGAGATTGCATGGCACTTCCAATTCACACCTCACGATGTCCATGACTACGACTCGATTCAGGTGCCGATTCTGGCCGACATCGAATACCAGGGCAGCACACGCAAGGTAATGATGTGGGCGAACCGCAACGCCTTCTTCTACACTATCGATCGCGAGACCGGAGAATTCCTTGAAGGTGAAGCATATGCCTCACAGACATGGGCGCAGGGTTTAGATCCAAATGGACGCCCCATTCGTGTGCCTGGCATGGCACCGACCTATGAAGGTATTTTGGTCTCCCCACCAATTGTCGGCGCAACCAATTGGTATTCACCCGGCTATAGCCAGCAGACAGGCTTGTTCTACGTCACCTCTTTCGATGGGGAACAGGAATTTTTTAAGCGGGATGAGGACTACGAAGAGGGCGAGCGCTTCACCGGTGGCGGCGGACGCTACAATCAGCCGATGGATGCATTTCATAGTTCCATTCGAGCTATCAACCCTGCTACCGCTGAAATCGAATGGGAGTTCCCAATCATGCCTCGCTCTTCTGCAGGCATCACCACTACCGCCGGAGGCATCGTATTCACTGGCAGCGCAGATGGTTATTTCTTTGCCCTAGATGCAGCCAGTGGCGAAGAGCTCTGGCATATCTCCTTAGGCGCGCGGGTACATGCGGCCCCAATGACATATGCTATAGACGGACAGCAGTTTGTAACAATAGCATCCGGCAACGTGGTATATACCTTCGGATTAAAAGAGAATTAATAAGAGACGTCCCAAGTTATGCATACCTTTGCCGACCCTCTTAAATACGCAGCTCGAATGGCGCCCACAAAAACAGCCGTTATAGATGGAACTGAGTCCGTCGACTATGCAGAGCTACATAGACGCTGCCGACTCTTAGCAGGCAGCCTAAAGGCATTGGGGCTGAACAAGGGAGACCGAGTCGCAATATTAGCGAATAACGGCCAGCGCTATATTGAAACCTACATGGGTGTTCCTGCCGCCGGCTTAGTCGTAGTCCCACTTAATACCCGCCACGCAATGGCTGAATTAAAATACGCCCTCGAAGACTCGCAGACAAAAGCGCTGCTCATCGACCGGGATCCTGGCGAGTTAGCCGATTGTGTTGATCATGTCATCATGATTCCCGATGCCTATGACACGATGCTGAATGCGGCAACAGAAATCGAGCTCGGAATTGACGTTGAAGAGAGCGACTTAGCCGGTCTGTTTTATACAGGTGGCACTACGGGTAAATCCAAAGGAGTGATGCTAAGCCATCGCAACCTCATCGCGAATACATTTCACTATCTCGCTTCGGTTCCGCAGCGAGAAGATGATGTAATGCTAGTGATGGCGCCGCTATTTCATGCCGCGGGCTCTCTCGGCGTAATCGGCAACATCTGGACACTAGGCACTCAGGTAACTCTTGCAGCGTTCGCACCAAAAACCGCCCTCGACTTGATTGCTGAACATGGCATAACAGAAAGTCTTGGGGTTCCAACGATGCTAGCAGCCATCGCAGAGGAACAGCATTTGCGCCCTCGAAAAACCAACACCCTAAAGACTCTCGCTCACGGTGGATCGCCGATAGCGACGGAGATTTTGCGCCGCACCCACAGCGCTTTTCCGAGCGCAGAGCTCGTTGAAGTTTATGGAGCGACCGAGCTCTCCCCGCTTTGCACGGTACTTAGCAATGAACAGAATTTAATTGACTCTCCACTAGCACGGTCCTGTGGCCGACCTGCTCTAGGCAATGAAATCGACATACTAGACCCAGATGGCAACACTCTCGCCGCTGGTGAAATTGGCGAAGTAGTTGTACGCGGCCCAAACGTAATGCAAGGCTACTGGAACAAGCCTGAACAAACTGCAGCTGTACTTAAAAATGGCGCTTACTGGACTGGTGATCTTGGTTACATGGATGATCAAGGCTATGTGTTCTTGGTTGATCGCAGCAAAGACATGATCGTGACCGGCGGAGAAAATGTGTACTGCACGGAAGTCGAAGAGGTTCTCTACCAACACCCAGTTGTTCTCGAAGCTGCAGTGTTTGGCGTACCTGATGACAAATGGGGAGAAGCGGTCTGGGCGGTAATCGTGCCGCGAGAAGGAAACGATATCGAGTCGGCACAGGTAATTGAATTCTGCCGCGAACGAATAGCTGGATATAAAGTGCCCAAGGGCGTCGACATACAGCTCGAACCTCTCCCTAAGTCAGGACCGGGAAAAGTTCTAAAAAGAGAATTAAGAGCACCACACTGGGAAGACCAAGAGCGATCGATAAGCTAATTTCAGCAATAGGCTGCAACCAACTCCTCACTGGCCTGCCACAAACGCCGCGCATCTTCATCCGTTGCAAATTTTGCAATTTCCGCACGCTTGCGCTCGTAAAAATACTGTCCTTGCGCACCGGTGCTCGCCTTATCCTGTGAACTGGCAAGCCAGATAAAAGTATCTGATCCCTGTTCGGTACTTTTCATGAAGGGATATATGACTAAGCCTAGAATTCGCGCGAGTGCGCCCCCCTTACCCCAGATCGGCGTCCTCACTGCACCTGGATGAAATGAGCTCGTTACTACGTTTTTCTCTGCCAGATGATTCTGTAATTCTCGCGCAGTGAGCAGGTTCATCAGTTTGGAACGGCCATATGCCTTCAAAGTGCTGTAGCCTTGCTCTAAACCGAGATCTTCAAAATCCAGCGCACTATTGAAGTGACCATACGAACTAGTAAAGACGATTCGTACAAGACCTTCATCAGCTGCATTTAGGATTACCGGCAATAGCTTCTTCGTCAGTAAGAAACCACTCAAATGGTTAGTTACAAGCGTAGTTTCGAGACCCTCATCAGTCACTGTTCGACTTCCATTCGCTCCTCCGGCATTGTTGCAGAGCACATCGATCTTGGGGAAATCTAGTAACAATTTGTCTGCCATCTCACTTACGCTCGCCAGGGAACTAAAATCTGCCAGATAGAGGCTGACATTCTCGTTGCCCGTAGTAGCGACTATCTCCGCAACGGCAGCGCGGCCCCTTTCCTCGTTTCGGCAGACTAGCGCGACATTTGCCCCGAGCCCAGCGAAACGCCTCGCTGCAAACAATCCAATACCGCTATTCGCCCCCGTTACTACATAATTTTTCCCACTCAAGACCGCGTCAGTCATCAACTTTTCCCTGCTTTTCAATAAACAATATTTTTGAATCTTACACTGAATTCGCTTCGATCCACCCTATTTAGACATTTTGAAGAATCTGATATTCACAACTACCTGTTAGCTGTGGAGCCCAGCTTGGTATTTTCCAATCGGCAGCTGCATCTTGTACTATTCCCTAACAAGTCAGTGGCTAGCCTCACACCGAAAGATGATAATTCGAGCCCTATATTATGAGTGATACAACAATAAGCAGGTTTAAAGTCCCCAAACTCGACGGTCTCCCCGAGGACATTCGGCAACGCATCCTAGCCGTACAGGAAAAAGCTGGCTTCATTCCAAACATTTTTCTTGCATTGGCTCATAGGCCAGATGAGTTTCGCGCCTTCTTCAGCTACCACGACGCACTCATGGAAAAATCTGAGGGACTTACTAAAGCAGAACGCGAAATGATCGTGGTGGCAACCTCAGGAATCAACCAGTGCCTCTACTGTGTCGTTGCACACGGAGCAATCCTGCGCATTCGTGAGAAGAACCCACTCATTGCTGATCAGCTTGCAACAAACTATCGAAAGGCTGATATAACGCCGAAGCAGGGCTTGATGCTAGATTTTGCAGTCAAAATATCACAGCAGGCCCATGAAATTCGTGAGACCGATATGCAGACCCTGCGCGAAAATGGATTTAGCGATGATGAAATCTGGGATATTGGCTCGATCACAGCCCTCTTCGCTTTGTCAAATCGTCTCGCCAATATGGCGGACATTAAGCCTAATCCTGAGTTCTACACCATGGGAAGAAGCTAAATCGTCTAAAAATCAGTAACTAGGTGCTAAATTTGCCCAATCAACGCTGATTTATACCCATGTTTTTCTTCCCCTGATACAGCTCAGATTGTACTCTCCTAGAGTTAATCGCCGGCAAGCTAGCTTGTGAAAATAATAAATAGAATTAATTAGATGGCTATCAAAAACCCAAATATTCCAGCTAGTGCTTACAGTGGAAATAGTACGCAAATCCAACCCTCTACGGGCAGTCGTCTTTTTGAAGATGATTTAGGTACTATCCTGCTGGGCCAACCACCGGAAGTGCTGAAGGGACTGCTGCTACACGGCGTTACTAATTTCGACACCCTCGTCCTCCCTGACGTGAAAGAAAAAAGTGGATCACTCACCAATAGCCTCGAATTCCCTCTGTATTTTTTCCTGTTTGTTAGCAAAGGCCTTGAACAGGGTCGTCGACTCAATTTAGTCGGTGAGCAAGCGGACATTAGCCACGCCCTAAGACTATTGCGCATTACCCTATTTGGGCCGACTCGAGACGAGCTCGACAGCTGGCAGACAGACCCTGCCCTTGCCGATGAATGGCTCGCTGCCAGCAATGAACTCGCCCTTAAAGACAAATACGGCGAAATCATCCCAGTCCAAGACTTCTTTAATATCCTGCCATTCAAGGATGGCTGGGTGAAAGTGGGCGAGCAGACGATTAGTCACATCGATACCGATGTGTTCGATATCGGCTCGGGCGGCAGCACGGTAAGAATTGACTTGAATGAAGACACGAACATTCAGCCCCCCTATAAGGTTGAGCCAGATTATGTGCCTGGTGGACTAGTTAAGATGGGCATTGAGGTACTAGGTGGAGCATCAGGCTTCACCCCCACCGAGCCTTGCACCGGACTCGCATTCTGCTACAACGGCGAGTACATACTGATCGATGCAATCCCCTTTCTAGATCAACACCTATTCGCCCGAGGCATCTCCAAGAATCAAGTTGCGGCGGTGTTTCTCACCCATTTGCACGACGACCACTCATCACTATTCCCGTTAATGTTGATGCCTCATCGCGTTGATCTCATCACTACACGTGAGATCTTCAATATGGCGATGGAAAAAATATCCTGCGGCATAGGCTGGACACTCGCGGCTGTATGTGAACATTTCAATCTAGTCGAAGTGACACCAGGCGAACGCCTAAACTATTTCGGCTTAACCATCGAGACTCATGTTACCGTCCATAGCATTCCTACAATTGGTGCAACGTTCTCGACGGTAAACAAAGGCATTGAAAGAGAAGTATGTGTGATCGGTGATAATCACTCTATGAGTGCTATCAGAGATATGGCACAGCGCGGCCTGATTCGTGAGAGCACTGCCAAAAACTTAGAGCGCTTATATTCCGACAGATTTTCCTTGTTAGTAGCAGACGGCGGCGCCGGTGCGATTCACGGCGACCCTGCGGATGCAATTCAATCTGCTTCTGATCGTGTTGTCTTCGTTCATGTTGAAGAACTCGCAAATGAATTTAATACAACATTCTCACTAGCTACTTCCGGCAAGCGTTACACGATTCTAGACGGTGACTCTGCGATCTATACTTCGCAGATAAATCACTATCTCACCGAATGGCTGGGAAGACCTTTTCCAAACCGATGGATGCGCAGCTTGCTAGCCGAGGAAGAAATTCGACGTTACAACGCAGATGACGTAATCCTAGTTCAGGATGCAACAACCCGCGGCTTCGTCTATCTAATATTGACCGGCTACTGTGATGTAGTAAGACACGATGGCCTAAGACTGACTAAAGACGCCGAACTGCAGGCCGGCGATATACTCGGTGAGATGGCCGTGATAACCGGTAGCGGTACGCGCAATGCTAGCGTCATAGCCAAGACTCCTGTGACCCTCTGCGTCTTCTCGGAAGAAACATTCAAATCGTTCATCGTCGCCGAAGGTTTTCAAGACAAGCTACTACAGCAGTGGTCACTACGACCTGCTATCGCTAGACAGCCTCAGTTCGAGCATATGACATCAACAGTCTTAGAGAAGCTTTGCCACGCTGCAGAATCTCTAATCCTGCATGAAGGCGACAGCTATGAATTGTCAGAATACACATGGTGTTTGCTGGCAGGTGGAGAGGCTTCACTGAATGGTAAAAGCATGTACCGCTATGAAGACTATGGCGCCAGGCCTTTTGCCGAATCCGATAGCGGCCCCATTGTTACTAAAGAAGGCTGCACGCTGATACTGTTTGATGCCAGACGACTGGATCGACTGCGTATGAGAACACCACAACTGAATTACTATCTGCGAAAACTTCGCGGCAAGGAACTAAGCAATCATGTTCCTTGGATTCTAGGTCAGGTTGATAGCCACGCCTAGAGACAGTGCGCCTGATCGATCTTGATCAGCGCTTTAGCCTTAGCAGCAACTGATCGATGCGATCTATCGAGAACGGCTTGGAGAAACTGCCAACCACGTTCAAATTCATCTCCTTGCCAATATTCTTGGTGAGCTTTATCTTCTCTTTGTCCATGCCACTGATCAGCACGATCATCGAGCGGCTATCTATGCTCTGCAAGAAATTAAAGACGGCGAGCCCGTCGTAGCCCTTCTCCGACATATCCATGTCTTCATCGAGACCCAAATCCAAATCTAGGAAAATTAAATCCGGCTCAAATTTTCGATAGGCATCCTTCACCTCTCTGAAATCATTAACAGATACCACGTCATATCCTGCGACCCTCGCAACTTCTTCTATGATGTCGGTAATATCTTTGTTGTCATCGACAATTAGCAACTTCCTAAACTGATGACCTACTGAATCACTATCCATACTACAACCTTTCATTTCCTATAACTTTCCCAAACAGGAAAGCCCCAATAACGATTATATCGTCTGATTCGAATCTAGCATCACTTTTGATGTGCTATAAAAGACAAATATGTTTACTGAATGCTGACTAGCCAAAAATTCGTAGGAATAGTCTCAGCATAGTCGATAAGAATTATGAGCGACAGTAAAATGAATTCAGTTACCACAGGAGTTGCCAATCAGTCATGCATGTTATAGAAGAAATGGAAATTCAAGCATTAAACGATGCTGAAACATCAGAGAACAAAATCCATAGCGATGAAATTGCTGCGAGATATGGATTCAGCGGTGCGCTAGTAAGTGGCGTTAACGTATTCGGCTATCTTACGCAGCCCCTTGCTCATCATTTCGGCGGAGCTCTGCTGGAACAAACGACTTTCGATGTGAAGTTTCTGAAACCTGCTTACCACAATGAACTTTTGCGAATTTCCACCGAAGAGCTAAGCACTGACGCAGACTCCACTCGGTTTAAGAGCAGCGCTTTCAATCATCAAGGCAGCCTTCTAGCAACGCTGGAATCTACTTTATGGGAACAAAGCCCTGCCTTGAACCCTCCTCATCCCGCCCTAAAAGGGCCCTCAGAAATTGCCAGAAACGAAATAAGCTGGGAACGCATCAAGCTTTCTGTGGCTGCACCAGACTATTTGTGGACACCAAGTGCAGAAGACAATCAGCAGCGGGTAGATGCGCAGCGCGACAGGGCGAAGATTTATCAAGGGGCTTCTGCGTACATACACCCCTACTATTTGCTAGATGCTTGCAATAAGGCCCTCATGCGCATGTTTATTCTGCCCGCCTGGATTCACGTAGGTAGCAAGCTTACCATTAGGCATCCCATACGTGTCGGACAGGACATTACTGTTTGCACAGTGCCCACTGAAAAATGGGAGAAAAAAGGCCATCAATTTATACGTTTGTCCATCGCAATGATTGTCCAAGGAAACATTGCAGCCGAAACATCTCACACTGCAATATTCAAAATCGCAGAGTGAAAGAGCGCATCGCTCCTGCTTCATTCCAGCTCTTTTGATTCCATCAATACAGCGCCTGCAAAGTAACCTGCTCAAGGATAGTTGTCTGGAAACTGTTATCCAATGCTGCAATTAATGATAGTCTCCTACGCAGTTAACAATAGAAGCTGACTTAACATGAATTATTTGAGAAACATCTGCACCCTATTTGGCTCTGTCTTACTGACAGTAAGCCTTACCTCAGGCTATCTTTTCGCCGATGACTTAAGTGAGAAAATTCTCACATTGCGTGAGCGGGCAGTTGTCGAAAATGAAATTCTAGAGGAACGTTTAGATAGCTTGGTGCCACAGTTAATGAAACGCGAAGGCATAGATGCATGGGTAATCATTGCGCGGGAATACAACGAAGATCCTGTTCTAAAAACGATGCTACCTGCAACCTGGCTCAATGCACGGAGACGAACTGTGTTAATGTTCATCGATCATGGTGACTCCCGCGGAGTCGAGAGGCTCGCAGTAGCTCGCTATGCTGTAGGCGAACTCTTTCCAGCAGCATGGGATCCGGAAGAGCAGCCAGACCAGTATCAACGCATCGCCCAACTTTTGACGGAGTTTAATCCTAGCAAAATAGCTCTGAACTATTCCGATACCTATGCACTCGCTGATGGCCTAAGCTATTCGGAACAACGGGACTTCAGTGCGGCACTGCCCAGCGATTTACAAAGCAGGATCGTATCTGCTGAAAACCTAGCAGTAGGCTGGCTGGAAACACGAACACCCTCCGAGATGAAAGCTTACAAAGATGTCATGACGATCGCGCATGAGATAATAGCTGAAGGCTTTACAGCCGCAGTTGTTGAGCCCGGAGAGACCACCATCGAAGATCTTAGCTGGTGGTACCGCCAGCGCGTAAACGATCTCGGATTGGACACCTGGTTTCATACGGGAATCGAATTGATGCGCTCTGATGCGTCACATGCCGCTATTGGTGATGACCCAGATCAGCAAGAAGTCTTCCACAAAGGAGATATGATTCACATCGACTTTGGCATTAGCTATCTAGACTTACAGACTGATACGCAACAGAACGCCTACATCTTAAAGGAAGGCGAAACAACGGCGCCGGATTACCTTGTCAGTGCTTTGCACAAAGGCAACGAACTGCAAGACATTCTAACCAACAACTTTCAGGTAGGACGCAGTGGTAACGAGATCCTGCGCCTAACCAGAGAGCAAGCAATTGGCGCTGATATCGGGCCCATCATCTATACACACCCGATCGGCCTGCACGGCCATGCGGCAGGCACCACTATCGGCATGTGGGACAAACAAGACGGCGTACCTGGCACCGGAGACTACCCAATGAACGCCAATACTGCATATTCTATCGAGTTAACGGCGCTCGTAGACGTGCCGGAATGGAGCAGCGCGCCCTTGTCGGTAAAACTTGAGGAAGACGGGTTTTATGACGGGTCGAAATTCGAGTATATTCAGCCTAGACAGACTGAATACCACATTATCCAAGCAGACTGACCAATAACCACAGGACAACGCCATGCCTCTCGATATTACATTTACTCTCAGCGATAGAGATCTGGAAAGGTTCAAGACCATCGTAATTAACGCTAGGTCCACTGTATCCGACCAGCAGGGACAAGCAGACATCGAGAAAGCTGCTTACAAGATTGTCGAAGTGGCAATGAATATGGATCTGCCAGACTTCATTGCTGAACGATTACTTCAGCTCAAAGTACTACTCGACATGCTGAAAGATACAGAGTGGAATTTAGGCGAGGAAGATCGCGAGCGAATCATTAGTGCAATGGCATATTTCGCAGATCCTATCGACCTTATTCCAGATCATATTCCAGGAATTGGATTTCTTGATGACGCGATGTTCGTGGAAATTATAATTCGAGAATTACGCTCCGAAATGTCTGCTTACGCAGAATTCTGCCGCTATCGAGATTCTGAAAGCGCTAGGCTGCAAGAGGCCGGAAAGGATCCGCAGGAGAACAGAGAACAATGGTTAGGCGCAAAGAGAGATGAGCTGCATTCTAAAGTTGCTGCCAACAAGAGTTCAGACGAAGAAGATTTCGTGTTTCACATTCTCTAAGCACTAGCATTCAGGAAATCCTGGACTAGGCGATCTATTTAACGAAGCCTGTGGCCAAACTCGATCGATCCAGCATCTTGCCATTCAAGTAAACCGAAGAAATCGAACGAGTATTGCGAATATCCTCCAAAGGATCCTCGTCCAACACCACGAAATCAGCACTGTACCCGGGCTGCAAAAGACCCAAATCTGCTAACCCCAACCTCTGTGCTGGCTTACTAGTGGCCGCTTGGATTGCCTGCATCGGCGTCATACCCAGTCTTACAAATATTTCCAACTCCCGATGCCCCGTATAACCAAAGAAATGATCGGGAACAGCGCCCGCATCCGTTCCTAATACTATATCGACATTAGCATCGAGCAAGTGCGCAAAGCTGGCACGCAGTTCCATTTCGCGAGCTTCTACTCTACTTGGATTCACTAGTCTCTGACCGCTTTCACCTAAGCGAGCCGCAACAGATTCTGGCAACGAAGCGCGGAGAAACTGATCGCTGCCAATTGCCTCACGTCGTAACTCCCCCAAGCCCATGTTCGGAACAACAAATGCCTTTGCTGCTGCTATTTGCTTCGCTATCTCTGGACCAAGATCCACGCCGATTCTTCCGTGCAAAAACCCAGTAACCCCCGCCTCTAACAAGTCTGGCATATCTTGTGCGTATTGCTGATGGGCATAAATTTCAATGCCGTTCGCAAGCGCTTCATTAGCGATCGCACGATATAATACAGGCGCTAGTTTTCGCTGACTGCCACCACGGTCATCGACCCATATCTTAATAACGGGAATATTCTTCGCTGCAATTTGCCGAACCGATTCTACGGCCTGCTCCACACTATCCACACCATAAAGGATGCGCTGCCCCGTCTGCTGCTCGACCTCAATCGCATGAGCAAGAAACTGATCATTCGGGCCCTGTCCCGGTGGCGCCATACCTGCGGCAAAGAGAAAACGAGCAGCTGAAAATTCACCACTAAGCTGAGCCTGCTGCACCTCAAAGGCTAAGCCATCCGGATCACTACCCGCTGAAAATACAGCCGAGAACCCATAGTAGGCATAACGCTGCAGATGATCGATGAGGTTCTCACGATTGTAGTTTTGCGCGCCCCAACTAGTGTGTCCTTCGTAACCCAAGTGTGCGTGGCTATCTATCAACGCTGGGATGACTGTCTTGCCACTTAGGTCGATCACATCTACGCTCAAGCTAGGCTCGATCTCAGATCGGGGGCCAACGGCTACGATGCTACCGCCCTCGATCAACATAGCCGCCGATTCCAAGACGCTTCCGTCGCCAACAATTACCCTCACGTTATCCAGCAAAAAGCTATCAGCCTCGGCTTGCTGCCCGTAAGCTAACGGAGGAAGAACAAAAGACAGCTCTAGCATCAGTATAAAAACCGCGATCGCAGGCCAGAATTGACTGCCTGCGCTATTTCGCTTGCCGCACCCTCCAAATGACTGCTCTATAGACATTTTCTTGCTCTCTTTTTAGCTCTGAGACTGTTAATCTAGCACCTTTTACAATTTTAGGAATAGGTTGCTGCTTTGGCGCAAGAAACACTGACAAATACGACTTCGCAAACACTGCTCAGCGAAGCTGATGCTCTGGCGCTGGTCTCGAGGACAGACACAGCAGCTCTTGCCAGTGAAGCGAGGGCTTTGTGCGATAGTGCTCATGGCAATATCATTACTTATTCCAAGAAAGTATTCATACCCCTAACGCACCTCTGTCGCGACGTCTGCCACTACTGCACCTTCGCACGCACGCCCAAGCGAATCGACCAAGCCTATATGAGCGTTGAGCAGGTTCTTGATCTCTGCCACCAAGGTGCTATCGAAGGCTGCCAGGAGGCGCTATTCACCTTGGGTGAAAAACCAGAGCTTCGTTACAAAGCGGCTCGCGAGGCACTTACCGAATTAGGCTTCGAATCAACCATCGACTATGTGACTGAAGTAGCTGGTGCCGTCTTGAGGGAAACAGGTCTGATACCACACATCAATGCTGGCAACATGACGAGGGCCGAGATCGACAAGCTTCGCCAAGTCAGCGCGTCCATGGGAATCATGTTGGAGTCAGCCTCTTCCCGACTCTGCGAAAAAGGTATGCCCCACTATGGCTCTCCAGACAAAGACCCTGCCACTAGGCTAGAGACTATTGAACTCGCAGGCCAAGCAGGCGTGCCTTTTACATCAGGAATTCTGATCGGCATTGGAGAAACTCGTCTAGAAAGAATTGAATCTCTACTTGCGATGCGCAGCGCACATCAAAGACACGGCCATCTACAAGAAGTCATCGTGCAAAATTTCCGCGCGAAAGAAAACACCAAGATGGCACAGGCGCCAGAGCCCGACCTCAATGAACTCGTCTGGACTCTAGCCGTAGCGAGACTTATCTTCGGCGCACAGATGAACATCCAAGCACCTCCAAACCTAAGTCCGGGCGTGCTTCCACAATTGGTCAATGCAGGCATCAACGATTGGGGCGGCGTCTCTCCGCTTACGCCCGATCATGTTAATCCAGAGGCACCGTGGCCTCATCTCGAAAATTTAGCCAGAGAGACCGCCGCTGCAGGTAAATTCCTAGATCAGCGGCTAACTATCTACCCAGAGTTTGCCCGTGACCCAGATAAGTGGCTAGATGAAAAACTGAAATTCCCCATATTAAAGCAGAGCGATAGTTGCGGATTTGCTAAAAGAGACAACTGGACACCAGGTGCCACCGAGCCTATTCCGCAGCTTGATAATGCATTGCTTAAAAGCCTTGTCTCGACTGATCGAGTATCGAGTGATGTTCAAAGAATCGTCGCTGCCTGTGAAGCACAGCAAGAACTTTCAATTGAAGATGTGAGCCGCCTGTTTGAGAGCCGCGGCGCCGACTTCAGCTACATAACACAACAAGCCAATCGACTAAGACAAGAGTGCAATGGCGACACAGTAAGCTTCGTCGTGAATCGAAACATTAACTACACCAATGTCTGTTATTTCAAATGCCAGTTCTGCGCCTTCTCCAAAGGCAAGATGAGTGAGAACCTACGCGGCCGTCCCTATGACATAAGCGCAGAAGAAATCGCGCGGCGCACTCGCGAAGCTTGGGACAGAGGCGCAACCGAGGTCTGCATGCAGGGCGGTATTCATCCCGACTACACTGGCCAGACCTATCTCGATATTATTGAGACAGTCAGACACGCTGCTAAAGATATGCATATCCATGCCTTCTCGCCTCTGGAAGTTTGGCAAGGGGCAAGCACACTCGGTATCACTCTCGAAGAATTTCTCAAGAAATTAATGGCGGCTGGCCTGAACACCCTGCCCGGCACAGCAGCAGAAGTGTTAGACGATGAAGTTAGAGAAGTACTCTGCGCAGACAAATTAAACTCCGAAGAATGGCTGGAAGTAATGGAGACTGCCCACAAGGTCGGATTCAGGACAACCGCAACCATCATGTATGGCCACATTGACCGGCCTAAGCACTGGGCCAATCATTTGTTGCGAATTCGCGCCCTACAGAAGCGAACCGGTGGCTTTACCGAATTCGTCCCTCTACCCTACGTACACATGGAGGCCCCTATGTATCTTAAAGGCCTTTCACGTCGCGGCCCCAGCTTCCGCGAGGCAGTTTTAATGCACGCCGTAGCCCGGTTGGTTTTCCACGGACAGATCGATAACATTCAAGCTTCTTGGGTGAAAATGGGCTTGGATGGAGTAGCTGCCTGCCTAAACGCGGGGGCCAACGATTTAGGGGGCACGTTAATGAATGAAAGCATCACTCGAGCCGCCGGCGCCAGCTATGGACAGGAATGGACTCCACAGGCAATTGAAGACACAATTCGTAACATGGACCGACTGCCTCGTATGCGCAATACACTGTATGCTAGCGCCCCGAAAGAGCGCTACCAAAGCGCTCGCCGCGCACAAGAATTAAGCGAAATTGAGAACAATTCAGCTAACAAGAAACAACGGACTAAGAAACTGGAAAACCTAGCACAGGCAATCTAGCTAGTTCTCGATTATTAACACAGCGTAAATAACCATTAACATTAATCCAAATCCGCCACGAAGTCGTATTCGATAGTCGGTACGCCAATCAGGAAAACGTAAACTCAGAATGAAAATTGCTATTACTGGTGCCAACAGCAGTGTTGGACTGAACCTATTGAATCACATTGTCTCCTCGACAGATATTAACGTTATCGCCGGTGTTCGCTCTGACCGCGCGATGCAATCATTGCCGAGTTCGCCACAGGTAGACCCGCGCATCATCTCCTACCAGGATCCTGCCCAATTGGCAGCAGCCTTAGAGGGCGCAGACTGCATCGTGCATCTTGCTGGAATCCTCATTGAGGATAAAAATACCAGCTATACCAGCGCGAATATCGACGCCACAGCAGCTGTCGTAAAAGCGGCTCAACAGCTGAACGCGAAACACATAGTTTTTATCAGCGTAGTCGGCGCTAGTGCAAATTCTAGCAACGCCTATTTCAGATCCAAGGGTTTAGCCGAAGAACTCGTTAAGAATTCTGGCCTTCCGGCCAGCGTCATTCGTACACCTATTTTGCTTGGCCCTAATACTGCGGGTGCCAGCTCTATGATTGGCGCAGCCTCTCAGGCTAAGACAAAAATTCTCGGTGGTGGTAAATACTCCATGCGACCTCTAGACATCGACGATCTGAATCAAGCTATCCTGAACTGCTGTAATGGCGACTCCCTCGAGGCGAAATTATACGAACTAGTAGGACCAGAGCCGATCGCCTACCGCGACCTCATCCAGAAGACAGCAGCGATGATGAATAACGAAGTTGAAGTCGGGTCTGTCCCGATTGCAATAGCCAAATTGGTAGCTGCAATAAGCTCTCGAATCAAAGGTGGTGGCATCACCCCCACAGTAATCGATGTGATTACAATGGACGAAGTAGTAGATAGTAATGCAGACGGCGAGCTAAACATCACCCTCACACCACTACAAAACACTCTGGAAAAAATCTTGGAGCATAAGAAAAACAAATGAGCGAAGAAACCGAAAACAACCCAGAAGCAACAGCAGAAGTCGAAGTAGAAATGGCTCCTGCCAAGAAAAAGCCCAGCCCAATCGGCCGCGTAATTTTTCTTATCCTTACCGCACTCTGCTTCGCCTACCTTTACTACAGGCTAAATGGCGCTGCTGCTCGAGAAGGGCTGAGCCTCGTCGAATACATGACGCAAGTATTCTCTACGGTAGATTGGATTCCGTGGTTAGGACTAATGATTTGCTACTCACTGTTCTACTTCGCAATAGACACTCTAGTAGTCACAAAAGCACTGAACTGGTTTGTAGCTGATATCAAATACAAAGACATCATGCCAATCCGCGCCAGCGCCTACATCATTTCAATATTCAACGAGCAGATCGGCAAGGGCGCGATGGCCTATTATCTGAACAAACGCGACCAGATCCCCGGCTGGGAAGTGGGCTCGGTAATGCTCTTTATTATGTTCTGTGAAATATACTACCTGCTCGTTTGGGCAACTATCGGTTTTGCAGTCAGCGGCAGCTCACTCCCCGAAGTATTCGGCCTGGTACCTTACATTGCCGCCGTTGCTACTGTTTTCTTGATCCTTTGGATTGCCTACTTTCGTGGAGCGATTCTCCCGAACAACAAATTTCGTGAGCGGGCAGTATTGAGCGCCTTTCGCCAAGCCAAGCCTTGGCACTACGGAGCCTTCTTCCTATTGCGCTCCCCTGCCCTGTTGGCTGCCATTGTTGTTTACACCGTGGCTCTCAACTTGTTTGGCGTGGAAGCATCACTAATGACTCTGCTACCGTTCTTACCAGTTATTTTCTTCGCAGCCGCCGTCCCTACGCCTATGCGTGCAGCAGCAATAACCTTCTGGGTCATCTTGTTCCCTGAGAACGAAGGGCAGATGGCAGCATTCGGTTTCGTCCAGCACAATTTCTTCATACTATTTAATGCTGCTATCGGACTCGTATTCTGGCGTAAAGCCCAACGAGACTTGTTCGGCAAGTAATGGCCAACCTGCTTACCGCTATACGCCTGCTACTGGTTATTCCAGTAGCTATGGCGATAGCGAATGCATCATTATTCACGAGCTGGTTACTACTGGCACTAGTTGTCGTTGCCATAGCAAGTGACTATTTTGATGGAAAGGTAGCCCGCGCATTTAAAACTGCTTCTGCCCGCGGCATGTTATTCGATCACGGCACGGACTTTATCTTCGTAACAACGGCGCTGTTCGCGCTCTCTACTGTCGGTCTATCCAGCGTGCTGTTACCGATATTGATCGTCGTTGCCTTTTCGCAGTACGTGTTAGACTCCTACTATCTATTCAAACAAAAGCAACTGCGAATGAGTTTCCTAGGGCGCTGGAATGGTGTTCTCTACTTCGTACCTATTGTGTTAGTCGCAAGCTCGAGGCTCCCTGTACTCGAACAAGCGCAGGATGCTTTCAATTTGATAATTGTCTACTTCAATTACGCGCTAACTGTTTCTACCCTCGCCTCAATTGTTGATCGCGGCATTGCTCCACTGCTACAGAAAGACAAATAGAGCACCATCACAGGCACAATGAAAAACAAACCTCTTCCAAGCCTACCTATAATTCTTACCCTACTTTTTGCTGTGTTTACCTTCTCGGTTTCTGCCCAAAGTACCGAATCAGAACTACTCCAATCGTTGTTTCAATCTATAGATGAAAGATTAGAATATATGGACGATGTAGCGCTGTTCAAAGCACAGAATAAAATACCCATCGAGGATGTTGAGCGCGAGAAGATTGTTTTATCTGATGCTGAACAGCTTGCAGCAAGCCATGGAATGGACCCAGTTTCGATTGAGAACTTTTTCATTACACAGATTAATGCAGCGAAGGCCATTCAGTATCGCTACAGAGCTGAACTACTGACCCGCGAGGCATCCCACCCAATCATAGATCTGCAGTCGGATATACGTCCTGCGCTAGATCGACTGGGCAACGACATCGTCACACTCCTCGCCACACTTTTACAAAGTGGGTTACCAATAGGTGAGGAGAGCCGCGAACGCTTCATGGAAGCGCTACAGAACCCGCTTCTCGCCGACTCAGAAAGGGAAGCTCTTTTCAATGCCCTTCTGGAAGTACGACTTAGCCCTTAAGGGCACGCTGTATTGAACAATTGTGCGCGGCAAGGCACACTTAGCTCTCCTTGCCTGCCGAATTCAGCATCAGGGTTAGTAATATCCTAGATCGACCGTATAAAAACAATTATAGCCAGAGGTCAAAACAATGCCATTCGACATAACAATAACCCTCAGCGATGGAGACTTGGAAAAATTCCAGGAAAGCATCGATAAGGGCAAGCTAGTTGTCAACGATCAGGAAAATGCCAAAGCAATCGAGCAGAAGGCTTCCGAGCTTATCGAACTCGCTACCGGCGGTGACTTACCGCAGTTCGTGCATGACAGAATTCTCAAGTTGCAAATTCTGTTGAACATGATCCGAGATGATGAATGGAAGCTTACTGATCAAGAGGCGCAGAGTATTCGCGGAGCACTCTACTACTTCGTCGACCCGGACGATTTGATTCCAGACCATATTCCGGGAATTGGATTCCTAGACGATGCCATGTACGCAGAGATCATTGTTCAAGAACTCAAAACTGAGATAAAAATGTATCAGGAATTTTGTCAATTTCGAATCTCAGAGGAGAACCGACAAAGAAGCAAAGGCATAGACCCTCATGTCGGCCGTGAAGACTGGATCTCCGAAAAGCGCGCAGTGCTTCACGCACGCATGCGTGAGCGTCGCACTCTACGCACCGGAGGCCGAGGCCTGCGTATGCGGATCTTTTAGTTAGCTGGAGCTATCCTTGAATAAAAATACTGCCATCTTTGCACTGGGTTTTGCATCACTGCTTTGCTCATTCCATTCATCAGCACTCGCACAACAATCCGTCGTTCCCATCGATAGCGCGGTACGAAATTCATTCGAAGCAATCTCTTCCGACCCACGCGTCACTGCAGGGCTAGCTAGGATAGAAGCTAGAGAAACGGAAATGGTTCGGGAACAATTCCGATTAACCGAGATCCCCGCTCCTCCATTCAAGGAGGAAGTACGGGCTGCTTACTACCTGACTTTGATGCAGGAAAGAGGCCTAGAAGACGCATATATCGACAGTGAGGGTAACGCAATTGGGATTCGTCGCGGCAATGGCGACGGACCAACACTCTTAATAGCCGCCCACCTAGACACGGTATTTCCGGAAGGCGTAGACACCAGCATCGAACTACGCGGGGGCCGCTACTATGCCCCTGGCATTGGTGACGACACTCGCGGCCTCGCGGCTATGCTTTCCATTATAGAGACTCTGAATGATTCCGGGATTCAGACCCATGGCGATATCATGTTCGCCGCAAACGTCGGCGAAGAAGGCAGAGGTGATTTGCGCGGCATCAAAGCAATTTTCCGAGATCACCCAGAGATAGATGGCTTTATCTCTATCGATGGCGTTCGTCTTAGACGCATCACCACAGGAGGCACAGGCAGCCGACGCTTCGAGTTTCGATTCAGCGGGCCCGGCGGACACTCTTTCGGCGCCTTTGGCCTAGCGAGCGCGATACACGCCATGGGCAGAGCTATTAACAAGATAGCCGACTTTGAAACCCCCAGTTTCCCCAAGACTACATTCACTGTTGGAACTGTTGCGGGCGGAACATCGGTCAATTCAATCGCCGCAGATGCAGTGTTCGCCCTCGATATGCGATCCAACGATCGAGAACAGTTGGCACTCTTAGAAGAACGCACCAAGGCGGCAGCCTTAGAAGCTGTGGCTGAAGAGAATGCACGCTGGAACAACGGTGAGATTAGCGTGGACTTTGTTTTGATCGGAGACCGACCGGTAGGACGAACTGCTACCGAAGACTCATTGGTGCAGGCCGCCGCCCTAGCCTTCGATGAAGTTGGTATAGAGCTACAACAACTCGGCATCTCCAGCACCGATTCCAATGTTCCCATGTCACTGGGAATTCCAGCTATAACCATCGCCGGTGGCGGTAATGGTGGTGGAGCACACTCCCCGGACGAATGGTTTGTTCCGACAAATTCTCATGAGGGGCCTCAGACTTCGTTTCTCATCGCCTTAGCCATGGTAGGAATCCAAGGCATCAACACCGGCCTCCTTGAACAACACAGTCGCTAATAGCGCTCCTAGCAACCAAACAAAAGAAAGTGCGAATTCGCACTTTCTTATGCCGCTCAATCTACCGAGGGTTCGACTGTTAGTGTTGCATCTTGTGCAGGATTCTTCTCACCCTTCTCACCCTTCTCTGTCTTTTCGGTCAATGCTGACTTCCCAAAACTGAGCGGGTATTGCTGATAGAAGCGATAGAAGCTCTTCAGACTAAACTCGTTCAACACCTTTTGACTATAACCTCTGCGCCTGTTTCGAAACTCATCGTAGTCCCTATAACGCAGTGCATGTAAACAATGTTTACAGACAACGAGATCGTGTTCTGAGAGCAAAACTTCACCATTGCTGCGAATCTTAAGCAATTTGTAATCGTCTGAAATCTTTGTAGTTGCAAGATATTCCAGCGCTGGATGCTCTGCCATCTGGGCTTCCAACTGCGTACACCACGCTAGATGATAGGTAGGGTACTCTCTATGATTTTTATACCAAAGCTCGTCAGGGATATAGGCCAGCACTCTGCTATTCTTGATCGCTAAGGTCTTATCCGGCAGCACTCTCAGGCCATCAGCCTTCAGTAACATACCTGGGTTTTCCAATGCCGAACGTTCCGCGCCAGTTAGATGAACAGCTGGATCGAACAACTCGAAATAACCGAATTCTTCTGTACCAATGTTCTCTCGAAGCTCGTTAAAGGGCTGAAAATCTCTGAAGTCTGGTAATTTCACGCGACTCTATTCCTAGCGGATTTCTTCTAGAATCGTGGAGAGACGCGTCTCAGCATCGGTAACCACAACAAACTCTACACGACGCGATCGCTCAGCATCCTCGCGGCCATCCTCTTGCAAAATTAATTGCGAGGAAGAAAGGCCATTCGCAGTCATATGCTCACGCAGCCAAGATTTTTCATGCGCAACGGCATCGAGCGCAAATAGAAATCCCAAGGTTGTGCGGGTACGTTCCTGGGAAAGTGCCATGTTTCGCATATAGGCTTCGTCGCTATTTGCAGCAAAAGACCAAGAGCTAGAAGTATGCCCCTCGATTCGCAATTCGAGAATGTCATCACGGTATTCATCAGACGTAAGAATCGCCGTATAACGTGGAAAGAAGTCACTGAGTATCGTCGAGAATTCAGCCTTAAGGTCAGACTCGCCCTCCTCGAACAGCAAACTGGTATTTGTAAAACGAAACTTTAGATCTTCCCCTAACTCTGCTCCCCACAGCGGCAGATCATCGTCGAACTCAGCGAGTAGATCTGTATACAGCTCTTCACGAAGATCTTCATACAGGACAACCACCCGTTCAATCTCATCATTCTTACGCTCAACAATAACAAGATACATAACGGAAATGAGCAGAAACAGCATCATCAGACCGCTCATCAGATCGCTGACTGCGATCCAATGCTCTTCAGATTCTTGTTCTACTTCAGCACTTAGCATAACGGCCTATTTCGATGTTTGTGGGCGCTTGCCCGATTGCTGCTCAGCCATCAACAATAATTCACGAAGCCTGTCGGTTAGTGGCACATAGTCGTTCACAAACTTCTCCGATAGCGCTGTCAATTGATACCCGAAGGTCTGCAACGCCGCGGTTAACTCTTTCTCCATAGACTGATCGAGTATTTGCATCTGCTTCTCGGTTTTTTCTGTCATCGCCTCGACGTGCTCGGCGAGACCCGAGTGCGCCTGATTTACCGAATTCGCTAAACTCTGTGTTACCTGCTCTACAGTGCCAGAAATATCTCGCGCCGCTGCTGCCAGTACTTGGGTCAGGCTTTCATTATTCTGCTCTATACTCGAACTCAACTTCACTGTCAGCTCAGACACATAGTCACCAAGCGCAGGCAAGCCTTCCGATGCCTGACCGACTAAACCAGACAATCCAGAAAGGTACCCTTCTAAGTTCGATGTCTGCTGTTCTAGACCACTCAACAAATTGCCTAAAGACTCCGCCACCTTGTTGAAATTTTGCGAATGCACCATCATCTGCTCATAAGAATGGCTTGCGTGTTTAATTACCTCGATACTCGCTTCCTGGGCTCGTAGCATATCGTCCAACTGACTCGAATAACTTTGCTGCCACTGCAACAGATGACCTAATGATTCGTTAAATTTTTGGAAATTTTCACCATATTGAACTTCGATACGACTATTAAATTCCGTCATTACTTTGGCGAGAGCAGTTGTCAACGCATCGGTATTCGCTGTTACCATCTGCTCTTGATAAGAGCGCGTAGACGCTAATAAGGCCTGACTGTCGGCCCGGCTTTCCTCACGAAGCTGTTCGAGATTTGAGTTGAGCGTGCTGATGGTGTTGTTAAGATCGGTGACCGTAGCTGGCTTTTCAACGCTATCGGAGTCAGTCCTGATCGAGGTCAGGGTATTGCGCAGCCTTATGCTCAAGGCCCCCAATATCCCCACGATAGATGACCATACCGCCACACCCAAGCCGTCGATCATTATTGGGACGCTGGCCTCTATAGCTGCGCTATCGAAGCGCATCAAGCCAAACGCGATACCTAAGAAAGTCCCGAAGATGCCGAAGCTGGTCAATATTGCAGGCGCATTGCGCACGGTCTGCGGTGAATAACTAGGTCCGTGAAAGTAGACAACAAGCAAGAGCATGAAGCCTATTAGGCCCCAGGTTACAGAACTCAAATCATACAATTCAGTCATTCTCTCTCACCTAACAAACTCGTCTCATAACTATCTGCCGCCGTTATTTTTCCAATTCACTCCCGAATTCTAACATCCGACAAAAAACCCGCTGCGAAGCGGGTCTCAATGTTTTATGGAATCAGATATTCCACTTAAATTTGATCGCGCTATTCTGCCTCCGCTCCCTTGCGCAGATGACCGTAAATGAGCTCCTCTGTAAATTCAACACATTTGAATTCAAGTATCTGCATATTCTCATCCACTCTTCGGTAAAGCGGAAACCGTAAAGTCCATGCCTCGGTATACACATTGGGATCCTCTAACGTTGCCTCGTAGATGAGGGTATTTGGTCCCAGATGCGTGTAACGCTCGGTGACTCGCAGCGCGTCACTGTGATGATTTCCTGCATGATCCAACCATGTATCAGGCACCTGATCAGTCACATCAATGACGAGGCTATCGCCTTCGAAATGCCCTCGAGAATGGCCCATCCAACTAAATATCGGAGCCTCGAAATCAGGGCGATTCATATACACAATACGACTTGCGCTAGCAAACTCATATGCCATTACAACATGCTCTGGAGACTGAATAATTTGAAAGGGAAACGGCAGGTAGTTCGCTCTAGGCACACCCGGCATATAACATTTCACTATCGGATCTAAGGACAACCATTCTGCCTTATTTTCCAGCTGTTTGGTGCGAGCATCCGCGGTATAAGGGATATTCCCCCCCTCTACGACGCCCAATCCGGCAGGAATTGCTCCTATCGCCCCTAACTCTGCGAGTGGGCCGAAATCTGCTGCATGGGGCTCTACGTTCCAATGCGCACTACCGATTGCCTGCCAGATACCATTAAAGTCCGGCTTTCCATCAGCGGTTTTTGGGACAAAGTCACTCTCTGCTGCCACGCTGGCAACGCTCAACGCTGCCAAGATCGGCGCAACTAGCAGCCCCAAAAAGCGAGACCTTAAGGCATTTTTTAGCGGATAGTTCGTCATTAGTGGCTCCCCTATTCTTATTTTTAACTACCATATCACTTTCAGCAGAACAGCCAAATTCTAAATAACATCCAATACGGTGAGCACGAGAATTTCATATTGACAGAAGCACCATGCTGCACTGAGTATTCAACATCAGAATCATACTGCTCACTAAGCAATTTTGCTGCAAGGTTGGACAAACTGGAAACACTAGCCAGACTGGAAGAAACTGCGCTCAGCGTATTGATGCGGGAATCAGGGATAGCCTTTTTCGGCTCTCTAATCCTGCATTCACTCGCTATGGCCTTCGTCGTGGGGATAAACTTCGCGATAGCATTTCGACTCATTGGCTTCGCACCCCGTATAAAAATAGCAGCCCTCAGTCGTTTCTATCTAATACACTGGTACGCTGCAGCTCTGATCTTCATCTCCGGAACTGCTTTGTTGTTAGCCTATCCAGCCAAGGCGCTTACCAATCCAGTGTTCTATATAAAGCTTTGCGCAGTAGTAATTGGCCTGCTGATAAGCAAGCGCATTCAAAATACCTTTGCATATAAACCTGATGTATTGGTTGATAGCTCCTCCATCAAACTCGCTTATCTATCTATAGCGCTATGGGCAATCACCTTGACCGCTGGACGATTCTTAGCCTACACCTACAGCATCCTTCTCGCCTCGCGCTTTTACTGAGTGACCATGATTGATTTCCTACTCAACTTCTCGCAAGCCACCGGCATATATGCCTTCATGAATTCCGCTTGGGGCTGGCCAATAGCCGAGTCCTTACATTTCTTTGGACTCTGCTTACTAATCGGTACCGTCGGCTTATTTGATCTTCGCATGATGGGTTTCGCGGATGACATTTCACTCTCACAGCTGCATCGATTAATACCGATCGGAGTGGCTGGTTATTTAGTAAATGTAATCACCGGCACGATGTTCTTGAGCACTGCTCCAGATCAATACCTCTTCAATCCCGCAGTACAGTCGAAATTATTCTTCATGCTGATCGCCGGCATCAATATGATGTTTTTCTATGGAACTACCGCCGCTGCAGTTAAATCCGGAGCCAAGGCTTCACCCATAATTTTAAGGGCCAAGATCATGGGGGGCATTTCCCTCTTCTGCTGGTGTGCTGTAATCATTTGCGGCCGACTTATAACCTACTACCGCCCTCCCTATCATTGGTGTCTATGGTGCTAGTAGTCACTTAAGTGCGCGTTGCAATTGAATTCCCGCCTGATCTGAATTAGTCTTCCTGCCCTTGCCAAACGTTACATATTTGCTCTCACAGCAGATCTATAAAACCGCACTCACCGTAGTTTAAATATCAACCTCAGAATGGCCCAAAATGAAACTTCGATCAGAACATTCCATCGGTATATTTCATATCCGCATCAACTGGTTATTCGCAGTCTGCGTGCTTATGACAGCTACCGCCTTTGGCCGACTCGGCTTGTGGCAACTAGATCGAGCTGCGGAAAAAGTCGAAGCGCAGGCCGCCCTCGTAGTCGAGTCGAGTCTGAATGCCGCTCCTATCGAAAGCATTCCTAATGGGCACTTACATCGCGCAAACCCAGAACTACAGAACCGTCATGTCTCATTGAAGGGTGAATTCGTGAATGACCGCACTATCCTGCTATTGGCGGAATTCTTTCAGGGAATGATTGGCTACGGCGTGGTGACGCCATTTCGGCTAGAAAGCAATGATCAACTTGTTTTGGTCAACCGAGGCTGGACCACGGGTATCCTGCCGCCGGATACCCCGCCGAATCTGCGTCCTGTATCCGGTCCGGTAGAGATTACCGGACAGATCTACGTGCCGGCGGAAAATGAGCGGATACTCGCCAGCCAAATTGATGCATCTGTGTGGCCTCTGCGCATGCGCAGCCTCGAAATCGATGTAATTACCGATATCATCGATGAACCGTTGTTTCCCTTTGAGATCCGACTAACCGAGGAGCAAGACGGCGTACTGGTCCGTCACTGGCCTGCCGTGAATGCCGATGTGAACCAGAACTTATCCTATTCAGTTCAATGGTTTAGCCTCGCTTTATTAGTTCTTTTCGCAAGTTTACTTGCCAGTAGTAACCTCTGGGCACTACTGCGCGGAAAGTAGCTTTATAGCTACTATTCTTACCCGCTTAGCCGTGAAACTGACTAATTTCAGAATACTCCGAAAATTGCTCAGTTTTCAGCCGACTAGCAGCCTCGAGCCGACGATTATTCGGTCTATTTACCCCCAGAAGAATTCAATTTTTAGCTGAATAATGCTAATCTTTGCTGGTTAATTAGTAAGCACCGAATTCCATTTTTTTTATCACTAGATTTACGATCAAACGAGCTATGAGGAGTAGCATAATATGCGAATAATTTCCGCAAAATCACTGCTGAGCGGTATGGCAGTAGCAGCAGCAATGTCCATACCGGGTGTATCGCTAGCACAATCGAGCGAAGTTACATTCCATAAGGATATTGAGCCAATTCTGCAGCGCAGCTGCCAGAACTGTCACCGAGCAGGGGGCGCAGGCCCAATGCCACTAGTGACTTATGATCAAGTCGCGCCATTTGCCGGTCTGATCGAATACAAGACAGCCCTACGCGACCGCGCGGGCGCTATGCCTCCTTGGTACATGGAGAAGGACATCGGTATTCAAGAATACAAAGATGATCCATCGCTAAGTGACGAAGAGCTTGCACTGATCTCTACCTGGGCTCGCAGCGGCACACCAAAAGGCGCCGAAGCTGATGCTCCTGAAGCCTTGGTCTTTGATGACAGCATGAAGTGGAAGGCCGGTGAGCCCGATCTAGTTGTTGTAATGAACGATGTTACAAAACTAGCGGGCACGCCTGACTGGTGGGGTGAGATTGATTACATTCCTACAGGCTTAGAAGAAGACCGCTATGTGAAATCTGTCGAAGTCGTGGAAGTTAACGATGTTGACAACCAAGCCGGCACTGGCAGAGATACTGTTGGTGGGGCGTACATTTTCCACCACATGATCTGGGGTACAGCGATTCTTGACGAAAATGGCGAACGTGGCTCTGGCATCAATATCCCATGGCCTGTCCATGAAGTTGGCAGAAATGCTGACATCTTCGACCAAGATGCGGGCCGCCTCCTGAAGGCTGGATCGTCCATTGTTTCCGACTCCGTGCATATGCACTCTAACGGTCGCGATACGACTGCTCATATGGAAGTGGGTTTTCGATTCCATCCCAAAGGTTATGAGCCTAAGTATCAAAATGCTTTCATCGGTCTAGGTAACGGCGTAGACATCAGCATTACTGGTAACGAGAAAGATCAAGAGCTTCACGCCTACACTGTGCTTAACCAGCACACTAAGGTCGTTTCCTTCGAACCACACTTGCACGCCCCGGGCGAGCGCATGTGTCTTGAAGCGATTTGGGGCTATACAGTAGAGACTCTTTCTTGTGTTGGCTATGACCACAACTGGGTACGTGGCTATCCTTACGCAGAAAACGCAGCACCACTTCTGCCTAAAGGCACTATCCTGCACATCGTTGGTTACATGAACAACACAGAGACTAACCCGAACGTTCCTGATCCACGTAACTGGCAGGGTTCTGGTAACCGCTCCGTAACGAACATGTTCATCGATTTGGGCATACGCGTTACATTGTCTGATGATCAATTCTTCGAAGCTATGGAAGATAGACGTCAGGCACTCGATTTGGGGCCGAACGATCACGTGATCGGCTGCCCTCTTTGCTTGGCACCTCTAGTAGCTCCTGTCGCTGAAGCTGAAAGCGAAGATGCAAACGACGTCGCTGGTAATTAATTGAGGTTGTACTAGAAACATGAGCAAGCTAACTAGTAAAGCAATCAGCAGAGCTCACACTCTGCTGATTGCAGTTTTTTTATTAGGCACTTCTAGTGCTGTTGTCGCCGATACATTTCAGTACGGACAACACATTGAACCAGCCTACGAAGGATGGCGCCCGAATGCGGATGGTACATTCAGTTTCATGTTTGGTTACATGAATGAGAACTGGACAGAACAACCGGATGTGGACGTTGGAGACAATAACTTCTTCTCTCCAGGGGAAGCCGATCGGGGTCAACCTACTCATTTCCTGCCGCGCAGAAACCGCTTCACCTTTGAAGTCGTCGTTCCTGCCGATTGGGGTGAGCGCGAATTGGTTTGGACGCTAAATGTTAACGGTATCGAACGCAAAGCGTATGCAACCATGAAGGCCGATTATCTCGTCGATAACATGGTCATCGCTTCGGAAACAGGCTCCTTAGGCGCTGGCACGAGCAGCCCAGAATCCCGAGCTAATATCGCACCCTCCGTAACAATTCAGGGCGATGATATACGTACCGCACGAGTTGGCGAAGAGATTAGCTTCGTTACTCAAGTAATAGATGACGGTCTTCCAGTATCTCGACGGGAGAGCAGCATCGAGGAAGGCGCTCTAAAACGTCGCATGATGCGACCTCCTACACGAATCACTGTTGGCAAGGTAAACGGTTTGTTCTTATCTTGGAACAAGTACCGCGGGCCAGGCAATGTGACTTTTGATCCACCAATGCCGAAGCCTTGGGAAGACACGCGAACTTCAGCAAATTCGCCTTGGGGTGCACTTTGGTTGCCACCTGAGGTGCCAGAGGACGGCTTATACGAGGTCACGGCGACTTTCGATGAGCCCGGCACATATATACTCTGGGGTCGCGCAGATGATGGCGGCCTTTATCACGACGGCTACATCACAGTAAATGTTAGCGAATAGACAATAAAAGGGGAACGTATGCCCATTGATGCTCTGCAAATCCAGCAGGCAGAAACTCATACCTTGGCACGAAAGGCATGAGGGGGCCGTTCCAAGCATTAGATAATTACTTATTGAACTTAGGGGACACAATGACTAACGTGTCCCCTTTTTATTGTCTAAATTTTAACAAGCTTTCGTGGCAACTAGGTCAATACTGATGTTGCTAGAATTGATCCGGGTCAACATGATGAACTGCTCGAATCATTACTCTTGGACCCAAGAAATAATAACTAACAACAAAAAAATCGTTAGTGGGGAATAGCATGAATCAATATTCAAAGAACAAAATAACATGGCTAGCAGGATTAATTTTCTTCTCAATCCTGGGTACTCAATCGGCTCTCGCACAACTCAGCTACCGCTCCGGCGCTGAGATCGAGCCCGGCTATGAAGGCTGGCGTGAGAACGATAATGGAACGTACAGTCTGATTTTTGGGTACATGAATGAAAACTGGGAGGAACAGCCCGACATCCTGGTTGGCGACAATAACTTTTTTGAACCAGGGACTGCCGATAGAGGCCAGCCTACCCACTTTCTGCCTAGACGAAACAGATTCACATTCGAAGTGGTTGTTCCCTCAGACTGGGGTGACAGAGAGTTAGTCTGGACGATTACTCACAATGGCGAAACTAACAAAGCCTATGGCACATTAACCACCGACTACCTTATAGACAATATGGTGATCGCATCAGAAACCGGATCACTAGGTGCAGGAACTAGCAGCCCAGAGTCCCGCGCAAACGTTGCTCCTGTTGTCAGCGTGCAAGGCGAAACAGTTAACGGCTCTATAATCAGAAATGCAAAAGTTGGCGAAGAAGTCGTGCTGCTGACACACGTTGCCGATGATGGCCTGCCAAAACCTCGTAGCAGCACTGCCACCCGCTCGGAGACTACAGTTCAAGAGCGCATGATGCGGCCACCGCGTCGCACCACTGTTGGCAAGACTAATGGCTTGTTTCTCTCCTGGAATAAATTCAGGGGGCCCGGAGAAGTTAGCTTCGAACCGGCTCAGGTTAAACCTTGGGAAGATACGCGCACCGCAGCTAATTCGCCTTGGGGTGCTCTTTGGGTCCCTCCTCCTATTCCAGATGATGGCATGTACGAAGTGAAGGCGACGTTTTCAGAACCCGGCGAGTACGTTCTATGGGCAAGAGGTGATGACGGAGGTCTTTATCACGATCAGTACGTCACTGTGAATGTAAGCCGCTAGACTTAGCGAGGCTCGGCGGGTAAGTCTAGTGCTTGTCCCGCCTGCCCGTCTTCCAACTTGATCGTGAAAGGTGGATCGTAGCTAGGCTGATCTTGATTGAGGATGATATTAGTAGGTGGCGGCCTAACATAACGAGTATTAGGACCAGCGCTTATAGATTCCAGCACTAGTGCTTCTGCAGCCTTAATCGCCGACGGCGCCTCTGCTTCTGGGCCAAATGAAAAACTAAAACTCCCTCTTATAAGACGATCATTCGTTGCAAGAATTGCCCAATCCGCAGTGTAATAAGTAGCCTTTGTCAGCTCTGGGATAGGCCATAGGAATTTTTCTTGTGTAGTGGGGTCATAACGAAAGTCAATATCCACCCAGTCACGCAATTCATTACGAAGGGTTAATTTAACCAAGCGTACATCGTAAGGAAACATCAACTGAAGCTGGCCAGGGGCTTCGAGCAAGACGCTATCATCTTCAGGCACAGTTTCTGTTTCTATACTTATTCCTGTAATATCTTCAGTTTGAAGAGTCAGGCCGACCTGAGGGGTCTGTGCAGTGGCAGGATGCCATAGCCCTAAACTCAGGAGAGCAATACCTAGTATCTGGAAAGAGTCTGATTTCAATGCTATTCCACTTTTGATCCCGCCATAGCAATACAAACCATTACTACGACAACGAAAAACTGATGACGAAGAGTATCATCGTCGACCATATTTGGGAAATACGACGGCGATATTTAGGCAAGAATTACAGAATATAGAAGGCTAATAATGCACGACATAAATTTAGAAGACATACTTACAAATCTCGAGAATAGCGATTCGAATAGCACGCATTTTAGTGAAAATTGGTCCCAGGGGCGCTCAGCATATGGCGGCTTATCCGCCGCATTTGCAGTCACCGCAATGCGCAAAAAGCTAGCCCAGCCACAAACCATTCGTTCCCTAATGGTTTCCTTTATTGCCCCAGTAGCTCCCGGAGAGGTTCTTGTAGAGGCAAAGCTATTACGCCAGGGTAAAAACGTCACACAGTGCAGCGCAAACGTTGTTTCTGAGGGGCAGATCGCCCTGCAAGCCATGGCTGCATTTGGTAATTCTCGCGAGGCTTTCAAGCCAGATACCCAAGACAATAAAGAATTACCGAATCGAGAGAGCGGCATCGCTTTTAGTGACAATGCTAAACGCCTGCCACATTTCCTACAGTATTTCGATGGCTGCTGGATCGATGGTGGCATTCCATTCTCGGGAAACTACAAACCTTTTTTGAATATGTGGGTACGGCACAAACAAGACGTCTCTCGCTTTCCAATCGAGAAAATAATCGCCTTAGCTGACATTCCTCCTCCGGTGCTGCTCTCCCATTTCGACAAACCTCCGGTGCCTGCCAGCTCGTTGAGCTGGTCTCTCGAATTCATCGAAGCACCAGAAGATATAAAAGGGGAATGGTTCTACATGGAATTCGAGGTGGAAGCCGCCGCCGATGGTTATACACAGCAGTCAGGTAAAATTTACGATGAACTAGGTCGACTGGTTGCTCTCACCAGGCAATGTATGGTCTATTTCGGCTAACGAATACTGAGAGAATATCCAATACAATGCTCTCTAAGCGCGAATATCAGATAGAGAGCGATGCGTGTTTTTGTTAAAATCTAAGCAATGAAGCAGTACAAACGAGGTACGCGGTCGATGAGTTATTACGCATTCAATAGAAAAGCAGGTGTTCTGCTGTTTAGCGCATTGCTTGGGCTGCTAACTACAACCGCGTCATTAGCACAGCATACCCACGGAATTCTTACCCCCGGTGTAACTTTTCCTCCGGATGATTCCGTGCTGACTGAAGCACCGCAGATGATCACCATGAGCTTCAGAGTAGATGTACGGCTGCTTAAATTGGCCCTGTATACTGCAACTGACGAATGGATTAGCATTAACTTCCAATACGACCCTTCACGAATGAGCCACAGCTTTGTTTTGCCCATTCCTGGTGATTTACCCGAGTCTGACTACTATACCGCGCGCTGGTCTGTAACAGATGACAGGCGCGGCCTGGTGAACGGAGAGTTTAAATTCGCCTTTGGCTCAGGTGCAATACCACCGTCCGAGACGATCGAATCTCGAGTAAGCGATAAAGTAGAAGTATTGCCTTCTACCGGCTCCTATCGATATGAAAGACCGACTAATTAGGACTTAGCAAATCTAGGTTGCCCAACGCGATCTAACGAAGCTTGAAGCCCTGGCCAGCGAGGAACTCTTTCATATGTGGTCGAGCCTTTTCAGATAGCAGGGTGGAAACCTGCTCCGTCCAACTAATTCCATGCCCTCCTCCAGTTCTCGTCCGATAGTACTCACGAATATTCTCGTCATATTCGGCAATCGCTTTCTTGTCTCCCTTTTCGTTATAAATTTCTTCCTTCACAATTACAGACAGAGGGAGTCGCGGCTTAACTTCCGGATTTTGGTCGGGGTATCCAAGACAAAGACCGAAGACTGGATAAACACCTTTAGGCAGTTCTAACAATTCAGCCACCTGAGCAGGATCATTTCTAATTCCACCAATGTAACAAATACCGAGCCCAACGGATTCAGCCGCTGCAACCATGCTTTGCGCCATTAACGCGACATCTACAGTCGCAATGATGAAGTGCTCAGTATAATCACCTTCAAATGACTTCTCATACTCGTCACAATAATTGCCCGGGCGCTTCAAGTCGGCGCAGAAGATCATAAACTCCGCAGCAGACTCTACATAGGCTTGACCTCCGGCCAATTTAGCAATGGCGGCACGTGTTTCAGGCTTCTTTATCCTCACAACTGTTGAACCCTGCAAGAAGCTTGACGTAGCTGCCGCTTGGCCAGCAGTAATCAGCTCATTAAACAATTCCGGCTCTATCGTTTGATCGGTGAATTTTCGAATACTACGGTGGGACTTCAGCAAGTCAATCACTGAGCTCATGGGAATACCTATTGTTGAGTTAGAAAATTAGTGAAATGCGCCTGATTAAGAATATTACGGCAATGCCGTTACGATTAATTGGCTGTATCCATCAGATTATCGAGGAACGCGGGCACGATGTCATTGGCTAAGTTAGATTCCGCATTAAAGAGCAGCACCAACCCAATGTTTGCTTCAGGCACGAATGCCATCTCAGAACGGTAGCCTCGCACACCGCCTCCGTGATGAACTACACGCTGACCCTTGTAATCAAACACTCTCCAACCAGTGGCGTAGTAGGCTTTTTCCAATCCCGACCAGCGGTTAAAGTAGTTTCCTCTTGGAGTTGCGATAATGGGTTCGTGTAACTGAGACAGAAAATCAGCAGACAATACTTCTGGAAAGGCGCCAAGATTTGCACGCACCCACATACTCATGTCAAAAATACTCGCGTTGATCCCCGCAGCAGGTGCAGTGGAATAATATGCCGGGTTTGTAGATGTAGTGCGCCAAGCCCCTCTAGATCTTCGGTGCGGTTCCGTTGCTTCATCATTTTCTAAATAAGCTTCCATCCCTACGGAAGCGGTGATCATTCCTAACGGTTTGAATATTTGATCAACAATAAATTTCTCGTAACTTTCCCCGGTACTCTCTTCAACCACATCTCCGATAATGGAAAACACGACATTCTGGTAGCCGTAGCACTCTCCTGGCTTGCACACCGTAGGAATTTTCGAAAAATTGGATTTAATTCGATCGTAGGAAACACCATCATCCAATAAGTTGGAATAGGAGTGGGGCATTAAACCGGTTGAATGACTAACAACATGCTTCAGCGTAATACCACCAGAGGAACTGCGCGTGCCTAGATGCATGCTAGGAAACAAGTCGGTAAGTTTTGTATCCCAAGATTGATAGTGCTGATCAACCAGCAAAGCTGCCGATGCACCTGCGAAAGTTTTCGACATCGAAGCAATGCGAAAAACCGAATCGGTATGAACCGCTTCCCGGGTATCGAGACTCCTGACACCCCAGGTTTGCATATGCATAATCCCCTCTCGGGATACAATTGCCAACGCAACACCAGGAATTTCCTTTCCTCTGGTGGCCGCTTCCATCCATGTAACAAACTTGGAGAGGTCGTAGTTGTAGTCTGCATGCAAGTCAAAATTGTCTGCTGACGCCGGTACAGCGCTGAACATCAGTGCCGCGCACAGACTTCCAAATTTTACTCTATTTGTCTTAATGAATTCGTCCATGTTAATCCAGCAAATAATCACAATGTGACTTTTACCAATTCCTCTCTTCTATTCGCTGGCAGCTTGGGAATTACCTACAGCAACCCAGTTTAACTGTATAAGCAATTGCATAAAACTATTCAAAAAATGCACGCCTTTCGCCTAGTATCTGAATAAGCGTCTACGTACACAAAATTACAGACAAAAAAAACCGACTTAACTCCCATTAAGTCGGCCAAGGGGGGGCACTTTTTAGCTAAAAGACTTATTGATAAAGGCGGCAACTGCTCCCCAACACTGCCGCTCCAATTCTCCGCTACAGAAACAACAGTATTCTGCGCCCCTCACGAATCACCGTCAGAGCTACAATGTTACTGCTGGAATCGATAGCGTCCGCAGATGTCGCCAGATTGAATGCTTCTAGATCGGTGATCGGTCGACGATTGACCTCGATTATAATATCGCCCTCTCTAAGTCCAGCAGCAAAAGCACTTCCTCTATTACTTAAAGAAGAAACCTCAACACCTTGATAATTAGACGAATTACCTGCCTTTGAGGTTTCGAGTCGCGCACCCCGGAATTCATTTCGAATGGCAGACGCCCCCTCACCAACAATTGACAGCCCAGATGCTCCTCCTATCCTAGCCTGCAAGGATTCACGCTTCCCATCGCGATAGAGCACGAGCTCTACTGGCTGGTCCTGCAGCATTAAGCCGACCCTATTGCGAAGCTCCCTACTACCACGCACCACCTTTCCGTCTATCTCCACGATCACGTCCGACAACTGCACACCGGCCTGCTCCGCAGCACTATCGGGCATGACGCTGGTAACAACCGCGCCATACTGTGCATCTACATTTAACGCAGCGACAATATCCGGCGTCGCATCCGCAATGCTCACTCCTAGTAGTCCCCGCCTAACTTCTCCGTCTCTCTTGAGGTGCTCCATCACGGTAGCAACCATATCCGTTGGCACAGCAAAGCCTATGCCATTGCTACCTCCGCTACCGCTTATGATTGCTGTATTAATACCTATCAGATTTCCTTCCATATCGACCAGGGCGCCGCCTGAATTCCCAAGATTTATGGCAGCGTCTGTTTGGATAAAGTCTTCATAGTTGTCATTATTAATACCCGCACGGCCTAGTGCGCTGACAATCCCTGAGGTGACTGTTTGCCCAATACCAAAGGGATTACCAATAGCCACCACATAGTCCCCGACAGCGACCGAACTGACATCGGCGAAGCCAATTTCCACTAAACTCTCCGCAGCAACCTGCAGTAACGCGACGTCTGTACCGGGGTCACTACCCAGCAACTTCGCTTCCAGCGTCCTATCGTCGCTGAGTCGCACAGTGATTTGTGCAGCCCCCGCGACCACATGATGATTTGTAATGATTAGGCCTTCAGATGCATCCACAATGACGCCAGACCCAGCCCCTGTAGCATAGGGCCGCTGCTCTTGCTGATTGTCACGCTGAGGCGATTCCTGGAAGAAACGACGAGCCCCTTCTGGCAACTCCTCCCCATTAAAGAAATAGCGTCCTGATGCAGGCATTGCCTTGCTCACTTGAATACTTACTACTGCTGGCGTTACCCTCTCTAACATCGGCGCCAGCGACGGTATGCCCTGACTTAAAGCCGCTGTGCTTATAGCCTGAGCCTGCGCTGCTACAAACACTATGGCTGCAGTAGCAACAAGTTTGCTGAATTTCATTGATATCCCGTATTTCATCTTGAAATCTCCTCAATAAACCCTATGAATCAATCTGAGCTGCAGAATTACTTGGCTGCAGAACTCAATGACTAGAATTTAGGGCTAGAAGCGACGAATAACCTGAAATTGCGATGAATATTATGTCCAGAAAACCTGCGGAGGGAGAAAATTGCAGTTTGGGCGGTCTTAATAAATTAGAATACAGTCAATGAAGCAATCACTGGCGCTTCATTGCAATGTTGAAAGCTGTATTTACTTAACTGACATGGAATAGGAAACATTAGCGGAATGGCCATGCCTACAATGATCGCAGAACAGAGTCGAGAGACGCAGGAGCTGGATGCAAAACCCGCTCTTACCCGTGAATTTACCGTCGGTGAATGGCGCGTACTACCCCAGCTAAATCGAATTAGGCGCAGCGGCCAGAATGAAGAGCGTCAATTAGAGCCGCGCCTCATCAAGCTGCTTTGCTTTCTGGCAGCAAACGAAGAGCGAGTCCTCTCTCGCGAAAAGCTAGTTCAGGAGTTATGGCCACGAGTCGTCGTCAATGAAAACTCCCTCACACGGGCAATCTCCGAGCTGCGCAAACAGCTTCAGAGCACAGACTCATTAGTTTCGAACTATATCGAGACTATCCCCAAGCGCGGCTATCGCCTCCTTCCTCGAATCGAGCTGGAAGAAGCAAAGTTTATCGCAGCAGAACCCCTTAACAATTCGCTCTGGAGCAGCCTGTTCCCATTACCTACCCCGGGATATGGCACTACCGCTTCCGCTGCCTGCTTGTGTTTACTTATTGCAGGTTGGATTACTCTAGATGCTGTAAATATTACGGATCGAGAGCTCGACAGAAGAAGCTCTCCTGCCCTATTAAGCGACGAACTACTCGACAATAAATCGGATTATCTCGGTGGAAAATTACAGCTGAGCACTACCGACACCAACTCTAGCGTCGTCGAGTCTATTGCGACGCCCGTCGTGTCTTTGGACGAGAAACAATATGCTTTCATTCAATACGATACTAGCGGCTCAACAATCTTTCTAGGTGGCTTAGGCACAGCAATAGAACCCGCCCCCGTCTACTACAGCAATCAGCACGTTTTTAACCTAGCCTGGTCACCGGTGGGAAATAATCTATTGTTTGCAATAAAACCCTCTATGACCACTACTGCGATGTATTCGACAATGGGAGAAACAGCAGAGCTTCTTACATTAAACCTCAATACTTTGGAGACTAGTCGCCTGGTGGAAGATATTAATCCGCCCGATACCAACTCTCCAAACGGCCTCAACCTTACCTAACGCTCTGCACACCTCGCTATGCACTAGTGAGGATCGCTGCACGCTACATCTGATGCCCTGCGGGTCCTACTATTGTGGATAGATAGGAGGTCACAACTAATATTGTGACAGCAATGGCAAGTTCGTAGCGTATGGAACTCTGCAATTTGGAGGCACTGCCGCTGCTAACCAATACCGGCACTATGATCAGTTTATTCAGAGCCGCTACGCCAAGTATTATTAAAACCACAAGCAGTTTAGCTAACAGCGCTAGACCATAGTCGGTATTAATTAGTGCCATTGGTGACTCAAGCAGCTCGTATAACATCAGCGCTCCACCAAGAAAAAGCATGCACAGAATAATGATTGCATCGCTTCCAAACCGTTTCAGCGTTTTTTGTAGTGTCTCTAAGTCCAAACTCTGACTTAGTTGAAGGAAAGGATAAAGACACCCTATCCACAGCGCGAATGCAATGAAGTGAAACACTATGGATACTTGAGCCACAGGACTTAAAACAGACACATGACCCGTTATTCTTTGAGAAAAGGCCAGCGCGATCAACGCAGCTAACTGCCAGAGAAAAAATCGCTGAATTCGTGGATTCTTGAGATCAATGTTCGCCCGCTGAAGCTTCTTGAGAATAATCACGCTGCTTGCACCGGCAAGTACAAACGCAAGCAACCTCACCAACGTGACATCACCAAGGCCTGTATCGAGCAAAATCGATATCATTCCCCAGTCAATCATTCCCGCCAAACCACGGTCATTGATCAGCCCAACCTGCACAAGAAAACCTAGGAGAACCCCGTGAAAACCAATGACTGCGCCAATAAAGATATAGGAAAAGTTTGAGAAGAGAAGCGCCCTATTCCCATTAGAATAGCGCCAAGCAGTCAGGCAGCCCCCAGCGATACTGAAGGCCCCGACATAGAGAAGTAATTTAGCTAGTAGGCTTGCTAGCTCCCAAATGCTAGGGAGTGTAAACATTGTCCCGCCTACTTAAAATTAGTGGCTGTCGCCTGCAGATTCACCAGCGTGATCTTCTGTAGCAGTTGGGTCGACGGTAAAGCTATAGCTGTCGGCTACGGTGTGACCGTCTGCGCCGATTACAGCCCAGTTGACGGTGAATTCGCCAGGATGCATACCCGGTGTTTCGATCATGAACGCATCCATAGCTTCACTATTGCTCTCGAAGTTAGTAGGCATCTCGTGCCCCACTCCCATCAACTCCAACTTAACCAACTTTACAGGTCCGTTGAAAGTAAGGTTAATATGCGCAGGCCCTTCCTTGATGATCGCACCATTACCTGGAGTAGCCTCTTTCAATGCTGTGTGGGCAAATGCAGTCGCCGAAATCATGAATGTAAAGAGGGCGCATATTACAAGTCGTGACGCCTTCGAAATTGAAAATTGTGAATGCTTCATAGGAACCTCAGCTTAGGAAAAATGAATCAGATCAGTGGATTATGGCAGTTCTGAGCAGAATAGGCGATCTAAACCCGCTGAGTCAAATTGTCGCATACTGCCCATCTATCGCGAATATAAATCCTCTACCTTAGAGACTCTTCTTCTTCCAGACCTGATTTCTAGGAGAGAGCGATATTTCATCGAACACGGTGCCCGATCTCGACGCTAAGACCATCGATACTGCGCTGGCAATATCCTCTGGCTCTATTGCATTTTCCGGCGCCAGGTCTGGCTCAAACTGCAATTTCTCGAAAAATGGGGTACGTACAGCACCGGGGTTGATAAGTGTCACCCTCACGCCAGATTTACCACACTCATCACGCAGTGCCTGTGAAAATCCGCGTACTGCAAATTTACTGGCACAGTAGATACTGCCTTGTCTTGCACCTTTCAGAGCTGCCTCCGAACCCATAAACAAAATATCGCCCTCGCCCTGCTTCTTCAAAAGCGGAAGAAATGCTTTCGTTACAATAATCTGACTCGTTAGATTAGTATCCAAAACGAGGCGAATATCCTTTACAGAAAGCTGCTCCAAGAAACCCATGCGTCCGATACCAGCATTATTTATCAACGCCTTGACTGGCATATCTATCTCAGCAAGCAATCTAGACATTGCATCGGGGAGTGTATCGAGGTCAGCAAGATTAATACTTCTAAAACTAAAATCTGGGTGGCTCAGCCCCGCCTTCTCAAAATTGTTTGCGACTCCCAATACCGCATATCCTTCCGCCAGCAATGCTTTCACCAAGGCCAAGCCTATGCCTGAGGAGGCGCCGGTCACTACAACCAATTTTTTACTGCTCGGGTTATTCAAAATCTCATTCTCCCTAATCTTCCTAAAAATTACGCGCAGCGATAATATTGCTCACTGGACACGTAACTTAACAAGAGCTTCTCTATCGCCAGTAAGTGCGAGCTTTCATGAGCGCTCTTTAGTGCAATCATCCCATCTACAGTTTCTGTCGGTCGAGCATACAACTCTTCATCGGGATAGAGCTTAACAATTCTTTTGTGAAAATCGACAGGCATTCTAAATAGGCCACTGCTAACCGAATGAAGCTTCTGCACATCAAGTTTTGAAAATATTTGCGTAAACAAAGACTCGTAAGGTGCCATACCTTCAGAGCCGAGTATTAGAGGCTCAAAGCGAATAGCGACCTTCCAACCCGCGAGCTGCAATTTGTGTAAAGCCTCCAACCTCTTCTCGATTGAAGGAACTTTATGCTCCCACTGCTGGGCAGCCTCGCTAGTGGTAAAGCTCATTGCGATCACACAATTTGATACAACCTCAGTGTCGAGCAGGCATCGAACCTGCGTACTCTTCGTTCTAATCTCTAATTCCGCATTGGGGTGGCGCCTAAACACTGGCAGAAAATGTCTACAGAAATTACTAACTGGTTCGAGCGCTAGACTATCGCAATCATAACCACTGTAATAAACACCCCCACCATTATTTTCCTTTATCTTTTCCTCGATCGCTTCTTCGAAGTCATCGAAATTGACAAACAAGACATAGTTAGCAGAGCTGTACATGCCCTGCAAAAAACAATAGCGGCAATCGTAAACGCAGTTCAACATATGGGAAAAATAATAGCTCTTGCTGTCGTTGTAGCCGTAGCCTGAAGGCGCAGCTAGAACTTTTTTACCGTGCTTCTTCGCCAATATCAGAGCTGGCGCTTTTTTCTGCAGCCGAAAATTTTGTGACTTTCGATTAAAGACTTCTCCATAGCGACCACAAACAACTTGAGGGACTTGCGAGAATCTATCGAGCAAAGCTTTTACTCGCTCGGACTCTAGAACTTCTTCTTCAATATAGATTGTCGAAAACATATATTTCTATTTGCGAACTTAAATTTCGCTTATCCGGTCAATACACTCTGTAAGCTGCTGTATGAGTTGTCTAGCGCTGCTAGCATTCAAATCCGTCACCCTGCGCAACTCATCCTCCAAGCCTAACGCTTTGTAACGTTGACAGAGACGCTTCAACAACAGTTGCTGACTCACAGTTAAGTGAATCTTAGAGCATATCTCATGATAGCAACTTGGTAGTTGCTGGCTGGAATTGTGTCCCACGGCGATCTCACTCATTCCGTTAATCAAGGAAATAATTTGTGGTGCCTGCGCCGCGATCAAGTCTGGAATAGTCTGTAAATCTATCTCGCTTATAGGATTTTCTAAATTATCAGAGATCACCTTAAAGACCTGCACTAACTCTGCCGTGGAATATTTAGTCGCCTCCGCATAAAACGCAGAAGCCTCCATCTCATAGGCTGCAGTTAATGGATACAAAGTTTCAGGCTCCTCAACAGTGACTACACTGCCAACTTGAAACCCTTCGATAAGCTGTGGCGGATACGCGCTAGTCCCTGACCCTTTATCTGTTATTTTATTACCAAGCCAAGCACTACCTATTGGCGCATCTCGATGACCAGCAATACCAATATTCAACCACGCTCTTATCTCCGCCCCCTCAAGAGCCTGCCGTTTACCTAGATATGACACTGCCGCAGCTATTGCCTCTTTACCCATGCCAGACACTATAAGACGCAGCATTGTGCTATTGCTGTACTCCATGAATTCTGAAGAAGCCTGATCTCGCTCTAACCCCAGTATCGTTATTAGAGCCTTCGCCTCAAGCCCATGAGCCACGACTATATTCACAGGCATAGGATATTTCGCATTTTCAATCATTTAATTCTCTACTGAGACTTTTGCGCCATAGCTAGTTATCAGCTTTTCGTAATACTCCGCACTCTCTTTCTTGCCCCTCTTTACAGCACCATTTCGCAATATTATCGACTTCTCAAGCAGGCTCGACCTAACTAGCTGTTCTTGATCATCCTTCAAAACCCCCATGTTAAGTAATTTGACAAGCGACTGTACTCGAAACCTATCCATCCCCCAAAACTGTCTGGACAGCTGATCCTCGTGCCCGCCATATTTTCTGAGCAAAGGCGTATCGATATAGAGGACCTGCTCTCTACTGCAGATTTGCAGCCACAAATCGTAATCTTCGCAAGCTGGCAATGACTCATCGAAACCACCTAAACCGACATAAAGCGACCTTTCCATAATCACAGCGGAGGGTGAAATAACGCACAAAGGCAGGCAGTGAATAAATATATCGCCGCCTCTTTTCTTGTGCTTATTCATTTGATTGACGCGCTTTCCATTGCGAATCCAAATCTCATCGCTGTGAACCAGCTTAAAATCTGGCTCTGCCCGAAGAGCAGATAATTGTGTCTCTAACTTCTTTGGCAACCACTCATCATCCGAATCCAAGAAAGAGAGATAGCTACTCGTCGTCGACGCCACACCTCTATTTCTTGCCGAGCTAACACCTTTATTCTTTTGCTTGATGTAGATGACATTAGGGAATTTATCTTTAACAAACTCTTCAGTACCGTCAATAGAGCCATCATCTACAACGCAGACCTCATTTGCCTGAAGCGATTGTCCATAAACAGACTCTAGGGCACGGCCCAGAGTGGCCATCCTATTGTAGGTTGGTATTATAACTGCAACAGAATCGTTCACTGTTTTCAATCTAGATTCACTCACGCCAATCAATACAAATTTGACAGGTTTAATGCCGCTTACAAAAAAGGGAACCGAGGCTCCCTTTTTTGTAACTTCTTTATTCAGGCCAGTTTCTAGGGCCTTTCAGAATCAACGCTCTAACTGTATTTCGCCAATTCTTTTCTAGCGATCACACGACGGTGAACTTCATCTGGCCCGTCCGCAAGGCGCAAGGTACGCTGACCTGTCCACAATGCGGCAAGAGGAAAGTCTTGCGAAACACCAGCTGCACCATGCATCTGAATCGCACGATCGATAACACGTAAGGCCATATTTGGCACCGCAACTTTAATCTGAGAGATCGCGTCACGGGCAGCCTTATTGCCGATTGTATCCATCAACCACGCCGCCTTATAGGTAAGTAGTCGACACATTTCGATTTCAATTCGACTATCGGCAATAACATCGTAGTTACCACCCAGCTCCGCGAGGGGCTTACCGAATGCATCTCTGCTGACAGAGCGTTTGCACATTAGATCCAACGCCTTTTCTGCCGCACCGATAGAGCGCATGCAGTGATGGATACGACCAGGTCCTAGGCGCCCCTGTGAAATCTCAAAACCACGACCACGACCCAGAATGATATTGCTCTCGGGCACTCTGACGTTGTGATATTTGATATGCATGTGCCCGTGCGGGGCGTCGTCTCGCCCAAACACGTGCATTGGACGAATGACTTCTACTCCCTCAGCATCCATAGGCACGAGAATCTGTGACTGGCGAGTATGCTTCGGGGCATCTGGATCTGTAACCACCATGACAATCATGATCTTACAACGGGCATCACCGGCACCTGAAATATAGAATTTCTCGCCGCTAATAACCCATTCATCACCATCCAGTACCGCACTGGTAGCGATATTGGTTGCATCCGAAGAAGCGACTCCCGGCTCCGTCATCGCGAATGCAGAGCGAATCTCACCTGCAAGAAGAGGCTCTAACCATTCTTTTTTCTGTTCTTCAGAACCGTAACGCTCCAACACTTCCATATTTCCAGTATCAGGCGCACTGCAGTTAAAGGCTTCGGAGGCGAGCCTGCTTCTGCCCATGATCTCTGCCAGATGAGCGTAATGCAGATTCGATATGCCTGCACCACCTTGGCTCTCCGGTAGGAAGAAGTTCCACAGTCCGAGTCTGCGCGCCTCATCCTTCAAACTTTGCATGATCTCGTCTTGACGGGGCGTATGCGACCAGCGATCGCCAACACTTACTTCGTTGTGATACTCCTCTTCAACCGGCGCTACTTTTTCTTCAACAAAGCTCCGTATCTTCTCTCGCACTTCGACTAATTCTTCCGATAATCCTAAATCCATCATTTACTCTTCCCCTAATCCTAATTAAAACTGACTGTCTTTTGTTAAGTTACGATCACTGTTGGTCAACTGGCGATTGTGCCGCCACCATCGATCACGATTGTTTGCCCTGTTGTAAAGCTACCAGCACTTGATGCTAGAAAAACTGCCGCACCCGCTATCTCATCAGGCTCGCCGATTCTACGCAGCGGATACTTAGACACCGTTGCCTTGTAAATTTCTGGATTTTCCCAAAGCGCCTTCGCAAAATCTGTCTTTATGAGCCCAGGCGCGATGCAATTGACACGAATATTCTTCGGGCCCCATTCGACCGCTAAGTTCCGTGCGATCTGCATGTCAGCCGCCTTCGATATTGCATAGGCGCCTAGCGCATCAGTACCCTTGAGGCCACCGATTGACGACACGATAATCACCGCGCCACCACCAGTTTCAGCCATTCCAGGAAGCACCTGCTGACAAAGCCTATGCACGCTACCTATATTAGCATGCATTACCTTGTCGAAGGCCTCGTCTGGAATATCTTGCGATGGACCAAAATAAGGATTCAGGGCAGCGTTGCAAACCAAAACATTGACCTTGCCGAGTTGCTGCTCGGTCTTAGCCACCAACTCCTGCAACTGTTCCTTGTAATTGATATTACAGGCAATAGCGATAGCATCACCGCCGTTCTCTCTAATAGTCGCTGCGACCTCATCACAGGCATCCTGATTGCGGCTAGATATAACAACTCTAGCGCCCTGCTCCGCCATGCGATTCGCGATTGCCAGACCGATACCCTTGGTCGAGCCTGTAATAATGACCACTTTGCCATCTAGGCTAAATAAACTCATGCTCTCTCCATTCTTTCAAAACCAATTCTTTTTGTGAGCTGCGAAACAGCCCCAAAACAATTCAGACAATCATTCCGTCCAGGATCGCTTGCCTTTCGAAATACTAGTGCCACCATCGACAGGTATCACCGTTCCATTCGTGTAAGCACCGGCACGGGAAGCAAGATAGGTCACTATGCCCACAATCTCCTCCGGCTTGCCAACACGATGCAGAGGACAATCATCCTCAATATCTTGCTTATAGTGCTCGAACACATAGTCGGTCATCTTAGATTCGAAGAAGCCCGGCGCTATAGCGTTGACAGTGATATGACGTGGAGCCAAGTCCACTGCAAAACTGCGCGTAAGATGGTGCAACGCTGCCTTGCTCGCCGAATAGGCGAACGTGGGTATTCGTTGAACAATCGGCACATGTATGCCGTCCATCGATCCAATATTAATGATACGGGAAGGATCGTCTTTAAGCGCAGCCTTCGACAACAAAGTTACTGCATCTCGTGTCAGGGAAAATACTGCCGAAAGATTAGTATTGATAACTTTCTCGAAACCCTCATCCGGGTAATCTTCAAGCTTTGCCCCCCAGTTTGCGCCAGCATTATTGATAAGAATAGACAAGCTTCCCAACTTGGATTCGACGAAGTGCAAGAGACGTTCGCGATCCTGACTCTTGGTAACATCAGTTGCCAGAGCAAAACACTCGCCAAACTCAGATAGCTCAGCGAGCGCCATGTCACACTTCTCTTGGCTGCGCGAGGCAATAACTACACGAGCCCCATTGCACAGGAGGCCCTTCGCCATTATCAATCCAAGACCAGAACTGCCCCCTGTCACCAGTGCCGTTTTCCCCTCTAGGGAAAATAACGAGGACGTCACATAGTTTTCTACTTCTTGCTTTGACACTAGTCCTCATCCGCCACTTTGATCAGCTGCTTGCCAAAGTTTTTACCCTTCAACATGCCACGAAAGTACTCGGGTGCGTTCTCTAAACCCACGCCAACACTCTCCCTATAATTCAATCTGCCATCTTGAACCCAACTTCCTAGTTGACGCGTTGCTTCAACCCAGCGCTCATGCCATTCAGTAACGACAAAGAACCTATTCTCTGGCTCAGGGTCCAAGGATTTGAGAATACGCATCGGCGTTTCTGAATTCGCAATATCTTCATCATTGTAATTAGAGATATAACCACAGATAGGCACTCGTGCTCCTGGATTCAATAGTGGAGCAACGGCCTTAGTCACATCGCCACCTACATTCTCAAAATATATATCTACACCATCGGGACAAGCAGCAGTCAACTCTGCAACAAAATTGTCAGCCTTATAATCTATGCAGGCGTCAAACTTCAGCTCTTCTTTCACATAGCGGCATTTCTCTGGTCCACCGGCAATACCTACCGCACGTAAACCTTTAATTTTCGCAATCTGCCCTACAACCGAGCCTACTGCGCCCGATGCTGCAGCTACAACCAGCGTTTCTCCAGGCTGTGGCTTACCTAACTCGGTAAGCCCAAAATAGGCAGTTCTACCGGGCATACCAACAACACCAAGGTGAGCCGACAGGGTGCCGTTACTCAAATCAATTTTCATCAATCGAGGGTCATCGGCATTCGCCACGATATGCGACTGCCAGCCCATATGAGCCGCGACAGTATCCCCTTCCACAAAATCTGGAGATGTAGACTTAATGACTACGCCACTCGATTCGCCGGTTATCACATCACCAATCTGCAAAGGAGCAGCATAGGATTTAACGTCATTCATTCGACCCCGCATATAGGGGTCTAGCGACAGCCAGCATACTCGGATTAATATTTGATTATCTTCCAGCTCAGGAATATCGACCTCACGAAAACCAAAGCTCTCGTCACTAGGCTCCCCAACTGGGCGTTCAGCCAAGAATACTTGAGTATTTTTTGTCATTTTATTTCCAGTTCTGCTTATTTTTACTCGAGCAAAACAGTCTACTTTACTCAATGCTTCGGAACAACTGAAGCCAGTGCAGAATCTAGCAATTCCAGTCCGCGAGCTATCTCCTCTTCGGTGACGATCAGCGGCGGAATCAAGCGGATTATCCGATTGCGTGTAGGGGTCACCAACAAGCCTCTATTAAGGGCGGCATCCGTCACTTTAGTCACCATCTGGTCCGAATCCAGCTCGAAGGCACACAGCAGGCCTTTTCCTCGAACCGGTCCAACCAGCTCCGAGTACTTCACTTTTATCTTCTGCAGCCCATCGATTAAAAGCTTCCCTGCTACCACTACTCTATCCGCCACATTCTCATCCTGCAGATGATTAACTACTGCAGTTGCCACAGCACAGGCCAATGGATTACCACAAAATGTACCACCATGATCACCCATACCTAACTGCCTATCCACGCTTTCAGAAACAGCAAACGCCGCAAACGGAAAGCCTCCGGCAATACCTTTTCCCATGGTCATAATGTCAGGAGCTATATTTACCTGACTGTGTTCAATGGCAAAGAACTTTCCTGTCCTGCAGAAACCGGTTTGAATCTCATCAATGATAAGCAGAACACCCCGTTCTTTACAAAGCAGAGCAACAGCAGCAAGATACTTTTCATTCGGGATCCTCACCCCTCCCTCCCCTTGAATGGGCTCTAAGATAACAGCCGCCGTTTTCTCGTCTATAGCAGCATTGAGAGCAGGAAAATCCCCAAAGGGAACAAAGCAATTTTCCTCCAAAGCAGGCAAGAATTTCTCAGCATTGTCTCTGCCTCCTGAAACCGACAGAGTATTGAATGTGCGACCGTGAAAAGATGCCAAAGTAGAGACTATTCTCGATTTCCCAGTGATTTTCCTGGCGAGTTTAATTGCTGCGTCGTTTGCCTCGGCCCCACTATTCGCGAAGTATATTTTCGCAAGATTATCTGGCAGCACTCCGCTAAGAGCCTCCAATAATTTGGCACGTGAAGGCGAATACGTGAAGCCGGAATTCGGATTCTGTATGATTTTCTGTGCTTGCTGGGTGATCGCTTCGGTTATCAAAGGGTGAGCATGCCCCAAGCAGGTAACTCCCCAACCCGATGTAAAATCCAAATACTCACTCCCCTTTTCATCCCAAACCAGGCATCCCTTGCCGCTCTCAATGGCAATGGCTTGGCGACTACAGAATGTAATGCCAAGACGATCTTCTATTTCTATACTACTCATTTCCTAGTCTCCACTATTGCTAGTCTTATGCTTTCCAACTCGATACCAATACGAATACGATTTTTTGAAACCTAGTTTTTGGTACAGATTGATTGCTGCCTTATTTGATTCCTCAACTTGCAGGTAGGCGAATCTAGCGCCCGCCGTAACACCCCAACCCAACAGAGAATTCACAATCTCAAAGGCATACCCTTTCTTCATATGGGCATTCGCTGTAGATATGCCAAACAATCCCACTGACTGATTCGCATACACCGCCATACCACTGCTCAATACGTCTCCTTTCACACCCTGCTTGAGCAAGAATAGATGCGACAACTTGCTGCCTTCTAATTGCGCCTGATGCCCATTAATCCTCTGCAGGTCCTTAGCTGTTAGCCTGTACCAAGCTTGCAACCAGGATCCGACATCGACCCTCTCGATAAAGCCATTCTCCAGATTCACGTTCGCTTTCAACATATCCTCCAGATCAAGCAACATAGAAATCGTCGGCGCCTGTTTCTCGTATCCCCTTAGCTCTAGCGCACTATCGATTCCATCTATTACGCTCGGAGCAATATCGTTCGGCTGCACGATCCTCACGATTGACGTCGCATCTCTGGTAGAGAAAAATTTTTCCGCCGCGCTAATCAGCTTTTCGTTTTCAACTTGGACGTGGGGATAGAGACTCAGAGAGTTCGAGCGTCGATCTGTACCACGGGAATACCTAAGCACACCGAAAGACAACTGTTCTTCCTCAAGGGCAGGCCAAGCGCACCTCGCCGCATTCTCTATTTCCATCAAGTTCATTCCGTTTCTCCTGTTACTGCATAAAGCTCTATCAAAATACCGGCAAAAAAAAACCCCTAAGGCCGAAGGCGCTTAGGGGTTTTGATATTCTTATCTTCTAATTAGATAAAACCACGGCTCTCCGGAAAGGGTGCATATGTCGCGCGCGCGGCGCGGCGGGCGGCTGCGTTCATAGCCGCTGCTGCCTGACGTGGTGATAACTTCTGTAAATTCAATTTATACATCATCTAAATCTTATTCATGGACTGCTTCGAGGGATAGGACTTTATTGGATTGGCTCTAGGCTGTCAATAGAGAACAAATAGTCTAAACATCACCGGCGTCGTCAAATCTAGCCCTAATGTCGTCGTCATCGTCATTACTTCTTCGCTCTCTGAATTTCTCGAGTTCATTGAAGTTCATGTCGAAATAAGGGTTCTCGAATTCTATAGCTCTCACTTCACGGCCTGTAACCATTCCCTCTGCTACCAACACGCTCATATAAACAACTAGCGTGACTATTAGGAGTGTATAGCGATTTCTCAATATTAGGTCTTTCATACCTTGCTCCTTTTAGTCCGTGAAGCGACGCATGAATACTGCGCCGGCTATCAGAATAGATCCAACCACTATTCCAAAAAGCGTATCGTAATTGAAAATTCGCTCGAATACGCTTTGGAATTCAAATATCAGATATTGATTCGGATCTGATGTGCGCGACGCCACCCAATTTGCCAGGTACTGGGTGCCAAACACGAAATCCTCAAGAAAACCTACAAGAATGAAGACACCACCTGCCCACAACAGAGGGGTTTTCTTCGCGAAGGCCGAAAACAGAAGCAACCAACCTATGGAGGGAAGTAACCAGAGAGAAGTTACAAAAGCGGAAATGTAAATTAGCACGAGGCTCGCAATCGCAGCCAAAAACATCCAACCAATGCCTACCAAATCAACATCGTTGCTAATGCCTAGTATCGTTAACCAAACCATCGCTATCAGATACATAGCAAATATAATCAATACATAAAAAATTGGTGCCACTAGGACAATGGCTACAATTTTGGAAAGCACTGTCTGAAAGTTTGACACCGGCATGGATTGCCAAAACAAGATGCTCATCTCCTTTCGGTCTTGATAGAGAGTATTGATGAGATAAATAACACTGCATACATAGAGTGTAAGATAGAACGGAATCGCCACTAGCATGAAAAACGGAGCCATATCGAAAGGCGACAAACCATCAAACAGAATTGAAACGTAGCGCAGCCCTTCAGCCAATTGATTTTGATCTATCTGTGTAGCTACCCATGTCGTCGCCACTAGAATGAGTAAAGCCACAACCGTAGGAGCACCAATGAACAAATTTTTATGCTCGAGAACTTCTCGCTTCAAAAGCCCATAGAATTGAAGTACCGCGAATTTATCCATTTTTTTCTTCCTTCAACTTGGCTACAAACAGATCGGCAACACTTGGTGTATGCAGTTCGCCCAAAACCTCAAGCTGTTCTCTAGGAACAGATTCAAAAGTGTAAGATTTCTTACCGAGTAAGTCGCGAATATAGATAGGTTGAAGCGCATCAGCCTGCGCAACCTTGTCTACGTCTACGATAACCTCTGCATAAGTATCTGGCAGATCGGACATTAAGGAATCGAGAACTATCTTGCCCTTGTTAATAAACACAAGATGCGAAAGTAGCGCCTCTATCTCTTCGACCTGATGCGTACTAATAATAATCGTTCGATTCCCATCGTAGAAATCATTGAGTAGACGATCGTAGAATTCTTTTCGGTAAATTATATCCAAGCCTAGTGTCGGCTCATCAAGCACGAGTAATTGAACTTCAATCGCCATCACTAAAGAGAGATGAAGCTGCGTCACCATACCTTTAGACAAGTCTTTAATGCGTTTGTTTTTGGGGATATCAGTAGTGCTGAGAAATTTCTCTGCTTTCTTGCGATCGAATCTGGGGTGTACCGCTTCCACATAATCAATAACTTGGGAAACTTTGAGCCATTTCGGCAGAATGCCCACATCCGCTACAAAGCAGACATCCTCCATTAGCTTGTGCCGAGCTATTCGAGGATCACGACCGGCAACACTAAGCTCACCATCAACATCACAGAGACCTATTAGCGCCTTAAGTGTTGTCGTCTTGCCTGCGCCATTAGGACCAATCAACCCACTGATTGCGCCTCTGGGAACTGTGAGATCCACCCCATCCAGCGCAGTAAAGTTGCCGTAGTTCTTTCTCAGCGATTTAGCTTCGACGATGTTACTCATGCTCTATCCCCAAAATTCTCGATTTCTATCGATTCTTCTTGCTGCCAAGGAGTTCATCGATCTCCAAGCCCAGCCTCTCAATACGCTCAGCAATTTGTGGCCATTCCTGTTCAAGAAATTTCCTCTTCTCTTCGGTAGATAATTTATTCTTCGCTCCTGATAAGACATACATTCCAAGCCCCCGTTTTTTCTCAACCAATTCTTCATCGACTAAAATTTGCATCGCTTTTGACACAGTAATGGGATTAATACGCTGCTCACTGGAAATTTGGCGCACGGAAGGTAAGGCATCGCCTTCCAAGAGAACACCATCCATAATGAGCTCTACCAGCTTGTCTCTAAGCTGGATATAGATAGGCTCTTTGTTGTTCCAATTGATTTCCACCGAGCGACTCCGCGTCATATAGTGTTATACATCACTATAACACCATATCAGCAAAGAACAAGAGAAATAACTTGCTAGAGATTAGAGGAATTTTACAAGCCATCTAACTGATATATAACATATTAGTGTCATATATCAGTTGACAAGCCTAACTTTGACGGCGCTCGAGAATGGTATCGCCACTCAATAATTCTTGAATTTCTTGTTCAGAAAATTCAAATTCGCGCAATATTTGCTGTGTGTGTTCGCCGTATTTAGGCGGCTTATGTCTAACTGAGCCAGGGGTGCGAGATAGCTTAATGGGCGTACCTGTCATCTTGTACCAGCCATCCTCAATCACCATTTCGCGATGCTTTGTGTGAGCGTGACTAACGACCTGCTTGGTATCGTGTATAGCTCCCGCAGCTAGTCCTGCATTGGCGAGACGATCGGCAATCTCACTACCATCTATCTTCATCAAGCTCGACTCTATCTCTGCCTTTAAGTCATCACGATTTGTTACGCGATCAATGTTGTTCAGAAATCTAACGTCCGAGATTAGCTCCTCTCTGCCTAGCTCAACACACATCTTCGCATAGGCACGATTGTTTCCTGCTCCAACAAAAATATCTACAGTCTTGGTGCGGAATGTATCATAGGGGCTAATATTCGGATGAGCATTGCCAGTAGCTACCGGCACCTCGCCTGAATACAGGTAATTCGGAATATGTGGATGCATCAGGGAGACAGCGCAATCATAAAGCGTCATATCTAGATATTGCCCCTGCTGCGACTTTTCTCTTTCTGCCATCGCCATCAGGATTGCAACGGCCGAGTAAAGCCCAGTGCCCATGTCCACCATAGCTAAACCGAGCCTAGTAGGATTGCTACCCGCCTCTCCGTTTATGCTAAACCAACCCGCCATAGCCTGAACAATTGCATCGTATCCGGGGTTTCCTCCCCACGGACCATCACTACCAAAACCACTGACTCTGCAATGAATTAGTCTAGGAAACTTTTTCTTTAGTACGTCTTCATAACCAAGACTCCATTTTTCCATGGTGCCCGGTTTGTAATTCTCGATAAGCACATCGGCTTTATCCAGCAGTCTTAACAATACCGCCTGACCTTCTGGCTTCGAAAGGTCCAAGCCCATGGAACGCTTGTTGCGATTTACCCCTATATAGTAAGCCGAATCTTCATCGTGAAAAGGAGGCCCCCAATCTCGAGTCTCATCGCCGCGAGGAGGCTCGATCTTAATTATTTCGGCGCCATGATCACCCAACATCTGTGTGCAGTAAGGTCCGCCCAAAACTCTGGACAGGTCGATGACTAATTTGCCCTTAAGAGCACCATCACTAGATTGATTGAACACGTTGGATTCCTGATTTTTGCGGTTGTGTATCGCAGCTACGATTTGCTTAGTTGAGAATGAGGATACGGCAGCGTCGACAACGGTTCAAGCCCCCTCACAGAAGTGTCTACGCAAGAGCCAGAACTCTAAACCGCTTCTCCTAACAATTCACGATTCAACCCTTCTTTGCGAATTAAGATCTTAAGCTGCTGCAGCGCCTCAATCTGAATCTGTCTAACTCTTTCCCGAGTTAGACCCACTTCGATGCCTACGTTCTCCAGCGTCTCGGTGTCAAAACCTCTTAATCCGAAACGTCGACAGATAATCTCCCTCTGCTTCACTGAAAGTTGCTGCAACCAGCACTCAATTCGTGCCCGCATCTCAGATGACTGAACATAATTCCGGGGATTTTGTTTGGACTCTGCACTGAGCATGTCAACCACCGTTGTTTCAGAATCGGCGGCAGCCGGCGCATCCACAGAACTTAGACTCTCATTTAGAATCATCAGCCGCTCAACATCCAGACGTGAACAACCGGTGGACTCCGCGATTTCGCGACTACCAGCCTCATGCCCCGTTTCTCTTACATAATCTCGCTGAACTCGAAGAAAGCCGTTCAATCGCTTAATAATATGCACCGGCAAACGAATAGTTCTCGTCTGATTCATCAAACCGCGTTCGATGTTTTGTCTAATCCACCACGTCGCATAAGTCGAGAAACGAAAACCCTTCTCCGGATCGAATTTCTCCACAGCATGTATCAGCCCCAAGTTGCCCTCCTCTACCAGGTCAAGCAGAGAGAGGCCACGATTCAGATACCTGCGCGAAATTTTTACGACCAGACGCAGATTGCTTTCAATCATCCTACGTCTGCTGGCACTGTCCCCCTGTAATGCGCGTCGCGCGTAGAATACTTCTTCTTCGGCAGACAGCAGAGGTGTATGGCCAATTTCTTTAAGGTAGATACGAGTTACATCTAGGCTAGTGTCAGTCGGGCGAGAAGAAATACTTTGCGATTTCTGAGAATCGCTAGCGCCCGAGGTCAGTTCCTTACAATTCATGCAGAGACTCCTTCTCTGTAGACAAGCAATCCTACTAACACATCCATTGTGTCGTATAGCCCGTGTCTCCGGTTACTAGGATTCGACACACGCTGAGGTTGCTTAACTAAAGTATAGAGTGCTTTGCGGAAAAGTCGAATTGATTAACGCTGCTAGTCCAAAATCGCGGGCAGGAAAAACTCAGCGACCATAATTGGCTTTTCAAAGAGATAGAAAAGACTGCGCCTTCCCCAAGAATCTCCTGCGATAGGCGTTATATCAATTCCACTTCTAATCAATTCGGGGTGACCAAATAGGTATTCGCCAAGCGGCCTGTCATTTAGCTCTAACACACGCTTGAGTGGGCCCGTCAGGCTAAATTCTGGAATCAATGTGTGTGCCAATACCCAAGGAGTATTCTGACCAACGAGGACTACCTTGCGAGACCAGAATCTATGGTCGCTCGCCAAGGGACCAAAGCAAGAGCGAATGGTAGGGCTGGGAAGCAATAGCCACTCCTGCGCACGAACCTCAACGCGAAAATCTCCCCCGCTTTTTTCGATTAACAATTTAGTAAGCGAACTCGAATCAAATAACCATCGCCTCCAGGGTTCTGCAGGTAAGGTACGACGCTCTGCCTCGCTATGCCAATCGAGGTTTGAATCCGAAATATCAGGGATGGCAGACTGCGGTTTTGTAGACAATGAGTTGGACTCAGCTTTAAATTGCAAGGGGCATCAATTGTCGAGGATTGCGGAAATAAATACCCCGCACTGCAGGTTGCAGTGCGGGGCAGGTATTGCAGTGTGCTAGCTAGCTACCTAACGAGGTCGAAAGCTCTCAACTGTGTTGACTATCACAGTCATTACACGTCGGTTCTCAGCGCGACCAGCGTCAGTATCGTTGCTCGCAATTGGACGAGACTCACCGAAGCCAGTAGAGGATACGCGACTTGCCGCTACGTTGTAGCGATCAATCATCACCTGACGGACAGCAGCAACGCGACGATCGGATAGATCAAGGTTGTAGGCGTCTGTACCACGGCTGTCCGTGTGCCCTTCTAACTCGATATCGATGTCTGGAAAGCGCGCCATGAAATCAGCCACTTCTTTTATCTCAGAAAAGTATTCTGATTTGACTTCAGAACGATCGAAATCAAAATTAACCATCAACTCAACTGTTGCCGTTTCTTCCATTGGAATCGGGCAACCATCTGCATCGACTGCATAGTTTCTAGGAGTATTTGGGCAGTTGTCACGGCTATCTGGCACACCGTCTCTATCGGCATCTGCTGGAGCGGCGGCAGCTGCTGGACGTGGAGCGGCGGCTGGTGCCCGCGCCACTGCTGGACGAGACTTATCGCCACCAAAGCGATAAACCAATGCCGTATCGATACCTATATCAGAGTCTTCGTGATCGCGCCCAAAGTACTGAAAAGAGCGGACTGCTGTGCGCCAAGACCACTGATCGGAAATTTTGTAGCTTACTCCGCCACCAATATCCCACATAGTGTCGTTTTCACCGCCAAAACTGGTATTTCCCACTCCGCCGAGAACGAAAGTGTCGAAAGCACCAAGATTCACACCTAAATCGTAGATAGCATCCAACTTGTAATGATCAATATCAATCTGCCTACGCGCACCAGAAGCTTTAGTGTCTAAGTCAAACGTACTTAGCTCAAAGCTTAGTCGGTCGGTGAAGTCGTAGCCTATTCCGAAGAAATAGTCGATATCATGCTTCAGCTTCGTCGTGTCATCGAATTCCATCCACTGTAACCCAGGCGCCAAATAGAACTGGCCCTCATCGGCGAGCGCAGCGGGCGAAAGAAGCCCTACTGAGACGAGTAATGCTGAAGATAATTTAGTATGTAAACGCATAGTAGTTTCCACATTAATAACATAATGATTGGTTGAAAATTTGAGCGCATTATAGAGATTTTGCCACTCATATAAAGGATTATACTAGCATTTTTACCCTTTTTTTTCTGATCTATCTCAAATGAGACTGAGTTCCCCTCCTTCTGGGCCCTTTCGTGATGAAATGCGCCTAAAATCGGGCAATTTAATCTGCTGCTCAAGAGGCGGTTTAACTCTCTATTTTGCTCGCTAGTGAGCAACTCGAATTAGCCGGTACATTGTCACACACATACAATATATCCGTACTATAATGGACTCTGCGCAGTCCTTAAGGCTGCCCCTCCAGTAAAACAATAGGCAAACAAACGATCATGCTTCAGGTATCTCAGCTTGCAGAATTGGCGCTCTGAACTAAACCGGCTCTGCCTCTTATTGGCAGTGGCCGCTATTACCGGTTACGCCGTGGGTCATGTCAGCTGGGTTATGCTGATTAGCCTCTGTGTTTACTACCTATACAATCTCTATCAGCTGCGCCGCTTCAACCTATGGCTGAATAGAGATTCATCCGAGAGTGATTCCGAACCCCCGGTGAGCTTTGGACTCTGGGGCGATATTTTTGATGGCATCTACCGCCTGCAAAAACAAGAACGCCGCGCGAACTCCTACCTCGCCAGCATCATCGATAAGGCGCAGGAGTCATCGGCAGCGCTAGAGATGGCATTTGTCATGATCAACAAGCAGGGCAACCTCGATTGGTGGAATTTCGCGGCGGAGAAACTGCTCGGCCTGCAACATCCGAAGGACCGCAACCAATCTATAACCAACCTCATCCGTAACCCAAGCTTCTCAGAATATTTCCATAGCGAGAACTATGATGAAACTCTTAAAATGGAGGCCCCTGGTGAGAGCAGTAAGATACTTGAGTTTCAGATTGCTCTATTTGGCGAGAACGAGCGCCTGATGATTGTTAGAGACATAACACAGCTGCATCGTCTCGAATCCATGCGCAAAGATTTCGTTGGCAATGTCTCCCACGAATTGGGAACCCCTATTACTGTCATCAAGGGATACTTGGAAGCGATTCTCGACAACCTCGACGCATTAGACGAGAAATGGCACAAACCCATGCAGCAGATGCAACAGCAATCGATGCGCATGGAGAATATTGTCAGAGACTTACTGATGCTATCGAGTCTTGAGACTAAAGGTCTTACGAAGACACAGGATGTTATCGATCTGAATGGTTTGTTTTCTGAAATCGAAAGCGACACTCAGCAGATGTTTAAGGACAAGGCACATACCTTCGAACTGGTCTGCCCCACAGCCCTCTCGGTCGTCGGAAAACGAAGTGAAATGTACAGTGCTATTTCTAATCTGGTCGTGAACGCTGCCAAATACACAGCTGCTGGCGGGCATATCAAACTATCCGCCAACAAAGGAGCGAACTCCTTAGATATAACAGTTCAGGACAATGGCATCGGCATAGAGAGCCACCATATCCCTAGACTCACAGAACGATTCTATCGAATCGACGGGAGCCGATCTTCTGATACCGGAGGCACCGGACTGGGATTAGCCATCGTGAAACATATCCTGGCGAGGCACGAAGCCGAACTAGAAACAAAGAGTATTTATGGCCAGGGTAGTTGCTTCATTTGCAGGTTGCCGCTGAGCCGAGTGGCCACTAGTCCCACTGGTCAAGCAAGGAGCGAGAAAGAGACCGAGCAGATCTAATCAGGCTGCGACAATTTGTCGGCAATATTTTCCAGTGGAGCGTGTCTGACATCCATGCCTTTAACCAAGTAGATGACGTGTTCAGATATATTCTGCGCGTGGTCACCAATCCGTTCCAGTGCTCGCAGTGCCCACAATAAATTCAGCATACGGCTTATGCTTCTTGGATCTTCCATCATATAGGTAATGAGAGATCGCATCGCAGAGCTGTATTCGTCATCAACAACGAGATCGTCATGGGCTATTTCCAATGCTGATTTCGCGTCATAGCGAGCGAAAGCGTCTAGTGTCACATTGACCATGCGAGCCACACGATCGCCTAAATGCCTAAATTCCACAATTCCCTCTGGGTAGTCGCCTTCTTCGGCAAGCTTAATCGCCATCCGTGCAATCTTTGAGGATTCGTCACCTATTCTTTCAAGGTCGCGGACAGTCTTGATTATAGTCAGGACCAAACGCAAATCACTGGCAGCTGGCTGTCTTCTGGCAAGAATCAGATTACACTCCTCGTCAATCTTGATTTCCATGGCATCGATTACATCTTCTTGCGCCAAGACCTCGGCGGCGATGCCGCTATCAGAAGAGGTCATTGCAACTAGCGCATCCGCCAACTGCTGCTCAACAGCACCACCCATCTCTAACAATTGGTTCTTAACATCTTCCAGTTCAGAATTAAACTGCTTGGAAATATGATCGCTGTGACCTTCAGCTTGCTGATTCATTGTGAATTCCTATCAATGATGACTTGGACGACCTAACCGTAGCGGCCAGTAATATAGTCTTCAGTTTGTTTTTGCCGTGGGTTGGTGAAAATAGAGTTTGTTGAATCAAATTCAACCATGTTGCCCATATACATGAACGCGGTAAAGTCTGACACCCGCGCAGCCTGCTGCATGTTGTGTGTGACTATGACAATTGTGTAGTCAGTTTTTAATTCGTTTATTAATTCTTCGATTTTTAAGGTAGAAATCGGATCCAAAGCAGAAGCCGGCTCGTCTAACAACAAAACTTCTGGCTCTACAGCGATTGTTCTCGCTATAACTAAACGCTGTTGCTGACCACCAGACATGCCGAGAGCACTATCGTGCAGCCTATCTTTTACTTCGTCCCAAAGTGCCGCAGCCTTTAGTGACTTCTCCACCGCCTCGTCCAGGACGCGCTTCGAATTAATACCCTGTATACGTAAGCCGTAGGCGACATTCTCATAGATGGATTTTGGAAAAGGATTAGGCTTCTGAAACACCATGCCTACTCGGCGCCTCAAGTCTGCAACATCGATAGACTTTTGATAGATATCGCTTCCATCCAGCGACACCAGGCCTTCAATAACACAGTCATCAACCAAGTCATTCATTCTATTAAAACAACGAAGCAAACTCGATTTACCGCAACCACTAGGCCCGATGAACGCTGTAACCCGCTGTTTAGGTATGGTTAGATTGATATCGATTAACGCTTGCTTATCTTTCGAATAAAAAAGATTTAGGTTTTCTATGTCGATGCAACTAGAAAGAGTCTCACCACCAGTCTTTGTTTTGTCCCCTAGAACAGCCGAAACATCCACTTTCCTAGTTGGTGATGGCGCTTCTTTAACCTGCTCGCTACTCATATCATTCATCGCAATCTAATCCATTAAAATAATTGTTATACATCTAGCGCTTTATATTTCTCTCGAAGGTGATTTCGCAAGGCGACGGCGGTCAAATTTAAGCCAGCGATAACTATGACCAGCAACAAAGCCGTTGCAAAAACTAACGGTCTTGCAGCCTCGATGTTTGGACTTTGAAAACCAACATCGTAGATATGAAACCCTAGGTGCATGAATTTTTGCTCTAAGTGTAAGTACGGATAATTCCCATCTAGCGGCAGTGATGGAGCCAATTTCACTACACCAACGAGCATCAGCGGCGCCACTTCTCCCGCCGCCCTAGCGACAGCGAGAATCAAGCCAGTCATCATCGCCGGGCTTGCCATAGGCAACACGACACGCCATAGCGTCTCAAATTTAGTTGCACCCAATGCCAAGCTTCCCTCGCGCACGCTTCTTGGAATCCTAGCGAGCCCTTCTTCCGTAGCCACAATTACTACCGGCACCGTAAGCAGCGCTAAGGTCAAAGAAGCCCACAGTAATCCGGGAGTGCCAAAAGTGGGTGCCGGTAACGCCTCAGGATAAAACATCTGATCGATTTCTGCGCCGACAATGTAGATAAAGAAACCGAGCCCAAACACGCCATAGACGATGGAGGGCACTCCCGCCAAATTATTCACAGCAATTCGGATTGCTCGTGTAACAAACCCCTGCCGTGCGTACTCTCGAAGGTAAACGGCAGCCACAACGCCGAAGGGTGTGACAAATACCGACATCAGCATTACCATCATCACAGTACCGAATATAGCAGGGAAGATCCCTCCTTCCGTATTCGCCTCACGCGGCTCCGCCGTCATAAACTCACCAAGCTTAGAAAAGTAGGTGAGCAATTTCGAGAACAGCCCCATCTGATTGGGCTTGTAGGCACGGACTATATCTGCGAACGCAATTTCTATTTCTTGCCCATTAGCCGCAAGAAATATTGCGGAGTCTCTATTTACCGTCTCATATAGAGTTATGAGCTGAGTCTGCAGAATCGCGTATTCGGTATCTAACTCTTCCCTGCTCGCCGCTATTTCTGCTGCCGCTTCTGGAGATTCATCTCCATCCAGCTCGAGACGACGCTCACGCAACCTCAGCCGCTCCATGGCGTAATTGATCAAGCCTATCTCTTGGTTTTCAATAACATAGATATCGTCTCGAATATTCAATGCACGCTCTAATCGAAGATTGAATTCCAGCCATCTGTTCGCTTCAACTTCTAAAGCATCATCTTGAAGCACGATAGGTTCACCATTCTCGCGGATACTTTCTAAGAAGCCGTAGAAATTACCCCATTCGCGCCTTTCCATCGCTACAATTTGAGCCGGATACTCTACATCTGTGACGAAGTCACTAAGCGCCCATGTGAAGTCAGCCCCAGTAAGGTCTCTGTTCCCTAGCTTCAAAAGCTGCCTTTCGTAGAAGTCTTGCGTCTCATCTACGGGAATACCTGAAGATGCGATCTGTGCAGCAACTACTATCTCACTCTCAACAAATTCTCCAATTACCTGCGTGCTCAGCAATTCACCGGTAGACGTCGGTGGCGCATAGTTAGCTTGCATTACATCTCTAGGCCAAAAATGACTCATGCCTCGAACCGTAAGAAGAATTAACAGGCCAATCACCATCACGATACTAATCGCAACAGCGCCAGCATTTAGCCAGACCCAGGGCGTGCCCCTACGCATCCATGTTGAAAGCTCAGTTTTCATATTGTGCTGTACTTAGTTCTCAGTCGTTGCCGTACTACTTCAGCAACCGTGTTAAACACAAAGGTAGACATGAAAAGCACTAAAGCTGCGAGAAAAAGAATTCGGTAGTGTGTGCTGTCTACTTCCGATTCTGGTATTTCCACTGCTATATTAGCCGCCAGCGTGCGCATGCCTTCAAAAATATTGATATCCATAATTGGCGTATTACCCGTGGCCATCAATACAATCATAGTTTCACCAACCGCTCTGCCCATACCTATCATCAGCGCACTAAAAATACCGGGGCTCGCCGTAGGCAAAACTACCCGCTGCAAACTCTGCCAAGGTGTTGCACCCAAAGCCAAGGAGCCATAGGTCAACTGTTTAGGAACAGTGAAGATTGCATCCTCTGCTATGGAAAAAATTGTGGGTATGACTGCAAAGCCCATAGCAAAACCGACAACCATCGCGTTGCGTTGGTCATAACTAATTCCCAAGTCGTTGGTAATCCAGAAACGCATGTCGCCATTAAAAAAGCTGTTCTCGATAGGCACTGCCAGAGCGAAAGACAGGTAGCCAAAAATAAGTATCACAGGTATCAGTATGCCCGCCTCCCAACCATCCGGTACGGAATCACGGATTTTTCTTGGTAGTTGCGTCCACGCAAAACTCGCACCCAAAATACTCAATGGCAGCACAATCAAAATCGAAAAAATTCCTAGCAAATTTTTCTCGACAAAGGGAGCAAGCCACAGGCCCGCGAGAAAACCCAACACTACTGTAGGCAGCGCTTCCATCAATTCGATCAGGGGTTTCACCTTGCGTCGCATCGCAGGTGCCATGAAATAGCCAGTGAATATTGCTCCGCATATAGCCAAGGGGGCTGCCAGCAACATAGCGTAGAAAGCCGCCTTCAAAGTACCAAAAGTTAGTGGCATGAGAGAATATTTCGGCTCAAACTCGTTGCTAGAAGCTGAAGACTGCCAGATGTAATCTGGCTCTGAATAGCCTTCATACCAAACTTTATCCCAGAGCACAGACCAGGAGACCTCTGGGTGTTCATTGTGAACTTCCCAAAAACCGATGCCTCCATCAACACTTTCAAGCAGCAGCCCATCTCCGCGGGGAGAAAGCGCCAATAGATTCGGAGTAGCGTCTGTTATATCTTCAGAGAATACTGCGCGATGCGCCGTGGTGTTATATATAGCCAATCTACCTAGCTCGTCCACGCTTACAAAATTTTTCCGGCGTTGTTCAGGTGTCATGCGCAGAATCGGCTGTGGACCTGGCCTGAATTCGCGAGCCTTCTGCAGCCTTGTCTGCCCTTCTTCGCGAGAGAGAAACCACTGCGAAATAGCACCAGAATCGTCAGCAACCAACAACGAAATGCCTCCTAAAAGAAAAACCACCTGTGTGGGCCTAATTCCATTCTCGGTGAGCACTGTCTGGATGCCAAAACTATCGCTATCTCCATTCATGACCGCCACTAAATCTAGAGCGCGGATGAGGCCGCTACCAGAAATGAAGTACAGCCAGCGTTGATCGCCGCCGATAAACATCTCTTCCACGTCTTGGGCCGATACTTCCACAGGGTAGCTTTCGATTTCGAAGTCAGCATCACCCCCTCCACCAATATCGAAAGCCGAGAACAAATTCGTCTGCTTCGTCGCATTAATAAGATTAACTGTGCCATTCTCGCTTACGCCAGCGACCATTAGGCTATCGCCATTTGATCGCACTGACAGTTCTGTTAATGCTGCATTCGCAAACAGTTCGTAGGGCTGCTCACCGAAGGGGAAATCGATTTTGGGAGTAAGTGTTCGCGTATTATTTTCGCCAACGAAAGTTGTAGTGTAGCCATACCGCGCCACTATCGCTGCGCCGCTATCCAAGCCTAGCGCAAAAATACCACTCTCTTCTGTATCCAGAGCGAAGTGATTGATGCTTGTGCCAACTGGCAGCTCGATCTCTATAAAGTCAACAGTCGTTCCGTCTGTTACATCGAAGAACAAGACATCAGCCTGATCACCGATGCGCATCCCAATTTCTGACTGCTCCTCTATAGCGAGATGCAAAGAATTTGAGCTGGAACGATTTTCTATTTGATATTCGTCCACTCTCTCTAGAGTTGCGGACTCAAATAGCGGAAGCACTTCATAGAACAGATACATGAAAATAAGAAGTATCGCCAGTATGACGCTAACACCGCCAATGGCGATAGCAACACTAGCTGATTGATCATAGAAATGGCGAAGCTTGCGTCGCAGCACCATCCGATTCGATGCCATACTCAACAACGAGCCCTCTGCTACTAGACTTTCCGTGGCCTGACTGGCAGCTGCTTGTTCTACATCATTTGACATTGAGCTCTCAAATATCGACTAGACAACTTCAAACTATCTCGAGTTTCTTACACAACGAAAGTTCAGTCTATAACAAACTGAACTTTCGAGAATTCGAGAGCGAACCTTGACTCGCTCTTGAAGGGCTTGCGGTTTAATCGAGCTGCAGGTTACGCATCGTTCCCTGCACTACTCGAGCCGGCAATGGGATGTAGCCGTCTTTCAGGACTACTTCCTGACCAGTCTTTGAAAGAATAAGTTTTACAAATTCACGCTCTAGCGGTGGCAGTGGCTTATTTGGCTCTTTGTTTACATAGACATAAAGAAAGCGCGCTAATGGATAGCTGCCCGACACAGAATTCTCAGGCGTAGCCTCGAAGAAATCATTGCTCGCTGACTTCGCAATAGGCACCGCTCTAACACTAGAAGTACGATAACCAATGCCAGAATAACCAATTCCATTAATAGAAGTACTCACCGATTGGACCACAGAGGCTGAGCCTGGTTGCTCATTCACAGTATTCTTAAAGTCGCCGTCACATAAGGCAACATCTTTAAAATAGCCGTAGGTGCCAGAAACTGAATTACGACCGAATAATTGAATATCTCGACGCTCCCATGCGCCCTTCATTTCCAGATCACCCCAACTATTGATGTTGCCAGCTCCACCACAGCGCTGGTTAGAAGAAAAAATGGCATCTACCTGGGGAATAGTCATGCCGGCAATAGGGTTGTCCTTGTGGACGTAAACTGCAAGTGCATCTATCGCTACCGGAATGGCCGTTGGCTTGTAGCCGTAACGCGACTCGAAAGCCTCAATTTCATTGTCTTTCATCTCTCGGCTCATTGGCCCAATGTTAGAAGTGCGCTCAGTTAGCGCTGGCGGCGCAGTAGATGAGCCTGCCGCCTGTATCTGAATGTTTACGTTTGGGTAAACCCGCTTGAAATCCTCAGCCCAGAGCGTCATCAAGTTCGCTAAGGTATCTGAACCAACACTCGAAAGGTTGCCAGAAACACCGCTAGTGCGCTCGTAATCGGGAATCCCCTGATCAATTTCAGCAGCCTGTACAGTGAGAGAAGCTGCTGCAAAAAGGGTGAGTGCTAGTGTTTTTCTTAATGATTTGATGCGCATATGGCCTCCATAGGGCGAGTTGATGCCTAATACCTGATAGAGGAACTATATACACGGAATATTACATAATTATGACAAAAGGATTTCAGCCAGAATGCGCACTGGCAACCCGCACAATCTCTGTCGACGATTATGCTAGGATGGTCGGCCAGTCTGAGGTGTAGCGATTGTTAAGAGCTTCCTTAAAGCTCAAAATACCTCGTAGATGCCCACTGAATGCCAGTCACAGTGACGTCATAATCGGGCTGAGAGGAAGAGACACACTAGTTGGCCGCTTCATAAGCCATGCCGGATGGAGAGCAATATGTCTGAACAGGCAGAAAATAAGTCATTGAATCTCGCAGTTGTTAATTCTACTGCCGCCGAAGGACGTCTACCGGCAACGAAACAGCAGGTCTCCACTGTCGATTCACAAGAGCCAATTAACCTAGAAGATCCCGCCTATTTTGAGAACCGAGAATTAAGCTACTTTAAGTTCAATCTCCGCGTGTTGAGTCAGGCACGAAATACGAAACACCCGCTACTCGAACGCCTCATGTTTCTGCTGATATTTAGCTCTAACCTAGACGAGTTCTTCGAAGTTCGAGTTTCTGGCTTAAGGAAGCAGTTGGACTTCGGCAGGCAGCGACCGGGCCCGGACGGTCAATATCCAGAACAAGTCCTCAAGGATATCCACCTGCAAGTCAAAGATGCTCTAGCTGAGCAGTACAGAATCTTGAATGAAGATCTATTCCCTAATCTTGAAAAAGAAGACATTCACTTCCTGCCGCGCCATGACTGGAATGACGAACTAAAGAAATGGACTCGAGACTATTTCGACGAAGAAATTCAACCCGTGGTAAGCCCGCTCGGATTAGACCCGGCACACCCCTTCCCTCGCCTCGTCAATAAGAGCCTAAATTTCATTCTTTCATTAGACGGCAAAGATGCGTTCGGCCGGGAAAGCGGTCTCGCCATTGTTCCTGCGCCTCGATCCTTGCCTAGGCTAATCAAGGTGCCCACTGAAATTGCGCCTGAGGGTGACAACTTCATCTTCCTCTCTTCCATCATCCACGCCTACGTCGATGACTTATTTCCCGGCATGAGCGTGATGGAATGTCATCAGTTTCGAGTGACTCGAAATTCTGATCTGGAAATGACCAACGTCGAGGTTGAAGACTACGCAATGGCCCTACAAGGCCAATTACATAGCCGGCGCTTCGGTGCTGCGACTAAATTAGAGGTGAGCATCGATTGCCCAACAGAGCTTACTGATTTCCTTCTAGAACGCTTCAATCTTTCCAATGATGAGCTGTTTCAGTTGGACGGGCCTGTAAATCTGCAGCGGCTGATGGCTCTGTACGGAATGATTGATCGAGCTGATCTTCGTTACCCGCAATTTTCCCCTGGCACACCAAAATTACTTGAGGAAGACGCCTATATTTTTGCTGCTGTAGACAAAGAAGATCAGCTCCTACTGCATCCCTTTCAGTCCTTTATTCCCATCATCGACTGGGTTCGTCAGGCTGCGAAAGATCCAACGGTGTTATCCATCAAACAAACTCTATACCGCACCAATGAATCGTCAGAACTCGTCGAGGCACTGGCCGATGCAGCACGCAATGGTAAAGAGGTTACAGTTGTCATTGAGCTCCGTGCCAGATTCGATGAGGAAGAAAATATTAATTTTGCCAGCATCCTGCAGGAAGCAGGTGCGGTAGTGGTTTATGGGGTAATGGGTTACAAGACCCATGCGAAGATGCTGCTAATAGTGCGCCGAATCGGCAACTCACTTAAGCGCTACGCACATTTGGGTACTGGCAACTATCACCGGAAGAATTCACTCCTCTACACCGACTATAGCCTGCTTACCTCCGATGAAGTTCTTTGTGCCGACGTGCACAAGGTGTTTCAACAGATCACCGGAATGGGCAAAAAAATTCAGCCGAATTTGCTAATCCACGCCCCGTTTAATCTGAGGAAATCTTTACTCAAAATGATTAATAGTGAGATCACAGCGGCTACTACGGGCAAAAAGGCGCGCATAGTTGCGAAGATGAATTCAATAACCGACCCTGCCATCATAAAAGCGCTGTACAAAGCTTCTATGGCAGGTGTAAAAATCGACCTTATCGTACGTGGGATCTGCTGCCTGCGACCAGGAATAACCGGAGTAAGTGAAAACATTCGAGTGGTATCAATCATCGGTCGTTTTCTCGAACATTCACGAGTTTACCACTTTCTAAATTCGGACCCCCAGGTCTACTGCTCCAGCGCCGACTGGATGGAACGTAATTTAGATAATCGAATTGAAGTTTGCTTCCCTATATTAAAGAAGAAACACAGCACACGAATTAAAGCCGAACTAGAGATGTATCTTGAGGATCGCGGTCAGAGTTGGGAGCTTGCTGCCGATGGCGAGTATCATCCTTTGGAGAATGCGCAAACAAAAAACATCTTGGAAGATGTGCAACAACTGTTATTGAAACAGCTTTCCTAAATTATTGAGGTGGCGCATCTAGCGTCACGAGTTATCGGTCAGGCTGACTTCTGGAAGCTGGCTATTCTGCATGATGGCTAGTGTCTTCTTATTTTTCACCATGAAATCTAACATACCCTCTCTCAGTGATGTCGCACTGAAGCTAATACTATCGACTGCATAGCACTGCATGAGACCTACCAGCACCGCCAACCCGGGTAACAACAATTCACGCCGACGCTCCTTCAGGCCGGGTAGATCTTCATCGCCCGCAATAGCAGCGATGATCCGCGGCTTCAACGCTATTAGCGCTGCAAGCTTAATCTCACCCTTCCCGAAGCCGTGCGCTTGGCATATAGCGGCGAGCATCTTTACTGTTCCCGAGGAAGCATAAGCCTCATGCCATCCCGCCTTTCGCATAGCGAGACTAATGCCATTGAAGACAGACTCGGACGCCGCGGTGGCAGCATCAAGCTGCTCATCTAATAGAATTGGGTCAGGTGTTTTCGGTGAAAAGAATTTGTCACGCCAGGCCACACTGCCTATCGCCATGCTCTCGGTAAGGAGCCGGCTGTTGTTATGGCCGATGATTACTTCCGTACTGCCACCTCCAATATCGATAACTAGGCGGTGATTCTCAGAAACCGGAAGCGTGCTGGTAACACCCGCGTAGATCAACACCGCTTCCTGTACACCACTAATCGGGGAGATTTCAATACCAATATCCCGCGCAGCCTCAATGAATTTTTGGACATTATCGGTGACACGAAAGGTATTCGTACCGAGAGCCCAATACTGCTCAAGTGGATATTGGTCCATCAGTGTCTTGAAGTGCTGCAGACAATCTAAGCCACGCTTGAATGCCGCCGGCGAAATGCTGCCAGTTTTCCTGACATCTTCGCCCAATTGGACGGAGTCACTGCAACGCTCAACAATTTTAATTTGTCCATCAATGTATTCAGCGATCAATATGTGAAAACTGTTGGACCCTAGGTCGATGCATGCGTACATAGGAAGAAAGTAGTGACAATAGGAAGATGAGTTGCGCCAAGCAATATCCAACCGCTACTCTTCCGGCTTCTATTTATAAGCAATCGGAAGAGTCTCAGCTGAGCTTCACTAAGCCCTATTACTCTTTATCGTCAGATGTGACAGGAGTCTGAATGTGCGCGAACGCGCAACTAGATCATAGACTGCTGATAATTCTCTAGACCGACCTTCTCTATAAGAGTGAGTTGCGCCTCTAGAAAATCGATATGCTCTTCTTCACTACTCAGAATTTCGCTTAACAGATCGCGACTCACGAAGTCACTGACAGACTCACAATAGGCGATGCCTTCTTTGAGGTCTGGACAAGCAATCAACTCAAGCTTGAGATCACATTCCAGCATTTCTTTGGTGTTCTCACCGATCATCAACTTACCTAGGTTTTGAACGTTAGGAAGCCCTTCCAGAAACAGAATACGCTGCATGAGCTGATCTGCATGCTTCATCTCATCGATAGACTCCTCGTATTCCTTCGCAGCCAATTTCTCCAGACCCCAATCCTGATACATACGTGAGTGAAGAAAATATTGATTGATGGCGATGAGTTCATTGCTAAGCGCCTTGTTCAGGTGCTTGATTACGGTGGCGTCCGATTTCATAAATTGATCCCTAATGACTGAATTGAAAATAGCTACATTGAATTCGCGCAAGCTTCGCTTTTTGACTAGAAAATGTCAAGAAATTTTACCGTAAGTCATTGATATGAATGATAAAACTAAATGATAAGCAATCCCATTCCCATCCATCGAGGAGAGCATAGCAAGGGAGTTCTGGCAGAGAATGACAGGCAAACTAGATGAGGGGAATAGCTAAACCGATGCCCCACGGGCTAAGCCGCGTTTGTATAGGAGCCTGTCTTATGGAATTCTTTGACGATAGTTTGAGCAAGTTTACCGCATTTGCCGCATTCGCTAGCAACGCCGAGCTTGGCGCGCAGGTCTGTCAAATTACTCGCACCACCACGACACAAGTCGCGAATCTGGTTATCGGTAATCTGTCTACAAATGCATACGTACATGGCTTATCCTCAATATGGCAGATACTTTAAATGATAATGAGAATGATTGTCAACAACATTCATATCTGTTAATTTAGCTGTATCTAATATCATCAAATCAATGACGTAAGTTATTGTTTTTAAAAGGCTAGAAAGAACTTCATGTCAGGCACTACCCTATCTACTGCCAAGAGTGGCGACCGTTGCATCGTACTGGAAATAGCCTCTGAGCCAGCAGAACTCAAGAGTCGCCTCTACTCGCTGGGCATCATTCCTGGCTCAGTACTGAAATTACTGCGCTTTGCCCCGCTAGGCGACCCCATGCAGGTAAAGGTTGGCGGCAGCTTTATCAGCATTCGCAAATCCGAAGCTGCAATCATTACCGTGGATATTCAATAACAAATGCAGAAAATCGCACTGATCGGCAATCCCAATTGCGGGAAGACAACACTCTTCAACGTGCTTACTGGCGCAAACCAAAAAGTCGGCAACTGGCCGGGCGTGACAGTAGAGAAGAAATTTGGATATTTTGAGCTCGAAAAAGAGTCTATCGAGTTAGTCGACCTGCCCGGCATCTATTCCCTTGAACAGGACTATAGCGGCATAGACGAGAAGATTGCCCAAGACTATTTAGAACAGAGCGATATAGGCCTAATCATCAACATCGTTGATGCAACCAATCTCGAAAGAAGTCTTGTACTGACACAACAACTAATGGAGCGCGACATTCCATTAGTGCTTGTTATGAACATGCTCGATGTGGCCGAGCAACAAGGGATCACCGTCACCGCGAGAAAGCTGGCCGACAAACTGCAATTGCCAGTGATTGAGATGATAGCCTCACAGAAACGGGGCATTGATGAACTGAGAAGCGAACTAATCAGCAAGATAAATACTGCTCCCGAATTAACTAGCCGGCAGGAAGCTCCTCTCTCTGGGGCTAGTACTGCCGCCGAGGAAAAGTTACTTCAGCGCTACCATCAGTCACGCCAGCTCATCAATGGGGTTGTCGAAGTCTCCCCTACTCACCACAGCCTATCGGAACGTATCGACGCAGTGCTGATCAATAGATGGCTAGGCATACCTTTCTTCTTATTGATGATCTATATGATCTTTACTATCGCAGTAAATCTTGGCGCAGTGTTCATCGATTTCTTCGATATATTATTCGCCGCAGTTTTGGTAGATGGAACGACTTGGCTGCTGCGCGAAATTTCTGCGCCTGAGGTGATCATCACCCTACTTGCCCAAGGCGTGGGCGGCGGCATAACTCTGGTCGCGACCTTCATACCAGTGATTGGCTTTCTCTACCTCTGTCTATCCGTTCTGGAAGACTCCGGCTATATGTCTCGCGCCGCCTTTGTGATAGATAGAGCGATGAGCGGTATAGGCTTGCCTGGAAATGCCTTCGTCCCATTAATCGTCGGCTTCGGCTGTAATGTCCCCGCGGTAATGGCAGCTAGAAGCTTGGGTAGAGACAGCGACCGACTGATGACTATCGCTATGGCTCCCTTCATGAGTTGTGGGGCGCGACTCACCGTCTATGCGCTTTTCGCCGCCGCATTCTTTCAGCAGAATGGACAGAACATTGTATTCGGTCTTTATCTGCTAGGCATCGTGCTGGCGATATTTACCGGCTGGATATTTCGCAAGCAACTCTTCACCAATGAGATCACACCTTCATTCCAAGAAATGCCTGCCTACCACGTTCCAATCCCACGCAACATTTTGCTAACCACCTGGTTTCGATTGAAGTCTTTCGTTTTTCGCGCCGGCAAGACAATCGTTGTAGTAGTGATTGCGCTGAGTTTTCTAAACTCCATAAGCACCGATTTTAGTTTCGGCAATGAAGATTCAGAAGACTCTGTGCTAAGCGTAATAGGCAAGTCAATAACTCCGGCATTCGCACCGCTTGGCATAGAAGAAGATAACTGGCCCGCTACTGTAGGCCTATTTACCGGTATGTTTGCCAAAGAGGCTATTGTTGGAACCCTCGATGCACTTTATAGCGAATCGGATGCAGATGCCTATGATGGCTCACCGCCGGATCTCTTAGCGGCTGCAGGAGAAGCCATCGCGTCGATCGGTTCGGAATTGATCGCCCTGAGTTCGACCTTGACTGACCCCTTAGGCATATCGATTGGCGACGTTAGTGACTTGGATGCGGTTGCCGATGATCAGGAAATTGAATCCTCGACCCTTACTAATATGGCTGCTCTTTTCTCCGGCCCATTTGCCGCGTTCTGCTATCTGGTTTTTATCTTGCTTTACGCTCCTTGCGTAGCCGTACTTGGCGCTATAAACAAAGAAGCGGGCTGGCATTGGATGCTACTAGTATTCGGCTGGAGTACTGGGCTTGCCTACATTACCGCCACGGTTATTTATCAGATTGGCACTTTCTCCGTAAACCCCCTATTCTCCTCAATATGGATAGTGAGCATGCTTACCATCTTGGTTGTCTTTATAGTGAATCTAAAGAGACTCTCGAGCAAGATGGTGCCCAAGAATCTCATTCCGACTGTTCAGATATAGCGGGAGAAAGAAATTGCAGGACTCAGCGCAACAGGGTGCTCGCATCCCTGTCCATAAGTTTCTCTTGGGCGGGATTATCCTTCTTCTGCTGATAAAAATTTTTCTAGCAACCGCTCTCGACCTCTACAGCGACGAAGTTTTCTACTGGCAGGCATCTGCAAATCCAGCCATCGCCTACAGTGATCTACCCTTCATGACGGCCCTGCTTATCGGGCTAGGCTCTGCTTTTGATTCATACAACACCCTAGCGGCACGAAGCCTTTTCATCGTGATGGGAAGCTGTTTGCCGCTGCTTGTTTATTGGATTGCCAAGCCAATCACAAATCCCAAGCAGGCAATCGAGTCGGCTGCAATAAGCCTGTGCCTGCCACTTGCAGGCTTCCTTGGCCTGCTCGCCGTGCCAGATGTTCCTTTAATTTTCTTTGGCCTCTTGGCGATTGGTTTTTTCGAGCGCGCACTGCGCACCGATCAACTATTGCATTGGGCGCTTACCGGTTCAGTTGTGGCGCTGGGTCTGTGTACGCACTACCGTTTCTTTCTTTATCCAACTGCCGCGATTCTTTTCCTAGCCTGCTTTAAAGCGGGAAGAAACCAATGGAAAAATCCGCGCCTATGGTTGAGCATGCTTATCGCAAGTCTTGGCTTGATACCCATTCTTTGGTTCAATCTCAGCAACCAACTCAGTAGCGCCAGCTTCTATCTCGTAGATAGACACCCATGGGAATTTCAGGCTTCTGGACTACTACATCTATTGAAGCAGGCAGGGTTGGTTACACCTCCTCTGTATTTGTTATTCGCATACACAATATTCCTGATGTACCAGAAAGCGCGCCTTGGTGATCGCAGTGCTGCGTTGTTACTCAGTTTTTCACTGGTTAATGTATTGGTCTATTTGCTACTCGCCCCATGGACAGACGCGACCAGTACGTCTATTCACTGGCCTCTTTCCGGATACTTCCCTTTACTCATTTACACCCCTCTCGCCCTGCGTAGCGCAGCAAATTTACTCACCGGCTTTTTTACTGCGCGAACAGCACATCGGCTTGTTATCTCCATCCCTATTGTTGGCTTTCTTGGCACTTTAACAGCCTTATTCGGTGTCGGCTCTCAGGCTTTTCAATCACAACTGCAACCTCTTATTGGCACAGGCGTGCTATCTAATAAAATGGCCGGATGGACGCAATTTAGCAGCCATGTAGACAAGCTTTTGACTCGCGAATTTGCAGCATCGCCGCTGCTGTTAACCGACAACTACTATACGCTTGCACAAATTGAATTCGCCGGACTAACAAGCCAAGGATTCACACTGGATGAGGAAAAAGCAGTTCGCGATGGCCGAATAACCCAGTATCAACTCTGGCAAAAAGACAGGATTGGCTTGGAACGAGTTACTGCTAGTGAATATTTATTCATCGCGGAAGACAGCACATTAGACACAGCAACTAAGCACGACCTGCTCGCTGCGCTATGTTCCAGAACTGAACAGCTCAGCCATCTCGGGGAACTGAGTTTATTCAATGGAGACAAGCGATTTAGTTTCTATCGAGGACGCGAGTTGCATAACATTGATAACGTCCAGAAAACTCAGACAACTGCCTGCCCATTCCCCTCCATCGCTTGGATTGATACGCCCATGCGGGGAGCCGATCTTAGCGGTATAGTCGATGTGAATGGCTGGGCATTCAACGAAGATATTGGCATCGACAGTATCAACCTACTTATCGACAACGAAGTAGTTGGCCGGGTGGATTATGGAGGAAGCCGCCCTGATGTTATCGAAGTCATGCAGGTAAAAAACGACCCCAATAGCCCCAATATCGGGTACAACTACAGTTTCGATAGCAAGCAATTGGAAAACGGTTCTCATCAGTTAGCGATCGAGATAGAAAACCATCTAGGAATTATACAGCGCTATGGAGAGCGCAGGATTGAAGTAAATAACTAGAGCGTTAATAGGGATTCAAAACTTCGACCGCAATCTTCCACTCATTACTAGCAGTGAAGCGCCACAACCGCATGTAGCTGGTTCGAAAACTCTGCTGCGACTCATCTTCTAGAGTTTCCATCGTACCGTAGGTATAGCCCACTTCTTTGGATGCAGACAAGAAACCTCCCATATGAGTGAGACTAATCTGATTCGTAGTTGATAACTGATTATCTAAAAAAGCACCATAAACTGAGCTTGCAGAATCTGCACCCACTGCAGGTGCCATGCCAGGCAGATAAACACGTGTGTTTTCCAATCCGTAGCGCAGTAGCGCCCGTTGCCCACCGCGGAAATTTATCGATTGCCCGAATAGGTTATCGCGATCAATCAGCATCTGCATATTATTGCTTTCTGCCATCGCCATAACAGGATGAGCAGTCTCTTCCAACACCGGTCTGGTGTCATCGAAATTTGGCTCTACTTCTAAACCCAGAAACCCTGGGATATCGGCTACAATATCCGCCATCAACACCCAGCGGTCTTCCTGTTTTTTCCAAATTGAAATAAGGTGGCCGAATTGGTCAGGAGAGTCATCAGTCAGAACAGTCAAAGGCCCTGCGGTGAGACCCAAATCACCAGCACGGGAAACATCAACATAGTGTGCCTCCCAGCTAATCTCGTTCGCACTGTTTTGAAAGTTTTCAGAACTGTATAAGTCGAGAGCATCAACGGGGCCGTTTCGAAAAACCGTAGAGCGCTGCCCTAAAAATTCGAGAAACGCACCAGTTCTACCAATCTCAGCAGAACGGTCGGCAAAATTCTGATCGGCAGCCATCAGATCTAGCCAGTGTTGATACTGACTCACTTCCTGGCCTTGGTCGGACAACTCCCTAGGCTCTTGTTCCTGTGCTTCCGCCGCTATGAATTGAAAACCAAGGAACAACAGTGCTAACAAGCACTTATTCCAGCCTACAGACCCTGCTACAGCAATTTTTTCCTCGAGCTTGAACATATTTCAATAGTAGTCCTATTCTTACATCTTAACTAGCCTAAATTAGCTAAGATCTGCTGTAATGCCGCGTGAGCGCTAGACTGTAGCATTTAAACTACTGATCAAAGCTATGGAAAACAAAGGGCTTCATAAGCACTATTGATTGTTCTGGAGGTGATGAACCGCTAGAATTGGCCTGCATTGACAGCAGAGCAACACGCAGTATCACTAGCGTTGATATTTTTCAGCCAGACAACCGTCACCGAAACCCAATTGTGCAAAGAAAAACACTAAATTCAGGCTTTAAAGAAGCCCTATTGGCAATTGCCGCCTTGCTTTGTATGAGCCTAAGCCATGCTGACACCGTGCTCGTCGATAAAGAGTTAGGGTTTCTAGCTCTTGCCAATGCCGTCGAGTACTACGAAGACAGCTCCGAATCACTGACCATCGATGATGTGTTAGCAGCGAATTTTGGCGTCAATTTCATAGCTCACAATGAAGACATCCTGCACTTCGGCATAACCAGTTCTGCTTACTGGATTCGATTCGACCTCGATTGGAATACGCTCGAACACTCCGAAAGTAAAATATTGGAGTTTGGTCCGCCTAAACTTGTTGCCGGCGTCATACGAGGAGGCATAGAACTCTTCATCGTGAATGATGATGGGGAACTCACCTCACAATACACTCTCGGAACGCAGGAAAGCACCAGGGAGCTAAAAACACTTAACAGAGGATTAGCTCTAAAGATCAATGAAAATTATGGCGAGCATTTCTATCTTCGAGTAGCGAGCGCACGCCCTTTACGATTACCTATATCACTTTGGAGCGAAGAAGCATTTCTTGAACAATCTATCAGCTCCGATTCGGGACTTGGATTACAGTACGGCATTCTTCTCGCGATGATTCTCTACAATCTTTTCCTCTATATTTCTGTCCGCGAGAACAGCTACCTCTTCTACGTTATTACCATCGCTACCCAAGTCACCTTTCTTTTCTTAGACTCCAAACACCTGCGCTATTTACTCGACGAGATTTACATGGGTAGCTGGTGGGTGGATATGTCCGAACGAATAATTTATCCGCTACTCGTCATTACCGCGCTTCTATTTCAACGCTCTTTGCTGCGGATCTGGGAATACAATCTAAAACTAGATATGGCAGTTAAAGTAATGCTCGGTGGCTTCGTGCTGGTAATACTACTGGCGTTCGTCCCGAACGAAAAACTGAACCAGTATCTTTTTATTCCATTACTCATCGCTGCTATACCGCTGGCCTTCTACAACAACATCGATGCAATACGCAGAGGAAACCTGACCGCGGCAGTGCACATGGCAGCTATTGGCGTCTTCCTCGCGGGAACCATCGTATTAATGCTGCTGCAACTTTGGCCCAGTTTTCCTAGCAATGCTTTTACCAATAATGCCTACAACGCTGGGCTGATTATTCAGTCACTGCTTTTATCCTTAAGCCTGACTACACAATACAATCAGATCAAACAAGAGAAGGAAGACGCTCAAAGGCAAGCGATCGACAACTTGGTCAAATCTGAGAAAATTAAGGATGACCTGCTTGCCAATGTCTCGCACGAACTTAGAACACCGCTCTACGGCATCAACGGCTTAGCAGAAATCGCCCTGACAGAATTTAGATCGAACAATAACAATGCAGAGTTGGTCACTCAAAACCTAGAGCTTATTCAAGCTAGCGGCGATCGGCTGACTAAATTAGTTAACGACTTGCTAGACTTCTCAAGCGCTAAAGAACAAGCAGCTTATATAAAGTTTCGACCAGTTGACCTGAACAGCATCTCGACGTTGGTAGTTGCTATATGCAGACCGACGATTGGAGAGAAGAATATCGACCTACGAGTTGAAATAGATCCCGACCTACCACTGGTAGCTGGCGATGAAGATAGACTCCAACAAATCCTGGTTAACCTCACCTCGAATGCTATTAAATTCACTTACTCTGGTGAAGTCGTGATCTCAGCAGAGCTCACATCTGAATACAATGTGAACATAAAAGTCAGCGACACTGGTATCGGTATACATAAAACCGACCATGACACCATCTTCAAGACATTCGAAAAGCTACCCTCACAGCATTTGAATTCATCTGGCATAGGTTTAGGCCTACCGCTTGCTAAGAGCATGGTTGAATTACATCGCAGTGAACTAAAAGTAGAAAGTGAATTAGACTTAGGATCAACTTTTAGCTTTGATCTGCGCGTTTCATTGGATCAGACCAGGGCAATTAAACCGCCAAGCATCCACAAGCAGATGATTCGACGCGCGGATTATTTCGAGCAGGCCAACAAAGAATCTGATGTTCCAAAATTACGCAGTGAGCAAGACATCACTATACTGGTTGTAGACGATGATGAAATCAATCGTGTAGTCATGGGTCAACAGCTAGAAGAATACAATGTCATCAAATGCTCGAACGGACTCGATGCACTGACTGCAGTGGAAGGAGAGAAGCCTGATCTAATATTGCTCGATTTAATGATGCCTGGTCTGAATGGATATGAGGTCTGTCAGAAGCTGAGACAAAAATACAGTCAGATCGAATTGCCGATAATATTAGTTACCGCAAAGAATCACCTCGAAGACCTCACGCAAGGCTTCAAGACTGGCGCTAACGATTATCTTGCAAAGCCATTTCACAATGAAGAATTGCGCTCCAGAGTGGAAAACCAATTGCGCCTCAGCTTGCTGCATCGAGTTAGCGAAGACAACCTGCGCATGCGCTCCCAAATAGAGTCTTATGCGAAGGCAGACTCCGAATTACGCAGCTCACGCTTTAGACTACAACAAGTGCTTGAGTCAATTAACGCGGGCTTTATCGCTTTTGAACTACCAGGAAAGATATTCAGTCTGAATCAGCGAGCAGCCGAATTGCTCGGCACAGATCGTGACGCAGTTTTAGACAAAGACATACACACACTATTTTCAGACTCTGAAACAAATAAAGAAATATTACTTGCTCTGGAAAATTGGGAAGGTGGTGAAGATGATCAAGGTCAACTAGAAACACTGCCAAATCATGCCGCCAGCTTAAGCGTCAACGTAGAGGTGATTCACCCCTATAACAGTTCAAGAAAATCTTCAGCCAGCACAGTTCAATTCAACAGCAAATTGAATCTATTCGGCAGCGATGAAGGTACCGGCGTGCTTTTTCTGGAAGACACCGAGCCATTGCAGTCGCTAACCAATAACACGGTGGTGAGCAGCACTATTGAACTGGTCAGCTTCCTAGGACAAGCACAGCAGAATATACGCCGCATCGGCACACGCTTGAGCGTGCTCACACCATCTGAGATAACCGCTCATCCTGCTCTCCTAGACAAATTAACTGGCATCGAAGATCTAATAAATTTTATCGACGAGCAACTTCCGAACGTTAGTAGTGAGGGTGAATACCGCCAGCAACTAGTCACTCTAATGCGTTCTGCCTTACATACCTGGGAAGTAACCACGCAGAAATCAAAAATTGAACTCGCTGAGGAAAGCAACATTTGGGCGGTAAGCATTGACGATGGCCGGTTGAGGACGCGAACCTTCGATCGTTATCTCAGGATTGAGCAACTGCCTAAAATCCCTCGCTGGCGGGAGGTTGTAAGAACCGCATACTTCGTTTTATCGAATCCCGCGATCGAGCCCGAGACGCGGATGTCTCTAGAATCTGAGCTAGAGAAGACCAAGTCAATCTTGAAAAAAGCTGCGATTAGTTGATGCCCCATGTGCTGCTGAAGACAGTCTTCAGCATTCCCTTGACGGTATATATTGGTTACTCTTGTAGCGAATACTATTTGTAGGAATCTATTTACACGAAATTAGCGGGCTATGCGGATTTTCCCGTTAACGCAACCAACATTTAGGCTGACACTCTAGAGCCAAATTCTGCGCAAAATATGTATATAAAACATTTTGGCCTAGCCCAATATCCATTTTCTTTGGCTCCGAATACACGGTACTTCTTGAAGCTACCGAGTCATCAGCGTGCATTCGACTTTATCATCGAAGCGCTTCAAGACGACAGCCGCTTTACCAAGATTACTGGAGAAGTAGGAACCGGCAAGACCATGCTCTGCAGAAAAGCTTTGAATGCTCTCGAGGCCCATGAAGATAAATACGCAACAGTGTTTATCCCCAATCCTGTCTTAGACGAAGAAAGCATCATCTATGCAATCGCCGATGAAATGAAACTCAGCTACGACTCTGATGCCAACTACTATGAGCTTCTAAAGCTAGTCAGCAAAGAATTGATCCGCCTATCGACACTAGGGAAGACTACAGTTTTATTTATAGACGAAGCACAGGCGATGGCAGAGGAAGCGCTAGAAGCAATACGCCTGTTAACTACAATCGAGAGAGCCACAGACGGCCCAATACCATTGCAGATAATTCTCTTTGGCCAGCCGGAACTAGACGAACTCTTGGAGCGCCCTGCATTACGCGCCTTGAATCGCAACCTAAGAGCCTCCTACCAGTTAGCTAGCCTTGATAGAGATGGAGTTGAGGCCTATCTGGACCATCGGCTAGTCAAAGCAGGGTACAATGGCCCGCACCTATTCTCCGCTAAAGCGGTTGATCTTATTTTCCGCGGTTCGGGAGGAATCCCGAGGCTTATCAATATACTTGCCCACAAGGCTTTGATGGTAGCCTTTGGCAAAGGTGATCATGCCTTAACTGACAAACACGTTGAGTTAGCTATAGAAGACACGGAGTCAGCGCAGCAGCACAAATTGAGAAAGCGCCGCTTCTTCTCCAACTAACGCTAGACGTCATAAACCCGATTCCATTGTAAAGTTACGCTATCCACTACCGGTAGCCATGCCCTATTAGTTGTATCGAAGCTAGCAAACCTTATAATCATCCAACTTCACCTGATCTGGAAACTAAATTATGCCGCAAAAACTCTGGCAACAACTCAAGGCAGAGGCGCAGCAGGTCATTCAACAGGAACCTCTACTAGCAAATTATGTTTCTGCCTGCGTTCTAGATCACGACAGCCTACCATCCGCACTTAGCTTCATCCTCGCAAACAAACTATCAGACGATGTAATGCCGGCCGCGACCGTGCAAGTGTTGTTTGACAATGCATTTAGCGAATCGTCGGATATTATCGAGAACGCCTCCTGTGATATTGAAGCAGTATTCGAACGCGACGCTGCGGTAAGCACCCACCTAGCTGTCATTTTATATATGAAAGGGTTTCAGTCGCTGCAAGTGCATCGCCTGGCACATTTTCTTTGGATGAACGACCGCAAGGAGCTTGCACTGTTTATGCAGAGTCAAAACTCCGAAGTGTTCGGCGTCGACATTCATCCTGCCTGCAGGATTGGCCGCGGCGTAATGCTCGATCACGCGACTGGCATCGTAATTGGCGAAACCACCGTTATTGAAGACAACGTTTCGATTCTCCAGCAGGTTACTCTGGGTGGCACGGGCAATGAGAAAGGCGACCGACACCCTAAGATACGATCGGGCGTGTTAATTTCAGCTGGCGCGAAGGTGCTGGGTAACATTGAAATAGGTATCGGAGCCAAGATCGGAGCGGGTAGTGTCGTACTAAATGACGTTGAGCCGCACACTACCGTTGTTGGAATTCCCGCTAAGGCTACTGGAAAACCTTGCACGGAAATGCCATCGGAAACAATGAATCAGAATTTTTTCGACTAACATTCCTTCCATGCCAAGCAGCGATGCTGCTTGGCAATTATCTACAATCGATACTAAGTTGGCTAAGGGCGATTACCGAGAGAAGCGCCAAGACCATCCCTGGCAAAATAGTATTTTAAACGACCCATTGCCGGCTGCGGCTCTCCATCGACTAACTTCGGACGAAAAGTCAAACTATTCAATTTTTCAAGCAGTTGCTCTTCTTGGGAATTAGACTCCAAATAATGCGCTAGAAGCTCTGCCTTCTGAATCGTGCTTACAGTACTACTGAAGCGATGACTGTACCAGCGAGACACTTTATTCACTCCCGCAAGACTAAATGAAAACAGGGCGAAATTTGAACCTAGAGCCTCACTATCAGAATTGTAGTCAGGAATTGGGTTACGTACATTTGGTAAAGCCGCAGACCATTCGCTGAAAGACAAGTAATCAGTAGAGCCACCCTCCTCTGCCGTCACCATTCTATTTCGTTGTGCCGCAACTGCCCCCTCTACATGGGGAAAAAATTCTGTATCAGGAATCACCCTTGGCTGACTAAATAATTCATTAGCCCGATCAGCAGCCACTCCAGAGCTTAATAATTCTTGGTACGCATCTCGGTAGGTGTCTATCGCGACTTGAGGCTGGTCATAAAGAATATGCCAATCGGCGAGGTACACATTCGTCATCGCTATAGCTTCTAGATCCGGTGATTCGCTATCGGCATAAATAGAATATAAATTCCCGAACAAGGCCAATCCCGTTAGGTAATAACTCTCATCCACATCTGAGCGATCACGCATGATCTGTGAACCCGGCGCGACCTGACGAAGCACATAACTGGTCTGCCCGCCTTGCCACAGCGCGATCGTCTGAAGATGAAACTGTCGTAGGTGTTCGTAAAACATTGACGCCAGACGCTCATCTGTCTTACCCCAAAGAATCTCTGCTACGCGAATTGCTATCCAACGAATTTGAGCTGCTCGTCTAAAATGGAAACCTTGATAGAGACTGTTATCTTCCGCGAGGGCGCGCATATGAACACGGGACAATTCCAACAAGTCGTCGATCAACAGTTGATCGATACGCAGGCTTTTATCCGTATAGAGCCAAAACAAATGCTCCATATTCTCTCTAGCACCGTCCCAGTCGCCTCGATTGGCAAAATTTTCAATTTTCTTTTCAAGTAAGGGACGTTGTGTTTCGGTATATAGGCCACCCTCAACACGGGCAATTTGCATGGCACGATCGAGGAGTCCATGCGCCTCATCGAATTGATTCAACAACATGAGCCTATCTGCCAACTGTTCTAGCGGTTCGATTAGACGTGAATCCAAGGCCCCAAAGCGATCCTGCTGCTCACTTAGCAAAGCTCGTGCGAGCGCCAATTCATCTATTGGATCTACAGATGGCTCAGCCTGTCCGTAAACAGGTCCAATTGGGCTCGTTATAACAATGAGCAAGGCTGCGGTAAGTAGCTTCTTCAAGGTAGGTCTCGGCTTAGCTCTTTCGAGTAGGATATCAGGCTGCATTCAGCATGAATAGCAATCTGCCTCACGGCCTCGAACTCCCCAATTTCAGGGGCCGACTGCGAGTCGCTATTTACTATACGCTTGATTATACTCATTTAGATTATTAAAAAATGACTGACTTTAGGAGAGTAATGTGAGCAAAATCAGCAAAACTGTCGGCTTTTCCCTACTATCACTGATTATAGGCTTAAGTGCCGGAATCTTTGCCAGTTCATCCGCGCAGGAAGATGGCAAGGTATATGAGCTTAGAATATATACGGCTACACCAGGCAACTTAGACAAGCTGCATGCTCGTTTCCGCGACCACACTATCCGCATATTTGAAAACCATGGCATGCAAATCGTAGGGTTCTGGTCACCCACCAGCGAAGAAGACGCCGACGACACACTCATCTATGTGCTAGAACACGCGAGTCAAGAAGCCGCAAATGCTTCATGGCAAGCATTTGGGCAAGATCCGGAGTGGAAATCAGTCTCTGATGCATCAAATGCGAATGGACCAATATTAGCAGGCGTCGAGCGACGCTATATGACTGCAACTGACTACTCGCCGCTAAAATAGTCTATTCAGATTAGGCCCACAGACGCGACAAAAATTATAGAGCAGAACCAAAAAGGGATAGCCATTGGCTATCCCTTTTTCAATGCCTTCCCATAAAGAAGGCTGACCTAGACTCAGCTCTTTCGACCCGAGACCGGTTAAGTTGGGTGCTTAGAAAACTAGCGGGTTATTGAAAAATTTAAACGAGCCATAAGCCAGCTCTAGCAGCTCTACCGTAGACTGCCCCTGACCTATCCAATAGTACACCAAGGCACCCAACATAATCGCTGCCGTGCTCAGCGCCGCGATTGTCTTGTCATCCCATTTACTACTATCGTTCATACCCACTCCTAATAAATCTAGTTATATGGCTAGCTGAAGCCAATCCAACGCCCTGTTGCGGCAACAGTGAACCAAGTCAGCATCGATGTAATGGCTAGTAATCGCATCATCCAAGGGGCGATTTCTGCGTGAGGACGGCTTGTCAGGAATGGCTGTTTAATAAACAACATGAAGCAAGACCCGACCAGAAGCACCAACATCTTTATCCAAAACACTTCCATGAAATAGACTTTATTCGCGACACCCGCCGCGCAGAAAATGCCCGTAAGAATCGCCATTAACAAAGCCCATTTGAAGCACTTGTGCGTTCCGGTAACTATGGTTTCCGAAGGAACATCTTTAAATACAACACCGAGGAGACGCAGGTCTGTAGCCAACACTGTTCCACCTAAAACAGCCATTGAAAGTAAGTGCACAGCCTCTACTGTGGCATAGACAGAACCGTAGGTGGTACCGATAACTCCAAGCCATGAGGACTGGTTCATCCAGTTAAAAAACGCCTCTAGGCCAGGGTATATGGCTTCACGAATGCCTAGAGCTTCAACTAGGACGATTAACAAAAAAGCTGCAGCTACTGAAAGCGTTCTAGCATATTGACTCAATATCGAACCTAACATGCAAACTCCTAAATTTTGATGCTGGACCAAACCAACATTCTGCTAAAAATCATTACTTACAACGCGTTTAGCTGATCTACACAGCCGGCCGCCCAAAGAATAGTTGTATTGGTGGTGTTCGTGCAGTCCACCCAATCGTAAGGTATGTATCGACCTAGAGTGACTACTCCACACCAAAGAACGAGTGAGATTATCGCACCTGTTTTCAACGGCCTTGGCGCTACTGGGTCGTTATCCCAGTTGCCTTCAGCGGCTTTTAGTCTGCCGTTGAAAACCCAAGCATTGATGAAAGCCAAAAGGAGTAAGATCATTTTCATTCGAAACCAAAGACTCTGGATCGTCTCCACCGGCTTGGCATAAACCAATAATGCTCCGGTTATAAACATGATTACAAAGCCAATGATCATGGGCTTATGCAGCCTAGCGGCTATCGTGGAGGCAGGCACATTAGGCATGACCCATCCAAGCATACGGAAATCTATGATAAATAGAGATCCAATACTAACCATCAACGTGAGGACATGGGTAGCTTCCAGCCAGCTATAGCTGAAGTAGCCAGAGACTAGCATCTGGCTGTATTGCTGCGCTTCCATCCACTGCCCAAATTGCAGTAATAACTCGTTAATCACGCTTTCTAGCCTCCGTTAATTCCGTTCTGGAATGTATCGGTAATCGAATGGAGAGAATAAACATCCTTACCCCCAGAGTCCAATGCAATGATGTCGAATACATCAAAGATGAGACGAATTACATGCCTTAGGATTGTGCCTGAATTTCGCGTTTTCGGTATTCGGAGGGTGTCACACCCATAATCTGACGGAATGCATTATTAAATGGTGTAATAGATTGATAACCAACCGAAAGGGCTATGGTCAGCACCGGCACATTAGGCGCATCTTTATCTGCTAACGCATCGCTAGCATCTTCAATACGATATTTATGCAGCATTGCGTTGAAGTTTCTATAGCCCAATTGTTTGTGAATAAAGGCGCGTAATCTGTATTCGGGTAGATTCAGTTTCTTTGCCAGCATAGAGATTGTTAGGCCAGCTTCTCGGTACAGCTTTCCTTCTTTAAATACTTTATTGAAACTGTCTTTATCAAATGGCGCCCTACTTTCAGGCTCCGTTTCTTCTGTCAATTCTGCAACCTTACGAATCACATTGCTAAGCGAAACATAGTCAAAACGCATCGCCACCAACAACATGCCTGTGGCGAGAACTGCTATTAAACTTACTATGATTGTCTGCGCGGTAGCATAGCTACTTGAACCACCATCGAGCAGGAAGTTTTCAACAAACACGACACTGAATATCAGCGCGCCCTGCACGCCGATGATGAACCAACGCAAGATCCTGCGATCATCCACCAAATCCGCTCTCCAACCCTTGAGAGTCCAATACATCGCAGATGCAACGAAAGCCAAGGTCATGACATCCATGCAGGTACTTACAATCGCCAGTGAACCCGTACCGATGCCACCACTAGAGTAAAGAGATATACCCGAGAGAATGGAATCAAGCACAACTTGAGTAGCAAAAGCGAGAATCAATAAGCTTGGGAATTTCAGCTGTTCTTGAAAAACCAAGAAGCAATAGATCATGAACAGCCCCGGAATCGTGTTCACGCCTATTTGTATGAGCAATTGCCATCGACTTAGATCTAGCTGAAACTGCGGGTCAATATGCTGGCCCGCCATACCATTCAACAGATAGAAAATAATGAATACCGCCATCAAGGCAAATACCCTGGCACTTCCCGCGCGAGGTTCTGCCTTCAAGAAGCCTGCCGCCAGCAGGAGGACTGAAAGCATCGCAATAATTTGTGCTGCGAAAAGGAAAAGTGGGTTTGGCAAAAGAAATTCCTGAAGATCGAGGGCTAACTGCTGAGACAATAACCGATCAAATGGCAAATTTCAAAGGACTCGCCACCGAATTCAGAGATAATTAGACGCCCTATCTATAAGGCCTCACAATAGCTTAGCGCCTAAATCTTTCCTCTACCTCATCAATGATGCTATCGACCGAACGATCTCCCCTTTCCTGCGCATCGAATTGATTAAATAGGTTTATCGATCGCTCTGTTCTGCGACCAAAGCTAAGCACTTTTTCAAAATAACTATCGGGCCCATCATTCTGTTGAACGAGATCAATGATAAATGCCCCGAGAGAAAGCGCACTAAGAAAAAGATCTCTAAATGCATCGATATACAACTTGAGTTGAAACACGCCAAATTTCCGTAGTTGTGGCCACAGCCTTTCCATTGATTCTTTCTCCTTTCTGCTTGTCTCGTGAATATTGTCATTTTTCATCGATTTCTCCATTAGCCTTCAGGGAAGCTCGACACGCAAGTACTTTCTCACGCTCAAGCTAAAAAGGGCTAGGCTGCGAGTCCGTGTAGAACGGACTCGCAGCCGAAACCAAACGCAAAAACTTGCCCTCGCTAAAGCCTCGCCACCTAAGGCCCCTGTCATCCACGCCAGTGAGGCGCTAATAAGCCCTGAGTAGTTACATGACCGAATCGCAGTAGCAGCAGGCTTGCATCCTCAATCAACTATCGAAGTAGCATTCACTTTCTGTGCCAGAACCCTAAGCTATTGTTTTAATTGATTTTTAGATAAAAAAGGAGAGCTTTAGGGTGAACGAAGTCACCAGCGAATGAAGAATTACACCACAGCTATTGGCGAGAGGATATATTGCACTGAACTGTGCGCTCATTGCGTCAGCACAGGGGAGAGAGGAATTGGCAATGAAATCGCTGTGTCAGAGGACGGCACAGCACAAAAATCAACTAGTCGCTGCAGGCTCTTCAACTGCAACTACTGTCGATTCTTCGATAGCAGTCATTGCTTGCGATACAGACTCTAACTCGAAACCCATTCCGGCATTATTGACGAGCCGTGTAATCAGCTTGTCATTAAATACAGCCGCTGGTGTCCAGAAACCACCACCGACTTCACCCTCATCTACATCACGACGCAGACTAATGCCTGCCTGAGCCAACATCTTTGCCGTCGATCCATAACCTGGATCTCGATCACCAGTCACCTTGACTCGCACACTCTCCCCACGCTGGGTCCTACCGAGCAAGCGCAAATCATAACAACCCTTCAATTGTTGCTCTGGAGTTGGGCCCTCACCTGGGCTAGGCAGAAAGAAACGCGTTGCCAGCCAACGCATCGGGGCGAAAGCCATCATGAACATTGAAACTTTCGTGCCCGAAGATATTCGCTTAGCCGCTTTTTCGCCTTTCTTTCCCGCGCTGGTCAGCATCGCCTCATCGTACTTAAAATTTGCATCATAGTGGCCGTCGAGTAGAGCATTGCTGCGCAATACAATCCGCGTGTTAATAGACGCCATAATGAATGGACCTGCCCAAGAGTCGAAGTCCTCATCGAATTCCACGGACACATTGTGCTGCCGCTCGGTGAAAGTATGTTCGGAAGGACACAGTGAATAGGGGTCGCGCATTTCCTTACGTATTTCTGGGTCTGCCGAAGCTTCCTTATAGAGGTTTAAGCCGCTGGCTATAGTTCCTCCTGATGCTCCCCCCTTTAAAACTTTCACCCGTAATTTGACTTGATCGCAATAGCTACCAAAGTGCCGCTGAGAATGATCTTGTAAAAACTTAACACCTAAGTCGGAAGGGATGGAATCGAAGCCACAGCAATTCACAATTCTAGCGCCAGTGCGTTTCGCATCGTCCTCATAACGACTAATCATTCGGCGAATCCATTGCGGCTCACCAGTTAGATCGCAGTAATCTGTTCCTAGTTGGCAACACACCTTTACCAATAACTCACCATAGAGGGCATAGGGACCCACCGTGGAGATAACGAGTTCGGTTCTTTCGCACATGGACTGCAGAGCTTGTTCATCTGAAGAGTCGGCAATAATTAGAGGAATCTCAGCTGCATTTGCTCCAAGAGACTCTTTCAACTCTTTTAATTTAGTCTCTGAGCGGGCGGCCATGGCCCATGTCAGATTCGGCTCGGTATATTCATTCACGAGATAGTTACAGAGGATTTTTCCGACGAAGCTAGTAGCGCCGAAAATAACTATGTCGAATTCTTTGTTCGTCATTTCATCTGTTCCTGATCTTTAGGCTGCAACACTATTAGTTGTCGGCAATTCGGTCTCACCCTGCGTAGACGAATCGCTGGCATTGCCGTCTCGTGAATGGCGATAACTCATCCAGATCAGAAACTGCAATCCAAAAAGAAGTGATGCAGCTAGTAAATGCGTAGGCTGAACGAGCGCTGGCATTCCCAGGTGACCTAAGGTCGCCCCGGAAAGCACGGCGGTGCCGATTACACAGATCATTGTCAATGTGAGCTTGCTTAGCGTGTGCTGCCATCCTAGAGACATAACTAGCATTCGAGCGAGCCACAGATTCGCGAACAAAACGACAGCGGAGAAGCTTCTGTGTACGTAGAAGAACCAGGGCATTGCCTCTATCCAACTTGAGCGCAACTCCTCGCCTTGAGATTCACGCAGCAAATCTGTCATCTCTCGAACCTGTGTACCCATAGCTACCTGCAAGATGGTAAGCCCGAGCACTATGTAGAGCCACTTTTCGAAGCGCGGATCTATGTTTGCCACCGACTGCGATGCCATGATCCCACGCCGAGCCTGCGCAACTGCATAAAGTAACGTACCTACAATCGCCAAAGCCATCAGCATATGCACGGTAATCATGCCGGGCTGCAAATTTGAGCCTACTACCTTAGATCCCAACCAACCTTGAAACCCTACCATTAGAAAAGCTGCTACTGACGCTTTGAATATCCGCGGATCATGAGCTCGGCAGGACCAAGAGTAGATAGCTGTTAGAAATATTAGGAAACCAATGCTCACGCCCACCAATCTATTAGCATATTCCGTCCAGGTCTTCACCACATTGAAACGCGTATCCGAATAACCTAGTTCTGCGTAGATTTCCTGATAGTTTGCAGGCAACTGCGCTTCACTGGTCGGTGGCACCCAACTACCAAAACACGTGGGCCAATCTGGGCAGCCCATGCCGGCGCCAGACGCGCGTACTGTGGCGCCAACTAGTATTAAAAAATAGACGGCGGCTAGAGTTATCCAAGCCATGCGCCGATAGCGCCTAAGCGCGGGATTGTCTGTTTCCGTATTCATAAAACCTGAGATAACCTCTGCATAGGCCCGCCTTGAGCAGAGCCAATTCAAATAAAATCACTGTTGAAATTTTTAGCTGCGCAAGGCTTCCAACAGAGATATCGATGCATAGCTATCCATCGGTAAACCTTGCTGTTCTTGATACGCTCGAATGGCGCTTCTAGTTCTGCTTCCTACTCGACCGTCCGGCACACCTGAATCGAAGCCCAAGCCGTTAAGCAGTTCTTGTAATTCCTGCACCTGATCGATACTCATCGCCTGCTCATTTTCCGGCATATGCTGAATTGGTGGCCCACCAGAAAATCGATCTGCCAGATGCCCCACCGTTAGCGCATAGAAAATTGGCGTATTGTAAACGCGAGTAACTCTAAAATTATCGTAGGCCAAAAAAGCCGGGCCCTGAGCGCCTGCTGGAATCACTACCGAGGCTTGCATATCTGCTACCGGTATCGGTGAGCCGGAAGTCTGCAAGAGACCGATATCACGCCATTCTTGTAGGGATTTGCGGGTGTTGGTGCCAGCTAAAGCAAAGTCGAAGTCAGTGGGGAGCAATATCTCCCTGCCCCAGCGTTCATCGCCCTTCCATCCCGACTTGGAAAGAAAGTTTGCGGCTGAGTTAAAGATATCCGGCAGGCTATTCCAAATATCGATTCTGCCATCACCATCACCGTCCACTCCGTGCTCATAGAACACAGAAGGCATGAATTGTAACTGGCCCATGGCTCCCGCCCAAGATCCACTCATGCTCTCGGCTGAGATATGTCCATCGTCAATAATTTGCAGTGCGGTAAGCATCTGGGAACGGAAGAAATCTGCTCTACGGGGATCATAAGCCAAGGTAGCAAGAGCCTGCAGGACAGAAAAACCACCCGTGTTGCTCCCAAAATTACTTTCAATAGCCCAGAAAGCCGCTAGATACTGTGGCTGTACGCCGTAACGCTGCCTTACCTGCTCTAACAATGGCCCGTGCTGCTGCAATAATTGTTGGCCACGCTCCACCTGGCGGTCTGTGACACGAAGACCAAGGTAGCGGGTAAATGTCTGCACGAACTCAGGTTGACTGCTGTCTAATTCAAGGACTCGGGGAAGTGGTTCTTGTAGGTCATCAAGTGCCTCTAGTGTGGCACCGCTAATACCAAGCGCGGCGGCCTCGGCACGCAATTCAGCTACCCACTCACTGAACGATTGCTCTTGAGACAATGCTGAGGAGCTTAATAGGAGGAACAGTAGGAATGCAGCTGCTGATTTCATACTGCTATGATAATGGATATTGCCGCGAATGGAAATCTGCAATAGACGAAGAGCTAACTCTCAGACGCCCAATCCTAGCGGCGCTCACATAGTTCGTAGATGACTAATTAGGCCGCGATCGGATCACGCAGATACTCGCTCAGCTGTTTTTCATCCTGCTCGGCTAGCGCTTGAAAATTGACACCTAAGTGATAACTGTCCTGACGTTGACGGCGACAATAAGAAACAGTACAAGTAGATTTGATTTTTCGAGTACAGCTGCCCTGCGCAGGAAGACTAAATTCTAGCTCGAAGTCTGGGAAGAGCCCAGCCTCAGATTTGAATTTAGTCAGCTGTTCGATCAATTGATGGCGACATTCCAGCTGAATGCCAGACGGAGACAGATTCATTAGCGTGCCGTTTCTCACAATACCTGCCAAACGGATATTCGCTTCACCACAAAGGTTTACTCGAGGGTAATTTGGTTTTTCATTGTTCATAACATTATTCTTCGAATGATTTAAACAGGGTTACAACATTACTCCAAATACCCGTTTATCCTAGCTTTTGTTGGCTGAATTATGACCTGCCGCACATTTTTGCAAGCCATAAGAAAAAAATGTGAAGTCGAGGGATGCTTATGGCTAGCAGAAAATATGAAAAGCAAGGGGAGCTACATGGCACGTTACGAAATACCGGCTAATCATTCCAATACCTGTCTAGGGAAAATTCTCACATGTATTCTATTACTAACCCTCGTCAGCCCTATGGATGTCATTGCAGCCCAAGAGCCGGCCTCTCCCATAGGCGTCATCCGGGAATACGTCGAGCTAGAGGAGCGAAAGAACTACAGCAGCCTTCTCCGCGAATTTGGAAATAATAAGCGTTTACCCAAGGGGTTTGAACTGCAAACCCTGCTTGCGCTGAAACACTACCCGGAATTACGTAACACGAGAATCAACTTCATAGTCGACGACGTTTCGATCCCCCTCTCCTCGCGACCTCATTGGAGCAGTATGCTGCGTTCTGCTAAGAACAGAACCTATCTAGTAATCATTGACAACGAACGAGAAGGATCGAGAGAGGCGCTGTTGTTAAAGAACCAACCGTTCAACGCACAGGTTGGAATTATCGGTCATGAACTCTCTCACACGGTGTATTACTTGGAGCGCTCATTCTTCGGCATTGTCGGGAACGCCTTGTGCCAGCTTACTGATTGCCGAATAAAATTTGAACGGGCTACCGACAGACGACTAATAGATTACGGCCTCGGATGGCAGCGGTTTGACCATGCTACATTCGTTAGGAGTCGAATATCACAAGATCGCGCGTCCGCCTTCACCGCAGAAGGCGGCGGCGGAGCTTACATGAGTCCTGCCGAAATTATGCGAATCATGGAGGGGCACGAAGTTTATTCAGACTAACAACGAGCCCTGCTTAGGAGAATAAATTTAGCTCGGCACCACTTATGCCAAATTGCGAGTTCAAACTCGCAGGAACCCCCGCCATGCGCCGCAATGCAAGATGCACATGCTCGGGAGTAAGAGTTATTCCATTCGGGTCTAGCTGCAAAGACTGCGGATTGATTTTCAGCGCCTCTACGTGATCGTTCGTTGCACCAATGACTCGATTGCCACGCACTCCTGCACCCATTGCCATGATGCTCGTAACGTTCCAGTGATCTTTCCCATTATTGTCATTATAAAAAGGCGTGCGTCCAAAATCTGAACCAACTATTATCGTTACCTTGTCTTGCAGGTTATTTAGTTCAACCTGACTCCAAAGGTGATCAATACCTTCCAGCAATTCAGTCAATCGTCGACTGTGATTCTGATCGTGGTTGCCGTGGGTGTCGAAGCCGCCCATATGCATGTTCGCACTTACCGCAACACCACTCGCGAACGCCGCGGTCGCAACTTCTGCCTGCCCCTCTAAACCACTCGACACACGATCCGGCAGCAGACTAACAAGCCTGTTTAAGTTGTTGTCGCCGACCCGAGACATAATAAGTTCGTCGAGCTGACTTTTCTTTAATGGCAGCGTAGCCCGCGTCTTCAGACGTTGCATTCTCGCTCGTCTCGCCTGTTCAATTTCAGCATAGATCGAGGGCGCAAAATACTCTCGACGATCTTCCGGGCCCTCTCCCGGTCTGCTTGCGTTAGGGAAGGCGAGCTGCTTAAACACCTCACCTCCCCCTATTCGAGCCGGAGCAACCAATGACGCGGTATTGTCGTAGCCACCATTGCTTATATAAGACAGAGGTTGAGACGGAGCCGAGGTAGCTGCCGCTAATGCTGCGAAGCTAGGATAACCAGATTCAATTTTCCCACTCCAAACATAGCGAGAGCCAGAATCGTGATTATTCGTCTGCGTATCGATGCCGTTTATCACTAGTAAGCGTGAAGCATGTTTCGGGAAAAAGTTCGCAAAATGGCCTGAAGAGTTCGCATCTGGCGGTTCTATCCCCTCTGGATATGAACCTGGAAAACGAATATTGCCTGCAGCACGAATCGCGTTAACAGCATAATTATTAACCGGTCCTCTGCCATCCAATCGTGGACGGTTCCCCTTAGGGTCGATGAAATAAGTAGGGTCCCAACCACCGCCCGCGTTTACAGATATCCAAAATCGGTCAGGACTCGCTTGCTGCGCGAGTATTGATTGCGGAGGGAGAAGTAAACCTAATCCGCTACCGCTCAAATATTTAAGAAATTGACGTCTGTACATAATCACCCCGTTTGCTGTAAGCAGCCCGCTTTAGATCCATCTGATCTAACTGTACAAAAATTTGAAGTCAGCCAGCAGATAGGCCACCACCGCCATCCAAGCGCGAATCACATATTGGCGATCCTGAATTAGGCGATCATCCCTAACATCTTTCTCATAGAGTTGAACGCCATTAAAGTCTTTCGTAACATCGCAATCACTTGGCAACGTGATGTCTGACCATTCACCACCATTTGCTAGAATTATTTGGCGGCCGCGATTGAGGCTATTCATAAACAACTGCTCAGTTATCACTAGCTCTTCGGATCCAAGCGGCAGCTCCTCGCCCAGAAGAAACATATGAAGAAACTGAATATTCTGACGGACTTTAGTCATTACCGAATCATTCAGCGCACCAACTTCGTCATAAGGGCTCATCTCATGATCAACAAATAAAAATAGTTTACGTTGTGCCTCTGGCAACCAAAAATCTCGAGGCACTGCATAACATGCCAATTCGTTTGCCATCCGTAACTGCATCGAACCCATAAGCCCATTGGGAGACTTAAGGCGCGTGGTTACGCTGTCTGAATCGATTCCGCCATATATTTGATGAAAGGTCTTTTTCAGTTTCGAAGTGTAACTACTATTAATGTCCTTATAATAATTATCCAGCGAACGTCTCCATTCGAAACCAAACAAAGAGGCAATCTTTCTATCGAGCTGTTCAGGCGTTAATAGATAGCTCGACCCCGTGTTTAAATGAGCTATCGGGTTAGCGTCAACAGAAAGCCCATCGGCCCGCCAATAGGGGCTCATCATGATCTCTTCGATAAGCGTCTTCAAACGAAAGCCATCACTTACGAAACGCGACTGCATATCATTGAGCAGTGTTCTCTCTGCGATATAGGCATCGATTTCTGTTTGAGAACTAATAGTGCTGCCTGGCACTGACAATGGCTCCTTTCCGGTGAGGCCATTCACCATAATCCTCGCCACAGATTTCGGAAACTTTGGATCTTCCGCAATCTGATGCGCAAGCCATTGAACAGAACTATCGATATTTCCTGCTAATGGCATAGGCTCGCCATTAAATCCGCGAGCCTCCATGTCGGCATACCAGCCATACCGACTTAGTCGGGCCGGTCGATACTGTCCCTTGTGATTCCAATTCTGGAAAACTGACGCAACAGGGTCGATCAATGAATGGCACTTCGAACACTCGGGATTATTAATTGTCGGAATTGGCGTTGTAATGTCTACCGAATTGCCTGGACGGACCCCCTCGATTGCAAGCACGTCGGTATCTAGGAATAAGTCAAATACGACCCTCGCCCTACCCCGGTTTCGATTTGTAGATGTAGTCGGATAGCGATTGAGAAACATTGGCGAAGTCAGTATCCCAGCATGGGGAACACCGCTTATCCGAGCAGGAAGGAATTCACCCTCATCATTTAAATTGTTAAACGGAAGACTACCTATGCCATAGGTTTTCGCCGAGTAACTATTAACCATCATGTAGTCAGCTGTAAGTATCTCGGTGAAGGGCAGATCATTACGCACAATATGATTAATTAGTGCGAGCGGCTCTCGGGCCACTCCATCATTCGTCGCCTGCCGCTGCGAATTGTAATTATTATCGCGACTGTCTTTACCTGGATCAAACCAACGACGATTGGGGAAATCATCACTACTTAAGAGGCTTATCGCCGCCTCAGAACCGTTTCTAGAATGGTATTTATCGGTAAGCAGGTAGTCGTTGAATATTTCTGACAGGCGCGCATAGAATGCTTCTTCGGTCATCATTCCAGCAATGGCCCTGCGCATTCCCGCATCGCCATCGTTTGCTACCATTCTAAACTCATCCAGCGAAGGCAAGCGGCTAACAAGCTGCTGGGCTGCCCTGCGTAAAGTCTCTGACGTCGATAGAGTGCGAATAAAACCGACGGTCTCACCACTGACCTGCTGATTTGAGCTATTGAATGCTCCCAGAATATAGCCTGCCAACAAGTCTGAACATGCCGCATCGCAACTTGCAGCCTGCCCAAGGGGCATCGTATCGCGGATATAGTTGCTCAAAGCAGACTCATCAGCACAGTTTGCACAGGCTGCAAGCGAAGGGTTACCAGAAACTCCTGTACCACTCTCACCATGGCAACTGCTGCACTGCTCAATAAAAAGCTCCACTGCTTCGGCCGTAGGCTGAAAATCAGCGGGCTGTTCGTTAATCTGAGCATCTGGATTTAAGTCTACCGCGTCCGCGATCGAGAAAATGAACTGCCCTTCTCTCGACAGTAACTGCAGCTGCGCGGAGTAGAGTTTGCCCCCAGGCAGCTCGATCTCATCAATTTCAATGCTTAGCTGGATCGGGTCGAAGACACCAGAATTCGATATTGCGGTTGAAGTTTCTACGGCCTCCTCCAGAACCAGCAAATACTGCTCATTGAATTCGAGGCGAAAGATTAGCTCCATCGCACCATAGCCATCTATATCTATGCGGGGTATGGAAAGATAGCCATTGGCCAGGGTCGAACGTGCAGCTAAGGCAGAATTGGAGATCAGTATTAGCACGAGCGCTAGGACCGGTAGAATAATTTTACGCAACGCTATCACGACAGACCTCCTAATTATTTCTCAGCGACCACTTGTAAGTGACGGTTAATTATTAGGTATATCTGGCTAGAAAAGAGCGTAACCAATTCACATTAACCACTAGTGGAACAAGCAAAAGGGTTAACACGGTCACAGCTTAGGGAGATGCTGAATTGCCAGTGGAGGTGCTTGAAGAGAAAAAGAAAGGAAATATGAATCAGTTATACAAATGGCAGCAATTGCAACCACTCACTTAAAGTGCTTTCGAGTATATTGGCAGTTTTTATTTAATTTTCAAATAGATGGGGACTTACTCTAAAGTCAAAAATTAATATCAATGGAGTGCAAATACTGCCGACGAGAAAGCCCGATAAGTATTACTACAACAGAAATCACCTTCATAGGAGCAGCCTAGGCAACTGGCACAGGATTCTCATCCCGCAGCTTGGCGATCACTGACTCCATTGCTCTATCTATGAGAGGCGCCTCACAGATGACTTTGACCGTGCCTGCTTTTAACTCTCTCGCCAAGCCCATTTTCGATTTTTCGATTACCTTTACACCCTGGGCGTTAACAAAAACATACTTCTCGATCGTGTCGATCTTAGCCGCGAGGGTGCAGCGAATGGCTTGCTCTAGCGGCCCTTGAAACTCTAGCCATATTCCTATTGGATACTTCGAAACTTCCAGCAAATGCTCATCATCGCTGGGTAGGCTGTCCTGCGATACTCCACCTCCAGGCTCAACACCCACATCCTTCTGATTGGATTCTTGATGCACACCGAAATTGGCGACAGGAGGCTTCTTGAAACAACCTTCCTGCACACGTTGCAGCTTACCTAACGCCTCCTCGGCTTCTGCTTTTTCTATGCCCGCAACCTCCAAAGCCTTGCCAAGGTTCAGTAGAAGTCTTGGGTTAACCTTTACGAACCGCTGCAGATCACCTTCCTGCTTGTAAGCACTAACCGTCCAAAGAAGGACGTCAATAGTGTTCATTACCGGACGCCAACTGATGCCACCGGGGCCTTCACGGAGAATCACCTGCACAACAAATTTATGGAAATAAGTCTGCAGAAAGCTTCTTGCGAACAAATCTATCTCCTTGTCCAGAATACGCTCTTCTATCTTATGCAGCGCATACTGTTCGACTTCTTCCAATCGATTCTTCCGTTCGTCTTCGTCTAACAATTGCTGCTCTTTTTGTTTGTGAGAACGCCCGTATTCATCTTTAAAAGCAAGAAAGTCCTGCAGAAGGTTTTCCACAACAACAATATCGCCAACAAAATCGCGCACAAGCTTCGTTACTAGCTCTTGCATCTTGCCATACATGGGGTCGTGATCCAGCATTTCGGATACCGTCCAGCCTATGCCTGCTGTCGCCAGCTCATTCAAAAAGATTCGCGCCGGATGATCCCCCGAGTCGAAGAAACTCGAGTCATTCAAAGCTATTTTCAATACTGTAATTTGAGTTCTACCTACTAACTCCTTTATCGGAATAGGGACAGTCTTATCATTCCATATTTCATCATACAAAAACGTCACTAGGTTAATAATATCAGAGGATTGACTATCAATAGCTCGCAGCGTGCCGGCACTACTCTCCTGCTCCAGGAGATCTCCAACAGATTGACTGAGATTTTGCGGTTCAGTGGCTGAAGCCTTTTCGTCGACAGCAGACTCTAACGGCATGGCCTGCTGTAGTTTATTTAACAAGGCGAGAAGCTGATCATCTGCCACCACCTCAAGTTTCTGCTTCCCAACCATCATGCCATCATGGCCCGCCCCAGGAATCACCACTTTCGCCGATGCCTGACTCTGTTCAGCTTTCCCGGCGCCCGGTGTTCGATGCATGAGTTTCTGCATTATTGGCAGCAACTGCTGACTCCCAGCCACGGCATTCGAAGTATCGGCGGTGAAGGCCCGATCCGTCGGATCGATTTTCTGCGGCCTGGCACTGCGCTTGTTCTGATGCTCAGCTCTACTGCGCGCCGCCATATCAAGATCAGGCAGGATCTTATTGTCGATCAAGATGCCGTTCGCCTCTGCGAGAACCTTCTCGAGGTTGTAAAATACACCGTGATTGAACTTTCTATAGGTAACCAGCAATTCAGTCGCCGTCATCCCTAGGGGGCGGACTGCCTCCTTGAAAGCCTCACCAATCTGCTCTGGGTCCATGGGATTGTTAGATTCGTCAATACGCGTTCCATAAAACAATGTATCTAAGCGAGTTGTGAAAGTGAGGTACTCGCTGATATCACAATTCCTAGCATGGGAGATCATGCCTTCCATAGCGATTATAGCTTCAAGATCATCCTCCTCGACTAGACTAAGGCTGCCATAATCCAATACGTTGACTTCCTTCGCGACAACACTCGTTAGTTCGTCGAAATACACCCGAATATTCCCGGCGAAGCGCTCCGCTACAGCGCCGCGCTCACTCATTAGGTTTAGATCGTGTGATCTCTTGCTAGCTGGCTCGTTAGCTATCTTCATACTAGCATCGGAGAGGGCTTCAGAGACCAGCGCTGACAAACTGGCTGCCGCTGCATCACGGACGGTATTCAGAATTTTCTTCACATTTTCCATATCAATTCCTAATCAGGACTCCTATCCTAATACAACGTTTACCAGAGAGGTTTGAGACCAACTCGCCTCCGCACAGTGGCTAGAATGCTAACCCCTGCCGCTTTACAAGTCGACTTCTAGCACCTGCGAATACAATGAAATTTGTTGCCTTCATCTTTGGGGAAGTACTCAGCGACAATCAGCTTTTGAGCAAAAATAAGTCCTTCAATTGCGTGATTGCAGATGATAGATTTCGCTACACATCTAAAAACACCAATAATTACCCATCAGGGGAGTCTCAACGACCATGCATTACCGGAAAATTTTACTTAGCCTCGTCTTGGCCAATCTATTAGCAACGCCAGCATTGGCGCAGGACTCAGGACCTATTGGTCCCAGTCCCTATGACTTTAACACCGAGACATGGATGCAACCTTTCGCTGGAGATGGCCTGTCTTGGGGCGGAACTTCGGGAGTGGTCGTAGAATCAAAAGATAGAATATTTGTGCTTCAGCGCGGCGAGACACAGCTGCCTGACCCGATTCCACCGGAATACACCAGCTTCGCAGGATCGATGGGATGGAACGTGCTTCGCGGTCGTGGTCGAGTGTGGCAAAACTGCATTTATGTTATTGATAGTGAAGGTAATTTGCTTGAAGTTTGGAACCAGTGGGATCACCTTTTTGCCGGAACAGATGGCCCCGGACCTCATAGGCTTCGCATGAACCCTTATGATCCTGAAAAACGGCTCTGGCTCGTCGACGAAACCGGCCACATCATCTATGTATTCTCCAATGACGGTTCGCAGCTACTGATGACTCTGGGCGAGAAGAATGTTGCCGGCAATGATGAATATCACTTCAATCAGCCACAGGATGTGGCCTTCCTACCCGATGGAAAGATTCTCATCGCTGATGGCTTAGGTGGAAACAATCGAATAGTCGTACGCGATGCCGCGGGCAAGTACTTATCTGAATTTGGAGAGACAGGTGAAGGACCGGGGGAATTTGCCAGCGTCCATGCTCTTGCAATGGGTCCTGAAGGCAACTTGTTCGTCTTGGATAGAGACCTACTCAGAATCCAGAATTTCAAGCAGACAGCTGCGCCTGGCTCGAGCAACTATCCAACTTACGAGCATGAAGCTACGTGGGCCGACCTAGGCATGCCATTAGACATCTTGGTTAGCGAAGATAGCGCCTGGGTTACAGATCTCAACCCTCCTAAGATTGTACAATTTAATCTCGATGGCACCCGAAAATATACTTGGAACCTGCCGGTAGAAGGGCCTCACCGCTGGATAGAAATGCATTCACTATCTGTTGATTCCGATGGCAATTTGTATGGCACTGACAATCAGGCTGGACGTCCACAGAAATTAACGCCTCGCTCTGATGCCGATCCAGACCTTATCCTTGGCAAGCCCTACGTGCCTTAGCGAAAACGGTAGTAGAAAAACCACATATCTTCCTCTCTTTCGCTGACGGCATATAGAAAGACACACCTCAGCGAAAAGAGAGGCTGATAGCATATGGATGCACAATCGGTATAATACTCATTCCTTCTGTAAGTAATTGATCGAGACGTGATCGGGAGAACCGACCGCAAGCAATGTCAAAGCATCAAAACAACGCCACTGAAGTAGGTCAGAAAATCCTACAGACTCTAAGAGATAATGGTCTGTTAAACGCTTCGAATGAAAGCGACGCGGACGTTTTAGAAAAACTTTCCTCTATTCTCGTCTACGCTGGTTTTCCTGAGCGCGACGTACTAACAAAAAACATCACCATCCTGCTTTCTGATATCCGCGGCTTCTCCGACATCGCCGAATCCTACCCTGCTGCCGACGTTGTGCGAATGCTGAATCGCTATTTCGACGCTATGGGCAATATCATCGCCAACTACGGCGGAACTATAGACAAGCTCATGGGCGACTCGATACTGGTCGTATTTGGCTTTCCCGAAGAGCGGAAAACAGACGCAGAAAATGCCATAGCTTGTGCCGTTGAAATGCAAATGGCCATGAGCAAGTTGAACGATGCGAATCGAGCCCTGGGGATGCCAGATTTGTTTGTAGGTATCGCCATTAATACCGGCTCCGTTGTTGTCGGTGATTTGGGCTCTGAGCACTACCATGAATACACGATCATCGGTGACGAAGTAAATCTAACCTCACGCATAGAGGCTCATTGCCTTAGAGGGCAGATATTGATAAGCGAAAACACCTATGAATTAAGCAAAGAATTTATTGAGGTCGGCCCACCGAACCGAGTAGAAGTTAAGGGAGCTCGTTCTGCCGTCGACCTCTATGAGTTACATGCAACGGCACGACCAAAAGCGATGGAAGTACCGCGCCGCGAAGGAAGAAAGAGTCCTCGTATCAAAGTTAATATGACAGTTGCTTTTCAGAACCTGGCAGGGAAGATCGTTTTAGCCGAAAAGTTTTACGGCGAGGTAATCGATATTAGTTATCATGGTTTGTTAATTGAAACCCCCGTCATGCTAGGTAAGTCCTCTGAGATCAAAATGGCCCTGTCACTTGAACTGTTCAGCAACCGAACCACAGATGTCTATGCGAGAATCATCAATACCGAACAGCTTGGCGACAAATTCCGCAGCAGTATGGAATTCACGACCATCGGCACCGAAGGCCTAAGAGCCATCAAGCAATACGTAGACAACATTGTTGCCACAAGCTAAACCAATTGCAATTTCTAGATTGCGGTTGGTTTTTGGAATTGCCTTTATTTAAGCTGTAGCCGGTTGTCAGGATCAGGCCTAAAAATCAAGTACTCAATCTCTCCCTCCATCTCGCTCCACCAGTGTGCGGTGTGACCTGGAATGACAATAACATCTCCAGGCACTACCCGCCGGCTTAGCCCACCCTCAATAGACTTTGCTCTTAGCCAACTTTCGTTACCAACGTAGGGTTCTACCAATGTGCCACCGGTTACCAACGTAGCCGCCCCTTTCAACATGTAGTAGATCTCAGTGGTATCTACGAGATGCACGTTGACGTCACCGGTGACACCCTCCGGCCTGTAGACACCAAAAATGCCTAAGCGCATATCACCCGTTGTTTCCACGACACGAATAGGCGAATCGCTAACGCGGTCTCTGGGCAAGCCATCGATGAACGCCTGAATTTCGACGCCAGTTATATCTGTTGCAACCTGCGGTGTAGCAGGAGGCTGGGTCTGTGCGAACGCTAACGAGCTTGCGAGCACAAACAGTGGGGCAATTATTCTTGTCTTCATCCTGATTTCTCCGAATTGGCAATTCTATTATCTAGCCCGGACACAGAGCGCAACCGGCTAAGCTTTAAATCGGCTACGATTTATTACACTTGTAAGACTAGGCTCTCCTACAATTTGTAACACATATAAGACTAGGCTTCTCCTATAATTTGATTGATACCACAGCAGACAAATGCTGCTGTTCGCTTGGAATTCGCGGCCTATTTATGTAGAAAGTCAGGTAAAAAGCTGTAGACTATTTCTAGCTAGCCGCGCATTCAGGGCTTAGATAATATTAATAATGGCAGCGCTATCGTAGAGCCCTAACAGCCATAAGGATCACCCTTGAACACAACAGCTACTGGCCCAGCCCTTTCGACTTCCACGCTGCCGAGCAATCGCGGCAGCATCATAGCGAGCGCAGCATTGGCTCTCGTTATCTATTTCTATCTAAGCAGCAGCTACGGCTGGCGTCAGGGCGCTCTATTCATAGTCGGCCTTGCTGCTGGCATTATTCTCTATCATGCGGCTTTTGGCTTCACCGCCGCTTGGCGCGAAATCGTTAACACAGGTCGAGGTGCCGGACTGCGCGCACAGATGATCATGTTAGGGATTACGGTAGTCATATTTACACCGCTGATCGCACAGGGTGAAATTTGGGGGATAAGCCTGAGGGGAAGTGTTGCGCCGATAAACATAGCTGTCATCTGCGGCGCCTTCATGTTCGGTATTGGCATGCAGCTAGGTGGAGGCTGTGCATCCGGCACGCTATTTACTGCCGGTGGCGGCAATATGCGAATGCTAATTACCCTCGCCTCATTCATCGCGGGCTCCGTACTAGGCACTTGGCAATGGTCAATGTGGCAAGACGTTCCCGGAGTAGCGCCCTTCTCTCTCGCTCAGAATTTCGGCCCTATGTGGGCTATTCTAATTAGCATCGCCTTGTTCGCCGCAGTTTGGTTTGCAAGCTCAATCTATGAGCGCAAACGCCACGGCAGTCTAAAGAGCGATCGGGATATTGACCGCGCCTACTCCTTACTGACAGGTCCATGGCCATTGATAGCAGGAGCGCTAGCGCTAGCAGCGGTAAATGTTTCCACGCTACTATTAGCGGGTCGGCCTTGGGGGGTTACCTCTGCCTTCGCGCTATGGGGCGGCAAGATTGCCCTATTCTTAGGTCTAGACATTAACGGCTGGGCCTATTGGCAGCGGCCAGCACTTAGCAATGCCTTAGAACAGAGCATCTTCACCGATATTACATCTGTTATGAATATTGGCATTATGCTGGGCGCACTTCTCGCAGCAGGGCTAGCGGGGAAATTTGCCCCGAACTTCCGACTGCCCCTCAGATCGATAATTGCGGCTGTCGTTGGCGGAATACTTCTTGGCTACGGCGCTCGCATCGCCTACGGCTGCAATATAGGAGCCTATTTCGGCGGCATTGGCTCAACCAGCATGCATGGCTGGCTCTGGTTTGTCGCTGCCTTTATAGGCAGCTCTCTGGGCACGAAACTTCGCCCCTACTTTGGGCTCAAATAGTCAGCCTGCCGAATTCAAGATTACTCAATACAATTTTTTACCTTTGGAGAAAAGTGCAATATGAAATCCCTTTCAAGAAGTCTAATTTCCGCTCTACTGGTCGCTGGTTTTAGCTCCCAGCTTCTCGCACAGGAATTTGTAGCTGGCGAACCTATTGGTTCTGTAAACGAGGCAGGTGTTCGAGTGCCTATGTCGAGCAATGTGAAAGTCTACGGTAGCTTTCACTTTTCCGAGAGCTGCACATTCGATGCTAACAAGAATCTCGTATTGGCTATGAACAATGCAACGCGAGGCGACGGCACTGAGAATGATGGCTTCGTATCACTGATAAACCCAGATGGCAGCGTGCATACTCCAAAATGGATAGGCGCAACTCGTGATGGACTTGAGCTACACCATCCCTTAGGCAGCGCCGTAAGCAATGGCGTCCTATACACCGTTGATGTTGGCTACGTTCGCTCCTTCGACCTCGCCAGCGGGCAACCCTTAGGTGCAGTAGAAATTCCAGGATCAACCATTCTAAATGGCATAGCGGTAGCCGATGACGGAACCATCTATGCATCTAACACACGATCTCCGGAACGGGTCTACAAAGTAACACCAAGCGGTGAAGTGTCGACCTTCGCCGATGGCGCCCCACTCGCCGCTCCGAATGGAGTAGCTATGGATAGAGAGGGAAATATCGTGGTCGTGAACGTTGGCGACTCTGCTGTGATCACTTACAACACTGACGGCGAAGTAATTCTAACCGAGCACGCTGTAGAAGGTGGAAACGACGGCATTATCGTAACCGAGGATGGTACTAAGTATGTCAGCAGCGTGCGTTTCGGTAGTGTCTCACGCATTCGCCCGGGACAAGACGCTGAAATAATCGCCTCCGGGATTCCGAGTGCTGCATCTATGTGCTACGACTCAGTTCAGAACCAACTAGTCATTCCACTCAATGGAAATTATGCATTGGCATTCATTCCCTTATAGAAACATCACAAGAAAAGTTGATTGATTGCCTCATCACTGCACCTATCTTAACAGCGGTGCTGGTGAGGCATTTAATTTACTACACATATCCGCCGCTTCATGTCTTGCAACCGACAGAATATTTCTAGCTAGATAGCGATTCTATCTGTCGAGTACAGACCTGACCCGCTCCTCCACACCGCTCAGCAGAAAAGGCTTTTGTAACACATCTGTCGCTCCCAGAGCTGCAACTTCGGATTTGTCAGAGATATAGCCGCTCATGATAATCACGGGCACGTCAGGAAACTCCTTCTTTACTATTCCAAGGACATCCACACCACTTAAACCCGGCATGGCTAAATCGAGCAGGATCAATTGGATCTCATGCTTGCTAGAACGAATAAGCTCTAATCCTTCCTCCCCACTATAGCCAAGCAGCACTTCAAACCCCAAACCTTCCAAAGTCAGCTGAACTAGCTCGCAGATATCCCGCTCATCATCTATGACCAATATCAAACCTGAACTATTATTCATTCTGCTGCCCCTAAGAAAATTGTTATCACGAAAGGCTATCTGTTTGACGCCAGCTCAACATAACGATTATGACGGGATTATGAGGCGTCCTGCTACACATAACAAGAACCTATCAGGAATCTCTGAGCTCCATATGCTCTGTGGTAAGCGGGGATTTCAACGGGGAATTCTAATTGATTGAAGTAACAAGGCTGCTGCATAGTGCAGACGATAGAAGCCCCTTCAGGGTTGTTAGCAAAAACCTAATTGGAGACAACTACCGCCCTCAACCCATCGAATTGGCGGGGTAATATTTTGCGCTGTGAGCGTGTAATTTGCTGCAGCTAAAGCCGACCCATCATCCTTCCATGTAACCTTGATTTCACCACTATGTACGTGAATACCATGAGTTGTCGCATTTCTCTGTTGAGAATCAGGAATCCCATTCTCACCCTCTTGGATATCAGACATTTGTGTCAGCCGATTAGTCTCTGCCGCGATAATGATAAAATTTTGGTACACACTGAACGCCAGCACAGCTTCAGTGAATGCCGCACGATTACGGTATTGCCCATATGCAGGCAATGCGACACTAGCGAGAATGCCCAATATGGCAACTACTATCATCAGCTCAATTAGCGTGAAGCCTTTCTGCCCCCTGTTGTGGTATGAACGCATCATCCTTCTAACACCACCTCGTGAGTCTCAGTACTTACATAGATTGCACTTAGGCCATATTGGCCGGGATTAGGGTGGGAAACGCGCACAGTATCGCCCTGCCGCTCAACTATGTTTGGAACGTTACTGTCCGCGCATTGCAGCGCTGGATTAGGGTCTTCCCCGTATTCGAGCTGATAACCGATTTGCTCAAACACTAAGCGGCATTCTTCTAGCGCCTGAGACGCCTCAAACGCTGCGGCAGCCTCTGCGTCGAATTGAAATAGCATGGGAAAAGCATAGAGCAACAAGGAAACGAAGATCATAGCAGAACTGCCACCGAAGCCGAGCCAAAGGACAAGGCCGTCCTTACGCTTCTCCACGCCTGCGCGCTCAGCCTCTTTATCTTCAGCGTGCTTGCTTAAAACAAGATCAATTTCGACCTTATTCAGCTTATTCGACTGAGCAGCGACGAAATCCTCCGTTTCCACAGCAGATACACATTTCTCGCAAAAGGCCCCAGCGTCAAGGAAGTTAGCGCACATACCGCACATGTCCACCTCACAACGGGTGCACTTCTCTACGGCTGGCGCATTTGGATGGTTATAACAATTCAAGCGGACATTCTCTTGGTATCTTGCTGCAGAAGCTTATCAAAGCCAGAGAAAAGCTGCTGTTTTTTTTTCGTGACATGTGACATCCATCATAGGAATAAGCCAGAAATTTCGACAAACAAAATTGAACGTCTTAATCTACTCACACGAACTCTATACCAGTTACTGCTAAGCCGACCAACCCTATACTTGTAGTATTAATTTCATGTTCTGCCGCAGCAATACTCAAACTAACCGGTGTAAATGTTCCGTTATCAATTTGACCGGCGTATAGCGCCCTATCCTCAGCTGATGGAAGAGCACCCGCCAAATTAGTAAACAATAAGTCAACGACAGAACCACTAGTGAAATTAACACCGAGAACCGCATCCAATGCCGCTTCCATCAATGCTTCATTACTCAAACCACCATCAAGAGCGCCTATTCCAAGACCCACAAATTCCTTGTTAGCTATAGAGGCTTTCCCTGCAAGCGCGCCCAATAGTTTTACGACGAAACCTGCATTTGCATCCAGATCAAAAGCAAGTTTTACATCGCCAAATTGCAGCCGCTCAATGGCGGTCAAGCTGCTATTTCCGTCACTGCCTTGCACCGTCAAAGCGCCCGCATTGTTGGTTATTGAATAGCTAGATTTGCTACCATCAAAAACTGCAGTATCAATACCTGAACCGCCCACAAGCGTATCATTACCACCACCACCGCGTAGGATGTTGTTGGCATCATTACCTGTGATGGAATCATTAGCTGAAGTTCCAATGGCGTTTTCGATGATGGTTTTTAAACCAATAGAAAGAGAGTTCGTTGCGAGCGTATCGTCAGCAGCGCGCCCGATGGAACTCAACGCTCCAGGGTTCATATCAAGCGTGGCACCTAGCGAAATTTGTGAAAGATCAATCGTATCTGTGCCGCTAGCATCATCAATCATACCCAGAATTTGTCCGGATGCATCTGTATAGGTATAAATATTGTCTCCGGTAGCTACGTCCTTCTTACCATAAAGGTGTTCCAATGCGCCAAGGTCCAAAATACCAAACCAATCACGCTCCTGTTCTTGGGGGGCTGCCGTGTAGGACATTACCGTATACCAAACATGATCTTCAGTAGCGGAAAGATAGGGAGTAACCTCGGCAGCTCCGGAATCATCACCGGCGTTATAGTTGCCTGGGTGTTTAAGGCCAATAGCATGCCCTATTTCATGCACTAAGGTTGACCAAATAAAGGTGCCTGGAACGATATTCGTCAGGTTAGTCGCATCGGCATTGTTTATATATACATCACCGGATTCTTCGCTACCTGAGCCGGGCGAACTAGCATATCCACTAGATACTTCACCCTGATTGTTATTCCCCAAACGCATTTGACCGTAGGATGTAGCGCTGTCGCTAACTTCAGTGAAAGTAATATTAAACTCACTACTTATACGATTGAGAATAGTTCTTGTAGCTGCTTGCTGTTCGGTATTAAAAGGGCTAAAACCTTGATTCTCTGGATCGGTGGCATCTGCATATGCAGGTAATTCGGCAGGAAAACTGTATGTGACAGTGACAGCGGTGCCAGCAGGCATGTCGGCATTCCAACGAAATTCAGGGCCAGCCAATAGACTGTCAATTTGATTGATTCCAGTGGTATTAGGCATTCAATAATCCTTGTTATATATTTTGGAGGATAGCGGAAATTTGGGCTTGCGAACGAGTATAAGATTATAAAAAGCCTAAAGCTAGCTAGCAAATCTAAGAATACTAAACAGATACCCCCATATGAATGGCCGCCTCAGAGCGCGCCACTTCCATGCAAAGAAAATTGGGCCAACTCTCCGCCAATACCACCCTTCACACTCATTCCCGTTATATGCCCTAGAGTAAATTAGCTTTCATCAGCTATCCCAATTATTCTTTACTTTCATCGTGAATCTCAAACTTAAGGAGCCTTCTTTTGATTACTCAGTTGCGACTATCAGCATTACTATTACTGTTCTCTTTTGGCGTGTCTTCAATCGCTTTAGCGCAACGGTCGATAGAGGACGCATTAAGTGACCCTACTGTTTTAAGAGGCTTAGCTGATATAGATGCATCCGCAGATCTTTCTGCACAGCAACTAGTGCAGATAGGGGGAATTATCTCTCCATCTGGGCAAGAATTGGAACGAGCTCAAGCCGTAGCCGCACTTATGGAAGGCTTAGGACTCCAGGATGTTGAAGTGACTAACAGCCCTAATGTGATTGGACGCATACCCGGCACTTCAGGAAAGGCTATCGTTTTTGTAGCGACCCTAGATGATCTCAGCACTGTCGCTGAACACCAACGAGCCGCTCAAAGCCTACCAACGATAGAGGGTGATCGTGTCGTCGGCCCAGGCACCAATACATCCCTCACAACTATTGCCCTGCTCTCCGCCGCAAGAGCACTCATCAATCAAGGCTTTCAACCTGAGCATGACATAGTGTTTGCAGCAGTAGCCGAAGAAGAAACCGGTCTACGCGGAATGCGCGCCCTTTATGAAGACTATAACAATCGTGCATTCGCCTTCGTTGACGTCCTGGGAGAAGGCAGCGGCATCAGTTATGGCGCACTGGGCATTCATTGGTGGCGTATCAACGCTTACGGCCCTCCCGGACACACATTAAACGGCGGACTCCCAAATGTTAATCAAGCCATCGCCCGTGCAGTAGATAGAATTTTGCAGATATCCGACCCACAGCTGTATGACGATAGGCGCACACGCCTGAATGTTGCGATACTTAACAGTGGCGCCGTGTTTAACCACAAACCCGAATCCGGCTGGTTCTCATTGGATGTGCGCTCGTTAGACCCAGAACACATCGAAAGCATGGAAGCGCAAACACGAACAATATTAGAAGATGTGACCGAGGAACTAGGTATACGCTTGGAAATGGAATCCGTTTCGAAAACTCCTCCAGGACAAATCCCCGGCGCGCTCGAGAGTTCTTTAGTCAGAAACTCCATCGCTATTTCAGAGTACCTAGGAACATCGCCCAGGCTGTCGAACGCAGGTTCTGCGAATCTCAATGTAGCGATTGCCGGAGGCACCCTATCTATAGGAATCTCTAGCGAACGTGGAGGAAGGCGTGGCTTTGCCGATGAATGGGCGGATATTCCTGTTTTGCAGAGGACTGCGAAGAATGTGTTTCTTACAGCCATCACACAGGCAAATGCTCGGTAGGCTCGCAATTGAAAGCTTAGGCTAAGCTGACTCTTTTGATAGCCAGTATACAAATTTTCATACTAGCCCTTAAGCACCTTGTCGATACTTTCTCTCAAGTTCGTTTCAGCGTCACTTAATAGCCCTGATGCATCCAAGTGCCACTGTTTATCCTTTTCTACAGCTTCACGCTGCTCCGCCAGTGCTGACTTCGTCTCGATAGGCGATGGACCACCATAGATTGTGCGTACAGCAACAAAATTCTCTGCAGAAAGCGCATTGGAAAATTCAGACTCCGACATCTCAATGTCTCGACTGATCTCCTGCCTTGCCGCCTCCTGAAGCATGCTGTAGCTTATAGTAGAATTAGCATCAGTGGCTTTTTTAACACAGACGGCCACTATTTTATGGGCAATGCTGAACGGTAGGCCTTCTCGACGAACAATGTCATCAGCAAGCTCAGTTACCGTTATGAAATTAGCCTCGGCTCTTTCTCGCAATAGATCCAAATTAAATTCGGCAGCGCCAAGCGCATGCCCTAACAGAGAAACAGCACGATCCGCATCCCTGATCGCCGAATAGACTAAGGGCTGCAAATCATCTTCCACATCATTGATATCACCAAACGGTGTATTGTGTACGCTGGTCAATACGCCAAGTGTTTGACCCAAGGCCTTGCTAGCGATAGCACGTACATGTTCGATTGCTACTGGGTTACGTTTCTGCGGCATAATGGAAGATGCCTGAACATAGCCGTCCGGAAGGCGGATCACATCAAACTCCATCATGGCCATCAATAAAAACTCTTGCCCAAACTTTCCAATGTTTATCAGTAGTGTAGATGTCGCACCGAGAAGCTCCGTGAAGTAGTCAACCGAAGCGATCGAGCCATAGCTATTTCTAGTTGGCCCATCAAAACCGAGCAACTGCGCCACTCGCTCTCGATTGATTGGAAATCCAGTTGTCGTGATTGCGCAGGCCCCAAGGGGGCAGTGGTTCATGTTTTCATAAGCGCGTCGCAGTCGTTCAATATCCCTACTTACATTTTCTGTCATAGCCAGGAGGTAATGGGCAAGTGTAGTAGGCTGTGCCGGCTGCGTGTGTGTATAGGCAGGCATTAAAGCGTCGTGATGCTTTGCAGCCAGATTCAGAAACACGCTGCGCAAACTTTCGCAGGCCTCTATTAACTGAAGTGCTTGTTTCCGAAGGTAGAGGCGATAGATGGTGACATCAATGTCATTGCGACTCCGCGCTGTATGGAGTTTTCCTGCAACATCTGCATCACCGCAGCCAGCGGCTATTTCTCGCTGGATAAAATAGAATATATCTTCAACACTGCCATCGTATTCAGCGGTGCGCATAGACTCGACATCGAGACCCTGAATAGCCTGTAGTATGGTTTTTAGTTCCTCTTGCGTGACGATGCCCTGTTCCGCAAGCATTACCACATGGGCTCGATCCACATCAAGATAGTGGTCCAAAAAGTAGCGCTGCGCATCGGCAAAGCAATCACTCAGTACATTATCTTTATAGCCCTGCGCTGGAAATTTTTCGTTCACTGGTATTCCTCGTTTCCTAACTTATTTATGAAATGATGCTGAAGAAGTTTATTGGTCTGGGGACTTTGGCAGACTCAAGAGATTGGCAAAGAGCCTATAGGCGCCCGGCACACCATTAGGTAATTGGCGGAACCAGGAATAAGCCGTGTAAACATAGTGACCTCTGCCGATGCGGGCATAGAGCATGGCACCCTCGCTGGGTGGCTCGCCCTCATCGTGAGCTTCGGTTAGAGGGACATATTGCTCGCGATCAAAACTGGTGAAGTTATAGTTGTTACGCTCCTGCACCCAGCCATCAAAATCCTCTGCAGTGATTTGATTAGGAAAACTGAACACCGGATGATTGGGATCAAGGATTGTTATGGGCGCCGTCTCATCTACCACTCTGATATTGCTATCCATAGTTACATTGAAAGGCGCGAGGTTCTTCTCCGCAAAATCGGGCTGCTGGTATTGCACGATAAGTGTGCCTCCCTGCTCGGTAAAACTCAGAAGTCTTTGGTTGTTCGCAACATAGGCGTCTCGTGTCTGCGAGGCTCGAATACCCACCACGATAACGTCGAATTGCGATAAGTCACCGGTAGTTAATTCTGCATCGGACAGCAGACTAACATTTACCCCTAAACGCCGCAGAGACTCCGGAACCACATCTCCACTGCCCATTAGATAGCCGACGTTCACGTCGGCTACGCTAACATCCACAACCTCAAACTCTGTTGCCGCCTCGGAATAAGTACGATGAGTGCTAATATGTGGATAGGCGATCTCTTGCATCGCTTGCTGATAGACAGTGCCATCGATCACCGCGCTAGCGCTTAGTTGATACTCTCCTGCTTGGAGACTATCTGGCATTGTGACTTGAAATGATAATGTACTGGTTGCCGGTGCAGGCTCGAGAGTGAACTCGGTGAATGAGGGTTCTAGTGTCCATCCCGGCGGCACTGAAAACTGCGCAGTACCGCGAACGCTGTCAGCGCTGTTGTTGCGAACAGTTAGCAAAAGCTCGATAGGCTCGGACGAGGTGGAGACCGGAATCACCACTAAATCAGTTGCGGGCTCTACTGAAACTTTTGGCACCACATCGATACGTCGACGGACCTCTCCTCTTATGCGGTCTAGCTGTCGATATTCAACTTCTCTCGTAACCGAAATCTCTCTACCTGCAATCTCCAGCACCGCGGTGGCAGTAAGAATGGGCGCTGCGAAAGCTAGATTTTTATCACTACCAGCCTCACTCCAATCATAGGCTGCAACTTCCCTGGGCTGCTCCAACCAATAAGGTTGAGTTAACCGTGCCTCAGGAGGCACCTGCACAAGAAAATAAGCCTCCACGACAGCCGAATCTTGACGGCGATTCCCAGCTTCATTCGCAAGTTCTTGTCTTTGGCTAGCCGCCACTGTCCAGTTCTCTGGGACATCAACGCGGGCAGAAAGAACCCGAGCAGGAGAATCGTCAGTCATGAATGACCGTACTGCAACCACCGGTGTGCTACCGGGCACTAGAGTCTCTTTCTCAATCAGCGCATCCATTCTCACCCCCGCTGCCAACACTATTGCAGTGTCAAACTCGGTGACTTTTTCATCTAGCAAGCGTTGTGTTTCTGGTGATTGAGCAGCATCTCGCGCTCTTTCAGCTAGCTCAGACCCGCGAACTAAATCAGGTATCAGAGCCCCCGGATCAAAAGCATCAAATTCATCCAACAACGCTTGATTGCCTGCTTCCAGCTCAAGAACAAGCTCTGAGAATACAGGCGACGGGGATGACTCGAATCTGAAGAGACCACCGATCGTGGTATCTATTCCATCAAATACAGATTGTTGAACTACTGAAGTATCAAAAGACGAACTACTAAGCTGCAACAAAGACAGCTGACTACCCCGCAGCTCCAACGAACCCATCTGTTGAGTTTTCTGCTGGCTCCTTCCCTGCATACCAATCTCAAAAAAACTCTTCCCCGCAATGGGATCATACTGACCAGTATTGATGCTCAATGTAGACCCGTCAGCAGCATCGGGTGTTGATCGCAAACCCACAAAGAGCCTCTGCACTTGCCAAGTTTGAAGGCCTTCTGCAATTTGCCCAGGAAACTGAGAAGCATCGGCCGCCGCCTCGATGGCTAAGGGAGTCAGATAACCTGAAAACTGATGATGACCATGGCCATCGGTAGGCGAGCCATTCCATCTGGAGACGATTACGTCGGGACGAAATGTTCTGATGCTTCGCACCATATCATCTAACAATTCATTCTCGGGCCAAACGCGGGAAGCTTCGGTTCTGTATTTGGAAAACCCAAAGTCATTTGCGCGGGTAAAGAACTGCTGAGCGCCATCGAGTCGTCTTGCTTGAAGCAATTCCTCTGTGCGGATAACTCCCAAGGCATCTGACTGTTCCGCACCGATAATATTCTGTCCACCAGAGCCTCGAGTGAGCGACAGATAAGCCGTGCGCGCATTCAACCCCCTGGCGTGGTAGGCAACCAGAGCTGAATCTTCATCATCAGGATGCGCACCAGTGTGAAGAACCGATGCGGTAGTTTGTAATCGTTCTAGCTGCCTGACTAATGCATTGTTGCCTTGGTCATAGATCGCAGTCACTTGAGCGACAGCCGGCAACCACGTGCCTCCCCACAACGCCATCAGTAACAATGTAAACCTAGAAGCGCGATGCATTAGACACCCTCTTTCGAAAAAATACTTATCAAATAGCCAGCAGCGACAGTAACCAGACAGCCCACAACATTAAACCAGAGAAATGCGATGTCGGTAAAATAGCTCGCAATCCAGACCGAAGCCATGCCGAACAATAAGCCGTAGAATGCGCCCACAGACTTTGCCGAAGGGACGACAAAAGCTAACACGAAGACTCCGAGCAAGGAACCGTAGAAGAACGAGCCGAAGGTGTTCACCACCTCAATCAATGAGCCCAGATTGGTAACAAACGTAGCTACGGCACAAGCAAAAAGACCCCATAGCAAGGTAGCGATACGGCCGAATCTGAGCAGCTCTTTTTCAGTGCTTTTGGGATTTATGTGTTGTCGATAGAGATCCATCGTAGATGTAGTGGCGAGGGAGTTTAGCTCCGCTGCAACACTAGACATAGCAGCAGCAAGAATTGCAGCCACGATTAAACCTACTACGCCCAAGGGCATGTTTTGTAGTACAAACGTGGGAAACACATAATTCACATCGTTAAATGCACCGTCATCGTTGGTCTCTCTGACGAATTCCTTAACCTCTAGCCGGGTTGCCCTGAAGTCTGCATTCGCATCCACATAGTTGGCTCGCGCCGTAGTTTCTAATTCTGTATTTCTTGCACCTATATAATCCAGCGCGGCAAGACGTCTTTGCTCATGAACATTAGAAAACTCACTTTGAATTTGTTGGTGAACAATTGGATTGGCGTCAGCAGCCTGTTGCTGGGCAACCTCATTGAATACCATTGGCGGCTGAGTAAATTGATAAAACACAAATACGAGAATGCCAATAAGCAGAATGAGGAACTGCAGAGGAATCTTGAGAAACGCGGACATAAGCAGCGAGACGCGGCTTTCATCCTCAGACCGCGCAGTTAGATAGCGCTGCACCTGAGACTGATCACAACCGAAATAAGAAAGGAAAAGAAACATCGCTGCAATTGTGCCGGACCAGAAGGTATAGCGCTCAGTCAGATCGAATGTAAAGTCTATCGTCTCCAGCTTGCCTGCTGCACCAGCGACAAAAAGAGCGTCATTCAACGATACGTCTTCAGGCAATGCTCTAAGTATAACAAGCACACAAATCGCCAAGCCGACCATTATGATTGCCATCTGTTTTACATCCGTCCAAGTGACCGCCTGCACGCCCCCCAACATGGTATAGAAAGTCGTGGAGAGACCAATAGCAAGAATCGTAATCAACTCTCCCCATCCGAGAACGATGGATAGGACTACAGCAGGGGCGGCAATGATGACACCAACTCCCAATCCCCGTGAGATTAGAAAAAAGAAGCTGGTTAATGTCCTTGTGCGCGAGTCGAAACGTTGCTCCAGATATTCATAGGCCGTGAACACTTTCGCGCGATAAAAGAATGGCACCGCCGTAACACACAGAATGATCATGGCCAGAGGCAAGCCAAAATAGAACTGAATGAAACGCATGCCATCTTCGTAGGCCTGACCGGTAGTTCCTATTAAGGTAATGGCTGACATCTGTGTTGCCATGACAGATAGGCCAACTGCCCACCAAGGCAAACTTCTACCCGCGAGGAAAAAACTCTCCGAATCCGAAGAACCACGACTCAACTTCAAGCCATGCCAAATCACGTAGGCTAGGTAGGAAAATACAATGGTCCAGTCTAGGGGATGCATGGTTTAGCTTGAATAATGTTGAGAGAAGAAATACAACGCGCTTATAGCCGAAACAGCAGAACCGACCACAAGCAGATAAATGTAATTCCACCGCCTTTGAGAGGCCGGCAAATCTAAGGGGTCTGGCCGGGACTTAGTCATGTATTTTTCTTATAGTCGATTGTATTTGATCTTAGGCTTCATCTGGCGTTGCTAAAAGATCTGCCAGATCAATTACAAAACACGGCATCTCGCAAGTTCGGATTATAACGCGAATCTATATGACATTGGGCAACTAGTACATCCATGAATAGTTAGGAAATTAAGCTGTAATCCGTGATTTTGAAGCCCTCACTAAATCTGCTGTATTTCTACTGCGCCCCAATTATTACACCATCTATTCACGGAGCATATCACTCTATCTAACGCATGTGCGCTCAGGGAACGCTGCGCCTAGTGCATAGATTTAAACTTACGCATGCCCCGCTCTCTTACTCGCGTAGGTTCGTGTGATAGCTCACATCGATTGTTGGCATATTTCGATGTGTCGTGAATCGTCTCTGGAATCTATTTTCTATGAGATACACCAAAACTCCTCAATATTCATTAAGAATAGACTTCATTGGGGTCAGATGCTTTTCAAAACGTTTCCATGCTTCCGAACTTCCTTGATACATGGGAAGCTGTACTTGCGCCCAGCTCATGGTATCTACTTTCCTCTTGTTCTTATGAAATTCCAAACAAGCTGAATCCCAATTAAGCCCACAATAATCTAGAAGCTTACGTGTTTCTTCAACCTGGTTTGTAGTAAGTCGTTCGTAGTGAAGATCATATATCTTTTCAGGAAATGCGCTTCGCCAGAAACTCATCAAATCGGTGTAGAGATTATGGAACTCAGCAATTTCCTCTTGACTACACGAGTAGCCATTTGAAGTGCCTGCGAAAGGAGATTTATAGATAGACCAGCAGGTAGCCATCGGATTGCGCATCGTGTGAATAATTTTGGCATCGGGAAATGCTGATAGTATGAACCCCAGCCATAGGAAATTCACCGGCATCTTGTCAGTTACATATTTTTTTGTTGTGAGAGCCTTCAATCCCTTAAAATAGTGGTTTTGCAATTGAGCAAGATAGCCCTGCAACTTTAAGTCTCTGTGATTCTGAAAATGTTTGACGTACTCAAAACACCATTGCCCCATTATCTTGAGTTCACCTCCACCATGAACAGCTTTGTGCGATGCGAGAATTTGTTCAACTAAGGAAGTTCCAGAACGAGGCATACCTAAGATAAAAATTGGTTGGCAATCACTGCTTACTTGTTGTGAGGCTATTGGCCGAATAGAAAAAATCTGTCTAACTGCGGACATTGTAGTTCTAGCGTCATCGATCGTGTCAGTCTTGCCTTTTCTGTGCTGCTTGTTCCCCTCACAAAGCATGGAAAAGCATTTATCTATCTCACCCAAGTCATCGTAGATTTTTGCCAAAGTAAAACATAGTACTACTCCCTCCTGACTAGCAGGATCAATACCGCTATACAGCGACTCCATTTTACTCAGCAACTCATTACGATCAGTCCATCGCTGGGAATCAGCAAGATTCGTGAAATCCAAAATTGACTGTTGCGTTTTGGTGAATGGCATCTGATCTACTACTTAGATAAAGCACAAGAAGAGCAAAGAATATGTCCGAAGCTAAACATTGTCTAGCACCATGCCAGATGTAATTTGGACTAATGCAGTCATCCTCAGGCTTAGTTTATTTCTAGCGAAGCTTGGTTCTGGCTACTACAACTATTCTTCACCCCAGCCTCACATGACCCAGTCTATTGACGGATCATTCCACCAGTCCTTTCTTTTGGAGATATGCGTAAACTATTTCCGCCGCCTCTACTGGAGACTGTGTAGAGCGCACAATTATTTCGGGATTTTCCGGAACCTCATAAGGCGAACTGATCCCGGTAAAGTCATCTATCTCTCCCCGCCTAGCCCTATAGTACAGCTGCTTTGAATCCCTCTTTTCACATAGTTCCAGCGAAGTATCCATATAGACTTCTACAAACGGAATTCCATTTCGTTGATGCAACTCTCTAACCCTGCGGCGATCCTTGCGAAAAGGGGAAATAAAGCAAGAGAGCACAATTAGTCCTGCATCTGCAGCCAGCAAAGACACCTCTCCCACTCGTCGAATGTTCTCTTCTCGATCTGCAGCGCTAAACCCCAAGTTACTATTCAGCCCATCGCGAAGTAAATCGCCATCAAGCACATAACTCTTTTTACCGGCTTCCAATAATCGATGATCTAGAGAAAATGCGAGTGTGCTTTTCCCCGCACCACTGAGCCCCGTAAACCAAAGCGTCACGCCATTTTGGCCCATCTTTTTACAGCGCTCTACGCGACTGACCGGCTCTGAGTACCAGTTAGTATTAATTAGAGAATTAATCAATTTCTTCACATCCGATTCTCGGTCATTACCTGCACTACTTTATCTATATAACATCAACCTTTAATCAAGCCACCATTCTCTCGAACTTCATACTCATATCAAAAGCTCGATCAACAAACCACTGCCCGAAACAATGACTCTCAACATATTAAGCTCGGCTGCTTAAAGATTCAATAATACCAGTACCAGGGCCTTCTAATTTCCCGCACTATCACCAGTAACCCCATCTTCTTATCCAATACCTGTCAGCACAACGCCTGATCAAACGCGCCAGCGTTTGAGACCGCAAAGCGGCCCCAAAGGGGTGAGGAGTCTGGCTAAGCCAGAGTCCGAATCACTATGACCTCGGTCAGTGTCAGCCTTTCCAGTGACCCATAAAAAAACCCCGCACTGGAAACCAGTAACGGGGTCTTCTTAATTTAATGCCTGAGTGAATGCATAGCATTCAAGACCGCAAAGCGGCCCCGAAGGGGTGAGGAGTCTGGCTAAGCCAGAGTCCGAATCACTATGACCTCGGTCACTTGTCAGCCTTTCCAGTGACCCAAAAAAAATCCCCGCACTGAAACCAGTAACGGGGATTCTCTTAATATAATGCCTGACAATGACCTACTCTCACATGGGGAAACCCCACACTACCATCGGCGCTAAGCGGTTTCACTTCTGAGTTCGAGATGGGATCAGGTGGTTCACGCTCGCTATGGTCGTCAGGCAATTCTGGCGTCGGTTCGTTTTGGATTACTCCGCTGCGAACTAACTTGTCTCAACAATTCTGTGAATGAAGTTTTCTGTATCTAAACTTGTCATACAAGCCTTCTGTACTACAAAGTCTATTATGTAGCTGCTTTTCTATACAATCATCGCAACTTTCTGATCCAGCGGGGACAGGTAAAACCAGTCCCGCGTTCAGCAGAATGCATGATTATATGGTCAAGCCTCACGTGCAATTAGTACTGGTTAGCTCAATACATCACTGTACTTACACACCCAGCCTATCAACGTCCTCGTCTTGAACGGCACTTTAGCAGGATTAAATCCTGAGGGAGATCTCGTCTTGAAGGGGGCTTCCCGCTTAGATGCTTTCAGCGGTTATCCTGTCCGAACGTAGCTACCGGGCAATGCTATTGGCATAACAACCCGAACACCAGCGGTTCGTCCACTCCGGTCCTCTCGTACTAGGAGCAGCTCTTCTCA